>ENA-UOWO01000005-UOWO01000005.1-activated-sludge-metagenome-genome-assembly--contig:-NODE-5-length-399064-cov-14.765469_pt1 | contig 399064 bp, 261 predicted proteins | sample MGYA00238148_ERZ761564 | MGnify/ENA primary metagenome ERZ761564 (study PRJEB28885, sample SAMN05720194) | activated sludge metagenome | isolation source: Anaerobic digester | place: USA... | reverse complement strand
CCACTCAACCCACGACCGTACCGAGAATGTGCGAAAGATTCTGGACACTACCCGCGCGCAAGCGCGCTCCTGAGCCCCAACTTCTTTCCCGGTGGTGCCCCGCCGCGCGCCGACGGCGAGGCTAGCCTGGAATTTCACAGTCGGCAGGCTGTGAAGTATCCGGGGTCAGCGGGCCGCCCATCGGCAAAAACAACACCGGCGCCCTCGGGCAGCTCTCGCTCCCGCCGGGCGCCGGCTTGAAACTACCCCATTGACGGGGAACAACTGTTACTGGATCAGGTGGCTGTTCACGAGCTTGGTCATATCGAACATGCTGACCGAGCCCTTGCCATTGAACACCGCCCGGAGTTTGTCGTCCGCATTGATCTGGGTGCGGACGGTCTTATCCTGCAGGCCGTTCTTCTTGATGTAATCCCAGATGGCCTTCGTGACTTCGGTGCGCGGCTTCGGCGCCGGACCGATCACTGCCGCGAGGACGTCATCCGGGCGCAGCGGCTTCATGAAGGCGGCATTGGGTTTCCTCTTCGCCTTGACCTTCGGCTTGGGGGCCGCCTTCTTGGCCTTCTTCGCCGCGGGTTTCTTGGCTTTCGCCTTGGCTTTAGGTTTCGCCTTGCTCTTCTTTGCTTTCTTTTTCGCTGGCATTTTGTTCTCCCGTCCTTTCAGGTTTGGGTTGAATTACTATTTACGATTTCGGTCGCTTTGCAACACAAGAATGGACGTTATCCGGGCAAGATGAGTAATCCGTCGATCGGGTCAGGACCCTTTCTTTTTCTGCCTCACGCGCGCCCAGCGTGCCTTTTGCGCGGCCGCTATCCTGGCCCGGCCCTCGGGACTCATTTTGCGTCGCTTGCGCTGCGCGCGACCGGGTTTTGTTTTCTCGGCAGGCTTCTGGGACGCCTTGAACTTGGCCCAGCGCAGCCGCTGTGCGGCCGCGATCTTCGCCCGACCTGCGGCACTGATGCCCCCCTTCCTGCCGCTGCCCGGAGGCCTGCCGCGACGCCCAGGGGTTGCCAGGGTCCCGCCGCCGAGGATGGAGGTCAATTCGGCCTCGAGAACCTCCATCTGCTGCTTGATTTGCGCAGCCCGTTGGAGCTGCGCGACCGTTAGATTGCTCAATGCGGTTGCCATTAATAGTACCTAATCGGTCTTAGTGGTTGTGTCAAATGACATTTTTGACAGGCGGTATTAGTTGTGCCACGCGCGGCCAATTACTCGTGCTCCAAGAGCTGTCTGAGGACAAAAGGGAGTATGCCGCCGTGCCTGAAGTAATGGACCTCGATGGGTGTGTCGATGCGAAGGGTCAGGGGGACGGTGACCGCCGCGCCGCCGCTTCGCCGGATGATGAGTGGGACATCCTGCATCGGTTCGAGTTGTCCGCCGAGGCCCAGCAGGTCGAAGCGCTCGGTCCCGTCAATCCCGAGGTCGCGCCAGCCGGTCCCGTCCTTGAACTGGAGCGGGAGGATGCCCATGCCCACGAGGTTGGCGCGGTGTATACGCTCGAACGATTGGGCCACGACCGCCCGGACGCCCAGTTGCCGCGTGCCTTTGGCGGCCCAGTCGCGGGAACTTCCCGTGCCGTATTCTCTTCCGGCCATGATAATTAGGGGCACCCCTTCGGCGGCGTAACGCATCGCGGCATCATAGATGGACATGCGTTCCCCGGAAGGCTCGTGCCGGGTCACGCCCCCCTCGACACCCTGAAGCATGAGGTTCTTGATGCGCACGTTGGCGAACGTGCCCCGGGTCATGACCCTGTCGTTGCCCCGCCTCGAACCATAGCTATTGAATGCTTCTTTGGGGACGCCGTGCTCGATCAGGTATCGGCCGGCGGGGGAATCGGCCTTTATGGAGCCCGCCGGAGATATGTGATCGGTGGTCACCGAGTCGCCGAACAGCCCGAGGAGCCGCGCGCCCCGGACATCGATCGCCGGTGACGGCTGGCGCGAGAAATCCGAAAAGAACGGCGGTTCCTGTATGTATGTGGAATCAGGGCGCCACTCATAGACCTCGCCGGAGGGGGCCGGTATCTCAGCCCATTTGGGGTTCTGTTTCTCGAGGTTGATATAAATCTTCCGATAGACATCCGGATGGGATGCCGCTTTGAGCGCATCGCACAATTCCCCGGCAGACGGCCAGATGTCGCGTAAGAAGACGGGCTGACCGCCTTCGCCGTTGCCGATGGGCTCCGAATCGAGATTGATATTCACCCGTCCAGCAAGGGCGTAGGCGACCACGAGCGGCGGGGACATCAGGAAATTGGCCCGGATGCTGGGGTGCACCCTTGCCTCGAAATTGCGGTTCCCGGAAAGCACGGCCGCGGCGACGAGGTCCCCGGCGGTGATCGCACCTTCAACGCGCGCGTCAAGTGGCCCGCTGTTGCCTATGCAAGTCGTACACCCGTATCCGACGACATGGAATCCCAGCCGATCCAGGAAAGGCTGGAGGCCCGTCCGCTCCAGATAGTCTGAAACGACCCGCGAGCCCGGCGCGAGCGACGCCTTGACCGAGGCCGGCACCGACAGCCCGCGGCGCACCGCGTTCCGTGCCAGCAGCCCGGCGGCGAGCATCACGCTCGGGTTGGACGTGTTGGTGCAGCTGGTGATCGCCGCTATCAGGACGCTGCCATGTGCGATCTCCGCGGGTTTTCCGGGGCCCTGGAGCGCCACGCGTTTGCCGAGGTCCCCGGCGGACTTGCCGTAACCGTTTTCGGCGACCGGCTTCGTTAGGAGTTCCTCAAATTGATCGCGCAGGCGCGGGAGCGCGATGCGATCTTGCGGGCGCCGCGGTCCGGCGACGCTGGGGACGATGTCGCCAAGATCGATCTCGACGACCGTCGAATAATCGACCTCGCCCGCCTTTGGCATCCCGAACAACCCCTGGGCGCGATAGTAGGCCTCGTAGCGGTCGCACAGGGCCTCGGGCCGACCCGTGGCGCGGAGATAATTGACGCACTCCGCGTCGATGGGAAAGAAACCCATGGTCGCACCATATTCGGGGGCCATGTTCGCAATCGTGGCCCGATCAACGACGGGCAGCGCCTCGGCGCCAGGCCCAAAATACTCCACGAACTTGCCCACGACGCCCTTCTTGCGCAGCAACTCGGTCACGGTCAGGGCCAGATCGGTCGCGGTGGCCCCCTCGCGGAGCCGGCCTATCATGTGGACACCGACCACGTCGGGCGTGAGGAAGTAGACGGGTTGACCCAGCATGCCCGCCTCGGCCTCGATGCCGCCGACGCCCCAGCCGACGATGCCGATGCCGTTGATCATCGTGGTGTGCGAGTCGGTCCCCACGAGCGTGTCGGGGAAACACACCCCGTCTCTCTCTATGATGCCACTGGCGAGGAATTCGAGGTTGACCTGGTGGACGATGCCGACGCCGGGTGGCACGACCCGGAATGTGTTGAACGCGCCCATGCCCCACTTCAGAAACTCGTAGCGCTCCCGGTTGCGGTCAAACTCACAGTCGAGGTTGAATTGCAGCGCGTCGGGCACGCCGGCCAGATCGACCTGTATGGAATGGTCGACCACCAGATCGACCGGCACGAGGGGCTCGATGACGCCCGGCTTCCCGCCTAGCCGCCTGACGGCGGACCTCATCGCCGCCAGATCCACGAGCAGGGGCACGCCGGTGAAATCTTGCAGCACGATCCGGGCGACCACGAAGGGGATCTCGGCGGTCCTCGTCGCGGCGGGCTGCCACCGCGCGAGCGCAAGCACATCGCCTTCGGAGATCTTCTCGCCATCGCAATTGCGCAGCACCGACTCGAGCACGATCCGGATCGAGACCGGCAGCCGGCCCAGATCGCGCCCGCAGAGGGTGGCCAGCCGGGGCAGAGAATGAAACTTCCCCGGCGTGCCATCGCCGGCCTTGAACGTCTGGAGCGTGTCCTGTCTCAGTGCCATCGCGAGAGACGATAACGGCCCGCCGCCCAATTACAACTGGGACGTGTGGCCGAACTTCGGTTCAGGGCGCGCCCGTGCCCACGGACCGGGCATCGCCGGCGGCATGGGAGTGCCGCAGCCAGTCGGCCACCCGCGATAGCCGGGACGCCTGCGCCAGATCTTCCCGGCGCTCGAACGCGTGGGCCACGTTGCCGACCATCCGCATCGCGATGGCATCGTAGGGAGCGGGGCCAAAAAGTCGCGCGCGCTGTGCCGACGAGAGTGTTCCGGCAAGTTCGCCGAGTGTCGGCGCCCCTACCGTCTTGCCCCCCTCAAACGGGTCAAAAAAGACATGGCCGATTCGCGCGAGAAAATGCGCGGGGGCGTCGATGCCTACGACGGGAAGGCCCGCCCGGGCCCCGACGAACATGTAGATGGCGGCCAATGTGAGTGGCAGGCCCCGCCGTGAAAACACGACCGAATCCAGGAGGCTGTTCGCCGGGTCGTAGTAATCCTGCTTGTTGCCCGCAAAGCCCTCCTGTCGCGCCAGCACGGACCTCAGCACGTCCAGCCGGGCCATCTCGGGCATTTTCGGGGCGAGCCGCTCGCGCACCGTTTTGCCCCACTCGTCGACCAACGCCCGCGCCTCGGCCACCCTCGCCGCCGGGCGCACCCAATCGGCAAGCAACCAGCAGAAATCCTCGAACTCCGCCAGCGTGGCTATGCACTCGCAGCGCTCCCGTAGCCGGGCGTCTTTCCTCCGATCCAGCGCCTCTCCGCGCGCCTCCTCCAAGTATCGCCGGGGACCGGGTCCAGCCATCGGAATAAGCGCATCAATTTCGGCCAACCCCTTCGAACCCATGCCGATCAGGCGAGACAGCACCAGTGCCCGGGTCGAGGGATCCTCATCGTCCAACAGCCTGAGGATCGCCGTTCTTTGGCCCGGCGTACCGAGGGGTTTCTGGTTGGGCTCATTCACCCGGGACAATATATATCACATTCGGGGGCCACGCGCCAGAAGAGCCGTCCGCCCGCTCAGAAGCGCAAATAGGTGTGCTTCTGCAAGCTGTGTTCGTATTCCTCGAGCAGTTCCATGCCCTCGCTGGGCCGCAGCAAGCCCTGTTTGATCGCCCGCTCGACATGCGCTTTCACCTGCGAGATCAATTCGTGGGCGTGGTACTGGACGTCGCCGAGCACCTCGGCGATCACCCGACCCGGGATCGTCTCCTCGATGTAGAAACTGCCCTGCTCTTCCGGATCCAGAAAGACGTGCGCCTCGTTGACGCGCCCGAACAGGTTGTGGATATCCCCCATGACGTCCTGATAGGCACCGACCAGAAAGAACCCCAGAAAGAAGGGACGCTGATCGAAATGTGGCAGTGGGAGGGTCGGCCGGACGCCCTCCGCATCGATGAAGGTGGAGACCTTTCCGTCGGAGTCGCACGTGATGTCCACGAGCGTGCCCTGGTTCGACGGGCGCTCGTCGAGCCTGTGGATCGGCATGACCGGAAACAGCTGTCCGAGCGCCCAGTGATCAACGAGCGATTGGAAGACCGAGAAATTGCAGACGTACTGGTCGCTCAGGGCCACTCTGAGATCGCGGATCTCCTCGGGCACGGTGCGCATCCCGCCAAACAGCTCGACGACTTTCTCCGCGATGTGCCAGTAGATATCATCGGCCTGCGCCTTGGTGCGCAGGTCCAGCAGCCCAAGGGAAAACATCGCCTCGGCCTGCTCTCGTGCCTCCTGGGCGTCGTGCAGGGCCTCGCGGCGGTTACGCTTGCTCAATCCATCGAGCATCTGAAGCATGTCGGCCACCAGCTCGTGGCTGCCCTCGGCGACCGGGAGCACTCGTCCGCGGCGGGTCTTCTCGGCCGAGGAGAACACTTCCACAAGCAACACCGAGTGATGCGAGACGATGGCCCGGCCGCTTTCGCTGACGATGCTGGGATGCGGGACGCCCTCCGCGTCGCACACCTCCATCAGGTTGTACACCACGTCCGAACAGTATTCCTCGAGGGTGTAGTTCGCGGAGGCGTCCGAGACGGTCCGGCTGCCATCGTAGTCGATCCCCATCCCGCCGCCGACATCGAAATACTCCGCATCGAAACCCATCTGTCGGATCTTGGCGTAATACCGCGCGGCCTCCCGCACGGCTCGCTTGACGATCTGGATGTCGGGCACCTGGGAGCCGATGTGGAAGTGAATCATCTTGAGCGCGCCACCGAGCCCCTCCGCCTTCAGGAAATCGCAGACCTCGACCACCTCCCCCGCGGAAAGTCCAAACTTCGCCGACTCGCCGGAGGACAGGGCCCATTTGCCGGCGCTCTTGACCTTGGGTTTGATCCGGATGCCAATGAGGGGCTCGACCCCCATCTGCTTGGCCACGGAAACGATCAGGGGTGCCTCCTCCCGCTTCTCCACCACGATAATCACGCGCTTGCCAACCCGCCGACCAAGCAGCGCCAGGCGCACGAAGGCCTCGTCCTTGTACCCGTTGCACACGATCAGGCTCTCGGGATCAGAATGCACCGCCAGGGCCGCGGCAAGCTCCGGCTTGCTGCCCGCCTCAAGCCCAAAATGCCACGGGGTGCCGGCGTCCACGATCTCCTCGACCACTTCGCGCAGCTGGTTGACCTTGATCGGGAATACCCCCCGGTACTGGCCCTTGAAGCCCGACTCGGCGATCGCGTTGCGAAAGGCCTCGTTGATGGTCTCGACACGGTTGCGAAGCAAGTCCTGGAAACGGACCAGCAGGGGGAACTCCAGGCCCCTGCCGCGCGCGCGCTCGACAACCTCCATGAGGTCGAGCCTCGGGCCGCGGTCCTGCAGCGGTGACACGGTGAGATGGCCGACCTCGTTCACCGAGAAATATGGCGAGCCCCAGCGATCGACGTTATAGGTCTGGACCGCCCTCTCGATATCCCACGGCGGCTTGGCCTCTGCCATGCGACATCACCCCAAGCGTCCGACGCCGTGATACCGATAGCCCAGCTGGCGCAGCGCCCCGGCGTCGAGAATGTTGCGCCCGTCGAAGATCAAGGGGGTCACCATCCGCTCCTTGAGGTTTGCCCATGGCAGCGACCGGAACTCCTTCCACTCGGTGGCGATGACGACGGCCTCGGCGCCCTCGAATACCTCCTCGGGTGTTGGGCACATCGTGACCCCCGCGAGTTCCGGGCGGGCCTTGGCCATGGCCTGCGGGTCGTGGGCCACCACGTGCGCGCCCTCGTCGGCAAGCCTCTTGCATAGCGCGATGGCGGTGCTGCTCCGGACGTCATCGGTGTTTGCCTTGAACGCGAGGCCCAGCACCCCGATCCGCTTCTCCTTCAGCACCCAGAGCGAGTCCCGGATCTTCTTCACGAAACGATCCAACTGGCCCGCGTTGATTGTCTCGACCTCGCGCAGCAGGCTGAAGGGGACACCAAGTTCCTCCGCAATGGCTATGAATGCCTTGATGTCCTTGGGGAAGCAGCTCCCCCCGTAGCCGAGCCCCGCATTGAGGAAATCCCGCCCGATGCGCTTGTCGGCGCCCATCCCGTCGGCCACGTCATCGATATTCGCCCCCGAGGCCTCGCAGATGGCCGCGACCGCGTTTATGTATGAGATCTTGAGCGCGAGGAAAGAGTTCGCCGCATGCTTGATCAACTCCGCGCTGTTGATGTCGGTGATGTGGATCGGCGCCCGGAATGGCTCATAGATTCGCTTCATCAGGGCGGCGGCACGCTCGGAGTTGGCCCCGATGACGATGCGGTCCGGCCGCATCAGGTCGGCCACCGCACAACCCTCCCGGAGGAATTCGGGATTACTCACGACGTCGAATTCCGCCCCGGCCCTATTGTACCTCGAGATGGTCTCGGCGACCTTCTCGCCGGTCTTCACGGGCACGGTGCTCTTGTCCACGATGACCCGGTAGCCTTTAAGCACGCCCGCTATCTCGCGGGCCACCTTCTCGATGTAGGTCATGTCGACCTTGCCATCGGGCAACGGGGGCGTGGGAACCGCGATGAAGACCACCTCGGAGTCATCGACCCCCTCCTGGATCGAGTCCGTGAAGCGCAGCCTGCCGGTGGCGGTGTTCGTCCGGATGATCTCCTCCAGACCCGGCTCGTAGATCGGCACCCGGCCGGACTGGAGCACCCGAACCTTCTCGGAATCGTTGTCGACGCAAACGACGTGGTGCCCCACCTCGGCAAAACATGCCCCGGTCACAAGACCCACATAACCGGATCCGATGATGCTCAACCGCATGGAGTGTGGATTTGTAAGAGATTCCGCTCGAATGACAACCCCCAATCGCCGACGTTCCACGGGGGCCGACGATCAATCACCCAGGGTCAAGGGGTTAGTGCTCCCCGAACGATAGCCAACCGGGACGTCGGCCTCAGGCCAAGCCTTGAGGGTGAAAGTCAGATAGAAGAGGATCTCGTCCTTGGTGCCGCCGTTGTCGCGCACCTGGGTGGTGGCGGCCATCCGCCACGAGGTCAGGTCGCGGTAGAGAGAGTACTCTTGAAGTTCCAGGACAGAATCCTTGGCCTCGAAGATGTGGCGGGTCCCAACCGACCAATCCTCGTTCATGCGCCACAGCCAACCCATGGAGAATTTCGTGCTATCATCGAAAAACTCGTGGCCCGAGATGTGGCGTGCGTTAAGGGACAGTTCAAGGGGCCGGGCGACCTGCCACGTCACCCTGCCGTTGTATTCGTGGAAACCATCATTATAGAGGTCGGTCGCGCCAAAGAGCTGGAGCTTCACCCAATTGACGGGCCTGAATGTCAGCTCGTTGTACAGGTTCGAGGTGGGGTGATCCTCGTAGAGGTGGCCCTCGAGATCGAAGTCGATGTAGGTCGCCCACTCCAGGATGTCCCAATTGCGCCTGTCGCGGTGCGTCTGCCATTTCTGGCGGAAGCCGGTGCGGACCACGAGCTGGTTGTCGAGGGAATCGATCGAATTATACTGGGGGAAATCGAGCGGGGCGAGTCGCGTGGAGGGGAGGCGACCGTCGAACTGCATGATGCGATCGGCGGAGATGTTGGGGTCGGGGATGTAGGAGAAATTGAAAAAGGGCTCGATGACATGCCGGATGCCGTCGATGCCCCAGTTCGGGCGCTCGACGTCCCACGTGCGGGAGAGCTTGAATGAGCCCTCGAGGCCAAGGTTGAAAACGGCCCGCAGGACGCCGTCCCCATCGTCAGCGCCCCGCACTCGCATGGTGTCGAAGCTGTCACGGTCGTGGCCATATTGGTCGTGGATATCCCCTTCATCGCCATACATCATCCCGTAGGCACGGCTCATGCCATAGGACTCGGCGGGCAGAAAATACTCGTCGTTCTCACCCCAGGAATCGCTGTAATAGGTGAGGCGAAGGCCTGCCCGCGGCGCGAGATTCAGCCAGCCGAAGAGCTGACCGGGCACCGAAAGCTGGTGGAAGGTGTCCATCCGAAGCGCGTTGAAGTCGGTCGGCATGTCGGCGTCTTCGTTGGAAAACTTGCGGTCGAACTGGGTCACCGAAGTCTGGCCGTTGTACTCGAGGTAGCCGCCCAGCCCGACGGGTTGGCGCTTGACATCCAGCGAGAGTTCGGGCTCCCGCTCGACAGTCTCGAAGAAATCGTTGAGCTGCTGGCGGCCCAGGAGCGTCAGGGTGTAATTGGGGTCGTATTTCACCAGCTCGACAAAATTATCGGGCATGCGCTCCTTGCGGAAGTCGTGCTCGAAGAAGTCGCGCTCGAAACGCGGGTCGCTCAACTTATTGACGAAGACGTTGGCATAGATGTCCTTGTCCTCGGTCAGGTAGGCGCGCTGTTTGATGCGGAACCGGTACCGGCCGTAGTCGCCGGTCTTGTTCTCTTCGCCGCCGGAGGAAAACGGATCGTCGTCATGGGCGTAGTAAAAATCGGCTTCCCCCTGGCCGTACTCGCCCTCGCGGGAATACTGGCCCTTGCGGCGGCCATAGATCCACCGAAAATCGGTGCCGCCCGCGACGCCGCGCTCGCTCCGCAGGTCGAGATTGACCTTCATGTGCACGTTCTTGTCGAGCTCGAAGCCGTACCCCATCAAAAGGAACGCGCCCCACTCGGAGCTGTAGCCCGGGACGAACTGCACCGCGATGTCGGCGCCGCCGGGATCATAGACAATCGAGGGGACCCAAAACAGGGGCACAGAGCCGGCGGAGACCATGGCATCGCGCATGATGTATCGGTTTTCGCCGGGCTCGTAGGAAAGGATGCGCGGTTTCACCTTGAAGCCAGGCTGCTGGATATTCTCGGTGGAGAACAGGGTGTCCTCGGCCTGATACATGACCGCATCGCCGGAACCGAGAGTCCGGATCTTTGCGACTTCGCCAACCACCGGCAGCGCCACGAACCGGAGGTTGTCTCCCTCCATGGCCTTGGTCTTCATGTTGTAGCGGACGCGATCTCCGCTCCAGACCATGCCGTCCTCGGTGTAGATCCTAACGTTGCCGGCGGCCTCGGCCCAGCCCACGTTGGTGTCGAAGGTCAACCTGTCGCAGTAGAGGGTCGTTTCCCCGTAGATCAGCTCGACGTTCTTCTCGGCATAGGCGATCCCGTTCTCGACGCGATTCTCGCCGTCGGCGGTCACCTGCACGCGGGCCGGAGTGCCCTCGGATTGGATCTGCCCCAGCGCGGGCATCTTCGGCATGTTTTGGGCAAGGCCCGTGCCCGGGGCGCACAACAACACCCCGACCACCGCCAAAGTGGCAAGCCTCTGACCCGAAACGTCTTTCAATCTCCTCAACACCTAGGCCAGAAGTCGCCGATTTCCAAGCGGAATCTTGGGGGTTTGCCCGGAATCAGTGGTGTTTGTTCTTCTTGTCCCCGCCCCCCCCGCCTTTGTTGCCGCCGCCCCCCTTATGGCCACCACCGCCGGAATAAGACTTGCCCCCATCAGACTTGAAACTGCCACCGTGACCGCCGCCGTGGCCGCCATTGCCGCCCTTGTTCCCGCCATCAAACTTGAAGCCACCGTCAGATTTCCGGTCGTAGGATCGCTTTTCGAAGCGCCCAGAACCAGAACTCCGGTTGAACGAGGATCCACCCGAACTGCCCAATCGGTCGCCGCCGTCATGGCGCTTGAACGTCTGGCCGGAGTTCCAATTTGAATCACGGTTCTTGCGCTCGTAGCTGCCGAAGTTCTGCCGCTCCGGCATCTGGAAGTCCTTCTGGGGCACGGGGCGCTTGTGGGATTCGACGGTCCGGTTGGTGGAGCGAAGTGCGCCGTCGTTGCCGCGGTTTTCCCCACCATTTGAGACTTTCTCCCCGGCGCTGTTCCCCCGGAAACGGTTGTCGGATCCTCTTTGGCGGAATCCCTCCATGATCCGGTTGCTGGTCTCCTGATCTCGGCCGTGATTCTGGGTCCCGTTCACCGCCAAACCCTTCGGGAACTCGTTCACCCGCTCGGCCTTCGGGATGCCGCCCCCATTCTGAGAGGCCAGCCCATCCACGCCGTGATTCCCCCTGTGATCATTATTCCCATCGCCGCCCCGCCTCCGCAGCCCATCCATGATCCGGTTGCTCCGGTTCTGGTCGTGCCCGAGGTTCTCGCCCCCGTTCGCGGTGAATCCCTTCGGCACTTCCTTGATCCCCTTGGCATTCAGGACACCGCTCCCACCCCGCGAAGACAACCCGGCGGTGCCGCGATCCCCGCCACGACCGCGACCAGAAAGACCCGTGGTCAAATCGGTCGATCTGACCCCGCCATTCGCCGGAGCATGCGATCGCTGGCGCTCGAGCGTCGCCGGAAACCCAGTGGCAGGCCCCGTGTACGCCACACCGCGGCGGTGGTTGGGGTCGTGCTGCCAGCGGCTGAGTTCCGCGCCCCGGGCCGAGCCGCTCGCCCCCCCGGCACCTCCCGCCGAGAGGCGCGTGCGGTGCTCCGCCTGCGCGTTGGCCATGAGATCCTTGTATTTCTGGTTGCCATGGGCCCGCTCGAATCGCCCGCGCATCCACTCGCGATCTTCCGGCGAGAGATTCCGCAGCTTTTCGACGAGGCCGGGATCCGTTATTCCCGCCCGGCCCCAGTCCATCGTCCGCCAATCGCCGTGTCTCAGGTCCACCCGGTCGAGATGCACGCGGCGCCAGTCGACGCGGTTCCAGTCGAACCGCCGGAAATCCGAGTGCCTCCAGTCACAGTGGTTGATATCGATGTTGTCGATGTTGACGTGGCGCAGGTCGATATCCCTGCCGTGGTGGCGGAACCGATCGCAGTGCTTCCAGTCGAAGCGATCCCAATCGTGGTGGTCCCAGTCAATGCGGCAATGGCGATAGCGATGATGGCCGTCGTACCACCAGTTGTCGTAGTCGTGGTAATAGACGAGATGCCGATCATACCAGTCGCAGTCATGCGACCAGAATAACGAGCCCACGGCCACCCCCAGGCCGAACCCGATGTATCCGGGGCCCCAGGCGTCCACGTAGGCGTAGCGCGGCGGGTAGTACACGACCCCCGGATCGTACGTCGGCACGTAGATCACTTCCGGGTCGGCGGGCTCCACGACGACCACGGTCCGGTCGCCCGTCCGCTCGACCTCGACGGTCTGTTTGTCATTCGATTTCAGGGTGCCAGCGGCCTGGGCCTTGAGGCGCATGCGCTGTACGGCGTCCAAGACGTCCTGCTCCTGGCCAAGGACCGCGTCACCAAGCTGGGTCGTCCAGTCGAGGTGCTCGTCCATGTATTTCAGGACATCGGGGAATGCGCAGAGTGCCTTGACGCTCTGCGCCCAGTCTCGATCGGCGAGAGCCTTCTCCACGTCGGCGCCCTTGATGCCCCTGTTGGCCTGTGCCCAGCGCGACGCCTGCACCACCTCGAGCGGATAGGTCGAGGCGGGGAGCAACTGCGCGAGGAGCGGATCCGGGTAGAGGGCCACGGCGGCCACCAGTTCGTCCAATTGCTGGGCCGTGAGCACATTCGCCGTGGGGGCCGCCGGGACGGTGACCGCAGGGGAATCAGCCGTCACCACCTCTGCAGCCGGCGCGGGCGATTCTGTTCGGGGGGGAGGCGCCGGCATGCGATTCGGCGCCGTCTCGACAGCCGCCGCGGGCGGTTCGCTCAGCGGCGTGGTGGCCACAGCCGAAATCTTGGACTGTTGCCCGCACGCCGCAAACGTCGCGGCAAATCCCAACCCCAAGGTGCCCAATAGCACCCGATGTTCGTTAACCCTCAGGAATGCTTTCATACTATGTTACTCCGTCCCATTAGACGATGCTCCCTCCCCCTCTATTCGGCAAACCATGCATCTCCACCGACCCCATCGCCCCTCCCCCGCGGGGCACAAGATCCATTTAACCCGCAACCCTTTGTCCATCAACCACTAATCGCCAAGCAACCCGCCTTATCAAACAAGGCATCGCACAGTCCCCGGGGCCTGGAAGCGCGCCATCTCTGGGCGTGGTGCCGCCGCAGGCCAGCACCGCTTTCCCCATGCCGCCGACGAATCCCCGGGACCACGCATGGACGCGAAGCTAGGTTCCCCACGTCACCCGCAGCGGCCCCGCCTGGCCCCGCGAGTGACGGACCTCGAAACGCCGCGTCACGCCATCGGATGAAACCTCGAGCTCATACTTGCCGAAGAAGCCGCGGAATCGCGCGACGCCACGATCGTCGCAACGGCACTCGGCCCGCGTCCTCCACTGCCCGTTGATCAGGCGATCGAGCGCCCGGTATGCGGCCTTCGGGTTCAGCTGCGCGTCCAGCAGCCCGCCCATCGCCTCGTTCTCGCCTTTGACCGCGGTCCCATCGCCGAGGTTCCACCAGGTGACACCCGCCATCTTCGGCGCGCTGAACCACAGCCGGTAGTGGTCCCGCACCACCTCCTCCTGGAGCGCCTCGCCCCCCTCGCCCGCCGATGGGAATGTGATCTCCGTGACGTACAGCGGCAGACCGAATTCGCCAAACTGCTCATACACGTCCAGCAGCCGGTTGGGATCGCACTTCGAATCGGCCAAGAATGCATCCAGCTTCTCCCGCCGAAAATAGTGGTACTGGAACCCGATGCCGCGGACCTTCGCGCCCTGCCCCAGCAGCGATTTGATCTGCGCGAAATAGCGGTTCTCCTCCGCCCGCTGGAAATTGAAAGGCGTCGTGACCTCATTGATCATCAGGGTCGTCTCCGCCGGGAAGAGCGGCGCCACCTCCGAGAACGCCCAGCGCACGTAGTCGCGATCCGGCGTGTAGAGCGGGTAATTGGTCCTGCACACCTGCGATTCGTTCACGACGTCCCAGATGCCTATCTTTCCGGCGAACCGGTCCGCGATCTCCTTGAAGCGCTTCTTGTACAGGCCGCGCAGTTCCTCGGCGTCCGAGGGCAACCATGGCGGGTTGTACGAGTGCCAGAGCAACGGGTGGCCCTTGAGGGTGATGCCGTGCTTCTGCGCCCACGGGATGAAACGTTCCGGCGGCGGCCGACGCCAGATGTCGCGCGACCCCTCCTCCTGATAGCGCAGCTCGCCCCGCGTCGGCTCGGTGCCCTCCCAATAGAACGGCACCGTCGCGAAATTGAATAGCCGGACGAATCCCTCCTCGTATTTCCGGTTCTGCTCCGGCGTCTCGAGCTGCCCCAGGACAAAGGCATTGCAGCCGAAGAGAAAATCGTGCGTCTTCTGCTTTGCCACGACCGCGACCCCCGCCAGCGGCTTGCCCGACACATCCACCACCTCGATCACCGCATCCCCCTTGCGGTATTGCTCGATATTCCGATCGATCCGCGCGTTCACCGCCGGGCCGCGCCACAGCTTCAGATACGACTCGGGAGGGCCCGCCTGCGCCACCCCGCCAACAAAACCCGACACAACCAAGAACCATGAGACGATTCGCTTCTTCATTGTCGATAACCTCCTACGCATCCCCAAACTAGGAGATCCCCCGCGCACCGCAAACGTGGAATTGAAAAAATGTGTTCCATATATGAATAGGTTGAACAACGGCCAACTGGGTCGCCTCTCCCCCGGGGAAACGCCAGCGCGGACACGCGAAACACTCGGGATCGGGGCATCCGCAACCCCGCCGCGCCCCCGCGGGAGATATCAGGCTCCAATGCGAGGATCTTGGTCTGCGCGCATCTGCGCGATCTGCGGCTCGGAGGAACGAAAACCTCACCGTTTCGCGCGGATGACCCGAACGCGATGGGCCTGGGTGTCGCCGATGAAAATCGAACCATCGGCGTCCACGAAGATGCCGTGCGGGCGGTTCATCTGACACGCGAGGGGATCGCCATCGGGACCGTCGCCCGGCTGACCCGTCCCCGCAACGAGTTCCAGCGTCCCTTTCTTTACGTCGATCATACGGACGCTGTGGCTCTCGGTATCGGCGAGATACACGTTGCCATCGGGTCCGACCGCGATGCCCTTCGGACCCGAGAGCGTCGCCTCCTTCGCGGGTCCCCCGTTTCCCGTGAAACCCGTCTTCCCCGTGCCGGCCACGTGCCGGATCCTGCCCGCCCTCATCTCGACCCTGAAGACCCTGTTGCCCTCCCGAAGCGCGAGCCACATGTCGCCGCGGGCATCGAAGTCGATGGCGCGCGGCCCATTCAATGGCGCCCCGGCGATCTTCGCACCGTCCGCCGTCGGCTGTCGTTCGCCCGTGCCCGCGAAAGTGGAAATGGCGCCAGTCCTCATGTCCACTTTGCGGATGCGGTGATTGCCGATGTCGCAGATGTAAAGTGCCCCATCGGGGCCGAACTGGATGCTGTGCGGGGCCTTCATCTCGGCCTTCGTCGCCGGTCCACCATCGCCCCCGAAACCCGCCTTCCCCGTCCCCGCCACCGTCGAGATGACCTTCGTTCTCGCATCGACGCGCCGGACGACATGATTCTGCATCTCCACGAAGAACATATTGCCCGCGCGGTCGAAGCGGATCTCGTAAGGCTCGTTCAATTCTGCCTGCGTCGCAGGACCTCCGTCGCCCGAGTAGCCCTTCCGTCCGCAGCCCGCGACCGTCGTGATCGTGCCGTCCGGCGCCACGCGGCGAATGGCATGATTCCCCGTGTCGCAAATGTAGAGACCCTTGTCCGGTCCCCCCACCACCCCAAAAGGTCCATTCAATTGCGCGCTGCTCGCCGGCCCCCCATCGCCGCCATGGCCTTTCTCGCCAATACCGGCGAATGTCGCGATCTCTGTCTTCGGCGCCGCGCCACGGGCCAGCGTCGCACAGACAAACAGCGCGATGCCAATAAATGTCAACGCAATGGGTGATTTCATAACGGTCAAACCATCGTACGAACGCCATCGCCAAGTGCCAATGCGGATTCTGACATGAAACTTCACGCCCCGCCCAAAACCGTGAGGCGGACAATCCTGTCCGCCAACTCACGGTGTGGCAGCATCTTGCCCAAATCACCTCGCTCAACCGACGATTCATACGCATCGGACATGAGGATGGCCATACAAACGACGAATGATGCTGCACGCCATCGCCTCCTGCTATATAGTGCGTGTCGCGTACCCACCATATCTCATGCGTCCCGTAGTTCTCTGCGCCCTAATCGTCATCAGTTCGGCTGCGGCCAGAGCTGACGAGTTCGACGTTCTCCGTCAGAGCTGGAAGGACATGACCACCGGCTCCGGCTACGACACCGCGGACCCGGACGTGGCCTCGCGCCTCGCCAGCACGGCGAATACGGCAAGCAACTACTGGTCCAGCATGGACAAGTCCCCCGCGCGCACATTCCTGTGGAGCGATGCGGCGAGCACCACCGTCTCCGCCGACATCACCACCGCCTACTCCCGCTTGCGGTCGATGGCGCTGGCTTACGCAACCGCAGGCTGCTCGCTGCAAACCAATGCCGGCCTGCTGGCGGACATCGCCGGTGGCCTCGATTGGATGAACACTAACCGCTACAACGCATCGAAGGCCCAATACGACAACTGGTGGGACTGGGAGATTGGCTCGCCGATGCACCTCGCCGACATCACGGTGCTGCTCTACGACCAGCTCACGGCCACGCAGCGCTCAAACTACATGGCCGCCGTCGAACACAACACCCCAACGCCCGACATGACCGGGGCAAACAAGGTGTGGAAAGCCCGCGTCGTGGGCGTCCGGGGTTGCATCGTGAAGAACGCCGCAAAGATGGTGCTCGCGCGCGACGCCTTCAGCGCCGTCTTTCCCTACGTCACGAGCGGGGACGGCTTCTACACCGACGGATCGTTCATCCAGCACAGCTACCACCCTTACACGGCCGGCTACGGCGCGAGCCTGCTGGGCAACATGGTGCCCGTGCTGCGATGGCTCGCCGGTTCCACGTGGGAGGTCACCGACCCCGCGCAAAGCAACCTCTACCGGTGGATCTTCGATTCGTACGAGCCCATCATCTATCGCGGCGCGGCCTGGGACTTTGTGCGCGGACGCGAAATCTCGCGCTCGGGCGCATCACCCCAGGGCACCGGCCACGGCGTCATGGACCCCATCCTGCAGGTCGCGCAGTTCGCCCCGGCCGCGGAGGCGGCCCGCATCAAGAGCATGGTCAAATACTGGGCGCAGAGCGACACGGTGCGCAGCTTCGTCGGCGGGCGGCCCCTATCCACGCTCATGCTGGCGAAACAGCTCATGGCGGATCCGGCGGTGGAGCCGCGTGGCGAGCTCATCGGCCACTACACTTTCGCTGAGATGGATCGCGTCGTGCATCTCGGGACGGGCTACGGTTTCGGCCTCAGCATGTGCTCCAGCCGCATCGCGAATTTCGAGTCGATCAATGGCGAAAACCTGCGCGGCTGGTTCACCGGCGACGGCATGACCATCCTCTACAACGCCGACCTGAACCAATACGGCGACGCCTACTGGGCCACGGTGGACCATTACCGCCTGCCGGGAGTCACCGCCGACACCACCGCAACCAAGCTGCCCGCCGACACCGGCTACCCCATAGGCCCCCGCGCCAAGGGCCAGGGCACGCGCACGGCCTACAATTGGGTCGGCGGCGCCACGCTCGACAGCTTCGGCGCCGCCGGCATGCAGCTCGATGGCTGGAACGTGACGCTCACGGCAAAGAAGTCGTGGTTCATGTTCGACGATGAGATCGTCTGCCTCGGGGCGGGCATCTCCAGCTCGGATGGCCGCCCCATCGAGACCATCGTGGAAAACCGAAAACTGTTGACGGCGGGCGGGGGCAACCCGTTCGTCGTCAATGGCACCCCCAAGCCCACGGTGCTCGGCTGGAGTGAGGCGATGACGGACGTCAGCTGGGCGCACCTCACCGGCAACATTGTCGGCTCGGATATCGGCTATTACTTCCCGCAACCCGCCGCGATCAGGGCAGTCCGCGAGGCGCGCACCGGCTCTTGGGCAGACGTCGATGACGGCGGCTCCACCGCTCCCATCACGCGCAACTACCTGCGCATGGGCTTCGAGCACGGCAGCAACCCGACGGGCGCCACCTACCAGTACGTGCTGCTTCCCGGCCGAAGCGCCCGCCGCGTGGGCCAATACGCGGAAGAACCGCAGATCTCCGTCCTGGTCAACGACGGCAACGTCCAGGCCGTCACCGAAAACACGCTGGGCATCACCGCCGCCAATTTCTGGACCGACGCCAGCAATACCGCCGGCATCATCACCTCGAACAAGAAAGCCTGCGTGCTCGTGCGGAACGACGGCGCGTTCATCGACGTCGCGGTGAGCGATCCCACGCAGGCCAATACCGGCACCATTACCCTCCAGATCGCCGCGGCCGCAAACTCGCTCGTCAGCGCGGACGACGGGGTCAGCGTCACCTCGATCTCGCCCGGGATCGCCATGACGGTCTCCGTGAACGGCTCCGCCGGAAAGACCTACCACGCCCGCTTCTATCTCGGCACGCCGCAATTGGTGAACGTGGCGCCCGAGGCGGACGCCTATGTCTACGACGCAAACACCAACTCGAACTATGGCACCAGCGGATCGCTCGTCGTCAAGAAGAGCGCCGCGGGCTTCAACCGCGAATCTTACCTCCGCTTCAACGTGCCCCCGTTGAGCGGCGCGCTCGTGGGCGCGGACCTCAGGCTCACGACGGTCTCCTCGAGTGCGCCCGGGGTGCATGGCGTCGCGCTGGTGAGCGACAATTCCTGGATTGAATCGGGCGCAGGCAGCATCACGTGGGCCAACAAACCCCCATCGACGGGCCCGGTGCTCTCGACGTGGACGCCGGCGGTCGGCACACCGGTGAGCGCTGGCGTCCTGGGCGCCATCGCGGGCAGCGGCCCCGTGTCCTTCCGAGTCTATGCCACCACGCAGACCACTAACGGCTACGTTGAGTACGCATCGCGCGAGAATGGCACCGCAACGAACCGGCCGCAGCTCGCTCTGCACATCGGCCACACGCCCCCCGAAGTCGCAATCACCGGCCCCGCCGATGGCACCCTCATTGGCCGCGCCACGAACATCACCATCGTCGCCGAGGCCACGGCGACAGACGGCGCGGTGACGAACGTTGCCTTCTTCGATGGTGCGACCCCGATCGGCACCGCACAGGACGCGCCCCACATGATCACCGTCCCGATCACGGCCGGCGCACACCGTCTCACCGCGGTCGCCACAGACATCAACGGCCTCAGCACGACCAGTCTCGTGACGCGCATCGACGTGGCGTATGCGCCCACCGCCGAGCCCGGCAGCGCCACCACGCCCAAGGACACCGCCGTGGACATCGACCTGCGCTCGCTGGTCAGTGACGCCGACACCCCGGCGGCAAACATCCGTTTCAGCGTAAACGACGCCTCGAATGGCAGTGTTTTGTTGCTCGCCGACGGCCACACGGCGCGCTTCACGCCGGCCAACGGATACTGGGGCCCCGCGAGCTTCGATTTCTCCGCGAGCGACGCCACAGAGGACCCGGCCATCCTCGCCCACTATCCTTTCCAGCCACCGGACGATCCCGCCGATATGCTGGCCGCGGACGTCTCGGGTCGCGAACGTCATGCCTCGCTCCAGGTGGCGGGCTCGGGATCGGCCAGCTACGGCGCCGATGTGCCCCCGGTCCTGAGCGGCTTTCAGACTCAATCGTTGCGCCTTACCGAAAATGGCGCCTCGGGCGGTGCAAAGTTGGACCGCGTCATCGGCACTAACGAATTCAACTTTCTGGGGGGCGACTGGACCGCAGCGGGCTGGTGTAAGCGCGCGGCCACATCCAATCTGGACGTCATCGTGCACTTCGGCACCGGCTCCGGTCAGACCGGCACGAACGAACTCCAGGTCCGCTTCGACTCGGGCGGCAACAACCTCCGCCTGCTCAATGGCAACGCCACCGGCAATGATACCAGCATCACCACCACCGCTGGCACGAACACATGGCACCACTTCGCCGTGACGCGCAGCGGCGGCACGCTCTCGTTCTACCTCAATGGCGCGCCCGTCGGCAGCGATACCAGTTTCGCGCTCACGTTCGACCAGGCCGCGCCGGTGAGCTTCGGCGGCAACGGCTCCACCTCCGGATACGCGCCCGACCGGTGGTTCAACGGCGGGCTCGCAGACCTCGCCCTCTTCGGCCGCGCTCTTGGCGGCGCCGAAATCGCCCAGCTCGCCACCGCCAGCGACGTCCTTCACTTCAATGGCCAGACCGCCAACAACACCGTCTCCATCACCGTCCTGAGCCCCCTGGAGAGCTGGCGCCTCTCGCACTTCGGAACGACGGGCAATTCCGGCAACGCCTCCGACAACGCCGATCCCGACCGCGACGGAATCCCGAACGCCCTGGAATGGATACTCGGAGGCGACCCCCTCGCCTGCAGCATCGCCCCACTCCCGCGCTCGAGCGCGACCGCCGACCAGTTCGCGCTCACCTTCGCACGCGATGACGAATCCGAGTCCACCACGACACTGAAGGCCCAATGGGGCACCAATCTCAGGGATTGGTTCGATGTGCCGATCGGCTCCGCCAGTTCTGGGCCCGACGGAAACGGAGTGACGGTCAGCATCACCGAAAACGGCACCGCGCCCGATGCCATCGTCGTCGCTGTGCCACGCCCCCAAGGCTCGGCAGACAGGCTCTTCTTGCGCCTCAGCGCCACGGTGCCGTAAAACCCTTTCCCAAATGAAGCTCCAGCAGAACCAGGTCTGGAAACACGGCGATTCCTACCTCCGCATCGTCCATCTCGAGCGACTCGAGGTCCAATACAAGCAGATGGCGGACCTCGCCAGCGGCGACGGCACCCACCACACCGTCACCAAGAAGACATTCTGCCGCATGCTCAAAACAGCCACCCTCCTCACTCCTCCCAACGCAACGCGCCACCCGGGGCCCACGAAAGCGCCAGCGGATTCGCCCACCCCATGACGCTTCGCGTGCCATACGGCCAATGTCACCCCACACCAGCGTCTTGGAGTGCGGTGCGTCCCGCACCGCTTTCAATCCGGCCTGCACCAGGACAGCCATTTGAGCGCCCATCGCCGCCTCCGGGATTGACCGTTTGGATCGACCCATGCGGGTGGAAATCGGTGCGGGAACGCATTAAAGGCCTTCGGCCAAGACCGGGTCGGCAGGGCGGTTCATTTGAGCAACACGCCGTCCAGAGTGACCCCTCGCTTCCCCCAGACGAACAGGATCTCAGTGCCGCCGTAATGGACCGCCCGACCGCGCAAGCTACCTTTGCGGGCTCCCACTGGACGGCCTGTACCACAGCGAACACCAGTAGGCTTGGTCGGTGGCATAGACGTCAATGGGGTCCTTGGCCGGATCGAGACTCTCGGGCAGGATTCCGAAGCGCTTCATCCAACGGACATAGTAGTCCCCAGGCCGGAAACCCGGCAAGCCTGGGCGACTGAATTCTGTTTGACGGGTTTGGGCCGCGACGATCGCCGCAAGAATGGCTCTATAGTCGGGGTCGCTCGTGTCGTTGAACACCGACACCGTATTCCCGTCTTTGTCCTTGCACCAGCCATAGCCCCCCCGTTCCTTGGCCAGCGGCGCCAGAAGGATCATCGACTTTTCTGGGCAGCTGAGATTGTAGAGATTGAGGCAATACAGCGGATTGTTCAGCCATTCCTGCGGCTTTCCGTCCCCCCCTCGGTCGCACTGTTCCCACCTCCGTCGTCCAAGATTGTCGACGGATTGATGACAGCAGAGACACCGCTTTTCGACAATCGGTTGGACCGGGTTTCCCAACATCGCCTTCTTAAGGGTCAACGGAGTCGCCACGGCGTTTTCGAAGTGATTGAAGATCGCGTAGGTGCCGGTGAAAATGGCACTGGTCTCGATCCATAGGCGCACCCGGTCATATTCCACCTTCGTCACGTGGACACCGTGGTGGCTGCCGTCAATCTTCTTCATCAGGGGGCTCGCCCCGCTTCCGAACTCGTAGGGCCTGTGGTTCCCTTCCTCCTTCCAACCCGAAGGCCGACTGATCTGGTTATAGGCGTGGAGCGCATAGTAGCTCTGGGTGCGCCACTCGTTGTTGTCGCCGGTGAGGACCACATGCCCGGAGGCCTTTTCGACGCCGTGGCAGCCGATGCAGTGCCGGTCCCAGATCGGCTGGATGTCCCGTGGGTAATCGAACACGTCCGGCGCGCCCAGAATGGGCTCGATTCGACTCGTCGGTCGCGCCAAAGCCATGAGCATGTTCGGTGTGATGCTTCTGGTTCGTGGCTCGTGGCAGCCAACGCATCCCTGCGTTTCACCGGGCATCACCATGGTGAAGTTCTGCATCCGCTTGACAGCCAGACCCCTTTCGTCGAGCGCGACGAAATAAACGGCCCGGAGTGCCGGAACCTCAAACGAGGCCGAACCGTCCGGTTCGACGGGAACCTCCCCCAACACGCGCCGGAGCGTGATGTGGCCACCGTGCTCCCCGCGCCATCCGTGCTTGCTGCCCGGCTTCGGCAGATCTTCAAGAATCAGCAATCGTTTGATCGTGCCGCGCTTAACTCCGGACATGTTGCGTCCATAATAGACATCGGCCAGAACGAATTGGCCCGTCGTCCTCGTTGGATCGACCCGGGAAGGAATCTGCGGTTCGCGCGGTCGCGGGCGGATGACGCGGGGATCGTGGACCATTTTTTCCGCCCGATACACCTCCTGTGTCGCTCCGCTGCCCCCGAGAATCAGCAGGCTGCGATCCTTTGCGACCAGAAAACAGTCTTCAGACAGGGGATAGGGATCGCGGAATCCCTCGCGCCCATATCCGGATCCGGTGGTCCACACCAAATTGGTCAGCCGGGGACTGATCTGTCTGGCGGCGGCCCATTCGTCGGGACCGGCCTTGAGATCGACGACCATGACGTTGCCTTCGTTTTCGCGGTGACCGAACGCCGGCGAAAAGACCGCGACGATCTTGCCGTCCGCGCCGGGAATCGGCAGGGCGTCGCACTCTGCGAAAAATTCTGGATAGGGCCGTGCCATGCCGCCGAAGAGGACCATCTGTCCGGTGCCGTCGGGGTTCATCACCCACAAATCCCGGAACGTTTCGGCCGCGCGGTCCAGATAATCCCATCGCGTATACATCACCCGTCCGTCGGGAAGAACGGCGGGGCGGTCCTCGAGGAGAACGTTCGCGGAAAGGCACTGGATGTTGCGCCCGTCGCCGTCCATCCGGTGCAGGATCGCTGTTGGAACGCGGTTGCAGGGAATGAAGCGCTTGCACCGGGCCGACGAGAAGAGTATGCCGCCGTCCGGCAGATAGATCGGATCGATATCGTCCCAAATCCCGGAGGTGAGCTGTTTCAGTCCCGATCCGTCCGCGTTGATCTCGTACAGGTGGTAGGGGTCCTTTCCACCTTTGCGATAGGCGAACAGAATCTTGGTGCCGTCGTAATCGACCCGAGGATCACGAATGTTGCCCTTGGGGTCGTCAAGCAATACCGTCATCCGCCGTGTGCGCAGATTGAGTTTGCACAGCCGCGAGCCGTCTGGCGGATAGATGAGTTTCTCTTCGTCCGCGTACTCGCCGAATGTCGCGTAAACCTGATAGGCGGCGGACAGTTCGCGCTCGACGAAGAGGACCTCCTCGGCTCCGCCCATCAGCCCCAGCGCTTTCGCCGCGAGGCTGGCTTCCCCGGCCTTAGATCTGCCGCAATCGGCAAAGACCAGCGAGCCCGTCAGCACTGCGGCTGCCGCATGAAGGACGGCGCGGATGTCCACGGCGGTCTTCTCCTCTCTGCTCTTGTCTGTCGCATCGAAAACGTCCTGGCGGCGTAACGCTCCATCGGAGGTCTCATAATCGTAGCAGAGGATGGGGGCCCATCTTGTACAATCCGCTCAAGAAGGTGTACGTTTCGCTCATGCGGCAATTTCAAATACAAAGGAAGTTTCTGGACCGGATCGGCAGTTTTGAGCCTTTCAGGATCTTGTTCGAACTGATGCCGCACATCGGCTTCTACATCAAAGACCTTTCCGGCCGAATCATGGTCATCAACCGTCAGAACTGCATGAACTGCAACATCCCGAACGAAATGGCGGCGATCGGGAAAACCAGCTACGACCTGTTTTCCACGCCTATTGCCGACGAGTATTTCAAGACGGATATGAAGGTGATCAAGACCGGCAAGCCGCTGCTGAACATCATCTGCCACGCGCCCGATTATTCGACCCGGTTTGTCCTCGGCAACAAGGTTCCCGTCTACGACAAACGCAACCGAATCATGGGCGTCGCGGCGGCCTACTGTCTTGTCGATAGTGCGCCGAACCCTTCCGACTGGGACAGGCGCCTGGCGGATGTGGTCAACCACATCCATGCGAACTATCGGCAACAAATCAAAAGCGAAACCCTCGTGCGAATCGCCCATGTTTCCGAAAGTCATCTCAAGCGCATTTTCCGCCGTCTGTTCAGCCTGTCGCCGATCGGGTATGTGATTCTGACCCGCGTCAATGCCGCGCGCGACCTTCTGGAGAACACGTCGCGCACCGTCAGCGACATCGCGCAAGAGGTGGGTTTCTACGATCAGAGCCATTTCATCCGTCACTTCAAGGGCCTCCGCGGCTGCACGCCAAACCAATACCGTAAGCTGAAGGCGCGGGAGGCAACTTCCGGATGCTCTTTTTCCAGGCCGGCGCCGAAGCGCGCGCGAAAACGGTAGCGCTCGGCACACCTCTTCCAATTGCCCGCGGAGGGCATCCGGCATCAAACGTGGGGCGGCTTCCCCTTCACGGCTTCATCATCCGGCAAAATGCACCGCCGCATAGCGCCCGAAGGTCGTCGGCAGCGCGATCCATCCGTCGTCGCCCCGCGACAGGGCCATCGGACCGGCGAGGTGCGGCGAATGGAGCGTGGCGGTTCCGGTGGCCGCCCACGGCGCGACCCGGAGCCGGAGATCCTTGGGCTCGCCGTCGCCATACCATATCACGTGTGCGGTGCTACCCTGCCCCTGACGATACACGTCCACAAATGTGAGCGGCTGGAGAGCATCTCCCCCCTCCAACTCGGCCGCGAGCCCCTCCCCGGCAAGCCCCCGCACGATCTTGAGGATCCCGGCTGAGGCGGCGGGCATGGTCGCGCGCATCCATTTACCGGCCGAGTAATCGGGCTGCGGCGTGCGCCCCGGGCACTTCTGCAAATAGCGGACGCGCGGATGCGTCTTCACCGCCGCGAGGGGATCGGCATCGCGCTCGCGAAAATCCTGGTCATACGCGGCGGTCGGGCCCGTGACTAATACACCGCATCCGCGGGCGGCGGCCGCGCCGATCGCCGCACAGATCTCGTCACTCAGGCATGTCTGGCTTGCGACGATCAGCACATCGCGAGACCCGAGATCCGACAGGTGCGCCGGCTTGGCGACACGGTACGCGATTCGCCCGAGCAGCGCCTGCTCCATGCCCAGCACGCTATTGTAGGCCGTGTCGTGGTCGAAGGCCAACGACCAAGGATCGTGATACACCCAGATATTCGCGCAGGGCCGCGACCCCACATAGAGGGCCTCGTGGTCCCGCGAAAAACCCATGTAGCGCTTCAGCGCCGCATGGAACTCGGGCTGCTCGAAGAATGCCGAGCCATCGCGCCTGTCGCCGGATCGCAGGGCCCACGTGGCCGTGCAAACGTGCCCCCCGCAGGCGAGGCATTCCGCCATGTCGAGTTCAACCGGTTTCGCGTTGTTGGGCAGCTCGATCTTGCCCGAGACCGTAGTGATCCAATCCGTGGACAGCGCAATTTGGCCGATCGCCGTGCCCTCCTTCAGGTGCCGGATCTTGGTCACCAGTTGGCCATTCAGAACCTGTGGCATCTCGTGGCTCTCGGCCACGGCCATGTCGAGATAATCCCCTGCATCGGGCAGTAGGCGCGTGCGATCCTTGCGCCATAGCCTGGCACAATCCTCATAGGTGACCATGGCGGCACCAGGTTTCTTGCGGTGCACGTATTCCCGCATCTCGCGCAAACGGCGGCCCATGACATCGATGCGGAAACGGCTCCATTCCTGCCATAGCGGATCCCGGGCGTCGCGCACCGGCGGAATCCGGACGTGGCGAAAGTGCGGCAGGCCAAATCGGTCCAGCGGATCTGAATTGTTTTTGGCAAGATACTCGCAAAAAAGTTCGGTGCACCTCGGACACCAGCATTCGTAACTCGTTCCGTCGAACTCCACGCCATCCATGTCCGCCTCGAGCAGGCAGCGATCGACGACGCGCTTCAGGTACGCGATGAAATCGTCATGGGTCGGGCACGCGCTCCAGCGCCAGGATGCGCTCCCGTAGGTCTTGAGGCTTCCGTCAGGTCCGCGCTGAATCCACTCCTCCAGGTTTGGCACCTCGTCGAGCATGGTCTCGTAGACCACGGTGCTGAACTGATGGTAACCCAGGACGCGTATCCCGCGGGCGTGGGCCCTGCGGGTGAAATCGGCCGCGCGGGCCATCTCCTCCGCCTCGGCCTTGAGCCCGAAGCCCTTGTAGAAATGGGTCGTGACGAGGTTCACCCCCGCCGCCGCCAGCTTATCGAGGATCTCACCGCCGTGCATGCGGTCGTACCACCGCCGCACCCAGTGCCCCGTGGCGTGACCATCACCGATGCCCGCCCCATAGCCGCCGCGCCGATAAAGTGCAAATGGCTCCCACAGGGCCCACACCCAGCGAAGCTTGCCGGGCGCAATCCACTCGGGGACCTGCGCGGACGCCGCCTCGACCGCCGTTCCGGAGGCGGCCACCGCGCGCGACCCCAGCCACCCTGGTCCGGCCACCGCGGCAAATGCCGCGCCGCGCAAGAACGCTCGCCGGGGGAACGGGAATCCGACCTCTGTCTTTTCTTCGGTCATATAAGCAACTGGCTCGAAAACTGCGGCGCGCAGCACGCGAGGACCGCCAGCCCGGCCGCAAGATACCCCGCGGCGCGTAGCGCCGCCGCGCCCCATCCACGATCACCTCGGGAGTCCGGGATCGCCACGCGACACTTCTTATCACCCCGCGGCCGCCCTGACCAGCACGGCAACGGCAGAATTCACGAAGAACACGAAGGCGGCCGATACAGCCCGAACCCCTCCTCCCCTACGCCGCCGCGGAAGATCCACCGCGACCAACATGCAGTGGCGCTATGGCCGGGCGCGCGTCGGGGGCGCGTCGTCGCACTCGAGATCGCCCAGTGCGTACTGGATGCCATCGAGGTAGAAGCGAAGCATCGCCTTGCTCTGGTAGCTTTCGGGGAAGTGCCCCGGCGAGACGAAGAACACGCGGCCCTTGCCGAACTTCTTGATCCACGAAACGTAGAGGAGGTCATCGACGGGCTTGCCCTCGCGTTTTCCCTGTACGTCGGCCGACTTGATCATCAGCAACGGGCGAAAATCCTTCTTCGCATACGCATTGTTGAACATGTACGGCTCATCGGTATGGGTGAAGGTGTCGCCCGCGAACGCCTTCAGCAGCGGATGACCCGGATCCACCGGATATAGCGTGAACTCCTGCGCCTTGGGGTGATAGTCGAAGCTGCCGCCCAGCATATCGCCAAAGCGGGCCGAATTGTTCTGCATGACGATGCCCCCGTGCACCGCGACCAGCCCCGCTCCCCCCTCGATGTGATCGATAAGGCCCCTCTCCAGCGCCGCCGCCCTCGCCTTGCGCTCATCGTCGCCGAGCCCCTTGTACCTGTCCCCGAGATGGGCGTTCGTCGGGTCCTTGATGTTGCCACTGAGCACGTCGAGGAAAATGTTGCGGCCGGGCCCGACGCTGCAGCAGTTATTCAAGATCACCGCGTCGAATCGCCTGATGTTCTCTGGCTGGAACACCTCAATATCGGTGCTTGCCGTCACGCCAAATGCGCCAGATTTCGCCGCGATGGCCTTCACCGCCTCGTTGGCGTGGGGGATCACCTTGTGATCGAAGCCGGTGAACAGATAGAAGAGCAGGACCTCCCGCTTGCGCTTCGGCGCCACGGTCGGCGCCGCCGGCGCGAGTTCCCTGACCTTCGCAATCCATTCCTCGGAGGGAGGAACGATCGCCTTGCCGGGTTTCGGACTAACCTCGGAATGACCGACATCGAGGAAGAGGGTCCAGGCACAAAGGAAAGCCGCCAACAGCGTGATCCGCCACATGTGAGAATCCTTTCGTTACGCTCCGCCGATCCTATGGAGGATCCAGGGCCGGGACTCCAGCGGAATCGGTTACGAACTGAGACCTTGCCTAGTGCGCTGATGCATTTGGTTCTGACACATTCGCCGGGAGGGCCCGCGGCCTCGCGGGCCGGGTCGGCCTAGCCTGCATATTTCACGCTTCCGCGTGAAACATGCGGGCTCAAACGAAAACCGCGCATCCAGCGGGACACGGATACCCGCGTCGCCTTTCGGATGGACGAATCTCTAACTCCGATCCCACACGCCACACACGGGAACCACGGGAAACCAAAATCGCTTCTGCAGGGCGGCTGGCCCGGGCCGCCATCCGCGCCCGCGAGTCCGATCTTCCGCGGCGTTTGGGCCTTGGACGCCCGTGCGTTCGGTCGCGGGAGTCGTCAGGCTATCCGCCAAAATACGCGTCGAAGACCCGGGCGAGGGCGGCGCCAAACTCCTCCCAATCCGCGCCCAGCGGCATCTTCTCCTTCCCTGCGATCCAGTTTGCATTCAGTTCCAAAACGGCAGCCACAATGCCGAAGCGCTCGAACCACTGGTCACCGAGAGATCCGGGATTTCGAAATGAACTGCCCGTGCTGCCCTCGGTGAACCACGTGTGCTGGCGAAGCAGTTTTTCGAAGCGCGCCATCTTCGCGAGATAGCCCTCCAGATCCGGGACGTCGGGTCGGCTGACGTGAAGCTTCCCGAAACCATCGTTGTGCAGTTCGAGCGCCAGATCGGGACGCTGGCCACGGCCGGTCGCCGCCTCAAGCCATTGCTCCAGGGCGCAGTTCTCCGGCGCGAACTCTTTCGGCGCGGGCTTGTCCCATTCGCGATTCAAGTCCCATCCCGCGAGGTTGAATCGGGTGCGGCCACGGGCGACGCCATCCTTGTTGGCCATAGGTAATATATATAGACAGTAACGCCCCAGATATTTCTTGGCATCGGCGTCGCCCTTCAGAAGCCGCCGAATCAGTCCCTGCACGACCCAGTTGCCCCCCGATTCCCACGGATGGGCACGGGCGCGGACGAACACGCGATGCGGCGCCGCAGCGTCCCCAACGCGGACGATCTCCAATGCCCGGCCCTCCACCGTGCGCCCAATCTCCTCGATATTCACGAGCGGATTCGGGCGGATCTCGGCAAGCAAGCGATCGAGATCGCTGATCCGGTACGGCTCCAGCCGCGCGACGAACAACCTCGGGCCAGTCATTTCCAGATCAAGCTGGATGCGATTCTCGGGCAGCGAGCGCGTCGCCAGCGATTGCCACGTGCGCCCATCCGAGGAAATCGCGACCGCCTTGAGCTCTCTTGCCACCGAGCCCGGCCTTCCATTCCAGACGTTATCGAGGTTGTGGAACTCCAGCGTGAGTTTTGACCCGGGCTTCGCCTGCACCTGAAAATGAATGTGCCCCGCCGCGCGATTCATCGAAGAGCGCTGGTGATCATACATGAGGGAAACGTGGATGACCCCATTCGTGCCGACCTCCCAGAACACCGGCGAGGCATTCTCAAAACTCGTGTCAATGAACTCCAGCCCCGTCTCCGGAGCGGTGGGCTGTTTGCTCTCTGCGCTCGCAGAAATCAATGGCACCATACAGGCGGCCAGGGCAACAAAGGCTTTCATCTTCGGAGGACTCCCATCTGCGCTCATCTGCGGTTAAGACCCTACTCGGTCGGTCTGCGATCATCAGCGCAGGACGGCATCCATCTGGGCCGAGATGTCCGCGAGCCTCTGCCGATCGCCCCCCTTGACCTCGGCGGTGGCCCAACTCAGGAACCCGATCTTGTTCAACTCCTCGCGCACCCGCTTCCAATCGATGTCGCCCTGCCCGATCGGGAAGTCGAAACCCTTGCCCATGCCCTCCTTCATCGCGGTCTTCAGGCTGTACTCCTTGATGTGGATCTTCTCGATGCGCTTGCCGAGCACCTCGATCCAATGCTGCGGCCAGCCCCAGCGCATCACGTTCCCCACGTCGAAGTACGACTTGACCCACGGGCTCGCCAATTCGTCGATGTAGCGGGCCATCGTTAGCGGCTCGATGAGGAAAGTCGCCCAGACGTTCTCGACGAGAATCTTGATCCGCTTCTTCTCGGCGGCGGGGATCGCCGCGCGGATCAGTTCCTGCGTCTTACGGTAATTCTCCATATACGGGGCATTGGGGTCGGTGGCCACGACATGCAGCACCGTCGTGGCGCCATAGATCGCAGCGTCTTCAATAGCCGCCTCGAGATCCGGATTGCTCCCGTTCGAAACCCCGTGGATGGGAACGCCGACCTTCTCGCTCGCCCGCGCCAGATCCCGCGGCTCCACCTCGTCCTTCTTCGACCCGTGCCGGGATATCTCCACACCCTCGAACCCGACGTCCTTGACCAGCCGGAACTTGTCTTCCGGAGAAAGCTTCTCCGTGATCATGCCCCACCCCACCGCCTTCTGGATTCGCCCCCCCGTATCAGCCGCACGCGCCGCAGGCGCCCGCCCGACCAGAGAAGATGCGACCGCGCCCCCGAGAACCAACCCGCCCGCCTGAAGAAAACCCCGACGATCCATCTGCGATTTCATGCAAAGGTGTTTACAACTTTCCCCGCCCCAACACGACATTTTTCGCCGCCGCCCTATTGCCGACGATCCGACGGTCCCCCGGCTCCGAACAGCCCCCCGCCACTGAACCCGGTGTGTCAGGCCAGTCTGGCGGACGCCCTCCATCTTGGCGCGTGCTCGCAGCCACCCCCTTTGGGCGGCGCTTTCACGGCAGAACGGCCCGGTAGAATCGGCGGGGGAAAAGCGGCTCCTCGGGATCGATCAGTTCGACCCTGCCGTCAGTTGCCATGACCGTTCTCCATGGCGACCAGTCCAGGAGGTTCGTGGACGCCTCGATGCCATAGCGATAACCGGGAACGCCGCACAGGTGGAGTGCCAGTCCACCGGGGCCTGAGGCCACCGCGGCGAGTTCCACACCCGCGAGGGGCACGTCGGTCTGCATCGCATCTTCGCCGATGGCGCCCCGCTTGTACATGGAGATACCCTGGGGATATGGGATGGCGTTGGTGGGCTGGCCCACGATCGTTTCGAGGAGCGTCGAACTCGGGGCGTTGGTGCCCTCGTCCGCCTGCACGAGCAGGTTCGCGAGGAGGATGCCGTCGCTATTGCCCATGATCTCGAACCGGCCCTCGCCTTGTGGGATCATCTCGCGCATGGCCCCGGCGCTGTAGAGCGCGAAGTTCTGGCTGTTACTCAATTGCAACATCGAGCAGTTGCCCTCGCGCTTCCAGCCGAGCCAGCGGATGTTGGCGGCGCTGACGATTTCGGCGTCATATCGGCGCAGGTCGTGTTTGCCACCTTCGAGATTGAAACCGTAGAGCCAGAGCGGCTGAGTGGTGCCGGTGATGCGAAGCGAGCGATAGAGGTCGCCGTTGTTCGACGGATACGGTCCCGCAGAATTCCCGACCTTGTCCAGCTCCGCCTCGGGGAAGAAGAAATGCCGGCCTCCGGCATTCCCGCTGAAGCGCACGCCGGTGTAGTGATTGGGGTTAGCCGGCGGTCGATACTCGTAAACCGTCTCGAGACGAAGGTCGAACGTCTCCGAGGAGGGGCCAGCCCTCCAGTGATAGAAAGTGAACGGGTTTCGATACAGGCTGACATCGGTGGACAGCGCAAGGTTGCCGAGGTAGGTCGTGGCATCGGCGCTGTCCTCGGTCCGCACGATATCGGTCGCTGTGGTGGGACGCCAAGAGGGATGGGTGCACAGCTCGCTCACGTAGCCCTTGGCCGCGCCGAAGAGGATGGTGTTATGCCGCAGAGTGAGGGTGTTCGTTAGGAGAAACGCACCCGAGAACATGCCTCCCGTGTTGAACTTGGGAATGAAGACTCGCCCGTGGCCGGCCGCGCTCGCGTCATCGATCGCCTGCTGGATGGCCGCGGTATCGTCGCTCGTGTCTCCGGGGATGGCGTTATAGGGCGGATCGGTGACCACGACGGTCGGCGGGCTGCCGGCGCCTTCGTAGGCCGGCATCCCGTGCCATGGCAGGTGGCGCGCGAGCAGTCCGTGGGGCGGCGGCCCGCTATTTGGGGTTACCAGCTTGACGCGTTCGGCGTCCCGGTTAGTGACACCGTTGATCATGCTCCACGTTGCGAGGGTGCTGCTCGGTCCCCCGGTCGTGGTCCGCTGGTCGGTATGGGAATACTCGTCGATGCGGCTCCAGGAGCCAGCGCCGGTGGCGGCGACCAGCGTCGCGCTCTTGACCAGACTCGTCGCGCCGCCCACGTACACGTTGCGCAAGTAGAGGTTCTTGCCGCCGACATTGGCGATCGCGGTGTTCGTACTAAGGCCGCCTGTGATCTCGATGCTGCCGTCCAGGAGGGACATGGTGTTCCAAGAGGTGAGGGTGGAATAATAGGCGCTTGTCTTCACGGCGAACGCCGGCGCGGCCGCCTTCACGATCCTGAAGCCCGCCATGACCAGCGGCACAAAATCCTCATGCTCGATCGCCGCGACCGTCTGGTTCACCAAACGCGCACCAAAGATGGACGAACCGGCGCAAGTGCTGCCGGCGGGCCCGCCGGTCCGGATGCCGTAGCGTCCACCATCGACTTCAACATTCACCGCCCCCCAATTTCGGCCGGGGAGGCCGTAGAACCCGGCGAACGCGTTGGTCGCGTTCACCCGGACGTTGGCGATCATCGATCCCTGCGCCCCAGGAAAGACAACGCCCACCGCACCCGCGTGGCCGTTGCAGTCAAGATCCATGTTGCGGAGTTCCCAGTCGAAAAGATAAGACGAGTCCACCTCGTATCCGACGGGAGCACCAAGTGGATTTGTGCCCGGAGGATCGACCTGCGGCGAGTTCGGGTAATTCGTTGACTCGTAAAGCCGATACATCAGCAGCGGGCGCACGCTGTTGGTGTTGTCGAAATCACTCGCCGGCGCGTCGGCCAGCTTGATGACGGGGCGCGGTCCGAGGCTGGATCCTTGGAGGATGTAGGCTTTCGTCTGACAGGGATTCGCGCCGAGGACGATGCCGCCGGAGGCGTTCGTCCCGCTGGCGAGATGAAAATCCCTGCAGCGCAGCGTGTCCGAGATAACGTAGGTACCCGAGGGGAACAGGGCCACGAGGTTGTTGGTGTAGGCGTCGCTCACGGCGGCCTGTAGACCGGCCAGCGAATCGCCGGTGCCGTTCGTAGCCACCCCCGGATAATGGGTGACCACCAGATATCCGAGCTTGTACCGGGGATCGTCCTTGGCGGCCTGCGGGATCGCCGCCACCCCCGACACGGCCAGGACCGCCAGCGCGATCTGGAGGCCAAGCCACAAACGGGACGGAATGGACGATTGTCTTCTCATCGGCGGGACCGCTTCCCGGCGCGAATCCTCGACAGCTGCACCGGATTACGCCATGAGGATTTGCGCCTTTCACTTGAGCATTTTCACGGCGGGACGACCGGCCGGCCGAGTGAGACGCGCTGGCGCGCTCTCTTGTCGCCAAACGGATCCTTGCCGATGTCCCCCCAGCCTCCGCGGCAGGTTTCGAGCGCGGATTGCTGTCGTCATCGCCATCTCGTGGGCAGGGCCGTCCTCATAGCGCGGATAATCGCCCCGGCTGTCACCACGAAGCTCGTCCGTCGGACGGCCCGCACGCACCACGCGCAGCCCCGATTTCCAATCGAAACACTATTGCGGACCCGCGGAGGCCTTGCCCACGAAGTACCCGAATGCCCCAAATTCAACGGCGAACTTCCCCCCGGCCAGGTTCACCTTGGCCCCATTGGACAGCAGCGGCCCGTATGGGGTCGCGCCTCCTCCGGGCAGGTCCACCCGCGCCACCATCTTGCGATTGGAGAGACTGGCGACGGTCAGGATTTCCGCATCGCCGGAACGCCTCATGAACGAGACGACCGCCTCGGGCCGATCGTTATCCAGCCACACCACGTCGCCGCCGCCCAGCGCGGGCTCCCCGCGGCGGATCCGACAGAGCTTCTGATAGAAAGCGAACTTCTCCGAGGGCTTCGGCAAACAGGCCGCCGCCCAACCGACCGGCCATCTCGCGTAGATGCTCTGCGGCGAGGTGTCGCCGATCTCCTGGCCATTGTACAGCATCGGCACGCCATCGAGCGTGAAATTGATGACGGACATGGCCGCGGCCCCGCGCTCGCCGCACACCACCTCGGCCCGCAGCATATCGTTGACGATGTCGTGGTTCTCCGTGTAGCGGATGAACCGCGCGCCGCGCGGCCGCTCGGCGCACATCTTCTCCCATAGCCCCCGCAATGACGAGGCGGGCTCGCCCTTCGCGAATACCGCTTGCACGGCATGGAGCCACGAGAAACTGTAATTGATATCGAACGCCCTGAGCTGGTCATCCTTCCGCTGCCCCTCCGCCAGGATGACGAGATCCGGCCGGAGCGGCTCAAGGCGGGAACGCGCCTCCTCCCAGAAATCCAGCGGCACGGCGTCGGACACATCACACCGGAAACCATCCGCGCCGAAGTCCTTCACCCAGTGCGCCATGTTCGCCCAAAGGTACTCTCGCAGTTCCCGGCACTCGAAGTTCAGCCGCGGAAAGTTCCACGAGCCGGTCGCGGCCTTTCCCGACGCATCGCGCTGGATGAAATCACGTTTCTCCATCAGGGCCGAAGTCGGCCCACAGTGGAAATAGACGAGGTCCATCAGCACGCGCATGCCGAGCTTGTGCGCGGCATCGATAAAGGCGCGCAGGTCCTCTTCCGTGCCATATTCCGGATCGATGCGATTGTAGTCGGAGATCCGGTACGGGTTCCTCGGGTTGTTGGTGCCGGACGCCTTCTGCCGCTTGCTCCAGAACTCCTGACGCATGTCGGGATCCTGGAGATATACGGGACACAGATAGATGACCGTCGCGCCAAGATCGGCCACCTGCGGGAGGCGCCCGGTGGCCGCGCGCAGCGTCCCCTCCGGCGTGAAGCCGCGCAGCCACACCTGGTACATGACGCCGCGGGACAACCACGCCGGTGCCGAACGCGCCTCACGCGAGGCGAGATCCAGCGGCGCGTCCGCCCCCCTGCCCGCCATGCAGCCCAGCCCCGCCACCCAAAGAGCGCCAACCCATCTCAATCCATTCGCTCTCATATGCACGGGCCCATCATAGAAGCCACACCCACCAACGCAAATACATAAGTGAAATGCGCGATTTCACATGTGAACCAGGCAGACCCAGGAAGCAGCCGGGCACCCGGTGCTTGGACGGCGCGGAAAACACCGGCATCTTGAGATCGACAGAGCCGGAACCAGTCGCGCTTCTCACTTGTTTTGCACCCCGAATCCGTCCGGGGGAGGTTGGCAAGGACAACACTGGATCTGGGTGGCCCGTGTGCTGGAGCGTTCGGATGTTAACGGAAAGCCAAGCCCGCGCGTTCGGGATCGTGAGTATCGAGAAGCTGCATCTGGAGCCATTGACGGGAAAGCCGGCATGCCGCCTGCTTTGGTTGCTATTGACGAGGCCCTCAAATGCTAACCGGTTTGAATAGTAGAATTTTCAGCCTGTCTGCCCCGCTTTCACCGCGGCTATTCCAGCTTGATTGAACGGATCTCGACTGTGACACCAGCTTCGGAGACGGGGTCAAAGCGGAACGAGGTGACGCATCCGCCCCAGTCCGGATTCCGCGCGAGGTCGAACGTGTAGGTGTGCCATTGCCCGTCCCCGACGGCCGGGACTACGACGCTGGCGGTTTCGCTCAAGCCGGACGCCGACGTGGTCCAGAAGAGCTGGGCGTGGCCGGCCGGGCGGTCGAGACGCATCTCGACGAGGGCCCGCACGAAACGGCGCGCCCGCAGTTCGATATCGGGCGACGTCACCGCCGGGTCGCGGCTGGTCGTTGTGCCGCGCAGCACGTTCTCCCGCATCTCCAGATCCGCAAACCCCGACCACTGGCTCAGCAGCGGCCCCGACCACGCGGTGGTGTCCTTCCCAGGCTTGACCTCGCCGCGCGCCTTGAGATACCACGACTCGGGCGAGGCGAGGCCGACGTCTTGCGGAACGACATCCGTGTGCTCTTTCGGCCCATCGCAGAACACGTCGCGGATCGCGTCGAGATAGGCGAAGCCGGAGCCGCGGTTCGGCTCGATGTAGTGCCCCTCGCCGAACTCGTTCCAGCAGCAGAAAAGGACCGCGTTCGTGCCGGGGCCCGCGCGGCCGGGAAGGCCGTCGAGAGAGGTCTTGGCGCGCTGGCAGAGGTCGCGGAATTTCTCAGGCGTGTTTTCAGACCAGAAGAACCCTTTAACGTGCCACGGACGGGGATCCCAGCCCATCATGGCCACGCGGACGTCAGGCAGCAGGTTCAGATCACGTTTAAACTTCCAGAGCGCCTCCTGCTGGCCGATGAAGCCTTCGACCGGGGCGCAGGTGTGGTTGCCTTCGACGGTCACCCGCGCGGGCTCCTGCCAACAGTTACCGTAGGCGGACGTGGAGTCCCACCCCTCCTTCGCCAAGGTTTCAAGATTCGGCTTGTCCTGCGTTTGCGCGCAGGCCACGAGGTACAGGCCGCCGAGCCCGCGGCGCCCGCACTCGGCCCGCATCAGGTTGAGCGCGTTCCTGACGTTTTCGCTTCCGCCGAGCTGGGAACGCAGCTGCGAAGGAACCCAGACGTAGAGGACGGGACGGCCGTTGAAGCGGAGGTAAGACGGATGGGAGAAATAACGGTCGATCCAGAAGGGCAGCACGTTTTGCATGAGATCGTCCGTCGAGCCGACGCCTTGGGCACAGCCGTTTTCCCACATGATGCCGAACTTCATCATCGCCTGGTAGCGGGCCTTCAGAAAACCGTCATCCAGCGCGTGGCCGAGGTTCTGTTTGACCGGCTCGTTAACGCTTGACCGGTACCAGCAGTAGATCACGCCCGAGATGCCGTGCTCGACCATGAACTTGATGTGCCAGTCGGCGACCTCGGGAGTGCCTTCATTGTACCAGCCCAGCAGCGGCTGGCGCTCGGGCCACGGTTCGATGCGCTTCCAGCCCCAGTGGGTGCCGTGCTTCCACAGGGCGCAGTAGTGCGTCCAGAGCGCGTACCGGGTTTTCGCGGGCACGGGAACCGGCACGTATGAGGCGGCGGGCGCGTGCGGATCGGCCAGGAAGGCAAGCGTCTGTTCGGCGGCAACCGGCGCCTCCAAGCCGGGTCCGGAGACACTCACCCGGAACGCGCCTTTGACCGCCTGTGCGGCTTCCACGTCCCACGTCAGTTCGGTCTCGCCGCGGTAGCCGAGCACGGCAAGGGGCTGCGACGCGGGGCTTTTCAGCGTCACGCCTTCCGGCGGTGCGAGCGCAGCGGTGAGAGGCTGTGAAGCGCCGGCCGCATTGCGCAGGCGCACGCAGATGCGGTCCGCCCGCCCGGCTCGCGGCAAAGTGGAGCCGGTGAAAATCCGGTCGATCTGGATGTCCGGTGCGGCGCGGGGCGCTTCGCCCACCTCCAGATACTCGATGCGGGCGGTGTTCCCCGCCGTGTCGGAGGGAACCACACCCAGCGCCAGAAGGTCGCCGCCCCAGCCGGCCACGGTCCAGGGATCGAAGACGTAGGTGTGCGGTTTTCCGTCGCCGGCGGCTTTGAAGGGGAGCTGGCCCGCACGCGTGGTGGTGACATAGATGAGCGACGCGGGGCCGCCCTTGTCGGCCGTCATGCGCAGGCTGATGAAGTCCTTCTTGTCGAGGTTCGCTCGGATCCGGTTGTGGATCGCAAGGGACTGGGGCGTCTTCGAGTTCACCACCAGCCGCCCGTCGGCGAGCGAAAGGGCCGCGCCATCCTGCGCGGTCCAGCCGTCCAAACCTGCGCCGGCAGTGAAGTCGAACGACGCGGAGGCGGTGCGCGCGGCGGCGTCATCGACGCCGTAGGCTTCACCGATAATCTCGCGCGGAGACAGCGCGCGGCGGTAGATCTTCACATACTCGACTGCGCCCCGCATCCCGCCCTGCGGCAGTGAGGAGAGGATCGTGAGCGGCGCGTCGTTGGCTGCGGGCGCGTCACCGCGGCGGGGCTGCGAATGGGGGCGGCCGTTGACCCAGAGCATGGCTTGCTGGCCGTCCCACGTGGCCGCCAGATGATACCACGCGCCCAGCTGCGGCGGGATCACACTGACGCGCGGCTCCCACTGGCCGCCCACCCAGGGGAAGAACGAGAGGCTTCCGCCCTCCTCCGCCTGGTCTACGCGGAGCTGATACTGCTTGTCCTTGTGGACGATGAACAGGCGTTCAAGTGCCCCCGTGAGCTTCACCTTGGCCACCACGCTGAAGCCGCTCTGCATATTCAGGTCGGAAGCGGAGGGCACGAGAATCTTCTGGCTGCCGTCCAGCTCAAGCACGGTCTTTCCGTTCTCGACGACGGCTTTCACGTTGGCGAGCTGCGCGGTGTGGCCGTGGCCCGAGAGGTCGGGCAGCGCGTTGGTCGCGGCGTCGAACCGCCAGTGGGCGACAAGGCTCGGGTCGGCTGTCTGTGGGGCCGCGCAGGAAACGTGAAGGGGAACGAACAGGACGGCGGCGAACAGCCAACAGGGCAACAGAGAGCCGACTGTGTTCATTGAGGGTTTCCTTTTCCGTAAAGTCTGATCCAATCGATCTCGAACGTCTCGTCCACGGAGCCGATGTCAAGGCGCAGCGCCTCGAGCGTGCCGCCCCATTCCCCTTCGGGTTTCTTTGAGATCAGATACGTGTGCCACTCGCCGTCGCCCTTGAGCCCGAAGCTAAACGATTTGCGCTCGGACAGCGAAGGTGCCTTCTTCGTGGTCCAGAAGACTTCACAGACGCGGCAGTCTCTTGCCGCTTTGATCCGCAGGGCGATGTGGCCGATCGCTTCGACCTCAACGCCCAAGTGCTGCACAATCAGTTGCGGGTCGCCGCTGGTGACGCGGGCCACAAACCTACCGTTTTCAAAATTGACCGGCTCGATCTGATGGAACCGCCATCCCTCGGCAGTACCGGAATCAAATTCCCACTTCTTCAGGACATCGGTCTGCGGCAAGGGCACGTCTGTCATGATCTTCGTCGTGCGCACGGACAGGGGCGGAGGCGGATAAGGCTGGCTTTCGAGCGCTTTTGCCTGCGCGACCTCCTCGGCGTTCAGCACACTGAAGCCGGCGACCTTTGCGTCGGAAGGCAGCAGGTCTGTATGGGCGTCCGGCGCGTCGGTGTAGACCTTGCGCACGCGGTCGAGGAATTCGAAGCCGAATTCCTTGTCGGGCTCGATATAACTGCCTTCGCCCCATTCGTTCCACGCTTCGATGATCGCGAGGTTGTTGCGTTTGTCGATATAGCGCAGGCTGGCGCGGCACATCTTTTCGAAGAGGTCCGGCGTCTTGCCGGTGATCACGACGGCTTTCCCCCGCGCACGCGGACGGTTGTCCCAGTTGGAGTCGACCGGCACGATATATGGCAGATCCTTTTTCCTGGTGGCCGACTGCCACATGGTCTCGCAATGCGTGACCATGTCGGCATACGGAATCGAGAAACCACTCTTCCATTCGTATGGCGAATCCATGTCGGTGCCGTAGTACGCATAGGCCGTGAAGGCACTGAAGCCTGCCGCACCGCTGTGAGGGCCGCCGTTGAGGGCCACGAAGTAGAGGTCCTTCAGGCCTTTGGCCCGAAGCACCTTGTTCATTTCCCCGATCGCGCCGCGGAATCCGGCGGGGCCGCCGTTGGCGGCCACCAGCGGGTCGGAAAGAAAGGATATGAACACGGGCCGCCCCTCCACGGTCAGATAATTCGGCCGCTTGAAATAGTTGCCCGCGAGATATTCGGCCATCTCCGTGAGGGCCCTGACGCCAAAGTCCAGGGGGGCGGGCTTGCCGTCCCGCTTCCAGTCGAGGCTGTGGTTGCACCAGTGGATGCAGAACTTCATGCGGTCCGCATATTTCGCCTTCAGGAAACCCTGTTCGAGCGAGCGGGAGAGGCGCTTCTCGCCTGCGTTCCAGTACCAGTCGAAGGCAAAGAAGGAAACGCCGTGTTCGAGCGCCCATTTGATGTGCCAGTCATTGACCTCGGGCAGCGAGTCGTCGTAGAAACCGAGAAGCGGTCGCGGCGCCGGCTGCTTGGCTATGCAGTTTTTCCACTCGCTGTCCTCGTCATGCGTACGGTAGGGATAGTCGCCACGTCCGGTGTCGCGGTACCAGCCAGGAAAGATATAGGCACCCAGCGTGATCCGGCCCGCGACGGGCTCAGGAGCCGGCACGTATTCGCCTCCCCAGGTCTTCGTATCCGCATGGCCCGCAACAGCCATTCCGAGAAAGGCGGCCATCGCGAGGCTTGTTATCTCGGTCCGGCAAGATGCGGAAACTGTCATGAGCGTCGGCCCATAATAAGCTTCGCCATTTCTCAAGGTTAAGCCACTGTTTAGCAGATCGGATTCACTTGTTTTTATGGTTCAATACGGAAACTGACTTCTATTGCTTTTGACGGGACTCCTCGAGCAGCGCAAGACCATCTTCGATATCCACCCCATAGCGCCCCTCGGCAATCCGCTGCGCGGGAGGCGAAAATGGGAAATGATGGAGAACCGCGCCCGTTTTCCTATGTTACATGGTTTGCCGGATCCATTCGAGGTCTAACATCTTAGTCATCCATATTCCTCTACATTTTCTGGCTGCGCGCCTCGCAAATCCTGTGTTCCTTCGCGCTTTCACTTCTACTGCTTAACCCCTTTCAAACCAAATCACTACACTCTTTCGAAGGATAAATGATCATCCGGCACGTTCCTATTGCATTATATGCGCAAATAAGTTCGGGTTTTCGCCAGTTGCGCACACCCTTTTCAAGCGGAAGGCTGGCGGACAGGGCGCACTTGCGCGGCGCGAGCCGAACCAGGCAGTCGTCGAGCACCAGGCGCAGACTGGACGGCACCAGCATCGCCCGCGTGACGGGCCAGATCCCGCCCCCCGTGCGTGCGTTGGCCCGCAGGATCAGGACCTCGTTCTCGCCCGAGGCCATTGTCTGCGCGATCGCCGCCTCGATCCGGTCGCTGTCGGAGTTGCCTGCGACCTCATTGGGCGTGAGCGCTACAGCCGCATAAACCGCGCACAAAACTGCGGCACCTCCCAACATGATGTTTCTTTCCAGCATAGTTCCTTCGTGCCCGAACGTCCTTCGGGCAGGCGTCCGCCGCTTGCCGCATGTCACTGTTGCGGCAAGCCCTTGGCCGCCGGCGCCGCCTTCTTGTTCGCCGCGTTCCACGATGCCATCCAGGGGGGCGGCATGGCGATCGGGTTCAAGACGTGGCGCACAGGCCCCAGCCGGTACACCTCGCGGTACAGGTGCTCCTGCGCGGCAAAATAGTTCTCTGCCAGCGAGCATAGCGCGCTTTTGAGTCTGATCGCGACTCTTGAAATCAGGCTGTTGTTTTCTTCCGCGGCGGCCAAGCCGAATGGATCAATTAGGACGTCTGGACCGTTTATCGCGTATCCGTAAAGGAGAAGCTCCCCGTACAGGAATCGTGTCGGATCTTCGGTAGCAAAGCGGCCAAGCGATGGGACGTAGTATCGGTTTCTAAAGAAGCTGAAGGAAGTTTCGCGATCTAGTTCTCGCGCAACAAAGCCAAGGCGTTCGTCGAGAGCGCCATTGCCATGATCGCGGTCTTCACCGAATGCAGTATAATCCGCAGCTTGAACAATTTCGCCCAGCGGATTGGCTTCTTGAGACACGCTTCCAAGTCGATTTGGCAGATACCACTGGACGCCATTCTCGGAATCATGTCGCGCGATGGCTTGGTCAACGCGTTCGGTGTATAGGTAGCGAACCGTCTCACGTGTCCCGCTTTCCGTGAGTAGACCCGTCCAGAGGTTGTCGCGGTCGTGGCAATAGTTTTCCGTTTTCGTTGTTCCGTTTTCCGTGACGGTCTTGGCGATGCGGCGGCCGGTGGGATCGTAGGCGAAGGTGACGCCGAGGCTCTCGTGGCCGGAGGCGTCGGACTGGATGGCGGCGGTGAGGCGGTTGCGGTGGTCGAAGGTGTACACCCAGCGTTCGCCGGTGGTGAGGTGGGTTTTGCCGACAAGGTTGCCTTCGTCGTCGTGGGTGTAGGTGTGCTCGCCGTCGGAGAGGATGCGGTTGGCGGGGCCGGTGCTGTACGTATTAGTGAACAAGGAGGAAACGGAGGTAACGGAGAGGGTCCTATTCCCCGCGGGGTCGTACGAATAGGTTTCGTCGGGGAGGACGGAGCGGTCGGCTCCTGTCAATTGGCCAATGGGGTCGTGGGTGTACGCGACCGTTTCGACGTGGTTGGATTCGGCCAGGAGTTGGCCGGCGGGATCGAACTGGTAGCGGTAGAAGCCGAGCACGTCGCCGGAGGGGGCGGTGTGGGTTAACGCCGTCATGCGGCGGAGGGTTTCGACAGATGGGCCGAGGAGTTCGGCGTGGTCGGGCTCGACGGCGAGGGGGCCTCGGGCTTTCAACGGCCGGATCTGGTCCAGCCAAGCCAACGATTCGCCCTCGAAGAGGGCGGTCTGTGCGCCGAGGTCGGCCTTGCCTCGGGCGAACTCGTAGGCGGTTTGGACGGAGGGCATGCCGTTAGCGAAGCGCACGATGTTCGTGAGGTCTCCGAGGGCGTTATAGGCGAGGGCGACGTCGGCGGGGGTGACCCCTCCCCCGCTCCAGGCGCGGGTGGCGAGGCGCCCGGCCGGGTCATAGGTGGAGGCGACGGTCACGCCTTCGCCGTCCCAGGTACGGGTGACGCGGGAATTGCCGTCGTAGGCGTAATTCAAGACAAACGGCGCCGTGTCCCCCGGCAGCCAGCGGGAGATGGTTTCGAGGCGTCCGACGGCGTCATAGGTCATCTCGTGCCGGCTGTCGGGGTCCTCCATCATCACGGGTCGGCCAGCGGGGTCGAACTGGGTCTCGATGACCCGGACCACCGCGTTGGTCTCGATCCAGGTTTCGCGGACGGGGCGGTTGAGGGCGTCGAAGTCGAAGCGGCGGGTGCGGTTGAGGCGGTCGGTGATGGCGGTCTGGTTCCCGGCCGCGTCGTAGGAGAAGAAGCGCGCCTTGCCGAGGGGGTCCACCTCGGTGATGAGCCGGTTGAGGCCGTCGTAGCGGAACTCGGTCCGGTTGTTGTTCGGGTCGGACAGGGCGGTGCGGTTCTTCGCGTTGTCGTATTCGAAATGAACGGTATGGCCGGCATTGTCGGTGATGGACATCAGCGCGCCGTCGGCGCGGTAGGCGCGGAAGGAGTTGCGCCCGATCTGGTCGACGAGGTTCGTGAGCCGTCCGAGGGCGTCATAGTGGTACTGGTTCGTGCCGCCGTTGGGATCGCGGACCGCGACGATGCGGAAGGCGGCGTCGTAGTCGATGCCCGTCACGTGGCCGAGGGGATCGGTGACCTGGTCCAAGGCGCCGTTGGTGTTGTAGCGATAGCGGAACGTATTCCCCAAACCGTCGCTACGTGCCGTGAGGCGACCAGCGTCGTCGGTTTCGAAGCGATTCGTGTGGCCTTCGGCGTCGATGTAGAGGTTTGGGCGACCGAAGGCGTTGTACGTCATGCGGTGCGTGATGCCGCCGGGCAGGACGAACGCGTTGGGTTGCGCCGAGAGCATGACGCCGGGGCCGGGCGGTTCATAGCCGAAGCCAAAAGTGCGCCCATCGGGCTGCCTCACCGAGGTGACGCGGCCGTAGTCATCGCTTTGGAATTGCGTCTTATGTCCGGCGGCGTCGGTGCGGGCCGTCAGGTTCCCGTAGGCATCATATTCGTAGCGCTCGGTGCTTCCGAGGGGATCTGTGACCGAGAGCGGGTTGTTGTTCGCATCGTAGGTGTAGCGGGTGGTGTGGCCCAAGTCATCGGTGCGCTCCACTAGGTTACCGCGCGCGTCGAAGCGGTTGGAGGTGGTGCAGGCACACTCTGGCGTGACGACGATTGGCCGATCTTTCTCATCATACACCGTGGTGGAGACCGCGCCGATCTCGTTGACGGTGCGGGTGACATTGCCGCGGGGGTCATAGGTGGTGGTGAAGGTGCCGCCGTAGGTATTGATTCGGGTTTCGGTGAGGCCGTCGTCGGAGTATAGGTAAGCGGTGGGGTTTCCGAGGGCGTCGGTGAATCGCTCCAGGCGGCCGCGGTCGTCGAAGGTGGGCAGCGAGAGCGCCTCACCGCAATCTCTCTGACTGGCGCTCGATGCCAAAGCGCCGAGAGTCAAAACAAAAACTCGATAAAACATCGCCAAAGCAACCGGGCAGTCAATGTCTCAGCTCGCCAAGTTGGACCGCGTACCCCGCGACGAGACAAGGCTAAGAAGCCCCCGGGATCAGATGATCGCACTCTAGCCACTCCCACGCACCGACGAGGTCCGCAAACGAGGTTGCGGATCGTATCTTGCCCCTCAGAACTTCTGGATCATAGTCCAGCAGGGGGCTGAAGAACGGTTCCGTGCCGTGCGCCAACGCGTCCTCAAATGCGTTTGCAAGTTCGCTCAAACAATAGGTTCCCGTGTGCGTCCACAAAACGCGGTGTATGTCGCGACAGGCGAGAGCCTCCGAGGGCGAGTCCACAACATGAACACCATTCGATAATTTCTTTCGCTCGGGCCCGCGCTTTGGGGGATTCTCGACGGAGCATCGCCACAGATTCAAGTCTCCGTCATAGTTCAGGCGATACTGCCACTCGACGGAGCATTGGAATGCGAACATGCCGCTCACTTCCGTCTGGACACGGCCAAAGAGGGCTATAACGTGGTCTGCCTTCCAGACGGCGAAGAACGGAATCGATGGTGCCTTACCTTTTTCCAGTTTACCGTTTTCCATGGGCGATCACAAGGGCTGCTTACAAGAGCATGAGGTATAAGGGGAATAGCACGACACCAAACGGGTCGACGACGGAGACGGTATATCCTGCCTCGGAAATTGCCTCCGCGATCGAGTAGGCCGCCAATCGTGCGTCATTGACGTTATAGAAGATAATTTTGCTGTATCGATCAGCATATCCCCAACTGGCCCCAAATTTGTCAGAAATCAAAAGTCTCCATTCATGGCGTGACACTTGGGAGATCGTAATGCCGTATTCGTTTCGCGATACACCACGCCCAGAAGGATCGACATTTCTGAGCGGGCTTCCTTCCGCATATGAATAGACCCAACGGCTGGACGGCCGACGGGCGGTGCCCTCAAACGGATCCCGGCTCAAGAAGCGCCCGAGTCCGGGGCGAGGTACCTTGCCCGGAGGTAGTAGAACCCGGTTTCCGGGTCAAGGCGCTGGCCGGTGTAGAGGTGGGGGTTGGGCGTGGTGCAGGTCTGGGTCAGGAGGTTGCCGTAGGCATCGAAGGCGTAGGTGTCGGTGACGGAACCCGCGACACCGCTCAGGGCGCGGGTGGTGCCGAGGTGGTCGGCGTGGTACCAGTGGAGGGTTCCGCCGCGGGATTGCGCGATGAGGCCCAGGCCATGGACGTAGGAGGCGGCGATGGAACCGCCGGGGGCGTATTCCTCGACGACCTCGGCGTAGGGTTGGACTTGATCGATCAGAAATCGGGTCTCGGTGCCATCGACGGCCTTGGAGACACGGATGCCGTCGGCATCGTACTGGAATTGGACCACGGATGACGCGGATGACGCGGAGCGGAGGTGGTCCAGGGCGTTCCAGCCGTAGGTGGCCGCGGTTTCGCCGTTTATCGTCTTGGAGTTTAGCCGACCCGCATCGTCCCAGGCGTAGACGGCGCTTGTCGAGCCACTCGTTTCCGTTAACAACCGGTCGTTCGAATCGTAGGCGCAGTCGGTTTGCCGTGTTCCGTTTTCGGTTTTCCACAGGCGGTTGCCGACCGGATCGAAGGCATAGTCGATGGCGAGGTCTCCATTGACGGGATCGGCGATGCTCTCTTCGGTCAATCGGTCCAGGGCGTCGTAGGTGTACTGGGCCTTACGGCCCCCGAATTCCTCGATGGCGGTCGGGTTCCCGACGGCGTCCATGGTGTAGCGGAGTGAGGCAAACACGCCCGAATTGTTCCTGTGTGCAATGTAAGCGATCCGATTCAGCGGATCAAATTCTCGAAAGGTGTTTGCGCCGTTGGGGAGCGCGGTGTTCGTGGGGTTCCCAGCCGGATCATATGCGCATCGGGTTACCCCACCCTGCGGGTCGATCACGGTTTCGAGCCGATTGAGGGGGTCGTTGATGATTCGCAACCGGTTCGGGAATTCATGAATGATCCGGAAAAGGAATTCTCATACTTAGCACGTCGGCCTCCTTAAGACCACGATTGAAAATCCGCACTCCTGATTTTAGTTCATGGCTCTCGATTGGATATATCTTCTCGATGCTGTCAAATGTCCATGCTACGCGCTTGCCCGTCCCTCCGATATACTCGTGTTCCGAATCCTTTCCGATTTCCAGCGCGATCCTGTAAGCGTCCTGCTCGGATGTTGCGTCAACCATATAAATGCTCTCGTCCCAGATCGGGCACTGTGATGCGCCTTCAACTACGGCTTTCACCAAAATGGCCACGGAGAACCACATGTCTTCTTACTTTCTATATTCAAGGTTCGTCAACAGCTTCCTGCATGTATCGCCAATTTTCCCGCTCATCGCCAGCAGGGCTCTGACCTCGATGCCGAGCGCCTCTCCTGGAAACACGGTCCGTACGGACGCTTTCAAGAAAAGGGAAATGAATTTATCAGCAGTAAGGGTGAGGTACTCGTTTCCCCACGTATTTGGGCGCCCTGTGGGAGGGGGGATCTTCACGAAGCCGCTTGGGTCCACCCACATTATTGGATTGGCGTCCACATACAGGAAATCATGCAGCGATAGAGGGATTATGGGATTCCCGTCATAGGGATCCCGGCTCAAGAATCGACCAATTGCGGAATCCATGTGACGCGCACGGAGGTACGTGAACCCGGTCTCAAGATCACGTTGCTCGCCGATGTATAGAAACGAGTTGATTTCGGTTCCCGACCGTGCGATAAGGGTGCCGAAGGCCTCGTAAGCGTACGTATCAGTGACATTCTTCAAGGCATTGCTGAGTGCCCGCGTATTTCCGAGGCCATCGACGTGGTAATAGTTGCGGCTGCCACCGCGGGTCTGAGAGATGAGGTCGAGGCCGTGGGTGTAGCGAGCGGTCAGGGTTCCGCCGGGGAGGTATTCCTCCAGCACCTCCTGAAACGGCCGGTTTTGGTCGATGAGGAACCGGGTTTCCGAGCCGTCGACCGTCTTGGAGACGCGGATGTTGTCGGCGTCGTAGTGGAATTGGACCGCGGAGGATGGCGACGTCACGGACTTGAGGTGGTCCAGGGCGTTCCACTGGTTGGTTGTGGGGTTTTGGCCGTCGCTGGTCTTGGACAGGAGGCGGCCGGCGTCGTCCCAGCCGTAGACGATGTTCGTTCCGGCGAGGCTCTCAGTGAGAAGGCGATCGTTGTCGTCATAGTCGTAGGTTGTGAGGCCGCTGCCGGGCTGGCCGACCACGGTTCGGGACAGGCGGTTTCCGACCGGATCGTAGAGGTAATCTGCGGTGCGGTTCCCGGTGACGGGATCGGTGATTTTCTCCTGGGTCAACCGGTCGAGGGCGTCGTACTGATATTCAAGGAAGCGGCCGGCGTGCTCCTCGACGGCCATGCGGTTGCCGTTGGCATCGAGGGTGTACCGGTGGCTGGTGATCACGCTTCCGTCTCCCTTTCGATTCTCAAGATAGAGTAGTCGGTTCAGGGGGTCAAACGTGCGGGTTTCGGCGACGCCGTTCGGGAACAGGGTCTCGATCAGGCTGCCGACAGGGTTGTATCGATATGCGGTCGTGGCGCCATCCGTGTCGACAACCGCTTCTAGCCGGTTGAGCGCATCGAAGCTGTACGTCACGGTCCCGGAGGGTGTCGTGACGGTGAGGGCGTTCCCCGCCGCGTCATACGTGTACCCGATCTGGCGGCCATCGGGCTCGGTGCGCGACTTCAGGCGGTCTCTCTCGTCATAGGTCCACGTGATGGTGCCGCGGGGAGCCGTGAAGGTTTCGCGCTTTCCGGTGGGTGTGTAGGTGAAGCCGTGGGTGGCGCCGTCGGGGATGCGGCGCTCGGTGAGGCGGTTTCGGGGGTCGTAGGCCATGGCGATGGCTTCGCCGTTGAAGGTGATGTTGGTGATGGGGTTGCCCGCGGGGTCGTGGATTGTTTCGGAGCGCTGGCCGCGGGGCAGGACCATGGCGGTGCGGCGGCGGTTGCCATCGTATTCGTATTTCCGCTCGTGGCCATTGGCATCGATTTCGCGAACGAGGTTGCCGACCGCATCGCGCTCGTAGGCGGTGCGCTGGCCGAGGGCGTCGATCACGGCGGTCAATTCGTTCAGGAAACTGTATTCGAATCGGGTGTCGCGTCCCGCCGGGTCGGTGCGTTTGACGACGTTGCCCCGGCCATCGAAGGCGCGGCTCTCCCGCGTGCCGTCGGCGAAGATCGTGGCCGTCTCGCGGCCCGCGCCGTCGAAGAGCGTCTGCGCCACGCGGCCCAGCGGATCGGTCACGGCAATCTGTCGGCCCGCCGCGTCGTGGCGGTAGGTGGTCTCATGGCCGAGGGCGTCGCGGCGCAGGATCATGCGGTTGGCCGCGTCGTACTCGAACTCGGTGCGGTTGCCGCGTGCGTCAATTTCCGCGCTCAGCCGTCCCGCCGCATCCCACTCCTTGCGTTCTGTGGGATTGTCGGCGAGCCCCGCGGGATCGGGCTCCTCGGCGAAGTCTTCGTCGGTGCCATCGGGATGGATCGTGGCGATGAGGCGGCCGAGGGCATCGCGCACGTGGCGCGTGAACCGGCCGTTTTCGTCGGCCACAGCGATGGTGTTGCCCAGATCATCGTGCCGCCGTTTGATGCGCGGATTGTCCGCGAGGTTGCCGGGAGTGTCGTCCGGGAAGATCGCCTCGATGAGGTTGCCTCGCTCATCATACCGATGCTCGGTGCGGTGCCCGCGCGGATCGATCTCGGCGGTCTTCTGTCCCGCCGCGTCATATTCGGTGCGTGTGATGCCGCCCTCGGGATCGGTTCGGGCGATCACGCGCCCCTCGGCATCGTATCCCAGGCGCGAGACGCGCCCGAGGGGATCGGTCAGGGTGACGGGGTTGCCCATGGCATCATAGGTAAACTCGTATGCGCCATTGGCGGGGTCCCGGAGCGTGACGAGATTCCCGGCGTCGTCATTTTCCAGACTAAACGCGTTGCCTTCGGGATCGGTGAGGCGCATCGGCAAACGCCTTGAGTCATACTGCGCCGAGACGGTGTTGCCTGCGCCGTCCTTGCGGAACAGCCGGTTGCCAGCAGCATCATAGGTGTTCACGGTCGTATTGCCCATGGGATCGACCTGGGTCAGCGGGAGGTTCTGCGCATTGAAGGTGCGGCGCGTAGTGTTTCCCAGGCCATCACTTTCGGTGAGTGGGTTCCCGCGGGCGTCATAGGTCCAGGTGCGGGTGTGGCCGAGGGGGTCGGTCGCGCTCAGGAGGTTGTTGTTGTCGTCGAAGGTGCGCCGGGTGAGGCCGTTGAGGGCGTCGAGTTCGCGAACGACGTTCCCGCGCTCGTCATAGAAATACGTCCTGGGATGGCCGAGCGGATCGGTGATGGTTTCTTGGAGAGCGGCCATATCGATGTCGATCTCGGTGGCGTTGCCCTCGGCGTCGATGACTCGCGTGATGCGGCCTTCCTCGTCATATTCGGTTCGGGTGGTCGGGCGGTTGAGCGGGTCGATGATTCGGTCGAGGTAATGGGGGTGGGTCTGTTTGTAGATGTACGTCGTCGTGTTGTCGGCGCGGTCCGTGACGCCGACGAGATCTCCGTTCGGGTCATACGCATATTGGATCGCCTTCCCGTCGGGGGTCTGGATGGCGGTGATGCGGCCGAGGGCGTCGCGGGAGAAGGTGATGGAGTCGCCGGAGGAGTGGGTGATGGCGTCGTCGGAGAAGGTGAGTGCATTGCCGTTGCGGTCGGTGACGTCGAGGAGGCCGTCGGATTCGGAGTAGCGGTACGTGCGGCCGTCGCGGGTGGTGAGGCGGTATACGGAGGGGTTGTAGGGGAGGTGGAAGAGGTAGTGGTAGACGGAGCCGTCGGGGTCGATGCTGAGTGTGGCGTCGTCGACCTCGAGGGTATCGAGGACCCCGCGGTCTGGGACGAAGCGGGGTTGCCAGGTGGTGCCGAAGAGGCCGGCGCCGGCACCCTCCGAGGTCTCCTGGAGGGTGGGGAGGAAGGTGAAGCCGACGCGGCGTCCGTCGGGATGCGTGAGGGTGACGCGGGCGCCGGTTTTGAAGGGGTTGGCGGCGAAGATGGCGGGGACGCCCTGGGCTTCGAGTGAGGATTTGGGGACCGATTCGCGGACGCGGCCCTGTCGGAACTGGAGGCGCCAGCCGTGGCCGAAGTCCTCGGAGCGGCTCGCGTCGAGGGTGTCATAGACGCGGGTGATTTGGATCGGGATGCCGGCCAGGGGGAGGTTGAGGTCGGTGATGGCGAAGGTGAAGCGTCCGGGTTTGAGTTCGCCGACGACCGAGAGGATGACCGCGGCGGCCTCGGTGCGGCCGTTGACGTCGCGGGCGATGAGGCGCAGGACGTAGGAATCGTTGGCGAGGACCGTGGGGTCGAGGGTGCCGAGGGGGCCGTTGTCGAGGTTGGCGGTGCCGCTGGCGAGGAGGCGGTAGTCGGGGTCGTGTGCGGCGACGTTGTCGAGGGAAACCAAATCCATGGGGGCGACTTCGAGGCGCCAGTATTCCAGGGCTTCGTCGCGGACGGTGCCGCGGACGGCGGTGGCGACGTCGATGACGCCGTTGGTGGGGAACTGCGCCGTCGGGAGATCGACGAAGGGGCCTTCGGAGTCCTCGGGGTCGATGACACGGATCTGGACCGAGGCGGAGCCGGTGAGCCCGGCGGCGTCGATGGCGGTGGCGACGACATCGAAGAGCCCGGGGTTGGGGAAGGTGATCTTGGCGCCGTTGAACTGGATGGGGACGGGGGTGCCGTCGAGCGCGAGGCCGAGGGATTGGATGCCGGCGTTGTCGGAGGCGTGGATGAAGAAGGAGACCGTCTCGCCCTTCTTGATGAGGTCGCTGGAGGCGGAGAGCAGAACGCGGGGGACGTCGGCATCGGCGACGACGGCCAACGTGAAGGATTGGGTGGCGGTGCCGCCGCGGCCGTCGGAGACTTCGATGGTGATGGGATGGGAGGTGCCGATTTGCGAGGGGGAGGAAGACCAGGAAAGGAGCGCCGAGCTTGGATCGCCGAGCGACGAATCGATCTCCATGCCCTGCGGACCACTGAGGATGGTGAATGTGAGGAAGTCGCCGTCGGGGTCGTGGGCGCGGAGGGTGTAACGGTAGGCGGTGCCACCGATGGCGGTGGCGAGGGGTTCGGAGACGAAGAAGGGAGCGTCGTTGGGGGCGACGCGGATGGTGAAGGAGAGGATAGCGGCGCCGCCGTCGGGGTCCTCGGCGACGATCGTGACGCGGTGGTCGCCTTCGGTGGTGAGAGCGGTCTGCCAGCGGAGTTCGCCGGTGACGGGGTCGATGGTCATGCCCTCGGGGGCGTCCTGGAGGCGGAAGGTGACCTCGCCCTCCTCGGGGTCGGAGGCGGTGATCGTCCAGGAGTAGAGGTCGCCTGGGTTGACCCCGAGGGGCGGGTCGCCGCCGATGGTGGGCATCTCGTTGGGGGCAGTGGGTGAGACGAAAATTTCAAATCGCTGGGCGGTGATGCCGCCGTGGGGGTCTTGGGCGAGGAGTTCGATGGCTTGAACTCCAAGCTGGGAGCTATCCGGGGTCCAGGAAACGAGCGCCGAGCGCGGATCGCCGAGCGACGAACTCAAGGCCATGCCGGAGGGGGCGGTTAGCAACTGGAAGGTGATGGGGTCGCCTTCGGGGTCTTGGGCTTGGATCTTGTATTGATAGAGGTGGTCGAGGGCGGCGGTGGTTGGGGGGGTGGAGGTGATGGCGGGGGGGAGGTTGGCGCCGCGGACTGTGAGGGTGAAGGATTGGGTGGCGAGGCCGCCGAGGTTGTCGAGGACGTGGAGGATTATTTCGTGGGAACCCAGGTCGTCATCGGTGGGAGTCCACGAAATGAGCGCCGAACTCACGATCATTCCCGCGGGGGCGGATTCGAGGATGTAAGAGAGCGGGTCACCGTCGGGGTCGGAGGCGAGGATGGGGCAGGAGTAGGGCTGGCGGACGATTGCGGCGGTGATGGGGACCGAGGTGATCTCGGGGTCGGCGTTGGGGTCGCCGGAGAAGACCTGGATGGTGAAGGTTTGCTCGGCGGGGGCGCCGCGACCGTCAGAGAATCGGAGGGTGACGGGGTGAGAGCCGAGCTGGGAGCTGGTTGGGGTCCAGATGAAGGTGGGAGAGGACGACGAATAGGAAGAACTCAAGGTCATGCCGGCGGGGGACTGGAGGATCTGGAAGGACAATGGGTCGCCGTTGGGGTCGTGGACGGTGGGTTGGTAGGACCAGGTGTCGCCGAAGCGGACACGGGTGGATGGGGTGGATGTGATGACGGGGGGATCATTGGAGGCGTCGGCGACGACCGCCAACGTGTAGGATTGGATGGACTCGCCGTTGTGGCCGTCGAGGGCGGTGATCTCGATGGGATGAGTGCCGATCTCGCCGGTGGTGGGCCGGAAGCGGAGGATGCCGGTGGTGGCGTCGAAGTCGAAGTCGCCGGGCGGCGGGCTGTCGAGGCGGAAGGAGATCGCGTCGCCATCGGGGTCCCGGGCGCGGAGGCGGTATTCGTAGGGGAGGTCGGCGACGGCTTGTGAGGGAGCAACGGAGAGGATCACGGGGGCATGGTTGGCGGAGCCGACGGTGAGTTGGAAGGGCTGGAGGGTGACGGCGCCGCGAGCGTCGGTGGCGCGGAGGATGATCGTGTGGGTGCCGATCTGGTCGCCCGTTGGCGACCAGATGATGGAAGATGGAAGAAGGAAGGCAGAAGATGCAGAGGAAGAACTTAGGATCATGCCTTCGGGGGCGAGGGCGAGAGTGACGGTGATGGCATCGTGGTCGGGGTCGGAGACGGCGATGTCGTAGCGGTACTGCGTGTTGGGGAGCGCGGTGGTTTGGGGGAAGGAATCGAAGACGGGGTTGCGGTTGAGGGCCTCGACGGCGGCCTCGAGAGTGAAGGATTGGGTGGCCTCGCCGCCGCGGCCGTCGATGACGCGGATGGTGACGGGGTAGGCGCCGGTCTGGTCTGGGCTTGGAGACCAGGAAATGAACGCAGAACGCGGATCGCCGAACGACGAATGCAAGGCCATGCCATCGGGGCCTTCGACGAGGAACCAGGTCAGGGGGTGGCCGTCGGGGTCTTCGGCGCGGAGTTGGTAACCGTAGTTGCGGCCAACATCGGCGAGCGTCGGGGGCTGGGAGGTGATGGCGGGGTTTTGGTTGGCGGTGCCGGCGGTGACCTCGAGCTGGAAGCGCTGGGTGGCGGAGGCGCCCTGGCCGTCGTCGGTGCGGATGGCGAAGGCGTAGGTGCCGGGGGCGGTGGGCACCCAAGCGATGTCGCCGGTGGCGGGGTCGATGGTGGCGCCGTCGGGGCCCTCGAGGAGGGCGTAGGCGAGCGGGTCGCCATCGGGATCCACCGCGCGGGCGCCGTAGCGGTAGCGCTGGCTCATGCTCACGGGGATCGAGCCGAGGAGGCGACCGGTGCCGGGATGGACGAAGAGCAACTCGAAAGAGCGTGCGTCCTCGGGCGCGGTGAGCCGGACGTCGAAGGCCGCGGTTCTGCCGGGGGTCATGCCGTAGAGTGGGCCGGTGAGGTTCTCGAAGCCGACGGTGGCGTCCGAGCAGCGCAAGTCGACCACGGCGAGCTGGCGGAGGATTTCCTCGGCCTTGATATCGACAAAGGCGCGGGTGAGGGATTGGGCCATGAGCGGGCCGCCTTGGCTCACTTGGGTGAGGTCCCAGGAGCCGCCACCGGAGGCCCATGAGAGGTCCACGTAGGTGCGCTTGACGTCATCGGAGGTGTGGCCCTCGAAGATCGGCCCGATGAAGACCCCGTTGGTCGAAGTGGTGTAGCCCCCCGCCCCGTCGGGCAGGTACGCGTTGCCGTCCGCATCCACGCCGAGGGCGCGGTTGCCGAGGGCGTCGGCAAACTCGGCGTTGACGACGCTATTGAGCGGGGCGTTGAGCGCGCGGAGCCCCTCGAGCATCACGTTGGTGGTCAGGTAGGGGCGGTAGCCGAAGAAATGGTCGTTGTCGCTGAGGAGGATGAAGTTCTTCGCGGCCTCGGGACGGAAGGCGAGGCTATTCATGGCGAGATCCAGGGCGCAGTAACCGTCCTCCTGGCCGAAGGCGGAGTAGAGATCCAGGGCGTGCTCAGAGGTCCACGCGGCAGTCTGCGCGGTGCCGAAGAAGGGCTCGAGGCGCAGGGCCTGCCCTGCCTTGGCCTCAAAGCGGTAGACGAGGGCGTCGGGCGGGGCGAAAAGGTCCCCGGCGAGCGCCTCGCCGACCGGACGCGCCGCGGCGCGGGTGTGGAGGCGGAAGGCGTAGTCCCCGGTGGCGTCTCCGCCGTAGACCAGCAGCGCGTAGGTGCCCGATTCGGGGAGCGTCATGGGACCCACGTCCGCCGAAGGGGAGGGTGAGAGCACCCCGAGCAGCGAGACTCCCTTCGGACTATACAGGTAGCACTTGATGGCCGCCGATGCCGCGACACGTCCATCGAAGTAAATCCTCTCACCCGCCCCGGCGGTGAAGTGGTAGACGTGGCGGTCGCCCGGGTTGGCTAGGGAACCGGCGATGGTCCGGTCGGTCTGGGCGGGGATGAAGGCGTCCTCGGGGAACGTCGCGCGGAAATCGTAGGAGATGGCTGCGGCGGTATTGCCGGCGATGACTAGGACGCAGGGTTCGGCACAGGGCAGGGTCGTGTCGAGGCTGACGGTGCCATACTCCGAGTCGATCTGCTTGTTGTCGGGCCCATAGAGGTTCCAATGGCCGACCGTCGAGGTGCCGGGGAGCTTGTCGATGAAGAGCCGATGACCGGCGGCGCCCTGGACGCGATAGGCGACGGCGCCGAGCCCGGGATCCAGCGTGCCGGTGGTCTCAACACCAGGGGTCAGGAGTGGGGCGTCGGAGAGGTCGAGGATGCGGACGGCGTAGTTGCCGGGCTGCGCGCCGGTGACCACGAGCGTATAGGCACCGGATTGCGGCAGCACGACAGGCCCGCGATCGGCGTTTGCGGCGGTCGCCCCGATGGCGGCGGATCCGTTCGGGGCGAGCAGGTAGGCTTGCAATTGGGACGAATCAGCGGTGATTCCGTCGAAGTAGACCCGGAGACCGGCCGGCGCGTGGAGGGTGTAACGATGCTCCTCGTTGGCCGCGGCAATCGCACCCGAATAAACGGTACCGAAGCCCGAGGCCGTGACGGGGACAGGGTCGGTGACCGTGGCGCGGAACCGGTAAGTGATGGGATTCGCGGAGCCATTATCGATCGCGAGCGTGTAGGTGCCATCGGAGGGGAGCACGGCCGTGAAATCCCAGCCCAGGGGCTGCACGCCAAGCCGGGAGCCGCCGGGACCCCACAGGCTCCACTCGCCGTAGGCAGAGGAGAGACCATCGAGGTCCATCCGCTGCCCGGCCCGGCCCTCAACGAGGAAGATTCGCCTCTGGTACGGGCCGCCGACAGCGACCTCGATGTCGGTGCCCGTGGCGACCGGTTCCGCGGCGGCCTCGTCGAGCAGGCAGAACGCGTAATCGCCCGTTTCCATGCGGTCGTCGAAGTGGATCGCGTAGGTGCCGGTCTCGGGCAGGACGATGGGGCCGCCGTTGGCCCAGAGGGAGTATCCGCTGAGGCCGGGCACCACGGTGCCCGAGGGTGTGATCAGGGACACGATCTGCCGCGAGCCGTAGTTGACCGGAGAGCGACCGTCATACCAGAGACGCTGCCCGGCGTTGCCATGAAACTGGTACAGGACGGACTGGCCCGGCTCGGCCACGGTGTCATGGACAAGCGTGCCGACCGTGAGAGGCAAGGTGCGCGTGGTGGCCACGAGGGCCCGGAAGGTGTGGTCGTAGGCCGTCGATCCGGACGTGTTGCGCAGGAGGAGGTAGTAGGTGCCATCGGCAGGTAATGAGGCCATGAAGGAACTGGCCAGGCCGGTGCCAGCGGAGAACTCGTCGGCACCGAAAAGCTGCCACGCCTCCCCGTAGGTGTGGGGCGCGATCGATTCGACGTGGAAGAGCAGGCGCTGTCCGGCCGTGCCCTCGACGCGGTAGGCGACGGCCTCTCCGGCGCGGAGGTGGGTCGCGGCGCTCTCCCCTGTCCCGATGGGCGGGGCGGCGGACAGGTCGTGGAGGCGGAAGCTGTACGGCCCGCCGGAACCGACGTCGGCCAGGATCAGGTGATAGGTGCCGGAGACCGGGAGGCTGGTCATCTTGTAGTAATCGCCGCTGGCGGCGTGGCCGCCGATCACGACCAGATTGCCGGGCCCGACGAGGCTGGCGCGAGCCGAGGTCGGGGAGGCGCGCCCGTCGTAAAAGACCGGGAGTCCCGCGGGGGCGCGGAAGGTGTTGGTGATGGTCTGGCCGGGGGCGAGCGTGCCGCTGTAGGTCTGGTCGAAGCCCTCGGGGGCGACCGCCTCGGGTTCGGGGCCAAGCGAGGCGGGCAGGCGGAAGGACTGGGGCAGGTCGGCATCGCTCCTCGGGGTGACCACCACTGTGTAGGCGCCGTCGGCGGGCAGCGCGTCCATGCCGTGGCCGGAGACCCCGTCCCACGAGCAATTAACCGAGCCGATCTTGCGGTTACTCGGGGAGAAGACGCTGACATAGCCCATGAGCCCGCTGGTGTTGACATGGCGCGGGTTGACGGTGAAGGCGGTCATGGCGAAACGATTCGAGGTGATCCCGATATCCTCGAGCCTAGCGTCGAGGGCCGGTATCATGTCGGCGAGCCAGGCGTGCTCGGTGAACATCGAGCCGGTCTCATCGACGACAAAGACCACGTCGGCCGAACCCCCGAGGGTGCCGTCCCCCGAGAGCGCCAGCGAAACGGTCGCTACGGTGCCGGTGCCGGGCGGCAGGTCGTAGGCGAGGAAGGCCGGGTCCACGTCACCGCAGGCCGTGCGGGCCGCAGCGATGGCGAATTGGGTGGCGGGTTCCGATACGAAGGCGGGGGCATGGTTGCCGGGGCTCTGGCCGACGGCGACGCAGAAGGTCTGGGTCGCCGTCCCGCCGCGGCCATCCTCGGCGCGGAGGGTGATCGTATGGACGCCGGTCTGGTGGCCAGTTGGCGACCAGATCAGGCGCGAGGCGGCAGGCTCGAGGCTCGAGGTCAGGGTCATCCCCGCAGGGCCGGAGACGAGGCTGAGAGTGACGGGGTCGCCGTCGGGATCATCGGCCTTCGGTGAGTAGGCGTACTCGGCGCCGATGTTGGCATCGACCACGGGGGTCGAGGTGAAGACGGGCGGGCGGTTGGGGGTGTCGCTGTGGACCGAGAGGGTGAAAGACTGGGTGGCGGAGGCACCGCGTCCATCCTCGACGCGGAGGGTGATGCGGTGGTTGCCGAGGTCGTCTGGACCGGGGGTCCAGACGAGGCGCGAGGTGCTAGGTTCTGGGCCCAAGGTGAGGGTCATGCCGGAGGGGGCGGCTAGCAATTGGAACGCGAGGGCGTCGCCGTCGGGATCCTGGGCGATCGCGTCGTAGCGGTACTCCGCGCCGGGGGCGGTGGTGGAACGCGGTGTGGAGGTGAAGGCGGGCGGGTGGTTTGCCGCCCCAAGGAGGGTGAGGCGATAGGAGAAGCGGACGCGGTTCGGGTTGTGGAACGCGATGGGGCGCGCGGCGGTGGAAGCGCCGGGCCCGAGGCCATCCTCGGGCAGGAGGTTCGAGAAGTCGAAGGCGGGTTTGCCGTCGGGCGTGAGGCCATCGGCGCCGAGCACGCGGACCGAGGGGTCGCTGATGCCGTCGATGACGAGGACGATCTTCCCGGCGATGGGCGCATCGCCGGAGTTCTGGAGGGCCAGATCGGCGAACAACGTCCCGGAAGTCTCGTCGAAGGAGGTGCGGTGGTAGACTGACTCAAGGTCGGCGGTGATGTCCGCAAGGCCGTCGAGGGCTTCCGGGTGGAGTACGCCGGGGGAGATCGACGGGGGCGCGGCGTTGGTGGGGAAGGCGAGGTTCGTCTGCACGAGGCTGACCGGACCGATGCGCACCGCGGTGGTGGCGTCGGCGTCCTCGTTGACGAGGCGGGCGACCAGACGCGCCCCGGTGCCTTGCGGCAGGCCCGAGATATCGATATGGACGGTGCCCGCGCCGTTGGTCATGTCCAGCAAGACTCCCGCCGCGATGGCGGGCGCCTCGCCCTCGGTGAGGTTGAGGGCTGCGTCGCGCCCGGGCGCGAAGGCGGGTACCAGTGGAACGCCGTTGGTGTCGACCAGCGCGATCTCGAGGGCGTCGTTGATCGCCTGGGGGTCGGCGGTATCGAAAGCAAGGTTGGTGAAGCTCACCGCCAGCACCGAGGGGTTGGTGGGGATCAGGACCGGGGCATCGGCGACCACCAGGAAGTTGGTCTCCTCGACCAAGGCCTCCCAGGGATCGGCCACCGTGATCGCGATCGGTTCGGCGAGGTTGGTGCCGCCGCGGTCGTCGGTGGCCATGGCCATCAGCGCGTAGTAGCCCGGCGCGGCGTTGGTCCAGATGACGGCGAACGGCGGGGCGGCGGCCGCGCCCAAGGACAGGAGGTTGGAGGCGTCGGCGGCGAAGAATGCGACGCCCGCGACGGTGCCGTCGGAATCGGCGGCCTCGACGATCAGCGGGATCCCGGCGCCCGCCTCGATGACCGCGCCATTGGTCGGCGAGACGAAGGCTGCCCGGGGCGGGTCGTTCACGACGATCAGCACGGCCTCCGATTCGGTGATGGTGCCATCGGCGTGGACGGCGACGACGGTGAGCCGATAGACGCCGGGGGCCACCTCGGTCCACCGGAATTGGTACGGCGCCTCCCCGGCCTCGCCGATCTTCTGCCCGTTGGCATGGAATTCGACCCGAGCGATCCCGTCACCCTGGACGTCCGCCGCGATGTCGATCTGCGCCGGGGCGTGGAACACCGCGCCCGGCGCGGGCGACAGGATGCTGGCGCGGGTGACGCGGCGCACCGACACCGCCACCGGCGCGGAGAGGGCCGAGCGCCCGCCATCGTCGAAGGCGAGCGCGGTGAGCGAGTAATCGCCCGCGCCCACGCCTGGCCATTCGAAGGCGAAATCCTCCGGCCCCGCGACGCCGAGGATCCAGTTGCTCTCGCCGGAGGCGGCGCGGTACTCGACGCGCAAGACCCACCCGTCCGCGTCGGCTGCCCAGGCGCGCAGGCGGATGTCGGCGGGAGCGTCGAACCGCGCGCCGCCGGCCGGCTCGACGATGCGCACCTCGGGGGGCCGATTCAACTCGCCGCAGGAGGCGAAGCCCAGGAATTCGACGGTGATCCGGTTCTCCTTCGAGATCTGGTAGGAGATCACGCGGACGCGCGCGACGCCGACGGCGCGATAGGCGGCGTTGTTGCCGCCGCCGCGCACCTGGTCCCAGACGGGCACGAGGATCTCCCGGCCGATGAGCCCATCAAGGGCATCGCGCACCTGGCCGCTGTTCTTGACGCCGGGACAGCCCTGGATCCAGTCACCAAAACCGATGGCGGTGTCGGCCGGGTCGTCAGGGTTGGTGTAATGCTCGCTGTCGCCGGGCGGGGTGAGGCTCGCCACAAGGGTCGGCACGCTCGGGCTGCCGGACCAGGTGAGCCAGCCGAAATTGCCCGGCCGCGTGCCGTTGAGGATGTCGCGCAGCACGTCGCCAGGCCGCGCCGAGATCACGCCCTCAAGGGAAAGCGCGATAGGATAGAGGTGGCCGTCATCGCCGAAGCGCAGCGGAACGCGGTGCAGCCGGACCTCGTCGAGGGCAAGGGCGGCGCCCCCGGCGCCAGCCAGCGGCCCCATGCGCAGCGCGCCCGCGCCGCCAGTCCAGTTCGACAAAGCTCCACTGGCCTCGGGCCACGTGTCGACGTAGAGTGATGCGCACCCCGCTGCCGCGTCCGCGGCGGCCACCACCGAATGCCAGCGCCCGTCGTCGAGACGCAGCGCGCGCACCCCGCCGCCCAGGGCAACCTCCTCGGCCCCGTCGCGCCAGCGCAGCCGCGCCCGCGCTTCCCCATCGATGCCGATGTCCCACCCCCGCCCGTCGGCCCCCTCCCAGCCAAACAGCGTGCCCCCCGCGCCAAAGTTTGTACCGGCGACCCACAGCGATGCGCCGAATCCGTTCGATCCCAGCGTGACCGGCAATTCGGCAAACGACACCCGCGCCCCGGGCGTGAGCCGCAGCGCCTGACCCTCCCACCCAGGCACGATGGCATCGGCCGAAAAATTCGTCAGCGCGCCGTCGCAGCCGTTGCCGCTGGCGTCCGGCAGGCGGTTCGTGGCCACACCCTCCATCGGCCACCAGCCCGCAAGATCCCCCGCGGGAGCGCTATCGGGATCCGTGCCCCACGAATCAAGTCCTGCCGCGAAAACCATCAGCACGCCAAACGCCAGAACCGGGCTAAGCGCCCGCCAGTTGGAGGTAATCCTCAACGCCATAACTCACCGCCTCCCCTCCATCCGGTCATCCCCCGCGCGGCCCTCCGCACACGAAACACGCCCCACATCGTCGCGAGGACAACTCCCGGACCTGTTCTTTCCCGCCATGATCGGAGCCAGAAACCTCCAGCCCAAACCCCCAGTTACACGGGCATTTGTAACCCGCGCAAGGAAAATGTGCGCCGCACGCGGCCACGCCCAAAAATCTCACATCGAACCAATGCCATACAACGTTCCATGTCGACGAGTGCCCGGCAGCGACAACAAGCCCGGACACTTTACAGCTCGCAAGGCTGTGAAATGTCCGGGCTAGATGGCACGAGTTATCGCTCTGACTTATACTGGAATTCAGGTTTCTTTCGTGTCTGGGCGTCGATTCGGGCCCCACACGGCGACCGGGTGGCCTCGCCAGTGCTCGGCTCCATCGCCGCGAGCCATCACACGATACACCGAACCATCAAGCGCCGCGCGCATTGCTCAGCCCATCAGCCGGCTGAGGAGTCAGATTCTGCCGAGCGTCAAGAGTATGGCGTTGCCCATGACATCGACTGCGGTCCCAATCGTATTGGCGCGGACCGCGACCATACCCGTGTTCGCAAACATAGCGGAAAAGGGCAGGACAAGAAGATCGTCGCCGAATCGTCGTTCCATCTGCCGCCGTCCCTCATCCCCCCGCCCCCGCTCCCAAGACCCACTCGCGGGCATTGCCAAGAGCGATGCCCCGCACTAGATCATCGACCATCCTTTCATCCTCCGGCATCTCGCCGCGCTCCACCCTCTCGCCCAGCCAGTCGCACAGCACCCGCCGGAAATATTCGTGTCGCACCATCGATAGGGGACTGCGCGAATCTGTTGTCATGCCGATGAACGTCGAGAGCAATCCATGGTTGGCCAGCGCATCGAGGTGATGCCGGATCCCGAGCGCGTGATCATTGTACCACCATGCGGGCCCGAGCTGGATCTTGCCGCGAACGCCATCTTCGGCGAACGAGCCGGTGAGGGTCGCGAGGGCCTCATAGTCGGCCGGATTCACGGGGTAGAGCACCGTCCGAGGCAGACAGCCCTCCCTTTCCAGCTCATCGAGAAACCCGCACAGGCGCGGGATATCGCAGCTGTTGCCGATGGTGGCATAGCCGCCCGCCGGACCGGCCAGTCCCCTCAGGCGCGTGCTCGTCTGGCGCCGCGCGCCAATATGGAGCTGCATGATCCAATTTCGCCGAGCGTATTCCCGGCCGAAAAATTGCAGCGTCTCCGACTCAAATCCAAGGATGGCATGATCGGCGAGCCTGCAGCCCATTTTGTCGAAGGCGTCCATCGTGGCGACCATCGTCACCCGATCGGGCGCCGTCAGATCGTCCACGCGCAATGACGGGAGCACGCGGGATCCGAAATCCGATCTCGCCAGCCGGGCGTGGGCACCAAGGTCGTCCGCCGGCCGATCGGATGTGCACAGGCACTCGACATTGGCGCGCGCGATCAGCCCCCGCGCCGAGTAACCGTCGGCATGAAGCATGGCGTTGCATTTCTCCCAGATATGATCGGCTGACTCGGGCGACAGTAACTCCGAGATGCCAAAGTAACGCTTCAACTCCAGCGCCGTCCAATGAAACAGGGGGTTACCGAGGGTCTGTGGCACTGTCGCCGCCCACGCGTCGAATCTCTCGCGGTCCGTCGCATCGCCCGTAATAAGCCGTTCGGGCACACCCGCGATGCGCATGGCGCGATGCTTGTACGGATCGTTGGCGATCCAAACCCCCGTGATGTTATCAAACGTCCGGTCATCGGCCAAGTCGCGCGCATCGATGTGATTATGAAAATCGATGATCGGCAATCCCTCGGCAATGCCGTGGTATAGCCGCCGCGCAACCGATCCCTTCAACAGGAAATCCTCGTGGATGAACTCTTTCATCGCCGCTCCAGGGTCTTGGCCTTGGGCCCCCCTTCGGCCCGCAGGCCCGACTCGTCGAAATCGGCCACGTCTTCGACAATGATGGCCGGTCGGGCATCTGCCCCGTCCAATGATAAATCCACGTTATGGAGCCGCAGCCCCTTGACGTGCCGACAAAAGAACCCGTATGCGGGCAGTGTCCCGAACATGTCGCCCTTCGGATAGGATGTCTCTTTCTCTGGCACCGTCCGCGTCGCGTCCCCGGCCGTGCCGCCACCGACAAATCGGATGCGGATGTTGTCCAGCGTCACATTCCCCACCGGGTGGTCTGGCAGCCCAGTGACCGAGCAACCCGTGACCGCCGCGCCGTCGGCCTGGATGTTGGAAATCATGATGTCCCGCATCTTGCCCATCGCCGGCTTCTCCCGTCCTGGCAGCGGGTTCGCGCGGTTGCCCAGTCGGACAAAGATCGGCACGGCCACGTTCCGCATGACAATGTTCGACACGTTGATCCGCTCGCACGCGCCGCCATCCACCTCTTCGATGGAGACCCCGTCGCGCGTGTCGTACACCACGCAGTTGCCGAACGTAATGTCCTCGAAGCCCCCCTGCGATTCCGTCCCCAGCTTGAGGGCCGACGCGGAGCTGGACAGCGTGCAATTCGATACCGCCACCCGCCGGCAGGGTCTCGCGGCGGTGGACTTCAGCACGATCGCGTCATCGCCGCTGTAGATGTCACAGTTCGATATTCGCACCCGGTCGCAGCTGTCGATATCCATCCCATCGCGATTCTCGCGAATGCGGCTGTGAATCGTGACACCGTCGATGGTCACATTCTCGCATGCCAGATAATGGGACAGCCAGCGCGCCGAGTCGCGCAGCGTGAGATCGCGGACCCGGACGTCGCGGCACTCGCTGAACCGGATCAGGTACGGGCGCCCACCGTCATCGCCCTTCTTGGCGGGGAAGAGTTTGCCCTGACCGTCGATGACGCCACCGCCAATCAGCCCGATGTGCTCCTGCCCTTCGGCAAAGATCAGGCTCTTCGTGAAGCGCCCTCGATACAGGTATTCGATCCTCGGTGTGATGCTGGGATAATCCCGGATATCCGCGCTGCCTCGCAACGTCGCGCCGCCCTCGATGTGAAGCGTGACGTGACTACGCAGGCAAATCGTTCCCGACAGAAAGACCCCGCCGCGCAGCATCACCGTCCCACCGCCGGCCTCCGCGCACGCATCGACCGCCGCCTGGATCGCCGCCGTGTCGGGAGTCCGGCCGTCCACCTTCGCACCGAACTCCCTGGGGTCCCAGGTGGCCCCGGCCGCGGCGCACGCAGCCGTTGTGGCGGCCGCGGCGAGGACGAGCGCGGGCAATTGTCGACGGAAGCGCGCCTTCATTTTTAGATTCATACTGTCACCGCCAACAACATCGCAACGGTCCAACACATTTTCATCGCGACACCGACGGCTTTCTGAGCGCGGCAAGGAGGAAGATCATCTCGCAACCCCCTGGGCGCCCGACGATCGGCCGGATGCCGTGCCCAATCGATGATCGGCGGGAGTGCCGCGACGCTGGCGGGAGAGCCAATCGAGCGCCGCGGATGGCTCGCAATCGTGCCCGCCTTCAAAGATCGTCAGGCGGGCGGCGCCCGCGGCACGGCGGAACAGGATCGACTTTTGCCGCTCGGGATCCTCTTCTCGCTCATCGGCCAACGGCGGCGGCACCTTCCGTTCCCGCACCATGAATGCGATCGCCTCTTCGGATAGCAGTCGGTCTCGGCAGCCATTGGCTTCCGCCAAGACATTGAATGCGCGCGCGGATTGGCTGATGGGAACAGAGCCGGTGTGGCCATCGTGAATTCCGGCATTGATGTCCACCGGCAACCCCTTGGCCGCGGCAAGATAGAATAGCGGCGAGCGCCTGTGGTACTCGGCCTCGGTCTGTGGGCCGGGCGGCCCACCGCAACATTTCTCCAGCATGGCGGCATAGCGCTGTTGGCGGGTCAGGCTCTCGGCGTGCCAGGCGGCCAGGTCGCTGATCGGCACCCACGCGCTGACACCCGCCCAGAGTCCCGGGGCTCGCGCCGCCATCATCAAAGCCATGTGACCGCCACCAGAGCTGCCCATGACGTAGATGCGCGCGCTGTCCAGCCGGGCGTGCTGCCGCGCGTACTCAACCGCATCCAACACATCCTGCACCGCAAGGTCGGACGCGCACGCCTCTGGGCGGACGTTCGGACCGCGGAAATCCGGCGCGATGACAACCCATTTTCGCTCTTTCCCGTGCGCCACGGCCGCGACGCCCTGCTCATAGCCACCGCTCCAGGTGTGCAGCCACACCAGCAACGGCACCGGCGGCCCACCGGTACCGGTCGCGGCCTCGGGCGGGCAATAGAAAATGGCTTTCTGCGCAACCCCGTCCTTCGAACTGGTGATGCTCACGGTATACAGCTCCGCCTCCTTCTTCAGCGCCTCCTCCCCCGCGGGAGTGGCCGGGTTCGCCAACGCCACCCCCATCGGACTGAAACCTATCCACAAGGCAACAAGAAAACACTGTCTCATCTCAATGCCCTCCTGCTACTGCTCAACCACGGCCTCGTTCACTGCGGCGCGAGGATAATCGGCCAACGGCAGCGCGTCGAACGCTTTGACCCCGCAGTCCCAAACCCGGCGAGCCGGCTCCCCGCGTCGGTGCTGAGCCGCGCCGATTCCAACGGTCGCCGGCGCGATGTCGCCAACGCCCCACCTGAGAGCGCGGGTTCATCGCTTCGGGCCCCCTGTCCCCGCAACACGGATGCACTGCTCCAGACATTCGGCCACACGCTCGCGGTACGCCAACAGCGCCGCGGGGTCGAGATTGAGATGCAGCCTCTCGGTTTCAAAACCAGAATTGACGAGCGGGACCTCGTCCTCGCCCATCTGCAGCGACAGGTCGTCGAAGAAGGCTTTCCGCAAGGGCGATCCTTGATCTTCAGAGGTGGACTCGACCTCGGCACTCAGGCCCACGCGTAAAGTCCTGGCCGAGCGAGGCGCCTCGGTCAAAGTGACCTGGCGCCGCACGAAACCCTTTTGGGAGCCTGTGGCGGGCCGGCTCTGCAGGCTCTTCAGGACACGTCCCCCCGCGTCGCGATACTCGGCAAACAAACGCGCTTGTCCCGCCAGATCATCCGTCTTGATCCAGCCCGAGAAGACGCCAGTCTTTCCGGCGATCGCCGGGACTTCCTGCCAGACGTGCACGCCCTCTGGGGTCGGCAGCATTCGCAGCGCCTGCTTGCCGCCGTGAATTGCCGCGGGATGGACCGTTGCGCTGCATGCCGCTTCGCCCATTTCGGCGACGTGCCATCCCTCGCGCCAGCCGGCGCTGAGCCGCACCAGATCGTCGGGCACGTTCAGCAGTTCGCGTGCAATGCCGAGGAGCTTCTCATCCCCGCCCGCCTTCCGCTGCGCCATCGCCCGCAATTGCGCCAGATACTCATAGTCCTCGATGCCGTCGCGAATTCGCTTCACGCGTGGCGTTGCCAACATGCCCCCCGCCTCGTCCGGGTAAAAGAGATTGCCGCCGCCGTTCGCCTGGGTCCAAACCTTGCTAATCGAGTTATGGTAGCCGGGCCGCCATTCGTTCTCTGGGCGACTCTTGTCCCGGATCTCCTTGTTGTCCGGCCATTCCCGCTGCACCGCCCAATAGAGATGCCCTTTCACGCCCGCCTTCCAATCGGCCATGAAAAAGCCGCGGTGCGCAACAGGCGGAAAATCGATTCGAAAATCGGGCTCGCTGGCCAGGTTGTCCGCGCCCACCGAATACCACCAGACCTCCTTGCCCTGCGCCATCGGCAGAATGAAGAGCGACGTGGGCACAACGAAGATATCGACGACATCCTTGATCCGCGGGTCCGGCTGGCTGGTGTTGATCCGGGGGATCTCGGGGTGGCGCTCATGAAAACGCTGGTACGCCTTGCGCATCGCCGGGATCAGTGCGGGGTTGTTGACGGTGACCTCGTCATAACCGAAGAAGTAAGTCCGCCCCAGGGCCCCAGATCGTTTCAGCAGGGCGATCTTGGTCTCCAGCGCCGCGAGCGACCTGTCGATCTCCTCATCGGTTCTTCCGCCGCATGTGACCAGGATCACATTCATGCCCCCCGCCAGGCACTCTTTTAGGCGACTCTCGTCGCCAAACAGCTCGGCGCCCGAACCCCACATGGGCACCGGCCCCAAGTGGTGCTCCAGCATCATGTCTTGCGCCGCGCGGATCTGCTCGCGGGTCAGGGTCCGCCCATAATAGGCCTCCATCCAACGCTGCGTGAATGCGAAGGCGAGTTTCAACGTCGGAGCAACAGGAAGTTCGAAATCTCGCACCTGGAATCGGATCGGCAGAACCCCCGACCCAGCCGAGGTGCTCACGGTCACCTGGCCGTCCCGCACGCCAGGCGTGGCGTCGGATGCAGCTCTCAGATCGATCCAATAGGGGCGATATTCACCGCTCGCGATAACTTCCCCGCCGATCGGACGCAGGAGGTCGAAATAGTGCCCCACCGGCGCACCGCTGCTGCGGCCTGGCTTCGCCACGTTGACCGCGGAGGTGGCAAACACCCTAGCGTCCACACCGGTCAGGCCGGAAACGACTATCCGAATGTCCCGCACCACCCCCGGCGAACGGTTCTCCAGCGCCAGTTGGAAGCTTTCCGTCTCACCGCGCGCCGCCGACAACCGGATCGGGGACGATTCGCCGCGTGGAGGATCCTCGACACGGAACGCCTGGAGCGAGGAGTGCGCGGTGACGACGAGGCCCGACCTTGGCTCACCGGCAATCGTCACGCATGGCGCGACGTGGGCGAGAATCGCAAGAACGGCGAAACGAGTCATCGCCCGCCGGTTTGTCTGGCACCGCTCGCTGGCCAATGTCCCCTCTCCTTCTCGAAGAAAAACCTGTCTGCTCCGGTGATTGGCTTCAGGGCGTTCGTTTCGCCTCGATTTGCAGAACCGCCCTCTCGGCGATCAGCACCGGCGAATCATACAGCGGCAGTTGCTTGAACGCGACCCCGCCGGCATCCGCCGACCACCGGTCCGCCGGGATCCCGTAGACATCGCCCGTGATCACATCGACATAGACCGGCGACGTGAACTTCGTGCCCGGCATGGCCAAGTCCACCGGCATCGTGGCGTTCGCGTCCTCCGGCGGCGCGCCGCACAGCCACGCCGCCACCACCGTCCCGCCATCGCCCTTCTTGCGGTAGCCGAAGACCGCGAGCTTCTCCGTCGCGGGGGTCGTAAACCTGAAGTCGGCGACCCTTTCCAAGGTGTCGTCAAATATGGCGAACACGCGCTGCGCGGCAAAATAGGCCAGCTTCGGACCGGCCACGGTCTTGTCCTCATTGCAGCGCAGCAGGCCCTTGCGGTTGAAACCCGTCATCCTGGGCTGATTGTACTTCAGCTCGCACAGGGTGAAGAGGTTGAAGGGCACGCCCTTGCCATGGTGCGCGAGCATGCGGCGCAGATCCCACTTGGCCTGCTTCAGCTCGGTCCACGGCACGCCCTGCAGCGCCCCCACGGTCTTGTCGCTCGGGGCGCCGGTCTCGCCCTGCCGGATTTCGATGTTCGGGGAATATCGCGCCGCCAGCTCGCGGAAGCGCTCGACGGCTCCCGTGTCATCGGGATTCTTCGGATAGCCATGGATCGTGATGGCATCGATCAGGCCGAGCTGCCCGCGCTCTTTGGCCAACCTCAGCAGCGTCTCTGTGAATTCAGTCTTGCCGGTGCTCGCCAGAGCGAGCGCGTAGATGCGCGCGCCAGGCTGCTCGGCGCGGATGATCGCCGCCGTGCGCAGGTGAAATTCGGCGAAAACCTCGGCCGTGATCCCGTGGCCACCGTCCGGCTCGTTCCAGATCTCCCACTCGTGAATGCGGTCCTTGTAGCGCGCCACCAGCGCCTTCACCCACGCATCCCACGCGCGCAAAGCGTCCGGAGACTTCGGCAGGCCCGCTCCCAGGCCGGTGCCGCCCCCATCCGGATAGATCGGGTTTCCGTATGACGTTTCAAGCCACGGCTGCACGCCCTGCGCCAGCGCGTCGTCCACGATCTCGTCGAGCCACGCCCACTCATACCGCCCCGGCGTCTTCTCGCACTTCGCCCAGCCCGCCTGGACCCGGATGGCCTTCGCGCCGAGCGGCCCGAGATATTGCCTGTAATTGCCATATACGGCGAAGTCCCGATCCAGCGTCTCGCCACCCACGGACCATGTGGACGACCTGATTTCTCGGGCGTGGCGCGGCCTGATCGTCCCCACCAGTGGAAACCCCGGATCACAGCCAGCGGCCGTCTCACAGGGATTCGTCAGACATCCTGCCGCCAAAATACCCATTCCCAGCATCAGCCCATATCCTTGTGCGTTCATTCGATGCCCCTTCATCTGGTCCTCTCCAGATTGGCCTGTCGCGCCTGCTCCAGCACATCACGTGTCCGTTTCAGCGTCGCCGCGACGTTCAGCTTCCTGCATCCCCGGTACCAGTTCTCCCACCGCCCGCGACAATACCCCTCGGCCAAAACAGGGATCTGACCGAAGGCCCGCTCGGCGATCTCGATTGCGTCGACGCACCCCGCGATGTTCCCGAGGTCGAGCGCTTCGTGCGCCATGCCCACCTGCTCAAGCCACTCCGACGTCTGAAACATGATCGCCGCCTGATACACGAGATTGTCACTCAGGACGGCGACCTCGCGCTCGGGCAGCGCCGCGGCACCGGTCCGCGCGTGCAGCAGTGCCATGGCAAAGCCGGCCTTCTGCGCCGCGACCCGCTTGATCGTCTCGCGGCGACCGAGGCTCCGCGGATTTGTGTCGCCTAGCCCGGACCAGAACGCATCGCCACCAGCCGGCGTCGCGGCCCCGACCTCCGCCTTATCCCCGCGCTGCCGATCCTTCTCCGGATCGGTCCCCACTCCGACCTTGTTCCCCTTGAGTTTCTTGGCGATCTGCCCGAGTTCCTTCATTCCCATGCCGAACATCTGCCCGTCCATCAGGAACGGCACCCGCTGCTCGTCGTGGATCTGCCATGCGTTGAAATACACCCGATAGGCATTCGCGATCTCTTCCCTCTTCCTCGAGAAGCGCCGCCGCACCCACTCCCCCAACCACTCGTCGGGGTCGAAGCCCTCCATCCGCCAGGTCATCTTCGAGGTCGCGTCGATCCCCAGAACGAACTCGCGGATGTTGGCGACATTGCAGATGACATACTCCCCGGCGCCCTTGTCCGCGGCCTCCTTCAGGCACTGGTGGGTCTTGTGCGGCGACGGCACCTGCGCCAGATGCGGGCCGCAGCCGATCAGGCCGTGGTGGTAATAGACACCGTAGGCATTCTTCGGATTGCGAGGGGTCGAATAAAAATCCTGCTGCCACTTCCAGCCCGGCGAGTTGTCGGCAAACACGATGATCGTTCCCTCCGGGATCGTGAGGAATCCCTTCTGATTCAGCACCGATCCTTCGGCCCAGAGCGTCGTGGAGAGGTGCCTGGACGCCGCCGGGCACACCTCGTCCAGGATCTTCACCTGCGCGGCCATCGCCTCGGAGATCAGCCGCCCGCGATCGGCATCGGATTGCGGCGTGCTCGGGTCCGCCATCCACATCGGCCGGTCGGCGATCCCCCGCAGGCCCAACTGCCAGATCACGTTCGGATAGGCCGCCCACTTCTTCGCGTAGGCGCGCCACACCTCCCGCACCTCCCCGGGATGGCTGAAATACGAGTACTTCAGATCTCGTCCCCGTTTCTTCCAGTAATTGAAATAGGAGAACGCGCTCACCCCCATCGGTTCCACATGATGCTGCGACACGAATACCCCACGGCGCACGCACTCTTGGACAAGTGCCTCCTCGGGCGGGTTGAGGATATCGATGAAGCTCGCGGGGATGATCAGGTTGGATCGGCTCCGCACAAGCGCCTCCGCTATCGCCCGCATCACATCCCGGCCCACGACCTGCGCATAGTACGGGTAATCGATGCGCCGCTCGCCGCCGCCATCCCTCCATTCGGTCAGGAGATCCTCATCGTTGATGAACCAGCCGCGGAACCTAAAGGAGGGTCCGGCGGAAACGATTTCCACGGAATCCCATCGCAGCGCATCCCGCTTGTCCGGCTGGCGCCCCGACCAGAAATAGAGGGGATCCACCCCCAGATACGATTCTATGAACGCGTAGAGCCCAAACATCGTGCCGCGCTCATCGCTGCCCGCGACGACGAGCCGCGCGCCAGCCGGCGCCGCTACGATCCCAACACGATACGCCTCCCACTTCCCCTTCAGATCATCGCCAAAGCCCGGCGCGAGTCCCTCCAGCAACGCCGTGGAGCGGGCCTGGTTCAACGAGACCAGCACGATGGAACTCGGGCCGCACTGCTCCATTTCACCCACGATCGCGGGCGCCTTGCCCGTGATTTTCGCCACGTCGCCGACAAGGTCCCCGGCCGCCAGCCGGACGCACTCGGGCTCGCCCGCGGGAACCAGGACGGTCGAGGTCTGATTCGGCGAGGCCAACTCGAAGGCCGCCCGCGCCTGGCCACACATCCCCACCAGCCCGGCCACGAGCAGTGGCAGAATCCTAGTCCCACCCCCTGCGATCATCGGGACAATGTGCACGTCCTCGCTCGGCCCCGCGCAGTTCACGCGCCTATCCTCCCTAATACGACGCGCAATTCAATTCCAATACAGCAGAAATATAGTTCACTGTTGAACTGGTCAGCACCGCCAACACCCCGGGGCGCGCAAGGCCGAGGGGCGATTCGGACGGTCTTACGGCGCACGTTTGACGGGCATCGGCCACTCGAGGCAAAAACAGTGCTGGATGGAATCTGGCACCAGCCTGGTCCCCTTGCACAGCGTCCCGTCTCGGGAATTCACCGTCAGGACATCGATCCGGGCCCGCTCGGGGAGGAACCGGAGAATCCGCAACCAGTCCGCGGCATCCTGATTGTAGTCCGACAGCAGCGCGTGCACGGTCCTGCCGTGGTCAGACGTGGAGACCAGGCGCAGCGCCTGGCTGCGGCTCTGGTCACCGGAAAGGATCAGGAAGAGGTTCTCGTGCTTCCGAAAACATTGCTCCCACATCTCCTGCGGCGTGTTGCCCCGTTCACCGTGCACCTTCTTCCAGCGCATCCGGCCCCTGGGCGCCTCGAGATAGTCCTTCTCATTCCTTGGCTTCTCGATGGGTCCCAGATCCATGTGGGTCGTGACGATGGCCCGGCGGCCGGCATGCGCGCAGAGCACGCCGTCGGCCCACGCGAGGACGTCGTCCGGCGCGTTGCACTCCAAGTGGAGAATTATGAAGTCCATGCCGCCCGCGGAAAAGAGCTGGAAACTGCTGGCACCGCCTTGGGATCCCGCGGCGCCAGGCGCGCCCTCAAACGCACCACCGTACCAGGGCAGCCCAACAAAGTGCGCGGGCCCAAACTCCCTCACGAACATCGCGCTGTTCCCGCTTGCGCTCATGTCATGGTTACCGGGAGCAACACCGTATGGCACCAGTCCATCCAGGCGATCCATGCACCGGCGCGCCACCGCCCACTGCTCGGGCACTTTGCGGTCAACGATGTCGCCGACGTGCGTGACGAATGCGACCCGCTGCGCCTCGACGTTCCCGACAATCCAGCGCACGTGCGAATCCAGGGTGGCATTCGTGACTTCGTTGGTGCTCATCGGTTCACTCTTCGTGCCGCGGCCCCGGTACTTCTGCGAGTCAGGGATCACCACGACGCTGAATGATCCGTCCGGAGCCGCGTCCAAGGTCGGCTCCGATGGGGCGACAGCGGGGCGCGCCACCACGGCAACCGCCAATGCGAGAACGGCAGGACGCAACAATTGCCGGAACTGCTTTCCTGCGGCATCCATACGTTGCATTTGCGGGCCCCCGACAAACAGTCAGTCGGCCGATCGGATGTGGGATGTTATCCGCCCGTCACCGGCAAATCAACGCTGGGGGATTCCACGCTTGAGGACCCAGCCCTGCGCGGCAAAATAGCGGCGCCTCGCAAACCAGCCACCCGTTTGGCACGAAACATACGACCATGACGACAAAGAATTCGATGCTGTGGGCCTTGCTTGTTCTGGTGCACGCACCCCTCGGGACGGCCGAGGCCCCCGCGAAAGCAGAACAGGCGCCGTTCTATCCCGACAAGATGAAGCTGCTGGTCTGGCGCGACGGTCAGGGCGCGGAACATCCCGTGTCAAACCCAGAGGACTGGCAGCGGCGCCGCTCGCACATCCTCGCCAACATGCAGCTCGTGATGGGGCCCCTGCCCGGACCGGCGTGCCGCGTGCCGCTCGATGTCCAGGTGCTTCAGACCGAGACGCTGCCAGAGCTGACGCGGAAGAAGATTTCCTATGCCGCCACGAAGGACTATCGGGTGCCTGCTTACCTGCTGGTGCCGCGGGGGCTGACCGGCCGGGCGCCCGCGATGCTCTGCCTGCACGGAACAGGCGGCCCGCGCGGCCGCACGGCGGGCCTCGGCGCCGACTATCCCCGCTATGCGCTAGAACTGGCCCAGCGCGGCTACGTAACCATCGCCCCCGATTATGTCTTGCTGGGCGAGAATCAGACCGACCCCGAACAGGCGGGATTCGCGAGCGGTACCATGATGGGCGTGTGGAATCACATGCGCGCCGTGGACCTGCTCCAGGAGTTGCCCGAGGTCGATCCGGAACGCATCGGGTGCGTGGGCGTCTCCCTCGGGGGCCACAACTCACTGTTCGTCGGTGTCTTCGATCCCCGCCTCAAGGTCATGGTCTCAAGCTCTGGATTCGATTCATTCAACGACTACAAGGGCGGCGACCTGTCGGGCTGGTGCCAGCCGCGCTACATGATGCGCATCCAGAATGTCTACGGCAAAGACCCCAAGAAAATGCCGTTCGATTTTCCCGAGGTGCTCGCCGCGCTGGCGCCGCGGTACCTGTATGTCCACGCGCCGCTGGACGACAGCAATTTCCGGGTCGAGAGCGCGAGGCGATGCGTCGGCGCCGCGTCGGCCATCTATTCTCTCTTGGGCGCCCCCGATCACATCGAGGCCGTGTACCCGTTGGGCGCGCACGGTTTTCCGCCCGAGGCGCGCGGGGCCGCATACCGGTTCATCGATCGGGTGCTGAAGCGCCCCTAGGCAAAAACGTCGGGCGCTGTTCGCGGGCGCGGCTCGTGCCCCGGCCCAGGATCCGGGCCGGGAGGGTTTTGGACTGCGGCGGCACCGGGCGGCCGCTCAAAGTTTCCACGGGCCACGCATGGGCCGATCCAACAACCGATTGGCCTCGTCGTCGTTGGTGAATGTCTCGCGGGCCGAATCCCATTGCAGTTTCCGCCCCAGCTTGATCGCTATCTGCTGCAGGTTGCACATCGTGTCGGAATAGAATGCAACGTCTATCGGTGCCGCCGGCTTGGTCTTGCCCTTCACCGCATCGATGAAGTTCACGTGGTGGTTGTCGCTCCTGAAGAGGTTGATCTCATCGGGGCCGACCGTCGCCCTGATCAGTGACTGCGGGTTGGCGTCCATCCGCTTCCGGTCCACATGCACCCACCCCTCGCTGCCGATGAACATCACGCCGTGGCCGTGGTCGTTGGCCTGCATCGGATGCTGCTTGCTTGTCTTGTCATCCATGTGGATGAGCGTCACGCCATTGGCATACCGGTTCTCCACCTGCCAGCTTGTCGCGGCGTCGGTGAGCATCCCCTGCGGAAACTCCCCCTTGCCCTCGATCGTTATCGGCCCGGAAAGGTCGCTGCCGTTTCCCCATTGCGCGATGTCGAGGTGGTGGACGCCCCAGTTGCCGATCATCCCCATGCAATAATCCAAGATGCAGTACCAGATGCTGTATCCCCCGAATGTTCCCTCGCCCTTGGTCCAGGGACGGCAACGCTGAAAACAGTAGGGGGCCATCGGCGCGGGTCCGAGCCACATCTCATAATCGAGTTCCTTGGGCACGGGCTCGGTGGGTTGAATCGGGCATGTCCAGCTCCCAGGGACGCCGACGAGAATGGTCTGCAGCCGGCCTATTCTCCCATTGCGCACCAGCTCACATGCGCGGCGAAAATTGCCGCCAGACCGCTGCTGGGTTCCGAACTGGAAGACAACCCCGCTCTCTTTGACGGCTTTTCGGACTGCCTGTGCGGCGCGGAAGCTCCAGCCGATAGGCTTTTCGCAATACATATGCTTCTTCTGCCGAGCGGCCTCGATGGCCATCAGCGGATGCCAGTGATCGGGCGCCGTGATCTGCACCGCGTCGATGTCTTTCCGCGCCATCAGCTCCCGGAAATCCCCATACGCCGCACACGCGTCGTTCCCATAAAACTTGTCCACCGCCCTCTTGCCATCGAGCCGGCGGCTCTCATGCACATCGCATACCGCAACCACCTGGACGTCCTCCGTATTGCCCAGGAACGCCCCCATGTTGCCCTTTCCCTGGATGCCCAGACCTATGCATCCCAGGGTGACTTTGTTGCTGGGCGCGGTCGCGCCATCCTTCCCCAACACCGACGACGGAACGATCTGCGGAAACACGGCGCCCCCCGCAGCCGTTGCCATCTGCTTCAAAAATTGCCGGCGGTGGACCGGACATCTTGTCATCTGCTTCATGGTTTCCATTCCCGGGCTACTCGGCTGTCGTCTCATGGCGCCATTATCGCGCACGCGCACACCGCACACCATTTCGATATTTTCGAAAAGAACTTTCGAAATATTTGAAGGCCGTTCCGCGCGCGAGCGGGCGCGTCTCTTTGTCTCACGTCGTTGCCGCCCGCCGCAAGATCCTCATGGTTTCGTCCCGGATTGGGCCGGGTTTTCCTTCTCGTCAAAACCCCGAATGCGGTTATCGCCCAACTTAAAGTCGCCGGTGGCAACGATGGCCCGGGTCGCGTTCGTCGCATCACCGCGTTCGATCAGATTGTCCCGAAATAACGACGTGTCGCTGCCGTGTCCGTCCAACACGATCGGCTCCTGGCAGCCGGTGACCGTGTTATCGTGAATGAGCCAGTTCACCGATGGCGCGATGACCTCGAACCGATCGCCCGCCTTCATCGGCCGCGCCTCGCGCAACGTGAAGCGCAGGGTCTCTGGATCGAATGACTCGATGACCGACTCACCGCCGGCCGGCTTGCCCTTGCCATCGAGCCAAGCGAGGCGCCAACCGCGGCACGCCTGCGGCCGGATTCGATCCAGCGGAAGGCCTGCGGGCGATTTGGAGCGCGTGAAAGTCCGGTCATCCACTACCTCGCCGACGCGCGCCTCGCCCCGCGCCGAGGCGATGCCGATGCCGCAGTTGCGGATCAGATTGTCATGGATGTTCACGTTCAAGGCCGGTTCCCGGAGCCGGACGCCGGCGACCGTCGGATCGACGGGACCCCGAACGTAGACCTGATTGTCGCTGACGATCGTGTCGTTGGCGCTGATGTTGATGGCCGTGCGCGGCACTGCCTTTTGGCCGATGCAGGTCATATCAAAAATGTTACCCGCGATGATCGTATTGCCCGAGGCGTAATGGAGGGGATCGGTGGCGCCAGATGCCTCGACGCATGACGAGCCAAAGTTCACGAACAGGTTGTTCCGGATGATCACCTGTGTCGCGCCCACGGCGGAGCGAATGGCGCAACCACCGTAGGGCACGTTGCTCTCAAATACGTTGTCGGCGATGATGTGCTGCCCCGCACCGAGCGCCGGGTAGGTCGCATCGCGATTTGCGGGGCCGAGGTTGCCCATCGCCACCGTGCCGGAGTTGCGGACGTAGTTGCCGACGAACTTCACGAACCGCGACGCGCCCTCCCACGAGCATCCCCCCACGTCCACGATGCGGCAGTGCAGCACGCTCGTGTTCTCGGTGCCGCACATGACGTCGTTGAAGGCGTTGCGCGCGGAATCGGTAACCGAGCAGCGCAAGTAGGTGATCCATTGCGAATACGGTCTGCCAGGTTTCGCCGTGCCCCGGCTGGGTCCACCCGACACGAAACACTCGCCCGACATCCGGCTGGCGTGGCAATTCTCCACCAGGACGCGCTCCGTTCCGCTGATCGTCACCCCGTTGCAATGCTTCAGGCCGAAACCCCAGATGTAGGTCGACCCGCGAGTGTTGATGTAACCCGCCTTGTCGCGCTCGTCGAATCCCATGAAGCCCGTCATGCGGAAGTTCCGGAGCGTCACATCCGTTCCGCCCGACAGCGTGAAGCAAGCGCCCTCACCATCGCCGATGTCCAATAACGTGTCGGCCGCAGTGGCTCCTTCGATGGCGATCGCCCCGGCATTCCTCACCGCGATGGTGTGCGCCAGGCGATAATGCCCCGCGGGAACGCGCAGGTTGCGTTTCTCCCTGAGCGCCTGGTCGACGGCCGCCTGCAGCGCGAACGTGTCATTGTGCCGGACCACGGCGTCCCGCACCGTCCGGTTCGCCGCCTCCTCCAGCGTCAGCACCTTCCCATCCACCTTCGCGATCCGGCTCACGAGCTGGTCCCGCGCACCGAACGCGATCACATAGCCGGACTCCCAGTCGCGCTTGTTCAGCCGCACCTCGACCCCGCCGCCCAGCGGCTGCCAGTCGTGCGTGATGGGAACCTTCGGATGCCACGTCCGGCCGAGGTCGTCGCTCCACCGGAACGCGGGCGAGGCCGATGGCTCGATGTCCACTATATAGATCACCCAGCTCCCGGCACTGCCGTCGTAGCCGCGCACGTCCACCGAATCATTCAGCGGTTTGGAATTGTAGTAGGGCAAGCCCGTGCCCCAGAGCTGCGTCCGAGTGTAGCGGATTTTGCACTTCGACACCATGACGCCCTGGCCAACCTTGAAATCACCGACATCTGCGACGGTGATCTCCTTCGAGCCATCGGTGGTCGCCGCGACCGTCTCGAACCTCGAACCCGAGGCGCCAAAGTCGCGCGCGTCAAGCAATCCCGGACTATCGGCGCGCGCGACACCGAGGCCGAGGCACACATGGGCGGCGATGAGTGCGCTCAAGGATCTCATTGCTTTGCCGGTACCGCGATCGTCCCCTTGTTCCATGGGTTGAGTAAAATCATGGTTTGAGCCATCGCTCGAACCAGGCGAGCATTTCCTGGCGCATCTCGGGTGTGTAGGCGTGGCCCACGTCGGGGTAGAGGATGCTCTTGAACCTATCGCTCGCACCAAGCGTGGCATAAACACGACCGACTTTCTCCTCAAGCGCCCTGATGCCATCCGCCGGCGATCCGTAATCGAGATCCCCGGTCAGCGCGAGGAAAGGCCGCGGCGCGATCAGGGCGAGAACGCCCTCGGTGTCAAAGTGCTTCAAGATGCCGTAGCTGAAGTAATAGAGCCCGTGCCCGCGCAGGTTGCCGTGCCGGATCAGGTTCTCATAGCGCGTGAGACAGGCCACCCCCACCGCGGCCGCTATCCGGTCATCCACCGCGGACAGCCACCACGACCGCGTGCTGCCCATGCTCATGCCCGTCGCCCCGATCCGCGCCCCGTCCACCTCGGGACGCGCGCAAAGATAATCGAGCGCGATCTGGTCATCGCGGACGAACATCCCCCACAGTGTCCGGCCGAGCCACAGATTCCATTTGAACAGGCGGTCCTGCGCCGCGACGAAAGAATCGGCCACGTCGCGCCGATAGCTCTCCAGCGCGCCGGACGGCCCATTCGCCGCGCGCTCCCCATAGAGGCACGCGTCCGGCGCCAGCACCACGTAACCGGCGCGGACGAATGCCTCACCCAGCGGGAGTTCGCCCCCATTCGTGTTGGGAGTGATGAGCTGGTTCTTGTCGGGCGTCGAGGAGTGGAGCCAGAGGATCGCCGGCGCCGGCCCCCGCCGTTTCTCGGGAACGAGCAGCAGCGCGCTGATATCGTTGCCGTCGCCGTTGTCGATGGCCACTCGCTCGAGCGTGTACCCGCACCGGATCTCGCGGCTCACAACGCGCGCCCGCGGCGGTGAGGGCCGGGGCGGCAGCTCACCCAGCGAATTCACGACGGTCCTGTGAACCGATGCGCGCTGCTCTCTCCAGGCCTCCGGGCTGGACGGCATCGCGAATTCGCCGAATTTGAAATTCCGATACTTCGTCGGCACCGCCGCGTCGCGCTCCGCCTCGGCCTTGCGGTAGCGCTCCGCCGCCTCCGGGCCCGAGGGCTTGGGCGCCGAGGCCGCCGAATACTTTTTCACGATCCACTGACGCATCACGCAATCGGCCACCGCCTCAGCGAGGCGTTCGTCACCGCCTTTGGGCCCCGCCAGCCCACGCAGGTCATGCACCGGGATCCCCGCCTCCCGCATCACCGCCAGTGCAATGGCGTTGATCTTCCCCTCGAGCCCCTCTCCCGCGTCCGGGGCCCCGATGGCAAAAACCAGCGCGGCAGAGGTCTCCTTCTGCAGTCGCGAAACGATCTTCCGGAGATTTGTCTCGTATCGCGATACCGCGTCCTGCGGTCCGTCCCCTTTCAGATTCCCGCACCCCTCAAGGCCAAATTCAAAATGCGCGACGGACGGTTGTTCGCGGATGACCCAATCGGCGAGGCCCTCAAACATGGCGCCGCTTCCGGCCACGCCCGCCGGCACACCCACGACCACCGCACGACCCTCCAACTTCTTCGCGACCAGAGGCAAGTAACCGGGCGGTCCCCCGGCATCCAATAAGACAATCTTCGGCAATCCGGCGCCGGATTTCGCCTGTTCCGCCCCCGGCGCGGAAAGGCACAAGGCCGACATGCCAGCGGCACAGCAAACACTACCTGCCGCCATGGCGGCCCACATGACTCCAGATCGATCACGTGATCTCATCATGGCCTCCCCCCGGCCCCTTCGTGGTTCCCTATGACGTTATCCTCAAAGTGGCACGTCGCGCCGCCGTGCGAATTCGTCATCACCGGATACTGACAGCCGACGATCATGTTGTCATGAAGGTTCCAGTTGGCCGAGGCCGGAAACACCTCGAAGCGATCACCGACTCTCATCTCCCGGGGTTCCCTGAGATTGAATCGCAATGTCTCGGGATCGAAAGACTCGATCACAGAAAGGCCGTCGGGTTTTGTCCCGCGAAACCATGCGACATTCCAGCCTCGATAGCGGTGAGACTGCCGCCGCTCGAAGGGCACGGCGCCGCGCCCCGCGGAGAAAGTCCTCCCGTCAACGATTTCTCCGACGACCGAATAGGCGGTGTCGCTGGTAATGCCCGCGCCACAGTCTCGCAACAGGTTATCGTGGGCGATGAGATTGATCGCCGGTTCGGTCAGCCGGATCGCGGTGACGTTGGTGTCGCAACCGCCGCGGACATAGATCTGGTTGTCGGCGATGACGACATCCGAGGCGCCGACGTGTATGGCCGTCCGGGTGCGCGACGGTTCGCCGACCGCGGTCATGTCCAGAATATTGCCGGTGATGGTGCAATTGCCGGTGGGCAGGCTCCGCCCGTCGCCGCCGGCTATCATCTCGATCGCGGAGGAGTTGTAGTTCACGAAGAGATTGTTTCGGACGATCACCTGCGTGGCACCATCGGTGGCACGGACGATGTAGCCGCCAGCCCGGCCGTTGTAAAACGTGCGGCCCTCGAACACGTTGTCGGCCACGATGTGCTGGCCGGAACCCAGCTGCTCGAGGTGCGCGGCCCTGCTCCGGATGTTTCCCATCGCCACCGTGCCAGAATTGCGGACGTAGTTGCCGATGAATCGCACGAATCGCGACGCGCCCTCCCACGTGCAGCCCCCGACGTCCACGATGCGGCAATGGAGCACGCTGGTGTTCTCCGCCAGATCGTTGTTATTGAAACCATTCCCATCGCAGTCGGTCGCGGAGCACCGCAGGTACGTCAATGATTTCGTGTAGACGGGCGGCTCGTTCGTGCCGCTGCGCGAACTGCCCTGGCAGTAGAATGCCTCGCAATTCATCTTGCTGGCGTGGCAATTCTCGACCAGCACGCGCTCGGTGTTTCGGATGTGCATGGCCGAGCACGGCTTCAGCCCGACGGGCCAACACGCTTTGCCTCCGCTCGTCTGAAAGCTGTGCCATCCCGGCCCGTCGCCCAGCCCCGTGTGGCCGACCATCCGCAGATTGCGCACCGTCGCCTCCGTGCCTCCGGAGAGCCGAATGCACGGGCCGAAGCCCTCCGAGATATCCAGTGTCGTATCCGCGCCCCCCGCGCCCTCGAGCACCGTCCCCGATGGGTTCGTCACGGCCAGGCCCGCCATCAGCCGGTAATGGCCGGCAGGAAAATAGACGTTGCATTTCTCCCGGATCGCCCGCGTGACGACTGCCTGAAGCCCTTCCCCGTCGCAATGCCGCAATACCGCGTCCTTGACCGACCGCGCGGCAGCGTCTCGCAACGTCAGCACGTCGCCATCTATCTTCTCGATCGTCGTGACCAGATGGTCGCGCGCGTTAAATGTGATCATGTGCCCGGGCCGCCAAACTTGTCTCTTAAGCCTGATCTCAACCCCGCCGCTGAGCGGCTGCCAATCGAAGGTGACCGGGATCTTCGTGCCCTTCCACGTCCGCGCCATGTCGTCGCTCCACCGGACCGTGAGCGGATCGACACCGTTGATCTCGACGAGCAACACTAGCCAGCCACCGGCGGCCCCATCGTAGCCGCGCAACTCGGCCGCATCCCCGAGAGGGTCTGTGCCGTAAGGGTTATCCGGCGGTTTTAGGACGCAATGCTCGAAGTGCGGATTGCATCTCGAGAGCGTGATCCCCTGCCCCACCCGAAAATCCCCGACTTTTGCAACGGTGATCTGCCTCGAATCGGCGACCGTGGCCACCGTCGTCTCAAACGACGAGCCCGAAACACCAAGGTCGCCGACGTTCAGCCATGCGCCGCCGCCGCGGCCGTCAGGCTCACCGGTTCCGAAGTCGGCACCTTGCGCCGCTTCGCCCGCACCCGACAGCACCCCAAACAGGAGCGCGGACAGGATCCGGCGACACTCGGCGGTTTGCATCAAAAATATCCCCCCTTCTCCGTGATCTCATGGATGGTCTTGCCCTCCGCAACCCATCCGAAAATCTTCTTCTCGTTGGCGCGGATCTCCTCGGCCCGCACCAGCACGTCGAAGGCGATATCGCGGGGCACGCAGACCACCCCGTCGATGTCGGCGAAGATCACGTCGCCGGGTCTTATGACCGTGTCGCCGATCTTTATCGGAACCTGATAGTGCGTGATCAGGCAGCGACCGAGGCTGCCATTGGGGATCCGGTGCTTATAATATAATGGGAAAGGCTTCTCCATGATCTGTTTCGTGTCCCGGATCCCGCCATCGATGCACGCCGCACGCACTCCCTTGCCAAAAGCGGTGGCCGTCATCACCCCGCCCCAGAGCGTCGCCTTCTCGTCGTTGGACGTGTCCCACACCACGAACGCGTCCTCGTGCATCTCGTCGAGCATCTTGGTCCGAAAAGCCATCTCGCCCCGTATCATCACGTTGGGCGCGCTCTTCACCGTGAATGCGATCCCGGCCACGACGTCGCTGTCGCGCAATGGCCTCAGGTGTCCCGGCAGCGCCTGGTCCAGCAGGCAGAATTCCCTCAGGACGTCGCTGATCGCGCCCGTATAGAGTTGCTCGTAGCGTTTCAGCAGGTCCCGCACGGGCACCGGAAACGGTTTGTCGGGGATGCGCTCGCGCTCGGCGATAAGCTTCTCCAGCTTCATCATCTTGGCTTCTTTTTGCAGCAGGTTCTCGTTGTTCATGATTTTCTCCGGTGGGCGCTCAGGCGTCGCCCAGATTCTTCCTCAGGATGTCCATCGTTTCGCGCTGGCGCTGTTGCACGAACTCGCGCGCCTCGGCCGCCTTCGCCTTTGATGCGCCGGGATCCTTGGCCATCGCCAGCACCGTCGGCACGACGCGCTTGATGTCGGCCTCGTTATCGAAATCGAAGAGCCAGTCGCCGAGCCCGATGTCGCGCCACATGATGCCCTTGCTCGTCTGCTCCGCAAACCGGCAGACGATTGCGGGCACGCCGTTCCCCAGCGCCATGATCGGGCTGTGCATCTCCGAACCAAAGAGCCCGGCGGATCGAATGTAGGTGCTGACGGCCTCGTCGGTGAGCCAATACCTCTCCCGCCAGACGACCCGCGCCTTCACGTCATCGGGCAACCGGTCGTACAGCATCTCCCTGCCAACCGCCATCTGGGTTGCGTCCTCCGGGCAGAGCAATACCTTCAACGGGGTCTGGCGCACCACGGCGACGATCGCCTCGCGAAGCGGCGCGTGGTCGTGCTCCTTCATGGCCTCGTTGCGCGCGTGCTTGCTCTCGTCAAATTTCTTGTTCGATTTGACCTTCCAGTACGGCGTGTGACGGAGGCGCGACAGGCAGCACAGAAATTTCCCTTCCTCCAGCCCGTTCGCCTGCAGGAATGCCGCGGCCGCCGCGTCGTTCCGCAGATCCACGGCGAATGCCCCGTCAGGGCCAAACTCCATCACCGGGCAGCGCACGCCGCTCTCCTTCGCGACAGCGAGCGAGACCGAATCGCGGAAGAATGCGAATTTCGCCGCACTCATGAGTTCGACGGTGCCCGTGCCCAGAGTTCCCACCGTGATCCCATAGATGCCGAAGGGCTTGCCCGTCTCCTTGCGCCACCTCGCGAGGTCCTTCGCGGCCACGAGGGATGGCCCGGATCCGTGCAGCATGAAGTCGCATTCCTCAAACGCCGTCTTGATCGCGTCCGCGCCCTCGATGATGGGCACCTTCGGAAATCTTCGGCGCAGCATCTCGTCCACGCCATTGTCCACCTTGCTGGGCCACAGCCGCACCTCGGCCTCGGGCAAATACTTCTCCAGCAGGGCGAGCACGCCCGGCGTGTGCCCGATATCGCCGATGTTGACGGTTTGCCACGAGGATCGAAGCACGATCCGCGGCCGGCGTTTCTCGGCGGCGCACAGGGAGCCCGCCAGCGCGGCGGTGAGTGCTGTGTGGATGAAAGTTCGTCGGTCCATGGGGTTGTCCTCTCTATTAATGGTGATTGATCTCCACGCGGTCCAGTTCGGCCGGCCCATTCCAAAGCAGTTTGAGAAATCGTGCGCCCGATGGGACCGGGCACTCGTATTCCACCATAGTGCGACGCTGCCCCTTCGCCGCGCCGCCCGGCGGCACCGGCAAAGGCCGCGCGCTGCGTTTCGGCTGGAGCGAATCGTATTTGGCGCCATCGGCGGAGGCCTGCACGCCCATGTCCACGGACTGTGTCCCGAAGAAAGACACGACCTTCACCGAATCAATGGGCCCATTGACCCGATAACTCAGCCAATCGTTAGTATCGCCCCGCGCGCGGAATAAGTACTCCGCGTACATTGCGTTGTACTCGTTGTTCAATGTCAACCCTTCGGACTTGGCGAGGACACGTGTGAAATCCTGTAGCTCATCCACAAAACAGACGCTCCTGACGTTGACCGGGCCGATGGCGGCCGAGGGCGGGGACGCCCCAGAGACGTTCCTTGCGATGGCGCGGTAGTACCACGTCTCCCCGGCGCGGGCGGCCGTGTCGCTGAAGAGCGGGCGATAGGCGGTGTCCGCATCGGAGATGTTTGTGGCGATGGTTGCCCATGGCCCGTTGGCGCCCGCCGCACGCTCGATGTCGTAGCCGCTCGCCCCGGCAGAACCGCGCCAGGACAACAGCGGCACGTCGCCGGCCGGCAGCATCTCGGGCGGCCCGGGCACGGGCATGGCCGGGACCGGCCTGCCCTGGATCTTGAAGGCGGCCTCCCGCATCGCGGCCATCACGCCGATTTCGCGCTGGGCATCCGCGCTCTGGAACCCGGGCCAGTGATACGACCAGACCGCGGGATAGGTCATGATCTGGTGCCAATAGAAGCCCCCGTCCTGGTGGTGGAAGTACATGCTCCAGATCAGCGCCCCGGGGATTCCCGGCTCCGACCGAACGTAATCCAGAAACTCGTGCAACTTGTCCACCACGTTGTCGTGCGCAAACATCTTCCCGTCGATGTAGGGGCCAAACTCGCCGATGAACAAGGGCCTCTGTCCCTTCAGCGATTCCATCTCCTTCCGGATCGCCCCGGCCCAGCCGTCCTCGACGCCGCGGTAGTTCGAGTAAAGGTGCCGCGTGAGAAGGTCTATGTTTGGATCAATAAAGAGGGGCTGGCCGGGCCGATGCCGGGTCTCGGCCACGAGGTGATTTGGCGCGAGTTGTTTGATATATGCCGCCATCTCCGAGAGCCATGCGTCCGTCGCACTGTGCATCTCATTTCCGAATTGCCAGGCAAGCACGGCTCTTTCATCGCGATAGACCACGCCCGTGACGGTATTCGTCCGGCCCAGCACGTGCCGCACGGTCGCCTTGTAGTCCTCCTTAAGCTGGGGGTCGGTGTAGAACTCTTCGCGTTTTTTGCCCCGGTGCGCGGCATACGTTCCGATGCCGCCGAGATAATCGCCATACCCTGCCGTGAGATCCAAGATCACGCGCACCCCATACTTGTTCGCCAAGGCAAACAGATGATCGATGGTCCCGAAAGCCTCCTCGTTGAACTCGCCCGGGCCATACACGTAGTGCCAGGACTTCCGGTCCTCATCCGGTGCCCGTATCGGGAGATTCCAGGTCCGCACCACCCGGAGATTCATCTGGTCGAGTGTCTTAAAGGCGTCCTCCTGCTCCCACGGTGTCGGCAGGTGGAGCCGTTCCGGCAGAAAGAGCGTCCAGTCGTAGGGGAGCACCAACCCGGGCATGTTTGCGCCCATGAAGCGAAACTCCTTCTCGCCGTCGTAAAGCCTGTTGCCCTGGCGGGTAATGAAATGCTCAAAGGCGGACGCGGGGCTGGTCACCGCCAACCACATCGCCGCCGCGGCCCCAACGCGCATCCATTCTTGCCGGATCTTCATCGTTTCTCCAATCACATCTGAAAATCACACTCCCGACGATGCCAGGAATCCCCCATCCACGGGCACGGTGATCCCCGTGACAAAGCCTGCGCTCTCATCATCGAGCAGCCAGCACACGGCTCCGAGCAAATCGCGCGCCTCGCCGAATCGTTTCATCGGCGTGTGCGCCATCACGTTCTGGCCGCGGGCGGTCAGTCCACCCCGATCGTCCATCAGGATCTTGCGGCTCCGCTCATTGGCAAAAAAGCCGGGTGCCACCGCGTTCACCCGAATGCCGGCGGGCGCGAGATAGGCCGCGAGCCATTGGGTCATGTTGGCCACCCCGGCTTTAGAGAGGGAATAGGCGAGATTCTTCGACAGCGGGCGGTAGCTGTTCATGGATGCAAAGTTCACGATGGCACCTTGGCCCCGCCGCGCCATTTCCCGACCGAAGACCTGGCACGGTATGAGCGTGCCGATCGTGTTCACCCTGATGACGTCCGCCATTCGCCCGGGGTCGAGATTGAAGAAGCCGCGCAGGCCCTCGGGCAGAACATCGCCGATCTCCTCGGGTTGGAACTCCGTCAGGGTGGTCACCGCGTCATTCCGATTGCCTCCGGCGCCGTTCACCAACAGCGTGCATGTCCCCAGTTCCTTCGCGACAGTCGCGCGGATCGCCTCGACCGCCGTAGCATCGGTGACGTCCGCGCCCAACGGCAGGGCCGTTCCCCCGGCGGACTGAATGGCCGAGGCCACCGGCTCCAGCTTTGCCACGGTGCGGCCGACCAGGGCGACTTTCGCGCCTAGCCGCGCCAGTTCGATGGCGATGGCCGAGCAGAGCGTGCCACCCCCACCGGTTACGACGGCGGTTTTGCCTTGAAAGAAAGTTGTGCTCATAGGGTTCCCTTCGTTTCGGGTGATCGCGCCTCCTTCTCAGTGCCCGGCATAGCCGAGCCGCAAGACTGTGTCAGCCGTTCGCCGTCTTCGCGAGTCTGCCTGAGGCGTCCGACGCAGAAGATCAAGGTCAGGCACGCCAACAGCGGAATGATACCGATGGTCCAGAACACGGGACCATAGCCCGCCTTGTCCACGACCATGCCGGCGGCGAAGGTGAAGATCGCGCCTCCCACGCTCGAGCCCGTCCCGGTGAGTCCAACGGCCGTGGCCAAGGTCTCCGCCGGAAAAATGTCGGCGTGCAGCGCGTAGACATTCGCGCTCCACATGCCGAAGCCGAACGTCGCGACGCACACCCATGCGATCGCCGAGGCGGGATTCGGGGCACCCACCACGAGCAGCCCCGCGGTCATGGCCAGCGCGCCAACGGCCATCACGCTCTTGCGCGCCAAGCCGGCGCCATGGCCCCGGGCCAATAGCCGGTCGGACAGGACGCCCCCTGCCACCTTGCCGAAATCGACCGCCAGATACGGGATCCAGCCATAGAGCCCGATCTCCACCAACGAGAACCCGCGCGCCTGGCTCAGATAATCCGGCAGCCAGAACACATAGAACCACCAAACCGGTGTCGCCAGCATCCGCGTGACCAGCAGGCCCCAGACGGGTCCCGTCCCGATGAGTCCGCGCAGCGCGGCGCCAAACGCACCGGACGTCTTCGCGACGGTCCCCGCCTCTGCCAGGACCTTCGCCCGGTCTGGCCCCGAAAGCCACGGATGGCGCTCGGGCTCGTCGTAGAACCGCAGCCAGCCGATCAGCCACACGAAACCCAGCAGCGCCGTCCCGACAAACGCGGCGCGCCAGCCGAATTGCAGGGCGAGGAGCGCCACCAGGGGCGGTGCCACAACCGCGCCCACGGCCGCACCGCTGTCGAAGATCGCCATGGCCAGGCCGCGGCGCTGCGGAGGAAACCATCGCGCGACGGCCTTGGTGCCGGCGGGCCAGTTGCCCGCCTCGCTCAGCGCAAGAAGACACCGGAATAGCCCCAGGCTCACCGCCCCGCGCGCAAGGGCATGCAGCAGCGCCGACATCGACCAGCCCACCACGAAATAGCCGAAACTGAGCCTCGTGCCGATCTTGTCGATGCACATGCCCGCCCCGACCTGCGCGAATGTATAGGCCAACATGAACACCATGGTGATGGTCCCATAATCCGCGCTCGTCAGGCCGAGTTCCGCGCGCAATGTCGGCAGCAACACCGAAAGCGCCTGGCGATCCACATAATTGATGACCGTGGAAGAAAACAGCAGGCCCAGGATGAGCCAGCGCAACCGCTCGAGTGGGAGATGCCGCGTCATGACTCTCATGGCAAGCCCATGCCCCCATCGACATAAAGATCTTGGCCCGTGATGTAGCGCCCCGCATCGGAGCAGAGTAGCAGCGCTGCGCCAACGCAGTCTTCCGGGGCGGCAAAATCGCGGAGCGGAATCATCTCGCGCACCCGCGCCGCATAAGACTCATCGGCAAGTGCCGACACATTTCGGTCGGTGAGGATGACCCCGGGCGCCAGGTTGTTGATCGTGATGCCGTCGGGGCCGAGCTGCTTCGCGAGATTGCGGACGAGGTTTTCGAGCGCCGACTTGCTGGCCGCATACACGATCATGTCCGGATGCGGGCGCCGCTGCTGGACGCTCCCGATGGTCAGTATCCGACCCCACTTCCGTTGCCGCATTCCCGGCACGGCGGCCTGGATCATGCGCAGCGATGCATGAAAATTCACCTGCATCTGCTGCTCGGCCTCCGCCTGCTCCACCAGCGCCCATGGCCTTCGGACCTGGAGCGAGGCGTTCACCACAAGGATGTCGAGCGCACCCAGGGCCGCCGTCGCCGTTCCCACGATCCGCCCCGCCTCTTCGGCTTGCGACAGATCGCCCGTCACTCCGATGCTCGCCCCCGAATGCCCGCGCACGTCCGCGAGCGCCTCATCGAGCGCCCCGCTTGGTCTGGTGCCGTGCACGGCCACCGCCGCGCCGCGCTCGGCGAGCCCCAGTGCGATCGCCCGCCCGATGCCGCGGCTCGATCCAGTCACCAGTGCCGCGCGGCCGGAGAGATCAAAGAGTTTTGAGAAGTTCATGGTGTCGCTCATCGTTTCTTGTCCATTGCTCTACCGAATGGCGCGCGCCCCACAAAGGAGATCCCGCGCCTGCCCGGCACCCGTGTCCGCCAAGATGAGATATGTGCGCGGGCCGACGGACACGTCAAAGCACCCGCCGTCGCGCGCGCACGGCAAAATTTTTCCGAAGGGGCGCATGACGACCGCGGCCCGACCAGACATTCTCAGGCGGATTTCGCCCTCGACCGCCCAACAGAGAACCCACGTGTCCTCCGGTTTGGCGGCGCGGTGGAAGAGGAACGCTTTCACCGCGCCCTCGGCCACGCCGACCACCTCCTCGATCTCGACCAGCTCGTGACGCCCCTCCTCGTTGACGAAGAGATGGTGTTCGCGGCGGTCGGCGAGAATCCGCCGCTGCGAGCCGGTGAGGTTTCGGTTCTCGCGACAGTTCTGATAGATGGCCCTCTGCTCATAGCATGGCACATATCGCGCGTCCTCCGGTGACACGTTTCGCAGCCGCCGCCGTGCGTCATCAGTGATTCTGTCTCCGAGCCGGGCATCTTCCCAGGTCTTGATCGAGCCCAGGCAGTCCTCGGCGCGGGGATTCGACTGGAACTCCTCCAGGGAGGCGTTGAGGGAGATGGGGCAATCCCACCCCGCCGCACGACTTGCGACATACTCATAGACGTCCGGGCCCGCGCATCCGAGCTTCGTGCGGCCAAATCGCCCGAGCCATCCAAAGTCAATCCTGGAGAAATCCAGCGCGCGGGCCGCCGCTGTCGGGCACGGCATGAGGCGGCAGAAGTCTTTCATGCCCTCGGGCGCCGCGATGTTATCGTAAGCGTTCGCGCGGCTCATCATGTGCCAGCCGAAATGCGTGTAGTGCGCCGCCTCGCAGACTGTCGGCGGCGGATCGAGCAATCGGAACACCCGATACTGCGCGGAAGCCGCGTGATACCAGAACGGCTCATGCACGTCTTCCGCCCCGTCGAAATACACCATGTCGTAGGGTCCGCTCTCGCGGTAGATGTCCGCCAGGCGGCGCGCGACCTCGTCCTGGATGTCGGTATTCTGGTCGAGGCGGATGAAGTCCGGCCACGTGTCCACGTCCAGCAGGCCAAGCTTTGTCCCCGCCGCCTGCGGTGCCGCGCGCGTTCCCAGATGCCCGCGCCGACAACCGGTGAACTGGAATGGCGCGCCGCTGCTGTAGCCCTCGTATTCGATGAGTTCCTTTCCCAGTTTGAGGATCCGGCGACCCTTGTCCAAGGTGCAGCCCGCCGGATCCTCGCGCACCGAGACAGTCGTGGCATCGGCCGTCACGTTGTCCGACAGGGCAAACGCGCGGATCGCGTGCAGCCGGTCGTCGGGCACGGGACTCACGTAGGGATCCACCTTTGAGGCCTTGCTGTAATGTATGTGCAGCCCGATCCTGAGCCCCGCCGCACGGATCGCACCGGTGACGGTTCTGAGATCGGCCATCCCGTTGGGAAACCGGTCGTTCCACTCGAAGTGTCCCGCCCCCTTCGAAAATGCCCTGTACGAAAGCATGATCATGCGGAAACCACTCAGCTTGGCCCAGCGGATGTACTGATCGATGTTTCTCGGGTCTGGCCGACTCGCCCAGAGATACGAGAGGCGCTGGAGCGGAGATCGGCGAAATGCGACGCCCGGCGGCAGGAGAAAATCGCGCTCCACATTAGCCATCGCATCCAGAAAATTGTCTTTCGGATCGCGGCATCCAAACAGGACGGCCACCGCACCGGGAAATCCCACGGTGGCCTCCGCGGCCGCCACCATCCGCACGCGGCCCTCTTCCGGCAACATCTCGATGTCCGTATTCAGGCTTCCGGCACAGAGGCAGACTCCGAATTGGTCATCGGATACCAGATCAACCCACTGGCCCAGCTTCGGCAGCCGGCGGACGCTGAGCCTCGGAAACTCGATGCGGTCGACGGGTCCCCCATCCAGTTCGAGAAGCTCGAACGCCAGATAGCCACCGGTTCGAATGACGCGGTAGGTGGCCCTGACGTCGGCCCCGCCAAAGTCGATCATGAGCCTGTCACCCTGCTGCCGCACGCGCGTGGCATCGGAGCGCGAGCCGCCCTCGTAGATCCATCGCCCGGTGACGGCGGCATGTGGGCCTTCGCCCGCCGACACCGAATGACCGCCGCGATAGATCGCCGCGATCGCCCGGGACCCGTCGCCGGATGCATATTCGGCGTCGCCCTGCGTGGCGACGAGACCGCGCAATGTGCCATCCTCGCCAATCTCCAACCGGAGGTGATCGGTCTCAAGAGTCACGCCGGCGAGCGCCTGGACCGAAAGCAGCGCGAGCGCCACCGCCAAGATTGGTGGTGCGCGACCGGGCAAGATGACAAGGGGTGACCGATTGTTCATGGCCAATTCACTCCCCGATATCGATGCGTTTGGTCGGCGCGTTCCACGCGCCAACGGCAACCTCGGCCCCGCCGCGATGCCCGGGCTCTCGCCAGAGAATGTCGATCTGCAACTCGCGCTCCTCCCCCGGCCCCAGCCAGAAGAAATTATCGGTGGCGTAAAAGGCCCGCCTGGCGCCCCCGACATCGACCGTCGTGTTGAACGCCGGCGTGTCGCCAGAGTTCTTGATGTGCACCCGCAGCCGACTGCGGTCGCCGGCGATCCGATCGCGCGCAACGAGCGATGCCTCCAGCGCCGTCGGTTTCGATGCCGCCTGCGGCTTCAGCCACGGGCCTTTGTCAAACGTGAGCCCCGGTTGCGGCGTCGCGCGGTATTTCTCGCGGAATGCCCCATCGCTCATCCGCGCCAGGCAGCGCGGCCAATAGACCGATCGAGAGATCAGCCCCTCCCCGCCATCGCGCAGTTCCGCCACGACAAAGAAGAACTTCTCCTCGAAGTCATCGGGTATCGCAAAGCTGCCGAAGTCGAACGCGGCGACCGATGGCCCGGGCGCGAGCGCCACCGGTTGCCCCTTGCGCCACCGCGACACGAAGCCCCCATCAAAGATCTCGACCGATGCCCTCAAGCCCTCCCGCGCCTCCCGGGGCGCGTGGACGACGCGCACGTCGATGGGGAACCGCTCTCCCTTGGCCCACATCAATTGCGGCAGCTTAACCAGAACGTGCGCCGGCTCGTAGGTCCGTTTCAGGAAGTAATACGGCGCGGTCGGATGCCCGAAACCATCCACGAGCATGATCGCGATCACCGGCCAAGGGCGCTTGAAAACCCATGGCATCAGGCCGGACGTGACGGGATAATTCGCCTGCACCTGATCGGAGAAAATCTGGTAGAATTCGCCGGCGCCGATCTGCGTGCCCTCGGCGAGCGCCTCCAGCGACGGCGCACTCACATCGACGACCTGGGACGCGCGGCTCAGCATCCGTGGCACGCGGCTGGCCTGGTATTCCACAAAGTGATGCATCAGCTCCGGATGCTCGGCCGGAAAGGTCTTCTCCATCATGCCGCCGAGGGGCCCGTTGACCTCGCTCGCCGCCACCAATTCGCGGATGGAGTCGGCGTCGGGAATGCTGTGCATGCCAGTCTCCGAGATGAATGGCACCAGCCGATACAGGTGGCCATACCACGTTGGGTCCATGTCGGGATAGGTGTGCAGGCTCCCCGCATCGGGACTGGTGCGCCGCATCGGTCGCGTCGGATCGAAATCGGCCAGGCAGCGCTCGAAGATGCCTATGCTCGCCGCATTGCCAAACGAGTAGGGGTTGAATTCGTTGCCGCCGCACCACAGCGCAAGCGAGGGATGATTGCGCAGCCGAAAGACGGTCTGCATGACCTGGGCCTCCCACACGTCCTGCGGCCATTCGGGCGTCCCGCGATTGCCTATCGGAAAATCCTGCCAGACCATGATGCCAGCTTCATTGCAGGCGTCGTAGAATGCTTCCGTCTCCAGGATGCCGCCACCCCACACGCGAAGGAGCTGGATGCCCGCCGCCTTCGCCGCCCCGATCAGCCAGCGATAGCGCTCGCGGGGCAAATCCAGCAGGATGTCGGCGGGCATCCAGTTCATGCCCTTTATGAACAGCGGCCGACCGTTGACCACGAACTGCCAATTCCCCCATCGATCGGCGGTGCGCGGGCCGGGAGTCGGCACCGTCTCGATCGTGCGGATGCCAGCATCGAACTCCAGGGCGTCCTCGGCGCTCCCCTCGCGCACGAGCGTGAGCCTGACCCGATAGAGATTCGCCTCGCCCATGCCATTCGGCCACCACAGCCTCGGGTTGGCGATGGTGAACCCCTGCCGCACCCAGTTGCGGCCCGCGCGTATCCGCAATGGGATAGTGCGATCCAACACCGTCGCGCCATCGCCTTTGGACGCCAGTTCCACGCGCAGCCCGAACCGCGAATCGCTGGGCGCGGACTCGCTCCAACCGCGCGAGCCGTCGGCCAGCTGCGCGTCCTTCCACGGGTGCGGCTGGAACTGCGTCGAGTTTGTCCCCAAGAGAACCTCGACCTCGAGCGACAGGCGCGCCTCGCTGGCACTCGCACGCTCGGTCACGAGGAATGGTCGTTCCAGATGGCCGGACGGCACGATCTCCACGCGGGCGCCCTGCCACATCCCGAGCGGGAAAAACATCTCGCCGCCCGTGCCGCCGGCGATGACCCAGGGCTTGATGACCGTGCCCTCCGGGCCCCGCGGTTTCCATCCGGCCTTGTTGCCAAAATTCCCGGCCTTCACCTCGACGACGATCTCGTTCGCCGCGCCAAATCGCGCCTGCTTGCTGATCTCGATGGCCGGTCCCCCAAACATTCCCTCGTGGCGGCCCAGCAACACGCCGTTGAGCCACACGCGCGCGAAGTAATCGATCCCGTCGAAGCAGAGATAGACATACCCGTCGCCCCCGACCGAGGGCAAATCGATCGTTCGGCGATAATACCAGACCTTCTGGTCAACCCAGTCATAGTCCCTGGAATTCAGGTGCGCGTAGGGATGGCCGCACTTGCCCGCCCGGTGCAGTGCCCACTGGACCGTGCACGGCACCCGCGCAGGAAACCAATTGGTGATCGAACCCAGTTCCGGGGCGCCATTCACCGCCGTGTCCCGCCAGCCGAGTTGCCAATCGCCGTCGAGCGCAATGTGCTGCGCTCCGTCGCGCGGCGTGATCCGAAATGGCTGCCACAGAGTGTCCACGTTGTTCGTAGCCACCGGCGCCGCGACCGTGGCACTTTGGACCAAGCCGGTCAGCCCGACCCCGATAAGAAAGACGATGTGTTTCATCATAAACATTGGAACCTACTGTGCTCGCACCGTGACGATTTCCCAAGCCCGGGTGAGGACGGCGCCGTCGGGCGAAATCCCTGGTCCCGCCCCTTTTTTCAACGGCTGCTCCTGCAGATCTGCGCGCTCCAGTGTCCTGGGGGATGGCGCCGTGGACAACCGCACCTGACACGGGCTTCCCGCGCCCTCATACCAGCGCGCGATAACGCCTCTCCCGTCCTCGGCCTGTTTCAGGCAAGTGAGCAGCGGGTCCCCGTGGCCATCGAAAACCGCGACAGTCGCGAGCGATTTTGCGCGGGGGAGCGACTTTGGGCTCCACGTGTCGTTGACCGTGTAGGCCAGCAGCGGCTGCGTGGCCTCCCATCCTACGCGCGGGATGCGGGCCGCCTGCCATGACCTGGCGTGTGGCTGGAACCTGAAGTTGAAAACCAGGCCGACGCGCGGATCGGGCCCATCCATCATGGGGTCCAGTGGCCGCATCCGGCCGCCCCGCACCAGGCAACACCGAACGGCTGCGCCGCCCTCCGCGTCATCCAATCGGGTCCAACGATGCGAAGTCGCCATGGCCAAACCGCGGCTGCCATCGCAGACATCGAGCCAACGACTGATCTCGCGCGTTCGCTCCCATGACTCACGCGAACCTTCGTCGCCTTCGACTGGGCCGCTTCCGGGCATCAGCTGTTCCGCGCCAAACGCGCCGGCACCAAATGGCAAACCATAGGTGGTCCGTGCGCCCTTGAGCGGAACCTGATAAGCGAGCTCGATCCGCCCAAAGCGCCGCAGGTCCCACTCAAGCCTCACTTCCACATCCGCCCACTGCAGGTCGCGATGGAGCGAGTATCGCACTTCGGCGGGCGCGCCGAGCACGCTGCCGCGCACCGCCACGGACATCTGCACCGGTCCGTCGGCCAATACGCGCATCGCGTCGGACCCGGTGATCACAAACGGCACGGTCCTCTCACGCGCGGGATCGTCCACCGATAGGCCAAGCGGCGGACGGCGGCAGACCTCCGGCAGCTCCTCGCGGCCCACGAGACCCAGGCCCTCCACCAGCGATCCTGTTTTGCCGCGCAGCGAGGTGAGCTTCGCCAGCCCGGTGGAACGTTCGATGGTCAGGCGGACGGCGCCGTTCTCTAAAACAATCTCGGGCGAATCAGACTCGAACCACACGCGCTGGACCATCCGCGGCCGACCGGCGGCCCACTTTGCCTCGGTCGCGGCCGCCTCCTCGGGCGCGGCGGGCTCAAGCGTGTAACTGGCGTACCCGAGCGCAGGCACATTTCGCGCGACAAATGAAAAATCGAACTCGCCCAGGGTCTCACGCCGATCGGCGGTGATCTGAAATGGCACCGGTTGGCCGCCGGGATCGCGCAGCACCATGGCGCTCCCGCGCGGAAAAATGTCACGCCCGCCGCCGCCAGCGACCGAATATCCGGTAACGTGGGCATTCACCACGTCGGAGCGCTCCCAGTTCAGAGTATTGAACACCACGATTGGCACGCTCTCGCGCGGGGCCTCCACGCGTTCCGCGATCGCCGCCATGGCCCCCGAGGAAAGCACCTGAGCGCGATGCTGCACGGCGCGGCGCTCGGCGAACTTCCTCGGATGACCGCCGCCGGCACCCTGGCCACCGTAGTTATGATCGCGCGCCACGAGCAACGATTTCCAGATCTGCTCCAGCTCCTCCCGCGGATAGGGCCGGAAGCCATGAAGCCACGCGAGCGCGCACAGACGTTCGGCCGCGTCCAGCGCCCGAGTCGCAACCGAGTCCCACCGACTTATGTGTGCGTGCGCCGGCTCAAGATACGGCCACGTCGATGGCAGTTCGCCCCGCAGAACCGGCGCCTTGTCGGCCACACCCGCCGCGCGCATTGCGCGGAAATAGGCGGTGGGTGTGGCGATCGCCAAACGCTGCCCCTTTGTCGCCTCGGCGTTCCACGCGCCAATGGCGGGCGCCAGGGCCGGTGGCGGTAACCATTGGTCGCTCCCATAAAAGAACAGAGACGGCACGCCCGCTTTAGCCACCCCCGCGAGCCGGTCGGCCAGGCCCCGCTTGCGCATCGCCCCGGCGTCGAGATGGGCGCCGTAGCCGGAGGCCTGATTATATCCTTTCGAACTCCACGTCAGAACGCGCGCCCCGCCGGGTGCCTCAAACCAGAACAGCGTGTCGGGCGGCGCGCAGCGCGTGAGCACGAGATTGCGGATGCCGAGCCCGGCGCACAGTTGCGGCAACTGCGGGACCACGGCCGGGATGTCGGTGAGCTGGAGAGTCTCGAGTTCCAGCTTGTATCGCTCGCGCGCGTAGGTCTTCGCAAACAGGATGTTGCGGACGAGATCTTCCTCGTCCTCCTGGGCCACGTAGATGCCGCTCCATTCGGCGCCCAGTTCCACCCGGCCGGCGCGGATGCGCTCATCGATCCGCGCGGCTTCCTCGGGATGTGCCGCGCGATACGCCTCCAAGAAGAGCACATACTCGATGAGGAAGTGGAAATCCGGCTGTTTATCCAACAGGTCCAGCGCACCCGCGAAGACCTTGCCGCCGCGCGAGAGACATTCCTCGACCGTGCCCATGAACGTCAGGTCGAGGTGGGACATCGGCGCGATGTAGGCCGCAATCTCCGATGGCGCGTCGCTCCTGGCGCGCGTGTCGCGGGCCTCTTCGGCGCCAGCCGCAATCGCAAGCGCCGACAACGTGCCGGCCAACAATGTTCGAATGGCCCTCGTCGCAAAACCTCGGGATACCGCTTTTCCCAATTCTGCGGGCGACCGGTCGGTTTTCCGGATCACCGGGATCAAGACGGCGGCTGTCTGTGTTCTCATGGAATTCACTCTCTCTTCGGTGCTTGGCGCTCCATCGTCGCGGCCCGCATTTCAATCGGCGCCCCCTCGTTCATCGTCCGAACTCCAAGTGACCGAACCGCGAAGGCTCGTGGAAGCCGGGCAGGCGCGTCGGCGACCAGCTCAACTGTTGCTCCGGATTGTTCGCACCGCGAGAGAATCGGTAAAAGTTGCCGCGCCACACGCTGCCTGGGCTCGGCGTGGGCACACCGAGATCCGAGAACGGCAGAGCGACCTCGACGCTCCAGCCGCGATCCAGGTCGGCGCTGTTGCCGACCGTGCCTTCCACACGCGCGGCGCTCGTCATGTCGTTGGCGGTGTAACTCCAGTCGCCGGTGAATTTCGCGGAGCGGCCGTCGGCGCCGATCTGATTGTGGATGATGGCATCGAACACCCCACCAAGCGGGTTCCACTGCAACTCAAAATACTGCTCCAACTTATCGGCCGTGACGAAGAACTCCACGACCTCCTCGTCCCAAAACCTGCTATCGCGCCTGGTCAACGTGGCCTGGATGTCGCGGTCGGCACAGAGCCAGCCGAGATGCAGCGCCGTGTCGTCATACCACAAGCGGACTTCCGTCGCCTCCGAATCGCGTCCCTCGCCGCGATTGGGAAAGAACGGCTTGAGCATCGCCGCGCGCCCCCACACCGGTTCGTCCAGTCGCCCGTCGATTCTCAAGTCGCCTGAAAGTTTGGGGACAACGGCACGACGCGGGCCCGAAGAGATCGCGGCCGCATCGGGCGACTTGTTCATCGTGCAGCCAAAGCCAAGTGCCCCGCACGCCACCGCCAAAATCAGCCACAGAGCTTTCAAATCCCGGCCCCGTCGTTTCATGATGTCCCTTCCCTGACATAGTCTTTCGCAAAGAACACTCTCGTCGCCATGAAGATCAGCGCGGCCCCGAGCAGGTAGACGAACGCGAGCGCCGATAGGCCGAAGCTCAGATTGACGCGCTCTTTGACGTAGCCGAGGAGCACGGGCGACGTCGCCCCCACCGTAAACGCGCAACAGAGCATCAGGCCCGTGGCGGACGAGCGATAGCGCTGCGGGATAACATCGAACAGGGCCGCAAATAGGTTCGAGTCGTAGAGCCCCCGGAAAAATCCGAACCCCGCCAGCGCGACGTACACCATCGTGACGTTACCCGAGGTGCCCATCAGCCAGATGAACGGCGCCCCCAGCAACAGCCCCAGGTACTCCATCTCCATGCGGATCGTTGGCCGACGGGCCGCGAGGCGATCCGAGACCCGCCCGCCCACCATCACCCCGATGAACGCAAAGATGTAGTGGTAGAGCATGGAGTTGAGGGCGGCATCCTTCACCGAGAGATGGAATTTCTCGTAGAGGAATGTCGGCATCCATGTCTGATACCCGACCCCGACGAAGACCATCCCGCCGAACGCGAGGCTCAGGAAATAGAGGGTCGGTGTGCGCAGGACGCTCCGCAGCACCTCGCCCAACCGGACGGGCGGGCCGACGGGCTCGCTCGCGGGACGGGCGATATCGGCATCCCGGTGCTCGTTTCGCAGCCGCGCGGCCACCACGGCGGCCATCAGCAGGCCGAAGGAACCGAATGTGTAGAAAGTCGAGCGCCAACCATGCGTCTCGCCAACCCACCCGGCGATCCAGCTGCTCGCGACTATCCCGACGTACAGCGAACTCTGGTGAACGGCCATCGCCTGCGCGCGCGTCTTGTGGTGGTACTGGCCAATGAGCGAATTGGCGGCCGGGTAGTAGAACGCCTCGCCCACGCCCGTGGCCACGCTGCGGAATAGGATCAGCAGCAAGATGCCCGTGCTCAGCCCCGTACACAGCGTGCCCACGCTGAAGGTCAAGAGACTCAGGCAGACGATCCACTTCTTGGTGACGAAGTCCCCCAGGCAACCCGCCAGCGGAACAAACACGCCGTAGAGGAGCGTGAATGCTGTCGCGACCATGCCGAGCTGCACGTCGCTCACGCGCATGTCGGCCTTGATCAGCGGCAACACCGCGTTGTAGATCTGCCGGTCCCCCTGGTTCAGGAAATACGCAATCCAGAGGATGACGAGCAATTCCCATTTGTATGATCGGGGTTGGTTGTTCATGACAGCCTCCGTCTCAGCGTTTCGAGCAGCGGACAACGCGCGTCCCATGCTGCCCTATCGGCAGCGTGAATCTGGCCGGATCGAGTCCAGAGGGATTTCTGTCGCCGTGCGGCAGGACTTTCCATCGGCGGAACATCATTGGAGAACCACTTTCATCGCCACATCCTTCTCGACCGGCGGCAATGCGCACTTCACCACCAGGTCCACGGATCGGGCTTCCGTGCAGGAAACGACTTTTCCACCCCGCGTGTCCCAAAACTCGACCCTATAGGCACCGTCTTTCCTCACCGGCACATCAACCTCCGCTCCCGCGATCGTGGGCGGTGCCTTCCCCTGATGGCCTGCCTCGAACCAGTTGTATGAGCGGTTCTGAACCCACGCCAAACTCTTGCCCTCGGACCGCAGGCTGAAGGCGCGGAGCCCGGCGTGCGAAACGGCGGGCGTCGCCATCTCCCAGTGCGGCCTGGTGAGTGATTCGCCCGCCAGGAAGGCGCGCATGGCCGCGGCGTGGCATAACTGGTCCCGCTGAACGATGAATGCCCCAAGCCATTCGGTTCCGCCGACGGCATTCTTCAAAAACAGGCTGATCCAAAGGTGATTGTGGAAAGAGATCGCCTCGGGAAACTTCCATCGCTCGCCGGTGAGGTAATAGAGCGCGCGCCTGGGGCCGTAGGCGTCTTCGGGCTTCGTCCACTCGACCATGCCGCCCTCGGGGTTGATAAGCGGACAATTGAACCCCCCGTATTTCTGCATCAGTTCAAGGCTCAGCGTCACGGCGTCCACCTCGCGCTTGAAATACCAGTCTGGAATGATGATCGCGTCGCCACCCTCGGCGATCGAGCGCGGCCCCTCACACATCACGTGAGGATGTTCGTAGACGTCGATCGCGCGCACGTAGTTCTGGAGGCCCTTGATCCACGAGCGCACCATCAGGGGCGAAAAGCGCGATCCCGCCTGCCCCTCATCGCCGATGGCCCAGACCAGCAGCGCGGGGCTGTCGCTCATCCGCCCAACGAAGTAGCGGAGGTGATCTCTCTGCATCTCCAGGGCCCGCTCGTTGACGTACAGATCTTCGATGCTTCCGCAGGGGCCACCCTGGGCGGAGGAATACGGCAATGTGTCCAGGCCGTAGATGACCGACCGGCAGAGATCGTCGTAACAGGTGACCCAATAGATGCCCAGCGCCTCCAGCGTGCGCAGCCGATGCTCGCATTTCCACGCCACATGCTGATCGATGTAACCACCGCGCGTGTAGAGCCGGCCGAAGAACTCCGCCAGACAGTAGTCATAGTTGGAGCCGCCCTCGGCCTTGCGCCGATAGTAGTCGTCGAGCCGACGCGTGGAAACGCAGCGCGGGTTTCCACCGAAGATGTAGTTCGGGTCACGGAACCACCCGCTCGGGCCAATGCCGAAGAATGACTCCCCGTTGTCGAACTCGAAGAACCGAGGGTCCTCCTTGCTCACGCGCAGGAAGCCCTTTCGCGCCGATGCGGTGACCTCGAGCGCGTGGCCGGGTGTCCGCCGCACCCCTGTCCTGTCCTGGGCCAGCACGTGGAGTTTGTGAACGCCGATCTCGCGCGGCCGATAGTACAGCCGCCAGGGAATGCACCGCTTGGGCAGCAGGATCTCCTCTGTCTCGTCGGCCGCGATGGATGTGAAGTCCTGCCAGAAGAACGCAGGCACCTTCTCCGTCCTCCCCGACGGGGTTTCCACCACCGCCTGCACGTTGATCTGCCGGGGATCGAACGCGTTCTCATAGGTTGCCGCCAGATCGACCGGAATCGTGAGCAACTCGAATCGCTCCGCGCGCGCTGGCATCGCATCGCAGCGCACGGCCAGCGGTCTCTCGTCGCGCGTCGGGCACACCTCGTCAAGCTCGACGCGATGTGGCCCGGCCTTCTTCGCGGCAGCCTCTGCCGGAAACACCAGCACAAGCTCGTCATCGCGGAGAATATACGGTGGCACCTCCATCGCGCGCAGCGCGTCGGGCTCAAACGCGGTCCGCCCGCCGCGCGCGAGCAGCGCATCGCCCAGGTGCAAAACGACGGATACGGATTTCGCCGGATCGCCCTTCAGTCCGATGCCCCCTCTCGCCGTCCGTTCGTAGGGCAGCGTGCGATACAAAAAGACATGGCCCAAGATTCCGCCGCCGCGCGCCTGCGCCGAGTCAATCACGCGCACCATCAGCAGGTTCTCTCCGCCGAATCTCACCGATGGCGTGAGATCGATATCGACCGGCCCGGGAACGCGGGCGCCCCAGTGATACATCTTTCGCGCCAGATGCGCGCCGTTGAGGACAAAATCGGCCGCGTCATCGACCGCCGTGCAGAAGAACCCCAGCCGGTATCCTCGCAATTCCGCGGGAACACGGAACCGAAGCCGGAGCCACGTGACCTTGTCGTTCAACTCCGGATGTCCGATGTTCTCCCAGCGCATCCCAACCTGGATCGGTTTCCAACCCCCCTCCTGGTCGATCGCCCCACATTCCATCTTCGCGCGCTCCGCATCGCGCCGCATGTCGGCATCGCTGCGCCCGAATCCAACGCCGGATGCCCACGCCGCATCCTTGGCGAGATGCTCCCATGGTGCCCCCCGGACATCCACCAGCAGCGCATCAACGCCAAACTCGATCGCATCGGAACCACGCGCGATCGATGCCGCCAGCAATAGCTGGGCACATATCGTCAATCCCGTCACTCCCGCATTCACTCGCGTGGTCTCCTGTCGTTCTCCGATAACCCCATCATCCGATTCAACAACGGCGAAAAATCATCGCGGCCCCTTCACGGTCCATGTGGATCCTCCCCGATCGCGTATGTGCCAGGAGCAAGCAAGAACGAGCCGTCGGACGCCGCTGGCACCGGATCGCCTTGGCCGCGCCGCCTGCACACCGTCTTCCTCTTGTCCCCCAGCCGAAAGGTGAAGCGCCGCGGCCCCTCGAGCAACCGCGACACCACGGGCCATTCGTTGACATTCATGTACCGGTTGGCCATCGGTCGGAACGAGCGGCCTCGGAAAGGATCATTCACCAGCCGCTGGTTGGGAAACACGACCAGCTCCCAGCCGCCAGAGCCGGTGCGATCTAATCGGTAGGCCCCATTGCCCTCGGCACTGACAAAGCGCGAGGATCCGCTGGCCAGTATGACGTCGGGCACCGCCGCGGGCGTCTCGTTATCCGGCAGATTGCCCGAATGGACGAGCATGCCGTCGCCGGAGAAAACGACCGTGTCCGGATCGCGCCGCACCGACCAGCCCTCGCCGCTCCATCGGCTCGAATCCGCCGGCAGGCGGCCGTCGCGGGGCGCCCGCCGGAAAATCTCGCCGGCCGCGACAAACGCGATCGCGCGCTCGGGAGTGTGCAAGAGATTCAAGAAATGTATGCGCCAGCCGGGGTTGTATGCCGCGACCGCCGTGGGCGTGTGGGTGAACATCGCGGCCATCTGCGCCCGGCGGGCCGCAAAGGCCAACGCCATCGCACCATACGGATAGCCCTGCAGCGTGCTCGGCGCGTTGAACTCGTAGATGATGCGCGGGCGGTCCTCGGCGCGCTGGCCGATCACCGTCTCATTCCACGCCCGCACCAGGTCCAGAAAATTGAGGCCGTCATTCCAGCTGGACTCAAAACCCCGGCCGCCCGTCGGGTAGCAGCCGGTGGTGTAGGCGTCGACCCCCGCGGCGCCGAGCGCGCCGCGGATGCGGTCGCTGCCAAGCGATGCGTCGCTGTGGGCGCGCAGGTAGGGCCGCCCCATCGCACCGTCGATCGCGGCGAACATCCGCCTCAGGTAGCGCTCCACCAGTTCCCCGCGAAACCCGTCGAAAACCTTCGCCTCTTCGCCGGGATGCGCGCCACGATAGGTGTTCCAGAGCCCGCGCAGCTGCGCGCGCGCCGCACCGGCGGACTGGGACGCCTCGTGCATGTTGTCCTTCGGATCCCGCTCGAGCATCCCCGCCGTCACGTACTTCGGCTCATTGAACGGCTCTATGGCGACCAGATTCGGGAAGTCGGCGTACCGCCGCCCCGATATGCTGCTGCGGCGGCCCAGCAACTCGGCGACATATCGCTCCTGGCAGCGTATGGCATCCTCGTTCCAGATCATCTCGTCCACGCCATAGAAGTTTGAGAACCCAAAACTGCCGCCCACCCCCACGTGCCAGTACGCGTAATAGCGGTCCATCAGCGACTGATTCTCCGGCGTGTTCCACCAGGCCACGGGAGTCAACATCACGAAAATGCCCGCGCGATCCAGTTCCTCCATGAGCAGATCGAATACCTCGAGGTGACGGTTCGGGGTCAGGTGGCCTTCGCGGTCACTGATCTCGCGGTCAAAGACGTGAATCCGGACGAAATCCAGGCGCATGAGCCGGAACTGGGCGATATCCTCCGCGATCGCCTGCCGATAGTCGGCGCCGACCTCGCCGAGGTTCTGATAGTTGTGGCTGAATGGCGCGTAGTAATTCACACCCCAGAGCCTCACCTCGCGCCCGGCGACGTCCCGGATGATACCGTCGCGCACCGCGAACGGCGCGACGAACCGCGCGGGGCTCGGAGAACCGGGCTCCGCGAATGACATCCCGCCAGCCAGCGCAACGGCGCACAGCGCCGATAGACCCGCGCGATCCTTCATCGTGCGCCCTCCTTGGATCGCCGCCATCGCGCCAAGGGCGGCGGCGCTGGAGAGAGCACGCACTAGCAGGTCTCCTAAGGACGCCGCCATGTTCACATCCCCCCGACGATCGGGTACCACTCCGGCCTGCGCGGGTCCTGGTGGAAGCGGGCGTAGTAATCGCCTTTCTCGGCGTAGTAGCGCTCGTATTTCTCCATCTTCTCCTCGTCGAGCGCCACGCCAAGGCCGGGGCCGGTCGGCACGCGCAGGCAGCCGCCCTCGTATCGCATCTTGCCGCCGACGATGATGTCGTCTGTCAGGTGGTTGTACACGGCGTCCCCGGCGAACGTCATGTTCGGGATGGTGCACGCCGTGTGGAGCATGGCGGACATCTCGACGCCAAACTCGGCGCCGCTGTGCATGCCGACGCCCAGGTTAAAGGTGCGCAAGACGGCGCAGAGATCTTTGACGCCCCGTGGACCCTCCCAGTAGTGCAGGTCGGTCAGCACCACGTCCACCGCATCGAGCCGGATCGCCGGACCCAGATCGTCAAACTTCGCGGGATACATGTTGGTCGCGATCGGGATCCGCACCTGCCGGCGCACCGCCGCGAGCCCCTCGATGCCCCAGGCCGGATCCTCGAAGTACTCGAGGCCCAGTGGCTCCAGCCGACGGCCGATCCGGACCGCGGTCGGCACCGACCACACGCCATTCGCGTCCACGCGAAGGCCAAACCCGGGCCCCAGTCGCGCGCGGCAGAGCTCCATCACCCGCACCTCCTCGTCGGGATCCACCACCCCGCCCTTCATCTTGAATGTCCTGACACCCAGGGTCCGGTGGAGTTCCTCGGCCTGTTCGACGAGATCCTCCGCCCGCGTGTCGTCGCCGCCGCCGGGCCGGTCATATCGCCAGCTTAGCTCGCCCATCATCGGCACGCGATCGCGCACCGCCCCTCCCAGGAGGTCGCACATCGGCCGACCGAGCACCTTCCCCTGGATATCCAGGCAGGCGATCTCTATCGCGCCGTAGAGCCGCGCATTGGATATATAATAGATGCTGCGCAGCACCTTCAGCTTGATCGTCTCAAGGTGAAATGGGTCGAGCCCAACAATGCGCGGCTTCAGTTTCAGGAGGGCGCCCCGCTGGTCGCCGCCACCCACCTCGCCGAGGCCGACGATCCCCTCGTCGGTAATGAGTTCCAGGACGGTCCTCAGGAAATAGCCGGGATGCACACCGGTGTTGTGCCGGAGCTGGCAATCCAGCGGGATCGCCACGCAACGCGCTTTCATGTCGATGATTTTCATATTCCAGTTCTTCCGATCATGGCCCGGGCGCGACATCCTCGTACCGGGCCCGTTCCCCGCCGACCTTCACGTCAGTCACGTAGATGACCTTGTTGGTCGCGACCGCGTCTTCTCTGTCAAAGGCGGCGCGCTTGTCCCCCGTGTCGGTGTGCCACTCGGGATGATAGATGCCCGTCTTGAGATAGGGGGTATATTCAACGCCGATGGTCGAATAGACGTTCGCTCCCTTGAGGCCCAAGACCTGTTTGCCGTCCTTCCAGATCTGCAGGAGGCCATCTTCGCCGGGCGACCACTTGGCGTGAACCACCCACGCCACCCAGCATCCGGTCTGCACGGCACCATCGAGTTTGACCCTGGTGCGCGTCGGTTTCGACTGCGCTGACCCATAGCTCTGCGCGATGAACCAATTGGTATTCTGGATGGAGATGGCCAAGTTGGGGTAGGTTGCTTTCCAGTTGCCCGGGATGGCGTGCCATTGCATGACGATGTCGGCGCCCCGGTTCGGATCGAATACCCAGTCATCCGGCACAAGGATGCGCTCGCCGTACCACCGCTCCCAAAAGCCCTTCTCGCTCGGCAGTGATATCTCCGACCGGAACGAGTTTGGCGCGCGCCGCACCGCAAACCGAACGGCTTTGCGCCTGCCGCCCAAGCCGGGGGCATCCACGATCCTGATCCGCCCGGCAGTCGCCTCCGCGAGCCCATAATTATCGTCTTCCGAAAAATTCCATCTCTCGAATGTTCCGCGCAGGAAATCATCTTGGAAGATCACTGTCTTCCCAAGGGCAAAGACGTCCCTCGCGGTGAAATGGCGTTCCTTTTCTCCGGTGGCACCGCTGGGGCTTCCCGCGCCCATGCAGACCTGGGCCGACTGGCAAAACGCCAGCAACAGAACCAGAGCCTGGTTTGTCATCTTCGCTCGTCTCATGCCGTCACTCCGTCTGCTCAAGACCGGCGCCACCCCTTGCCCAATGCCGTCACCACTTGGAAAATGCGTCCAAGAAGGCCGCAACCTCCGCCACGATGCCGTCAAAGAATCTCTTCCCCTTCTCCGCGGTCGCCAGTCTTGGGTCTCCGATGGTCCCGCTCTTGGACATCTCGTGGAATTCGTCCACGAAGTAGGCCGGTCGGGCATGCTGCATGTCCACCCGCCGGTATCTGTCGGCGTGCCTGGGGCCGTCTCGCCTCGCGCGAGCCATCTTCACGCGGTCTGGATGGAGGTGCAGCATCAGCGACGTCTCCAGCTCGCACGCATGGCCAATGCCGCCGAGTTCCGATTCGCGCACGGCCCTGATCGTTTTCACCGCAAGAGACCAGTACGACGCGAACACGAAGCGGACGCCCGGAAACCGGTCCTTCAATTCGCGCAGCGCGGCCCGCGCCGGCACATCGTTGCCACCATGACCATTCAACAGGAACACCTTCTTCGCCCCCATGCCCGCGATGCAGCCGCATAGTTCAACGACCAGGTGGATATACGGCATCTGGCGCACGCTCAGGGTTCCGGGAAACGCCAGATGGTGCGTCGAGTGCCCCGCCCACAGCGTCGGCAGCAGGAGGATCTTCCCTGGTCGTTTGCACTCCAGGGCTCTCGATATGCCCGTGACGATGTCGGTATCGGTCGTAAACGGCAGATGGGGGCCGTGCTGCTCAAACGAACCGAGGGGCAGGATCACGATCTTTTGCGCGACCTTCGCCCTCTTTGCCTCGGGCCAACCTAGGTTTTCTAGAATCATACCGCCTCCTTCAAATGGATGCTCTTCCCCTGCTCAGAGTCTTATGACCCATTTCGCCGACGCGCCCTTACTCAACCGGAACGCACCCTTCACCACCTTGCCACCGGAATCCACCGACACCTCGTACTCGCCGCAGAAGCCACGGAAGTTCGCCCGGCCGACCGCATCCGTCGTCAGCTCGATGCGCGTTTTCCATTCGTGATTGATCAGCCGGTCGAGCGCGCGGTACGCGGGCTTGGGATTCATATCGCCATCGAGCAATCCCCCGAGCGCCTTGTTTTCATTCTCGAAGGCCGTCCCGTCGCCGAGGTTCCACCACGTCACGCCTGCCATCTGTGCCGTGCTGAACCACAGGCGATACTGGTTTTCGACAATGGCGGCCTGCTGCGCCGGACCGTCCTCGCCAAGGGCCGGGACCGTGATCTCGGTAATGTAAAGCGGCAGTCCAAGGCCCCCAAGCTCGCCGTAGACCGTCTGTAGACGACCGGGCGTATAGAGATCGCCGCTTAATACCGAACCTCGGCTCACGTGGAATTGCATGCCGATCCCCTCCACTCGGATCTGGCGCTGCAACAGATCGGCGACCATCGATCTGTAATCGTAGGTGTTGTAGTGCGCCTGGATCTGCCCGTCGTTGATCAGCAGCCTCACGTCTTTGGAAAAAAGCCGGCCCGCCTCCTGAAAACACCACGCCAGAAAATCGTCCGGCACGGCGTGCCATTCCTGAAAATGGAGCCGGCGCGGGATCTCCTCGTTGACGGCGTCCCAGATCGGGATATCACGGCCATACCGTTGCGCAATTTCCGCCATGTGTTTCGCGGCCTGCTGTTGCAGCAAGCGGCCATCGCTATGTGCGGTCCAGTCGGGCATGAACTTGTTCTTTACATACATCAGGGCGTGGCCTTTCGGGGTGATGCCGTTCGCCTTGCACCACTTTACCAACTGGTCGGGCGGCGGGCGGCGCCAGATGCGCGGCGAATCTTCTGTGAAACGCGGCCGGCCCTGCTGCGGCTCTAGTTCGCGCCAGTAGAATGGCAGGGTCGCGAAATTGAAAAGGTTGGTGAACGCGCGCTCGTATTTCTGATTGAGTTCGGGAGTCGCGAGTTGCCCGAGCACGAACAGATTGCAACCAAAAAGAAAGTCGTGCGTCCGATGGTGGACGCGGACGGTCGCGCCGGGCACCGGAGTTCCACCCTCGTCGATCACGCACACGGCGGCGTCGCCCTTGCGGTTCTTCTCGATGCCGTCCGTTATGCGATTGGCCACGGCCGGATCCTTCCAGAGCCCGACATACGACTCCGGCAAATCGGCCGCCGCCAGGAAGCGGCATGGCATCGCGACCATGAGCAAGGCCGACATCATCCAAAGCGCCGCATGGCGCCCCATTGTTTTCTCAATGCGCATTGTCATTTTTAATGCTCCCGCGGCCAAACTGCATTGCGAAGAGCTTGGCGTTCCGCATCGTCACCCGGATCCTCACCGGCTTTCCGGCATGGCCGCCGATGTCGGGGCCCTTTTTCCAGCAGACCTCGTGATCGAGGGCGTCGGCGCTGATGATATCGCAATCCGCCTCCGACAATCCCTCGATGGGATCCCCGTTTTCCGCGAGCAGTGCCACGCGCGCGTGGCCGGTGCCCGCGGTGTGGATGTTGAGCCGCAGGCGGTCGCCATCGAAGATCAGGGGGCGCGTCACTAGCGTGCCCCCGGTATAGGCCGCATCCATCGAAACGAAACCGTCGATCCGCTGCGTCGCGCAATAGATTCCTCCCAGGTCGCGCTTCAGCCACTCCGCCCGATCCTCGAGATCGGTGTCCCAACGGACGGGCCGACCGTGCGTGTGGGGCCAACCAACAAAATATTGATAGAGCAGTCGCCCCCGGCGCACCATCCCCTGCCCCATGCTGACCAGCCTCAGCTCGATGCCATCCTGATACCCGGGTGCGACATACGGTTGCCGCCAGCGATTCCACGCAACCCCGTCACGGCTGGTCGCCAATTGCACCTCGAAGGTACCATCGTTGCTATTGAGCGCGCGCCCTTTCCACTCCGGCCCGCTGAAAAGCATATAGGCTGCGGGAAATGCCAGATACACGTCCGGCGCGAACGGATAGCGCACGGCCGCGCTGGTATAGAGTTGGAGGTTCTCGGGATCCCGATCATCGCGCGCCATCACGGTGGGCAGTTCGCGGCTCAGCGTCGGTATCTTCTCCTCGCCCCATATGTGCAGGGGGGGCACCGAATGATCGTAGGGCCATGGTCGCTCGAGGTCTTCCACCTCCACGCGCGCCACGGCCCGGCCCGGGTTCCATGTCCGGAGATATATGACATACTTCCGCAATCGCTCGTCCCAGAACCCGGACGGTTGGCTGTCCGGCACGAATGGCAGGAGTCGTTCGGGCGCCACCGACCAGCTGGTGCCATCACACGATGATGCGACAAACACACCCGCGCGCTCAGGATCCGGCCAGCGCCACGTGAACAACAGGCGATAGCGCTTCTCCGCGGGGGCGCGCGGGTCGAGAAACACGCTGGCCTCGATGGCGCCCAATGGTAACAGGTTATTGTCCTTGCCGCCCCGAAATGATCTCAGGCCGAGCGTCGGGCGCTCCCAGTGCAGCCCATCGCGGCTTACGGCCACGCCAAAGTGCTTCTTCTTTTCACCGTCGTAGCTCCCATGGAAGAGCGTTGCCGTGCCATTATCGTCCACCACGCTGCAGTAGAATATGAATCCCAGTGCCTCCCATGGTTGATCCGGCTTCAGGACGCGGCGCACGGCCTGCGGCGGATTGAGCACGCGGGTGACATCCGTGGTCCGCGCCAAGTCCAGCAATCGGTCATCAAGGAACAGCTGCCGGTCAGCGCCGATCGAGACGGCCACCCCCTCCTGCGCGCGCGCGTGTTCGGCGGCTCCCGGGGCAGAAATCGTTACCGCGGCCGCCCCCAGAAATCCGGATCGGAGGAAATGCCGTCGTCCAATGTCACGGCTCATTAGAATGGCTCCATGTCATCTCAGCATCCCCCAAAGCCACGCCAGGGCCTCCCCGCGCGTCAATGCGGCCGTCTCCTTGGTCGCCGCCGCCTCCGGCGCAGGCGCACCAAGGAGCGCCGCGAACTCACCGCGGGTCATCGGCGCCGAGTCCCCCGCCTCCGTCTCGGCCACCGCCCGCGCCTGCACCATCGGATCAAGGCCCTTCGCGCGCATCGCCCCAAAACCTTCCGCCCAGCGCTTGCCGGTGCCCCCCTTCAAGGGCTCGTCGGCGCGCACGTCATAGTCATGAAAAAACCCCTTCGTGCCGAAATACTGCGCCGCCGGAATCCACGGCTCCGGCCCGGCCACGTCCACGTCATTGAAAAAGCTGATCATGGAACGCAAGTCGCACAGCCGTCGGACAAGCATCTGGGGATCGAGTGCCGCGGGGGCGACGTTCCGCTGCTTGGCCAGGGCCGCCGCGGCGCCAGCGGCCTCGCCCACCTGCATCCAGACCGGTTCCAGCCGCACGGTGCCCCAGGCCACGTGGGTCGCGGACAAGCACATGGGCACCAGTAAGTTGTCCAACCCTTTAGGCAGCAGACAACGGAACGGTATCTGCGCCGGAAACGTTTCGTGATGGAGCATCATCTTGCCCTCCTCAAGCCCACCGGGCACGCGCGCGGTCGTGCATGAGTGACTGTCCATGTACCACTCGGTCATTGCGACACTATCGTCCTGCACGGGGGTGCGCCGAACACCGGCGGCCAGCGTCGCGTCACGCTCGGTGAATACGGCTCTCCCCACCACGCGCCGTGCCTCCCGCACATACAATTCGTACGGCCGATGGCCATTGTCCGCGAACTCGTCCTTGGCCAACCCAAATTGGCGCCAGGCGTCACGGACGACGGGGGGCACCGAGAGATCGTTCTGGAGAAAAAAGAGCAACCCCATCGTCGCCTCCCAGTGCCCGTCCTCGACACGTTGTCGGATGGCCTGATCACCCTCGACATAGCCGGTCTGCAGGCCCACGAGCTGAGGCCTGTTCCAGCTGTACTTGCCGTTGGGAACCGACTCGATGCCGGAGAAGATCTCCAGCGATTTGAGAAAATAGGCGTCATAGTTGGCCGGTTTGGCGATCGGAACCCGATTGGCTGGGTCGGCGGTGAGGATCGTCCGGTAATTGCACGCCTGGACGGCAGGATCTTCCGCCCCCGTTCCCTCCGACATGATCTCCTGGAACCCCTCGAACCGCCGAAGCCTCAAACTGTCGTGGAGTTCCGCGAGTCGTTTGGCCTCGGCGTTCGGCGGCACCGGGGATGGCCGCATGAAGATTACCCCCGCATGCGATTCGTCATATTCCCCGCGGGACTCCCGCCCGAGGCGGTAGGGCACCTTTGCCAACGCCACCAAATCCCCCTCGTATGTCGCATCCACGAAGGCACACCCTCTCGCGCGCACCCCGTGATCCCCGCGGACATCACGGAAGACGATCGCCTCCAGCCGACGGCCCTTGCGCTCAACACCGACGGGAACGAGCGAGCGCAACACGGTGACCCGCGCCTCGCGGCCAACGAGCTCGTCCAGGATCTGCTCCGCCACGCGTGGCTCAAACCGGCCGTTCGTATAACCTTTCGGCCCGGGGAGCGCATCGCGGTATTGCTGGGAATCGGCGCCGTATTTCTTTAGATAATGATCGAACATCGCCGCGCGCACCTCGTCGTAGATCGGCGATCGCCTTCCTTCATATTGCGTATCCCAAACCGCGAGACCGCTGGACAGCATGCCACCTAAATGCTTGTGCCGGTTCACCAGCAAAACATTCAGCCCCTCGCGCGCCGCCCTGACGGCGCAGGCGATCCCACCCGGCGTACCCCCCACGACCACCAGATCATAGGGCCCGTCGTCGGCCCCGGCCGACCGCGCCACCGTTGCGGCCAAACCGGCCAGCAGCACGAGGCGCATTAGCGCAATCGGCATCGGCAACCGTCTGTATTCGATCCTTCTCACACGCCTAATCGACCTCCGCCGGCAACTCGAACGAATTCCAGCCCGCGCGATCGAATTTCCCCTCCGCGGGCACGAGCTTTCGCAGGATCGTGGCCGTCGCGGCCCGGGAGAGGGAACCGTCGTTTTGCCGCATACCGAGCGCGGCCTGATCCTGCGACCACGCACAGTTGGCCACATACGCCAGCGTCGGAATGCTCTGCGCGAGGTGGTGCCACGTCGTCATGAGCAGGCCCGCGCTGCCTTTCGCGACGGCGGCCTTGGCCAGCGTGCGGATGTTCCCCGGCGAGTTCCAGGGACACGCCATCGTCTCGAATCCGCGCTCCCGGAAATGGGCGAGGGTGGGCACATCGCCCTTCGCAACGCCGTAGTGCCAGTCGGCGATCACGATCTTGCGCGAGATGCCATCCAGCGCGAGGTGCGTCGGCAGCGCCGGCGAGCCGTTGGCCGCGAATTCCGATGGCCATTTCGCCCGCTCCAAGAGAGCATCGCCCCACATGATCGCGCGACGCCCGCGCTTCTCTATGTGGGCGGCGAGATTGTTGACATGGTCCGCGAACAGCTTCACGCGGTCGGTCTGTCGGCACCGGTCGCATGTGGCGTGCGAGTACGCCTCGTCGCACCCCATGTGGAAATACTGGCCGGGACCCGCGAACTCGATCAGCTCGTCGCACACGCTACGGATCAAGGCCTGCGCGCGCGGGTTGGTCAGGCACCACGTCCAGCCGTCCGGCTCGAATAGCGGCGCCAGGCGCGGGTTCTGATCCAGCACGACGTGCCGCCCATGTTTGATGCGGCAGGCCGTCGCATGACCCCATGAGTTGAACATCGGGATGACCTCCATGCCCATCCCCCGCGCGACGCCGACGAGTCGACCCGCATCGGCCTTGCTCCAGGCCTCGGGCCACGACAGCTCTTTCAGCGCATCGAGGCGCAGCATGCCCCAGAACTCCAAGACGACGTGGGTGAACTTCAGGAATGCCGCGAGTCGGATCGCCTTCTCGATCATCAGGGGCGTCGTCTCGTGGAAGACGCAGAGGTGCAAGCCGCGAAATTTCAGCGTCGGCCAATCCTGTATCTCGACGTGAGGCAAGGCGAACGCCAGGCCGCCATCGGCGCCGTCATCCGCGTCCATCAGCTGCAGCAGCGTGAACCACGCGTGGCGCATGCCCGCCATATCCGCCCCGCTCCCTGCGGCGCCCGAGGCGTCCACCCGCAGCGCGTGGGCCGCTGACGATTCGCGCTGCGGGGGTCGCGCGCCACCCAGTGAAAAATCGGCGGCCTTCAGCGCCGGATCCTGCGCCACCTCCAGTTCGACCGCGCCCAGCGTGAATCGCGCCCATGTCTCTTTCATCATCGCGACAGCGCCCGGATCGGCCTCCCGCCCGACCCCGAGCGTGACGCGACCGCTCAACTTCAGCGTGCCATCGCCCCAGGCGACCTTGTTCGGATAGGGATGGATGCTCCGGGGCAGAACGCCGGACGCAGGTGGCACTGCCGACTGCGAGCGCGCCTCCTGCCCGATGGCCAGCACGCCTCCGACGGCGGCAAACGTGTTCAGGAATTGGCGGCGCGATGTCGCCGTTGCGTGGTCTGATGTCTTCATGATCGGTTGGAGCCCTCCATTGGACGTCTTGAACGATGGGATGGTAGCCTTGCGACATTCGCATCCTCGGCGGCGCGGCGATGGCGGTAGAGCCGCACGTCGGGCGCGCGCCAGATGCGCCGAGCATAGGATGGCCGCACGATGGGGCAACGAGGGGTCATGGCGTCGCCCTTCCAACGCGCGTTTGCAGGGACGCGATGTCCAACAGGAATCGCGTTCCGGGATACTGCCCGTAATTGGGAAATCCTTCGCCGATATACGCCCATGTGGCTTCCGGGTGATGAGACACTTCCACCGGAGGTCCGTCGCCGATCCGGGCGATGGTGCGGTCCCCCCAGGTTTCCAGCCAGACGGGAGTCCAGCCGTCGGCGCCGATCGCGCCACAGGGCATCTCCGCCTCCCCCGCTCGCAAAAGGATCTGTCCCGAATGGGCGATGAGCCGCGCGGGTTGGTTGAAGTCCCCGACGGTAAAGAGCGTCTGGGAATCCCCGCCCTCGACCCGAAAACGGAAGCGGATGGTGACCTTGTCGCCACGAGGCCGATCATTCTCATCGAGGTCGATCCCCGCGGAACCCTGATCGCGAACGCGCAGCGCGCGCAGGCCCTCGGCGGTCACGACCTCCGTGCCTCCACGATGCCCTTCGGAAGGGAGGTCGAAATCCCTCTCGAATGCATCGCGATCCGCGGCGTCCATCCAGACCATCGGCCGATCTTTCGGTGCCTGGGCCGACGGCAGTTCGGGGCAACCGAGCCCTTTGGCAAACTGGTTATGAAGCCAGGCGTGCCCTTCGGAGTCGAGCTGGCCACCAGCGTACACCGCGACAAAACGCACGTCGCCCGCGAAACCGGCAAGTTTGCTGTTGGCCAGTCGCTTGCCGCCGATATGGGCGGTCGCGCCTTTCAATGGATGCGATCTCACGGTCTCAAATCGGACGGACCCGTGCTCGCCATCCACGCAGAACAGGGCCTCGCCCGTCCGATTGTTGACAGTCACGCCCAGGTATTGCCACCGCCCATCGAGAGTCAGCGGAAGATCTGCGGCGATCTCTTCCTTGGGGCCCATGAGCGTGAGCACGGGGATGACGGACCCACGTTTCCCGGCGGAAGCGCTGGCCGGCCTGCTCCTGAGCATGATAACGAATCCCCCCACCGCCGAATCCGGGCGAGTATCGAACAGGGTGCCGGATGCCCTGGGTTGAATCCACGCACCAAAGCTGAAACCGTCGTCGCCAGGTTCCACCGGCGCGCGCGTGGCAATGTGCTGCTCCCTGTTGAATGACCACGTGTCGCACACCCGCCGCGGCCGGGCGCCCGCCACAAGATCGTTGCTACGGGGAAAAATGTAGTGCCGGTCCGGCTGCGGCAAGGGGTCAACCAAGGCCACGCGGATCGATCGCGGGGCGCTGTTGCCCTGGGTGTAGCAAATCGCCAGGGTATCGCCGTGCCGCCACATCTGCGGATACGCCACCTCGGGCTCGTCTCCGGTCAGGCTGTTGCCCGCGACAAAATCAATGCCTCCACCCCGCGTGAAGAAAAGCGCCAGATTGCGTCTCGCCTTTGCCCACTCGTACAGTGCGCCCGGCGCGTCGTTGTGAACCATCACGTAGCGTCGCCCTGTAAAATCATCGCCCGCATGGGTCGCCCCCCATACCCCCCGCCCATCCAGCGGCGCAACGTGCATCCGCGAGCAAACGCTCTCCATCGGCACAAACTGATGCGGGGCCCATGTCTCGCCGCCGTTCTTGCTGACGGACCACAGGAGATACTGTCCCGACGTCGGTTTCCCGTGTCCCAGGCCCCAGTGCGTATTGTTCCGGGCAAACATCATGACGCTGCCATCCGGCTGTTCCCAGACGGTCGGTTCCCATTGGATCCAACTGAACCCCGGCGTGATACAGCCCGGCGACAGATGCCACGTGCCGCCACCATCATCGGTATAGATGACGGAGTTGCGCTTCTCGCGGCCCCACCAGCCTTCCGTCTGAGGGGGTGCGTCGCTGGCGCGGCCCTTCCCCGCATAGAGCGTCACCGGAGCGAGCACGCGCCCCGAACGCAGGCGATAGAGATCCTGCGTCGATGCGATGTAAAAGGACCGGCCACCCACCGTAGGCCAGGCAACCCCATCCCATTCGAGTCGGCGATTGATCCACTTCCCATCCGCGCTTTTGAGGCGGGAGAAATACAGGCCGCGCAAATCCGCCGCCTTGGCCGGAGAACCATCGAAATCATGGGCGCTCCCGCCCTGGTTCCAAATCGCCCATAACTCGCCATCCACGATCCCGACATTGGGCTGCCATTGATGCCCCTTCCCCACCGGATATCGCACGGGATTCTCGCAACGCGCCTCGTTGGAAAAGAGCATTTCGATGGGCGACCATGTCCGACCGTCAGGGCTGGTGCTGGAGTAGATCCGCTGGCCGGGCGCATGTTCGTCCGGATGGGTGTTGCTGCCCCACATGCACAGCCAGCGATCCTGAAACCACGCTATCGTCGCACAGTGGTTGTATTTGTGCGGATGGGAGCGCGCGTCGATCACGTCATGGCGCGTCACCCGCGGCTGATATACCTCGTACGTGCGCCAGTCGCCCGACGCCGCCGCCACGCGCAATGCCCCACCGCAGAACGCCAACACCAGAATGCACAGCGCAGCCGAACCCGTGGCGGGCGCGCGAAAGGCCGACACGGACCCCGCAAGAAGCACGCGGCATGAAACCGCGGGCGACGGGATTGGGGTGCCCGAAGTCACGGAATCGCTGTGCTTTCGAAACATCATGCGCCTCAGACAAAACTCGGCAGGATTTCCAGAATGCCACGTTCGACAGAACCGAACCTGGCCACGAGGTCGCGCCGGATCATCTCGACCTCATTCGCCGGAACATAATCGGACAGATCCCGGTACCGCCCGGCTCGCCTGCCCACGATGAATGCCTCCCGATCGGCCGGATCCATGTCCAGGAAGCGATCGATCAGTTCGAGTATCTGGCGCTTGCCGTCGGGCAGCGTCCCCGCGACACCCTCGAGGAGGTTCATGATGTGATCGCTTTGCACAGTGCTCGTGACCCCCTCGATGCGCTCGATGCAGAGCCTGATCTCTCGGACCTTCTCCTCTTCCGTGAGGGGCGCCCATCGTCCCTCCGCCATCATGTCGTGGAGGGGCGTTCCGGGCACCGGAACCGTGCTACGCAATCGTATGAAGGTGGGATTCACCGCCGAGAGGACGGCGGCCGAATCGACCGCGTGCTGGTCGGATAATTCCCGCCCGCCGAGGCCCGGCATGAAATACTCCGAAAGTTCAATCCCGGCGGCCATCACGTTCCGGCCAGCCCGGATCTGCTCGTCTTGGGTGACGCCCTTCTGGACGAGAGAGAGAACGGCGTCGGATCCCGATTCCATCCCGATGTGGATCCTATTGAGGCCGGCGGCTCGCAACGCTTTCAACTCATCCGGAGACTTCCGGCTGATCGTCTTTGCCCGAGCATAGGTGGTGATCCGCTCGATGGTTGGAAAGGTCGCCCGCGCGTACCGCAGGATCTCCACCAATTGCTCCGTGCGCAGGACCAACGCATCGGCGTCCTGAAGGAACATGTTTCGCATTCCCTGCGCCAGCCAGAACGCAACCTGCCGCACGCACTCGCGATGCTCCCCGTCCCCGAGATCGAGGCCCCTCACAGCCTCGACAATCGCTTCCCGCATCCCCCGGCCCCCGCGATGCCCGCCCACCCGCCCGCAGATCCTGCCCGCGATGGCGGACATCGCATCGATGTCCCCCTTGACCTCATCAACCTTCCGCACCGAAAACCGCTCGCGCTTGTACACCGGGCAGAAAGCGCACCTGTTCCAGTGACAATTGCGCGTGAGCCTCAGGAGAATGCTCCCGGCCTCGCTCGGTGGCCGGATGGGGCCGGTTTCAAAGCAGTTCATGGCGACGAGGCGAGCAACGTTTCAAGCAGGTCCCGGGTCTGCCCCAGGGTCCGGCGGAGACTGTCGGCGGAGCGTTGGCGCTGCGGCGCCATCTCGATCAGCGGGGTCGCGTAGAAATGGTCCTGTATCGTTTTCCTGGCCGCGGTGAAAGCGGCCGGCCGGGACCAGGGCTTCTTCTGCGGAGACTGCAGCTGGCCGCCTACCCACTTCCAGTACTCTTCCAGTTCTGGCTGATAGACGTGACGGACCAATTCGTACTGGTGCGCGCGACAATAGCTGTTCTCCGAGTTGCCCTTCAGTGTCTCCTCGGTGTGGGGATTGAGCCGGGGGAACACGCCATCCAATTCGCGGGCCGACTGCAATCGCTTCACCGTCGCGTCCAGCGAGAAGTCATCGCTCAGTGCCAGAAGCTCACCGAGCTGTTGCATGAGGCCTTTGCTGACGGTTTCCATCCGACGCACCGCCGCACCGTCGCCGGAGACCGAGCGCCATGCCTCCATCGCGACACAACCCCGCAACAGGGACGCCTTGAGGCCTCGGTTAATAATGGTCCGCGCGATATCGATCGCGTCGCGCCGCCAGAGGTCATCCGCGTACGAAGCGTCCGCCAGCCGCGCGAGCTGATCCAGGATCGCGGGTGCATCGCGCAGCGGCCCGGCAAGCCGCTGAACCTCGTTCACATAGAGGCGTGCGCGCTCGTCATTGAGATTCGTGTATTCGCCGCTCGAGAGAATCCGGAACTGGGGATCAAACTGCACGGCGGGTCCGGTCGGCTTATTTTTTGCGGTCGGGTGCGTCCAATGGTGCGTCGCCGCCACGGGCAGAAACGGGCGCCAGATCCCCTCCATGTCCGCGGCGAGTTTGGCCGGATACCGGCCGGCGCAGAAGCGGCCCACGAATGCGCCCGCGTCGAGCTGATCAGGACGCCAGCCGTTCGCGGCCAGATACTCCAACAGCAGCGTGTTGCTGTGCGATATCTCGGGCCACAGCACGAGGCCCAGGCATTGCGGATCCCCCGCGGCATCCCCGATCCGTTCCTTCAAGATGCTGTAGTCTTCGCGCATCTCGCTGTCGGCCGCGAACGCGTGGAACACGCCGAAGATCCACGGGAACTTCTTGTACGCCTCCCAGTCACGATACGTCTTCCGGTCGAGCAGATCGGCGGTGTAGTCGAGGAGGATAGTCTTCTGCGGGTCGAATTCGCCGAGCAGCCGCTGGACGTCCTCGTCCTTCCACCAGCCCATCAGGTCCCAGCTCGCGATCAGCAAAGGCGCGTCCGGGTAACGCCGCCGCAGGACCTCCTGGATCTTGCGGTATGCGTGCAGCTTGCGCTGCAGGTTCTCGCGCTCGTCCGAGCCAAACCGCCGCTCGGCGAGGCCGATCGTGTGGAAGATGCGCGGGTCGCCGAACTCGCGGATGTGCGTCTCCGTCAGTTTCCAGTACGCATCCCACGTCCGCTCGTGCTCGATGTCCCAGATGGCGGCCGAGGCGAGCTTGTAACCGGTCTTCTGGTCGCGCGTCACTGGAAAATCAGGAAACTTCTCGTAGAACGAGCCAGGCGTATGGGAATACCAGTGGGTGATCGTGCCGGTGTCCTCCGGGTGGATGAGGCCACGCTCGCGGGCGTAGGCCAGGACCCGTTTGCGAAGCTCCCCCCGATATTTCAGCGGCCAGAAAGATGTGCGATCATTATACGAGCGCGGCTCGGCATCCGGATCGACGCCATCCTCTGGCGGATAGGGAAGTCCGAAAGCGCGCTGGAAGAGATCGTCGATCCCTGTGCGCAGCATGAACAGGTTCATGCGCTTCTTCAGGATCCAATCGATCTCGCGCTTCCAGTCCTCGAGGTCCCATTGCTCGGCGTGGAATCGGTGCGGGCCACGGTGGGCGAAATATCGCAGTCCGCGGTAGGCGAAATGCGCGCGTTCCGTGATATCGCAACCCGCGAGGTCGATGGCGGCGCGCTTCGGTATCACGTCGCCATCCCAGAAATACTCCGCGCCAGCCCGGCGGCGAAAGAAGTCGTACGCCGCATAGATCGTCGATCGGCCGGCGCCTCCGGCGAGGACGAGCAACGTGCGCCCCCCATCCGAAAGCGACAGAATGCGGTATTCGTCCGCGCCATAGCGGATGCCGAGGTTCTCGATGCGCGACTGGAGGATGAGCCGATGCACGACGGGATTCACCGCGTCGGAGCCGATCAGCACGATGTCGCCAGGGGGCAGTTTACCGTCGTCGGGGCTGGCGCATGTGGCGACGCTCGGTTTGGCACCGGTGACCTTCCCCCACATGTCGCAGAACACCTCCCCGGCAATGCGGTACGCCGGCTCGCCGGCCGGTGGAACCAGCACGGATGGTGTGGGCCGCTCGGCGGACGCCACCGCGGCGGCAAGGGCTAGCGCCCAGAAGATGACACCGCTGCAGCTTCGGGTGGGTTGGTTTCTCATGGTTTCACTCCTCATTCCGCGCCCGAACCTCACGATTTCCCCGCAGACTTCTGCGATCTCTGCAGCAGCGCCGTCGTATAGAATTCATACGAGGCGGCCTTGTCGGGCACGTCGATCACGTGCACGGTGAATCGCGCGGGCAGGCCGTGGTCCGGCAGATGGTCGCGGAAGTAGGCGGCGTAGGCGCGGGCGTAAGCCGTCCGCAGCCGCTCCAGCTCGGCGGCATATCCGGCCGGATCGGCCAACGGGCTGGGTTGTTTCGGCTGGCACCCGAAGGCGTGCATCTCGATGAAATCCAATTCCGCGATCGAATCGCACACCCCGGCCTCTTTCAGCCAGCTCTCCCACGTCTGAAAAACGCGCGGGATCTCCCTGTCGGGATCCATCGTCGCCATGTCGGATAGCCCGAGGTTGCGCGTCGCCGACTCCCCGCCGGTCAGGCCGGCCAGATACACTCTGAGATCGCCGTCCGGAAGCGCCTCCGTGACCACGAAAGAGAAGACCGGCCGATTCGCGCGATAGTAATAGGTCAGTTTGCCGCGCCGCTTGATATCGAATGCCATGCGTTTCTCCTTTCGATGGTTCTCACTGCAGCAGCATGCCGCCGTCCACGTAGAGCGTGGCGCCATTGATGTAATCGGAGGCGGCGGATGAGAGCAGCAGCACTGCCCCCACCACATCCTCCGGCTCGCCCACCCTGCGGGAGGGAATCTTCGCGAGCACCCTTGCGCGATGCGCGGGATCGGCCAGGCGATCGCGGGTCTCGTCGGTGAGGATCGCCCCGGGCGAGACGCAGTTCACCTGGATGCCCTTCTCGGCCAACTCCAGCGCCAGCGACTGCGTCAACATTACGAGCCCCGCCTTCGTGATGTTGTAGATGGAGTTGTCGGCCATCGGTCGCACGTCATGGACGCTCGAGATATTGATGATCTTGCCCGATCGCCGCTCGACCATGTGGCGCGCGACCGCCTGTGACAGAAAATAGACGCCCTTGAGGTTGACGTTCATCGTCCGCTCCCAGGCATCGTCGGTCGCCGCAAGGAATGGCTCCCGCCGCGTCATGCCGGCATTGTTGACCAGGACGTCGATGCGCCCGAACCCGTCGCGCGCGGCCGCGATGAGCCGCTCGTGCTGCGAGAGATCGCCGACGTCGGCTTGCAACTCGATCGCGCGCCCACCTTCGGCGACGATCTCGCCCACGACCTCCGCGGCCGCGGTCCGGTTCGCGGCATAGTTCACGATCACGGATGCGCCGGCGCGGGCCAGGCCCAGCGCGATGGCGCGACCAATCCCGCGCGACGCCCCCGTCACGATGGCCGCACGGCCTCTCAGATCGAACATGTCCTTGCTCATGCCAGAATATCGCCTCGAATATCCCTTGTTGCCGTCGGGTTGATGGGATCGGTGCCGATTCCGCGCCCGATCATCCCGCGACGGCTCCGACGCCGGGGTTACCTCATGTCGAGTTCATACCAGACGGTCTCGTATTCCGGTTTCAAAACAATCCTTGCGCCGGCGCCCACCCTCTCGACCGAGATCTCCTTTTTCCGGTTGCCGCCCGGATCGAGGGCAAAACAGCGGACCCTGGCGGAATCGGCAGGCACGTTGATCGTGGCGGGTATGCCTTCGACACACACCGGACCCTCGCCCCATTTATCGCGGATGGTGATGACGTCCTTCGCCAAGGTCGTGATCGTCATGCCCTTGTTCTCGGACACGCCGGTGGCCGCGACGAGGATGTTTGCGGGTTTGCCCGATTCGCCGAAGCCGGTGGCATTTCGCGAGACGAGCGAGATCGTGGCCCAACCCAGGCGCGTCCTGCCGATGTCGAGCGTGACCCCGCCAAGCATGATCATCCGCCCTTCCGGAAAACCGGTGAAGAGCTTGGTGTTGGGGGTGTTCACCGTCAGGTAACCGGCCCCGGCCCGCTCCACGTTCCAAGTCAGCTCGCCGGTGTCGCTGACAAAAATCTTCTGATCCCCGGAGATCGCCGGAAGGCTGGCGGGATCCGTGCCCCCTTCGCCCGACAGATCGACCGCCGTCTTGCGCAACAGGGTCAGCCGCTCATCCAGACCGGCGGAACCGATGGCCGCCCCAACGGCCTTGGCCCTGACCAGTCGATCGAAATACCCCGCGTAATCGATCGCGGCGACAGCCGTAGACTTCGCCTCCTGGACATCACCTCGCAGGAAGATCGCCGCGCAGGCCGGAAGATGTGCCAGGACGTCGGTCCGCGCGATCATGTCGAAGTACCGCGGATTAATACTGGGCTCGAAGTCGGGGTGGTGATTGTACGTGTACTGGAACACGCCGTCCCACCCTTGGAGTCGGCCGTATGCGCGGAGCATCGGCTGGCCCTCCGCGCCGTATTGATTCGGGAACGGATGATTGTACTCGCTGACGGTAAAGGGCTTGCCGAGGACCCGGGAGGCGGCCAGCCCCCTGATGCACGCCATCGAGTTGACCATGGGGTCGTTCCCAATCCGCCAATTGTATCGGTCGTGCAGCAGGTCCGCACCGCTCGGGTGCCGCCAGTAAGAATGGGCGTCTATATAATCCAGCTGGGCCTGGATGTGCGCCGGGCTGTAGCCGAGCTGCGTGCCCGAGATCAGGGATTTGACCTTCAGTTCCCGTTTGAGGAAATCGGACATGCCGAGCCAGTACTTTCGCTCCGTGTCCATCAGGAACTGGCAGAAATCGCGAGCGGCCTGCGGGGGCGCGTAGGCGCCGACCTTGATCACCGGGATGGTGCCGTCCTCGAGCCGCGCGTCCGCGTCGAAATCGCTCTCCGCGCCGCTCTGGAATGACAGGTCATCGACCTCGTACGTTCCCACCTTGAAGCGCGTCAGCTGGAACTGCGCGCGATCGGAATCGTCCGCGGCGGAAAACACGTGGTGGCACATCTGCCAGTCCGGCCCCACCTTAATCAGCCCATGTGTGCCCAGCGACCGCCAGCCGCCTTTCGTGTCCGCCACGGCCATGCCGAGTGCCGTTGCCGGCGTGCCTTTCCCGCAGCGGATCTTGAACGACAGCGTATAGGGCCGGTCCTTCCGGACCACCAGATCCCGGAACAGCTTGGGAAAATATTCACTCCCATCCCGCGTGACGGTGACTTTCAGGACGCCGTCTTCGGCCTTGAACGTGGCGTCCGCGGACCCGAGGGCCAAGGTCCATCGCTTGCCCTCGGCGGGGATCGGCCCATCAAATCTTCCCTCGGGAATCTGCTCGTCGGACAACGGGGTCGGGGTCCACTTCCACGCATCGAGCACGGCGGCCGTCGATGCGTGCTTTTCGCGCAACCAGCCGTTCCACTGCCTGCGGAATTCCGCCGCATACGGTTCGGGTAGCCGATCGATGTCCCCCCCGATATAGCCGCGAAAGAGCGCGTTCTCGTTGTTGATCTCGACCAGGGCCACGCAAGGGTCATCGGTGTAGGCCAGGCCGGTGTGCGGATTGACGTGCGCCAGCAACTTCCGGGCGTATTCCTTTTGCAGCTCGATCATCCGGGGCTCGAAATTGTCGAGGCCCTTATCGAAGCCGGGTCGCTTATCCTTTCCGGTGAAGCCGTCGCGCTCATCCCACCAGCGCCCGACATGCAGGTTGATGTCCACGTAGATACCCCGCCGCTTGAACGCCGCGATCATGTAGTCCAACCGCTCCACCTGGGCGGGATCGAAATTGCGCTGGGTGGCCGGATCGTCCGCGATGATGCCCGGCCACTTCCAATACGTGTCCATGTGGTGCAACCGCACGCAGTTGATGCCGAATCGCGCGAGTCGGGCCGCCAGCCGGTCGGCCTGCTCGCGGGTGGGAAAATTCGCCGGCCCGGTGAGATTCGTGGCGTTGAGACGGACCGGACCCGCATCGTTGACGAACCGCCCATGCTCCTCCCGGATGAAGCCGTGCTTGCCGGCCGGGGCCTCCAGCAAGTGGGCCATGCTCGATGCGTTGTCAGGGCCATCGTACGTGATCACGAAGGAAAACAGCGGCGGAAAGTCATCGGCCACCGACGGCATCGGGGCGAGAACCGTCAAGGCGAGACCCAAGGTCGCCAGTGCCGGCAGCAGGGGTCCGCCGGGCATGGGATGCGCGCGGGCGACGATCTGTCTCGCGAGAGTCCTCCCCAAGCCTGTTGGCCTGCGGTTCACCGGTCCGCCTTCCCTCTGGCGCCGTCGGCGGATAGCTCCCGAAGGACGCCCGTGCAGTGGATCAGCGACCGCGCCAGATGGAACGGGTCTTTCACGGGCATCGCCGCGATGTTGTCGATGCGTTTGCCGCGCCGATCGAGCCTCTGGACCCACTCCCCGTGCGGTGAAGGGAAATGGCCGAATGAATAATCGTGCACGCGCGCGAACCAATCCATGCACCAGGGTTCGCCGACGATCGAATGCGCCAACAACAGCGCATAGAGCGCCTCCGCGTGCGGCCACCAGATCTTCGTGTCCTCCTTGTCCGTCCAAAATGTCCCCGCCGCGTCGCGCGCCAACAGGATCCCACCAAACTCACCATCCCAACCCAGTTCGATGTGCCAGCGGATGCACTCGATGGCCTGCCGCACGCGCTCCCGGTCGCCAAGCCGCCGGAAGATGTGGATCATGAACCACATCGCCTCGATCGCGTGACCTGGAACCACGGCAGTCCCGGGCGGCGTTTCCCAGAGGCTGTTGTCGAACCGGACGAACTCGTAGACCCTGCGTCGTTCCGGACGCCGGAAGATATCCATGACCTGCCCCGCATGATCCAGGCCGACGCGGCAGATCTCGGCGTCGTCCAGGAGCGATCCGAGGTCGTGAAACGCCTTCGCGAAAATCATCGAAATCCCGTGCGCCTTGCACCCCGCCGGGATGGGCAGCGGCTCGGTGGGATACGTGCCGGGATGGGCCAGCCGCTCCCGGACATTGCGATAGGTATCGCGCGCAAGCCGGATCGCTTCCTCGCTGCCTGTCGCCTTCGCATATTCGGTTAATCCGCCGATGGCAAACCCATCCGCGTAGATGCTCGTGGCCCCCTGGATGGGCCTGCCATCCTTTTCCACCGAAAACACCCAGTTCCCCCGTCCGTCGCGGCCGAATCTCTTGGCGAACTCGTATATGTGTCGCGCCGCATCGAGCCACTCGGTCCTGCGCTCGATCCGATTATAGAGCGCCGAGAAGGTCCAGATCGCGCGCAATTGCGACCACATGTACTTGTCGCGGCTCAGGACCACGCCGTCATCCGAGAGCACTGTGCAGATGCCGCCGTTCTCCCAATCCATGCCGTGCCCCAGCCAGAACGGCACCGTGCGGTCCAGCAGCTCGGAACGATATAGCGCCAACAGCGCCGCGAAGTCCGTCATCATCGGACTCCCGCCAGAGTGAAGCGCCGCCGGCAGGCACGCGGCGGCTTGCAGGAAACGACGGCGCGTGCAAGGTCGCCCGCGCAGCCATCCCTCGCGTTTGTCGGCCGACTTCGTGGCATTCAACTTTCCAATCACCTCCTCAGAGGCGCTTCTCTCAAAACGGGTCCTGTGCCGCGTCTCGTTTGGTTCTGAAACGTCCGGCGGGAAGACCTGCGGCCTCGCGGGCCGTGTCGGCCCCAAAACTCGGGGTCGATCGGACGCGGACGCCGGGGCCGGCGTCCCTCCCATGCCAAAGCCGATTGTGGGGCAGGTTTTTCAACGGGTTCCTAGGTTCCACCCACGATCGGGTACCACTCCGGCCGCCGCGGGTCCTGGTGGAAACGGGCGTAGTAGTCGCCCTTCTCCTCAAAGTATTTTTCGTAACGGCGCATCTTCTCCTCGTCGAGTTTCACGCCCAGGCCCGGCCCGGTCGGGACCGCGATCTTGCCATCCACATATTTCATGAGGCCGCCCTCGATGATGTCATCGGTCAGGAAGTGATAGTGTGCGTCCCCGGCAAAATGCATCTCAGGTATGGTCGAGGCGGTGTGGAGCATCGCGGCCAGTTCGATGCCAAATTCCGCGCCGCTGTGCATCGCCACCCCGAGGTTGAAGGTGCGGCAGACCGCGACGAGATCCTTCACCCCGCGCGGGCCCTCCCAGTAGTGGATGTCCGTCAGCACGATATCGACGGCGCCCAGCCGGATGGCCGGGCCGAGGTCGTCGAATTTGTTCGGGTACATGTTCGTTGCGACGGGGATGCGCACGGCCTTGCGGACCGCGGCGTTGCCCTCGAGGCCCCAGGCCGGATCCTCAAAGTACTCCAGATTCAGTGGCTCGAGGCGCCTGCCGATCCGGCTCGCGGTGGCCACGGACCAGGTGCCATTCGGGTCGATGCGCAGCCCGAACCCCGGCCCGAGCCGCTCGCGGCAGAGTTCCAGCACGCGGGCCTCTTCGTCGGGCGGCATCACCCCGGCCTTCAGCTTCATGGCCTTGACGCCGAGGGTGGTGTGCAATTCCTCGCAGAGGTCGGCCATGTCCTCGGCGCTGGTATCGTCGCCGCCACCCGGCCGGTCGTAGCGCCAGAATAGATACGCGATCATGGGTATCGCGTCCCGGACCCGGCCCCCGATCAGGTCCGACAGGGGTCGGCCCAGCGCCTTGCCCTGAATGTCGAGGCAGGCCATCTCGATCGCCGCATAGAGCCTGGAGTTCGACAGGTAATATATACTGCGCAGCACCTTGAGCTTGATCGTCTCCAGGTGGAAGGGATCCAAGCCCAGGATGCGCGGTTTCAGTTTCAGGATCGCCCCCCTCTGGTCGCCCCCCCCGACCTCGCCCAGCCCGACGATCCCCTCGTCGGTGACGATCTCGATCACGGTCCGCAGGAAGTATCCGGGATGAACGCCCGTGTTGTGCCGCAGCTGCGCGTTCAGCGGTATGGCCACCGCCCTCACCTTGACATCGACTATCTTCATCGCTTGCTCCTCTTGCCCTTGCGCGCGCCAGCCGCCGGGGCCGACTCGGCCGCGGGATTGAATTTCAGGCGGCGCCGCAAAACCCCTAGCTCTCGCATCAGTTCACGCGCCAGATCGGGCAGATTCTGTCGCGTGATCTCTTGGGGGAAACCCACGAGCGTGGCGGCCCCGCAGACGATCCCCGCCCCATCGACCACCGGTGCTGAAACCGCATGACAGTTCGTCCGGTAGCCCCCGAAATCCCACGAGTAACCCTTGGCCCTCACCTGCCGGATCCGCTGCCAGACATCCCCCGGACGCTGGTGCTCCCAGCAAACCGCCGGGGCCCGTGCAATGACATCCGCGATCTCGTCGCGCCCCAGGGCCGACAGCAGTGCCGAACCGGATGAGCCCAGCGCCAGATGGAATGCCGCGCCAATCCGCACCGCGATGTGCGCCGCCTGAGGCGATTCCTGCCGCGCGACGGTGACCGCATGATCCCCGCGGCGCACCGACAGCTTCGCCGTGAGCCCCGTTCGGGCGGCCAGCGCCTCAAGCTCGCGCCGCGCCGCCGCCACGAGCCCCTCCACCGACCGCAGCGGCTCCACCAATGGCAACAGGCCCAGGGAAACCTCGTGCCTCCCCCCCTCCAGAGGCCGCACCCAATCGCACGCCATCAGCGAGCGCAATATCCGATAACAGCTCGTCCTCGGGATACCCAGCGACGCGGCCAGCCCGCGAATGGTCGTGTCCGAGCCCTCCCGCGCAATCAGAGCCAGCATCCCCGCCGCCTTCAGGACGGCCGGGACCGTGTGCCGCACCGGGGGTTCCACCGTGTCCACGGACCCACGATGCGCCCGGCGCACCGCCCCGGTCAAATAGAAATATGAACTATGTCCGTTCATATCTGAAATCCGGGAGTCGCGTCCCGCCCTGCTGGCGCCCTGCCTGCGGCGCGGTCCTCTCTGGGAAATCCCCGCCGTGAATTGCCGGGGCCTGCTCGCGGGCGATTCGAATCGAGCGCAAGCGCGCTCCTGCGTCTCATTCCCACCCCCGGTGGTCCGGCGACCGCCGGATGGGGATCTGACCCGAAATCATGCAACGGCGCGGCGCAGATTCGGGCCCAAATCGGAGACTTGAAATCTGCCGCTCGCTGGTCCAATATTATTTTTTACGCGCGCGTGGCGGAACTGGCAGACGCGCTAGATTCAGGTTCTAGTGGGTAACACCGTGGAGGTTCGAGTCCTCTCGCGCGCAGAATGTCGTTTTGCCCTCGCCCCCGAATGCTCCCCGTCGCGAGGGTCTTCAGCGTTCGGCGCCCCGCCCGTCGCGGTTCCAGCGAGATCTTGGCCCTCATCCGGCCGCTGAGAACACCGTTGGGTAGGTCAGTTCGAACTTGCATCCCAAATACCCGAGGCGGCCGGATGGTCGCTAATGCGACACCACGGCAATCGCATCCGCCGTCGTTCGGGATGCCATAATCAGCTATTTCTTAGGTTCGATCACGTTCGAATTCATGGATGACTTCGCGGATCTTGCGGTTTCAGCGGCCAGCGTGCCCGAGTATTTCTCGATAAAATCCGATAGGTCATCTTTTGCCTTCAGTAGCTTTTTTGCGTCATTTCTGCTGGCCGCCTCGTCAAACTTCTCCAGCACCGGTCGGAGCGCGACCCCCGCGGCCACCTCGGCAAGGTAGTCTTCGCTTCTTGTCATTTCTGAGTAAGGCCCCGAGAACTCGTTTCTGTATGATGCGGGCATCGCCCTTACGAGTTTGTCCACGAACGGGTCGCTCAAAATCGTAAATGCCTCCTTGGCAGTGGCGGATCTGAATGCCTCGACAAAGGCCTTGTACCATTCCTCGGTCAATGTTTTGGAGAACTTGAGGGATTCGAGTCGCGGCATCTTGACAAAGGCGGTCAACGTGTCGAGCCGGTCCCGGGCGCTCTCACTGATTGCCGCCCCCGCAATTGTCTTGTCTGCGCGGGCAAGGTTCTCTTGGACTTCCTTGTTGCTGAGTCCCGGATTTGTCACGGATTGGTAGATGAAGGCGGCGTCCAGCAGATTCTGGAACGTTTTGACATCAGGTACGGCGGTGGCGGTCTTCCCGCTCATGACGTGGACCATCACATTGTAGGTTTTCTTCTGGAGCCTATCGAGTCCGGCCCTGATTTCGGATGGCCTCGCCAAGCTGTCCGGCTGATCGCCGAATATGGCAACGACCGTGGTATGTCTCCCCACCTCGGCCGAATCCGTGTAATAGCGGACGCCCGAAAGGATTAGGCCCGCCACCGCTTTCGGGTTGTTGCCGTACATGAAAAAGGCCTGTTGGCCGACCCAGCGATCAACGGCGAGAATAAATTGGAGGCTTGGGTGTATTCGAATGTGCGAGAGAAACTTTTCGGCGTCCTTGAGCATCTCGCGGGCTTCTGCTGGATTGGTGTTCCACTCGACTTTAGGCAAATCGGCAAGGATAAATTCGTTTTTCTCGGCCCATGCCTCGAGCTTGTTGAAATCCTTGCAACCCCAGCAGCCGATCATCCAAAGAACCGGGAATCTCTTGTCCTTCTTTTCCGCGTAGGCCTTGGGGATGAAGAGATCGACCGCGTTTCCGTGCTGTTTGTCGCCCGTCGTGAGCATCTTGTATGAGCCGGGATCCTGCGGATTCGAAGAGGCGTCCGCGTGATCGGCGTCCTTCTTGATGTTCTCAGCGCGCAGCAGAGAAACGGCAAGAACAACGAGAAGAATGGATGCGGTGGTGGATTTCATGATTCGCGGCTGACTTTCGGATAGGAAATTGCTTTGGGCACCCCTGCGGCCAGAAACCGATCCCAGTCGCCGTCCGGCGGCCTGCCGGACCCGACTGAACCCGTTCCATAGTGAAAATAGCGTAGCAGACGGGCCACCGGAGGTCGAGCGGGAATGCCGCCGGTGACCCTCATTCCTGTCTTCGTGAGTTCCAGATAGGAAACCCGCGGGGATTCGGGTGCCGCCATCAGGCCGGGGCAACCCGCTAAGTGAATCGGGTCCAGCCGCCGGCGCGATTGGACTGGAAACTCGCCACAGAACCCGATGCGCTCGGGAGGCGATTTTCAAGTTTCAAGGGCTGACCCCTTTGGCCAACCCTTGGCCGACATCTTGTCGGCCGCGGGTCCGCCAACCATCGGCGATTCCAATCATTCTCGGTCATCTCTACTGTCGCACCAGCACGCGGTAGAACCACCTCGCGCCACCGACCGCGTTGGTGTCGTTGTATGTATTGCCGGGCGGCGTGGCGGCAATACCGGAGACCAAGTTGCTCCAGGATCCGGCCAAATCGGCGGTGCGCTGCACGCCGTAGACTCGGTTTGTGTTACTCGGCCACATCAGGCGCACTGTGCCGTTCGTGGGTGTCGCGATGCCGGTCACGCGAAACGCGGAAGCCGCCCGCGTGGGGCAAGTGCCAGAAATCAGTTCGTCGCCATCGCGAAGACCGTCGCCGTCACGGTCTGCCTCAAATAGCGCCGCGGCCAGGGCGTAGAATCCTTTCGCAACCAAGTCGCGCCCCCGGTTGCCGGCATCATCGAGATGCCCACCGTCGGTGGTGTAGCCGCCGAAGAGCTTTTCGCAGGTCCTGCTGTTGTACAGATACGTCTGGACCACGCCGTTCGTGTCGTGGCTCTCGATGTCGGCGATGTCGAACAGGGCACAGCCATTGGTGGCAACCCAAGAACGGACGGTCTCGTTAAAGACGGAGCGCAGGTAGTTATCGTAATCCTGGCCCGTGGTGAGCGGCATCGTCATGTAGACAAACACGGTCTCCGGGTAGTTTGTTTCCAATGCGCGCATGGCATTCAGGTAGGTGGCGGCATCGGCATCCTGATCGATGTAACAGAGCTTGTTGACGGCGAGGTTGACGCGCGGGAACCGCCAGCCGTTCTGGACACAAGCCGTGAAGTCGGTGGTCTTGGCCAACCAACCGGGATTGCCTCGGTTGTACTCGTAAATGACACCGTTGGCCGTCGATGTCGGCGGCATGCTGTCATCGGAGGCGGTGACCACCGGGTAGTGAGATGCGTCCAGCGCATGCAAGTCGCCCACCCCATCGCGCATGTTCTGGCCGACGGAAGCATGGGTGAAGTACCAGCGGAGTTGCGCGATCTGCATGATCGCGGTCTGGCCAAGGAGCGCCACCGATTGGCAATTGCTATAGCCAATCGTAATCCCGCCGGCTTCCGACGAGGCGATGATCCCCAAAAAAACTCGCGCGACAGCAACTGCCACCAGAATCATCGAGAGGCGCGTGCGCCCTGCGGCTCTGGAGACCGAACGCGCCTGCACCGGCCCCGCGAAGGAAGGAATCCCAAACCCGCCTCCTTCAACCATAACTGTAATCTTGCAGAAGAACCGCCACCCGTCGAGTCGGAAACCTGACCGCCCATTTCATACGATACCGGTTGGAACCGGACACAACCATAATGCACTTGCGGTCACGTCTGGCAGGGGAGGGACACCGGCCCCGGCGTCCGCGTTCCACCCGGGCACCAGAGGCACTTGATATGCGCGGCCCGCGAGGCCGCGGGCCCTCCCGGCGGAATCGCACCACGCACACCGTCATGGGCATTCAATGACGCTGTTCAACGGGCCCTTAGCGTTCGGCGGCCCCTGCCCGTCGCGCTTCCAATGAGATCTTGGCCCTGCATTCGGGATGCGGCATCAGGACAGTCCTGTCCTTGATCGCCTTGTCCTTGCACTCGACGGGCTGAAAAGTCCCCACGAGTTCGATCGGGGCGGGCTGCCGATCGGCGTCTCCAGCGGCGGCACGCAGGAGCGCAGCTGCGGTCGCGAGGATCGGCATGACCGCAACCTGAAGGAGTGTGGCCTGTTTCATGTCATTCTGTCTTGCGGTCTTGCTCGGCGGTCACTGCTGGCGCTTTTTCTTCCGTCTCCCCTCGCCCTTGCCCCGCTTTGCCTTGCCGTCGGGTCCGCCGGGAGCGGCGGGATGCGACACAAGGATCTCCTGCAACTTCTTGCGCGCGGCGATGGCTGCTTCGTCGGATGTTTCCTTCGCGACGGGGATCTCGCGGAACGGCGCCTCCGAAAGGTCGAATAGCTCGTTGCCGTTGGTGAGTTTGAAGCGCCCATCGCGGGCATAGGACTTGCCGTTCAGTTCGACATACACCCAGTCGCGCGGCGTCCCCGTCTGGCCCCTGATCTGCGGGGCGAAACTGTGGCTGTCGAGGACAACGTCGTCCGGGAGTTTCGCGCCGCCCAACTCGGCCAGTGTCGCGAAGAAATCGCTGAAATCGACGAGGTCTTTACTGACCTTGGCGGGAGGCGTGACACCGGGCCAATTGACGACCAGCGGCACGCGGCTCCCGCCCTCCAGCATGGTGCCCTTCTGCCCGCTGATGGGCTTGCCGTTCACGGTCGCGGCCTCGACACCGAAGCGCGCGGTGCCGTTGTCGCCGGCGAACAGGACCACCGTCTTTTCGCGCAGCTTCAGGCGATCCAGCTCGGCCATGAGTTTACCCACCAGCCTGTCCATGTACTCGACGTTGTCGGTGTAGAGCTGGCCCGCGGTGGCACCCTCCTTGCTGAGTGGGGTACGAAGGATTGGACCGTGAACGTGCGACATCGGGTAATAGATGAAGAACGGCCCGTCCTTGTGCTTCTCGATAAACTCCACCACGAACTCGTGCATCACGTCGGGCAGGTACTTGTCCGCCGGCAGGTCTTTCTGCTGGCCGTTGACGGTGTACAAGGGGGACTGGCTGGCCCAGTAGTGGCCGCTGCCCCGAAAGACCAGATACTCGTCGAAGCCCCATTCGCCGGGACCCAGGCAGATCTGACCCCACTTGCCCACGCTGGCGGTGGCGTAGCCGGCCATCTTCATGACGGTGGGGATCATGACCTCCCGCTTTGGGTCGACCGCGTCCGCACTGTGGTTGCTATTCAGGCCGGTGCGGAACGGATAGCGGCCGGTCAGCAGCTGGCAGCGCGAGGGGCCGCACAGCGGCGTCGAATAACAGCATTCGAATCGCATTCCGCCCTTGGCCAGCGCATCGATCTCCGGCGTCTTGAATGGTCCGCCACAACAACCGATATCCCCAAGACCCACGTCATCGGTCAAGATGAGGACGATGTTCGGCTTCTGTGCCTCGGCGGCGTCCGCCGCGATCGCCCCGGAGCACTGGCATGATATCGCCGCCAGCATGGCGACCAAATATCTCCACGCATCATTTCGTTTCATCGCTTTGCCTCTCTGTCTCTGTTGAAAATCATAATAGCGGAGGAATACCATAATCGGGACATCGGTCTCGGAGAGGGTCCCCGCAGGCCACGGCCGAACTCATGAACTCTGGCAGCCCATTTAAACACGTCATCGGGCGCCAGACGCGGCGCCCATCGCAGGATGAGGATTCGAGTGATCGCACTATCATCGACAACCCCGCGTCAACCCCTATCCTCTAGCAATGCCAAGATTGCCCCTGGCCGCGCCCGCGCATCGCACGGGGCCCGGCCGGATCGTTGTCGCACCCCCGATCACCACGGGGCAGATTTCGCACGCCATCGGCGTCGCGTGTCTTGGGATGCTGATCGCGACTCTGCCCCTCCCGACGGCCATGTCGGCTTCCGATGACGTACTCGACGAGAGCCACCGCTCCCTCGTCGATCTATCCACGCGCATCTATCCCCATGCCAAGATCAACGCGGACCTCGCCGACCTGTGCCGCAGGTTCCCCGACCGCGCCCGGCTGGAACCGGTGGGCAAGAGCGTCTGGGGCAGGGAGATCATCGCCCTCGCGCTGGGCCAATCGGGGAAGCGGCCGAAGCACCGGGTCCTGATCATCGGCAACATGCACGCGCGCGAGGTGCATTCGGCGCCCCTCATGGTCAAGCAGATTGAACTCTATCTCCACAACTGGGACCGGACATTCAAGGGCCGGAGGATCGGGGAACTCTTCTCCGAGAATGCCATCTACTACATCCCCACCACGAACCCCGACGGGAATGAGATCGTCTATGATGGCATCCGATGCATGGAGGGGAACACCGACACGTGGGAGGGCCAGTGCATTCCGCACACCGTCCCCAATCGCGAGGCCACCATGGAGCGCATCAAGCGCATGATCGCCGAAAGCGCCATCCAGGTGAAACAATTCTACGGGCGGAAGATCACCCCCTACGTCTTCAGCGGAAAGGATCTCGTCATCTACAAGGCCAACGCCAACGGCGTCGATCTTCACTACAATTTCCACGAGCCCGGCATCAACAGCGAGTACATCCTCGCGCAGCGGGGCAAGTCCAAGTTCGCGTTCTCCAAGACATCACCCGGCACGCAAGGCTTCACCGGAGATAAAGGAATCGATCAGCCCGAGACGATGGCCGTTCGCGACTTCATAGAGAGACATGCCCTGCGCGAGTTCTCGATCACATACCACGGCCGCTTCCCCAAGATCTTTTACAACTTCACGCTCAAGTGGGGTCCTGACGCCCCGCTCGAGAAGCGGGCTTTTTTCAAGAAAGTCGCCACAGAATTGGCCGAACTGTCGGGCTCACCGCTCTACGCCGAGGGCAGTGGCCCGGTCGGATTCTGTGGCTGGTTCCAGCAGAAGTACCATGCCCTGTCCTTCAACATCGAGACCGGCTACGAGGTCTTCAATGGAAAGCCCGCCTACTGTCCACTCCCCGCGGAACAGTTGCCGGTGATCTGGAAGGCGCAGAAACTCGTGCCGCTCCAGTTCCTGTTGAGCGTCGGGGGCTAGCAGCCCGTTGAAAAACCCACACAACAGCCGCGGCCGCGCTGGGTATGGGAGGGACGCCAGCCCTTGCGTCCGCGTCCCACCGGGTCAATCCAGATACTTGCTCCGAACCTGCAGCCAGTCTGGGTTGGAGACGGTTTCCACGATCGCTTGATTCAACGGGATACGCAGGGGGCTGCCGACTCTCAAGGCAAAAACATGCAGTGTCTGCCTGTGCGGGACGGGAGTCACGTCCAAATGGCCCCCGAATGCCTTGGTCACCTCGTGCCGCAAGACCGGCTCGCTGCCGACGCAGACGTCCGCACGACCCCCGGCCACGGCGGCGACCGCCTCCTGTTCGGAGCCGACGATCTCCACGCGTCCCCCCATGCGCAAGAGCGCGTCCTCAAAGGTCCCCTTGGGCACGGCCACCCGAAGCCGCGGCAGATCGGAACGGGTCGGGGCCCTATCGATGATCGCCTCGGCAGTCACGTTGCTGGTGATCGCCGCCGTGAAACTGCTGGTTATGAAAATGCCCATGAAGATCCACACCAGCGCAAGCGCCCGACCCCGAACGGTGGTCGGGGTGCGCTCACCCACGCCGCTCATCATGGCCGCGGCCCAGTAAATGCCATACAGCGCACCGCGGCTCCGCCCTTGGCCAAACTCCTCATTCCGCCAATTCCGCTCGATCAAGAGAATGATGCCGCCGACCAGAACCAGGACGCCCAGCATGGACAGCACCACCTTCAGGAAACCGACCGAAACAAACGTCCGGAAGAGAACACCCAACGTCCCGAGCTTCGCCCGCGGTTTGTATGCGATGCCGATGTTGGACACAAAAAACGGGATCGTGGAGTCGATGCCGTTCACCAGGGCCGGCGACACAACGACATCGCCGATCACGGCGTCCAGGTCGCCCTGCTGCAATCGTTCGACCGCCGCCTCGTAATCCAACGGCTGGAGGGTGTAGGACCAGCCGAGCGCGCGCGCCGCACGCTGCCACGCCTCCACAGCCAGGCCGACGTGCCTGCCTTGGCCGCCGGCCATCGCGAACGGGGCCGCCTCGACGACCCCGACCTTCAACTCGCCGCCGGGATCGTATCGGGACGTATCAGCGCCACACGCGATCCCCGCGCCGCCCAGGGATATCACCAGGAACGCGACGCACGAATGACTGTGAATGGCCATGTCCAAGACAACTACACGACCGCCTCCCCAAAGCGAATAAAGATCCCCTCTGGGCATTCTGGGCCGCGCATGACAGGTGGCTTTCGCTACCCGGTGGCACGCGGACGCCGGGGCGGCGTCCCTCCCATACCCAGCGCGGCTGCTGCGTGGGTTTTTCAACTGGCGAGGCTGACTCGAAAATTCAGATACCGAATCGTAGGAGCCTGCTTGCAGGCGATTCGAATCGCGCGCAAGCGCGCTCCTACGTCCCCTTTTCTTCCCCGGTGGTGCCCGGCCGCCGACGCGCGGGGGCAGAGCGGTTTTGGACTGCGGTGGCAGAGCGAAGCGACGGCACCGCTTTGGCCTCCGGCGGAGCCGAGGCCGATGGCGCCGGCTCGCGCTTCGCGCGCTGCCAAAGCGGTGGCGCCGTCCGGCGGTTGCCGGACTCTGCCACCGCAGTCCAAAGCCCTCCCGGCCCGGATCCTGGGTCGGGACACGAGCCGCGCCCCCGGACAGCGGCGTGAAGTTTCAGGTCAGCGCCGCCGCATCCGCCCGCTGTTCTCGCCCCGGCGCATCGGCCGCAATCTTGGGCAGGCGCACCGTGAACTCGGAGCCCTTCCCCGGCTGGCTGGACAGAGACACCCGACCGTCATGCGCCTCGACGACGGCCTTGACCAGGCTGAGCCCCAGGCCCAAACCGCGCTGGGATCGGCTCTTGTCGCCCCGGTAGAGACGCTCCCAGATCTTCGCCTGCTCTTCGGGCGGGACACCGGCTCCGGTATCCGCAAAGGTCACGCATGCCTCATCCCCCTGTTCGGAGGCGGTGATCGCGACGCGCCCGCCGCGCGGCGTGTACTTGATGGCATTGTCGATGAGATTCCCAAATACCTGGCGCACGCGCGCCGCATCCACCCACGCGAGGCAGCCCGATGACAGGCGGCCCTCGACCGCCACCCCCTTCTCTTCCGCGACGTACTCGTACAGCTCGATGACCTCGCGAACGATCCGGCAGAGGTCCGTGGGCTCGCGGCGAAGCCGCATCGTCCCGGCCTCCGCCTCGGCAATATCCATGAGCGTGTTGAGCATGCTCAGGACGCGCTCGCTCTCCTCGATGCAGTCGGCCAGCGCCTCGCGCGCGGACTCGGGACCGCCATCTTCCCGCAGCCCCATCTCCGCCGCCCCGCGCAAACGCGCCAGGGGCGTCCGCAGATCGTGGGCGACATTATCGAGCGACTCTCGCATCGCGCGGATCAGCGCCTGGTTCTTGTCGAGCATCGTGTTGAAAAGGCGGGATAGCTCGTTCAACTCATCGCCGGAGGGACGGGTCGGGACGCGGGCATCAAGATTCCCGGTGCGTATGATCGATTGGGCCGTGGCAATGATCTGCCGGACCGGCCGAAACGCCCGGTGGGCAAATCCCGCGCCAAGCACGAGCCCCGCCGCGATGATTGCGAGACTGGCCGGCACGATCGTTCGCCGGAACGGGCGCCACAGCTCCGCGAGGCTGTTGGTGCTGCGCCCCACCTGGAGCACCGCCCCGTTCGAGATGCGCGCCTGAGCCAGCGCAAAATCTTTCGTCGGATCCTGCGGAATCCGATTGACCTGGAACTGGACCCATTGGCGCGTCGCCTCGGGCGTCAGTCGGAATGTGCCCCAGGCATTCGGCATGTGGATCACGGTGACCGCGTTGTAGGGGCTGACCAGATTGACGTAGAAGGACTTCTCGTCGGCCGGATTGTTCTCCTTCTCCGCGCGGGCCTTCAGGGCGTCAAACCCACCCGCCTGATACACGGCGACATACTCCTTGAGCCGCGCCAGGATGATCTCTTTCTCCTTCGCCTCCAATTCGTGGGCCACCAGATAGAACACCCCGGTGAAGAGGCCCGCGGTGCTGAGCGTGAAAATCAGCGCGTACCAGAGGCTGAGCCGATAGACGACGCTGCGCCCCAACCGCCTAATCCGACCGAAGGACATAGCCAACCCCGCGAATCGTCTGCAGGCATGTCTTCTCTGGATCCACCTTCGCACGCAGGCGGTGGACCAGCACGTCAATGACACTGGTCTGCGGATCGAAACTGTAGTCGAAGACGTGCTCCAGAATCATGGTCTTCGTGACGGTGCGCCCCGCGTTGCGCATGAGGTATTCCAGGAGGGAGAACTCGCGCGGCTGGAGCTCGATCTTCCTGCCCGCACGGGTCACCTCGCGGGTCAGCAGATCCATCGTGATGTCGCCGGCCGCCAGGCGCGTGGGCTCGGACACCTGCGACGCGCGCCGGATCAGCGCCTGGATCCGCGCCAAGAGTTCGGAAAATGCAAAGGGCTTCGTGACATAGTCGTCGCCGCCCGCCTGTAGCCCGCGCACCCGATCATCGACGCTCGCCTTTGCGCTGAGGATGATGACGGGCGTCCGGATGCCCGCCGCCCGCATGCGCGCAATGAGCGCCAATCCGTCGAGGCGGGGAAGCATCAGATCCACCACCGCCACATCAAACGGCGTGGTTTCGGCGAGGACGAGCCCCTGTTCGCCATCGCCCGCATGATCCACGGCAAAACCGGCCTGCTTCAGCCCCTTCACGACAAAGGAGGCGATCTTCAAATCATCCTCGACCACCAAGATGCGCATACCCACCCCATCTTGGCGGGACGACGCCGCGGTGCAAGCGAGCCTTTCAAAGGTGTAAGCCCCCGGTAAGGCACCCGCAAACCCACCATGTTTGATTGCTCACAGAGAGACGGGCTGGCGCCCGTGGAAGACGCAACGCGAAGGAGACACGAAAATGAGCGACCAGGAAGTGATGGAACTTGGGAATCGCAACGGCGGGGCGGAATGGGGGCCGGCCACGGAGACGGAGCTCGAAAGGCTGCGCTATCAGGGCGTGCCACCCAGAAAGGCACAGGCCCAAACCTCGGGCCACAACGCGCGCATCCAGTCGATCAACGCGGCCGTGCGCGACGCTTCCGCATGGGTCCCGCCCTTGCGTCAGGAGATCGGGCGCGTGATCGTGGGCCAGGTGCACCTGATCGACCGCCTGCTGGTCGGCCTCGTGACCAACGGCCACATCCTGCTGGAGGGCGTGCCGGGCCTCGCCAAGACGCTCTCCCTCAAGACGCTGGCAGCGGCCGTGCAGCTCCGCTTCCACCGGATCCAGTTCACGCCGGACATGCTGCCGGCCGACATCATCGGGACGATGATTTACAACCCGCGGGACGGCGGGTTCCACGTCAAGTGCGGGCCGGTGTTCAGCAACTTCATCCTCGCGGATGAGATCAACCGGGCCCCTGCCAAAGTGCAGAGCGCCCTCCTGGAGGCCATGCAGGAACACCAGGTGACCATCGGCGACGAGACGCACGCGCTGCCGGAGCCCTTCCTCGTGATGGCGACGCAAAATCCCCTCGAGCAGGAGGGGACATACCCGTTGCCCGAGGCGCAGGTCGATCGCTTCATGCTCAAGGTGATCGTGGGCTACCCGGATCGAACGGAGGAACGCGCGATCCTGGAGGCGATGTCCACGAGTCATCCGGACCTGACGGTGTCACCCGTGGTGTCGGCCGAGGAGATCATGAATTCACGGCAGGTCGTGGACGCGGTCCACGTGGATGACCGGATCAAGGATTACATCGTGGATCTCGTCTGGGCGACGCGGGCGCCCGCCGAATACGGCCTCGGGCTGGACGGCCACGTGCGCTATGGCGCATCGCCCCGGGCCACGATCGCGCTCACGCACGCGGCCAAGGCCTGGGCGTTCCTGCACGGCCGGGGCTATGTCACCCCCCAGGACGTGAAACATCTTGCTCCCGACGTGCTCCGGCACCGGGTTGCCGTGAGCTACGAGGCGGAGGCCGAAAACATCACACCCGAAGACATCGTGCGAAAGGTGCTCGAGACGTTGCCCGTGCCCTAGACCTGCAGCCGGCGGAGGGAGGTGCCGATGACACATTCCGAAAAAGTCAAAGAGATCCTGGGGCGGGTGCGGCAGATCGAGATACGCACCCGTCGCCTGGTGAACGATTCCCTGGCCGGGCAGTACCATTCGGTATTCAAGGGACGCGGGATGGACTTCGACGAGGTGCGGGAATACGTGCCGGGCGACGAGGTGCGCTCGATCGACTGGAACGTGACCGCGCGGGCGGGCCGACCCTACGTCAAGAAACACACCGAGGAGCGGGAGCTCACGATCCTGCTGGCGGTCGATGTCAGCGCCTCGGGAAATTTCGGTTCAGGGACGCGCAGCAAGAGAGAGGTGGCCGCGGAGCTGGCCAGCGCGCTCGCCTTCTCCGCGATCCGCAACAGCGATAAGGTGGGCCTCATCCTGTTCTCGGATCAGATCGAGCAGTACATACCGCCCAAGAAGGGCCGCCAGCATGTCCTGCGCGTGATTCGCGAGGTGCTGTTCTTCGAGCCAGAGCGACGGGGCACGGACATCGCGCGGGCGCTGAATTTCGTCAACCTGGTCACGACGCGCCGGGCAGTCGTTTTCCTGATATCCGATTTCCAGGCGGGGGACGGGGACGGGCCGGTGGCCAACCTGCGCCGGGCGCTGGCGCTGGCCAACCGGCGCCACGATCTCGTTGCCATGCATATCCGCGACCCGCACGAGGCGGGCCTGCCAGAGGTGGGCACGCTGGTCATCGAGGATGCCGAGACGGGGGAAGTGCTGGAGATCGACACGGTCGATGCGCGCGTTCGCCAGCGCTATGCGGAGATCGCTGGCGCGCGTCTCAACGCACTGCGGCGCGCTTTCCGGGGCGAGGGCGTGGATACCCTGGAACTCGACACCCGGGAATCCTTCGTCCCCGCCCTGCTCGGATTTTTCAAGAACCGCGAGCGGAGGATGCGATGAGGGCGCGATGGAGAGAGTACGGAATGTTTGCCGCGCTGACGCTCGGCCTCGTAATGGCGGGGGCCGCAGCGCCGACCAGGGGAGGTCAGGGAGCCGCGCCGGCGACGCCGGGTGCCCCACCCGACCCCAAGCCGATGTCGCCGCCCGCGGTCACCGCAGCCAGCGAGGACATCCGGGACATCCGCGCACCGAAATCCATGCCCCGGATCTGGCCATGGATCGCCCTCGGAGGCGGGGTGACGGCCGCCGCCGTGGCCGCATGGCTGGCATGGAGACGGCGGAAACCGGCGCGCGCCCCATCGCCCCGCGACATCGCCCTCGACCGACTGGAGGCCGCGCGCCGCTGGATGACTCCGGGGCACGTCAGGGATTTCTGTTATGAGGTCTCCGAAATAGTCCGCGGCTATATCGAGCAGCGATTCCAGATTCTGGCGCCGAGGGAGACCACCGAGGAATTCCTCCGGGAACTGCTCGGGTCCACCGAATCGACACTGGTTGCGCACCGCGAGGCACTCTCCGACTTCCTTGGGCACTGTGACCTCGCAAAATACGCGGGCTGGCAGTTCGCCGTCCCCGAGATGGAGTCGATGCACGCGAGCGCCCGCGCATTCGTGACGCTGACCTCGGACGACGGCGGCGCAAAGGCCCAGTACGAGAGACGGAACGAGGGGGAGCATCGCCCGGCCGCCGTCGGGGAGGCCGCATGATACGGTTCCTGCAACCCGAACTGCTCTGGTTGCTGCTCCTGCCCCCCCTGGTGGCCCTGTGGCTTGGCGCGCGCGGCAGGGTCGCCGCCGTGGAATTCTCGAGCACCGAAATCGCACGCGCCGTGGCTCGCGAGACGAGGGCGCGCCCGGGTCGCTGGATGTCCCTCCTGCGTGTCCTCGTCGCCCAGGCGCTGGTCCTTGGTCTCGCAAGGCCGCAATGGGTCTCGGGCCATAGCGAGATCCAGGCCAGCGGCATCGACCTCATGCTGGCCGTCGACGTCTCCGGGTCTATGGATGCCCGCGATTTCGAACTCGGCGGCCGGCCAGCGAGCCGCGTCGACGTGGTCAAATCGGTCGTGGCGGATTTCATCGGCGCCAGGTCGAACGACCGCATCGGCGTGATCGCATTCTCCGCTGCGCCGTACCTGGTCAGCCCTCTCACGCTAAATCACGACTGGCTCAAGCAGAACCTGGAGCGACTGCACACGGGCATGGTCGAGGATGGCACGGCAATCGGCTCGGCGCTGGCAACGGGCGTTAACCGCCTGCGGGAACAGCCCGCCAAATCCAAGATCCTCGTGCTGCTCACGGACGGGATGAACAACGCCGGCAAGGTCGCGCCGCAGACCGCCGCAGAGGCCGCCAAGGCCATGGGGATCAAGGTCTACACCATCGCGGCCGGCACGCGCGGCGAGGCCCCCATCCCGATGAAAGACCAGTTTGGAAACACGCGCATCATGATGGCCAAGGTGGACGTGGACGAGGACACCCTGCGCAAGATTGCGGACGAGACGGGGGGAAAGTTCTTCCGCGCCACGGACACGGACTCGCTGAAGAAGATCTATGCGGAGATCGACCGGATGGAGAAGACGACCCGCTCCGTCCGCAAGTTCGAAAACCACCGCGAGCTGTTCGCGTTCGCCGTCCTGCCGGCCATGGCGCTGCTCGCGGTCAACCTGGGTCTGGAGCAAACACGATATAGGCGCTTGCCCTGAGGATCGTCATGAATTTCTCTGAGCCAAAATGGTTACTCGCGGGTTCGGCCGCCTGCCTTGCCCTGCTGTGGCTCTACAGGCGAGGCGACGCCCGCCGGATGGCGGATCTGGCAACCTTCGCGGCGGCGAGTCTGATCTACAACCTAACGCGCTCCCTGAGCCCGGGGCGGCGGGCCATCAAACGGGGCCTCGTGGCGCTGGCCATCGCGTGTTCTGCCATGGCGCTGGCGAGGCCGCAATGGGGCTTCGTCTGGGAAGAGACCCACCGCAAGGGACTCGACCTCCTGATCGCCGTGGACACGTCCAAGAGCATGCTCGCCCAAGATGTCCGGCCCGACCGCCTGACGCGCGCGAAGATGGCCGTCGAGGACCTGCTTGAGAAGCTCGAGGGGGATCGCGTGGGCCTCGTGGCGTTCGCGGGGACCGCATTTCTTCAGTGTCCGATGACACTTGACTACGACGCGTTCCGACAGTCGCTTGATGCGCTTGACGTGAACGTCATCCCGCGGGGCGGGACGGATATCGCCTCGGCCATCCACGAGGCGGTTGCAGCGCTGGAAGGAAAGGGCGAGGGCGAGCGCATCCTGGTCCTGCTCACCGATGGTGAGGATCTGGAGGGACGGGCACTGGATGCGGCCCGGGAGGCGCGTGCGGCCGGCCTGAAGATATTCACGGTCGGCGTCGGCAGCGCGACGGGCGAACTTGTGCCGGTGCCAGATGGTTCGGGGGGCACGACGTTCGCGCGCGACAAAGACGGCCAGTTCGTGAAATCCCGCCTGGACGAGCGGATGCTCCGCCAGATCGCCGAGGTCACCGGCGGGCAGTACGAACCGCTGGGCGCGGGCTCGCTCGGGCTCGAAACGATCTATGAGAAGGGCCTGGCACCATTCACGCGCCACGATGTGGCGTCCCGGATGCACAAGGTAGCCATCGAACGGTTCCAGTGGCCTCTGGCCATCGCCCTGCTCTGCCTGGTGGTCGAGCCATTGATCGGACTGCGCCGCCGCAACGCCGGCCGCATCTTCGCGGCGCGGATGGCCGGAACGAACGCGCTCATCGCCGCATGGAATCGCTTGGCACGCCCCTCGATGACCATCGCGCTGATGGCCATTTTTATGGGCAGCCGAACGCTCGCGTCCACGCGGGTGGCAGAGGAGGCATACAAAAAGGGGGACTACGGCCGCGCCGCCGAGGCCTACGGCCAGGCCGCAGCAAAGAACCCGGACCGGCCCGTGTTGCACTTCAACCAGGGGGCGGCCGAATACAAATCTGGCAACTTCGATGCCGCCGCACAGGCATTCTCAAAGGCGCTGAAAAGCAACGACGTCAAACTGCAGCAGGACGACTACTATAATCTGGGAAACGCCAAATTCCGGATCGGCCAACACACGGAAAAATCCGATGCCGGGGCAACCATCAAGTCGTGGGAGGAAGCCGTGCAGTCCTACGAGACCGCGCTGCAACTCAACCCGGCGGACGCGGACGCCAAATTCAACCACGACCTCGTGAAACGCAAACTCGAGGACATCAAACAGCAACAGCAAGAGCAGAAGCAACAACAGCAGCAGGACCAAAAGCAGGATCAGCAACAGAATCCCCAGCAGCAACCGCAGCAGCAGGGTCAGAAACAGGACCAGCAGCAAAGCTCACAGAATCAGAACCAGCAACAGGGCGATAATTCACAACATCAAAACGCCCAGCAGCAACCACAGGACAAATCGGGTGGCGCAACCGCACAAAATTCGGGGACCCAACAGGACCAAGACAAGTCGGCCAACGCCCCGCAGGAAGGGGGCCAGGGATCCAGAGAACAACCGCCCAAGAACGACGGCCAACAGGCGGGAGACGACCGGCGGCCCGATCAGAACGATCACCAACCCGCGCCATCGGCACAGGCCGACGGGGACCAGAAAGACGATCGGGGCATCCGAAAGGGAAAACCTGTCGCGCGGAACGCGCAGGAACCGGACGGAGATGCGACCAAGGCCGAGGCACCGATGGCACCGGGCGAAATGTCCCGCGAAGAGGCCCGGCAATTGCTCGATTCCCTCAAAGAGGGTGACCGGAGAATGCCGCTGGTTCCCTACGCCCGAAGCGGGGGTCATGCCCGGGACAACGAGCCCGTGAAAGACTGGTGAAGCGATGGAAAGGAGGCACAGATCATGAGGACGGTCACCGGAGATGATTTCGCTGGCGCGAACATAGGGGATTCGAACAGGGTGGTTTCAGCCCCATCCAGGGAGGGACGTCGGCCAGCGCTCCAATCCTTCACCAGGCCATTCTTACCCGCGGTAATTCTTGCTGTTCTGATGGGGTGGCGTGCACCCGCGGTCGCCGACGACGTCACCGCATCTCTGCAGCCCGCGGAGATCGCCCCGGGAGAAGCCGCGCAGCTCACCGTGACCTCCAACAGGCAGGGCGCGGGCCAGCCGCAGATCGCGGATGTGCACGGGCTAGCTTTCCAGCACGTCGGTCAGTCCAGCCAGGTGCAGATCATCAACGGCGCCATGTCGGCAAGCGTGACGCACACCTATCTGGTCACGGCCGAGCGCGTCGGCGATTACACGATCCCGGCCATCCGCATCGGCGAAGGCCGCGATGCGGCCGCATCGCAACCGCTCACACTCAAGGTCAGGGACGGATCTGCGGGCACCACACCCCAGCGATCTGGCCCCTACGGCACATGGAGGCACACCGGACCACCTCCCCGGCTGGTGCCCCCGACGGCGAACGTCCCCGGTAACAGCGCAGATGGCCCCGAAGCGAGCGGTATCGGTTTCCTCCGGATCGATTCGCCAAAGAAGACTCTCTTCGTGGGAGAGACGGTGGCAGTCGAACTGCAGGCATTCTTCCGGGAGGGCGCGGATCTCCGGGTGGACGGTTTGCCAAAATTTGACAGCGATGCGTTCACCATGAAGAAGTTGGGTGATCAGCCCCTCAGGCGCAGGGAGCTGGTCAATGGCATCCCGTACACCGTTCTTGCCTGGCCGACGGCGATAACGGCCGTGAAAGCGGGCACCCACGAACTGGCGCTCGAGATCCCAACCACCGTGACGATCCGCGTCAAGACCCAGAGACCCACATCCCGCATGCGCGGCCTCTTCGGTGATTCCCTCTTCGACCACTTTTTCGACGATCCGTTCTTCAACGATTTCTTTGGAGCAGCGACACAGAAACAGGTGTCATTGCGCAGCGAACCGATGGCGGTGGACGTCGCGCCCCTCCCGGCGGCGGGGAAACCAGGGGGATTCGGTGGCGCGGTGGGGCGATTCGCGATCTCCGCGACGGCGACGCCAACGCGGGCGAACTCAGGCGACCCGGTGGCGCTCAAGGTGACCGTGACCGGGGAAGGCAACTTCGACCGGGTCAACATCAATGGCGTTGAGAGGGACGGGACTTGGAAGAGCTACAAGCCCACGACCGCCTTCGAGCCGGGCAGCGGGCCACTTTTGGGCTCGAAGGTGTTCGAGCAGGCACTCGTGCCACTGGAGGGCGGACGACTGGAGATCCCGCCCGTCTCCTTCAGCTACTTCGATCCGGAGAAGCGCGAGTACGCCACCATCGCAACCCAGCCCATCTCGATCGAGGTGACGCCCTCGGGCAATCCGACGCCGCCCGTGGCGGCAATCCCTGTCGCATCACCGAATCCCGCCAGTCCAGCGCCCCATCCGGGCGCCAACGAGATTCTGCCGGATAAGGTGGAGACCGGATGGCCCGTCGTATCGCTGGTGCCGTGGTTTCTGCAGCCCGATCGAATGGCGGTCGCGCTGGCACCGAGCCTTGGCGCCCTTGGCCTGTGGGCGGGCCTGCTGTGGCACCGCCGTCGGAAGAACGATGTGGGGCGCCAGATCGAGGCCGAGGCACGGCGGCGCGTCCGCGAAGAGCTGGCCATCATGAGGGGGGCAGCAGAGCGCGGCGCGGCAGTGGAGTTCTTTGCCGCCGCCCGCGATGCGTTTCGCCACCGGCTCGCCGCGCGCTGGGGAATGCCGGCCTCCGCCATCACGCTCGCCGAGATCGACGCGCGATGCAATGGCCAGGCCTCGGGGTTCCGAGAGATCTTCGAACTCGCCGACGAGGCAATCTTTGCGGGGCGCACGTTCCCTCCCGAAATGCTGAAATCGTGGCTCCGCAAGGTGGACGATGAACTCGACAGATTGGAGACAACGTCATGAAAAGCGAACGCGAAGGACGGCCGCGCGGCGCACGGTGGCTCCGGGCCCTGTTCGTCATTGCGGGATCCCTGTTGGCCACAGGGGGCGTCATCGCCATGGATGGCGGCACTCCTGCGGTGTCGGGGGCGAAACTTTTCAACGCCGGGAACGCCTGCCTTCGGGAGGGCCGGATCGGGGAAGCGATCCTCAACTACGAGCGCGCGTCGTTGCTGGCACCCCAGGATCCAGACATTGCCGCCAACCTGATGTTCGCGCGCTCAAAGGCCGGCCTGTGGACTGGTGAACCGTCCGCGCTGGAACGACTCGTCCATAAGGCGGCACTCCATGATTGGGCGACGATCGCGGCCACGGCGCTGGCCGTCATGGTGGCCACCTTGCCTTTCGCGCTCCTGATGCCGCGGGGTCGCCCCCTCTGGCTGGGCGTCCGGGTGACGGCGGGGCTCGTTCTTGCCATCTCGCTTGCTGGCGTCGCCATGGGGTTGCCCGACCTGCGCGGCGCGGTGACAGTCGCGAAGGAGGCCGTGGCGCATGTGGCACCGGCTCCCGCGGCGGGCACCGTATTCCACCTCCGGGAAGGTGAGACCGTGCTCATCAGTAGGGCGCTGGGTGACTTCCTGCTGGTCCGCACCCGAGACGGCAGACAGGGCTGGGTGAAAGCCGGAGAGGTCATTCCGATCATCCCCTCCCGAAAAGGGGCATGATCACGCGCATCCCACCGGTGCCCTCACTTGCAGGATTTCGACCGTTGGCAAGAATACCCTTCGCCACCGGTGCCTAGCCCGGATATTTCACAGCCTTTCGGCTGTGAAATATCCGGGCTCTGGGAAAACCGCGCCATGAAAGCCATTTATTGGGAGAGGTCGGGCAATGACTGGGATCTTTCGTGGGTGCAGAATGTGTTTCGCGGATCGGTGGCCCCAAACCCTCCAAAATCGCATTTTTCAGAGCGCGGTTTTCCTTTGAGCCTGCATGTTTCACGCGGGAGCGTGAAACATGCAGGCTAGGGTCGCCCCCCTGGTTGCCGCAGCTGACAAAGGTGTAAGCTTCCCGAAAGACTACCGAAAGCCCATGCGGCGATATTAGGCATCATGAACACCACACGAATCTTGAGACCGATCACGGCACTCGGGCTGCTGGCACTCTCCCTCGCCCCGCGCGCGGAATCCGCGGCGCCACAGGCAAATACAACGCCGGGCGAGGACCAGAGCGAGGCCCGCATATCCGCCCTCACCGCCCGGCTCCTGGACCGATCCCATTTTCTGGGCCAGCGATTCGACGATGCGGTCTCCGAAAAATTTTTCGACAACTACCTGAAGGCCCTCGATCGCGGCAGGCTGCACCTGCTCCAATCGGACATTGATGAGTTCGCGGTCTATCGCGATGCGCTCGATGACCTGACACTGGCGCGGGGCGACACCAGCCCCGCACACAAGATCTACGCGCGATTCGCGGAACGCCTCGCGCAGCGCATCGCGTTCGCCAAGGAGGCCCTCGCCAAGAACCACTTCGACTTTTCCGGGGATGACAGCTGGCTCGCGCAGAGGGACAAAGAACCCTGGCCGAAAGACATGGCGGTGGCCAAGGAACTCTGGTTCGGCGAACTGCGAAACGAATACCTGCAAGAAAAACTCGCGGGCAAGAAGCCCGGCGAAATCACCCGCACGCTGCAACGGCGCTATGATCGGATGGCCCGCACCGCGGAGGAGATGAGCCGCAAGGAGGTCTTCGATGTCTACATGAATGCGCTCGCCCACGCGTATGACCCACACTCGGACTACATGGGCCCGAGCCAGATGGAAGATTTCGCCATCCAGATGAACCTCAAACTCTGCGGCGTCGGCGCGACCCTCCAGTCCGACGATGGCTACTGCCGGGTCAAAGAACTGGTTGCCGGCGGACCGGCCGCCCGAAGCGGGCAAATCCACCCAGGCGATCGCATCGTTGCGGTGCGACAAAATCAAGACGAGCCCACCGACATCGTGGACATGCCTCTGCACAAGGCCGTGGAACTCATCCGCGGCCCCAAGGGAACGCGTGTCGAGTTAACCCTCATCCCGGCCAACGCCGCGGATGATTCCGTGCGCAAGATCGTTCCCATCGTCCGCGACGAGATCAAACTGGAAGAGCAGGAGGCCAAAGCCCGAATCGTGGACATGCCCTGGGACGGCGGGCGGGTCCGGCTCGGGGTGATCGATCTCCCGGCATTCTACGCGGATATGGACGGACAGCGCGGGACGTCGGGCAAGAGCGCGACGGAGGACGTCGCCCGCCTGCTCCTGAAACTGAACGCGGAGGGGACCGAGGGCGTGGTCCTCGATCTCCGGAGGAACGGGGGAGGATCCCTCGACGAGGCCATTGGGCTCGCGGGTCTGTTCATCCCCACGGGACCGGTGGTCCAGACGAAAGATGCGGCGGGCCGCCTGCAGGTGGGCGTCGATAACGATCCGCGCGTCCTGTACACCGGCCCCCTGGTGGTGCTCACCAGCCGATTGAGCGCATCGGCATCCGAAATCGTCGCCGGCGCACTCCAAGATCTGGGGCGCGCCCTGATCGTAGGCGATCCCTCCACTTTCGGAAAGGGCACCGTCCAGTCGCTGATCCCGTTGGCCGACCTGATGAAGCGGAATGGCGTGACGCCGGTCGCGGACCCGGGCTCGCTGAAGATGACCATCGCAAAATTCTACAGGCCCGGCGGCGCATCGACGCAGTTGCGGGGGGTGGTGCCCGACATCGTCCTGTCTTCACCCACGGACGTGCCCAAAATCGCGGAACAGGAGATGGATAATGCAATGGCCTGGGACGCCGTGGCCCCGTCCAGATATGAGCCCCTCAACCTCGTCGGCCCGTATCTGCCCGCGCTGAGGTCCCGGTCAGCCGTGCGCGTGGAAGCGGACCCACAATTCGCCTGGCTGCGCGAGGATGCGGTCGCCCTTCAGAAGAAAATGACGGATCCCACCGTCTCCCTGAACGAGGCGAATCGGGCCAAAGAGAAGAAGGCCGCCGAGGAACGGATCGAGGAACACAAGCGGCTGCTGGCGAAACAGCCGCCGCCCGATGAGACGGTGTACGCGATCAATTTGGCGTCGGCCGGAAAACGCGGCTTGCCCGCGCCAGAACCACGCGCCTCCGAAAAGAAGGATCAGCCCAAGGTCAACGCGGGAGGCGCGGACGGCGAAGATTCGCTGGATGCCGAGGCCACCGGCACCGACCCGGTTCTCACGGAGACCAAACACATCCTCGCGGACTATATCGGCATGGCGCGGCACCCCCTGCCGAAGGATGTCGTGCGCCACGAGCACGGCGAAATCCGCACGGGTTTTGGCGGGTGACTCACAACCAGGGACGCGCCCGCCCCTTGCACGGGTGGGCGCCATCCCCGGACAACCCACGTTTGAAGCTTTCCGCCGGTCACTCCGTGCGCCCACCGACCGGCCCCTGCCCCGCCCAGGGGGGTGTCCCAAACCAGTCGTGCATCTCCTTCTCAAATGGCGCGACAACGTCGCGCGGCTCTGGCCACTGGCCGCGATCACCGGTCTCGGCGATCCACGCGTCCAGCGCGGCGCGCATGCGGAGCAAAGCCTCGCGGTGACCGGGAATTGACGAGTCGGCCAGATTGCGGACCTCGTGCGGGTCGATCGCGGTGTCGTAGAGCTCCTCGGATGGACCGCGCATCGCCATGAGTTCGGCGGCTGGACCCGTCAGTTTTCCCTGCGCCATCAGCTCTCGCATCAACGGGACGATTATAAAACACTTCTCTTTATAGCGATTGAGCGACGCAAATGTCGGTCCGGGCGTGAAGTTGCGAATGTAATGCCAGCGCGCGTCTCGCACGGAACGCACCCTTTGGACGGTTTCGTCGATGCGATCCCGCGCCGAGAAGGCGTACTGCCGCGGCGGATCGGCCCCCTCGCCGAGGAAGGTGCGTCCCTGCATTGTCGGCGGCCGCGATTCGCCGGCGATCGCGAGCGTGGTCGCGGTCACGTCGATCAGGCTGATGACCTGATCGCAGACCCCGCCCGGCATGATCTGCGCGGGTCGGGGGAAGTTCTTGGGCCACCGGATGATGAGGGGCACGTGCAGCCCACTGTCGTAACACCAGTGAATTCCCCGCGGCTCGAGGCGGCCGTTGTCCGCAAAGAAGATGACCGCCGTGTCATCCTCCAGCCCGTCCTCGCGGAGGCGCTCCAGGACCCAGCCTATGCGACGATCCATCCCAGAAACGGAATTGAGGTACCGCGCCCATTCCTCGCGCACCACCGGATGGTCCGGGTAGTACGGCGGTGGGGTGACGTTTTCGGGCGTGGCCACGCGCGGGTGCTCCCGCTCCCCCACCCATTCCACGCGATCCTTCTTCGCGCTTTTCCGATCATAGATGTCGTACTCGACCTCGTGCGAATTGACGACCGCGAAGAAAGGCCGACGCAATTTCAGCGTCGACCAGTCGTCTGACATGTAGATGGGGCCCTCGTTGGCGAAGTTGAGATCCAGTTTCCCGGTCCCGACCGGGAGATCGCCGATCGTCTTGATATTGGCCGTGAAATAGCCCGCGTCCCGGAGCCAATGGGTGATCGGCCGCACGCCCGCGGGCAACCTGAAATCATCCTCGCGATGCGACCGCATGTTGTGCGTGTCGGTGGTCGTCTGGTACATGCCGGTGAAGAACGCCGACCGGCTCGGCGCGCAGGCCGGATTCGTGGAAAACACCCGCGTGTAGCGCACGCCTTCCGCGGCAAGGCGGTCGAGATTTGGCGTCGCCACCCCTTTCGCCCCATAGCAGCCGAGGTCGAGACAGATGTTCTCCCCGATCAGCCATAGGATGTTGGGCCGGCGGGGAGCGTCGGCGGCCGATGCCTGTGCGGCCAGGAGAATCGGGAGCGCGATCAATCGCCAGAGGCGGTGAATGGGCAGGTGGCCGCGGGCACGGGCGATCGAAGAGACGGCTCGCCCATGCTCGCCGCCACAGCCTTCGGCCATTTTGCGGCTAGATCCCATGCCGCCCGAGGGCGGCACCACCGGGGCGGAAAATCGTAGCGAAGCCGCTTCCGGCTTCGGAGATCGCTCGGCCGCCACGGGCGGGACGCCCGTGCCACAGGACCGTGGCATGGGCATCTTGCCCATGGCCCCCGCCGAAGGGCGCAAGCCCTTTGCTACTCGGTCGTTACGCCCTATTTTCGAGTCAGCCACAGTCTGTCCCATCGCCATCACTGCGAGGATCGGAATACCGCCTCGCCCGGTTCCAGCACCAGCTTTTCGTTGCGGAACGTGAACTCGGCGGGCTTGTCGGCGATGCAGGCAAAGATGGTTCCCGAACGACCGTCCGCCAATCTCCATGCCCCATGCAAAATCGACGGCACGGCGAGCGTGCGGCGCGTCTTCCCATCCTTCTCAGTGAACACCATCTCCACGGCAGGGACATCCAGGTCCGGCGAGGCCATCCGCCGCCCGAAGTTGAGAAATTCGCCCGCCGGCCCGCGCCAAAGGTCAAGGTGCGCCCGAAGCAGGCGCCGCTGGTTCGCCTCCAGTTTCTTGGGGTCGAGCCATCGGCCCCAGAGGGCGATGGCGGGGATCTTGCCGCAAACCAGATTCATGCCGATCTGGTACAGTGCCAATTGGCTGGGTCTGTCGGTGGCGTAACAGCCCTCGCTGCCGTATCCGGCGATGTAATCGTGATAGACGTGCGTGAACAGGGGCACGCCCATCACGCCCGCCCCAGAACGCGGCCAGCGCCCCTGATGCAGATCGCGGGCGTGATACGTGTCGAGGAGCGGGAGATAGAACTCGCCCGGCTCCTCGATGGAGAACGCGAAATTCGGATCGCGGGCCTTTCCCTCCTTGCGGATTTCGCCAAACAGCCGATACAGGGCCTCGCTGCACCAATTCCCACCGCCCGGTGGATGATCGTGCCGCGGGTGAAGGCATTCCTTCATCCCGCCGCCGACGATCTGGTCCACCTGCACGCAGTCGATGCCCAACTGTTGGCACCGCATGGACGCCCCCAACAGGATCTCCCGCGCCAGCGGCGTGCTGGAGCATATGGTCGCGGTCTGCCCGACGCCTTCGGTCGGCTTGCCGCTGATCACGGCCTGGCCCAGCGCATCGCTGATCGCCGATGTCCGCCCACGCCGATCGAACTCGGCCTGCTGATCCACGAGGACGCGTGGGCGGTCGGGGCCCGCCAGATCCTTGTGCAGAGTCCAGTGCAAGCCCGAGAGAAACACCATCGTATGATGCCCCCGGGCATGAAGCGCCTTCGTCATCGCGGCAAATTCACTCTCGCCGCCGTAGGGCGGAAAATAATCGGGCGTCACCCAGGTGTCGAGTTTCTCCCATGATATGATCAGGCAGGTGATCGGCGCGCCCACCAACTCCCGCCAGCCGTCCACCTGTTCGACCACCGTGGACCTTCGATCCCCCACGGTCCCATCCGGCATCTGACCTCGGAGCGAGTACGTCAGGATCAGCGAAGGCTCCGTCATCCATTTCGGAACATCTCCCGCCGCCACGCGCCGCGCCATCGTCTGCCGACACCACGACTGCTCGACCGCCCACTGCCGATAGAGATCGGCGGCCGCCTCCCAGGTCATCGTCTCCAGGCCCGCCGACGGTCGCAGGCCCGCGAGGTCAACATCATAGCCCAACTCCCACCGGCTCACGGGCGACTGCGGCAACAGATGCGCGACGCTCAGCTCAAGGGCCTTCCCGATGCGCCGCGAGCAGAACATCTTCGCGTGGGCTCGCTGGTCCCGGCTCGCCATGTACAGCCCGGCCCTCGAATCGAAAGCGGCCATCATCTGCAGCGAGGCGACGCCCGGATACCTGAATTCGCGGTCCGCCCGGTTCTGGGTGGGGTTGCGGAGCACCGTCCCGTCACACTCCGGCCACAGGAGCCGATCCTCTTCGCCAGAACCCGAGAACGGTAATCGCAGCGCCACCAGGGGAAACCGGACCTCCGCGATTGTGCAGGGCGCCGGTGCCCTGATCGCGATGCGCCCGAGCACGTGCGGGGAGGTCTTGTCCGACCTGAACCGGCAAGTCACGGTCAGATTTACCGGCTTGTCGTGGTTAGCCTCGATGATCACCTCGCCCTTCTCCTGACGGACGGCGATCGCCATGGCGTTGGTCGAGGAGATCACCCGGGACTCGCCGGCCAATTTCACAGTGTAGAGGGGCGCCGCCCCGGCCGGATCGAGCCACTCCCGTCCAGAGGCCATATCCTTCATGGAAACCATCGCCCCGCGTCCCGTGTCCCAGTCGATCCTCAGGATCTCATTCGTCAGCGAGACAACCTCCCCCGAAAGGGCCGCCCGCGCCATCGCGAGGAGGATTGACGAAAGGAAGAGGATTCTCATGACCAAAGAAAGTGCATCCAGGCTGGCAGGATGCACCTTACGGCTCCCGCGGGAACCGCGCAAGGATGCAACGGCTCATACTACCATCGCCAGACCCTCGATCACCCCCGTCCCATGGACGATGCCACACGTCGGGTTCGGCCCAGGCGACGATCCGGGCGAATCCCCATCGTCTCTGTTAAAATGATTGAACCGGAGCAGCCCCCCAACCGACTCTGATTCTGGAACCACATGGACGGCACCGATTCGCTGCGAGACGATTTGCTGGTCCTGCAATGCCAGCAGGGTGACGCCGCGGCCTTCGATCAACTGGTCGAACGGTGGCAACAGCCGCTGATGAACTATGCCTTTCGGCTCACGGGTGACCGAACGACCGCGCAGGACGTCGTACAGGAGACTTGGATGGCGGTCATCCGAGGGCTCATCACATTGAAGGACATGACCCTCTTCCGCGCATGGCTGTTCCGCATCGCCAGCCACAAATGCCAGGACCACTGGAGGCGCAACCGGTCCAGAGAACGGTTTGTCACAGAGGTGCAGAACCAGCCCGAACCCTGCTGCACCGCCTCCGGATCACCGGGCGCTGTCCGCACGGACGTTGCTGCCGCATTCCGACGCCTCCCTCCAGAAAGCCGGGTCGTCCTGGCCCTGATGTACCTGGAGGATTTTTCCGTTGGCGAGATTGCCGACATGCTCTCATTGCCGGAAGGCACGGTCAAATCGAGGCTCTTTCACGCCCGCAAACAACTGCGACAACTCATGGAGAAAGACTATGGAACCGATAGACGTTGAACTGAAGAATGCGTTTGCCCGCCAGGACCCAATCCCCGCCGCCGAATCGGCGGCCATCAAACATCGGATCATCGAGGCGTTTGCACGCAAACAGAAGAGTGTTTTCAGCCTGATGACGGTCTATCTGGTCGCATTGGTGCTGGTCATCATCGCGCTGATCGCCTTGTACACATGCACATCGAGCATCAAGGACTGCCTCCTGTACGGCATCGGCATCTTGATCATGTTCGAGAGTACGGTGCTGATGAAACTCTGGTACTGGGTCATGCACAGCAAGATCGCCACGGTGCGCGAGATCAAGCTGGTGCAGCTGTCGATCGCAGAATTGAAGGCGCGGCTTTCTCCCGAAGAGCGCAGGACGACCGAGGCCCTCCCGCAAGAGAACACACCCGAACCGCCTCCAGTCCCGGCGGCACCAGCCCCGTCGACGCCGTGGTGGACAATCCTCTCAATCGTCTGGCTGCTGGCGGTGGGCGGCTGCATCTATTTTGGCCGACTACACTCACCGGCGGAACCGCGGGGCGTCACCCCCTACTACGAAAGAACCATCGCGGCAGAAGAACCGGAATGGCGGGGAAGCTTCGAGGTCACAAAGGGACGCGTGCGATTCTATCCGCAGTTGATGACCCCCGAGAGAACCTCACGGGTCTGGATCAGCGTGGCACAGGAAGGCCGTGAACCGATGTATGCCGGCTCCCTCGAATGCGGAGCCAGAATCAGTTTCGGCCACGCCGTGCCGGGCCGTTACGTCGTCAGAGGCCGGAACGAAAGAGTGCATGGCAGTCTGGTCTTTCGCATCGGGGGCGTGGACGAAATCCCGGGTCAACCATCGTTCGGACGCATCCTGCTCCTGATGCTGAGCGCGGCGTTGACCGTCGTGATTCCGATCGCCTGGTTCCAACATCGCTGGTTACGACGCGCCGATCTGGCATAAGGCCAGAGCGAGACGGTTGACGCCGCTCCTCGGCCGCTCGTTGGCCCCCCGCGATGCCCCGTCAGCCCCCGACTCGCGGGGGCGGTCTCCGGCCAGAGCTGGGCTGCTGCGGCCGCGCGGCCAGGGCTTCCGGGGTCGCACCGTAATTCCGGCGATAGGCCGCGGGCGCGAGTCCGATGTGCGCGCGGAAGGCGTGGGTCAATGCGCTCTGGTCGTAGAAACCGCAGTCCAGCGCGATGGTGCCGGCCGTGTGATCCGTGGTGATCAGGGCATGGGCGGCCGCCCGGATGCGCTGTCGCACGAGGTAGCGCATGGGAGGCACCCCGAGCCATCGCCGGAATAGGCGGACCAGATGGCGCTCCGACATGTGCGCGAGCGCCGCAAGATCTCGGACGGACAATCGCTCGCGAAAGTGGTCGTGGATATGGCGCAGCGCGGGCTGAAGTCGGCGGAAGGGTTGCAGCACACCCGCCACCTCGGAGATCTCGTGCATCGCCCCCGCAACCCCGCACACGCGACCGCGCGCATCCCGCAGCGGCACCTTGGAGACCACCTGCCATCGTATGGCACCGCCAACATCCGGCACCATCTGGATGTGTGGCGACACCGCCCGACCCGTGCGCATCACGCGGCGGTCCTCCTCAATGTATGTCGCCGCCACCTCCGGCGGACGAAAATCCAGATCCGTTTTCCCTATCACCTCCCACTCGTGCCGGCAGCAGAGGATGCGCACCAGCGCCTCATTCGCCCGCACAAAACGGCTGGACTCGTCCTTCGCAAAAAAGGCCACCATGGGCAACGACCCAAATAGCTCGGCGACCTGCAGCCCCGGGCCAAGCCGCGCGAGGAAATCACGCTGAAAACGGAGGGCCCGCAGGCGCGGCGTCATGGCAGAAAATTACAAAGGCCCGTCGCTTCTGACCAAGACTTTTCCCGCCCGCCGAGGCATATTATTATCCAATGAGCATGAGCACGAACATGAAAACCCGAAAAGACAATTACCCGGAGCCCGGAACCCGCAGCGTCTCGCGGCGCGCGTTCCTCGGGCGGGCCGCGATGATCGCCGCCCCCATGATCTTGCCCAGGCGGGTGCTCGGCGGCCCGGGCCAAGTCTCGCCAAATTCCAAAACGACCGTGGCATTCATCGGCACCGGTGGCCAGGGCCTGATCAACCTCACGAACTTTCTCAATTTCGAAGAGGTGCAGGTCGTGGCCGTGTGCGATGTGAACCGCGAGAGCGTCGGCTACATCTCATGGAACTGGGCCCAGGGCGGAGAACAGAGACCGGGGGGCCGCGAACCGGCCAAGCGCATGGTCGACGAACACTACGCGGCGAAGCAGGCATCGGGCGGATATCGGGGCTGCACCGCCTACGCCGACTATCGCGAGTTGCTGGCGAAGGAGGATGCCGATGCGGTGGTGGTATCGACGCCGGACCACGCGCACGCCGTGATCACGATGGCGGCCCTCAAGAAGCGCAAACACGTCTACTGCGAGAAGCCGATGACGTGGTCGGTCCAAGAGGCGCGCGCCATAGCGGAGGAAGCGCGGCGCGCGGGCGTCGCCACTCAGTTGGGCAACCAGGGTCAGGCGTCGGAAGAGGATCGTGTGGTGCGGGAGATGATCAAGGACGGGGCGATCGGAAAAGTGCACGAGGTGCAGGTCGCCATCGGCGCACGTTTCTGGCACTATCCGGCTTTGCAGGATCGGCCGACCGAAACGCCACCGGTCCCGCCCGGCCTGGAGTGGGACCTGTGGCTGGGACCCGCCGCGCAGCGGCCCTATCACCCCGAATATCATCCGTGGACATGGAGAAACTGGTGGGACTTCGGCACCGGCCAGCTCGGCGACCTGGGCTGCCACAAGCTCACGACCGTCTTCAAGGCCCTCGACCTGCGGCACCCTACAAGCGTCGAGGCCAGCTCGACCAAGATTTTCCCCGAGGTCTATCCGCTGGGCGTGATCGCCCGGTACGAGTTTCCCGCAAGGGGCGACCAGCCCCCGGTTAAGCTCAACTGGTTTGACGGTGGACTCTTGCCACCCCTGCCGCAAGAGATGGAACCGCGACAGCGGGGCTACGAGACCATCTTCATCGGAGAGACCGGCAAGATCTACGGGCACCAGATCATCCCCGAAGACAAGAGGAAGGCTTACGGCCGACCCCCCAAGACAATCCCGAGATCACCGGGCCACTACAACGAGTTCGTGGACGCCTGCCGGGGCGGACCAGCACCGGGCGCCAACTTTGTGGACCACGCGGGCATCCTCACCGAAACATGCCTCCTCGGCAACGTGGCGCTCCGCGCCGGCAAGAAACTCTTCTGGGACGGGCCGAACATGAAGGTCACCAACGACGAGGGCGCCAACCGTTTCCTGCGCCGCGAATATCGCGAGGGATGGAGTCTCTGACAGCCGCACCCGCCCACCCGCCCGAAACCGGCAGGTGCATCCCATGCCCCCGCGGCAGTGCCATCGGGGAAGAAAATTCGTAGCGAAGCCGATCGCCAGAGGCGACTTTACCAACATTCCGGCTTCGGCCCTCGCTCGGTCGCCACGGGCGGGACGCCCGTGCCACAGGACCGTGGCATGGGCATCTTGCCCATGGCCGCCGCCGAAGGGCGCACGCCCTTCGCTACCCGACCGATACGCCCGCTTTTCGAGTCAGAACGTGTAGCTGAGGTTGAGGATGAAGGTGTGCTGCTGGCCCTGATTATTGGTGAAGACGTCTTGTTCGACGCCATCCTCCGTGCCATCTGGGCCCTCGATGGCGTTCCCGCCGTCGGAGCTGGCGATGTCCATGCGGTACTCGAGACGCATGAGCATGTTCTCCCAGAGGTCAAACCCGAGAGTCGCGGTGAGGCTCCAGAGGTCCGTGCTGTTCACGTAATATCGGGACCAGTCGTTATCGGACCAATTCTCGTTGTCGGCATAGTTGGCCGCGAGGTCCTGAACGCGTGCGGTGCCGTCGCCGTCGCGAAAATACTCCGCGCGCAGGGCGAGACTGAGCACGTCGGTGAGACGATATCGGGCATAGATGGCGGCGCCCCACCAGGTGTCGGTGTTCTCATCGACACCGACAGCGTCGGCGAGGGTGGTCTCAGTCCAGTGACCCTGGTGATCGTCGAAGGTCTTGCCGATGCCCGCATTGAAGGCGAGCAGCAGCCTGTCCTGGAACGCGACGGGGGCCCACTGGCCCCAGATGTTCCACAGGAACACGCCGCCATTTTCGTAGGCCGGCACGGTGGCGATCTCGCCGATGGGCTCGAGGCTGCTGCTGGTCAAGCCGACGAGCCGCTCGCCCTCCGTGCTGTAGATGAAGTTATTGAAAAGGTCGGCGTTTCCACCGGGGGCGTGGAGCGCGAGCTGCGCCAGGATGGCCTTGGCGAAATCGGAAGGACCATCGTCGCCATTTTCGCCGTCGACAAAGCCATCCAAAAAATTGCTGTCGCTGTTGTTCCAGCCGTTGACCAGGCCAAGCTTGGCGTCCAGCCACTCATTGAACCGATAGCCCATCAGGAAGCCGGTATGCAACAGCGGCGCACCGACGGTGGCCCAGTAGCTCCGGCTCACGTTGACGTTGGCCGGGGTGGGGACCACCTCGAAACCCAGCATCGGGGAAGCGAATTTGCCAAACTGGAAATCCAACCCGTTGCCCACCGGCACGCGAAAGTTCACGTACCCCTGGATGATGGTCACGCCGTTGCCACCCAGACCAGGATCATTCTCACCGAAGCGTTTGACGTCCTCGCCGAAGCCGATATCGACGTGAAAGCCCCCCGCCCAGGTGTTCTCCTGCGGCAGCGCCTTGTCCAACGAGATGTCGACCTGGTTGACGTTGAAATCGTTGCTGTCGATGTCGAGGGCGTGCGTCCTGATCGGCCCGGGGCTGCCATTGATGCCCATGTCAGTGCCGCCACCGTTGAAGTTGTAAGTATAGCTGGCGTCCACCCAACCGCTGAGGACGACGCCCTTCTTGGCGGTCTCGATGTAGATGCCCGCATCCTCGATCATCTTCTCAAGCTCCTTGACCCTCTTCTCATTAAAGATCTCGCCAGCGGGCGCGAAGCAGCACGCCAGCAGGAGCACAAGAAGCCCTCCGATTTCCATCCTCATGCCATCTCCTTTCCTTGGTGCGACCGCCGTTCGCCCGACAAACCGGCCGCCGCCGATTTCCTCTTTTGATTGAGGGATGCGTATTATCTCGGTGCCCTTCTCACCGTCAACGGATTTCGGGCCGTCCCGCGCGCGGGGTGAATCGGGAACGCAGGCGGTTGGGAGTCACCCCACTGCCACGCCGTTATTGCAGGGATTCGGGTCTGTGCCTGGCTCCCCCGTCGCGATGTCTCTCCGGGTCCCCACCTCAAAACTTCACCCACCGCAAATCGCGGAGGAGCAACTTCACGCGGGAATTTTGACGGGAGTTGATGCCGATCATTAGTCGTCGGATGTTTGCCGGTTCGAGGGCGCCACTCGGATCGGGTTTTGAATGACTGCCCCACTTGGCGGTATTGAAGAAGGCGATCAGTCGCTGTGGTTGGCGGTTCTCCCGGTCCGCATCAAATTCGGACACGTAGGAGGCTCCGGACTCCTCGACAAACTGCGCCCTGAGCGTGCCCTCGCCCTCAAGGAGCTGGAGCGTAGCCTCTAGTCCGTCGAAGCCTTCCCCGGGGATTTCGGCCTTGGCCAGATTGATGTAGGGGTACGCCCACGGATCCGAGCCACCGAAATCCATGGTGAAGACGACGGCGCCGTCGGGTCGCCCTTCGGCCGTCATCCTTGCTCCGCCGACGACGTTTTTGACCCACGCCACCCCATTCGTCGCAGAAGCGATGTCGCGAACGGCCGCGGCTTTGAGATCGCGGACGTCGCCACACAATCGGAAGGCACAGACGGGCCGCCCCGCCCCGCCGAATTCCCCTCGCACCGTGATCCAATCGCCCCGAAGTCCTCCCCTTCCAGACGCGGGCAGTTGGGCAGCCATCTCGATGCTGCGGCGCTCTCCGGGTGCAATGGACAAGTTTTCGCGCGGAAGCCTCGCCGTCCATCCCTCCGGCGCGATTGCGGTGATGACGCCCGCCGCCTGCGCATTCCCAAAATTGTAAATCCACAGGGGAATGGCCACGTCCTTTCCCAATGCCACACGGTGGGCCTGATTCTGCAAGACGGTCGCCCCGTGTGAAAACTCTGCCTGGATCACAAGGGCCGAGGCAGTCCCAGAACGCAAAGGCGACACGTGCCTCGGCGGTTCAAGCGCCAGGCGCCCAGCGGCCTCCAACGGCAAAATTAGAAATATGGGCCGCGGGCCCAGGGCGGGCGCCGCGGGACGCCCGAAACAATCGTAGCAGGCCTCGGGGCGGATGTCGGACGGCAAGCCGAGGTCCGTGGCCTTCTCGGCCCAGGCGATGATGACGCACTTGGCCTCCCCATCGGGCGAGGCCCGAAACACCACCATCTCGCCGCCGCTCTCGCCCCTCAGGCGACCCAGGCATTCGGCACCGGCCAGGAAACGCCCCGTGGCGGCCAAAGCGAGGAAGCCCGGGCGCGGCGTCTGATCGTGCCGCAGAAGGCCGAATTGAATGCCACGCTCCCAGAAGTTGCCGAGGATGAAGAAGAAGTGGCGGCTGACACCCGCAAATAGGCTCGACGCGAATGACTTTGGCAGAAACTCCGCCTGGCGGATCGCATCCTGCGGTTTGAGTTCTGCCAACGGCTTCTCGGTTGCCGCGGGCAGGCGGATACCGCACTCGGTGATCCAGATCGGTCTGCCACAGGCCGCCTCGAGCGCGGTTTCAAACTCGGAAAGATACTTTTCGGTCGTCGAATACGAGTGGATGTTAAACGTGTCGAAATACGGCCAAGTCTCGTTGCGCAGGACGCCCTCCGTGTGCAGTGGCGACCCGCTGCCCGCATAGACGTTCCAGCAGACAGCGATGGCGGGATCCACCGCCTTGATTCCGAGAAATGCGGCCTTCTGCAGCGCGCACATCTCGTCGATAGTGTGTCCCCCGAAGTTGGAAATATTCGCTTCATTCCATGGCTCCCAGGCCCCGATGCGGCCTCTGAACCGCACGGCTGCCGCGCCGACAAAACGGTGGAGATCGCGCAGGTCCCTGGGAAATCGGTGCCCCGCATCCTCGCCGTCGAGCCGTTTGTCGACTGCCCATCGAGGGGTGGCGTGAAACACCTGAAGGACCTGCAGGCCGACACCCGACAGCGCACTGGCGGAATCGTCATAAGCTGTGCCGGGTGGCGCATAGGTGCCGCGGGCGATTTCGATCGCGCCCCAACTCATGCGATCGCGTATCCAGTTCACGCCCGCCAGAGATGCGAGATAGGCGAACTCTCGCCGGCGCTGCTCGTCATTGCGCGCGAACCAAGATGTCGCCGAATCCACGCAGACGGGAGACGCCAACGGAACGGGTGCTTTCGGCCGGGCGATGACGCCGACGCTGGTCCAGCCGATCTCGGCGACCGTCCCATCCTGGAAGGATACCCGATACCATCCCACGGGAAGGGTGCCCAGGTCGCACGCCTCGCCTTCGCCGCCGCCGATGCGCTTGCCATCGACATCCTCCGCGAGCCAAGCCGTTGCCTTCGACCTCAGATGCACCGGGACGCGGACGGAAACGGATTCCCCCGCCAGAAACACGTTCCCCGGATGATCGGGCAGGGCGACCGGAATCCGGCGCGGCGTTTCCCCGGATACACCCGAAACCGCCAAAACCAGAATGACAGGCAGGAGCCTCATATCCTATCTTCTTGTCAGAAACGCTGTGACCAAAGCGCTGATCTGGAAGTTTGCTTCACACGACACCGCGCAGAACTGTAGGACGCCCTTGCGGGACGGCGAGCACGCTCTTCCTGAACAGCACAAGACCAACGCCCAGGGAGTCATCGAATCGGATGCCCGGTAAGGATGCAAGATGCCGGGGCCGGCGGTCCACGGATTCCCACTCGACCGACCGCGATCCGTTTGTGATGCTGCGCCCATGGTCGATGAGGCTGCCCCGGAGCATGGGGTGATGATCCCAGGAACTTGTCGGCCAAGGTCCGGCAAACTCATATTCTTGGGCGGGCTGAGCTGCCTGCTCGCCACCGGCTTGCATGCCGGGCAGAACCTTGCGCCCAACTCCAGTTTCGAGCAGGGCCTGACTTCATGGTCGCTGTGGCATGAGCCCGGCGCGCGAGCGGAAGCCATTGTCTCCACCAACGGGTCACGCCACGGAAACGCCTGCGCCGAGGTCCGCCCGGGTGGCATGGCCGTGCTGCACTCGATCCCAATTCCAGTCCGCGGCAACACCGACTATACGCTCTCTGCGTATGTCCGCACCCGAGGTGCCACGGATGCGGGCTTGTCGCTGTGGATGCTCGCCGACGAGAAGTCGCCGACCCAGCCCTGGGACCCGGATGGGGGCCCTGATTCAGCCAAGGGCAACCTTCTCTCCAATGGTGACTTCGAGGATGGCAAACGAAGCTGGCAACTCTGGCACGGGAATCCCGGGATGTCTTCGGGCGGGATCGTGGCCGAAGGCCGCGGGGCTGGTCACGCGTTCCACGTGCTCAATGCCGGGACGCAGGGAGCCAACCTTCATTCCGATCCTGTCCGATGCGAGCCGGGAACAGCCTACACCCTAACCGTCCACGCCAAGGTCCGATCAGGCAAGGGCATCGGCATCGGTGTCTGGGCCAAGGACGCGACTGGCAAAACGCTGAGTTACGCGGTGGGCGACACCCTCGAGTTGCCCGCGGAAGTCCCCGAATTCCGGCGTTTCGCCGTCACCATCATTGCCCCGCCGGGCAGTGCAGAACTCAAGGCACACCTGACCTGCAATGGCGGCGATGTCTGGTGGAACGACTGCCGACTCGTGCCGCAGTCCCTCGCCACTGGATACGAGGTCCGCAATTACCTCGACCTGCCTGCCGATCAGCCAGCGTGGGCCCGATTCAAGCACATGATTCGCACGCCTCCCGCCTGCCATGCCATGAAGATCCTGTTCGCCAGCGGCGGGGGCGAGGTGCGATGGGACGCCGTGCAACTGGAGGCAGGGCGGGATACGACTCCCTATGCCTGCGTTCAGCCACCTTCGGGCGCCAATCGGTTGCCGAATTCCGGTTTCGAGGATGGCAACGGCGGCTGGACGTTTTGGCGACAGACCCCCGGCCAGTCGGATGGCGGCATCGAAGAAGCCTGCGGGCGCAACGGTGGCCACGCTTTCCACGTCCACAATGTCGGCGCCGGCGGCGCCAACCTGCATTCCGACCCGATCCCTTGCCCGCCGGGCGCGACCGTCACCGTGAGCGCGTTTGCACGCGTGCGTGGCGGCAAGGGCGTGCGCTTGGCGGCATGGGCCCTCGATGGCGAAGGCAGGACGCTCAACCATGCCATCGACGGCCACGCGGCGCTGCCCGATGACGTGCCCGACTACACTCGCCTCCAGAAAACCGTGGTGGCGCCCAAAAATGCGGCCGGCATCAAGGCGCACCTCATCTGCAATGGGGGCGACGTCTGGTGGGACGACGTCCAGATCGAACACGGGGCTCCCGCCAGCAATTACACGCCGGGGCCCCGGTGCGATATCCTGCGGCCAACCCGCGAGCCCGCGGCCGTCGACTACACCCGGGCCATCATCCGAGAGGCGCAGCTTCGCGACGTGCTCGCGCAAACCGAGCGGTTGGCCGCATATGCATCACCCGCCGACCAAACCAATTCGACTGCGCTCCTCATCGCGGCGCGGGCCGCGGTGTACGCAGTGACGCAAGCCTTGGGCGCGTCTTATCTGGTGCCACCGTACCGCGCGGTTGACTACGCCAACATGGCGCGCCTTGCAGACTCGGCCGCCGGGAAGCTTGCCTCCCTGTGGCGCGAGCTGGGCTACGACCCCGCCCAAGCCTTCGCACCATGGGACCCCGCGCCGCTGCCCGACAACGCGGACCGCGAACAACTCGCGCGGGAGTTCCTGATCTTTCCCTGTTTCACGCGGCCCGGGTTCTTTCAGGGCGATGGCAGCTGGGATGTTTTGACACCGTTCCACTTCCGCCTCGTCAGCGGCTGGTGGGGCATCGGCTGCGATGGCGATGGTACGCCAAGAACAGAGGGCATAGCCCCCATCCTGTCGCTCTGTCGCGAGCACGGTTATCCCTGCGATATCATTGTCGATCCGGCCGGGGCGGCGGCCTCCGCCCTCGGCGGCGGGGAGGAACTCTTCCTGCACAACGCCGAGGGCGGATGGTCGCCCGGCGGGAATTGCCACAACACCGTCAGCATCTGGCATCCCGACATCCGACGGCTCGCGGCCCTTTTCGCGGAACGCGTGGCGGCGCGGTTTGCCTCGGAACCCGCGGTCCTGTGCTACGAGATGACCAATGAGCCGTCTTTGACCATCGAGAGGCATGAGCATGGCTACCACTACCGGCCCGCGGGCGTCGGCGGCTACGAGCCTCCAGCCATCGCTGCCTGGCACACCTGGCTCGAGGCGCGCCACGGCAACCTCGCCCAACTCAACCGCCGCTGGCGCACCGCGCACATCAGATTTGCCGACATCATCCCGCCCGCGGACCTGCGCCCGCCGCCGCCCTCGACGGGCAAGGCGCCGGTGGACACGGGGCCACTGTACGATTTTCAGACCTTCCGCGCCGAGAGCCACGCCGCCTGGTTCCGCCTCTGCATCGAGGCGTTCCGTCGCGGTGATCCGCGCAAGGCGCTGATCTCACAGTTCGTCTCCCCGCCCATCGAACGCCGAGACGCAGCCGTCGACCTGCGCGCCCTGACCGAGGAGGCGCCGTGGGATATCTACGGCACGCACGACTGGCCCGGCGACCGGCCCGCCTCGGGAAGCCTCTACGCGGTGTCCATGAACCGCCGCGCCCGCCGCCCGCACTGGGAGGACGAGTTCATTTGGAGCCAGTGGGAGCGCAAGGGGACCCCGGAACCCATCATGCGCGCCGCCCTCGAGCGCAACCTGTGGCGCCAAATCGCCTGGGGCAAGCGCGGCATCTCCCTTTTCAACCTCGAATCCGAGTGGGATCACGACTCGCCCAAGAACTGGAACAACTCGCTGCTCAATCTCGAGGCCGACCTCGCGATCCCGCGCTACTGCACCGGCGTCATCCCCACAATCGAACGAAAGGTGAACCGCTTCAAAGACATCCTGTACGCCACGGAACTGGGGCCCGCGGAAGTCGCCATCCTGCGGCCTGCCACCGCCACGCTGGTGGCCGCCCCCGATGGCCGCGCGCGGACCGAAGGGACGGCCGTCGCCGAATTTCTCCTTCGCCGGCATTGCCTGCCGCTGCTGATTCCAGAAGAGCACATCGACGGCAGAGCGGCGAGCGCGTTGCGGGGCGTGCGGTTCCTCGTGGCACCATGGGCCACCCACGTGCCGGTGGCCGTGCAGGAGCGGCTGTTGGCGTGGGTCCGCGCCGGCGGCGCGCTGGCCTGCTCGGGTCCCTTCGGCCTGTTCGACGAATATGGGGCACCGGCGGGCCATCTGCTGCGGGCGGCTTTCGGCGACCTGGATTGGGCCTATGATCGCGACAGCGCGCGCTGGCAATCTCTCCCAAAGGCAACGGACCCGTCGGGATTTCGCTCGACCGAGTGCGGCGCGGGCCGGGTGCTGCTCTCTGCGGAACCGTTCGCCAATCCGGAGCAACAGGACGCGCTTGCCGCCCTGCAGGCGACCATGGCGCCGGTGCCCCTGGTGAGCGCCGACGTGCCCGACATCGAAATCCTGCCGCGCCAGGGCGCGGCGGACGAGATGTTCCTCTTCGTCGTCAACCTGAGCGCGCGCGAACAGCGCGAAGGGGCACTGCGCGTGCGCGGCCGTTTCAATGCGGTCACGGAATTGACCAGCGACTGCAGGCCGGAGGTCCCGGTGGCGCACGCTGGCGGCACGACGCGCATCCCCCTCCGCCTGGCGCCCGGCACGGCGGTGTTCCTCCGGCTCGGGCGCCCGATCCCACCCGGCGCCTGAACCCCACCGCGGGGACTCAAGCTTCCTGAATCAACTCGAACTTCAACCGACTGGCCAGTTCGGCGACGGTATCCCTGATGTCGCCGTAAAATGTGACGCGATGCCAGCCCAGCCGCCATTCCTCCGTCAGTTTCTCGATGCTGCCTTTGACGGCGGCCCGGAGCTTGGTCCGGCAAGCCATGTCGCTGTCGCTGTTCCCCGTCGTCTTGGCCTGATGCACCAGCACCTGCCGGGCGATCGGATTGATCTCGAGCGTCGTGGTCATGTAACCCGCCGGAAGCAGGGACTGGATCGCGGCGCCCTTGCGGTCCTCGGAATGGGTCCGGATCCGGTAGGGATTGGACTTCCCGCCGGTTCCGAACGGCTTGGTCATCGCCACGCAGTGGGCATAGATGATCTCATTCTTTGAGGTGTCGATCACCGGATCGGAGATGAAACCAGGACGCTGGATCAAAGCCCCCATCGTCGCCATGGTGAGCGCCGACATCTGGTCCGCCTCGCAACCGCCGACGAAACCATCGTTATTGAGTTGGCTGAAACCCAAACAGGGATACGCCTCCATGTGCCCGCCGTAAAACCCGCCGAGGCAGTTGACGCTGATCCCGCGGGCGCCGTGCTTCTCCATCAGCAGTTTCATGGCGCCATACATCGCACCGCATCTTTCCAGTTCGGCGCCGCCGATGCCTGTTGCCGACTCGGCGGCATCGGCCCAGCAAGCGGCAAACTTCGCCGCGGCGGAGCGATCCGCCTCGCGATATGCGGCCGCCAACTCCTCGAAGGGGACCTGCACGAATTCGATCCCCACCGTGTTCTTCGCCGCGTCGCAAAACGCGGGACCGCCGCGCCCGCCGCCGACCACGACCAGCTTCGTCTCGCGCAGCCTGCGGAGAACCTCGTCAAAGTTCGGCGGCGGGATCTCGTCGGATACGCAGTCCCAGTCCTTGATCTCGGGCGTGCCCTCCCGGCGAGTGGCCCGAAATGCGGCGGCAACTTCCTCCGCGCTCTTTCCTTTGCCGATCAGCGCGAAGTTCCGGGCCGACGCCACGATATCCTCATCCTTCGAGGAACTCACCCAGTCCACCGGTTTCGCCGCGCGCATGATCGCGGGGAGGCGCGTCAGGAACAGGCCCGAACCACCGAAGAGATTGTCGGCCAGCAGCGTCGGTTTTCCCGTGGCGCACAACTTGGCGATATCGTTGCGCCAGCCGAGCCCCTGAACGCAGATGAGGTAGCCGTCCACCGCCGCGTCATCCTTGAGCACGCCGGCCGCTTCGTCCGGCGCGTCCATCAGCGTCACCGGCAAGAATTCGATTTCGGGGCATGCCCGCGTCAGCAGATCCGTCAGCAGCCGGCGACGCACCCCGAAGTCATATCCGATGTTGGGCCAGATCGGCTTGTCGTTCGACGTCTCACAAAACACGAGTCGGACACGCGGTCGTCGCTCGCTCGCGCCGGCGGCCCGGCCGGTTCGCGGCACGAGCAACCCCCCCGCGGCGAGGGACCCCATGCAGGCGGCACAGCGCGCAAGAAACCGACGACGGGAACAGCCAACGCATACGGGGGATGAATTCATCGATCGCTCCTTTCTCTTGTTGGACCGAGATACGCTCAAATCGTAACGCCGCTCGCCAGAAAAACCCAACATCCATTTCAGGCGCCCTGGTCTGTTCTCCGGACAGCGGGGCCCAAGCGATCAGCGCGGTGCCTCAGAACGATCTGAACGCTCATGGCATTCGCGTCGCCCCCGGGACTGGATCCGACCGCCGCGCCCCCATCCCACTGGCGCTTGCCCCACGACGGATGCGCCAGAACCGACTGGGATCCCCTGCCCGCTTGACCCGCGCCCGCTAACTTAGCACTCTCCCCAGTGCGGCTCTTATCATCGCATCGGATCCAGAGTTCACAGCAGACACGGGCCCAGCCGGAGCAAGAGACATGAGACATCTGACTCGCAGGGAATTCTTGAAACAATCGGCCGGTGCTGGTCTCGCCCTCGGGATTCCGATGCTGGTCCGCGGGGGCGATCCCAACAGCGAGATCCGGATCGCCATCGTCGGGCTGGGAGGCATCGACACCGTCGGCGGCGTCGGGGGACGCGGGCGGCAACTCATCACCCGGTTCCGCCAGGTTCCGGGCGCGAAGATCGTGGCGCTGTGTGACGTGGACAAGGCAATCCTCGACCACGGGGCGCGACTGTTCAGGGACCAGGGGGAAAATGTCTCCACGCACATGGATTTCCGGCGGGTGCTCGACGACAAGACCATCGACGCGGTGGTGCTCGCCACGCCCAATCATTGGCACGGCCTCGGGACGATCTGGGCCTGTCAGGCCGGCAAGGATGTCTATGTCGAAAAGCCGTTCTCCTACAACATCTGGGAGGGCCGGCAGATGGTCGCCGCCGCGCGCAAGTATGGTCGCATCGTGCAGGTCGGCACGCAGCGCCGCTCCAGCACGGTCCTGCCAAAGGCCTTCGAATATCTGCGCAGCGGCCAGATCGGCCCCATCCGCTTCGCGCACGCGCTGGTGTATCGTGCGCGGGCCAGCATCGGGAAAGTCGACGCGCCCACGCCGGTGCCCGACACGGTGGACTACGATCTCTGGTGCGGGCCGGCCCCCAAGGGGCCGCTCACGCGCAAGCAACTCCACTATGAGTGGCATTGGATGTGGCCGACCGGCAATGGCGAAATGGGTAACAACGGCGTGCACATGACCGACATCTGCCGCTGGGGTCTGGGGCAGGACGGACCGCCGCCGCGCGCCATGAGCATCGGAGGGCGGTTCGCGTTTGACGATGCCGGCGAGACACCGAACACGCAGGTCGCCATCTTCGATTACCAGCCCGCGCCAATCATCTGTGAGATCCGCAACGTGTCCAAGAACACGACCCCCAAGGCCCCCAGCACGCTGGGGAAATTCCGAAACACCGACCGCGGCATCGTGATCGTCTGCGAGGGCGGCTATCTGGCCGCCGACTTCACCGGCGCAGCGGCCTTCGATAACGACGGCAAGAAGATCCAGGACTTCCAGGATGGCCGGAAGTCAGGCGAGATCGAGACCTCCCACGCGGCCAACTTCATCGCCGCCATCCGAAGCCGGAAGGCTGATTCGCTGGCGGCCGACGCGTCGGTCGGACACGCGTCCGCCGCCTGCTGCCACATGGCAAACATTTCCCATAGGCTGGGCAAACAAAGCGCCTGCGGCGAAATCCGGGAGAGGATCCGCTCCAACGGCGAACTGTTGGACGCCTTCGAGCGGTGCCGCGCGAACCTGCTCGAGAATGGCGTCAATCTGGATGCCACCCCCGCGGTCCTCGGGCCATGGGTGACGTTCGATGCGAGGCAGGAATGCTTCACCGGGGAGTTTGCGGATCAGGCCAACCAGCTGTCCAGGCGCGAGGATCGGGCGCCGTTCATCGTTCCGAAGATCGTGTGACGGGCCACCGACCTCGCGGACCACAACGGGTGTCCGGAGGGAGCCACACCCCATGTCCCCGTTCATCCGGAGCGAGTCTGCCTCAGAACCCCAGACCATCACCTCGACGCCGGCGTCTCACGGAGACGCCGTACAGCATTTGCCGCCCGTACCGGCTGGGAGGGACGCCGACCTCGGCGTCCGCGAACCACCAGTCGCGCGACACCTGGGCCAACCCGGCCCGCGGGGCGAGCGTGTCTCAAAACCTCTGAACCGCGCCGCCTGGCACAGGCGGCCTACAAATTTTGTAGGGCATCTCTGTAAGATGCCGTGCATTGTCGCGCGCCGCACACCATTGGAAGTCCCCCCTATCATCAGATGGGCATTGATTGTTGGGTGTTCCGTGTTGGGCGTTTGAGTTTTGAGACAGCCTCGGGCCGCGGGCCCTCCCCAGGACGCTCGCATGAGCACCCGACGCCGCCTGTGTCAGGCGGCATTCGGAGGGCGAAAGCGCCGCTCCATCGAGTCCGTCCTTCGACAGGCACAGGACGAAAGGAGAATTCAGCGCCGCGAAAAAACCCGGTGGCTCAAGCCGACGCTTCCACCGAAGTGCCATGCCCTCCGGGACGATCGGGTATTGAGACAGGCTCGGACGCTGTATCCCTCACCTCGTTCCCTCGGTGGGCACCCTCGCCAACCGGCCCAGCGGTTCGCTGGTCAGCGTCACGATGGCCCCGGGAGCGACGGAAGGCGAGTTGCCCGCGTCGAACGGCCGAATGGTGTTGGGCTGAAATGGATCGGCGGTCTCGACGTCCGTGAAACGCGCGCCGGGCCAGTGGATATCCAGCGCCATGGGACGGGTGGCGCGATTGAGAGCCACCAATGTTTTCTGGCCCTGTCGCCCCTGAAAGGCCGTGACGAGCAGGTCGGGACTACTGGATATGGCGTCCACGCGAACCATGCCCTCGTGGACGCGGCGGCTGTAGGCACCAAACACCCGCAACTGGTGGCTCGATGCCGTCGGCAGGAACCCCAAGGCCGGATCCGGCACGCAGAGGGCGCGCGTCCAGCCGTACGAGGGTTGCTCCACATTAAGCAGAGTCCAGCAGTAACAGATGGCCGCGGCATCGGCCATGACGAGATTCTTGTGGTAGAGTTCACCCATCAGGAGGGCGACCCGATAGCAGGGCAACTGATAGCGGGCATCGTTGACGCATAACTCCGTCGAGAGAAACGGCTTGTCGCCAACCGCCTCCTTCCATGTTGCCAGCGTCGCATCGAAACCATCGGGATCGGCGAAGTGTTTCTGATAGTCGTACATATGGGTCGCCGCGAAATCGATCGCCGCCCAGGCGTCCGGGTTCGCGCGAAAGGCCGCAGCCCGTTTGATGCCGCCGGCGAGCGTGCCATCGTCGCTCATGTGGATGCGCACCGATGCGAAACCCGCGGCGTCGAGGCCGCGGCGCAGCGCGATCGTCATGCGGTGCCACCGCTCGGTGCTCTGCGGGACCTCGTTCTGGATGCCGACGATCTCGGGCGGCGCGCCGACCTTCTCGTGCGACACCTGGCAGTAGTGCACCATGGCGGCGGCATACTTTTCGACATCGTCGCCGACCCACTGCGGCAGCGCCCAAAACTCGAACCAAACTTTTCCGCCGAGGCCACGCAGCTTCTTGATGTAGGCGAAATCGCTAATCTCGCCATTGGGGAAGTTATCGCCATAATAATGCGGCGTGGCATCGGTGAGCCGATCCCAGTTGTCCATCGCCTCGTTGAGACGCTGACCGTTGGGATACTCCCGCTGGATCAGGAGGTTGTACTCGCATACGAGTTGCCACCAGCGGCGGCAGCCCTCGTCACTGAGCTGGGCGTAGGCCGTCGGCGTGGCGATTCCCCCGAAACCGATCATCGTCTGGTGCCGCACCGCCGGATCGATTCGGATGGACACCGGTTCCGCCCGGGGCTGGAGAAGTGCGCCGCGCACGTCGCCTTTGCCGTCGAGGCGCAACTGGTGTCGGCTGACGTCCAGCCAACACGTCCGTCGCAACACCTCGCGACCGTTCAGCGCAAGTCCCAGTCCGAGCCTGTGGTCCAGCGTCACCGTCATCGCACGGAGCGCGCCGCGGTAGCCCACGGCGGTTGCCGGCGCCTTCCACTCCGGGTGACGGGACGGTTTGACCCCGGCGATGTCGTTGAACGCGGGCGAATCGTAGAACCGTTGCGCCAGTTCGACCCGACCCGATTTCGCGGTGATCGTGAAACCGCCGCGCTCTCCGGTGAAGATCCATGTCAGCGCGGCATCGCCGTCGAGTTTTTCCAGGATGAGCGTCCGCTCGAAAACCGCGGGCAACAACCCCTCGAAGTAATGCCGGGCACCGGTGCCCCCGCCCCAGATCCTGAATCCGGTCGAAGCCTGACCCAGTTCAAACGGGGTCGCTTCGACGCCATCGGGCATGCGCCAGGAAGGTAACTCCACAACGGTGGCAACCGCGTCGGGCGCTCCGGCCGCCGGGCATGCCACCACCGCAAGCAGGAACAGGATCGAGGATTGTCGCGTCATGTTTCAAGATCCGGGAACTCGCATGGCCAGTTTATAATAGGGCGCCAACCCGCAGAACGCGCGTCAACCCGTCGAAGGCTTCGGCGCGTCTTCCAGGTACACGCCGTCCTTGCGGAGCACCGACTGAAGCCTGGCCACATCGATCTGGGCCATGTCCACGCCGGCGTCCAGGGCCATCGCGGCGCAGGTGCCAACGCCCTGGCCCATGACCATGCAGTGGGATTGCAGGCGACATGAGGCCATGCCCTCGTGCGTGGCCGACACGCAGCGCCCCACCACCGCCAAGTTGCGTATCTGTCCATTCAGGCAAATGCCCAGAGGGATGTGATAGCTTTCGCCCGGCTTCAGCCACATGCCGGGTTTCTGGTCGCTGTGGGTGGTGTAGCCGGTGCCGGTCGGGTCGTGGATGTCGATCATCCAGAAGCCGTGACCGATGGCGTCCGGCTGTTTGGCCGCGGTGATGACCATCTGGGCATCGAGAGTCTTCATGCCCCGCACGCGCCGCGATTCGCGAATGCCGATGCCGTGGCCCATCTGCACGATCTCGGCCCCGGCAAAGGCGGGGAGTTCCTTGCGCCAAAGGTCAAGATACGCATAGACGTGCGCCCGCGCATCCGCCGAAAGCCGCGCCAGTTCCTCTTCATTCAAGGGATCGCCGGATGCCGGGCATAGATTATACAATCCGTTGGTGCCGTTGGCCAAATAATGCTGCGCGTGCCGATCGTTGAACTGGGGAAAGCGGCCCTGATCGCGCAAGTCGCGCATGGTTTGCAGCACGCGTTGCGCCTGTTCCCGCGCCGCTTTGTCGCCGCCGGTGGGCACGGCCCCACGGAGTTCGAACATCATGGTCATGCCCTGCACGCGCCCGTCGCCCGGCCGCCCAAAATCGTAGGGCAGCCCCGCGTTCACGGCCACATCGCCGTCACCCGTCGCGTCGATCACGATCCGCCCCAGCACCGCCTTCCGCCCCGTTTTCGTGTCGACCAACACGCCCCGGGTGCGGTTGCCCTCGATGATCGACTCGACCGCCTTGAGGTCGCAGAACACGCGCACGCCCGAGTCCCGGAGCATCCGGTCAAACACGACCTTCATGCCCTCGCAATCGAAGTCGTGCGTCTCGTAGGTGGTGGGATACTTGGCGTTTCGCCGCACGAACGATCCGCCGCGGTCGATAGCCTCCTGAACAAACCCAAAGATGACCTGTTTGACGCGATCACTGGTGTGCCAAATATTCACCAGGGCGTTGGTGGCCATGCCGCCCAGGCTGGGCCAGCGCTCCAGCAGGATTACCTTCGCCCCGTGCCGGGCCGCGCAACAGGCGGCCGAGATGCCCGCCGTGCCGCCACCGCAGACCAATACATCAGCTTCCGCCAGCACGGGGACTTTGCGCGCCGGAACCATCACAGTGCGCGCATCGCAGACGGCCGCTCGGTCACGACCGGACCCACATGAGCCCAACATCGATAGCGCAGATACTCCAGTGGCTGTTTGCAGGAATTGGCGCCGGCCGGTTTTCATTGTGGGATTCCTCGAAATACGATGGCCATTCCGATGTCGGTCGCGCAACGCAAAACTCGGCACGGGATCGCGCCCGCCTGGAGTTCCGCGAATCCGGACCCCGCCTGAACCTCACCGGGAGAGGATCGTCTTGTTGCGGTGATCCGTTCTCGCGGCCTCGCCGGCCCCGGCCAGCCCTTTCTCCGGTTTTTTCCGTTCCTGCCCTCCGATCCTTGGCCTATACTCCGGCCGTGACTCAAATGGGTTTGGGCGCCGCGATGGCGGGGGCCGATGGTGGCGAGGAGCGGTTCTGCCGGTGCGGGACGTGCGGCGGGGAGTGGCGGATCCCCGCGGCGCAGTGGGGCGGGGACATGGTGTGCCCGGGGTGCGGGGGGTTCATCGGCCGGGGCGTGTTCCTCGGCCACTTTCAGGCGGTGCGGCGGGTGGCGTCGGGGGGCTTCGGCGACGTGATCGAGGGCATCGATTCGGTCATTGGCCGGCGGGTGGCGATCAAGACCCTGCGCCACAGGCTGCTGGAGAACCCCCAATTCGTCGCGCGATTCGCCCGGGAGGCGGAGGTCCTGGCGGGCCTGTCGCACCCCAATGTCGCGGAAGTCTACGGCTTCTTCGGGCAGGGCGACACCCACTACCTGGTCATGGAGTTCGTGGAGGGCGGCAGTCTCCTGGCCCGCATCCAGCGGGGGGGCCGGGTGCCGGAAGAGGAGCTGCTGCGCATCGCCACCGGCGCGGTCCGGGGGCTGCTGGCCGCCCTGGCCAAGCGGGTGCTGCACCGCGACATCAAGCCGGCCAACATGCTCTTCGCCGGGCAGGGGCGCATCAAGCTCGTGGATTTCGGCCTGGCGGTCTCGGTCGAGGAGGCCATCGCCGGCATGGGCGAAAGGATCGGCTCGCCCCACTACACGGCGCCGGAGCGGATCGAGGGCGCCGCGGAGGATTTTCGCGGCGACATGTACAGCCTCGGGGTCACCCTGTTCCACGCCGCCGCGGGCCGCACCCCCTTCCAGGCCACCGACGCCACCGTCATGGCCTGGAAGCACCTCAAGGCCCAGCGCGTCTCGGTCAAGACCTTCGCCCCGGGGCTCTCCGACGACACCGTCGCGCTCATCAACCGCTGCATGGCCCGCCGGCCCGAGGACCGCTTCCGCACCTACTTCGAGCTGCTCGATGCCCTGGAGTCCGCGCAAAAGGAACTGGTCTTCGCCCCCACCAAGAAAGCCGCCCCGCCCCCCGACCTCGTCGGCGCCTCGCCCGAATCCTCCTGGGCCCTGCGCTGGCTCGGGATCGGCGCCGCCGCCGTGCTGCTGTTCGCCGGAGGCATCTTCGCGCTCAAATCCCGCGACCGCGGGCCAGAGTTCGACGACACCGTCGCGCCGCCGGCCGATCAACGGCAACGAGAGGACCACACGACCGCCGGCAACGAAGCCCCCAATCCCCTTTCCCCAGGCCCGACCGCGCACACCGGCGGCCTCGGCCCGGAAATGCTCGCCAATCCCTCCTTCGAGACAGCCGCCGAGCCCGGGACCCTCTACGTCCACCCGCCGGCCTCCGCCACCGGCACCAGGACGATACGCGAGTACGACACGGCCCCGGCCGGATATAGGATCGACTGCTATCAAATCGGCCCCAACTACACTTACATCCAATTCTCTCGGCCGCTCAACCTCCCGATTGGCGTCGGCACCAACTACGTGCTGACCTTCCGCGCCAGGTCCACGGAACCCTTCAGGGTTGGCCGCATAAGCGTGCAGAAGAGAACGCACCCATTTTCGGACTACATGTCGCGGTACGAAGGGGAGACGCCCGTCATATCGGACCAGTGGGCCACCTACAGGATGGTATGTGCCGCCAGCACAAATGCCCAGGATGCGCGCGTCATGTTTTTCCTTGGAAACACGTTGCCCCCCGGATCGACCCTCTACATAGATACGCTGAGTCTTCGTGCCTCTGCGCAGCGGCAGGCACCCTCGACAGTGCAGAAGGCCACCCTGCCTGCCGCGGGGCAGAGCGCCGCGGGGCTAACCGATGCCGAGCGCGGTCTGGTCGCACGCTGGAAGTTGGATGAGACGAACGGGACCACGGCGGTAGATAGTTCCGCCATGGGCAACGATCTGACGATTTTCGGAACGACCGACCCGGCGGCCTGGGCGGGCTGTGCCGGAAGTTTTCGGGGTGGGAACACCAACTATTACCTGATCCGACGACCGATCAACGGTTTGTGTGGCGATGCCATCACGTTTGGCTGCTGGATCAAGACCACGGGCAGCGCGGCACCTCATGCGATACTTTCCTATCAGACTTCCACCACCGCGGCTGATATCGATAAGGAGTTCCTCGTGAGCCGCCCGTCGGATATAAGGGTGTTTCGGGGCCGCACCTTTCTGCGCTCCACCGGTGTGAACGTCAATGACGGGAGGTGGCATCACCTCGCGGTGACGTGGAAGAGTTTGGATGGCGCGCTCAACTTATATAAGGATGGGGTGAGGGCCTATTCGGGTACGCTGGAGGTAGGCACGCCGTTGCGTTGCGATGGCGCGTTGGTCATCGGGCAGGACCAAGACGCCGTTGGGGGCGGATTCGACCCCGCGCAAGCGTTCGCCGGCTCCCTGGGTGATTACCGGATCTATACCAACGTCCTAAACCCGGAGGCGATCGCCGAGATGGCGAAGTCCCCGCCGCCAACGCGGGCCGAGGCGCCACCGGGAATGACGCCCTATATCGCCGTCAATGAGTCGCCATATGCCTATGGCGGTTCTCTGGCCGCGCACTGGAAATTGGATGAGACGGACGGCCTGATCGCGAATGATTCCTCGCGCAACGGAGTCCCCGGGTCGCTGAAGAATGGACCGACGTGGACAACAAATGGGATGGCTGGCGGGGCACTCGGTTTCGATGGAAGGGATGACTGTGTCGTGGCGGACGGTGTCGGCGTGAATTCGACTCCCGGAGGATGCAACACGATAGCGTTTTGGATGTACTGGAACGGCGATGGTTCCCGTGCTCAGATGCCGTTTTCATGGGATGGTCTTTATTGTCTTTTGTTCTTCCACGGCTCTTTCGGTATCAACACGGGCACTGGCGACCTGCTGGGTATCCCCTCGACAGGCCTCGCGGGACAGTGGAGACATGTGGCGGTGGTATTCCCGAATGGAATACCCAGCCCGGATAATGCGAAGATATACATTGACGGGGTTCGGCAGACCGTGACTCAGCGGTTCGGTTCACCCTTGAGCCGCGCGGCGTCTCGAAAGATTTTTCTTTCCGGATGCGGCTACTCTGCGGGTTACAAGTTTGGTGGAATCGTGGATGATGTTCGGGTGTATAATCGGGAACTCACTCGAGAGGAAGTGCAGGGACTCTACTAGCCAGAAACTTCATGCTGTTCGCGGGCGCGACTCGTGCCCTGGCCCAGGATCCGGGCCGGTAGGGTTTTGGACTGCGGTGGCAGAGTCCGGCAACCGCCGGACGGCGCCACCGCTTTGGCGGCGCGCGAAGCGCGGGCCGGGACCATCGGCTTCGGCTCCGCCGGAGGCAAAAGCGGTGGCGCAGCTCCGCTCTGCCACCGCAGTCCAAAACGGCCCCGCCCCCAGAAGTTTCATCATGAATAATCCGGCGCGTGGACGTTTCTGGCTAGCGCCGCCCCGGCGCGCCGGGGGCGGCGCTGACTCGAAAATCCAGGGCTTAGGAGCCTGCTTGCAGGCGATTCCAGGCGCGAATCGCGCGCAAGCGCGCTCCTACGTTCGATTCTCATCCCCGGTGGTGCCGCGCCGCGCGGGGCATGGGATCCGAAATTCGCCACATGCAGGCGGCTCAAGATCGACGGGCGCGCGGCATTATCTCCGATCAGTGCCAAACCCGAATTCCAGCAGATTGGGGATGCCATCCGGGTCGGGGTCGGCGGGGCTGTCCGCATCGCCCGAGTCCACGCCAATGCCGAAATGCCGGAGTTGCCATGCCTCCTGCGCCGTTAGCCCCATGCCAATCAGGCTAATGTCGTACGGGTGTTTGCCTGGGTCGTCATCGCTGGCGATGTGCAGCTCAGCCGCCTTGTCCCCGGCGTCGGTCGGGGCGAACCGCACCGAGAACTCCGTGCTCGCCAACGGCGGCACGGAGGCGGAAGGTCCCACCGAGACCGTGAACGTGTCCGCATCCGCGCCATCGATGGAGACGCCCAGTCCCGTGAGGTCCGCAGGCCCCGTGTTGCGGATCGTGAAGGTCAACCTCCTACTCGCGCCCGGCAGCAGGCCACCAAAGTCCCTCGTGCCTCCATCCGGGATCCCCGCCCCCGCCGCGCCCTCCACCGCCATCTCCGGCACCCATTCCAGCCGGGACCGATGTGCGCCACCGACGCCGTGCCCGGGCGCGCCGAACCCCGGCACCGGCACGTCAGATGCCGGCGCAAGCATCAGCGCACCGTCACCCATCGGACTCCCCGCGCTGGCGACACCATTGGTGCCATCGGCGGACGCTGTTTTGGCCTCGGATACCTTCTCGTCCGTTTTTACCGTGGGCGCTGCGACGGCGCCCAACGGCAGCGCCGCCTTCGACGCGGCCCCGGACGGCATTATTACTACCGCCATCGGAGATAGGCCGGAAACGTTGCCGTCGCCGTCATACGCGGTAACTCTATAGCTGTACACCATGTTGGGCTTCGCGCCGGTATCGCCAAAGGACGCCGAAGCAGTGCTCCCGATAAGGACGTCGTTCCTAAACACCCTATACCCCACGACGGCCACGTTATCTGCCGAGGGTCTCCAGATTATACTGACGGCGGTCGGCGATATAGCCTTTGCCGCAATCTTCTGGGGCGTCGTCGGCGTACTGGGGGCAAACACCTTCCGCACGGCGCCCAGGTAGCCGGTCCCCCAGCGCTCCGTCGGGGCGAGGACGGCGCCCTCGCCCCACTCGTCCCACGCCTCGTTGAGGATCGTTCGCAGTCCCTTCCCATCACAAAAGGCCTTGGCCTTTGAAAGCATCTGCCCGAATTTCTCCGGATCGCCGTTGATGACCGCAGTTCCGTTCGTTCCGTGCCAGGAGGTGGTGTCCCATCCTGGAGAGACAATAGGAATATAGTTGGTGTTCACGCCGTAGTCGGCCTGCCATTTGGATTCAAAAGTGCTGCAAAAGTTGGTATACGTCGTGTAGCGGACGCCCTCGGCGGTGCGATCAATCGCGCAGCTCCCAATATAGTTATAGGCGGTCAGCCCAGGAATGTTCCTTCGGGATCCATCCTTATAAACAGAAACAAAATAAATGCCGGGATATCCGGCGCTCTTCGCCTGTTGGTTCCAGTACGCCAGCAGATCGCCGACCTCGTCCTTCCGCGTGATATTCACATAATTGCCATCCTCGTCATAGCCCCACACCTCGATCTCGACCCAATGGTTCCAGGGATTCGCGGTGCTGCCGGAAATGGTATCCCGCACATATCGGACGGCCCGCGAAGGGAACGTGATCGTCTTCCCTTCTGCGGTCTCCTGATACTCGCCAGAAACGGCGCCGTCAAAGACCGTATACCAATTCTTTCCGTCCTTGCTCACCTCCGTCTTCATATTGTGATACTTGCGGTGATCCGCATAATAGTGCCAGATCTTCACTTTGTCGACGGAGGCGTAGAGTTTCCCTAGATGGATCGTCGCGGCCCGAGTTCCGCTCCCGGATTCGGCGTAATGGGATGTACTCTTGTCGCCATCGATGACCCGGGACGGGTTGCTGGGGCCCGTGACAGTCTTGTAACCCGGCATGCGTGCGTAGTCCCAAATGATCCACACCGGCTTGCCCCCGATCCGGTGATATTGAGGCTTGGAAAAGTAGTTCTGGATCGCATAGCTCATCATGTTGCGCAGGTTCTTTATGGCGGGAGACGTTTCGGTGCCGTAGTAGTTTGCATGATTGCACCACATCACGGCGAAGTGAATATTATTTGGATACTTGGCGAGATACTTGGACTTTAAGAAACAATTCTCAAGCGACTGCTGGAGGGAGATTCCCGCCACATCCAGCCAGTACCAATCGTATACATAGAGTGACACGCCGTTCTCGAGACCCCATTTAAGCATCCAGTCAACCGCGATCGGATTGGTGTCGGAATAGTAATTCTGCAACGGCTTCTTTGGAACGTCCTGATCCTGTCCCGGCCCGTTTACGTAGTTCGTCGCGTATCGGATGGGGTTCCAGATCGCGTAGATGTCTTTTCCGGGTCGCGCGCTCCAGCCGGGATAGACGTAGGTCCCGACCGTGTATCCGGCCGTATTATAGACGACATCAAGATCTTCCGGGGGTGAGATGGAATATCCGTTCGCGTCCTCCGGGCAATTGTACAGCGTTTCACCCTGTTGCCATATGCCATCGCCCGCGGTGGACGGTTTCGGTAGCGGGTACGGCTTCACATAGTCGGAGAAGATGACCTCTCCGATTGTGCCGCCGGATGGCTGCCTCCAGGTATTGTCTAGGCCGACGATATATTTGTCAGAGGTCAGGGTGGCCGGCGTATAAGAGCGTGTTGATGCCAGGACGTTGTCGGCATAGCACTTGGCCGTGCCATTGCTCCATGTGACTGCGATAGAGTGCCATTTTCCCCGTTTCCAATTGGAGGTGTTAATGGCTCCGGCCTCCCAGTTAAATAATCGAATCATCAGCGAGGAGCGGTCCCACCATTTGGCGACTGTAAATTGGCCGCCGCCATATTGGACGTTTCCATTGACGGTGAATAGGAAACGGTTGACGTTTCGCTCGGTGCCATCCCAGGTTTCGGGTTTGAACAGGAGTTCTATGGTGCCCCGGTTGGCATTGAGCGCGCCGTTCAGGGGGTATTCACCCTTGAGGGGGTAGTGAAATACGGAGGGGGCGGCGGTGGCGCAGTGGGCAACGGCCAGTGCTGCGGCCAGCAGTGCGGCGGTGCGGATGCGGCGGTAACGGGCGAGTGCAGGGCCAACAGACAGGGTTCGCAAAGATGCGGGCGTTTGCATGGGGGATCCTCTGATTTGTGTTACTTCGGGTGGTGTGATTCAGGGTATTTGCGGTTTGCGTCGCGTGAGCTGCTCGGTAAATTGGGGCCGAGGGGAGGGAGAAGAGTGTCTCGGCGCGATTGTCGCGAAGAACGATGGCGGTTGCGCCTATTCTGGTTGTTGCGCCCGGCGGATGCACTGGGCTTGGCGGCGTTTCGTCCGCAATCATCGCCGCGGTCACACCCGGTCCTCGCTCTGCCGTTTTCGCGCGCTGTCCCCGAGCCGGGATCTGGGCTGGAGCTGCCAGCGCCCCGGCGGCCGGGCCCTGGAGCGCGACGAGGCCGCGGTGCGCCGCAGGCCCCGCCTCGTGGAGGCATTCTGGAAGCAGGCCGAGCTTTGGTGAAATTACCACTGTTGTCGACAGGACTTCAATAGAAGCAGCAGGGGCTGGAATATGGTCATGTTCATAGGAGGCTGCTTATCGGATGACTTGTTTCTTGCGACATCCGCTGCGGAGACCGAGCAGCGCCAGTGCGCCCAAGCCCAAGAGCAGGAAGGTGGATGGCTCTGGGATCACCAGCGCGATGCTGTTGCCACCGAGGTAATTGTAGTCGATCCCATAGCCGTCCGGCAGATTCTGGATGACGCCAAACGCCGAGCCCAGGAGGGTGCCATACGTCGCGAACACGTACGCGTCGTCGTCGGGCGCCCCCGCGAGGAGGAAGAAATCCACCGTGGCCGAGGTGATGTCGAGGGAACCCGTCACCACCAGCAGATCGCTCGAGCCGAATCCGCTGGAATCCAGCTCGATCTGGAGGGTGCCGTCCAGGTCTGCGTTCCCGTTGAAGGTCAGCGTGCCGATCGAGTTGCCCGGGGCGACGATGCCGCCCGTGAGGCTCGCCAGCGCCGATGAGATCATCCCCGTCCCGCCGAGCGTGGCTGCAGACTCGACGGTATACTGTCCGCCGCCGACGTGGCTGCCGTTGACGAGGAGAATGCCCCCGGAAACAGTGGTCGCGCCAGAATACGTGTTGCTGCCACCCAGGGTCAGCGTGCCCTCGCCCCCCTTGGTCAGGCCCAGGTTGTTCAAAAGCCTCCCCCGGAAGGTGGAGTTAAGCGATTGGTTGATCGTGAGCGTCGCCGCCGTGAGGTTGGTCGCGTTGTTGATCACCTCGCCGGCATAGTTGGTGCCACCATCCGCCAGCCTGCCGATCGTCGTATCGTAGCCAGAAAGATTCAGCGTGCCCGCGCCCGCGCCGCTGGGGCCGCCAGCGCCAATGATCAGCGAGACATTGGTCGGCAAGGCACCGGCGACTTCCGTGCGCAAGTTGCCGCCCCAGTCTATCCTGAGGGTGCTAAAAGTGTTGCTGGCCACCGCCAGCCGGGCGCTGCTGTTGACCCCGAGCCCACCGGTTCCGAGTTTGATCGGGTTGCCCGTGACGAGGAACGTGCCCTGATCCAGCCGAAGGCCCGCGTTCGTGCTCGTGATGCCCCCCGTGAGCGTGATCGACCCACCGGCCGCATTGATCCAGGTCTCCGAGGCTCCCGCAACGGTGATGGGGCCCGTCCACACATTGCTGCCGCTGTGGCTGCGCAAAGCACCGCGACCCATGGCATCGGCTACGCTGCCACTGATGGTGAGCGGTTCCGCGACGGTAATGCCACCGGAGAGGCGGAGCTGGTTTCCGGCCTGGACCGTGGTCGCCCCGTTGGTGCTGCCAAGCGCACCAGAATTGGTGAAGTACAGTATGCCCCCGCCGCTGACGGTGGTCGGGCCCGAGTAGCTGTTCGAGGCGGTGAGGATCAGCATGCCCACCCCGGCCTTGGTGAAACCACCGCTCCCGGCTATCTCGGCGCCGATCGTCGCGCTCCTGTCGATCTTGTTGGCGCCCAGGGCGTTGACCGTGATCGTGGGCGTGGCCCCGGCCAGCGTGAGGATATTGGCGGCGCTGCCGTTATTATCGAGAAACCAGCTCGCGGGCGTATTCGTGGCCCCGTCTCCGAACGTCAGGTTGCCGATGGTCCGGGCCGTGTCGAGGTGGACCGTATTGTTCGCGGTGATGTCATTCGTGAAATAGGCCGTGGCCCCCGAGCCGTCGGCCACCGTCCCCGCCGCCCAGTTGCCCGCCCCGCTCCACAGGCCACCACTGATCGCATTCGTCCAACTGCCGCTGGTCTGCGCCATGGCCACGCTGACAAAACCCACCAGCGGCGCAACCAGCGCAACCAGCAATCTAAGCCCTGCCGCACGGGGCCATCGGGCGCTCTCCGAAATCATGCTCATGCGTTTCTTGGATGACGGTGGTTCTTGCGGGCTTGACGGCGGGATCGTGGCCTGGAACAGGCCGCCTCTTGCGAGATTCTGGTGCAAGGGGAGCTGTTGTTTCATGTGTTTATGGTCCCCTCGGGCGTGTCACGGAATGCGCCTGCTGTGGCCGCATCAACCTTCTGGCGGCGTTGACGGCCAGCGCTCAATCCGGCGGGTGGCGCGACCGTCCAGCCGACGGACATCCCGCGCGCACTCGGACTGGCGTGTTGGCGGAGGATTCGGGTTCTCAACTTCGGGGACCTATGGCTGAAGGCTGGGGGCGAGCGCACGTCGGGTGTAATGGGCTTGGCGGCGCCTCGTCCGCTGTCATCGCCGCGCTCACATCCGATCCTCGCGCGGTCCCCAAGCCTGGGTCTTTACCATGGATACGAGGTTCTCAACTTTCGTGCCAGTTTGCAGGAAATCGAAGCAAGGGGGTGTTTTCACTGGGAGGAAGACCGGTCCCAGGCTGCCAGGGCCATGCCTGAGGTCCCTGTCCGTGTCCGGCAATCGGACACGCCGGACACGACACGTTCGGAATCCGGACACCACACGCAAGTGGCACAGCCCTCCTGGCATTCAGCGGCGGATTGGATGCGATTGCGGAGTTCGTGCGACAGGACCCGCGCGGCATCGAGATCGGGGGGGTCTTCCCAGACCGTGCCGAGGCGCCTCTCGACGAGCTGGAGCTGGAGAAATAATTCCCGGCAGGCGGAGCATTCGAGGGCCGCGCGCCGCAAGATTTCGTCGAACGGGATGATCTTCATCGCATCGCCTTCCTCTCCGGGGCGGGGGTTTTGCCGCCGAAGTTGGTTTTTGTGGCACAAGTTGCGTGCCAAGATGCCGAAAACATGCCTAGCCTGCATGTTTCACGCTTCCGCGTGAAACATGCAGGCTCAAAGGAAAACCGCGCTCCGAAAAACGCGATTTTGGAGGGTCTGGTGCCACCGATCCGCGAAACACACTCTGCAACCGCGAAAAATCCCAGTCTTTGCCAGACCTTTCCCAATAAATGGCTCTCATGGCGCGGTTTTCCCAGAGCCCGGAATTTCACAGCCCGCAAGGCTGTGAAATAGCCGGGCTAGTTGCCGTCGTTTCGCGTTTAGGCGGGGGCGTATCCGTCACGAATGGGCGGCTCGTGCCGCGCATGCATTTCGAGTCAAGCACTGCGCCTGACGAGGGCGTTGTCCGACCAAGGGCATCCATCCGCACACTTCGAGGACGTTGGACTGCGGCACGCCGGGGGCCGGGAGGTCTGGGACTATGCCATGGGGCATCGGTCCGGGATCATCACAAAGGACGACGACTTCGTGGGTCAATTCAGGCGTCTGCCTGTCGGACCGGTGATCGTCTGGCTTCGCATCGGCAATGCCTGCAACCGGGTGCTGTTGGTTTGGTTCATGACCGCCCTGCCATCGCTTGTCCAACGGATTGAGGCGGGCATCTCTGTCGAGCAGGCGCGTTTGATGCTGGCGCGGCTGTAGGCGACCCTGCCGGTGCCGGTTCGGCTGCTCCCCGACGATCACGGCGCGGTGCTGGCCACGCTGGACCGGAAGATCCCCGGTTCTTTCGTCATGCCCTCACGGTGAGGATTTCGTTCAAGCGCCGCGCAGTTTCTCGTAAAGCGTGCTCCGGCTGATGCCGAGCTGTCTGGCGGTCTCTTTCTTGTTGCCGCCGCATTGTTCCAGGACGCGGCGGATGTGCTGGAGTTCGGCTTGACCGAGCGCCGATCCGCCCGCCGCTCCACCGTCTGAATCGGGTGACGCCATCTCCGCCGGGAGGTCGTCCTGTTCGAGCGTCGGTCCGTCGGCGAGGACCATGGCCCGCTCGATGACGTTGCGCAGCTCCCGGACGTTGCCGGGCCAGTCATAGCGTGTCAGCGCGGCCATGGCCCCTTCCGACACGTCTTTGGCCGGCGTGGCCAGGCCCTCGCGGAATAAGGCCACGAAGTGCTTGACCAGATCGGGGATGTCCTCCTTCCGGTCCCGGAGCGGGGGCAGCATCAGCTCGATCACCCTGAGCCGATAATACAGGTCCTCTCGGAACGCGCCCTCCTGGATGGCCTTTTCCAGATCCCGGTTGGTCGCGGCGAGGATGCGGACATCGACGCGGATGGGGCGGTTGCCGCCAAGGCGCACGAACTCCCCCTCCTGAAGCACCCTCAGGAGTTTGATCTGGGTCGCGAGCCCGATCTCGCCCACCTCATCCAGGAAGAGGGTGCCGCCGTCGGCGTCCTCAAAGAACCCGCGCCTCATGCCGACGGCACCCGTGAACGCGCCCTTCTCATGACCAAAGAGGGCGCTGCCGAGGAGGCTCTCTTCGATGGCGCTGCTGTGGACGGTGACGAAGGCGCCCCCCCCGCGCCGGCTCTCGCTGCAGATCAGGCGCGCGAAGAGTTCTTTTCCTGTGCCGGACTCCCCGCGAATCAGCACGGTCGAGTCGGCCTGGGCCGCCCTCTGGGCGATGGCGATGCATTCGCGGAGCGCCTTGCTGTGCCCGACGATCTCGACGGCCGACGGGACATCCTTTCGGATGGTCCGGTGCATGACCGGCGCACGGATCATGAGCCCGACGCCGAGCGCTTCGGCGGCGACGAGCATCGCCTGTATCGCTTCCCACGCCAGTTGTCCCGCGCCTTCCACGTACAGGGCACACCGGGGCGTGCCGCCGGCACCCACGGGCACGCACACCGCTGAGGGGGGCGCCATTCCCGCAGAACTTTCGCTCGACCGACCCAGCAAACCCTCGGGGATGAATCGCCCGTCCTTGGCGACTGTGACAATGAGTTCATCGGGCAAGGCGATCCCCGGCTGCGGACTGCGGTTACCTCCCTTGATCCAGCGGGCGCGATGATCGATCGCGCCTGGCAGCGCAAAGATGACGACCCGGTGGACTCCCCGGATGCCCGAAAGGTCCTCCGCGACACGTCGCAGCAGCCCCTCTTCACCGCCGGTGCCACAGGAGACAAATGCCCGCACGATTTGCCAGGCATTCAGCGCCCTGAACTCGGGCCTTTCGATTGCTGCTGCCATGACGGCGCCGGGTTGCTCGGCGCCCACGGTGGGGCAGACGTCATCCACGTCGGCGGCGGGCGGCGGCACGTCCGGCACCCCCGCGTCACTCTCGTCCATCTCGTGGAAAACGAAACCCACCTCGCCGACCGTCAGGAGATCCCCTTCATGGAGGATCCTGCGGGCCACCGCGACACCGTTGACGCGGGTGCCATTGCGACTGTCGCAGTCGATGACCAGATACTCGCCGCCGCGCCTCTCGATGAGGGCATGCCGTCGCGACACGCTCTCGTGCAGGATCGAGACCGAGCAAGCGGTGCCCCGGCCGATGACCGCCTCGTCGGAAAACGCGAACACCCAGCCCGCTGTATCCCTGTGCTGTGAGATCAAGAGGCCCCTAGTCATCGTTCCACGCGCTCATTCCTTTCTTCTGGCTCTCGGACCATGGCCAGCAGTCCTCACTTCAACTGCATCGTGCCGGCCTGATCTACCCGCCAATTCTCCGCCAACGTGCCTTCCCAGCAGCGCCAGACCCCATCCTCGGCCCGGAAGGTGCCAATGTTGAACGCGATCTTCAGACCGGGGGCGGGCTTGAGCCCGATGGCTTCCCACGGGATAGCCCATTCGCCGCGCCAACCTCCCCGGGTCTTGCCATAGGGTTTCGCCACGAACCGAACCGCCTTGCCGAGGCGCTCTGCGGCATCCACCGGTGCGCCCGCGTCCACCACGCTCTGCAGCGTTCCGTTGGAAAATCCGCGCACCACGAAAGTGGCCGGCCTGTCGTCCGCCGTCTTGCCGGCAACGCAGACCTCGGCCCCGTCGTCCTTGCCCCACGCCGTCCCCGCCCGAAGTTTGCCCGCTTCGAACATCGTCACGTTCACCGCCACGTACAGGCACTGGTCGTCGTAACCCAGTTTCGCGAAGACCGGCGCACCGCTGGCATTCCAGCGCGACGGCTCGCGGTCGAGATTCAGCATGGCGCGGGGCCACTCCTCCCAGCCGATTTCGCCATCCATCGCCGGCGGGCGCGGCACGCGCTCCACGGCGGCGGCCGAGGTCCTCCGTCCGGGTGTCGCCACGGGCGGCATGGCGTCATCGATCGTGAACGCGCGCGGAACACCGTTCGTGCCAAGGCCCTCGCGGAACACGACGTTGTTTGTCCAGAGCGAGATGGCGCTCGGCTGGCTGATTGTGATCGTACCCGGAACAAACAGGGTATTGCGCTCGAAACTGCAGCCACCGGACCTTTGGAATGAGAGCGTCATGTTCGTCTCCGCGATGAACACGTTGTCGCGGATGGAGAGATTGCGTGCGATGTGGTTGTGCGTCGGGCGCTCGACGCCGATGGAAACGTTGCGTTCGACGACGCAGTCTTGCGCACCCTCGTCGAGGTAATAGGACGACACCCCATAGCCCTCGCCAACCTTCACCACGTCGCGCACCATATTGCCGCGCAATATGCTCCGTTTGATACCGCCGTAGACGGCCCCGCCATCGTGCATCTCTCGCATCACCCGATAGATGAGATTCTCCTCGATGAGGTGCCCGCCCCCGCCGCCGATGATGCCGCTATAGGGCGTGTCATGGATCTCGTTCCGGTACAGGTGAAACCCCTTCTCATCACCGTCGCGCAATGTGTGGCTTACGCTCAACGCAACCGCGCTGGGATGATAGACGCCCACGTGGTGGATATGGTTCCGGGCGATAAGGCTGTCGCTGCCGGCGGAACGGATGCCGCACGCGCCAATCTGATGGACGCGGCAACCCTCGATCCGGCAATGGGCCAGGTTCGACGACTGGATCCCCTGCCCGCCCACGTTGCAGATCTCGAGGTTCTCCACGACACAATCCCGGGCATGGACGATGTTGAGGGCGCCGTCGTAAGCGCCCGCGCCGAATCCTGCAGGCTTGAGCGGCGTCGTCGTGGCCTGCACAGAGAAACCTCGTAGCGTGATCCTTTCGGCCGGTGCCTTCTCAGTGGCCACGATCCGGACGACGCGCTCCAGCGTCGGCGCAACGACCCGCGCCTTTTCCATATCCTCGCCCGGCAGCGGCCAATAGACGACCTTCCCCGCCGCGCGATCCAGGTACCACTGGCCCGGTTTCGTCATGCCCTCGCGGGTGTTGAATATGACGTATTTCTTCACCCCGAACGCACCGGGCGGAGATTTCGCGGGGGCGGAGAAGATCAGCGCGTGCCGCGCCGCGTCGTTCGTCGCCACGCCAACCAGAGACTCGTCCCACATGTGATAGACGCGCACCTCGGCGTTCTTGGCCTCGAGTGTCGCGGGGACGTCCTTCGGATCGTAGAGCATCGTCGTCGATTCCTCGGCCGTCGGCGGGCGCTCCCAGCCGCCGGCCACGGACGACAGCCAGCGCACATCAAAGACACTCTTGTGGGTGAACGTGCCCGCCCCGGGCAACCGCGCGCGCTCCGGCATGCGGCCATTGACCACCAGCGCCCGAAAATCCCACGTCCCCTCCTTCACGCCCGGCAGATCCGCGCACCATAGGTTCTCGCCGTCTCGCCTCCAGCCGGCCACCGGCCTGCCGCCGTACAGGGTGGCCTTGCCGGGCGGTTCGGCCGCGATGGTCAGACCGCTGTCACGGGCATCCAGATCCAAAGTCGCCGACAAGAAATAGTCTCCCGGCATCACGATGATGCGATTCGGTCCGGGGCCAGCCTTGCGCGCGGCATCGCGCGCCGCCGCGAGCGTCGCCAACGGTCGCTCCTTGGTGCCGCCATTGTCATCCTTGCCGTTGGGTGCCACATGGAAATCGGCGGCGGTTGCCATGTTAGCGATAGCGCCGAAAATGATGGGGATTACCAGAAGTGAGGTTTTCATGGCCGTATCGTGCGGGCGCGATTATTCGCACCGAGAAGTCGGCAGTAAATGACGTAATCTCCGCCAGACCAGAAATCTCCGGCTCATCTGTCGGCCATCCTTTTGGGGTCAGATCCCATGCAGCCCATTTGCGGCACCCTCGTGCATGAAAATGTCGCGTCCAAACACGAGGAACCTCCCCGCGCCCCCGCGCCTCTGCGGGACCATCCTATTTTTGGGTCAGCCACGAATGGCTAGAGCCGCCCAAGGATCTCCTGGACCTTATCCTCGAACAGTCTCTGCCATTCCGGCGCCAGTAGGCAGTCGCAGTCCTCCTGGGCAAAACCGGTGTTGTTCCGCCCTCGCGCGGTAGGCGCATAGTAAATGTAGCCGTTCGTGTAGCCGGCGACAAAGGTGAACGGCGCAAGGGCGCGCTTCTTGATATTCAGGCCGATTTCAACGGTCAACTCACCGGGGAATGTCACCAGGGCGAAATCGCCGACCCTCAGGCCCACGACTTCAACATCGATCGTCGGTTTGCCGGCGGCCACGTTTTGCGCCTGATGCATCTTGAGCAAATCCAGATTCGCCTGAAGTCGCGTGAGCTGTTCCATGATGTGGATGTTCCGTATGTATTTCTCCATGTTCGCCCGATTCTCCGCGTCGAGCCGGTCGAGATCGTCCCGGCCCAGCGCCTTATCGTGCAAATAGCGGTGGCTGGAATAGGACGGAAAGTCGCCAGAGAGTTTGTATTGCACCAACAGGGGGATGAAGGTCGCCAGATTCAGGCTAGTGCCCTTCAATGATCGAAGCAGGCGGGCCTGTTCGGCCTGGATGGCGGCAATACGCCGATCCATGTCGGTGGACCGTGGCAGCGCCAAAGTCTCGTGGACGATGCGCAGTCCGCCTCCCTCGTGCGTCTGTATCTTCCTCAGGGCCCGCAGGGCGCTGAGTCCCAGCAGATTTCCGAGTGGCTCGGCATCGCGCGGATTGTGGACATCTTTATATCCTGCGGGGTTGATGTCGCCGGCGCACCCCTGCAGGAAAATCGCGCACGCGCCCTCGCCGAGTCCGTCCTCTATGGCACGGGATGCGAAACCGGTGATGTCCGCCGTGTTGCCGCGGCTCGGAACGCCCTGAATGGGATGCACCGCGAAGTTATAGATGGCCGCCAGAGGGCGACCATCCGGCCGGTCGATGCGCAACAGGCCGATCTCCGGGTCCACCGGCCCGATGCCCACGACCTCCTCGTCGGGCACCAGCGAATAGGCGTGGCGCACGTCGGTCTCGCTGCCGTCCTTCAGCGCGAGCCGGCGATTCTCCATGATCCGGTCCTCGTGACCGCAACCCGCGCCGCACCTCACGGGCACCATGCTGCGGCACGCCTCCCCAACCGCCCCCACGGTCCGCTGCTCGACGTCCGCGCAAACGATGCCATGACAATGGCTGGCGTTGACGACGACATTCGATGGCGGAATGTCCAATTCCTTCTGCAGTCGCGCGCGCACGTTCGCGAGAAAATCGTTCTTGATCCTGCCAATTTCCCCAATGGCTACGGCATCCACGGTGATGATCGCCACAGTGGTGGCATCTTCCCGAAGGACGAGCGCCTTGGCATACAGCGGATCGTTCACGGGGCCGCCACGATCCGTGATATCCGCCCGGCCGACGCCCGCGGTGATCTCGCCGGCGTGGGCTTCGGCGATGGCGAGCAGCCCGACGGTCGCACACGCCACACGGAGGATTGACTGAGCCTCAAGCCCTCGCGCTCGCGCCGCCGGGACGATTTTCGGATGGCAGCAATTCACGGTTTTCACTAGGTATCCGGGTTGGGGTCATCGCCTTGCCCACATGGCATCACGGTCAAATGACAAGTTTCGCACGGCACATGAAAATCGCGACCTGAAGAAAGAGGGGACCATCGCGGGTCATTCGCACACCAGCGTCCTGGGCGGTCCGCCGCATGCCGGAATCCTGATCGTGGCCGCGGAGGACGCGTCGTCCCACTGCCACTCCGTCACGTTCGCGCCGTCCAAGGTCACACACCGGGGGCGGGCCGGGAGATGGATCGTCGCCGTGAAATCCCGTGTTTCCGGCATGCCGGCAAAGGCGCCCCCGCGACCACCGATGGTCAACCTGACGGTCTTGCCATCCGCCTCGCAAACCAGCCGCGTTTTCGAGAACTTCCCCTGCCGGTAGGCGAGACTTTCGCCGTCATCTTCGTACAGCGTGAATTCGCTGGTGGCGGACGGATAGACGGTCAATCCCACCTCGGTCGACCAGCCTTTTTCGACGTGATCGCATGGTGGCCAGGTCGGGATGATGGCACCACCCTTCACCCATAGCGCACCCCCCCGCTCGGCGGTGATCTGCACCGGAACGGTCGCGGGCCCGTCGATGCGCTTGCCGCTCCAGTAGTCGATCCAGGGACCTTTCGGCAGACGCACCTCCTTGGAAAAGGCGGAGACCAGCAGGAAATCTCCGAGCATGTACTGCCCCAGGGCGGTGTCCCACGCCGGATCCTCTGGGCACACCATGGGCATCGCGCGCATCACCGGATATCCCGTCAGAGCGGCCTCGGCCGCCGTCGAGTAGAGATAGGGCAAGAGTTTATAACGCAGCTGGCCGTAGGTGCGGAAGGCCGCGATCTGCTCGTCCTCCAGCAGCCACGGCTGGCGCCAGTAGGCCCAGTTGTTCTGCTGCGCCCAGGTCTGCAAGAAACCGAAGTGGATGCCCTCGATACTGAAGACATCCATGTCGCAGGAGTGATTGGAATGGCCCGAGAAGCCATGATTCAGCATGGACGCGAGCGGTTTCGGACCGCCGCCCGTGTCACCGGCCCATGTGGCGACGAACTGCTGCACGCCCGCATAACCGCCGGCGGAATAGACCATCGAACGGCGCCCCGTGTGCTCCTCGAACCCGCGCGCCATCTGCTTCGCGTAGATCACGGGATAGAGATTGTGCATCTCCTCGTCGGTCATGCCATTGCCCCAGGCGCGCTTTGGGTGCTCGATGACCTGATAGGCGCCATCGAGCTTGAAGGCCGACACGCCCTGATCGACGAATCGCTTGAGATGCTCGAACCACGGTTCCGGCACCTCCGGCCCCGCCCGCTTGGCCTCCCCCTTCTTCTGGGCCACGGCCGGTTTGTTGAGGTGCTCATCCTTCTCAAAGTCGTCGGGGTCGCCCTCGGTGGGCGCAGATTTCGCACCCGTTGTCGCCGCCGGTGCCTGACCGGCCAGCCGCTGCTCCTCGAAGACGCCCAGGTCGTGATCGCAGCACAGCCAGAGGCTCAGCTTGAAGCCCTTGCGCTTCAGCGCGCCGAGGAACGTGTGCGGCCCCTTGGGCGACCATTTGGGAATGGGGAAACGCTGCGGGTGCCAGTCCTTGGCGGTGCTGCCGTCGTAATTCTTGGACATCCATCCGGGCTCGAGTCCGATGACATCGCACGGCATGCGCTCGCGCCGAAACGCCAGCGCCTCATTGATCATGTTGAACGCATCGATGTTCTCGTTGCACACGTACGTGAAGGCGTATCCCCAGATCGGCAACAGTGCCGGTCGTCCGCCGAATGACGTGTACGTGTCGAGCAGGCCCCGATAATCGGGCCCGCAGAACAGGTAGTAGTCGAGGTCGCTCCTCGGCGCCGCGCATACGATCCGGTCCGGGTCCACCTTTCCGATGTCGATGGTGTTCCGCCACGTGGTATTCATCAGGAAACCCCATCCGCCGCTGCTCAGCACGACCGGGATCGGGGCATAGGCTTTCACGTTGCGAACCCACAACTCGTAGGCCCCTCCCCGCCGCATGATGTTCTCGCGGCTGGCGTCACCGAGTCCGTAGAGGCGCTCGTCCTTGGTCAACGTGAAACGGATGTCGTAGCCGCCATCGGTCTGGTAGGCGGGGGCCTCCTGCCGCGTCAGCAGCCTCCCATTCGCATCCGCCAATACGAGCGCGCCGTCCTTGCGGGCGATCGCGAGCCTCGCCTCCTTGGTGGCGATCGTGAGCGCCCCGTCGCCCTCCGAGCGCTCGAACGCGACATCGGGAAACGCGCTGGTGAATATGCCATAGCGGTTCAATCCCGATTCCGTCCATCGCCCGGATTTGCTGTGTCGGATGCGGAATAGTCGCGGCCCCAGAACATCCACGCGGGCGGAGGCACCGTCATCCAGCTTCAGGACCACGTTGCGTTTGGTCAGGGACGCGGCGTCCAACCAGACGCCAGCCTTGGGAGAATCGGCCGCGTGGCACGGCGCAGCGAGCGCCGCGCCAATCAGCGCGGACCATGCCAGCATTCGCTTCATTCGCATGCCCGGCCGCATCACGCGGCCTTCTTGAGTTCGGCGAGCATCTCGAGCAGGTTATCGACCAGAATCACGGACGCGTCCTCCTGGACGCCACAGGTGCCGAGCCATGTCTCGTAGCCGCCTAGCTTGTGCTGCTCCGGCGTGGGCAGATAACCATAGGCGCCGTTGGCGAGTTCGATGACCATGGTGCGCGGGAAAGGGCTGCGGCGCTTCAGGTCGAGGCCGATCACGGCGAACGCCTCGAAGGGGATCGTGCAGACCGCGAAATCCCCGATGCGTATCGCCTGCAGCGGCACCTTGACGCTCTCCTCGACGTTCTCCAGCGCCTTGACCCGTCGCGCATATGCGTCGGCCAGGCGCGGCAACTTCTCAAGCTCAGCCTTGTCCTTGATGGCGAGGACGCCTTTGGCCCATTCAATCTGCTCGGGCGTGGGGCGACGCCGGCGCAGAACCACCTCGCGCTGGACCATGGCGAGGCGCGCGTCGGCGCTGTGGCCGGCGATCTTGGCAAGCGCATCCCGCGCGGCATCGGCGGCCTTCCCGGCGACGATGCACGCCTGCTCGAAAGGCTGCCGCGGCGGCCGCGTGATCAGAAAAGGAGAGTTGTTGATATCGCCCGAGGTGCCGTTGAACATCGCCGCGACAAAATCCTCGCCCGCGCCGATGCGGGATGGCATGACTCGGGCGAACTCGCCGAAGTAGGAGGCCGACACCTTCGCCTTCGGGATATCCCCAACATAGTGCAGCGAGTAATTCGCGAAGAGCGCGAGCGGCTTGCCCGATTTCGCATCCTGGACGGAGATGATCGTGACATCGGGGTCGGTGGGACCGGCCGGCCGATCAAGAACGTCGGGACTGTTTGGCGGATTCATTTTCACCTGATCCATTTTGCCGAAGGGATTGAGCGGCATCTGGCCCGGCTTGAGGAACCAGCGACGGCAGCGCACTTCGTCCGGCAGCGGCTGGGCGGCGGCTCCGATCGCGGCGGGGCGCAGGGCGGCATGGGCGCGGGCGATGGACTCGACGGTGCCGTCCATCAGGATCTTGCGATAAGCTACTTCCCCCGGCCGACCCTTAGTTGCGTTGGCGGGCGGTCCGAAGTGCGTGTGTGTCGAGGAGAGCATGATCTTGTCCGTTGGAATGCCGCAGCGTTTCGAGGCCAGGGCCTTGATCTCGTCGGCCTGTTCCCGCCCGACGTGCAGATTATCCACCACGACCATCGCAAGGGTGGTCGTCCCGTCATCGAGGACGAGGGCCCGCGCGTGGAGCGGATCGTGCAGACCTTCGGCTATATTCTCCGTGAAGAGGCCCGGCATGTTGACCGGGAACTCCTTCGGCGAGATGTCCACCGCCGCGGCTCCGGCGCGGAGCGATCGCGCGCCCTGATCAGCGGCGGCGGCCGCGAATGGCAGAAGCGCGACAAGCGCGGCAAGGCCGCGCCCCAATACGGATGTGTGCAGGCATGTTTTTTTCATAGGCTGGACTCCGATATCTCCACGACACCGCAGTCGGCGAACGCGGGGATTTGGAAGATTCTGTTGGTCTGGCCCACCGCCTGGGCGGCCAGCGAGGTTGGGACGCCCCCTTCCATGGGTGCGGAGAAGGTGCCCCGCGGCGCAATGTCCCACTCGGTTCCGAGACATTTGCCGGGAATGCTCGCGGCCTTGCGGGCCGAATATGGATGGCAAAGTCCTCATCTTGTCAGGCGCACCTCCCATGGCCGCAACGTGAAAGCGTGGCGTTGATCGCCCCAGATAAACCGGACCTCCTGCGGTCGGGTCGTCCAGTTTACCATGACGACCGCGCGCGATCCGTCGGGGGCCTCGAAAGCATTGTGGAGGACGGGCGGCAATCTCCGCGCGCCAGCCGCGACAGGGGCAGCGGTCTCCATCGGCGGCGGATGCAGCATCTTCCCGAGGAGAAGGTACGGGCGCCCCTCACCTTGATAGATCCCGATCCACTGTCGCATGAGCTCGTGATCCACTGGCCGCTCGGACCGCCGCACGTCCGCCGCGACGCCGTCGGGCAGGACCTCCTCAATCTTCAAATCGTCCAGCCAGACAGCGCCCGACCCCTCAAGCGCCAACATGACCCGCAGCACGGCCGTGCCCTCGGGCATGCAGAATTCGGCCTGCCGGAGCGACCACTCCGATTGATTGGCGGGGTATGGGATCTGCCATGTCTGAAGCGCGCTCATGCCGGGCGCGAATGCCTTTAAGACCACGCCGTTCGTTCCCGTTATCTGCTGGCTCCGCATCCACACGCTCAGCCGATAGGTTCTGCCCGGGCGAAAACTCTCGGTGGTCTCGTAATTCTGAGCCGCCAGGGCCTGACCTTTTCCCGAGGGGTTATACAATTTCAGGCTCGCTTGGCCGCCGTGGCGCTCCGCCCGATCGATCTCCGTTTCGCCCGCCGACCATCGTTCGCCCGGAAACAGCATCGTCCGGGCAAATTCGACGGGCCCCTCGTCGCTGCAGCGCTCGAAACCGCCATCGATCACCATCGGCCCAGACCCGGTCCCCATGCGAGGGGCCAGGGGGGGAATCTGCCCCTGCACCAGGCACCATGCCAGCGCCCAAGGATCGTGGCCCGTCTGCGGTCGATTGCTCTGGAACAGCGTGGGCAGATACTCGTGATAGAGATACGCAAACACCGAAGCTGGCTCACGCCCGCTCCAGATCACGTCACAATCGCGGTAATCCTGAATGCCGATCTCCTGCAGGAACCATTCGTTGGGCTCCTCGAAACCGACCACCGTTTCCGGCTCTATCGCCCGGCAGTCGGCCGCCATGGTGCGCAGCTGTTTCCTAAAGACATCCGCGGACCATCGGCCGGGGCCGGGCGGGTGCCCGTGTGAGCGACTGTAGCAGACCTCCGATTTTCCCCCCACCACCTGGTCTATCTGTATCAGTTCGGCGCCGCGCCGCGCGCACTCGGCCGCCGAGCGATTGAGCCACGCGACGGTCCACGGATCACCAGGGCACATCACGCAGTGCTGCCCGCCGCGCAACCACGTGCAGTCCCTGACCATCGGTTTCCCATCGCGCCGCACGGCCGCGTGCGGGAGGCAGTTGGATTCGAGCTGATCCCGAATGTCCCAGAGAAAGCCGCCATCGGCCCGTTTCCCATAACTGAGACTGTAGTTATAACCCGACGGCCACAGGAACGCGTGGGCGTTGATGTCCCGGCCACGGCGAATCAGCTGCCGGAAGCGCCCGTCGGAAGGATAGGCGGGAAAATATTCTGGCCCCACCCATTTGCCCACCTTCTCCCATCCCCAGTAGGCGACGATCAATGGCGCCCCCGGCGGGTACTCCTTCTGCCAATAGTCGCGGAACCACGACTCGATCGACTCCGGCTCCGCGAGCCACGCGCGGGTGAAACGGACCATCGCCGCGCCCCCCTTGAGCCAGGCGGGCACATCGTCCCGCTCCGCGAACGTCCGCGCGCACCATGCCTGCTCTTTTGCCCATGCCTTGTAGAGATCGGCGGCGTCGCGCCAGTCGGTTGCGGCATCTTCCCGCGCGCTCGCGAAGCCAGTCAACACGATGTCGTAGGGCAATTTGAACTGATCGCGCTGGAAGCAGGGATATGTCCAACCCCAATCCATCCCAGTGGCCGTCCTCCTCATGAACAGGCTTTTCCGGTGCCCCTCTCCATCGAGGGCCGCTGTATACACCCCGCCTCTCTCCCCATAACAGCAACCAAAACCCGCCGCCAGACTGCCCGGCTGGTCAAAGCGCCTCGTCTCGCCCTCCTTCCAGTCGGACAACCTGTGGATGCCCCCTTTCGTCGCCCCAGCCACCGCGATATCGTGCGAACCGTTGGCACCGGCCGAGCCGATCGCCATGATGGGGTAGGTCACCGATTCCATGGTCACGCCGGAAGGCATCGTGGCCTCGAGCCCAAATCGCACCAGGCCGTCGCCCCCGCGGGTGAAAATCGTGCAGACGACGGAGATGGGTTGCCCCTCGAATCCCGTGAAAGTGACCCTCGCTCCGCGATCCGCGCCCCTCGACCAAGGCTCAACGCGGGCACGCTCCGCCTGTCCCGCGTCACACGATTTCACGACACCCGGGGAATCATCCGCCCGCGAAAACTCGAACCGAAACAACGGCGCCGGTCTGGCCGCCGTGACCCATTCCCGGCCGGACCGCTTGTCGACCACCGAACAAATCGACCCGCGCGAAGCCAGGGCCACCGCCACCCGATCGCTCTCCACGAGCGGCCGATCGCCCACATCCGCGCCCAGCACCGCGCCCAGCAGCAGCGAAGGTAAAAACATCACAGCGATTGCCGCGGAGTCTATCTCTCGGAATTGATAAATGCCATTCACTATTTTAAGAACTCGGATAGCGGCCCGGGGCTTCTGGCTATTCGACAGCAACCTGTTGGAGTTCAGCCTCTAGGCTGAATCGGGCACGAAACAGGCCAGAGCATGGACTCCAACGGTTTCGGTCGAGCGAACCAAAAGCCCCGGATGGCGGCGGCGAGTTCCCGACCATGACCTGCCGCTACGCCAACGGGACATTGCTCCACCACGTGGACAACTGGGATGTGGTCAAGGAGGTCTACAGGGCCGTCCCCGCGACGGCCCAGCCCCGTGGGACGTTTGGTGGCGTCTTCGTGGGCGAGCGTGGATGGCTCACGAGCATGTCGGGGGTCGGCAGCGGCCCTATCGAGGGTGAACCCGAGAGCCTCTTCGCGGAAATGGGCCTCAGGTCACACCAAGAGGCGCTGGCCAACAACCATCACGCCAACTGGTTCGAGTGCATTCGCACGCGGGCGCAACCAAGCTCTTACGAGGAGATCGGCCATCGGTCCGCCTCGCTGGGGCTTCTGGTGATCGCGGCCCACAAGCTCGGCCGCTCGCTCAAATGGAATCCGGCCGAGGAGGAGTTCGTCGGAGACGATGCCGCGAATCGCCTTCTCTCACGCGCCCTGCGCGAACCCTGGGCAATCTGAGGGGCGGCGATGGCCCGCGCGCCCGGTGCCCAGGCCGCTATTCGACATCGATCTCCCCCACCCTGTACCGGCGTCTTCCGTCATCGCCGTTCAGGGGCAGGGCAATCACGGGAGTCCCATCGGCCATGCCGACCGAGACGAAGACGTCGTAAGTCCCCGTCTTCAGCGTGGGCACGTTCTCACCGAAGGGGGGATACGTCCCCCGTTCCTTCATCCGCAAGATGACGCCTTCATTGATCGTGGGAATCGGAGTGACGATGCCCACCCGGCACGAAGACGCGTGTTTGATCTCCTTCGCCTTCCCCGGTTCCGCGGCCGGCAGCGACCTGACATCCAGCGACTGATCGCAGAGCACCCAGGCGATATCGCCCTTGCGATCTTTCAGCGCGAACGCGATGTTTCCCCCGCGATAGCAGGGGGCGACGCCCACGTTGGCCCATGTCGTTTCGATGGTGAACACCTCGTCCAGTTTGACCGATTTCGGCATGCGGACCTCGCGAAGCTCCAGACGATAGCCCAAGCGGAGATTGATCCTGTCGATCGCGTCCCGGTTTTCCCTCAGGTACGCCTCCGGCCAGCCGTGGATCGACATGTAACTGGCGCGGTATTCCTCCACGGATCGCACCAAAAGCTCCGGGTCCCACGACTTTTGAAACACCAGCCAATCGTAGTGGCCGTGCTCCAATATCACGGGAAGCGTCGGCCAGAACTGCTGGGCCATCTCGGCATGGAACCAGTGCCTCGGTGCCTTTCCCACCAGGATGCTGTCGTCGCGAAGCGTCACGCCCCGCGAGAACGCGTAATCGGTTGTCGGGAAGTGGGCGCCCGGCCGGGTGGGCCCGGCCACGTCATCGCTGATGGCCAACAGCGTATCCGGAAAATACTTCTTATGGAGGTCGATGTGGAGTTTGACGGCACTGTCGGTCTGCTCCTGATTGAGTTTGGAGGAGTACCCCGTGTGGCCCTCCCCCCACAGGCCGAATGAACCTATGTCGATGAACGCCACATCGGGATTGCCATTGTATCGTTTCGCCATTTCGGCGAGGAAATTCCCGAGCTTTTCGAGGAAAACTGGGTCGTCGAAAACTGGATCCCAGAGCTTGGCCTCCGGGCTGTACTTCTGGCCCGACTGATAATAGATCCCTTTTGCGCCAGCGTCCTTGACCCATTCCGGGGTCGCGAATACGAAACGATCCTCACTGGCGATGACCCGAAAGGCGATCTTCTTTCCCCGGGCGATCCAGGGCTGCGCGTAAGAGTCGATGAGATCCCATCGGAACTTCCCCTCTTGCGGTTCGAGGTAGCACCATGGGATGCGGAAGTAGATCGTCGAGCAACCGGGGAACCAGTCGAGTGTATCGCCCGGGGGCTGGAATCCGCCATAGGCCCAGAGCCGGTTCGAGTAATGGAAATGCACCCAGCCCATGCCGGGATTGATCAGGGCCTCCTTGGTCGCGGCCGGCCTGATGATCGAAATGTCGTCCTCCGCGATCGAGGAAAGGCAGAGCGACAACAATGAGGCACACAATATTCTTCTCATGACTCGCACCAACATCGTATCTGACGGAGCAACGGAATGGCGACATCCCTCGCTACGGCCCGGCCCGCGCATACGCCCGCACGTAATCGACTTCGAAATCGCGCGGGTACGCCATGTCCGGGTCGATCTTCCCGATCCAACCCGAGTATTGAAAGAGCGCCATCAGGATGAACATTTTCTCCTGCGGTGTAGGACCCGTGTAGGTCTTGATGACCTTGCCGTCCAGATACCAGTCGACCCGTCCCTCCTGCCACTCCATGGCCCAGACGTGGAAACCCATGGAGGCGTCAATGCCCACCTCCGGCCGGTAATGGGCCTCCTTGGTGAAATGGACGTTGAGATCGACCTTGCTCGTCGCGTCGTGGATGTTCCGGCCCTGTAGCTCGAAGATATCGATTTCCAGGACGCCGTCGCCGATCGTCTTTCGGTGGCCGTCGGGTGTGTACTCCTGTTTTGTGGGATCATGCTGGTGCAGCCAGAAAGCGCTGAGCAGGCCCTCGCCGCGCGGACAGCGGCACCGGATCTCGAACCAGCCATACTTCTGGGCAAACTTGTCCAGTATCTGGAACTCGTTCGTCGTCGCGCCAAACCGGTGATCCGACGTCTGGATGCAACTCACGCACTGATCGCTCTTGTCCGCGCGATATGGCAAGGTCGCTCCTATCCGCAGCTTCAGGATCCCGTCCTCGATCACGTAGTGCGCGTTGTGATCGGTCCAGCGGCTCGCCTTCCCGATCCGCTTGAAGTACTCCTTCCGCCCGGACCTGTAGGCGGGAAACCAGTGCATGTCATTCAGCTGCGGCCTGTCAAACTCATCCTGGAAAACCAGCCTCCACCCCGGCTTGTCCGGCGGCGGGGCTGGCGCATCGGCGCCCAGGCCAATTGCTCCCAGCAGCGAGCATGCGAGAGTGACGTGCGGGGTCCTGATATTCATCGGCGCTCCGGAGAAACAAGCTCACGTCTCAAAATCTGGATCGGATGGAGGGCGGCCCGGCCGGTGCCACCGCGGATCTGGTGTCGGCAACTGGTGCCAGGGGCCGCGATGAGCGCGTCCGTCGGAAGTGCGCGCACGGCCGGGAACAGGACAAGTTCACCGATCTCTTGCGATAGCTGGTAGTGTTCGATCTCGTATCCGAATGATCCCGCCATGCCGCAGCAGCCAGATGGGATCACGCGGACATCGAGGCCCGCTAGCCGCTCGAGGATGCGGACGGCGGACGAGAGCGAGGCGATGGCCTTCTGCTGGCAATGGCCGTGCAGATGGACGGTCTTCTTCTCCTGGCGGAATGAGGCGGCGGTGATGCGGCCGGTATCCATTTCGCGGGCGAGGAATTCCTCCACGAGCAGGGCGTTGCGTCCCAGTTCGCGGGCTTTGTCCTGCATATCTCCGCGCAAAAGGTCCGGGTATTCGTCGCGGAACGTGAGGATGGCCGACGGCTCCAGGCCGATCAGCGGGGTCGCATCACCCACGACTGGGTGCAGGAGACGGACATTCTGCTCCGCGAAACCACGGGCGCGGCGCAGAAGACCCTTGGAAAGGGAGGCCCGGCCACTTTCCACATGGGCCGGGATGACGACCTCATATCCAACTCCCTCCAGCAGTTCGACGGCCTCCATCCCCATCTCCACGTCATTGAAATTGGTGAACTCGTCGCAGAAGAGAAGCACCCGAGAATTGTGGCCCGGCGCGCAGGATTCCCGCGGGCGCGAGTCAAACCACGCCTTCAGCGTAATCTCTCCCAGAAGGGGAATGCTGCGATCGGGGTGGAAGCCGGCGAGCCGATTGGCTATGCGGCGCAGCCAGGGCGTGCCGAACACGAGATTCCATGCCCAGGGGGCAATCGACGCGAGGCGGGCGACATCGGCGAAGCGGGCGATCATCTGCGCGCGCCGCGGCGTGCCCCTCGCATCGTAGTAGTGCTGGAGGAATTCGGCCTTGAGCTTGGCGACATCCACATTGGACGGGCACTCCGACTTGCAACCTTTGCAGGAGAGGCAGAGATCCATCACGCCCTTGATCTCATCGCTGTCGAAGGGGTCCGCCGCGGCCGAGCGCGTCAGTATCTCGCGCAGCATGTTGGCCCGCCCACGGGTGGTGTCGTGCTCCCGCCTCGTGGCCATGTAGCTGGGGCACATGGTTCCGCCCATGAGATGCGATTTGCGACAATCGCCGGAGCCATTGCATTTCTCGGCGGCGCGCAGATAGCCCCGCGTGGCGGAGAAATCGAAAACCGTCTCGATCTCACGGGTGACCTGGCCGGGCTCGTAGCGAAGATGCGTATCCATCGGCGGCGCCGCGGTGATCTTGCCGGGGTTGAAGATGCCGCGCGGGTCCCACGTGTTTTTCGTGGCGACAAGGTGCTGGTAGTTCCGGTCGCCGACCATCATGGGCAGGAACTCGCCGCGCAGCCGCCCATCGCCATGCTCCCCGCTCAACGAGCCGCGGTAGCGCTTCACGAGCCGCGCGGCCTCGGTGGCGATGATACGAAAGCGCCGCCGATCTTCGTCGGATTTGAGATCCAGGATGGGCCGCAGGTGCAATTCGCCGGAAGCGGCATGACCGTAGTGCACGCACTCCATGGAGTGCTCGCGCAGGAGCGCATCCATGTCGCGAACAAAGGCGGGCAGATCGGCGGGATCGACGGCGGTGTCCTCGATGACGGCGACGGGCTTGGGATCGCCGGGCAGGTTGGCCAGGAGGCCAAGCGCCGCCTTGCGCAGGTCCCACACGCGGCCCTGGTCCGCGCCCCACACGACAGTAATACTCTGGCCGAGCCCCGCGGCCCGGAGATCGGCCTCCAGGCGCGCGGCGGCGCCTTCGACCCCCTCGCGGTTTTCGGCGGCGAGTTCGACCGCTAGGATGGCCTCCGGTTCGCCCTGAATGAAGAAGCGGTTCTGGCGCTGGCCGATGTTGGCCTTCGTGCAGTCGAGGATGTAGCGATCGAGCAGCTCGCCGGAGCGCGGCGAATGCCGCAGGGCGATGAGGTTTGCCCGCAGGGCCTCGTCGATGCTGGCGCAATGGATACAGATGAGCGCACTCTCCCTGGGCGGCAGTGAAACGCAGCGCAGGGTGATTTCCGTGAGGAAGGCGAGCGTGCCCTCCGAGCCGGCGATCAGGCGGCAGAAATTGAATGGCGGTCCACCCGGCGCGAATGGCGAGCATTCCGCGAGCAGGTCCAGCGCGTAGCCCGTGTTCCGCCGGTGGATGCCCGGTTTCGGGAACTCGCGTGCGATCTCCGCCCGGTTGGCCTCATCCGCGAGCAGGTCGCGCGCCTGTCTATATAGGACGCTTTCCAGCGATCCTCCCCCGCACTTTGCCGCAAACTCCTCGTTGGCCACCTCGCCGAACTCGGCCGCCGAGCCGTCGCTCAGCACCGCCCGCACGGAGATCAGGTGGTCGCGCGTGCTGCCATAGATGACGGAATTCGCGCCGCAGGCGTTGTTTCCCACCATGCCGCCGATCATCGCGCGGTTCTGTGTCGAGGTCTCCGGCGCAAACTGGAGGCCGTGCGGTCTCAGCGCGAGATTGAGTTCATTGCGCACGACCCCGGGCTGCACGCGGGCCGTGCGCGCCACCGGATCGATCGCGATGATGCGGGTCAAATGTCGCGACACGTCCACGACGATGCCGGCGCCCACCACCTGGCCCGCAAGCGAAGTCCCGGCCGCGCGCGGGATCAGGGGGACACCATGCGCGCGCGCGAAAGCCACCAGCCTCCGCACGTCCTCCTCCTGCTTCGGAAAAGCGACGGCGAGAGGCACCTCGCGATACACCGACGCATCCGTGGCATAGAGGATGCGCGATGCGCCATCGACATGCAGTTCGCCCTCGAGCGAGGAGGCCAGTTGCAACCAGGGGACGCCGGGGACCGATGGGGATTTCATGGTTTCGAAAGGGATTCGTCGTTCCGGTGCAGCCGCGCCGCGAGCACCAGCGCGGCGGTCATGGCCGCCGAGCCCGCCAGCACCAGCACGCCCGCGGTGTAGCCGCTGGTGCGCTCGCGCAGCCAGCCCATCGCGTAGGGGCCGACGAAACTACCCAGATTGCCGATGGAGTTGATCAGCCCGATCGCCGCGGCGTTGGCGGTGCCGGCGAGGAAGCTCGTCGCATAGGCCCAGAAACTGGGCGTGTAGCCCGTCATTCCAATGACCCCGATGCACAGGCACACCAGGGCCAGGATAAGGCGGCCCTGCACGAGCGCGCCCGCCGCAAGTCCCGCGCTCCCCAGCGCCAGGAGTCCCGCCGTGTGCCAGCGACGTTCGCCGGTTCGATCCGAGGACCATCCCGCCACCAGTTTTGCCGCCACGCCCAGCGAATAGGGCAGCGATACGAGTAAAGCCACTGTCACGTTCGGGAGGCCCGACAGCGATTTGACCATGGTCGGCAACCAGTAGCTCAGGCCGTTCGACGCGATCAAGCCGAAGAAATACGCCGCCGAGAACAGCAGCACCTGCGGATCGCGGAGCGCCTGAAAAACTGTCTGCGCGCGATGTCGCCCGGCGTGCGCCTTTGACGCGCGTTCGCGCTCGAGTTCGCCCACGAGCCAGGCCCTCTCATCATCCGGTAGCCACCGCGCGTCCCCGGGCCGCTCCGTCAGAAAAAACCAGCTGGCGATGCCAAGCGCGATCGCGGGCACGCCTTCCATGATGAACAGCCAGCGCCAGCCCGCGAGGCCGAGCCAATCGAGCTTCAATAGCGCCCCCGACACCGGCCCGCCGATGACCATCGCCAAAGAGATCGCCGACATGAACAGCGCGACCGCCTTGCCCCTGTCCGCGGCACGGAACCAGTTATTGAGATAGACGATCATCGCCGGGAAAAATCCCGCCTCCGCCGCGCCGAGCAGAAAGCGCAGCCAGTAGAACTGGTGCGCGTCGCGGATGAAGCCCATCGCGACTGCCAGCGCCCCCCACGACAGCATGATGCGGCACACCAGCCTGCGGACACCCCAGCGCGCGGCGAAGACAGCGCCCGGCACCTCGAGCAGGAAGTAGCCGACAAAGAAAATGCCCGCGCCGAACCCGTAGGTGGCCGCTGTGAAATTCAGGTCCGCCGTCATCTCCAGTGCCGCATAACTCACATTCACCCGGTCGAGATAGGCGATGACATAGAGCAGGCACAGATATGGCATCAGCCGCCACATGACCCGGCGCCGGGCTCGCGCGCCCACGTCGGGCAAAGCCATGCTTGAGCTAGCCATCCGAATCATGTGCGCCTGATGACGGGCAGAGTGAGCATCGCGCGCGGCACGATCAGCACCCGGCAGGCGGGACCCAGTCTCGCACTCGCGAATTCCAGCGCCTCGGCCATCGTCGCCGCGGGGATCATTTTGCAGGCGGAGACCAGATCCGGGCACTCGCTCCCCACGATGATGACATGCGATTCCTCCAGCACCTTGGCCATCACAAAGGCCCTCTGCTGGCCGGGGGGATACCCGTTGCGCCGGGCATCATCCAGAATGGACTGGATATTTGGCGCATCCCGCATGGCGGCCAAGAAACGCTTTTCTCCCACGCCGACTCCCGCGCCCTCCTCGCAGCGGGCCGGGATGATGAAGAACCCGCCCTTTCGGACGACCGGGACCGGGGCGAAGAAAAGGTACGAGGGGGCGCGGCTGGCCTGATATAGGTTGGTATCCTTCGGAAATCCGACCCCTCCAATGGCGATGTCATACTGCTGCGGGATGGCAACCTCAAATACGGATTTCGCGAAACCCACCAGATCGCGGAAGGCCAGTTCGGGATCTCCCGCGGCCACCCGCAGCAATCGTTTGTCATCATCCAGCACGACATTGAGGATGAATCGGAGCCGGGCGCGGCGGGCGGCTTCGTTGACCGCGTCCTGGAAGGGGTTGCCCTCGATCTGCCCGAGCCGGGTCCCGGGATGATCGAGGAACGCCGGACCGTGGGTGTGAGTGATGAGCGGTTCCCCGGCGGCGCCGACAGCGACGGTCTTGCCCCCGGCCGAATAGCCCGCGTACTGGTGCGGCTCGACGATGCCGGTGGAAACCAGCAGATCGGCCTCGACTGCGGCGCGATGGATCAGGACGGGCACGCCGCCCGGTGTGACGCCGAGATTCATCAGGGCCGCCGGGTTCTGGGGCTCGTTGTCGATGACACGGTATCGGGCAACGACCTCGGCGCCCAACTTGGTGACCTTCTCTTCCTTCGAGGACGGCCGATGCATCCCAATGCCACACAACAGGGTGATATCCTCATCCCGCACCCCGGCATTCTCCAGTTCACGCAGCAGGGCCGGGACGAGCAGGTCGTCGGGACTGGCGCGGGTGACATCGGTGAACACAATGCATGCGCGGTTGCCGGGTTTGGCCAAATCCCTGAGCGGCGATGACCCGATGGGATGATCGAGCGCCTCTCGGATGGCAGCCGTCGCGTCCTCCAGGGGCGTCGTCGGCCGCGAGACAACCAGCGTGGCTCGCATGTCCGGGGGCAGGCTGAATTCCAGGAAAGACTTGCCGTACGGGATGCGGTACATTTTGGGTTTCACTTTCGATCGTTGCGCGGGGTTTGTTGCGCGAACTGCTCTGCGCGGCGGGCCTCCTCCACGATCCCGGCCCCGCGGTGCACGAGCAACACGGCGGATAGCACCTCTGGCGGCACCCGGACCGACACCTTCGTGCCGGACGCATCGGGGCTAACCGGCCGCACGTCGCCGCCGAGCGCGGCAACGGCCGCCTCCCGCACCGGCCCCGGCGCGCCCATGTCCTCCACTTCCACCTTGGCCTCGGTGAGGGCATCGTGATTGTAAACAGTCAACAGTGTCACCTTTCGGTCGGGTTCGTTGAGCATGAATCGTTTGACGCGGACCCGGGGGTCACTGACCGTAACGCCCAGGTCGTCCATGAAGCGCGCCCGGTAAAGGACATGTTTGATTCTCCGGCGCAGATCGAGGACCAGCGCGGTATGCCGCGTCAGGACCTCTGGCTGGGCGTAGACCAGGAAGCGATTTCCGAGGAGGAAGACTTCGTTGAGGGTCTCGGCGGGCGAGCGAAGCGTGGGGGGGCCCTGGATCCGCCAAAATCCATCGAAGAAGATGTGGTCCGGAAATGTGTATCGTGTGAGTTCGGGATACGAGTCGGGCCAAAAACCGGTGGAGGAGGGCGCGATGAAGAAGGAGTCGAAGTATGCGGAGTACGCGTCCCCGTAGCCTTCGGTCTCCATGGCAAATTCCGGCTGTATGCGGCGCGCGTTCTCCTTGATGCGCTTGGCCAGTGCCACGAAACCCTGCGCCCACGCGCCGTGGTGGGCATGCCCGTGCGCCGGGTTGAAACAATACTTGGCGGAATCCGCGCCGATCTGGTCGAGGAACATCGCATCCGTGCCGTACTGCCTCACATACTTTTCGACTGTCCAGTAGTGAAGGTGGTCCTGCCACCCTTTCGCTGCCGAGCACATGAAGTAGAAGAGGGAGTCGTAGGGCGATCCGGCCGGGGGCGATGGCCAATGTCCCGATGCCCTCTTGTACTGCGGATAGAGCGTGCCGTCGTAGTGCATCAGGGCGTTGTCCTTGAAACCGCCCTCCCAGTCCGGAATCGGCACCGTCGCGGGAATTTTTCCCGCACACTCGGGCGGGGCCTGGGGCCAGCGCGGGTCCCATGCCTGACCATTGATGTAGAATGCCGCGTGACCACCCTGCCCGCGGACCGATCGGATCACTTCCGCGAACTCGCGTTCCGTCCCCATCAGCGGGTCGGGAAAGGGAAAGCGGTTGCAGCGGTGCTTGCCCGCCGACACGCTAGCGACCATCTGTCCACCAAAGCGCGCGAAGTTCAGACCGTAGCCCCGAGCCAGCTGCATTTTCTCAACAATGTCCTTTGCGAATCGGCCATTCCCGCCGAGGGGCAGAGTCCATTCCAGTCGGCCATCGCACTCCTTGAGCCATCGTGGGGGATCCGGGGGCGGCGACCAATTGTTGAACCACTCCCGGTACGAGTCGGCGGCAGCATGCCAGTCACCGGCGTGGACCCCCGTCACGAATTCGGATGACGACCAGCGCGCGCCGTTCGGCACGTGGGCGAACTTGCTCATCTGGAGAGTCAAGGCGCCGCCGTCGCCGGAAGGCCGACTGTCCAACCCAGTCATCAGCAACGTCGGATCATAACTGGCAAAGTACAGACCGCAGGCAGCCTTTCCCCCATTCTCCCCCGTGCCGCTTGGCCTGCTGAACAGGTCTACCCAGGGCATTGTGGCGCGACCACCCACATACTCGCCACTGCGTTTGCCGTTCTTCTGGGGATTGGCGATCAGGTGCCCGGCCCCCCACGCGGGCCAGGTGAGAAAGTTGTCCTCGCTGCGCGGGCCGATGCGAAGGCCGCCCAGGACCGGAAATACGACCTCCACGATCTCCAGGCCCTCGGCCTGATTGTGGACGGCAATGGTCCACCGCACTTCATTGCTCGCGTCTCCCAAGGTCGCCTGACACATGACCTGTGCGGTGCCCCCGGCACGCCCTGCCACCCTATAATCGAACCGCAGCGTCTGCCCCCCATCGCCCCTGGTCAGCACGTGCCCTGTCAGCGAACCGGGCTCGGGCGAAAGGACCCCCACCTTTTTCGTCCTGCCGTCGAAATATCTCAGATTGAAAAGTGAGGGGGCCGACGCGCCCACCGTATAGTCCTCGCCCAGCGCGCGGTTCCGGATGGAGATCAGGGTGCCATCGGTTACATCGAACCGCATCGAGAGTTGATTATTCCCAAGTTCAACCACCTTGGCCGACCCGCTGCCGATCGTTTTCTGCGAATCGTCTCCTGTGGACCGTCCTTCCTGGACGAGCCCCATCACCGCCAATGCCGCCGGGAGCGCCAGCTGCCCTAAGCGGCCGTGGCTCAATCGCGCGGGCAACCGGTTGCGTCGATCCCTCGGGGCGAGTCTTTCGGTGCGGCATCTTCTGGAAACAAGAGAATCAAGCGAAGCCATCCTGCACATGACCACAGGATGTGAAACAAAGGACGAGCGGTCGAGTGGGAATGCCGGAAGGGGAGCCATGCCTCGCACCGGGGTCTGAGGAGCGGGGATCGGCCAAGTCACTTCGCGGCGGATTCCAGCAGGGACACGCACGCCAGTTCGCGTCCATCGCGGGCGAAGATGTATCTTCCGGCGAAGGCGGGGTGCGCCCACGTCTTGCCGATGACCTTGGTGCGCGATCGCTCGTCATAACCGGTTGGATTGAGTCGAGCGAGGATGAGATCGCCTTCGGCATTGAGGATGATCGCGCGGTCCGCGTCATTGAGCCACACGAGGCTCGCCTGGGGATCGCGGCCCCGGGGCGTCATCCGGTGGCCGTCGTCCCAAAGTTTTTCGCCAGTCCTCAACTTGAAGCACGTCAGTCCGGAAGATCTATCGAGCAAGTAGACATAGCCGTCGCGGTACAGTGGCTGGGACATCTCGCCACGAAGTTGGCCTTGCTCCCAGAGCAAGGTCGCGCCCTGCTCGAGACGGATCGCCTTCGATCCCTCCCAATAGCCGCTCACGAAAACGATTCCCTCTTGGAAGATCGGAGAGGCGATTGAGACCGCGTAGGTGACTTTATAGGGGATAGCCCACAGCGATCTGCCGTCACGGGGATCGAGCCCGCGGATGTATTCGGGTGTCCAGCAGACGAGCTGTGGTCGCCCGTTATGCTGGATCAGGATCGGCGTGCAGTAGCCGCAGGGGTCGGGCGCACCGCGCCAGACCTCCTTGCCGGTCCCGCGGTCGAGCGCGATGTAGCAGCCGTCGGGAACCGCGCCGACGTGGAGGATCACAAGATTCTCGAAGAGCAGAGGCGATGCGGCGAATCCCCATGTTGGCAGGCGCGCGCCATGGTCGCGCACCATGTCTATCGACCATATCGCCTTGCCCGTGACCGCATCGAGGCAGAGGGCGTGGCCCAGCGCACCGAGCGTGTAGACGCGGCCATCGCTCACGGTTGGTGCCGCGCGCGGGCCGTTGCCGTGCTGCAGGCCCCGATAGACCGCCCCGTACGCATGGGCCCAGAGTTCCTTGCCGGATGCCGCATCGAAGCAGAGCACCCGCTCCATCTCCTCCTGCGACCTCTGGAGATCCATCGTGTAGACCCGGCCGCCGGCCACCACCACGCCCGCGTCGCCGCCGCCGACAGACCTGCGCCATATTTCCCGCAAACCCTCCGACGGCCATCGCTCCGGAAGCTTTGGCGCATTCCAGGTACCGTCGCCGCGCGGGCCCCTCCACCGTGGCCACTCTTCGCCGACGGTTGCGGCCAGCGATGACCGCGGCGCGTCTGCCGCGCGCGCCACACCCATGCACCCGATCGCACAAACGATGAAGATGCGCAGACCGTCTCGCACGAGGCCATCCCGAGAATCTGTCGGGCTCATCAAACTCTTAGAAACAGCCAGGGATTCGCTGGGGAAATCCCTTCGACACTATTTCTCCCAGAGTTCGCAGATCGTCTCGACAGTGCGATCGACCAGGACCTGCCCTCCCTCTGGACCGACCATGTTGCTCATGATGGTGGCACTATAGTTGGTGAAGGGATTTCCATCCAACGTCCCGCCCGCGACCGCGCGCGGCGTCGGCAGATAGTAGGCGGGTTCCCGCCCGGAGGAGGCCAATTGGATCAGGAAGGTCTGGACGGCCGGACTGCGCGCCTCGATCTGAACGCCGTAGTCGACAAATAGCTCGAAAGGATTCGTTGCGATGGCCACGTCTCCCAATCGCAACACATGCATCTCCATCGCATAAGTTTTCCGTTCGCCCTTCTGTTGGGCGAGATATCGTTCGGCCACCAGCCCATAGAAATCTCGGGTCCAGTGATCGGTCTTCTTCCGCGTCTTTCTGCCGTCGATTTCCTCGCACACCTTCTTGGCGACCGCATGTTCGTCGGCGGTGACGATACGCGCGGGCAATTCGATCGGCCGGACCCTATGGGCGAACGGCACGTCCGCCCGGATGTCTTTGGCGATGACGTCGGCCACATCTTCGAAGGCGCCGGCGACACGGCGACCGATCTCTTGGCCATAGGTCAGGCCACGGAGTTCGCACATCCGCTGTTCGGCCTTGCGGTGCACCTGCAACCGCGGGGTCTGGTCGCCGGCCGCGGCGCAGAATCCCAGCACGCAGACATCCGCGCCGTGCCGCTCGCGGATCAGTCGCCTGGCCTCGGCCCAGAAATCCGCGCTGACCTTGATGCCGCCCTCGGCCTGGGCCGTCGTCGCCAGGCTGAGCGCCGCAGCTTTCAACCGCCTCTGCGGGTCGTAAAAGCACAGCACCTGGACCGCGTGGTCCTCATAGCCCTCGATATGGCGAAATTTGGGATCCTTCATGTCGCCATACATCTTTACCGTGCCATCGCTGTATGTGACGCGGCGATTGTGACCCGCGACGGCCTGCCCCAGCCCCCACGCGACGGCCCCCGCCGCCCGACTCTCCCAGGCCCTCACGACCGCCGCGGCCATCCGCTCGTACATCCAGGGCACGTACTCCTTCGGCTGCATGGCATCCTCGTAATCCCTTTCGTCATACCGGTCCTGGGCGATAACAGGCGCCGTATGCGTGTGCGTCGCGGCCATGAAAAGCTTGCTCATGTCGAAGCCCGGCAACCGCCCGGCCAGATGCTTGCGTAATCCGTCCTGGATCCCCGGCCGGATGACGCACAGATCGCAGGAGATCATGATCGCCTGATCGAGCACCTTTTCGCCATCTCGCGACTCCAAGGCCAGGACGCTGGCCGTCAGGCGGCTCTGTATCTCACGCCCGATGCGGACGGACGTGTTGCCGGTCAGGGGGACGGGCCGGTCCGGCGTGATGTCGGCCGTGGCGGCCCCAATCCAGAGTTCGGCGGCTTGAATCGGGAATACCGCCAGTCCGAGCCACAGAACGAGCCAGTTGGCCCAAACGATGAAATGCATCCCTTCAATTCCTACGAGCGCCCGCGGTGTGGATTTAGCCATGAGAAGAAATGTATATTATCTTTGAATTATTCGAAGCAAGCCGGAAACGCCGGCCCTTCGCCATCAGCCCCGGGCCTGACATCACCACCGCAACCGTATGCGGAGAAACTGGCGGGTCGATTCGCGCATCGGCGTGTTGGCCCGAACGGTGATATCCTCGGACCCATCGCCACGCGACACCGGAGGCTCGATCAGCAAGCTCGAGAGGGGGTAGGTCGTCCAGTGTATCAAGTCGGAGGATTCCTGCAGATCGTACAGCAGGGCCCCATGCTCGACTGGACGGCGGAAATCCAGGAGCATGTATTGGTCGCTCTCCGCATCGCCGACACCCGATCTCGGGAGAATCGTCCCGCCATCCTGCCAATGCGGATTCCCATGAAAGGCGAACTCCATGATGTTCGGGACGCCATCCTGATCGGGGTCATCGGTCCCGGCCGACGTGAGCGGATTGATGCCATGGAGTTCCTCCCAGTTGTCCGGCATGCCGTTAGGGCGATTGTCGATGGCCGGGGAGTAACTGACCCGAACGCCGCCATTGATGGTCTTGATGTCCCTTTCCGCCGTGACATCGACAACGGCGGTGCTGTTTCCCACCTCGAATCGGGCGATGGTAAGGTCGCTGAAGAAGTCGCTGGTCGCGCCGGAGTTGGCGCGAAACACCAGTTCGGCAAGGCACCCAGACCCCGAGGCGAGGTCGGTCGACCGAACAAGGAGCAGGGTTATAGTGCCCCCATCGGTGCTGCTGGAGAAATCGAACTGTGCGCCCAAGGCTCCGGGTTGCGCGGCTTCGATTTTCAGTAGGGAGGGATCGAAATTGATCTGGATACGAATGGACGCGAGTCCCGAGGCGTCTGAGATTTCCACAGGCACCCGGATGATTCCGTCCGGATTTCCCTCGAACGTGGGAATGCTGAGGGTGATATCTGCCGCGCGGGTGCCTCCGGCGATCAAGAGTGCCCCAACCAACATGCGGATCCGTCGGGTTTTCATGGGTCAGTTGCCTTCATCCAACGGCAGGCCCTGCAACAGGCGCTTGAGCAGAACCAAATCCTGCTGGGTCAGTTTTCCATCGCCGTTCAAATCGCCCGCCTGAAGTTCGTCCTCCGTCGCGCCGCGCCCGTGGTTTCTGACCAATTCCTTCAAACGGTGTTCGTCTGCCTCCGTCACCGATCCGTCCCCATCGACATCGCCCAGAACGTAATCGTATCCAACTTCCACATATTCGGATCCCGCAATGTCCACGACCTGCTCGATGCCGTCCACGGAGTAGAAGGTCGCTGACGCAATCCCTATTGTGGTCTTCAGACCCACGGCCGCCGAGTCATTCACCTTGAATACCAGTGTCAGGATCTTGCCTTCTCCGGGCTTGAATTGGCCCGATAGGCCGCTGATCGTCAGCGTCCCGTTGGCCGTTGCGCCGTTGTCGGCGATCTGTACACCGGCACTGAGGCCGGTCCTGAGAACGGTCTCTTTGGATTCGTTCACTTGGGTCGCCGGAGTCAACACGGCAGGTTCATATGCGATGGCAATCTCCATGCCAGCCCCACGCAAACCCATCGAGTTCTCCAGCGAGACGGGGATTCTCACGTAGTTTGCCGGCTGGCCGCGCGTGCGGCGGATGGAAAGCTTCACGGTCCCGGCCCGCGCCGTGGCCACATCGGATGGGTCGGTCTCCATGATCTTCGGCGTCGAATTCCCGGGAAGGTACGCATAGGACAGCGCGGTGACTCGGTAGCAATACGGGACACCGGGCGTGACCGCCTCGTCGCGATAGGCGGGAAGCCGCACTGGCTCGGCAAGCAAGGGACTCCACAAAGCCGGATCGGCGACCGCGCGGTAGACCTGGTAGCCGCGCAGGCGCGACTGGGACTCCGCCGCCCAACTGAGCATCACGGAGGCGGGACCCGGCGCAGCGTGCAGGTCCATGGGCCGTCCGATCCGCGGATCGCGCAGGTACACGAGCGCCCCCGCGGCCGACCCCACAAATGCATCGATGTCGCCGTCGCCGTCCAAATCCGCGATGCCTATCGTGAGATCCTGGGCGAATCCTTCACCCGTCCCCGCCCACACCTTACTCTTAAGGGTAAACCCTCCGCCAGGCACGCCGCGAAAGTCCCAGATTCTGCCGTCGTCGTCGGACACCAGCACGTCCATGGTTCCGTCTCGGTTAACGTCGGCGATCCCCGCGCCCGTGGGATTCGGGACAGGCACGCCAAGGGCATTGGTGGTGAAGGTCCCGAAAGGCGCCGCCGCATTGCCGTTGTGCAGGTAGAGCCGTGTCGAGCCATCCGCAAGCAAGATGAGGAGGTCCGGCAGCCCATCCCCGTTCAAGTCGCCCAACGCCGGGATGTTCCGGGCCGAACCGGTGACAATCTGAAAACCCGCGGCTACCGGGGGATTGGTGAAGCCGCCGGTGGAAACGAAGAACGCGAGTGTGTCCGTGGCGCCCCCCACTACGAGATCGGCGTTACCGTCTCCCGTCCAATCGCCAAGGGCGCCCACTGGAGCACTGTTTTCGGCAACGGCCGCCTTCAAAGGGCCAAATACCGAGGTCCGTGCGGAGTAGTTCATAGTGGCCCTCGTGCCCCCGTTCTCGTAAACCACGACGCCGCCAGAACAGAAAACGATCAGGTCAAGGTCGCCATCCCCATCCCAATCTCCCGGAACTGGCGCCGATTCGGAACCAAAGTCGTGGCCGCCGGGGGCGTTCGGGTTGAAGCTGAAAAGGGGGTTGAGCACGCCGCCCACCTGTACCCCGAGCCAGCGCTCGAACAGTTGCTCATTCACCACGACCAGCGACGAATCCGCCCACGAGACCCCGCCCGGCTGGAAGACGTTCGCGAAAACCGGAGACGAACCCCTCTGATACTCCTGCAGGAGCGTGATTCCGTCGCCATCGGAATCATCCCCGGCCCCCCGTCCCGTTGACGAAAGGTAGTACATTTCCCAGGCATCCGGGATCCCATCCCCGTCGCTGTCACCGTCGAAGAAATAGGCCACCGCCTCCCGGTCCGATCCGTCCACGACAAACGAGGCCTGCCTCAGGGCCACCCCCCACGCGTCCTGTTGCCGCACCCCATCGACCGTCCAATACCCGAAGGTAGTCTGGTTTAGCTGCGTCGTCGTCACTGTGGTGCCATCTGGCACAATACCCGACAAGTTGATTGTGCCTACCGGCTCACTTCGGATCACGTAGCGGGAGAAGTCAGCAAGATTCACAGTGACCATCGCTGAATCTGCGTACACCACGCCCCCCTCCTGATAGGCACTCCCAAAAACCGGCGAACAGCCGGCCGTATATTCCGCCAGCAACGTGCGGCCATCGCCATCTGTGTCCGAGTCGGCAGCGTTGTCGCTGGTTCCGTAGTAGTACTGTTCCCAGGCATCGGGCACCCCGTCGCCGTCCTCATCACCGGTGAAGAGGTAGGCGACGCCCTCGCGATCGGCATCTCGCACGACAAACGTGATCTGCGGCACCGCCACGCCCCACGCGTCCGCCTGGCGCTCTCCGTCAAGCGTCCAGTATCCGAATGCCGCCTGCGTCATGTTCGGGCTCGTGACCACCGTGCCCGGCAGCACGACAGCGGTCTGATCAACCGTTCCCGTCGGCACGCTTCGCAGCAAATAAGATGGGTAACCCGCGAGGTTACAGGTCACGAGCGCGGAATCGGCGTAGGCAACGCCACCGGCCTGATTGGTGTTGGCATACAGCGGATGCGTTCCACCGGTGTACTCCTGTTGCAGCGTGATGCCGTCGCCATCCGAATCGACATCGGCGCCATTGGCGAGGGAGCCGAAGTATTCGATCTCAAACCAATCGGGAACACCGTCCGCGTCCGTGTTCCGCTTGGCTGGAAGATAGTGTGCCGTGGCGGTTGTGTCTTCGTAGATGGTGAAAGAGATCGGGTTCAGCGAACGGCCCCAGGGATCCCGATAGGGTTCGCCGGGCTGACTGCTGTTGCTCCAATACGTGAAGCGGTAAGTGCTGTACTGTGAGAGCGGCGCCGGCGCCTTGACGGTCGTGTACACTGCCGCGGTCTCAACCCACTGGGTGGAATTCACCAGCGGGACTGGCAGGTGGGTGGCGTCGTCGACGGAGTTCTGGACGAACTCGACAATCGCGGCAGCACAGGGCGATACCGCCAAGGCCAGAAGGCCGAGGGCTGACCCGATGCACCACGCGCGCCTTGCCCAGGGCATCGCGGGCCGATCCAGCGATGCCGCCCGGTCGGGCGCGCGTCTTGTGCGAATATCACCCATGGGTAATTGCTGTTTCCTCAAGGGTTCTTTTTCGTCAGAACCAGACTATGAAGGCCGCCCGCAGAAACCGCAGTGGCTTTCGGGATGTAACTGGGCGGGGGCACGTTTCCGCCACCCCATCCCACGACGGTCCCATCGCCCGTCAGGGCCAAGTTATGCCAGGGACCCGCAGAGATCGCGACGACGCCAGTGAGACCGTCGGGTGGGGTCGCGTTTCCGCTGCCCCAGCCAACGACGGTTCCATCGCTCTTCAAGGCGATGCTGTGAAATTGCCCTGCACCAATCGCCACGACCCCCGTGAGGCCAGGGGGCGGGGTCATCTGCCCATAGAGGTTGGTTCCCCAGCAAACGATGGTCCCGTCGCTTTTCAAAGCCATGCTGTGTTCGTATCCCCCTGCGATTGCGATGACGCCCGTGAGGCCTGCGGGCACTTGTGCGAATAAGTGTGATGTTGGCCACGCCGCCACGGTGCCATCACTCTTTAGGGCGAGGCCGGAAAAGGATCCGGCCGCGATAGCGGTGACCCCTGTGAGACCGGCGGGCATACCCCGGTAAACGTCGTTGTTGGTGGGCCACGCGACCACGGTGCCATCACCCTTCAGGGCGATGCCATGATAGAAACCGGCCGCGATGGCGGTGACCCCTGTGAGGCCGCTGGGTGGAGGTGCGGTTGGTTGTCCCCAATAGTTGTGCCCCCAGCCAACCACGATGCCATCACTCCTCAAAGCCAAACTATGTTCGCCACCCGCGGCAATGGCCGTGACTCCGAAAAGCTCACTTGGCGCAACCGCTTGTCCATAATCGTTGTTCCCCCAGCCCATGACCATCGGGAGACCCGCATACGGCCGATTTGCGCCCAGCCAGCCCCATGATACCCCGGCTCTCGCCGTATTCGCCTCGGCGATCTCCCAAGCGTCGGCGACGTCCACATTCATCCGCTTGAATACGAATGGGGTGGCGTAATTGTAGACGGAACTGCCGCTGGCAAATGTCTCCCTGGCATACTCCCCGCTGTTGCTGTTACCAGACAACACGCCGTTCGTTAATGACAGACCCGGGTCCCCGCTGGCATAGAGCCAGAAAAGCGCATTCAGCACTTCGTTGGTGGTTGAGGGATTCTTGCTGATGGTCACCGAAGGATACGGACCCGCCGCGGGGATGCTGATCCAGTCAAACGCGAGCAGGCCTCTTCCATCCATGGCCAGTATCTCGAACTTCACCTGCCCGAGATCGATGTCCCAATCCGCCGCCACATCCCACGTGATGGTGTGATCGGTGTTCGCCGGGATCGCGTCGCCGAGCTTGGTGCCGGTTCCCTCGGCAAAGGTGACGGGACGGATCACCTTGGCGAACGATCTCTGGCCGTCCACAAAAGCGAGGGCCCGAACCTTGACCGTGGCGTCATCCGGATCGTTCACCCGAAAGACCACGTCCATGAGGGTCGTCCCTACGCGCATGTTGGCGGATGCGATGACGACCATGGGGGCGGTGTTTGTCGAAGCCGATGCCACGGAAAGAGCCATGCCAAGGATCACGGGCCCAAGAGGGAGGATGTTTTTTTTCATGTTCGGGGGTTTCCCTGTTTCTTTCGACGGCGGGGCGCTGAGAGACACTCCAACCCACCCCTGCGCCGCGTAACAGAAACGCGCGCACTCACGATAATAATTTGCGTCTGGCACCAAATCGGTTCAAGTGAATTTCTTGGGGAGATTCACTTGTTTCGTTGCGCGACGGGCCTGGCGGCCAACGAACCTCTCCCCGATCTCCGGGTGCCGCTTGTCCGCCATTCGCGGTCGGATCACTTCCCTATCAGTAGCTTTTCGACCGAGTCGCCCGACTTCTCAACACGCCTCGGATCCTCCACCGGCTTGAAGTCCGGATTGTGCGTGCGCAGAGATCCTTTTGGCAGATAGTCCCACCGCATCGTGGCAGGATATTTCACCTCGATGAGCCTGATCTCTTTGCGTTTTGCGAGCGCCTCCTCGGTCTTCCGTTTGATGAGGGCGTGTGATTCTTCTATTGGCACCAGTTCGGCGCTCTGTGGGCCCGTGCCCTTTTTCGTCTCGCAGGTGATCACGCCAGGAACCCATGCCCGCGCCTCTGCGGCGACCTTGTCGTCGCCCGAGACCATGACGACCGGCACCTTGTGTTCCAACGCGATCGCGGCATCCACGCCGATCTCCCCCACTTCGCGCCCGTTGAGCCACATGCCTTGAATCGCGGCAGACGAATACGAATGCGCCAGCACCCCGCCGGGAGTCAGCGCCATCGCGTGATACCCGAGCAGGATGAGCGCCTCCGCTCCGTCCAGGTCCTTGAATCGCACGCCGGGCGTCGGCCCCTGGATGAGTTTCGCGCGCGCATCAATCAGCTTCGGGTCCACATTCGTGCCGCCCCCGTGCCCGTCCCGGACCACGACCTCGGTCGCGCCCGCCGCAAAACACCCCGCGATGCATGCGTTCATGTCCTCGGCCATCAGCCGCTTGCCCTCGTCGGCGCGCGCGCCGCCGATCTGCTCGCTGCCGGTGACCCCGCTGCATCCCTCCATGTCGGTAAACACGTAAACCTTGAACGCCTGCGAAATACCGGGACATATCAGGCCCATCGCTATCACAAGACAGGCCAACATCCGTTTGATGCTGAAAATCCTTCCGTTTTCGATGTCCATAGGTGCGCTCCAATCATCGGGATCCGTCCGCGTGCCCGGCGATCCACTTTCTGCTGCATTCAACGGCCTCAAGGTTCTTGTCACAAAGGCGCGTGCAATGGAAGATCATTCCTTCGATCTCCGCCGCCCCGCAGAGGTCCGGGCCCAAGAGGAGACGGCATCGAAGGGTAGGGGCATCTCATGCGGCGGGTGCCGGGATGGTTTCCGCGCGTGGCTTCTGGGGCGCTGGGACCGCCAACAGTGGCAGGCGTCGGGCATCGCCGACCCCGAACACTTTGACATAGCCGCCTACGTCGAGAGCGTCCGCCAGACAAAGATCGCGAAGGGCCCCGGCGCCGTGCTGGCCGAGGCGCTCTCGCTGCTTCGCGCCGGACCCTCCGATGCGGGCGCGTCATCCGCGCGGCGGCTGGCGCGCGAGAGCGCCGCGGGACTCACGGATTATTTCGACCATCCATCAGCGAACGACCCTCGCGGCGGCAAGTGATCTGATCAGTCCGCAATAACCCGACACCATGACCGCCATCAATGGCGCGCATAGAGCGCGATCTCGACCGAGCGGAACTGACAGGCCGCTTTGCCTTGCACAAGCCGCTTGACCTCGACGCGGTTGCTGCCGCCCTTCAACAGTTCCAACGGGACGGCGAAGAACTTCAGCATCTCGCGCGCCGGGTAGGCCGCATTCTGCGCCAGCGGTGGGAACAGCTCTGTCCCGTCGTGCTCGCACGGCTGGAGCGCCTTCCCGTTCAGCCAGACGCCAACCCGCAGATCCGCGCAACTGGCCCTCGTCTCGACGCGCAATACGGCCCGGACGAACTGGCCCGAGGTGGTGTCATCGGAGATCACCACGTCAAAGGTCTTCTCGTTCGTGGCCGGAAACGTCCCAAATCCAGATGAGATGACGTAGTCCTTGGGCTGCGTTTTGAGAAACGCGACGTCCGCGATCCGCTTCAGCACCTCGGCCATGGGGACGCGCAACTTTTCGGGCACATAGTCGTAATTGAAAAGGCTGAGCCCATCGGCGCCCCGGTGAAAAAGGTTCAGGGCGGAGGCGCGATAAATCTCTGGCGTCGTGTAGCGCCGGGCGAACTTGTCTTTGGGGTGCTGAAAGGTCACGTAGTTCATTTCCCCGTAGATTCTGGCCCGCCGCGCCTTCGCCCTGAATCCCTCGATGTCCAGTTCCATGGTGTGATTGTAGAAGGACGAAATGTTGATCATGTCAGTCAGCCCCGCCGCATCCCAGCCGGGCACATCGAGGCCCGCCGCCTCGCACTTCGCCAATGTCTCCGGGACGCGCACGCAGAGCTTCAGCGATTTTCCGCGCTCGTCGCCAATCCGATCTATCATCTCCCTGATACGCCGAACAAACGCGGTCATGACACGGGCTCCCTCCGCGGTCTCGTCGGTGCGGAAGAATTTGGGGAAACGCTGGAAATCCAGCTCAACACCGTCGACATCGTACTTCGTACACAGTTCCCGCAGTATCGCGAAATAGTAGTCCCTCACCTCGGGCCTCATGTAGTTGAACAGCCTCACGTTGTCCTTCCTCGTGTACGGGGATGTCTCCGAATCCCCCAGCCAGTACTCGGGATGCTCGCGCCAGATGGCGTTGTGGCTCGGCCACTCCAGATCCGTCACGTAGTGATGGTCGTTCATCCTGTAGGAGATGAAGAAGTCCTTCCCACACTTCCGGCAGGCCTCGAGCGTGTCTTTCACAGGATCCCCGCCCGCATGCAGGTACCGCATGATGTAATCGTAAGATCGGAACTTGCTCGGCGGTTGATCCGGTCTGTAGCGCTTCCACGTGGGATCCACCTCCGATGGAAACAGGTTCGCGCGCCACATCGTCGGACAGCACATCACCGCGTCGACGTCGGTCCCCTTGAGCTTCTCGACGAAGGACGCGATGTATTGCGGGCTGTTCGTCTTCTGCCCGCAGACGATCAGCAGCTCGTGGTTGATGAGGCACTTGTAGCCCACTGCGGCAGAGGTCTTGTGATAGGGGGCGGCCGGAGCGACCGGGGCCGATGCGAGTGCCGCAACGATGGTCAAAATAGCAAACGGGTTTTTCATTCTGGTGAACCTCGCGAGATATTGCCTCATCGACGCGCGTTTCAAGGGGACTCTAGCCGGGATCATCTCGAAATGCCAGTTTGCGGAACTTCACACCCACCGCCATGATGACAGCATGGCACCCAGGATTTTGGCCGCGCAGATGCGTCTAACGGCCCGTTGAAAGACGTCATAGATGTCCCCTGATGGCGTGCGTGACTCGATTCCGCCGGGAGGGCCCGCGGCCTCGCGGGCCGCGCATGACAGGTGCCTTTCGTTTTCCGGTGGAATGCGGACGCCGGGGCCGGCGTCCCTCCCATATCCAGCGTGGCCGTCAAGTGGGCCTTTCAACGGATTGCTAAGCCCGATCCCGAATCGGTCACGGGCGTTCGTGACAAGCCCTCGGACGGAATCGAACGCTTCCAGCCCGAGTCTTCAAACTTAGCGGATCGCAGGTCGTGGCAATGGGCGCACCGGATGGCTCGCGGGCCAGCTCGCGCGAGCGCCGTCCTGATAGAGCCCAATCTTTTCAAAGGGGATCCGCTGGAAGCCGAGTCTCCAGGCCGGCGAATCGTCTCGAAGCCGAAAGTTGCCGGCCTGCGCGTCGACGCATCCCGGGTCTTCATTGATGAGGTTGTTTTCGATTCGCACCAGGGATCGTATCTTGGGATCAATGTCGTCCCACCATGTCTCCTTCACGGATTCTCCGGCCGCGACGCGGCGGAGGTCCTCGCCCGGCCCCTGCCAAAAGATGTTCCTGCGCACGATGTTTCCCTTGGGTTTCTTCGGCTCGTCGTCGAGCAAGTTGACCAGCTGCGGATAGCGGGTGCTGAACGGGGGCTCCTTGTAGCGGACCCCGGCGATCGTGCCCTTCTCTTGCGCCTCCTTGATTCGCCCGTCGGCATGCGGACCGCACCAGCCCAGCGCCCGCGCATCGATATGGATGGCCTTGGGGCAATCGACGAACACGTTGTTCTCGATGACGTTGTCCCGCCCGCCGCCGATGAAGACGGGCCGCAGGACCTGATAGAAGACATTGCCACGGACCGTGGCAGACGAGAACAGGTCGTCGAGGTAGATGCCGTTGCAGGGACCACCGTCCTTGCCGCAGAGGTGATGCAGGTAGTTATATTGGATCACATGGCCGCGCAGGGTCCAACTGCGCCCGGCGTAGATCGCGCCACAGTCATGGGACTCAGTGCAGACGTTGTGGATCTCGTTGTATTCGAAAATGTGGTCGTTGCCCCCGAAAAGGATCGCGGCGTGGGGGGCATCGTGAATGAGATTGTGCGACGCCCGAAGGCCGACGCCGCTCAGAAAGAGGCCCGGCCGATACATGCGGTCCCAGCGACCGAAATGATGGATGTGGTTGTTCTCGGCAAAATGGGCCGCCGGCGCGAGCGCCTTGCGGTCGCCCCCGACTAGGTAGATGCCGCCGCCCCCCATCCCTTGCATGTCGCAACCGATGACGCCGTGCCCCTCGCCGTTGAAGACGGTGACGGCGTGATTTCCCAGATTGCGAAACGTGCATCCGATCACGCGGCACCGCTCGCCGGCGGCGATCGATATGGCCGTGCCCCGCGCGGCCTCCATGAGCAGGCCGCGGATCGTGACGTGCGAGGCGCCCACCAGGCGGAAGAGGCCCGGCGCCATGGAAACCTCGACGCTCCCCCGATCGATCGGTCGCGGCGGCCAGAAGTATACGATGCCTAAACTTCGATCAATGTACCACTCGCCGGGTTCGTCGATCTCGTTGAGCAGATTAAAACCCCGAAACCACTGGCCCTTCCGGTAACCATAATTGTGATAGGGGGGAATCACGGAGATGATCTTCTTTCCCGCATCGATCGAGGCGATCTTGTGGCGCTGCTCGGCCCAATCGCGGAACCAATAGCCCTGAACCCAGGCGTCCTTCTCACCCATCCAGCGTTTCGGACGATCGCCCTCGTAAACGAAGATCCCCTCCTTGCAGCCCTTCACGCCACGGACTTCGATCGGGCTGGCCCCCAGCACCTCTTCGATCCTGATGAACCCCTCGTTCGGCCAGCGGGAGATCTCCATCGGCTCGCCGTTGAAGAATACCTCCAGCCTCGGGCTCACATTCTTTCCAACGCTGGCGTAGGCGCTGCCCATCGCGTCCTCGCCCTGGTTGTCGGTCTTGGCCAGCCAGACCTGCAGCTCCCACGCGGCGTCCAGACCGAGATCCCCATATTCGGTGATGCCCTGCGCCGCGAGATTGGCCTGAAAAATCTTGCCGCGCGCCGAAGCATCCAGACGTTCCAAGGTGCCCGGATCGGTCACCGGCTTCCAACCATCGATGTTCCGCCCGCCGCTGATGCGGACCACATCGCCGGTCCTGGCCCGATAAATGACAGGAGCCTCTGCGGTTCCGGAGTCCATCGAAGTGAGATCGATGGGCCGCATCAGCTCGTATCGGCCACCAAGAATCTCCACGACGGCCCCCTCCTTCGGCAAGCCTGCGCCGCCCTTCAGCACACGGATCTCATCGCGCGCGCGTTCGATCGTAGCGAATGGCCCATCGGTTTTTGCCGCATTCGCATTCGGGAACCGGCCAGACCAGGCGTCGTTGCCATTGGTGCCAACGTAAAAAGTGGTCCGGTCCACTGTCCCTGCGCGGATGACGGGCACCATCGCAATCGCGACTAACCCCACGAGCGACAAAAAGCGCTTCAACCAGAGACGCGACCCCATGTTCGCCGGGCGCAGGAAGCGGACGAGACCACCACGTCCATGGCTGATTCGGATCATTTTCATCGGTTCGCCTGCGTTCCTGCCGGCCCCTCGCTGAGCCGTGAATACCCTCGCGCCGCCAGCCATTCGAGCGCAGCCTTCTTCCACGTCTCCCACACCGGTCCCTGGCAGCCATTGAACCCATGGCCGCCCGAGGGCAGTTCCAGGTATTCCACGGCGATCCCGTGTGCCCGCATCGCATCGGCGAACATCCGGCTATTGTCGGGCGGCACGGCGACATCATCCTTTGCGTGCGCGAGAAATGCCGGCGGGGTGTTCTCCGACACCTGTCTTTCGTTCGAGAACAGTTCGATCAGCTCCGGCTTCGGGTCGGGACCCAGGAGGTTCGCTTTCGATCCGGCGTGGGTCTTGGCGGTCATGGTGATGACCGGATACACTAGGATCATAAAATCCGGCCGGCAACTCACGCGGTCGATCGGGTCGGGGGCCTTGGGGTCACCGGCGTCAAAGTGCGTTCCCGCGGCCGAGGCGAGGTGTCCGCCGGCGGAGAACCCCATGATGCCGATGCGACTGGGATCGACGTTCCACTCGGCGGCCCTCGAGCGCACGGTGCCGATGGCGCGCTGGGCGTCGAGCAGCGGGACGAAGGGCCTGCTGTTCGGGAGCCGATACTCCAGGATGATCGCCGCGATGCCGTGCCGGATGAGCCAGTGGGCGATGGGATGGCCTTCGCGCGCGGTCACGTGCCGCATGTACCCCCCGCCGGGACAAATCACGACCGCCGCCCCCGTGGCCCGATCGGGCGCGGGCAGATACACGGTGATCGGGGCATCCGTGAGCTCGTATGTGCCATCGCCCACCGGCGCCTCGTCGAGCCAGAGGGATCCCATCTCGGCAGGGAGAGGATTCTCGCGCACGCCCTCGGCCTCCACGATCGGCCAACTCGCGCGCAGCTCGTCCGCGTACGGGCCGATCTTCTCGACGGGGATGGCCTTGAAACCAAGCTTGAAGGCGGGCGAGTCGGCCCGCAGTCGGTAATCGCCCTTGTCCGGATCCACGAAGAGCGGGTCCGCGACAACGGAATGCGCATCGAAGCCGCGCCGTTGCCACGTTTCCCAACTTTGCTCCTTCGCCACGTCCTTTGGGCCGGTCTGGTTGATGAGGATCGGTCGCCCGAAATGCCAGACCAGGTTGTGGTCGGACTCGTTCTCCGCGTCAAATCGGTCGCCCGTCCGCTGATACAGCTTCGCCTGCGGCGAGCGATAGGAGACGATGTTTCGGCAAAACTTATTGCCGACCATCTGCCATGCTGTTTCCGGGTTCAGGGCGGGCACCGCCGGGTATTTCGCGTAGGCCGGGTTCCGCTGGAATTTCACGAAACTCGCCTTGTGCTTCTCGATCAGCCACTGGTGATACGTCGGGTCGTGGCCCGACATCACGAACTGCTGCCGCGCGCAATCGATGATGACGTTGTTCTCCACAACATTGTCCCGGCCGGCGTGGACCATCACGCCCCCGAGCGGGGTGCGGGCCACGATGTTGCCATAGACCTGCGCGCCGCTGTGGTCGTCGTCGAGATAGATTCCCCACGCAAAGTTCGGCGAAACCCACCGCCCACCCCGGCGCCCATAGCCGAGCACATCGTGCACGTAGTTGTAACGGATGACGTAGCCCCGCACGTGCCAGTTCCCGCCCGTGTAGAACCCGGCCGTATCCTCGGTCACGAGGTTGTCGTGGCGGAGGTGGTTGAATTCCACCACGCAGTCGTTTCCGCCGCCGAAGATGCTCGAGCGCGTGATGTCATGGATGAGATTGTGCGAGACCCGCAGTCCCACGCCCTCCAGTTTGACGCCGTGCCCGTGGCCATTGAGGACGCCGATATGATGCAGATAGTTGTTGTCCGCATAATGGCCGCCCGGCGCCAGCGTGTTTGGATCACCGCCCCTCAGCGTGATGGCGGTGTTCCCCACCTCCGAGATGTCGTTCCCGACGACGCCGCACTTCTCTCCGCCGTCCACGAACACGCCTCCCCCGCCCCCGATGCGCCCGCCGCCAGAATTGCGGATCGCGTTAGCGGCCACCACGCAGTTCCTCGTGCCACGGAACACGACGGCGTAACCATCGCAGCACTCCATCGAGAACCCGCGGATCGTGATCCACGCGACCCCGGTTCCGACCTCGATCAGGTTGTCCATCGTCGGCACCGTGATCGTCGTCCCCTTGATTGGCGCCGGCGGCCAGAGATAGAGCGTCCGCGTCTCACGATCCAGATACCACTCGCCGGGCGAATCGAGTTCCTCAAATAGATCTCGCACGTAATAGCGGTCGCCCGGCCGGATGCCCCCTGGGTAACCCTCGTGAGTTTTCGCGTCCCTCGCCAGAACGATCGTGCGCCGATCCTTGTCGAACGATGCGATCGGCACACTGATGTTCATCCAGTTGTGCCAAGGGAAATAGATCACCTCCCCAAATTCGGGATGGGCCCATGAGCGGACGTCGGACGCTTTGCAGAGGATCTCGCGCGCCGGGTATTCGGGCCGCTCTTTGTACTTCTCGGAATCCTTGGGCACCCGTCCGTCCACGTAGGCAAATCCGCCCGCGTATGGGTTTGATGCGTCGAAGTTGGGATAGCGCGCCAGCGGCATCCTTTTGCCACCGAAAAACAGTTCTCGGAACGGGTTCGTGATGCCCAGCGCGCCGACATCCACCCTGATGATGCTCCCCTTATGCGGCCCGAAGCCCGTGATCTCTCGCCCCCCGATGAGCACCACCTTTTCGCCGGGGAACGCCCGATAGACGATCGGCGCGGTTTCCGTGCCCGAGTCAGTGGCGTCCAGCTTGAAAGTCCCCGCCAACTCGTAGGTCCCTTCCCGCACGAGCACCGTCGCGCCTCCCGCCGGAAGTGGCCCGGCCTTCTTCAGTTCGCGGATGGCGCCCCTGGCGCGCGTCAGCGAGGCAAACGGTTTCTCTGCCGTGCCGGGATTCGAGTCATCACCCGTGGCCGAGACGTAGAAATTCGCGCCCGGCGCCGCCCCAATCACCGCGATGTCGCCCGCTGCCAGCGCGACGACCCCAAAAAGGCACCTGCGAAAATTGCGCGTGACGAATCCCCGTTCTCTCATGCGCTCCATATTGTTACGGCCACGGCCTCGGTTGGCGCAGAAAGGCCTCGAACTGCGCCAATATCTGGCGGGTGGACCCGCGCGGCGCGATATCCTCGATGCCGACATCGCTCGAGGCGGCCGGTGGAAAAACGTCCCATAGGTGAGCGCAGTCATCCGCGCGGCGTTCGGTGAGGCGCTCGGCCAACTGATCAGTGGTCAAAGCGTCGGCGGGCCAGGGATCCAGGCAATGGTCCTTGTCGGTGAGGAGGGGCTCGCTCGGACTCTCGGGCCCGGCCGCGCGGTCGAGGCCGAGGTGGCGGGCGAGAAACTGCCCGAGCGCAACGTTGCGCGCCGGATCCCAGGAATGGCCACCGGCCATGACACGTGCCTCGAACACCTCCTCGGTGTTCCGCGCGCGATAGATCTGCCGGACCTTGCGGGCCGTTTGATAGAACAGGTCTGCCGGGAAAAGCGGATCGCCGTCACCCTGGAAGATGAAGAGGGGCCGCGGCGCAAAACTGCCCAACAGGTGCCACATCTCCAACTGGCCGACGACGCCGGGCAGGATGTTGCAGTGGCAATGTTTCTTCTCCTTGCGCGCGACAAAATCGAACGTGCTCGGATAACCGGAGGACGACAGGGCTGCCAGATCGTCAGAGAGCGCGGCCAGAAAGACCGTCAGCGTGCCGCCCCCGGAGTTGCCGATGGCCGCGACGCGGCGCGGATCAACCCGGGGTTCCTTGCGCGCCCAGGCGACCCAGCCAAGCGTCTCCATGACAATCAGGCCCTGCACGCTCGTGCCGCACGCGAATGGTTTCACGCAATCGGCATGGCCCATAGCGACGCGCTCGCCCTGGCCAATGTTATCGGGGCACAATACCATGGCACCGCGGCGGGTCAGGTGGCGAGCCATGAGCTGATAACCGTCGGCGAGCTTCCCGCCCTTGCCGTGCCCGCAGCACAGGATCACCAGTGGCAGCGGTCGATCTGCGGTATCGGCCGGCAGGTAGAGCAGCGCCGCGCCCGCCACACCGGGCCATGAGGTGGCGCGGAGCATTTCAATCCGGCCCCCATCGAAGACCATTTCGCGCACTTTCGTCGCCTGAATCTTCGGCACCCACTCGTCGCGGATGCCAAGGCAGTCCCTCGCGACACGGGCGATCGTCTCCCGATCGGCCTGTAGGGCAGGATTCCGCTCCGGCATCCGCAGGCGGGCCTCGGCAAAACGCCGCTCGTACTGCTCGAACAACTCGTGGGCGCGCCCCAGGGCGCCGGTCGAACGGAGATCGTCATCCGCGGGCCCTTTCTCTCCGGCGCTCGCTTGCAGGGCCGGGCCTATCAGGCCCGCCAGCTTAAGCAGATTGCGACGTGTGATCATTCCCTTGGTCTCCGCCCGTCACTTCGTTCTGGATTTCTCACTCGGCGATCTCCAGTTCCGCCAGATAGATCGCCGTTATCGTCTTGCCCGACTCATCGCGCTCATGGCTCGAGTAATACGAGATCAGCGCGCGGTCGCGCGATAGCTCGACGAAGCCGGGATAAGAGTTGTCGCCGCCGCTCGGCAACTCGGCAAACTCTTGCAGCTGGTCGTTGACCAGCCAACACAACGATGTCTTCGGCCCTCCCTTCCCCGACTTTCGACCACCGACCACGTAACGGTCGCCCCATTTCGTAACCAGCGGACCACCCACATAGCGGTCGAGGTCCTTGCGATCCCATTCCACGTACGGTGGCCTGGAGCGCAGCAGCTGCGCCGGCCCGCTGCCGCGGCGGCCCACGGCCAGCACGCTGCCATCGGGCTCGAACAGGAACGCCGTCTCGTCACCGGCGGTCTCCTGGAATACCGCCCGTTTGCGCCAGATGAGGCCATCGTCGCTCTCGAGCATCAGCGACTCAACCTGTTTGCCCTCACCGCGCGGCGCGATCTCAAATCCCGCCTTTCGGCGGCCACACAGGTACGCCTTGCCCCCGAATGCGGCCGCCCGCCAGATGTAGTGGCCGAAGGTGCCCTCGAGCATGGTGGGGCCATGCCATGCCGTGCCATCGTCGGTCCAAACGGCGTAGCCGAGGTGCTTGTTTAGATCGTAGTCCTCGCGGGCGAGCGTCGTCGCGCCACTGTACCAGGTGCCGGTGAAGACAAACAGCCGGTCGTTGAAAACCAGGAAATGGGGGTCGCGAGTGTCACGCAGCGCGACGCTGAAGCGATGGGCCTGCCGCCATTCCTTTCCATCGTCGCTCGTCAGCACGATGATCGAGGCCGTGGGATTAACCATGTGGCCGTCCGGACAGCTGCGGAACGTCAGATAGAGCTTGCCCTTGAATCGCACGAGATCGGTGAAGGCGTTGTGTTCGCCATTGTGAAAGATGCGCCGAACGGAAAACACCGTCACGCGGGCCAGGTCGCCGGTCGTCGCCACATCGGCCGCCGCACCGTCACGCGCGCAGAATGCAGCGATCAAAGGCAGGCCGATTCGAAGGACTCTATTCATGTTGCGTCGCCTCCAGTTCCAGGGGGTCATCGGGGCTCCAGAAGCTTTCGCAGGGCGGCCGTCAGGACACCCTCGACGTCAGGCGAGACCTCCGAGGCGATGGCGCTGGGCTCGTACCCACCCTCCTCGTATGCCTTCGCCGTGCCGATGTAGCCGGGCCCGTAGTCGCCATACGCCGCCATCGCGATGTGCAGGTCGGGGCGCATCCTCTTCGCGGCGAGCTGATATTCCACGAAGAGTTCGCCCGGCATGTGCAGGACCCTGACATCGCCGATGCCCAGCATCGTCAGCGGAATACGATGGCCGCCCTTGCAGCGCGAAAGCCACGCGAGCTTATCGGCGGCGGCCAGCGAGACCTTTGGATCCCCAACCTTCGCCACGTCCGCCCGCAGCTTAACCTCGTCGAGATGGCTCGCCAATGGCAGCGCGACCGGCTCCGGCCGCCACTGGATGCTGTCCGCGCCAACCACGAATTTCGCCGTGCCCTCCCACGCGCGCCGCATCCCATCGGCGAGTCGCAGCGCGAGCGCGACCCGGTTTTCTCTTGAGCCGTCGTTGTACTTGCCAGCGCCGATATTCCCGCCGGCGCCGTTGAAATGCACGTGCAGCGCCTCGGGCACGGCCTGCCCGCGAATGAACCGGGCGATGCCTGGAAAATCCGGGCTTGGGATGCCCATGCGATAGTAGCTCTGGGGATGGCACGCGTAGTAGCTCAGCACCGCCAGCGGTTTCTCGCCGTTCCAGAAACTCAGCAGGGAAACCAGGGGATCGATCACGCCCTCCGGCTCGGCGCGGAGCTTGGGGTCCTTGCACGCAGTGTAGCGCGTGGCCCGGACGCGACCATCGGGCCCGAGTATGCGCCGGTTCGAGGCGACCTCCTTCACCTCGGCCTCGCCCCACCCGCAATGCGTCACCGGCTGCGCGTTCGTCATGGCCGCCCGCAGCGCCTCTGCCGCCCGCCGCAGAACCTCGCGCGCGAAGGTGCCCTCGTAGCGACCGAGGTCCTTGGCGCCGGCCTCCTTCAGCAATCGTTCCGACGTGAAATCACAGGCCGGCGCATCGTGCTGGTGCAGGGTGTGGACGATCACGCGCTCCGGCGTCGTGCCCGCCGCATTCGCCAACGCCCCGCGGAAGGCATCCTGGCCCTCGTTGGCGATGCCAATCCAATCCACCGCGCACAGCACGATCGGTTGACCCGCGCCGATCAGCGCGATGCCACGGCATCGCAGGGTCAGCTCATCCACGCGGATGACCGGATCGTACGCCAACATGGAGCCGACCGGCGGCGTTGCGTCTATGTCGAAGGTGGCCAACCGCAGCCTGCCCTCCGAGGCGATGGCCGCGCGCGACAGCAAACAGCACATCACCAAAATGAAAACGCTCGCGACCGTGCCCGGGAAGAAATTCCGCCGCATCTGTCTGGTGAACATAGCCGTCCTCCGGTATCGGTGTTTCATCACGCATGAAACATGGCGATACTGCCTAGGTAGCATTATGCGCCTCGCAGAGGTCCCTCGTAAATGGCCAAGATCACCGACGGAAACTTCCGCGGGCGGGGGCACCACCGGGGAAGAAAGTGGGACGTAGGAGCGGGCTTGCCCGCGATTCGCGCATGGGATCGCCCGCAAGCAGGCTCCTACTGCCCGGCATCTTAATCTTCGAGTCTTCTGGGGGCGGGGCCGTTTTGGACTGCGGTGCAGAGCGGAGCGACGGCACCGCTCTTGCCTCCGGCGGAGCCGAAACCGATGGTCCCGGCCCGCGCTTCGCGCGCGGCCAAAGCGGTGGCGCCGCCCCGATCCGGGGCTCTGCCACCTACAAGTCCAAAACCCTCCCGGCCCGGATCCTGGATCGGGGCACGAGCCGCGCCAGCGAACAGCGCCCGACGTTTTTGGCTAGTACCGTCCCAGCTCAAGCGCCGTCTCGATCATGACCCGATAGTTCGTCTCGGTCCTCGCGGAGAGCGGGACATTTATCGGCGCGGCGGTGGGCAGCAGCACGAATGCGCCACCCTCCTTGGCCTGCTCCATGATCCTTCGGACCTCGGCCCGCACCTCGTCCGGGGTGTCGTGTTCCAAGATTTTCAATGCGATGTTTCCCCAGACGGAGACACCCGCGGGCTGGCAACGCCGTTTGACTTCGCAAAGCCCGATGTCGCCATCGGGAGGCTGTTCGCAGGGATCCACGCCATCGCAGCCCGTCTCCAGGATCAAGTCCAGGACGCGGCCGATCTTCCCGTGGCAGTGGAGGCGCGCCTTGCCCCCGCGGGAGTGGATCAGCCGGACCATCTCCCTGACGTGCGGCACTACAAAACGCCGGAACATCTCCGGTGGCAGATAGGGTGGCGTGAAATACTCGGGCCCGACAATGCGATAAAGGTCCAGCACACAGCAGTCGAGCTGACGCCGCAGGTTCTCCATCACCCTCTCCGCGACCACGGCGACAGTCTTCGCGAAATGCTCGGTCTCCTCAAACGCCCACGACAGATAATCTTGAAAGGCCATCAGGTCCGCCGCGAGGTACGCGGGATCGCCGATCGACGCCATGACCAAACCCCCATCGCCCAACTCGGCACGGACGCGCGCGAGATCCAACGCATCATAGTCCGCGGGCTGGTACGGCACGCTGAGCGCCACGTCCACGTCGGAGGGACTCTTGCACCAGTGCTCGACCTGCCACGTGGTGTGCACGTCCGGCCTGACCTGCGTGACCCTGCGCAGGTCCCCCTTTGGCGCGTGGCAGATCGATGTCGTGCGCTCATACCCCCCGACCGTCTCCGTGCACGTTTCCACCTCCACGGGAAAGTCCGAGCAGAGAAAACGCTCCTCGCACGTGTAGCGATCCGTGGCCGCCCGCGGGTTCCAGTTCGTGATGCAATCGGTGTGCGCGCGGATGAAGTCCATCAGGGCGCTGTAGCTGGGCTGCCCGTTGTACCAGTCGAGGCTGTTGCGGCCCGCGAGCTCGTAGGTGTTGATCGGCACGCGGTCGGGCACCTCACACGAAAGGGCGGCCAGCAGTCGCCTCCGGCTCGTCCACGGATCGGTTGCGGCACTGCGGGGCTCGGTCATCGGGCCTCAGGTCCCCGGCCCCAGAGCGAGTGTATGACCCAGAGCAGAACGGCGCCGCTCACGGCAAACACCGCGAAAAGGGCGCCGGCCACCCCCGTGCGCCCATAGATGAGATTCCCCACCGTGAACAGCGCCGACCAGATCGCGGCGCATCCGGCCGTCCATCCCAACAGCGCGAGCGGGATATTCTCGTGCGTGGCCGCGGCCTCTTCCGCCGATATCCCCGCCTCTCTGCGGATCCGTCGCCACCCTGGCCCAAACGGCCGGACCTTCTTGTAGAATGCCACGAGCGTCCCCCGATCCGTCTGCGGCCCGAGGAATACCGCCAACATCCAGCACGTGGTCGTCGCCGCGATCGTGATCAGCAGCGCGGCATGCGTGCTGATGTCCACGTGGTACTGCCGCCTGAGAATCAACAGGGCGATGGATACACCGAACGAGCTGATCATCGCGACGACCTCGCACCAGGCCGTGATGCGCCACCAGAACCACCGCAGCAGATACAGCAATCCCGTTCCCGCGCCGATCTGAAGTATGATATCGAAGTTATCCTTGGCCGTCTCCATGAGATAGACCATCCCGGACGACGCCAGAAACAGGCCGATCGTGGTCAAGCGGCCGACCAGCACGTAATGCTTTTCGGTGGCGCCCTTGCGGATGAATCGCTGGTAGAAGTCGTGCACCAAATACGAGGAACCCCAGTTCAGGTGCGTTAGGATGGTTGAGGAGTTCGCGGCGATCAGCCCACCCACCATGAGGCCGATGAAGCCCACGGGCAAAAATTTCAACATGGCCGGATAGGCGATGTCGTGCCCGAGCAACTTCGGATCCAGATCGGGAAAAGCCCTCTGGATATCCGACAACTGCGGATAGACGATCAGCGAGCACAGCCCCACCAGAATCCATGGCCACGGACGCAGCACGTAGTGGGCGACATTGAAGAAAAGCACCGCGCCAAGGGCGTCCTTCTCCGATTTCGATGCCAGCATCCGCTGGGCGATGTAGCTCCCCCCGCCCGGTTCCGAGCCCGGATACCAAGTCGCCCACCACTGCACGGCGAGCGGCATGACGAACACGGCCACCGCGATATCCCAATTGTTGGTGAAATCCGGCAGGACGTTCAAGTAATGGATCATTGCCCCGCCGCCGGGCGCCGGGAGCGGCACCGACAGCTTCTGGACCATGGCGTCGAGCCCGCCCACATGCTGGATCGCGAACCACGCCGCCGCAATGACGGCCGTCATCTTGATGAAGAACTGGATCATGTCGATGACCAGCACGCCCCAGAGGCCGGAGTGCGCGGCGAACACCACGTTCAACAGGCCCACCGCCAGCAACGTCTGCCAACGGGGTAGGCCGAACAGCACGTTGGCGATCTTGCATGCGGCGAGGTTGACCGAAGCCATGATGACGCAGTTGAAGAAAAGGCCCAGGTACACCGAGCGGAATCCGCGCACCACGCTTGCGGCCTTGCCGGAGTACCGGATCTCGTAGAATTCCAGATCGGTCATCACCTCGGAGCGCCGCCACAGGCGCGCGTAGAAGAACACGGTCGCGACGCCGGTCAGCACGAAGGCCCACCAGCACCAGTTGCCCGCCACGCCCTGGCGGCGGACGATGTCCGTCACCAGGTTGGGCGTATCGCTGCTGAATGTCGTGGCGACCATCGATAGGCCCGCCAGCCACCAGGGCACCGCGCGGCCCGACACGAAAAATTCCGAGGTGCTCTTGCCCGCCCGCTTGCCGAAAAACAGCGCGGGCACGAAACAGATGATGAGCGAGACGAGGACGATCAGCCAGTCAACGGGTTGGAGTGTCATATTGGAAAAGCGCCAGGCGCAGATCATGGCGGACGGTCACTCCTCGGGACAACCCCGAAAACGCTTTTCGCCAACATCGACACCAGGTTCCCCACCCCATCCCCTTGCGCCGGACCCGCGCTCCACGCGATGATCCGGGACCGAAAAAGCCCATTGCCAACGGCCGAGTTATCGGGTAGCCTTTTGGGGTAATGAAGATTCTGGGTTTGCTTCTGGCTCCGGAGGCACTGCTGCTTAGCAGCAGGCCGGGGTCGGGGTCCTGAATCTTCCCAGAGCAGATTTCAGCGAACCCTGCGGCCCCGGTGGCCGTGGGGTTTTTTGTTTTTGCCCTGCGAATGCGATGAAACATAGGAGGGCCCGACGGAGAATCCCGGCGGGCGAAGTACGATGAGCGACACAGTCAGGATATTCGACACGACGTTGCGCGATGGGGAACAGTGCCCCGGCGCCAGCATGAACATCCGCCAGAAGATGGAGGTGGCGAGGCAGCTTGAGAGGCTCGGCGCAGACATCATCGAGGCGGGCTTCCCGGTTATCAGCGACGGTGATTTTCAGGCGGTCCATCAGATTGCCACGGAGATCCAGGGGCCGGTGATCGCGGGCCTGGCGCGCTGCGTCCCCAAGGACATCGACGCCGCGGCGGAGGCCGTGAAGCCGGCGGGCAACCGCGGCCGCATCCACGTGTTCCTCGGCACGTCCAAGATCCACCGCGATTTCAAGTTCGGCAAAGCGCAGGATGAGATCCTCCGCCTCGCGGTCGAGGGCGTGAAGCGCGCCCGCGGGTATGTCGAGGATGTCGAGTTCTCTCCGGAGGACGCGTCGCGCACCGAGCTGGATTTCCTCGCCAAGATCGTCGAGGCCGCGATCGCGGCCGGCGCGACGACGATCAACATGCCCGACACCGTGGGCTACGCCACGCCCGAGGAATACGGGCGCATGTTCAAGTACGTCATCGAGAATGCCAAGGGCGCGCGGGACGCGATTTTCAGCGCGCACTGCCACGACGACCTCGGCCTCGCGGTGGCGAACTCGCTCGCAGCGGTCCAGAACGGCGCGCGGCAGGTGGAGTGCACCATCAACGGCATTGGCGAGCGCGCGGGCAACGCCTCCCTGGAGGAGGTGGTCATGGCGCTCCGCACGCGCCGCGATTGCTTCGGTGGCGTGGACACCAAGGTGAACGCCCGCGAGATCGTGAAATCCTCGCGCCTGGTCTCCCGCATGTGCGGGTTCCTGGTCCAGCGCAACAAGGCGATCGTCGGCGCCAATGCCTTCGCGCACAGCGCCGGCATCCACCAGGACGGCATCCTCAAGGAACGCTCCACCTACGAGATCATCGACCCCAAGGATATCGGCTGGGGCGATACAGAATTGCCCTTGACGAAACACAGCGGGCGCCACGCGATGGCCGTCCGCCTCAAATACCTCGGCTACCACCTCAGCGAGGACGAGATCAACCAGGTCTTCGATCGATTCAAGCAGATCGGCGACCAGAAGAAGTTCGTGTACGATGATGATCTCGCCGCGCTGGTCGAGGATCAGACGCTCCAGCCCAAGGAATTCTACAGCCTCGATTACCTCAACGTCGTCTCCGGCACGAGCGCGGTGCCCACCGCCACCGTGCGACTCAAGGAGGGCGAGACGACCAAGCAGGACGCGCACACCGGCGATGGCCCCGTCGATGCCGCGCTCAAGGCCGTCGACCGGATCACGGGCCGCCGCGGCGCACTTCAGGAATACCAACTCCGCAGCGTCACGGCCGGCAAAGACGCCATCGGCGAGGTCACGGTGAAGGTGGATTTTGGCGATGGCCAGATGGTCACGGGCAAGGGCGCCAGCACCGATATCGTCGTGGCCAGCGCGCGCGCCTACCTGAGCGCCGTCAACCGCCGCATCGCGATGGACAAGCTGCCCAATCGTGCGCAGGCCGCCCCCGCGGCGCCGACGGCGGAGGCCGGGCCGTAGATGCTAGCCCGTTGAAAGTCGTCATTGATTCCCCCTGATGGTGCGCGTGGCCCGATTCCGCCGAGAGGGCCCGCGGCCGGAGTCCGTCTCAATACCCGATCGTCCCAGGGGGCGTGGCTCTTCGATGGATGCGCCAGTTTTTGGAGTGCGGCGGCAACGCCGCCGCTTTCCGCGACCGGCGGAGCCGGTCGTCGCTGCGCGACGTGTCAAAGCGGTGGCGTTGCCACCGCGCTCCAAAGGAGGGTCGCGCCACGAGCGTTGCCTCCACTTTATCCTGCGTCACGCGGCCTGCTGCGAACTCTGGGCGCGACTCTCGGGCCGCCGTCCCTCCGGTGCCCAGCGCGGCCATCGTGCGGGTTTTCAACGGGCTGCTAAATCTGACTCGCCGCGAGTATCGCGGCGACAAGGCCGTCGGCAGTATGGGGATCGGCCTCGGCGCCGGGCTCGCGGCCCAGGGCGCGCAGGCGCGCGCTCGTGGCTGGGCCGATGGAAGCAGCCTTCCAAGATCCGGGACACGCGATGCGCTGGGCAAACCACTGCTCCGCCGCAGAAGGGCTTGCGAAGGTCACCCAGTCGGCGCCCTCTTCGGCGAGCCTCGCACGACCGCCGAATGGATCCCCCGTCTCGGCCTCGGTCCGATAGGCCTCGACCACTTCGACGACCGCCCCCTGCTTCCGAAGAGACTGCTCAAGCGCCTCGCGACCGAGATTGCCGCGGGGCAAGAGTACGCGCTTCCCGCCCATGTCCATGTCGCGAAAAACCGCCGCGAGGGCATCGCCCGTGAATTTCGATGGCACAAGATCGGGCAACAGGTGGAGCGAGCGCAGCACCGACGCGGTCTCCTCGCCAACGACGGCAAAGCGCGTGCCCGCAAGACCCCGGATGTCCGTCCCGACGCGAAACAGCGCGCCGAAGAATGCGCGCGCGGCATTGGCGCTCGCAAAAGCGATCCAGTCAAATTCGCCGGCGCGCCGCGCTGAGGCCTCGAGCGCGGCCGGATCGGCAGGTGGCGCGATGCGGATGAGCGGCACCTCGATGATATCCGCGCCGAGATCCTCCAATGCCAAGGCGAGCGGCTCTGCCTCCGTCGTGGGCCGAGTGACGACGACCCTCTGGCCAAACAGCGGCCCCCGGTCAAACCACCGAAGCTCATCGCCCATGGAGGCGACTCCACCCACGACAATCACGCCCGGTGGCCCGATGCGCTCGCGTTCCGCGGCGGTCGCCAGATCGGCGAGCGTGCCGCGGACCGAACGCTGGCGGCGCAATGTGCCCCACTGCACCACGGCGGCCGGCGTGTCCGGCGCGGAGCCTGCCGCGATGAGATTCGCCGTGATCTCCCGCAACTTCCCCACGCCCATCAGGATGATCCGGGTGCCCTGAAAGCGCGCCAGGAGGGGATAATCCAGGTTGACGGCATGCTTGTGCGGATCGATGTGGCCCGTGGCCACGATGAACTCGGAACAATGATCCCTGTGCGTCACGGGAATCCCCGCGTACGCCGGCACGGCGATCGCCGACGTGATCCCGGGCACGATCTCAAACCGCAGTCCCGCCTTCGCCAATTGCTCGGCTTCCTCCCCGCCGCGCCCAAAAACGCACGGGTCACCGCCCTTGAGCCGCGCGACCACCAGCCCCCGGCGCGTCCGGTCGATCAGTATCGCGTTTGTCGCCTCTTGTGTCAGCTCGGGATTGCGCGAGCGCTTTCCGGCCAAGACCTTCTCCGCATCGGGCCGCGTCCAGCGCAGGAGGCGCGGATTGCAGAGATAGTCGTACACCACGACGTCGGCGCACGAGAGAATCTGCTGGGCACGAATCGTCAGCAGCCGGGGATCGCCCGGGCCCGCGCCGATCAGATAACAGATGCCAGTTGCCAAGGTCAGGACTCTAGGGTGAAGACTGTGTCGAAATATGCCCTCGCTCCCGCGGGCGGGGTGGACGCGATGCCAAAGATTCGGCTGCCGACAGCGGGGCGTTGCGAGACCCAGATCATCGGCAGGAAGGTATCAGACGGGCGGAACGGCGGCAACATCGGGCCAGATTCCCCGGCGGCTGCCATCGGCTCAATCGCTCATTTCGTTGCGATGGGTCCCAGGGCATCCGCGTCGTACACCTTGGTCCCGTTGCGGACGGCAGCACGGTTGCGCAACTCCAACTCTCGCCTCGCCTGATACTTCGCCTCGCGCTCCCTGTCCTTTGCGCATGGCTCGAAACTGCAGGTGTCGCCTCGCGGGCGCACCCTCAGGCGCTCCTGCCCGGCACGGATGATCCCGATGGCCCCGTCATACGCCTCGCCCCCGGGACTCACGTCCGCCAAACATGGGCTGAGCTCGGGACGGTCGAAGCTGATCAGTGGTCCGCTGTTCTTGTCCCATCTCGCCGATTCCTGAAAATTCACCCCGGTCAATTCGGCCAAGCGCTTCAGTTCGTTGTCATCCAGAGGAGAGCGTCCGACCAGATTGGATGGGTAGGCCGTGGCGTAGCTCGGATAATAAGGGGCGTTCAGATCAAGCCATGTGTTTATCCTGTCCCAGTCTTCGTCGTCCAACCTCACATCATTGTGGCCTGCCCTGAGCACGGCCACCAGTCGGCTCGCGCGGGATCCCCAGGAGAAAGCCTGCTGTATCTGGGCCGGTCCCGCGCCCACCGTCGTCAGATAACCGTCGGGCTTCCGCCAACGCTGATGCAGGGATTCATAGGAGGCGTTGAAGAAGAGATCCCGGTCTCCGGCCAACACGAGCTTCGAGCCCGCCGGTTTTCCGAAATCGTGGCACGACACGCAATGCTTGTCCCAGACGGGCTGCATCTCTGTCACGTAGCTGTACAGCCGGCTCGGCCCGCGCCAACCATCGAGCTTGGCCGGCGCCTTTCCAGATGACCCCAAATGGGCTGTCTTCAAAGGCGGCGGCGCGAGCCTGTGCTCATGGCAACCGATGCAACTGGCCCTCTCGCCAGATTGAAAGACGACACCGCTGCGCATGGAGTGTATCATGCGGCCATCCTTGTCGAGCAACTGGAAGAAGACGAATTTGTCCGGGGGTATCTCGACAACGACCGAGCCGTCTTCCTCCACCGGGACCGTGCCGAGAATCCGCTTGTTCTCGAAATTGTGCCAGTTCATGGCGGGGCGATGGACACCTTGGCCCCCCCATGCCGGCGCGGTCCAATGCCTCTTCTCGGGGGACTCGACGACGCGCATCCATCTGATGTCGCCCCGCCTGACCCCCTGCATGTGCGTGCCCTGATAGGCGTCCATCACGTAGACCGTGGCCGGATTGTCGCCGTAGTCGCGCCTCACGGGAATCATGGGCGGCTTTGTCCTCGGCGCGATCGGCACCGGGCTGAAGCAGGCGGGCTTTTCGGCGTGCACGAGCGTCTCGTTGCCGAATACGTCCACGAGGTAGATCCCCATCTCGGGTTTCTCCCCCTCCCCGCGAAATTCGAGATCGGCTATCTCGCGCGAGCAGAGGAAATACTTTTCGCTGAGCGGATACGGGTCCTGGTACCGCGGCCTGACCTTCGCGAAGGTGTCGATACCCCCGTTGCCCACGAACTCCATGGCGCTGGCCGGCCATGTCCTCAGGACTGCGGATCGTCCCTGGCCATCGGCGTCGAGCGCGCGCCGCCGGTCGATGATGCCAAGCGCCCCCCACGGGCGGTCGTGGCACGCGCCCAGCACGGCGATGACTGCATCCGCACCGGGCACCGGGCGGGCCTGGATGACGCCGCCAGGCGAAGGCGTGTTGTTGCCCCAGTAGATCGCATGACAGGTGCCGTCGGGGTTGACCGTCCAAAGCCCCTGCGCGTCACCGAAGTCACGGTCCACGTATTCCCAGCGGTCGTACAAGATCCGGCCATCTGGCAGGAGGCGGCTGTGCCCCTCGAAGAGCGTGCTTCCGCCGATGCGGATGATGTTCGCCCCGTCGCCGTCCATCCGGTACAGGTTGGCCATGATATGCTGGTTGCAGCCGCAGTACTTTGGCTCGCGCGTGGACGAGAACACGATGCCCCCGTCCGGCAGATAGATGGGATCGATATCGGCGGCGCCGGCGAGCCCCGTCAACGGCCTCATGCCACTGCCGTCTGCGTTGATCTCGTAGATGTGGTAGTCATCCTCCATCCCCCCCCGCATCGAGAACAAGATGCGTTTGCCATCGAAGCTAATGTCGGGGTCGCGCGGGAGGCCATCCGCTCCCGCATCGAAGATCGTCCGCACGGCGCCCCCACTGGCGAGGTCGATGGCCTTCAGCGCGCCACCGCCGACATATTTTGACGTGTTGCACTCCCCCGTCAGAAAGATGGTCTCGGTATTGTGGTGGTCCCTCGCATATTGCCGACGCGTGGTGAACAAGATCGGCCGGTTGCAAAGCAGGGGGTTGGCCAGCATGGCCTCACGTTTCAGCGCGCGATAGTCCGCCGCCAGCCGCGCCCATCGTTCCGTCGTGGCGACGCCCGCCTCTCCCCTGCCGTCCGCCAGTTCCGCGCGGCACCGCTCCAATGCCTCCAGTCGGCCGATGAAGCCCGGGGCCGGATACTCCGAAAAACTTGTGCCGATGTCATCGATCGCGGCCCTCAGCGCATTCGCGTTGATGGCGGCGATCTCCTTCTCCAGGGCGAGACGCGCGCGCCTCGATGCCGCGTTCGATTCCGCCAACGGAACCAGTGCGCCATGGAATGTTATGTCGTCCACCAGGATGTGCCCCCATCCGCCCTCCTTCTGGTCAACAACGCGAAGGCAGAGCGGTCTGCCCACCCAGTCGGGCGACACCTTGAAAGTCTCTCTGCGGAATGCCTGGCTATTCCGGCCCCCCGCAGACATGAGTTCCGTTCCATCCGCGGCCGAGCACAGCGCCATCCTGGTTTCATGCGAGGACCCCCCGGCGATCAGGAACGTTATCTCCGGGGAGCATAGTATGAAATCTGGCGACTCGACGACACCCATCTGCCCATCGGAGACACCTCCCCGCGCGTCCTCCAAGGTCGACAGGTGATACCTTCCCTGTTTGGCGTATCGCCCGGAACCGTGGAACATCACGGCACGGTCCGACACCAGTTTTTCAAAACCGCTCTCGGTGATCTCCCATTTGCCCAGATTTCCGCCCTCGAAGTCGAAGTGTATCTCTTCGGCCTCGGCCGCCACCGCAAGGATGAGGCACACGCCAAGGAGCGCCGGTGATGCTCTCGTCAAACCAGGACGACCGGGATGCTTATGCGTCTTCATTTCTCAGGCCGTTCCGTCTCTTCCCTCAAGGCAACCACATTACCACAGACAAATACAATCTCCGACGACGAGACCCGAGCCCGTCATGTGGCTCGACGCGTCACTCACCCGACAGACATGGCGTCCCATGGGTTCCTCCTGCCGCCTACCCGATCCGCGCGCCACACCCCGTGCAGAAACGTGCGTCGGGCCGCAGCGGTGTGCCGCACTGCGAGCAAAACCGGGCTGCGGACTTGAGCGGGGGCGGTATCAGAGCAGGGGCCGCGGCCACGCCAAGCAGCAATCCCGTCAGTTCCGCCACAATCTTGGCGAGCCGATCGACCGAAAGCGTAAAGACCCGGACCTTCCCGGCGATCACGGAAAAGTCGAAGCCCCAAAGCATCGCGGGAGTGCGCACGAGCACGAGTTTGTAATCCTTCTGGCCGCACCGGCCTCTTGCGCGAAAAGGTGAATATCTGCAGCGCGATGGCTGCCACCAGCATCAGGAGCGAACCGAGCGTGATCAGCGGGACCATATCTCGGATAGGGCAGTCACCTTAACTCACGGGCCGAAGAACAGGATGCCCCTCCCTTCAGGTCACTCACCGCGAAATCCGCAGCACACGGTTGTTCATGCTGTCGGCGATGTATATCTCGCCGGTCTTCGGGTGAATGGAGACCCCGTGCGGCTGATTGAGGCCGCAGCGCAGTGGATCACCCCCGACGCCTTCGGAACCCTTGGTCCCCGTGCCGGCCACCCACCGGATTTTCTTCTCGCGGGGCAGATACCGGAGAATGAGGTGGTTGTCGGTGTCGGCGACGAGCACGCTGTCATCGCGATCGATGCAGAGGTGCTTCGGGCCGCTGAGCGGGGCATCGGCGGCCGACGAGCCATCCTTGGAAAGCCCCTTCGTTCCCTTCGCGTTGATCACCGTGCGGATCCTGCCGTTGGGTTCGACGACCCTGAGAGCGTGGCCGCCGCGCTCCAAAATATAGACATTGCCCTTGTGGTCGGGCGCGACCGCGCGCGGATCCACGAGCGGCGCGTCGATGGCCTTTGCGCCGTCCTCCGGTTTACCCTTCTGGCCATTGCCCGCGATCACCTTTGATTTACCCGTGGCCAAGTCGATGGCGTGGATGCGGCGGAGGTCGGCGACGTACAGGGTCTTGCCCGCAGGATCGAGGGTGATGCAATACGGCCCGCCGCCCTTGGCCTTGTCGGGCGGCACGGAGAACCCCGGGATGGTGGAGACGGTGCTCGCCTTGACGTCCACCTTCCGAACGCAGCCGTTCCACGTGTCGGCAACGAGCACGTTGCCATCGGGCAGCACAGCGATGTTGTGCGGACCGTGGAACTGCGCCGAGAGCGCGGGTCCGCCGTCCCCTGCCAACCCGGCCTCGCCCGTGCCCGCGATGTGCTCGAGACAACCCTTGGGGTCTATCCGAAGCAACCGGTTGCCCGGCACCATCTCCACAATGTACATAGTTCCCGCAGGATCGAATTCGGTCGCGAAAGGCGTGCGGATCGTGGCCTCCGCCGCGGGGGAACCGATTCCCCCGCCCCCGCCGCCCACAACCAGAACAATCTTTGCGGCATCGAGGCCAACGGAGGAGATGACAAGAGCGAGACCCACCGCACCAAAACGAACGCACGATCTCATGGCGCCATCCTATGGCCATGCCCCGAGATTGGCGAGCCCTCAGCCGCGGCCCCCCCGGCGCTCATGCTGCCCGATCTGAATTCAACGCCGTCCTGGTCACCGCCCAGCCTGCACCAGCACCGGCGGCTCCAGAAGTCCAAATGGAATCATGTAGTAGTCATCACGCCAGACCTTGGCGTTGCCGCCGAGGCGGGCGTCGTACCACTTGGCCTCACCGGGTTCGCGGTTGGGCCAACCGTTGTTGCAGCGGAAAGTCGCGGGCCCGACGGCCGTGAGTTCGCCGCCCTTGTGGTGGTGCGGGCCCATCAGGTTGCGAAGGCCATTCGTCAACGATATGCGAACCGCGTTCTTGCCGGGCCTGAGCGCCGCGGTGACATCCGTCTCCCACGGGCTCGCAAAGAGCGGCGGGCACGCCTTGCCATTCACGGTCACGTTGAGGACCACCGCCTCGAAATACGGGAACGCGAGCAGGTACTTCTTGGCGGCGTCGACCCGGTCGAGCGCGAACTCGCCATCGAGCAGAAACTCGCCCGCATAGAATGGGTAGCCCTGCGGCGCCAGATCGCCCACGAAGGACTCCTTCTCGCGGGTCACGGCGAACCGTTTGAAGCTGTGGATCGGCTTTTTCTGCAACGCGCCCTCCTGATTGCGATAGGTGTCGGCGAGCGGCTTGTCCGCCGCCTCGGCAGTCACCGCAAAATCGCCGATGAGATAGATGCTCTCGATCTCCGTGCCATAGCGCGCGCGCGCCTTGAGGCTCGTGGGAATCGCCGAAATATAATTCAGGGTCAGGACGATCTCGTTGCGCCCTTTCTGGAGCAGTCCATCGATGCCCTGGGCGCGGAAGGCGGCATCCCGATAGAATGCGTCGCCCCCGAAGGTCACGCGTTTGCCGTTGACCGTGATCGAGCTGTACATGGCGGGCTGCTCGACAACCAGCTGACACGACGCGGGGACTTCCGTAATCTCCGGCTCGAACTTGAGCCTGAGTTCGCCGCTGTAGGGGGTGCTGTGCGCGAAGCGGTCGTACAGGGCCAGCACGGGCTCCGGATCGCTCCACGTGGCGCCCCCATCCTTGGAGCAGCGCGCATAGTCGAGCGTCAGCGCGTTCGGGTCCACGCGCCGCCCCCGCCACGCCCCATCCAATCTCACAACCTCCGCCCGGGCGCCGGGCATCTCGTAGTCGCCATCGAACCCCTGCGAGACCTCGCCCATGGTCACGACCCACGTCTGCGCAGGCGCGAAAGCGATCGCGCAGGTACCGTCGGCCCCGGGTTTCAGGCGCAGGCGCTGCCCGCTGACGGGATTCCAGAGCGCGATCGCCGCGGCGCCGTCCCTGGGCCGGAGGGCGATCGTGCGGTCCTCGAGACGAGAAGTGTTCGAGAGCTGGACCAGCGCCCCGTTCTCCACATCGCGCAGATGCGTCCACACCTCCTCGTTCCCCTCACCGCCCAAGGTAAACACGGGCGGGATTTTCCCGTTGAGTGCGGCGAGCCACCCGTCGGACTTCACCAGCGGCGCGACGGCCTTGAGGGCGGCGATCTCGGCCGCGTTCTCCTCCGCATCGACCATCGCAGGATATTCCTCCGACACGAATACCGCGCCACCCTGGGCGGCGAACGTCTTGAGCAGCGCCAGCGTGGACGCGCGGATCGTCAGCATCCGCGGCACCACGACCGCGCGATAGGCCATCTTCCCGACCACGAAACGCCCGTTCTCGGCCCGGCCGATCTCTGAGATGATCTGCTCGTCGCCCAGATCGAAATTGCGGTGCGCCCGCATGAGGGCATCCAGGAGGCCGGCGAAGGCCGCATCGCGTTTGCCCGCGAGTTTCTGGGCGTGCTCGATGTAGTTCGATTCGATGGGATGGAGCACGCAGACCTCCGGCGCGGTCTGGCCCACCGCTGCGAAGTAGCACATGCGCGCCGAGAAATCCTCGAAGGCCCTGTTGTATCTCCAGTAGGGCTGCTGGTAGCTGATGGTGGGCGGATAATCCCTCTTGCGCTCGCCCTTCATGCTGTACAGCGACAGGTGGGGGCACATGAAGTTCACGCCCATGAGCGTGTGCCAGGCCGTGATCCACATGCGGTCCTCAAACGTCATGTTGTGGCCGCTGATGCCGAAGAGCTCGCTCAGCCGACGCTTTCGCCCGTACTGGTTCGCGATGGACGTCATGACTTTTCCGCAGTGCAGCGTGTTGTAGCGCAGTCCCAGGGCGTCGATGCCAGGCATCTGCATGTGCCGCAGTTGCTGCATGAGGGCGCCCTCGTTCTGCATGTTGCCCGTCGGTGAGTCCTCGCTGTTGTAGTGGCCAGTCCAGATGAAGCCGTTTGCCGCGCAGTAATCCCCGATCGGTTTGCTGAACGCCCGTTCGAAACAGGCCGCGACCGTCCGGAAATACTCCAGCCGCACCTTGCGCCAGTCGCCGACCTCGGCGAACAGCGACGGCAGGTCGGGCGCGAGCTCGCGACCCGCGCGGGCCTTGTAGGCAGGGGGAATGACCGGTGAGAAACTGACGGTGCCCTGGTTCGGGATCTTGCACCGCGGGCTGATCTGGGGCTCGTCGGTGAAGATGCCGAGGACGTGCGGCTTTCCCCCGAACTTCTTCACGTAGGGCACGTAGCTGCAGTCGATGAACGCCTTGACCATGTCCGGGTTCATCAGGTCGACCCACGAGGTGCCGTTGAACCAGGCGTCGCCCAGCGGATTCACGTGGCAGACATACTTGTGGTCCGCATCCTCGAAAAGCACCGTGTCCGGCGCATTGACAGCCTGATCCCTCTTCGCGCGCACGAGGCACCGCGCCTGAAAGGCCGGATCTTTGAGCGGGACCATGCCGCCGGCAAAACCGCTCGGCCATTTGTCCTCATCATAGAACCACGCGTCGATGCCCAGCTCCTGCGAGCTCTTCACTCCCGCTGCCATCACCTCGAACCACCGGTCGCTGAGGTACTCGGTGAGCAGGCCGATGCGGCTGTGCAGAAACGAGCCGCCGAAGCCGCCCTCCTTGAACAGCCGGAGCTGCCGATCGATCTCGGCGGGCTCCAGCTCGTCGTTCAACGAATAGAACGGCACCGACCGATATTCGTTGGACGGCGCGCGGAAGACCGCCGGCTCAAAACGGCCAGACGCGCTTCCGGCGGCCGCGGCCTCCCCCGCCCCCGACGTGGGCGCCCCGGCGCACAGCAACGCGAGCAACACATTAGTTTTCCTTTTTATGAAATTCGTCATGGTGTCCTTTTTCTTAATCTTTGGAGCAAACCAAAAAACCGGGCGGGCGGCAAGATTGTCGCGATCGCCAGCCTCCGGCACACCTGCCTTACGTGGCGCAGGCAATCGTGCCTGCGACGATAGCCACAATCGGTTGGCGGCAGGCAGGATTGCCAGCCTCACCATCGCTCGGGGATCCGCGTGCGGGCAACGGCACGATCACGTCCCAGAAGGGCGCGAGCCCCGCGCTACGGGGATTCGCTTTCCGGCTGCCAAAACATGGCCACGCATTCGATCTGGGCGGTCTGCGGGAACAGGTCGATGGGTTGCACCGACGCCAGCCGCAGCGCGGGGGCGAGGCGGGCGGCATCTCGCGCGAGCGTCGCGGGATCGCAGGAGACATAGACGAACTTCCCGGGCGGGCGCTTCGTCAAAGAACCTATGATCGCGCGGGACAGACCCTCGCGCGGCGGATCGAGCAGCACTGCCTCGGCCTTGGACCGCAAAAGCCATTCTTCGGCGGGACCGTGGCGCCAGGTGACGTTGGGCAACTGCGGCACGTCGCGCAGCAGGCGGGCATCGACGTCGCAGGCCTCAACGTCATGGAAGCTCGTGGCCAGCGCCTCAGTGAAAAAACCCGACCCGCAGAAGCCCTCGAAGAGGGCCTCGCCCCCCGGTGCGAATGCCGCCGTCACCGCCTCGCGCAACGCGTCGCGCAAGAATCGATTCGTCTGCGCGAAGCCAGACCGCGGGAGTCCCTGCTCGCGCAAAGAGAAATGTCCCCGGGCCGGGGCGCGCGCCCGAAGATCCGTGAGGCGCGCATTGACCTCCTCGCTCGCGATCGGGCAGCGCTCGACATCGACGAGCGCCGCGCCGTCGCGGCTCCAGAAACCCACGACGCCCCCCTCCGCGTGCACCGCGATGCGGTTGCGGTAGCCGTAGGGTTGTGGGCTGGGGATGATCGGCGACACCGGCGCATCCGGGATCTTGCCGATGCGCGCGAGCGCCTCGCGCACCTGCCGCTCCTTGACCGCGAGCTGCGATGCGTATCGCAGGTGCTGATAGCAGCAGCCGCCGCAGCGCCCGAAATGTCGGCACCCCGGTTCCTCGCGGTCGGGCGAGGGCGCGACGATCTTCACGATCTCTGCCCGGAGGTAACCCTTGCGCACCTCGACCACGCGGGCATCGACCGTATCGCCCTGAGCCGCCAGCGGCACGAACACGACGCGCCCCTCGTGGCGCGCGACGCCGTCGCCACCGAACGCCACGTCGGTTATCTCGAGCCGCAGTGGCCCCTGTGCCGGCGCCGTCATCGCACGGGCACCTGTAGTTCCGCGCACCGCATCCAGTCCAACCGGAACGCCAGGTGGTGGTAGAGAAGCAGCCGCGGCCGACCCTCGATGACCCGATTCTGCGTTCGGATCCACTCGACCAGTTGCTTCATGCGGGGCCGGATGTTGTCCCATGTGTACGCGCCCTTGAACGAGAGCGATACCACGGGACAGCCATCCCACAGATCGATCGAGATCTCCTCGCCCTCCGGGGCCGGGACCCGCGACTCCGGCGGCAGCGGCACCATGAACCGCACCTTTCCCTTGCCCGGTTCCCACTCCAGATCCGAAAGCTCAATCACGAGCGGCTTGATCTGGTCGAGGTCGTGGCGCGCCACGAACCGCTTGAGCTTGAGATCGATATGGTCCAGCACCTTGAAAGGGTCCTCCTCGGTCTCGATCCATGCCGCCTGAAAGCTCGGCACGGTCTTGGTCCAGACCTGACCCACCGGACTCATGGGCAACAGGATGTCCGCGCCGGCGGCCGGACACGCAGCGCCCACCGCGATCAACAGGGCCACGAAAATATCGCGCATCGGGATAAACTGCGCGCCACGCCCATCTCGCGCAAGGGAGGAGTGCGGGCGGTCCTGATCCACCCCCAAGATCTCCGGCCTCAAGAATTGGGATCTGAGAACGCCCAACAACCAACAACCAACAACCAACATCCGACAACCAACGTCCGAGGGCGTGCGACAATGCACGGCATCTCACAAAGACGCCCTACAAAATTTGTAGGCCGCCTGTGCCAGGCGGCACGGTTCAGAGGTTTTGAGACACGCTCGCCTCGCGGGCCGCGTTGGCCAAGGTGTCGCGCCGCCGGTGAATCGCGGACGCCGAGGCCGGCGTCCCTCCCAGAATGCTGGCGGCGTCGCTTTTTTCGACGGCCGCGAGGATTTGAGCCTATAAAGAGCGGATGGAACCACGAATGAACACGAATGGCACTGGCCTTACGCTATGGGCGGTCCACACGCACCGTCGGCCGGGCCTCTGCTGACGGTTCTGCCGCATCCGATCCGCCCGAGTGGCCCATTACGGTCCTCTCCTGCAGCACGCGGATCAAATCGCCAAACCTATCCGATGACGGCGACAGGGAACGTCGCGGGATGATGGCCCACCGATTCGCGGCGAGGGCCACGAAGATCGTTTCGTGGAACACCTCAAAGCGCCGGACAGACGACCAGGGCACAAAGCTCTGGATGCCCTCCACGGTCTCGTGCATGCCGTCCTCGGTCACCTCCAGACGGATCTCGGTCGGCGCATTTGACCCGAGTGACCGTTCGAGCGCCCACCTGTACCGCGCGGCAAACGGTATCGACGCGCACAGGGGGAACCCCACGGCCGCGATGATGAAATAGGCGAAAAGGGCGTTGTTTGCCAATAGGGCGGCGACCACGCCAAGGAACATGGCCCACAGGGGTAATACCAGGAACCTGTAGTGCATGCGGCGCGCGATGTGATACGCGTCGGGATTGCACAGGCCATGTTGTGTCAGGTAATCCTGCAGCGTGTTGGTGTATTCGTAAACAAGGCGCATTGTCTCAGTCCTTGGCGGGCCGCGGGGGAGACCCCGTGCGTCGCCAGCCAGTCTCGATCTCGGTGATGACCTGCATGCCCAATTGTTTGAGGTGCGGCAATTGCGACCGGACGCGCAGCACGGCGGCGGGATGATCCGCGTGAATCTTTAGCGCAGCACCCAAGAAGGCGTCGCAGCCTGGTCGATCGATGTCGAAAAGCCAGTCGACCAGCCCCAGTTCCTCGAGCATCCAGGCCTTGCGGCCATTCTCCGAAAACTGGGGCATGAGGACCGGCGTGCCCAGGCTCAGGGCCATGATGATAGAGTGCATTTCCATGCTCACGACGATCTCGGCGCGGCGGTAGAGGGAGTACGCCTGTTCGGTGGTCCAGAAGTCGTCCATCGGAACGCATTTCTTCTGCGATTCTGGGGACAGCCTGGCAAACACCTGGTCGCGGGCCGTTTCGATCTCGGTGCGCACCTCGGGACAGAGCACGACGGGCAGGCCGGTCCGCCCGATCCAGGCTTCGATAAACGCGCGCACGGACGCCATGTGGGCATCCTCGCGCTCCTGGGCGACCGAGCTGGCCAACGGACCCGGTTGGCTCCGGGCGCTGCGGATGGTCACCGTGATGAAGCGCCCCTCCTGCAATCCGTGCGCGCGCATGAATGCCTCCGCCCACGCATCATCAAAACCCTGAAAGAAGAATGTGCTGTCGGGGCGATAGCCCGATCTCGGGCAGAGCAGGTCGCGCTGACGGAGGTACTCCAACGAATCGGGATCGCGGCAGTAGACGAACCTCGCGTCCCGAAACAGCGGGCGGAAGATGAGATCGGCGGGCCAATCGATGGCCTCGAACGACTGGCCGTTGATGCCGTACGGGATGCCGTGGGCCCGCGCGATCAACAGCGGCATGGCGAAGCGCAGCGTGAACCTGTAGAGATCTCGCACTCCCATCCGTCCGAAATTGAGCGTCGTCCCAGAGCTGAACACGACGAACCCCGCGTCCGTGAATGCGCGGGCCGCCTCGGGATTCTGGCGCCGAAGTTCCTCCAGCGTCTCGCGCGGAAGGCGGTCGAGGATGTCATCGGCGATCCGGGCTGCCGCACGCGCCGATATGGTGCCATTCTGAAAAGCGCGCAGGTCCGACTCGCCCCACCGATCGTGGAAGGCGCGCCAGGCCGAACCCGCCGCGCCGCGGCTGCTATCAGAACCCAGGGAAAATGGGTACGCGAGCGCCCCGCAGTTCGGCAGATATCGGGGAAAATAGTCCCGCAGCATCGCGAAGGCCGGGCTGTCCGCGCGCTGGGATGTCATCACGACCGCCCGCATGTCAGGGCGCGCCTCGCGCACAAGGCTCAAGAGCCCGGGGGTGATGGCGATGTCGCCGATGTTGCTCGTGCTCCAACTGAAGGCGATCAGAAGGTGCGCCACGGCATTCGTCGGCATGCCCATAAGCTATCCGGACACGGAGCGCGATGCCATCCAATAGCGCGGCGGCGAGTGAACGTGAATTAGCACCAGTGCCCAGCCACCAACGACTCGTTGTTAGTTGCCGGGCCTCCCGTCACACGAGGTGTAGAGCCGCGGATTTCGCGGACGTCACGGACCTGTCGTTGAATTTCGAACGCGCCGACCCGATCTCACCCTTTCGTTGCAAAGCCCTGCGCCTCCGCGGCCCTGCGGGAGGAACATCTTCGGCGGCATTATGTGGGAAGTGGCTTGCGGTCGGTGGATTCCGCGGGTAATGGCGTGGGCGTGTCAGAGCGGCGGGCCATCATAGATCTCGGCTCCAACACCGCAAAACTCCTCGTGGCCGAAGTCGGCCCCGAGGGCTTGGGCGCCGTCTGCCTTGAGCTGAGCGTGCCATGCCGGCTCGGCCGGCGGCTCCATGAGACCGGCATGATCGCGCCACAGTCTCTGGCGCGCGCGCTGGACGTGATCGGCGAGTTGCTCCAGTCGGCGCGGGCCGAGGGCGCCGCGCGGATCGCCGTGGTCGCGACGAGCGCGCTGCGATCCGCGCGCAACGGTGCGGACGCCATGCGGGCCATCCGAGAACGGCACGGCCTCGACGTCGAGGTGCTCACGGGCGAGGAGGAGGCCGAGGGCGTCTTTCGCGGCGTGGTCAGCGACCCATTCTTCCGGGACCGGCGGATACTGATCATGGATCTCGGCGGCGGCAGCGCGGAGTGGATCGAGGCCGAGGTCGGCACGCCGGGTCGCAAAGTGAGCGCCGAGGTCGGCTGCGTGCGGATGAGCGAGCGGTTTTTGCCTGACCATCCTGTGAAACCAACCCAGCGGGCGGCGCTCGAGGCGTTCCTCGCCACGGAACTGGGCTCGCCGCTGTCGCGCTTTTCCGCCGCGGGCCGGACGACGGTGGTGACCGGCGGGACGGCCTGCGCGCTGGCCGCTCTGCGCGACCCGGCGTTCCTCGAAAAGGCGCGCGCCGGCGGGAAGGAACTGTTCTCCCTCGGCGAGGCGGCCGCGCTGGTGGATGACCTCGCGGCGAAAACCCTCGGGGAGATCGAGGTCAATCCGGCCGTGCCGCCGCAGCGCGCCGACGTGATCGTGGCGGGCGGCATCACGGTGGTGGCGGTGCTCCGGATGCTGGGCGTCTCGAAATTCTACGTGTCGACGCGCAATCTGCGCTACGGTCGCCTACTGGCCATGGGGGCCGCCCCATGCGCGTCGTGATCGTCGGCGGCGGCGCGGCGGGTTTCTTTGCGGCGATCGCGTGCGCGCGCGGCGCGGATGTTCGCATCCTGGAAAAGGGCCCGGAATGCCTCGCCAAGGTGCGGATCTCGGGCGGCGGGCGCTGCAACGTTACAAACGCGTGTTTCGATCCGCGAGAACTCGCGGCCCATTACCCGCGCGGTGGCAGGGCGCTGATCGGTCCGCTGCGGCGCTTCGGGCCGCGGGAAACGGCCGCGTGGTTTGAGGAACATGGCGCGCGGCTCAAGACCGAATCCGACGGCCGAATGTTTCCGGTCACGGATGCGTCGGCCACGATTGTGGATTGCCTGATGCGCGAGGCAAAGGCGGCCGGGGTCGCGGTGAAGACGCGGCTGGCCGTGGGGGCAATCGCCCGCGGGACAGCCGGTGGCTTCGATCTTCGATTGGGCGATGGCACGGTCGTGTCCTGCGACCGGTTGCTGTTGGCCACGGGCGGATGCCGGACCCTTGCGGCGGGCGCGCTGGCCACGGCCCTCGGCCATAGCCTGGAACCCCCGGTGCCATCGCTGTTTTCCCTGCACGCCGCGGACGCGTGGGTGCGCGAGCTGGCCGGCATATCGATGGAGGATGTCCTGCTGTCGGCGCCCGGGACCAAGCTGCGCCAGCGCGGGCCGATCCTCTTCACCCACCAGGGCCTGAGCGGGCCGGCGATCCTCCGACTGTCGGCGTGGGGCGCACGTGTTCTGCATGGGCTCGATTACCGCTTTCCCCTGCACATTCGCTGGCTCCCGCAAATGGACGAGCGGGCGATCCGCACGGCGTTAAACGAAGTGCGCAAGAAACATCCCGCACGGCTCGTGGCCAACGCCCCGCTCCCAGGCCTGCCCATTCGCCTCTGGGAACGCCTGACCGCCGACGCGGCCGTGGCCGCGAATACCCGCTGGGGCGAACTGACGCGCGATAGAGCAGCCGAGCTCGTGGCTAGAATCGCCCACACCACCGTGGAAATCGTGGGCAAGAGCCCAAACAAGGATGAATTCGTCACCTGCGGCGGGGTGCGCCTCAAGGAGGTCGATTTCCGCACGATGGAGAGCCGCCTCTGCCCGGGCCTGTATTTCGCCGGCGAGCTGCTCGACATCGATGGCGTCACGGGCGGATTCAATTTTCAGGCCGCCTGGACGACCGGCTGGATCGCGGGCCACGCGATGGCACACTGACCCCATGGCATCGGCACGAGAGGATGCGGCGCGCAAGATCGAGACCGCACTGTCGGAGGTGCGCGCGGTCTATGCCGAGCTGGCGCGCCGGCCGATCGAGCGCGCGTGCGCCTTGCGCACGGAGTGCTGCCACTTCGCGGTGACGGGCCGCACCCCCTACCTGACGCGCGGCGAGGCACTGCTTGCCGCCAAGGCCCTCCGCGCAACAGGCCGCAAGCAATTGCCCGAGGCCATCGATGGCGCGTGTCCCCTGCTGCACCGAGCCACCCTCCGGTGCCTCATCTATGCGGACCGTCCCTTCGGTTGTCGGACGCACTTCTGCGATGCGGCAGGGGGCCCCTGGCCCCGGCACGCGGTGCTGGATCTCATCCGACGACTGGAACAGGTCGATTCGCAACTCGGGGGCGAGGGACCTCGGGCGCTGCCAGGCGCCGTCGCCGAAGCGCTGGACTGAAAGCCCATGGCTTTTTCAGCGCACCGCGCGATATTTGGACATGTTCACGGCGCTGGAAGATTTCCGGCCGTCCGCAGCGATGCGCGCGGAGGTGCGAGGGTTCATGGATCAGCGCGAACCCGAGCCAGAGCATGTGCAGCACGTGCGCGAATTGGCGCTGTCCCTGTTCGACCAATTGAAAGAGCGCCACGGACTGGGCGAGGGCGCGCGATTCCTGTTAGAGAGCGCGGCGCTGCTGCACGACATCGGCTGGAGCGTGGCCCCCGATGGGCGCAAGCACCATAAAGTGGCCTACGACATGATTCGGTCACACCGGTGGGCCGCCCTCCCGGCGACGTTGGTGCCGATAATCGCGCTGGTGGCACGGTATCACCGAAAATCCGTGCCCGATGCCGCGCATGACGGCTTTGCGGAATTGGACTCGGCCGAACAGGCGATCGTGCGGAAGCTCGCGGCGCTCCTCCGCGTCGCCGACGCATTGGACCGCTCGCACCAATCACGGGTCTTGGCGATCGCCGCCAAGGATACCGGCGCCAAGGTCGTGCTGCGACTGTCCTCGGCCGGACCGTGCGCTGCCGAACTGGCGGCCGCCGATGCAAAGAAAGACCTGTTCGAGATGGCATACGGGGTGCCGCTGGTGCTCCTGGCTCCCGGCATCTAGCAGCCTGTCGGACTTTGGAAAGTCCCCTCGGCCGCTGGCCAGAAACTTCGGGCGCTGTTCGCGGGCGCGGCTCGTGCCCGACCCAGGATCCGGGCCGGGAGGGCTTTGGACTGCGGTGGCAGAGTCCGGCAACCGCCGGACGGCGCCACCGCTTTGGCAGCGCGCGAAGCGCGAGCCGGGGCCATCGGCTTCGGCTCCGCCGGAGGCAAAAGCGGTGTCGCCGCTTCGCTCTGCCACCGCAGTCCAAAACGGCCCCGCCCCCAGCAGTTTTACCCTGAATAGTCCGGCGCGTGGACGGCTCTAGTCGGCGCCGCACCACGTCGCGGAAGTTTCCACATGGATGATGCGGCGCGCTCTCGATTCGGTCGACCCCGCCGCGCGCCGCACTCCAAAAATCCTATCCCTCGCGTTTCTGAATGCGGCGGCGACGCCACCGCTTTCCGCGACCGGAGGAGCCGGCGTCCCGCCCCGGCCTACGGCGACTTCATCTCAGAATCGATTGCATCGGCTCGGGTCCCCAAGCATAGTCCACCGATGGTGAGCACGTTTTCCCGGCGCCATCTACTCCGTCTTTGTCTTGGATCCTCGGCCGGCCTCGCGATCAGCCGCGGCGCGTCGCGCGCATCCTCCGATCCCCAGGCCGCCATCGAATGCGCCCACGCCGAGATCTGGCGGCGGCTCATCGACCGCCACGGCATCATGCTCGACTTCAGCGACCTCGACGGCTCCGTGATCATCCCCGAACCCGACGAATGCCGCCTCGGAAAGCCAAACGCCCTTGGCTGGTGGAGCCCGATCGAGAACGGGGCATTCTTCAATGGCCTCTACATGGATGCCGCCATCGAGCGCTGGCGCGCCACGCGCAGCGGCGCCGACGCCGACAAGGCCCACCGCCTCGCGAACGGCCTGATGCTCCTGGCATCGATCAGCGACGTGAGGGGTTTCGTCGGACGCGGGGTCGCCACCGATGGCAGGGCGCACTACCCGATGGGATCGGATGACCAGACGTTGCCCTGGTTCTACGGCCTGTGGCGTTTCCTGTCGTCCGGTATAGCGACCGAACAGGAGAGGACGCGCATCATCGCGAAACTCGTGGAGACCGCCGACGAGATCGTCCGCCTGAACTGGGAACTGCCGGCGGAGCCGCCGTTCGGTATCCGCGGGGGATTTCGCGCCTTCCTGTTCTATCAGGCCCCTCGCCTCCTGTTTGTCGCGAGGATGATGCACCGGCTCACCGGCGACGCGAAATGGGGCGCGATATATGACGCCGCCCTCCGCGAGCGCGGCGGCCAAGGCAACCGCAGCCGCCTGGAGATCTGCGAGCACGGCATGGTCTACGACCACGGCGGCAACGCGCACCGCCACTCCTGGACCACAAGCAATTGCGTCGCGGCAATGCGGGCCCTGTGGGAAATGGAGGAGGACGAGGCCGTCCGCGCCGCACTGGCGCGCGGGCTAGAGGCCAGCGCCACCGTCGCCATGGAGAGCGTGCCCGACGCACTGAAGTTTGATAATGACCAGGAGCTCCCGTTCGAACCCGACTGGCGCATGCTCAACGCCCATTGGGTCCCCCAGTCAACGCCCCGCGAGGCCCAGGATCTCGCCGAGACCCAGGCCAAGGAACTCCGGAAACTCTCCCCGCGCCGCGGGCAGGAACTCTCCCTCGTCCGCGAACCCCTCTTCGCCGCGTGGATCGTCACCCTCGCGCCAGATGCCCAGGCATTGCAACGGCGCGCCCCCGAGTTGCTCCGCGCCCTATCACATTATCGCTACGATCGGCTGCGCTATTCCCAGTTCTTCCCGGCGGAAGCCGCCTGGTGGCGACTCAGGCTCGCGGGCGTGTCGAAGGATGGATCGCTCACGCGCCGGCCGCAGGATCCACCATCATGTATCCCGCGCTCCGCACGGTGCGTATGAACTTCGGCTCTTTGGCGTCATCCCCCAATTTCTTTCGCAGCGCGGAGATGTGCACGTCGATCGATCGATCGAAAACGTCGTAGTCGCGCTCCCGTATCTCCTCCAATAGCCGCTCGCGGGTCTTGACCCGGCCACGGGCCTTGGCCAAGGAGGCCAGCAGATCGAACTCGACGGGGGTGAGGCTCAGGGGACGATCGCCCAGGACCGCGGTGCGCGAGGCGATGTTGACGCGAAGCGGTCCCACCACGACCTCGGGCCCGACGTGCTCCGGCCCGGGCCGAGCCACCGCGCGGCGGGTGACGGCCCGCAAACGGGCCAGAAGCTCCCGCGAAGAGAATGTCTTTGGAAGATAGTCGTCCGCGCCCATCTCGAGTCCCACGATCCGATCGGCCTCTTCGCCCCGCGCGGTGAGCATGAGCACCGGCACGTCGGAGCGAGCGCGGATGCGCCTCAGGACATCGAACCCGTCCAGACCGGGAAGCATGACGTCAAGGATCACCGCATCCCATTTCTCGCCGATGGCACGGTCGACACCCGCAGGTCCAGTGTGGACGGCCTCGACCGAATAGCCCATCGGCCCCAGATATTCTCCGATGAGGCGACAGAGCTTCCGGTCATCGTCGACGACCAGAATGCGCGTCATTTCCGTCCGATTTCTTGCGTCCTCCACCATAGCTAGCGGGATGCGTCGAACACCCGGGCCAGCGCCCATACCCTATGCGACCAGGGTCGACGTTCCAAGCCCCGATGGCATGAATTAATCGGGCGCGAACGTCGCGAATCTGCCATCATTCGGGCATGAGACCGCGTTTGGCACCGTGGGTCCTGGCCGCCATGGCCGCATGCCCCGCGGGGTCTTCGGCCACGCCTTCGCTGGAGACGACCCCCGCCGAACTTCGCATAACCGCCGCAGCCTATCGTGCGACGTTCCAGCGCGCCTCGGCGGATTTCTCGATCGAGCTCAAGGGGGCCGACGGCAACTGGTTCCCCGTCGCGAAGGCGCTCGATCGTCCCGAGTTTGGCATCGCGGGCGCAGGCGGCCCACTCGCCACATCCGCGGCGCGGGCCGAGGTGCGCCACGAGGCATCGGGGCCCCTCGTCACGATCGGCAGCAGCATCTTCATCGGCTCCGATCGGCCAGCCGCCATGGACGTGCATTTCCTCTGCGCCGACGAAGGCATGCTCGTCCGGTTTCGCCTCGCGCGGACCGACGGAGACGGCTCGCGCACATGCTGGGCGCTGCCCCGCTTCCCGCTGGATCTCGCGATCTGGGACCATTACACGTTCTGGGACGAAGGCGACGGGTGCCGGTCTGGGGAGATCGCGGCCCTCGGCGACCGGGATCGATTCGCGGGCGTCTCGTCATGGGGACGGGAGGGTGATACCTGCCCCCGGTTGAGCGCACGGCATCCGGCCGTGGTCGCCCAAGCGGCGCACCGGGGCACGGGCCTTGCGGCGATCTTCCTCCGGTACGAGAAAGACTGGGCGAAGGGCGGCTCGTTTATCCAGCGGCACAGACCCTACAGCCTCTTTTTCTATTCCGCCCTCGCGCCCTCCGATGCCGCCCGTGATGGTATCTGGGGGTGGCTCGCGCCGATGCCCGCAGGCGACCGCGCCGCCGCCGCCAAGAGGGTCGAGGACCTGATCGCGCTTGGGGAGAAGCTCGTCGCCGGATTCCACCCGATCGCGCCCCCGCTCGATCCCGCCCTGCTCCAATCGGTTCCCAATTTCCCCGCAGAGCTGCGACACGACAAACCCGTGGAGGATATCCGCGACGCCGTCGTCTATACCGTGAACGAATATATCGACTCCGATCGGGGCATCCGCGCGGCCCACAAGACGGGCTCGGATGTGCTCATCCGCGGCTGGTTCAAGTGGCACGACGCGCAGGACTGGGCCGCACAGGCACACCTCGTGCCGAAGGCACACGCGCTGGGCGCGCTGTTCGGCGGCGGCGTCACATGCAGCGCGCTGTACAACGGCGAGAATGGCCTCCCCGAAGATCGCGTCCTCGACATGGCCACGCGCGGTCCCGATGGCAGACTTGTCGATGCGTGGGGCGAGGCCGGTACCCGCCACGGCACGCTCTCTAACCCCGCATACCTCGAATATGTCCTCTCCTTCTGCAAGCGGCAGATCGACGCCGGCGCCGACTACCTCTTCATGGACGAGATCAATGCCGCGCTTCAACCCAACGAGGGCTTCGACGATCACTCGGTCGGGGATTTCCGCAAGCACCTCACGCACGCCTACTGCGAGGGCAAGGGCTGGACCCCCGACGATCGCCGATGGCGAGAGACCTTCGGCGTCGATATCTCCAACCGCGCCATCTGCCCCGACGGCACCATCGGCGGCCTCGACTATCGGGCCTTCCTTAAGAAACGCGGGCTCGTCGACAAACCCTATGCCCCGGAAAACAAGCTCGCCCCGGAATGGATGGCGTGCCGCCATGCGCGCGATGATCGCGCATGGAAGTGGATGACCGACCAGATCCGCGCGTACGCAGGGGGGAAGGGCCGCAGAGTTTTCATCAGCGGCAATGGCCTCGCCCGTTACGTGGACCTGCAGGTGCTCGGCGTCTGGGGCCTCTGGAAGGCCAAAGATGGCAAGATCGATCTCTCCGAAAACCTGGTCGACCGGTGGGCCGGAACAGTGGCGGCGGGCCGCGCGATGGCCCGAGGACCGGTCCCCGTCGTCTTCTTCCATGACTGGGGTTTCGGCGGTTACCCGTGGATCCGCGATGTCCCCCCTCCCGAGCGCGAACTGTGGATGCGCGTCCGCGGTGCCGAGATCTATGCCTCGGGCGCCTTCTTCGCCTTCCCCGTGGCCGGTCCCTGGGGCAACGACGCCCTCGTGGATGGCACGATCCGCGAGATCGCCCGCCAGGCCCGCTTTTACCGAGCTCACCGAGACGTCTATCTCGGCCCCACCATGGCCGGTTTCGACGGTCTCGGCACGGGCGCGCCAGATCTGAGCGTGACGCTGTGGAAGCGCCAGGCCCCGCCCGCCCTCCTGCTCCACGCCATCAACCGCCAGGCGCGAGATTCACGACCCGTGCCACGCGACAACATCGATGTGCTCATCCCCACGAAGGCAACCCCATCGAGCGTGCGGGTCGTCTCGCCCGACTGGGAGGGCGAACGACCCGGCGCCGCCCGCGCCGAAGGGGACCAGCTGCGCGTGACGGTCCCCAACCTGGAAGCCTATGCCGTGGCGATCCTCGAATACCCGAAGCTGCCGGACGTGAGGCTCGGCGGCACCCGCATCCGCCCCATGCCGGAGTGGTCGTGGCAGGTCCAAGGCGACATCCAGATCGGCCCCGACGGCATGCCGGTCACCGATTCAGTCCCCGGCGCTTTCCTCCACGGCAATCTCCACGCCCATCTGCGTCAGCCTCACGTTTTCGCCGTCTGCATGCCGCGCGGCGGTAAATTGCGCGCCTGCGTGGGGGCGGTCGCAACCCTCGGCGCCCGCCTGGAATGCCAGATCGATGGACGACCGCCGATCGCCTGCGACCTCCCCGATCTCGATCACAAGAACGATGCCTCCGCCCCAGAATACAACCGCGTCCTCGAGTTTGATATCCCGCCCGGCCGACACCGCATCACCATCCGCAACACCGGGGGCGATTGGGCCCACATCTCGTGGTACGCCTTTGATGGCGAGATCGCCCCTCCCGGCACCTGATGTTCCCTCTTTCTCAGGGCACCGCCCCTGGGGCTTCTACCGCCGTGTGGCGATAAGGCGGGCAATGCGCTCGGCAAGCTCCCTTGGCTGGAATGGCTTGGGCATGAGCGCCAGGGCCGAGAGGGTGTGCGCGCCCGCCGCGATGTCCTTGTTGAGGTAACCGCTGATCAGAAGGATTGGCGTCATGTTCTCCGACTTGCGCAGCGCGCTCGCGATATCGAGCCCATTGATACCGCCAAGGGTGTAGTCGAGGATGATGGCATCGTAGGCCAGCGCCCCGCTCCCGAGCAGATTGAGCACTTCCTCGCCGCTGGCTAACACGTCCACCACGTACCCCTCCGTCAACAGGGCATCGCGCAACAGCGCCCGGATGAACGGCTCGTCGTCCACCACCAAAACGCGGGGGCCGGAACCCTTGGCCGGCGGTTTGTGGTGCGCCGCCGGCGCGCCGCCCGCCTGCGGGGCGGGAACAGCATCCAGGACCGGCACCGTCTCCGCATAAAACTGCGGCGCCAGCCGCGTGTCAGGCACCGCCACCGGTGGTCCGCCCGTGGGCGCCGCCCGCCTTTCGCCCCGGAGAAGATTGAACACGATGTCCGCCGCCTGCGTCGCCGACTGCCTGGACGAACTCACCGCATCGATTATCTGCGTCAGCGAATACGGCAACGCCTTGCCCCGGCCCACGACCAGCGCCAAGAGATTGTTGAAATCATTGATGATGCTGCCCGCCGCCGTCAGCAGCTCCTCGACCTGCATCCGCAGGTGGCGCTCGCGATCCAGCGGGCTCTCGCCGCTCCCCGGATCGAGAAACGTCATCTTCAGAAACGAGATTCGCCCCTCGTCACTCCGGTAAAAATCGAAAACCACCTGGCTCTCGAGCATCACGCCGCGCTTGCCCGTAACCGGAAATACCTCCCACTCGGCCTTGCCCTCATGCCAGGAGCGCTCGATCAGATCCGTCACGTCCTCCGTCCGGTCCCGAAACAGCAGGAAAATGGGGTCGCGGCCCACGATCTCGTTGCGCGAGTATCCAAAGGCCCTGGAAAACGCCACGTTGCAGTGGATCACGGGCACACCCTCGGATCTCACGTCGCAGATCAGGACGGGGTCGGCCATGTAATCGACCGAATGACCCAGGAGCTTGTCGAACCCGAAGGCGCTGTTCATGGCCGCCTCCGCACGCGTCGCGTGCGTCACATCGAGCGACAGCCCGTACACGACCTCCGGCTCGCCAGGGGAAGTGTCCGGGTCCGGGTCGAGATGCAGCAGAAACCAATCGGCCTCCTCGACCCGCTGCAATGACACCCGACGCACGATCCGCCGCCGCTTCGCCAACGCCTCGTCTATGCAGCGCCGGAAATCCATCCCGGTCTCACCGCCGATAAACTCCTCCACGGGCCTGCCCTCAATGCCCGCGCCCGGAAGATCGAATTGCGCCCGGAAACGTTCGTTGGCCGCCAGAAACAGGTGCCGGTCCCCCTCCTTCGCAACACTGAAAAGCCCGGCGCTGCACCGTTGCTCGAATACCCGAAGCAACTGCGTCCCCGTGGTGGCCTTTGACCCGAATAATGACATATTAAGACTACGATAAAGTCTTCACCATCATCTCAACCATTTCCAGTAATTCGTTTGGCTGAAATGGCTTGGTGAGCACCTTGACCCGTCCCAGCGCCAGGGTCTGCTCCGTCACCTGCGGTCCCAGATAGCCACTGATCATCAGCACGGGCGTGGTCAAACCATGCTTGCGCATCACCTGCAAAACCTCAAGCCCGCTGAGGCCACCGAGCGCATAATCCATGATCACGACGTCGTAACCGTCCCGCTCGCCCTCGAGTATGGCCAGGGCGTCCTCCCCGCTTGCGGCCTGCGCCGTCCTGTAGCCAACCACCGAGAGAGATCGGTCGATCATGCTCCGGATGAATGGCTCATCATCCACCACGAGGATCTTGGGCGTCTCGCCGGTGGACGGTGCGCGCACCTCTTCCTGGGGTTGCGCGCGATCCGTCGGCAAGACATCCGCGGCGGGAACCGTATCCGACGGGCCCGGCCCCGTCAGCTCGCGGGCCGCCAAAGCCGTGTCCATCGACGGCGCGCTCTGGATGGCCCGATCCACGGGATGCGCCATGGCGGCCCCCGACTGAGGCGGAGGGGGAGGCGGAGGAGGGGGTTCGCCTCCGGGCATTCCCAGATCGCGCATCGTCGGCAATCGGCGCGTCATGCGCAGCAGATTGATGACGATGTCCGCCGCCTGCGTGGCCAGGCGCTTGGATGTCTTGATCGACTCGATGTTGTCCTGGACCTGGGCCGGCAGCAGCGGGGCATTGCCGATGATGACCGCGAGGAGATTGTTGAAATCGTTGATGATGCTGCCGGCCGCCTGGAGCATGCCCTGGAGCTGGAGGCGCCGGTACTGGCCCGGCCCCGCCTCCTGCTCCACCGCCGCGGGCTGTCCCTCCAAAGGTATGAATGTTATCTTGAGCTGCGATTGCGCGCCTTTTTCAAAACGGTGGAAATCGAACACGACCTTGCACCGCAGCGGCACGCTATCGCGCCTGACGGCATCGGTTATCTTCCACACCGGCCGCTGGTTCTTCCAAGAACTGGCAATCACCTCGCGGATGGTCGCCGTCGTCCCGGGAAAGAGCAGGTACACGGGATCCCGGCCCACGAGTTCTGGCCGAGTGTAGCCGAAGGTCCGCTGAAAGGACTTGTTGGCGTAAACGACCATGGGTGTTTCTTCGACCACCTCGCAGATTAGCACCGGCTCGTAAAATCGGTCCGTCGCGTGGATCAGGTAGCGGTCGAAACCCTCCGCCGTGCTTATATATGCCTCCGCCCGGGCAAGGTCCGTCACGTCGACCGACGCCCCCTCGATCCGCGCCCACGCGCCCGACTCCCCAATCACGGGGGAAAACGCCACGAGCAGGCAGCGGTCGCCACCGGGTCCGGGGACGCTCATGCGGCGGCTTATCGAACGATGCTTCTGCAGCACCTCCCGGCAGCAGCGCTCGATGTCCTTGCCCACGTCGCCGGGCACCATCGCGGCAACGGCCGTCCTGTCTCGTGCCCCGCCCGCAGGAATCTGGAAGTGCGCCTCGAAAGCGGCATTGGACTGGACGAATGCGAAAACCCCCGCCCTCTCTTCAACGACAAAACACCCCGTCGACTCACCGACCGCTTCGCGGGGAGTCTCTGGCCGTGGATCCAGGTCCTCTTTGTTCAAAGCACGAACCTCGCTAACTACAACGCTGGCACGCCAAAGGCCCACCGGCAAGGGTAGTCTCACCCCCACCAAACACTAAGGCCCACCGGCCACCCCCGCAAGTTCCGGCATCTCGGGTGCCCGCACCCAGCGCTCGTCCGACTCGCGGCGGACGTACGCATCGAGGATCTCGAAGGTCGACTCGTGGAACAAACGCACGAGCCGCGGGAGCGTGAATGGCCCGTGCGTCCGGTAGCGGTCGAACACATAGTAGACCTCGTCGGCTTCCGCCACGGCATCGGCCCCATCGCCAGACCGCTCCTCCTCCCCGCCCTCCTCCTCGACCCTGCGCTCCTCGGCGGCGGCCAGTTGCGCCGAGAATTGCGCCCTCGTCAAGGGGGGTGCCGCGGCGGTCAGCGCCTCGAGCGCCGCAGAGCCCCCCGCCAGCGCCCGGCGGGCCCGCCGCCTGCCACCCGCCTCCGACGCCGACGGCAGCTCGCCGACCTGCCCTTGCGCGATCCGCTCCAGCCGCGCCACGGAGGCCCCGGTGATCCCCAGTTCCCGCGCCGTCTCCCGTAGCACGTCCGCATCGACACCGAGATCCAGCAGCCGCGCGGCCGCTATCCGCGCGCCTTTCTCGCACCGGAGTCCCACCAGCGCAAAGACCCGATAGATGATCAGCCGAATGTTGAAGGGATTGACCCGCAGCCCGTGATCCGCCGCCATGAGGCACCTCCCGAGCCTGCCGAGATTAAAATTCGCACGGGTCGCCTCCACCCAGATCGTGTCCGAATTGGGGATCAGCCTCGCCGCGCGCTCGATATAGTCCGCGCTCCGCTTGAGGTCGTCCACCCGCGCCGCCAGATCGGACAACAGCCAGTAGCCGTCGAACACGAACGGGTGGTGGCGCACGAGCCGGCAGGCGATATCGTGCGCCTCCTCCCACATCTCGAGCCGGAAGTACGCCTCCGCCAGAAAACGCAGACCCTCGGGGTGTTCCGGCGCCAGATGCAGCAGCTCGCGCGCCACGCGCATCACCGCCGGCCAGTCGCCCTCGTCCTGAAAATGCTCCAGCCAGAAGATCAACGAATACGGGCCGCTCTCGGCAAGGATCGCGTCCGCGCAAGACCCGCGCCCCACACCAACATCGCCATGCCTGCCGCCGCGCACGCCCCCACATTAGAGCCCCCGCACCTCCCCGCAAGTGCCCAGGCCCCGCCCGAACCCGATCCGACACAAGAGCGTTTGTCCCTTGGCTTCCGGGGCCGCGCTGCTATTGGGTGGGTTCGCAGATGAGCAACGAGTTCGTGCCGTTCCTGGTCCAGATGGTGTTCGCGGCCGCCGTGCCTCTCGCCGCATTTGGCTTCGCCCTGCTGATTGGGCAGCGCGCGAAACGCTCCGCCGCCAAAGACACCCCGTACGAGTGCGGCATGGAACCGCGCGGCACCTCCAGCCCGCGCTTCTCCATCAAGTTCTATCTCGTGGCCATGCTGTTCATCGTCTTCGATATCGAGGTCGTGTTCTTCTTCCCGTGGGCCGTTGCCTTCCGCGATGCCGGGTCCCTGTCCTGGGCCATGCTCTGGGGCATGCTCTTCTTCACCGGCCTCGTCGTCGCCGGCCTCGCCTACGAATGGAAGAGGGGCGGGCTCGACTGGAGCCGATGACCCCAACCCGCGGAGGCCCAATGCCCGATACCATGGAGAAACGCTACGACGAGCGGCTGGCCCGCTACACGACCGCCATGCGCAACGAGACGCCCGACCGCGTCCCGATCCGGCCATTCGTGGCGGAGTTCACCGGCGTCCACTCCGGCCACACCCCCCAGCAACTCGCCCACGACTACCGCCTCGCCTTCGATTCCGCCTGCAAGTGCGCCGCCGACTTCGACTGGGACGCGGTCGTCGCCAACATGGTCTATGTCTGGACGGGCCTCGCGCAGGCCCTCGGCCTCCGATATTATGCCATCCCCGGCATAGACATCCCCGCCGGCACCGGTTTCCAATACCGCGAGCCACCCGAGGACCAGGCCTTCATGAAGGCCGATGAGTACGACCAGCTCATCGAGGACCCGACTGCCTTCCTGTATAATGTCTGGTTGCCCCGCGTCTCCGCCACCACCAGCCCCATTGGGGCGCCATCGACGTTCGCCAACAACCTCGCGCTCGTCAAAGGCGGCATGGCGATGTGGAACTACTTCATGGATTTCGGCCCGCAGGTTGCCCGGCTCCGGCGCGAGAGCGGCACGGTCTCGGCCATCGCCGGCATCCTCAAGGCCCCGATGGACATCATCGCCGACAAGCTCCGCGGCTATCTCGGGCTGGTGGAGGACCTGTTCGAGCGCCGCGACAAAGTCATGGCCGCCTGCGAGGCGCTCGCCCCCCACCTCCTCCATGTCGCCAAGACCACCGCCGACCCCGCCGGCCAAGTGCCGGTCGGATACTGGATGCACCGTGGCGGCGTCCCCTTCGTGTCACCCGAGGTCTTCGAAAACGTCTACTGGGCCACCCTCAAACCCATCATCCAAGAACTCTGGGCCGCCGGCCACCAGACCCTCTTCTACGCCGAGGGCAACTGGGATTATCATCTCGGGAATTTCGCGGAACTGCCCGACCGCAGCATCGTCTACCACGTGGACCAGGGCGACCCCCTCAAGGCCAAGAAGGCGCTCGGCGATAAGTTCTGCATCAGCGGCGGCGTCCCCAACGCAATGCTCTCGATTAAGGAACCCAAGGATGTCCGCGCCCACGTGAAAAAATTGCTGGCCGATGTCGCGGGCGACGGCGGCTATATCATGGATGCCAGCGCCATCGTCCAGAACGACGCCACCGTCGCGAACATCCGCGCCATGACCGATGCCACGCTGGAATATGGCACCTACAGCCGCGGCCACGCCAGCAAGCTCACCACCGGCGCGCCCAAACCCCTGCCCGCCGATGCCACCCCCGGCGCTTTCCTCCCCGCGCCCGCCCCAGGCAAACCCCAGCCCGGCGAATGCCTCTCCTGGGAGAAGAAGAAGGCGACGCTCCCCCCCATCCAGGGCGATGCCCAGCTCTGCGAGCGGATCTGGAAAGAGGTCGATGGTTTCGGCAACTGCTTCATCTGGCAGCTGCTGCTGTCGTTCTGACTCGAGAATTCCGTTTGCTCGCAAAAGCGGCGCGGTCGCGCGCCGCACTCCATAAGCTGGCGCCCCTTTCCAGCACCCTGCACCACGCCCCGCGTGTTGGAGTGCGGCGCCAACGCCGCCGCTTTGGAACGGCGCGCAGCGACGTCCCGGCTTGGCTCGCGATACGCCGGCTCCGCGGACGGCGCAAAGCGCCGCCGCTGTCCGGCGGCTACCGGCCTCTGGCGGCGCACCAAAAACTGACGGATCCATCGCAGTGCCACGCCCCCTGGGACGAGCGGGTATTGCGACAGGCTCGCCTCTGCGTCCGCGAGCATCATTCAACGGGTTGCCGGAAACCGGGTCTGTCGATGGTCCCGCCTCGTCACTTCCCCTTCAGCGACACATCCGCCTGGCGGAATGATGGCGAGACGTTGATCTCCGGCACACGGCCGCCCTCCACGCGCCCCTCTGCCGTGGTGCGGTCCGGCGCATGGAGTTTGAAGTGCGCGTCCCATCCCCTGGGCCATGCGGGCAACAGATGGATGGCGCGCCCATCGGTCTGCATGAGCATGGCCTGCAGCGCCCGCATCAGCACTCCCCCGTGGTCCTGGTCAGGCACCCAGTCGTAGTTCGGCCCCCAGAACGACGGGAAACGCGAGGCGGCGTGACGCTTGCGCGCTCGGCCGACAAGCAGTTTCGCCGCATCATCGGCGAGCCCAAGGTACGCGGCAAAGATATCATCCTGTCGCCAGCCGATGTCGCCGCGATCTGTTCGCGCATGGAACGCGCGAATCCCGAGGTCGATGTCCGGACTTCCAACGGCGATGAGCCGGAAGGGAAACACCGCGTACAGCTCGGGATTCTCGATGTTCTTCTTGGACTCGAATCTTTCGGCTGCCGCGAGCATCCGCGCGCCGTCCTGCTCCCGGGTCGGCAGCGGGGGCAGTTTCACAGCCAGGCGTCGGACAAGGGCCTCGAGGTCCGGCGGCAGGGTGCCCGACGGTTTTCTCCCCAGGCATCGCAATAGGCGTGCCATCGGCGACATCGCTTCCGGCCCGGTCAAGCGGAGCAACCGCCCGGTCACGGCGGTGAGGCCCGCGATATCGGGCATGGGATTCGTGCAATCCCACCATGTCTCCAGGGCCTGCGCCGGATGGATGACGATCCGCCCGCCGGCATCGACGGGGTAGCGCGCATCATAGAACGCGAGGATCTCGCGGACGAAAGGCAGCACGGTCTCCGCAAGGAATTTCTCGTCTCGCGTGTGCTCGTAGTAATCGAGCATCATCCACGCCACCTCGTATCCCGCCGTGAACTCCCACCGGTGGTACTGGTTCTCGTTGATCCCGGGCGGGAGGTCCGGCCTCCGCTCAAACCCGTAGCATTCGTTGAACGCGTGCCCCCAGAAGTAGGAGCACTCGTTGAGGGATGCCCCGGGTTGCTTGAGGTGGTGACGGTTGCGATACCTCGCGATATCGAGGGTCGCGCCCGCGTACATCCGGAACATCGGAAGCATGAGATCAAAATCGCCAGCCGCGCAGGCCGATATGTAGGGCAATCGCGTGTTCTGCCACCAGTAGCCCGACCCCCAGCGCCGATAGTCGGGATCGTTCCGCCATGTCTCCGGCGCATCGCCGGTCGGCACGGTGAAGAGCGAGCCGTTGAATTTGATCGGCAGCGCACCGCGCCCCGCGCACGCGTTCATCCACCGTTGCAGAATGTAGCCACGGGTGACGGCGACCGCGGCTTCCTCGCCCGACGGCGGCGATCCGTCCGCGGCCACCTCGGCGCCATTCACGAACAGCCCCCACCGCCCGTCTGCGGCATCCGCGCTGGCCGCGACATGCGCCCAGCGCCCGGCGGGCAAAACGACGGGGGCGGTCAGGATCCTGCGCCCGATGATGAGCCTCAGTCCCTTCCCGGGATGCGTGTCAAACAGTAGGCCGTCCCCGCCCCCCGGTTGGATCTGGTCCACGATGCGCCCGCCCCGGACATCCCCCGGAGCCACGCGCACCCAAGCCTCGATGCTTATCGCCGGCGATCGGCGCAGCCCATCGGCTCCCGCCACGCCATCGCATGGCCCGGTGGCGCTGGCGACGGCCCCCATCTCGGGGGGCGCGGGTCCGTCTCGGCCCCTCGCCACCAGTGAGGCCAATTCGGCTTCGCCCAGCGCGCGGGGAAAGAGGCTGACCCTCCCGATCTCGCCGGGAAATCGATTGCCACCAGCCTGATCTGACCCGACCCGTAACGGGTGCGCATTCGCCGGAATGATCGCGACCTGAGGGATATCCAGCGCGCCCGAAACGAAAATCCAGCTGCGTCCCCAGAATTCGCGCCACCAGCGCACGTGCTCGATGCGGCGCTGCTCCAACGGCTGCCGTTCCGCCTCTCGCAAAATGCCGGTCGCCGATTCGACCCATCCCTCGGCCGTGCTCGGTTGCCGCGTCGCCACCGCGATATCGAATCGGTGCGATCGCCCCGGCGGCGATGCCAGCGTCGCGTCATCCTGCCGCCTGGCCCCCGCACTGGCGATCACCCCCCCAAATACCCGATTCTCCAGTGGATCCTTTCCCTCAAACCCCTCCAGCCCCTGCAGCCGCGCGCATTGTTCGTAACAATCCGTAACCCCGTTGTCATGCAGCCATCCGATGCGCCCCTCGCCCGGCAAGGACCGTGCCGAGAGCATCGTGTCCGGCAACGAGATAATCTCCGACGCGTCGGGCCGCCGATAGGCGGGATCGCCAAAATACGCTTTCCCCACATAGCGGATAACCCGCGGCTCCTTGCGCCAGCATTCGATCGCCGCCCCGGCCTCGACCGCCTCGTCCCCCGAGATCTCCACGTGGATCATCGGCCGATGCGCGTCCACCCAGAGACGCACCTCAACGCGGCCGCCATCCAGCACGAACTGGATCATGCCCTCGGACAACCGCAGTGCCTGGTGGAACGTCTTGCCCTCCCCGACGGGGTTGGGCCGAAGGCCGACCCGCACCATCCCCACCTTCACCAGCCGCCCCCACTCGTCCCATGCGTCCGTCCGCGCAATCAGCAACCGCAAGTCGCCGCCCTCCTCCCACCAGGCGTTCACCCCGATCTCGCCGTTGCCGATCGGCATCGTGCCGTTCCAATCGCGACTCGGTGAATCCCACACGACATCGTATTTCCCCAGCTCTGCGATCGGATCGAAACGTTCGGCAGCCGCAGCGCCGTCCGCCCGCAGAAGCGGCGTCAGCATCAGCACCCAACCAAGGACACGACCACAGCCTCCACATCCCGACATCTCCGCCCTCACGTGCAAATCCTGACTGGCGCGTGTCCAGATTGTCAAACAGCACGTCATGTCTGATGAGACGATCTGCCGCCATGCGGAGAAGGCGCCACAACGATGCCGTTTGGTATTTTTCAGAACACTTGATAGGACCGGGGTGGGTGGGCACAATCCGCGACGGGGACAATGAAGGCAGGACTGAAGCGCAGCGAAGAATAGGCAACGGCAGGGAATTTGGGGGCCTGCCATCCCCACCTGTGCAACTCGACAGCGTAACGGAGGCAGCGTCAATGAGCAGTTTCGCTTCGAAACCCGCCAGGCCCTTCTTCCTGGGCACGATCGTCCTGCTCAGTCTGAGCTTCCTCTGTCCGGAGGTCATTCGATCGCAAGAACCGCCCAAAGGTCGGCAGACTCTTCCCAACCGACTTAAACGAGAAGACTCCTACCTTGGCGTCCATTTCGATTTCCACGCCGAGTTGACCGACAAGAATATCGGGCAGAACACGACGTCGGAGATGGTCAATGCCATCATCGACATCATCGGACCGGACTACATTGAGGTAGACACCAAAGGCCACCCCGGCGTTTCCAGCTATCCGACCAGGGTCGGAAATCACGGAGGCAGTTTTGTCGGTGACCCTCTCAGAGTGTGGAGGGAAGTCACCGCCAAACGAGGAGTCGCTCTCTATGGACACCATTCCGGAGTCTTCGACGCTCTCGCCACCGCCCAAAACCGCCAGTGGACTGCCGTCGATCCGCAAGGAAAGCCGATCGGTTCCTCGGTATCGGTCTTTGGTCCCTATCCCGACAAACTGCTGATACCGCAACTCACGGAGCTTGCCGTCGATTACGGCCTGGATGGCGCCTGGGTCGATGGCGATTGCTGGGCGACGATGATCGACTACTCCGATGTCGCCAAAAATGCGTTCTCGCAACAGACCGGAATTCAAACGATTCCCACAAAACCGGCGGACCCGAACTGGTTTGAGTGGACGCAGTTTCAGCGGGAAGCCTTCCGGGAATACGTCCGGCACTATGTCGCGGAGGTGAAAAAGCGCACACCTGATTTTCAGTTCGCCTCCAATTGGGCGTTCACACAACAGATGCCGGAGCCGGTGAGTTGCAGTGTCGATTTCATTTCCGGCGACATCGCCGGCCGAAACTGCGTGAACATCTGCCGGTACAATTCCCGATTGATGGCATCGCAGGCCATCGCCTGGGATCTCATGTCATGGAGTTTTGTGGATTGGAAACTCGGAACGCTGGATCCACCCGAGACGCGAAAGCCGGCGGTCCAACTGATGCGGGAAGCGGCCTGTGTGATCGCCCAGGGCGGCGGATATCAGGTGGTGTTTTCCCAGGCGGGACCTGGAACGCCCCCACTTCGGGACGGAAGCGTCGACCTCGAGAAACTCAAACCGATGGGCGAAGTCGCGAGATTCTGCCGGGAACGTCAGGAAGTCTCTTTTCAGGCGGATTCCGTTCCTCAAGTCGCGGTGGTTTGTTCCACCGACGCGGCGTATAGAAAATTCAGTCAACAGGGCCGCCTTTTTCAGGGACATGCCCCTCAGTATGGAATTGTCGGCTGTTTGCTCGAAAATCAATACGCAGTCGATGTTCTTGTCAGCGCCAGACTCTCGAGACGGCTTCGTGAATACCCGATGGTCGTCATCTGCGACTGGGATTGTCTGGAACCGGATCTTCGAAATCAAATTGCTGACTATGTCAAACAAGGAGGGAAAGCCCTCCTGATCGGCGAAGGGCCGATCCACCTCTTTCGCAAGGAACTTGACGCAGCGGGCCAGAGCCGAGTCGAAAAAACGACCCCCCCCTATTCACTCAGTTTCTTCACGGTCGGAAATGGAATGATGGGAATCATCCCCCAGGCGATTGACGCCGAATATGCCGGCAATCCCAACGGCGTCGTGCGAGATCTCGTGGGCACAGCCATCAAAACACTCTTTCCCGATCCTCTCGTGACCGTAAGCGGTTCCCATGACATCGATGTCTCCATCATGCGAACCCGGAACGGCAGACTTGCCATTCACTTGGTGAACACATCCGGACCTCATCACACCGCCGGTCTGATTCCCGCAATTGATCCTGTCAACAATCTGTCCGTGATGGTCCGCTCGAAAGTGAAGCCGAAAAGCGTCCTCTTGCAGCCGGGAAATCGACCTTGCACGTTCCATTACGAGAATGGAATGGTCCACATGAGTATGGATGCGGTGAAGATTCATGAAATCATCGTCCTTGAGTGCGCAGCCATCCCATAGCGGGGTAAAAGAACGGGCGGGACGGCAACCCCGAAATCCGGCACTCGCGGTCGTATTCTAACCCTTGCCCGACGACCTGAAGACACGCGGTTTCGTGGTCAGGCAGACGGCCGGCAAATGGACGAGCGAAGGCTTGGTTGCCGCCCGCGCATTCAGTCGATGAGTGGCAGGAACAATCTGCCGGGGGAGGCAGAGGCGATGCGGGTGTACGCTTGGTACCGCAAACGCGAATGGCGGCTTGTCGGACCCGATTTCGCCGCGGAGCAACGGGTGTTGCTGCCGATCGCGATACTCAACCAAAACTTGGTATCTTCAAAGATTCCCCACCCTTCAGCGCCGACTGATGCGCGACGATGCCCGGTGCGGTGTAGGCGACGGCCTCGTGGATGTCGACCGCCGGCCTGCGCCCGCGGGCAAGGGCGTCGATGAACTCGTGCGTGATGAAACAGTGCGATCCCTCGTGGCCGCTGTCGTGGCGCAGGGGCTCCGGCAGCATGTCCGTCTTCCACCAGGCCACCTCCTCATAGGGCTCGACCACCTGCGCCGTTCGCACGAACCCGCCCGAGTCCTTCTCGGTCTGGGGTCTCTGTTCCGAGCGCACGACGCAGGGCCGGGAGCCATTCGGGCCGGCGTAGTAGAAGCTCATCTTGTCGCCGAAGAACCGCGCGCGCTCCCCGCCCTGCTGCGCGCCGCGCCACCACACGGCCACCCGCATCGAATTGCCGCGGTCCGTCTTGAAAAATGCCGTCTCGTTCCAGAACGGATTCTTGTAGGCGTTGTCCTTGAGTATGGGGTCGCCGTCGCCCCAGCCGATGCAGCTGACCTCGGTCAACCGCTCGCCGGCAACGCTGATCAGGTGCGACGTGCAGTGGGTGGGGTAATGCATCGGCGGCAGGCCGTGCCGCCACGTGCGCTGGCCATTCTCAAAATACAGCACCTCCAGGCCCGGGTGATGGTACTCCGATTCCGTGTGGTAGAGGTGCCCGAACGCGCCCTCGCGATAGAACTTCCGGGCCGAAATGGTCAGCTGCTGCCAGTGGCTGGTCTCGGCCATCATGTAGGTCAGGCCCGTGCGCTTGACCGCATCCACCATCCGCCCGCAGTCCTCCAGGGTCATCGCGGCGGGAACAGCGCAAAGGACGTGCTTGCCCGCATCCAGGCACAGTAGGACGTGGCGCGCGTGATCGGGCGCCGGCGTGAACACCGCGACCGCATCGATCTTCGGATCCTTGACCAGCTCCTCGAGCGAATCATACGCCTTGTCGCACTTGTAGACCTGCTTGAGTCTCTCGCGCCGCTCCGGCCGCAGGTCGCTGACCGCCTCCACGATGCACCCGGGGTGCTCGTGAAATTGGAAACCGGCCCCGAAACGTCCGCCGACGATGCCCACGCGGATCTTTTTCGACGGCGCGTCGGATTGCGCGCAGGCGCCGCCCGGCATCGCCGAAGGGGCTGCCGCCGCGAGCGCCGCGGCCCCCCGGACTAGAAAATGGCGGCGGGTGAGCGCCCCGCGGTCATCGGTGGTGTTGTTCATGGTTTCGTTCCTTTGTACGTCGTTCTGGTCGGTTCTTGGAATAGCGAGCGCAAACCGGTCTGGGCCGCGCCCGATCAGGCGCCCCAAACCAATGTTGGCCGAAGGCCCACCCCACGGGCAACCGACAAAACCAATACCTTCATCGACCCCCATCGCGCGTCACGGCATACCCCGGGAGCGCCTGAACGCGGGCGCGCCATCCGCCCGCCGCAAATTCTGCGTTCCCCTCCCGGCCCTTTCCGTCTATGAAAGGCGGCTCTGGAGAAAGCCGTGGATATTCTTGAGCAGATTTCGGAACTTGAGCGCCAAGCCGCCGCCACCCTCGACGCGGTGACCGACCCCAAGGGCCTCGAGGACGCCCGCCTGAAGTTCCTCGCCCGCAAGGGCGCCCTCCCCGCGCTCATGGAGCGCCTCAAGGAGGTGCCCAACGACAAGAAGCGCGAGGTCGGCCAAGCCCTCAACGCGCTCAAGAACCGCGTGCAGTCGCTCTTCGACGCCGCCAAGGAACGCATCGAATCGGCCACCGAAGAGGCGGGCATCGACCCGACGCTCCCCGGCCGCCCCGTCCCCGATGGCCACCTCCACCTCATCACGCAGGTCACCGACCGCATCGTCGGGATCTTCCGCCGGCTCGGTTTCGCCATCGCCGAGGGGCCCGATGTCGAAACCGAGTGGCACAATTTCGACGCCCTCAACACCCCCCAGGATCACCCCGCCCGCAACGAGCAGGACACCTTCTACCTCGACCGCCCCGCCGACCCCAAGTACGGCCGCTTCCTCCTCCGCACCCAGACCTCCCCCGTCCAGATCCGCGTCATGCAGTCGCAGCGCCCCCCCGTGCGCGTCATCTGCCCCGGCCGATGCTACCGCCGCGACGAGATTGATGCCACCCACTCTTCATCCTTCCACCAGGTCGAGGGCCTCGCCGTCGATCGCGGCATCTCCCTCGCCGACCTCAAGGGCACCCTCGAATTCTTCTTCCGCGAACTCCTCGGCCCCGGCACCCGCATGCGCTTCCGCCCCCATTTCTTCCCGTTCACCGAACCCAGCTTCGAGGTCGACCTCTCCAGCGAAAGCCTTGGCCGCACCGGCAAGGACTGGCTCGAGATCGCCGGCTGCGGCATGGTCGATCCCGCCGTCTTCGAAGCCGTCGGCTACGACCCCGAGACCTACACCGGCTACGCCTTCGGACTCGGCGTCGAACGCATCGTCATGATCCTCCACGGCATCCCGGACATCCGCCTCTTCGAGCAGAACGACCTCCGGTTCCTCCGCCAATTCTAGGCTGAGAATAAGGCGCTTTCGTGCGCCGCGCGGATCGTGCCCCGACCCAAGATACGGGCTGGAAAGGTCTTATGTGCGGTGGCAGAGCCCCGTATCGGGGCGGCGCTAGCCCGAGAATTCAGATGCCGGGCCGTAGGAGCCTGCTTGCAGGCGATTCCATGCGCGAATCGCGAGCCAGCGCGCTCCCACGTCTCATTTTCACCCCCGGTGGTGCCCCGAATGCCCGCCGTCGGGCGGGCGGCTGGACATGATGTCTGACCCGAAGACTCGCGCCAAAAATCGCAAGAGCCTCCAGACGGGCGACCGGAATCGCCCGCCGACGCGCCTCCCGCATGCCATCCTTCCCCGCTTGCCTTTTTGATCGGCCCCGCGCTTAAATCCAACCTCTCACAAGAAAGGTCTACCATGGCGATCGAGGAACTGAAACGCATAGTCGGCGACGCGAACGTGCTGACGAAGGATGAGGAGCTGACGGTCTATTCGTATGATGGGACCGCGATGCTCAACGAGCGACCGCTGTGCGTGGTGATGGTCGAATCCACCGAGCATGTGGCCGCGGTCCTGCGCATGGCGAACCAGCGGAAGATCGCCGTCGTGCCGCGGGGCTCGGGCACGGGCCTGTCGGGCGGCAGCATTCCTTCGAAGGGCTCCATCGTGCTCTGCACGGTGAAGATGAACCGGATCCTGGAGGTGGACGCGCGCAACCTGACGATGCGGGTCGAGTGCGGCACGCTCACGCAGGCGATCAGCGACGCGGCGGAGAAGGCGGGGCTTTTCTACCCGCCCGACCCCGGCTCGATGAAGATCTCCACGATCGGTGGCAACGTCGCCTACAACTCCGGCGGCCTCCGGGGCCTCAAGTACGGGATCACGCGGAACTACGTCATGGGCCTGAAGGTCGTGCTGGCCGACGGCACCGTGTTGGACACGGGCAACAAGTGCGTGAAGGACGTCGCGGGCTACACGATGAAAGACCTTTTCGTGGGCTCGGAGGGCACCCTCGGCATCATCACCGAGGTCCTGCTGCGCCTCATCCCCAAACCAAGGGCGAAGAAAACGCTGCTGGCCACCTACGGCAAGATGACCGACGCGGCCGAGACCGTCTCGGCGATCATCGCGGCCAAGATCATCCCCTGCACGCTGGAATTCCTCGACTCGGTCACCATCAACTGCGTCGAGGATTACGCGAAGATTGGGCTGCCGCGCGACGCCGAGGCCATTTTGCTCATGGAGACCGATGGCCACCCCGCCGTCGTCGAGGAGGAGGCCGCCGCCATGGCCGACATCGCGCGGAAGAACGGCGCCCGCGACGTGCGCATCGCCGCCGACGCCATCGAGTCCGCCACGCTCGCCGCCGCCCGGCGCACCGCCTTCTCCGCGCTGGCCCGCATCGCCCCCACCGTCATCCTCGAGGATGCCACGGTGCCCCGCAGCGAACTGGCCAAGATGGTCGCCTTCATCCAGTCCATCTCCAAGAAATACGGCCTCAAGATCGGCACCTTCGGCCACATGGGCGACGGCAACCTCCACCCCACCTTCCTGACCAACGAGAGGAACAAAGAGGAGATCCATAAGGTCGAGGGCGCGATGAAGGAGATCTTCGACTACGCCATCGATCTCGGCGGCACGATCACCGGCGAGCACGGCGTCGGCGTCGCGAAGAAGCCGTTCCTCCCCGGCCAGCTCGGCGAGGCCAGCATCGGCCTCCACAAGCGCGTGAAGGCCGCCCTCGACCCCAACGGCATCCTCAATCCGGGAAAGATGTTCTGAGGCCGCCGCGATGAGCCCCGCCACCCAAGCCAGCTACCTCAAGGGCCTCGATTACTCGGTCCTCCAGCAGTGCATGCACTGCGGCATGTGCCTGCCCACGTGCCCGACCTACGACGCCACGCTCATGGAGCGCTCCAGCCCCCGCGGCCGCATCGCGCTCATGCGGGCCCTGGCCGACGACCGCCTCGGGGTCTCCCGGGAGTTCGCCAAGGAGATGTCGTTCTGCCTCGGCTGCCTCGCCTGCATGACCGCCTGCCCCGCCGGCGTGAATTACGCGGAACTGTTCGAGATGGGCCGCGCCGAGGTCGAGCGCACGAAGGTCTCCGACGCCCTCTTCCGCCGCCTCATCCGCTGGACGCTCATCGAAATGGCCTTCTGCCACCCGCCTCTTCTCCGGCTCATCGGCAGGCTCATGTGGCTCTATCAGGTCACCGGACTCCAGTGGGTCGTGCGCCAGTTCGGCCTCATGGCCCTCGCCCCAAAACGCTTCCGCGAACTGGAGCCCCTCACCCCCAAGGTACAGGCGAAGTTCTCCTTCGACCTCATCCGCGAGACCGAGCGGCCCCAGGGCCCACCCAAACGCCGCGTCGGCATGATCACCGGCTGCGTCGCCGATTTCGTCTTCTCGCACGTCAACCGCGACACCGTCGACGTCCTGCTCGAGAACGGCTGCGAGGTCTTCACGCCCCGCGGCCAGGCCTGCTGCGGCTCCCTCCACGGTCACAACGGCGAATGGGAAATGGCAAAGCGATTGGCCCGCCGCAACATCGACGCCTTCGCACCCGAAAAACTCGACGCGATCATCATCAACGCCGCCGGCTGTGGCTCCCATCTCAAGCACTACGCCCACCTCCTCCACGACGACCCCCAGTACCGCGCCCGCGCCGAGGATTGGGACCGCAAGGCCCGCGACATCCACGAATTCCTCGTCGAGATCGACTTCAAGAAACCCGCGCCCCCGGCCTCCTGCTGCGCCAACGGCGGCCCCGGCAGGGTCACCTATCACGAGGCCTGCCACCTCTGCCACGGGCAGAAGATCACCCAGCAGCCGCGCCAGATCCTCCGCGCCATCCCCGGATTGGAACTCGTCGAACTCAACGAGAGCACATGGTGCTGCGGGAGCGCCGGCGTCTACAACATCACGCAGCCCGAGATGTCCGGAAAACTCCTCAAGAGAAAATTGGGCCACATCGACCGCACCGGCGCGGAAACCGTCGTCACCTCCAACCCCGGCTGCACCATCCAGCTGGAGACCGGCATCGCCGCCTCCGCCCATCCCGGGCGCCCCGTCGTCCACCCCATTTCCCTGCTTGCGCAAGCGTATCGCCGGGCCAGATTATAAGTTATCGTGACACGAATTAAATCGATACTACTTATTGGCTCCCCCGGCGCCGGCAAGGGCACCGTCGGGAAAATCCTCGGCTCGGTCCCCGGCTTCTTCCACGTCGCGTGCGGCGAGGTCTTCCGCGCCCTCGACCCGCGCTCCGAACTGGGACGCGAGTTCATCTCTTATTCCTCCAAGGGCCAGCTGGTGCCCGACGATCTCACGATACGGCTGTGGCAGCAGCACCTCCGCAATCTCTCCATCATGGGCGAACTCCGGCCAGAGGAACATTTCCTGGTGCTCGATGGCATCCCGCGCAGCGTGGCCCAGGCCAAGCTCATGGAACCCGAAACAGACGTCCGCCTCGTCTGCCACCTCGATTGCACGGATCGCTCCAAACTCGCCGAGCGCATCCGCCGCCGCTCCCTCCACGAGAACCGCCTCGACGACATCCACGACGAGACCATCCAGCGCCGCTTCCGCATCTTCGACGAGGAGACCATGCCCGTGCTGGACCACTACCGCGACCGCGTCGTCCCGATTGACGCAGCGAAAAAGCCGTTCCAGGTCCTTCGCTCCATACTCGATGCCTTCGAACGGGTCGAGCGGGGAGGCTGATCGCATGCAGCAATTCGAAAATTTCCGCGCCGCGCAACTCTATTGCCCAAAATGTGGCGGCCCCCGCGAGGTCCGGGAACGCCTCCTCCTGGTGCTCCCCGACAAGGAGATCTACGACTACCTGTGCACTGGATGCGCGTCGTCCCTCGGCACGCGGGAGGTCTCTGCCGGCGAGGCCCACATGGCCCAGGTCGCCCTCAGCCGTCGCCGGAGGGCCATGGCCCAGCGCGCGGCCACCACCACCACCGCACCACCGCTCCGAATCGCCGCCCGCAGCCAGCGCAACCGGGGCTAGCAGCCCGTTGAAAAGCGCCATCGATTCCCCCTGATGGCGCGTGTGGCCCGATTCCGCCGGGAGGGTCTTGGACTGCGGTGGCAGAGTCCGGCAACAGCCGGACGGCGCCACCGCTTTGGAAGCGCGCGAAGCGCGAGCCGGGACCATCGGCTTCGGCCCCGCCCCCAGAAGTTTCATCATGAATGATCCGGCGCGTGGACGACTCTGGCCGGCGCCGTCCCGGCGCGCCCGGGGGCGGCGCTGACCCGAGAATTGAGACACCGAATCGTAGGAGCCTGCTTGCAGGCGATTCAAATGGCGCGCAAGCGCGCTCCTGCGTCCCATTTTCACCTCCGCCGGTGCCCGCCGCGGCGGGGATGATGTCTGACCCGAGAACTCCGTCTGCCCTCAAAAGCGGCGCGGTCGCGCGCGGGACTCCTCACCGGTACCGCGCGCGATACTCCCGCGGGTGGCAGCCCATCGCGCGATTGAAGGCGCGGATGAACGCGGAAAGCGCCCCGTATCCGCAGCGGGCCGCGACTTCCGACAGGGAATGCGGGTGCAGCCGCAGCAGTTCTGCCGCGCGCCGCATGCGCCTCTCGGTCAGGAAATCATGCACGGTGCGCCCCATCACCGCGCGGAAGCGCCGCTCCAATGTCCGGCGCGAGAGGCCCAGCGCCGCCGCCACCTGATCCGTCCCGATTGGCGTGGAATCCCGCCCGACGAGGAAGGCGATCGCGCCGGCGACCAACGGATCCGAGGTCGGATACCGATCCGTGGAGGCGCGCGCGATCACCTCGGTCGGGACCACCGCCTGGAGCCGGCACTTCGGCGCGCGCCCGCGCAGGAAACGATCCAGCGATTCCGCGGCGCGCCGTCCGATCTCGGCGGTGGGCAACGCCACGCTCGACAGCGCCGGGTGCGCGAGCTGGCACATCAGCTCGTCGTTGCCGATGCCCAGCACCGCCACATCGTCGGGGACCGGGATCCCCGCCCAACCGCAGGCCGCCAGGACCCGCTCCGCCATCTTGTCGTCATAGGCCAGCAGCCCCACGGGTTTAGGGAGCCGCCGGAGCCAGCGTATCAGCCGGTCCAGCCCAGCCTCGCCCTCGGAAACCGATTCCTCAAACATCGCGACGCAAGGGCCCCGCCCCGCCACGTGCTTCTCAAAAGACTCCGCGCGACGCACCGACGGTAACCGCCGCGCCAGTCCGCAATAGGCATAGTTATTCAACCCCAGGCCCGCGAGGTGCTCCACGGCCAGTCGGGCCAGCGCGCCGTCATCCACGAAGACCGCCAGATCGTCGAACTCGAGATTCCGCGCCGCCGTCTCCACGCAGGGCACCCGGCGCGCCCGCAGGGCCCGGTGGAAAGACGCCGGCTTGTCGTACAGGATCGCGCCATCCAAAGGCAGCCGCCCCAGCCGGCCAAGCACCGCGGGTTCCTCGCCCCGCAGGAGGTACAGCCGCCACCCCCGCTCCACCGCAAACCGGTACACCCCCAGCAGTCGCTCGCGCCCCGGCCCATCGCGCGAATCGATGCACACCGCCACCGAGGGAGCCCCGGCCTCAGACCCGCGCGAACCACCGCGCGCCACACGACGCATTTTCGAAGCCATTTGGCCTATCATGTCAACGTCGCCGCGGGGCCGCAATCATGGAAACCCTCTCGACTGGCGACTGTCTGACGCCCGACTTGAAGAGGCGCCCCGGAAACATCCTCGGGAGGGCCCGCGGCCTCGCGGGCCGGGTTGGTCCAGGTGTCGGGTGGCTGGTGAATCGCGGACGCCGGGGCCGGCGTCCCTCCCAGCTCATACGGGCGACAAATGCTGTGCGGCGTGTCTGTGTGACGCCAACATCGAGGTGATGGTCTGGAGTTCTGAGACAGACTCAGGCCGCGGGCCCTAGGACCAGGACCTTAGGCCTGCGCGCCAAATCGGCACGCCGATTCGAGTTTCGGAGTCTGGGACTGTGTCGCATTTTAGAAATTCACTGCCGCAATTTGCCAGTTGGCGGTGATGCCGAGGCGCCGCAGCCTTGGCACGAGAAAGTTTTATGCTCCCATGAAAGTCACCTCAATACAAACCTTCCTATGCCAGGCGTACCGCACGAACTGGGTGTTCGTGAAGGTGACGACCGACGGCGGCCTCCACGGCGTGGGCGAGGCCACGCTCGAGATGCGCGAGCCGACGGTCGCGCAGGCCTGCCGCGAGCTGGAGCGCTATCTCGTGGGCCGCGACCCGCACGACATCGAGGCCTTCTGGCACGACGCGTACCGCGACGCATATTGGCGGGGCGGGCCCGTGCTGATGAGCGCGCTGGCGGGCGTCGAGATGGCGCTGTGGGACATCAAGGGCAAGGCGCTGGGCGTCCCGGTCTGGCAACTGCTCGGCGGGAAGGTGCGGGACCGCGTCCCGTGCTACGCCAACGGCTGGTTCGCGCCGGCGGTGCGCCCGGACGAATTTGCCGAAAAGGCCAAGGCCGCGGTAGCGCAAGGATTCCGCGGGCTGAAGTGGGATCCGTTCGGCAGCGCGTACATGAACATCGGCAAGCGCGAGCTGCGCCGCGCGCTCGACTGCATCGCCGCGGTCGCCTCGGCGGTCGGCCCTGAAGTGGATATCCTCGTCGAGGGGCACGGCCGCTTCAACGTGCCCACCGCGGTCCGCATCGCCCACGCGCTCGAGGATTTTGACGTCACGTGGTTTGAGGAGCCGATCCCCCCCGACGACCCCGAGGCCCTCGCCGAGATCAAGCGGCGGGTCAAGGTGCCGATCGCCGGCGGCGAGCGACTGTACAGCCGCTGGGACTATCGCAACTATCTCCGGCTCGGTTGCGCCGATTTCATCCAGCCGGACGTGAGCCACGCCGGAGGCATCGGGGAGGTGCGAAAGATCGCCGCAATGGCCGAGGCCCACCACATCCCGGTCTGTCCCCACAACCCGTCGGGACCCGTCGCCAACGCCGCCACGCTCCAGATCGCTGCGTGCGCGCCCAACTTCTTCCTCCTGGAGACGATGGCCTCCGATGTCACGCACCGGCGCGACGTCAGCACCGAGACCGTCCGCTTCGAGGATGGCTGCATGCACATCCCCACCGCGCCCGGGCTGGGCATCGACATATGCGAGGAGGCGATCGCAAAGCACCCCTATGAGCCACGCGACCTCCGCCACTACACCGGGGCGCTGACGCAGATACGCCCGCCCGATGCCACGTCATACTTCAATACCCAAGAGCAGGCTCGGGGCCACAAGGCGGACAACCCCGGACCGCGAGCAAAAAAGTCCGCGCCGCGCCGGAGGGCAGAGTCATGAACTTCGAGGGCAAACGCGTACTGGTCACCGGCACTTCGCGCAACACGGGCCTCGCCATCGCGCGCCTCTTCGCCGAGGCCGGCGCCGTCGTCGCCATGAGCAGTTCCACCGCGGAGGGCGTGGCCAACGCCGCCAAGGCCCTCCGGCCGGTCGCGCCCGGCCGGATCATTCAGGCCCCGGCCGATCTTGCGGATCCCGCGCAGGTCGAGTCGATGTTCGAGCTGGTCGGGCGCGAGTGCGGGGGGCTGGACGTGCTGGTCAACAACGCCGTGTTCCAGGCGATCGGGTACTCGTTCGTCGATACCCCGCCCGATGTATTCGAGAAGGCCGTCCGCGTGAACCTGGTGGCCGTCTTTCAATGCTCGCAGCTCGCCGCGCGCATGATGATCGCGGGGGGCAGCGGCGGCGCCATCATCAACATCGGGTCCAATGTGTCCGAGCGCCCGATCCGCAATCGCTGTTCCTACTGCGCGTCCAAGGGCGGGGTCGATGCCCTGACCCGCTCGATGGCGGTCGAGCTGGGACCACATGGCATCCGCGTCAACAGCGTCGCGCCAGGTTATATCCACACGAATCGCTGGGACGTCCTCGACGACGCACAGGTCGCGCGCCGGCGCATGAACGTCCCGCTCGGCATCGAATCGTCGCCAGAGGATGTCGCCAACGCCGTGCTCTTCATGGCCTCGGACAAGGCGGCCCGCATCAATGGGGCGCGCCTCGTCGTGGATGGCGGATGCTCCGTGCCGCTCGTCCCGCCGGATGCGGAGGTTTAAGATATGCGCCCACCCGCCTTTGGACTGCGGTGGCCACGCCACCGCTTTGGAACGTTGAGGAACGCCGGTCGCCCACCTTTGGCGGGACGCAAAAGCGGCGTCGCCGCTCCTGCGTCGCTTTGCCGCCTCACTCCAAGAGATCTAAGCGGTTGAATCAACATCCCACAGCCCGGCATTACAAGTGGGAGCTCCTTGCTCTTCTCTGCCTCGCCTTCTTCTTCCACCAGGGCGACCGCGCGATCTTCGGCGTTGTGCTCTCCAGCATCCGGGCCGACCTCGGATTGAGCGACCCACAGGTGGGGCTGGTGGGCACAGTCCTGTTCGCGACGTTGGCGATGCTCATGCCATTCGCCGGGTATCTCGGCGACGTCCTTAGCCGCAAGTGGCTCATCACGGGCGCCCTCGTATTCTGGAGCTGCGCCACCCTCTTCACGGGTTTCGCGGGCGGCATTGTCAGCCTGATCCTCCTGCGCAGCGTGGCGACCGCCGGGGGAGAGTCCTTCTATGCGCCGGCGGCCTATTCGTTGATCGGGACGTACCATCGGGAGACGCGCGCGCTCGCGATGTCGGTCCACCAGGCCGCCCTCTACATCGGCGTCATCGCGAGCGGATTCCTCGGTGGATGGATCGCGCAGCGGTGGGGCTGGCGGTCGGCGTTCTACATCTTCGGCGGATGCGGGATACTCCTAGGTTCCGTGTTCATCTTTCGCCTCAAGGACGCCCCGAGGGTCTTGTCCGGCGACGGCGCCATCGCCCCCCACCCGACATGGGTCAATCCCCTCCATGCACTGGGACAACTCTTCCGCGTGCCGACCGCGATCCTCCTCACGATCGGTTTCACGGCCATCGTCACGGTCAACAACGCCTACGTGGTCTGGGCGCCGGCTTTCCTGAAGGACAAGTTCTCGCTCTCGCTCACGGAGGCGGGCGGTTACGCGATGCTCTTCCACCATTTGCTCGCGCTGCTCGGCGTGATCGTCGGCGGCCACCTTTCGGACCGGTGGGCCCGGCGCTGGCCGAAGGCGCGCCTGCGGATCCAGTCGGCCGCGATGGCGCTTGGCGTGCCCACCATCGTCGCCGTGGGGCTCGCGCCCGGCCTCGGCGCGACGCTGATCGCGATGGCCGCGTTCGGCCTGTGCCGGGGCCTCTACGAATGCAGCATGCACACATCGCTCTTCGATGTGATAGAGCCACGGTTTCGCGCGTCGGCCATGGCCGTCATGACCATGATGGCATTTCTCGTCGGCTCGCTATCGCCATGGCTCCTGGGCGTCTGCGCCCAATCCTTGGGCCAGGTGCGCGGCCTATCCTACGGTTTCGCGGGCCTGGCCGCGGCATACCTTCTCGGCGCGCTCGCGATACTCGCCGCCCTCAAGTGGACATTCCACAAAGACCGGATCACGGAGGATGGAGGGAGGGCAAATCCCGCATGCTAACCAAGGCGCAGCGATGAAGCTCGGACTCGGATTCCACCGCGGCATGATCTCGCGGGAGAACTTTCGTTTCGCGAGGCAGGCCGGCTGCACGCACGCCGTCGTGCACCTCGTGGAACGGTTGCGCGAGGATCTTCCGGCCTTTGCGGACGAATTCTGTTTTGGCCGGACTCGGGCAGCGGGCGCCGTCTGGGGTCTCGAAGAACTGGAGGGTGTCAAACGCCTGGCCAACGACGAAGGCCTGGAACTGGAGGCGCTCGAGAATATCGATCCCTCGTTCTGGTCGGACATCCTGCTGGACGGCCCAAGAAAAATGCAACAATTGGAGGGAATCAAGGGCCTGATCCGCGACATGGGTCGCCTGCGCATCCCCATCCTCGGCTACAATTTCAGCCTCGCCGGCGTCTGGGGACGGACGCTCGCCCCCATCGCGCGCGGTGCCGCCCTGGCGCCCGCGTTCGCCGAAGGCCATCCGCTCCAGGATCAGCCACTACCCTCCGGGCAGTTGAATAATATCGTCTATGATGCCGATGCGCGCGGCCACATCGCGCCGGTCACGCGAGCGGAACTCTGGTCGCGCCTGATCGAGTTTTTAAAAGAGCTGGCGCCGGTCGCCGAGAACGAGGGTGTCCGCCTCGCGGCGCATCCCGACGATCCACCCGTGCCGGCGCTCAGGCAGACGCCGCGCATGCTGCATGAGATCCGGCATCTGGACCGACTTTTAGATCTGGTGCCAAGCCGAGCGAACGCACTGGAATTCTGCGCAGGCACGATTCAGGAGATGGCCGGTGGCGACCTGTATGAGGCCGCCGCCCGCTTTGCGGACCGGGGCGCGATCGCCTATGTCCATTGCCGCAACGTCGTCGGAAAAGTGCCCGCCTACCACGAAACGTTCATCGACGACGGGGATCTGGATGTGCCCCGTCTTCTGGGGCTGTTGCACCGCCATGGATTTGATGGCGTCGTGATACCGGATCACGCGCCCCAGATGACGTGCGATGCCCCATGGCACGCCGGCATGGCCCATGCCCTCGGATTTCTGCGGGCGGCGATCATGAGTCTCGATCGTGCGGCGGTCCGGGCCGGAGTGTGTGGAGGCACAGGATGAAAGCGGATGGCAGAATGTTGGGAAACACATGGCTGGCCACCAAATTGTGCGTGACCGCGTGCTTGTTGAGCAGTGGGTTGTCCGTTTGTGCGGACGACGCTCGCGTGGTGGTGCATCCGAACAATACCGAGGAGGCACTGATCAATCCCGGCATGGGTTGGGTCTGTTTCTATTACTCCAACCGGCTCTGGGCGTACGGCCCCAGACTGGAGCCGGGCGATACGCTCGACTGGTTCCCGGGCGCGTCGGTCATCTATTTCCGTCTGCCGTGGTGCTATCTCGAACCCGAGGAGGGCAAATTCCGCTGGGACCTGATTGACTCCTATGCGCAGCCATGGGTCGCCCAAGGCAAGATGATCGCGCTGCGGGTGACTGCCTGCGAAAACCGCTTCCGCTACGCCACACCGGAATGGGTGCAGAAAGCGGGAGCAAAGGGACTCGACTACCGATTTTCGACGATCGGGAAACCCGCGGAAGAGACGCTGTGGGAACCGGATTACTTGGATCCCGTGTTTCTTGAAAAGCTGGACCGTTTCTTGGCCGCGATGGCCAAACGTTATAACGGCAATCCGTCGGTCGCGTACATCGACATCGGCACATTCGGCATGTGGGGCGAAGGCCACACGGGCGGGACATCCAAATTGTCGCAGGAGGAGACAGACAAGCGGGTGAAGGTCCAGATCGACCTCTACAAAAGACATTTTCCCGACACGCTGCTGTGCATCAGCGATGACGTCTCCGGGTCTTCCCGCCCCGGCGACAGCTTCCCGGCTACGGATTACGCGTTCTCGAAGGGGGTCACACTGCGGGACGACAGCATCCTTGTGGGGAGGGCGCCCAAGCAATGGTTTCATGCCGGCATGGCGCAGAAATTCTGGCCGACCCTGCCGGTCATTCTCGAGCACGAGCACTACGGGCTTTCAAAGGAACGGAACGCATGGGATCCCGAACTGCTGTTGGAGTCGGTCGAGCAGTACCACGCGAGTTACATGTCGATTCACTGGTGGCCCGACACGTTTCTCAAGGAGAACCGCGATGTGGTCAACCGGATCAACCGGCGGCTGGGCTACCGGCTGGAATTGCGGGAAGCCGCGTTCCCACGGGAGGTCCGGGTGGGCGAGCCGTTCACCATAAACACGTCTTGGGCGAACGTCGGCGTGGCACCGTGCTACGCGGGTGGAAGCCTCGCCTTTACCCTTAAGAATCGCGACGGAAAGACCGTGTGGGTCAGTACGGACGAAACCTTTGATGCGCGCTCTCTGCCGGTCGCGCCAGCCGACCAGGCACGCGTCGTTTCGCATGCATCGGCTTGCACGGTCGGCATTGTGACGGCGATTCCGGCCATCAACGACGGTGTGGTCAAATACCTGAAGCAGACGGAGGATTATCCGTTCGGTGCGAACGTGCCGACGGTCGAACCGGGCACCTGTGGGCTTTATGTATCCCTCGGCAAACGGGACGGATCGCCGGTGATCGCACTGCCGCTTCCGAACGGTGACAGCGCGCGACGGTACAGGATCGGGGAAATCGCGGTGATCGGGACCAAGTAGGTGGAGTCGCGGGCCAGGAGGATCTGAATGCACATGAAAACACGCCGATCAAACTCCGAATGGAGGCAAATGAAATACATATTGGCTGCAGGTGCAGTGGTGTGTCTCGCGCATGGCGTGGTGGGGGAAACGCGACAGGGAGTGGCAATCCTCAAGGATGCGGCGGTGGGAATTGACGCGGTGGCGGCGGAGACGGTGGCAGAGGCGCTGCGGTCCGAGAAGTTCGAGGTCACGTTTCTTTCGGCGGAGGCGGCCTGTGATGCGGTGGCCCTCTCGCCGCAGAAGCACTTTCTCTACGTCATTCCGGGCGCGGCGTCATATCCCGCGGCGGGAGCCGAGGCACTGGCGCGCTATCTCGGCGGCAAAGGCAGCCTGATGGTGCTCGGCACGCCGCCGTTCGACAGACCGATCTGGAAACACGAGGGCCGCTGGGTGGACGGCGCATTCGTCCGCGACGCGATGGAGAACCTGAAGCCGGCCCGGACCCTCTACGATTTTGACAACGAGGCGCCGGGCAAGGCCGCCGATTGGGCGCAAAGCGGTGCCTACCGGAAACACACCGCAGCCGAAATCGTGCCGGGCGGCGCGGAAGGCTCGACGGGCTGCCTGAAAATCACCTTTGATTACGAGAGCGGCTCCCCGACTGGCATGGGCGCGGCCGTGAAGCCCCAAGCTGGCGCGGCATCTGGCGGCCTCTTGTGCTTCTGGGTCAAGGGCGACGGGCAGACGGCCCGGCTGGCCGTGCGGTTGATCGAGGAGATGGAGCCGCTCCAGCGGGGCATTGCGGTCATCTCGATCAACAAGAACTGGACCTATCACCTGCTCCGCGCGGAGGATTTTTCCGCCCGGGGCCACGCCGATCCGTTCAAGGCGCGGCGCCTCTCCTTTGAGTTGGTCGACCGCAACATCACCCCCCACGTCGCCGACGGCAAACACACGGTCTGGGTGGATCAGATCGGCACTGCGGCACATCCCTTCCCCGACATCGGCGACATGGGGGGCAACCCGTTCCCGCTGATCGAAACGGTGTCGCCCGCTTTCAAGTTGTATCCACTGACGAACATCGCATCCCTAAAGGTTGTCGGGAACGACGCGATGAGGCTGCCGGCTGTTCCGGCGGCTTCGTCATGCTACGCGCGGCCGGCGGGCAAGGGATTCGAGCGCGGTTACAAGTGGCGGTGGATTCCGTTGGTGCGGGCCTTCGACAAGGAGGGCGTCGAGCGCGGCACGGCGGCATGGATGCTGTTGCATCAAGCGCCGCTGTCAGAGGGACCGGCATTCGCGGATGCGGTGCGGCGCCTAGTGGGCCCAAACATACCAAGCCGGCCTGTCGCGGCGGAGGGGTCGGTGTGCGCTGTCTGCACGATCGGCGACCCTGCCGCGCTGAAGGAAATCGCCCGCACCGGTTTCATCGGCGACATGGCGCGGCGGATTTCGGATGGCGTCTTTCTCTCGCACGCCGGCACGCGTGAATTTTCGTATTGGCCGGGCGAAACAATCCGGCTCGGCGCGGTGGTGGTCAATCACGGCGCGCGACCGGCGGACGTCACCGTTCGCATCCTCGTCCACGCGGAAGGCGACGGAACCACAGTGTTTGAGAAGGAGTCGAAGCTTACCATTGATCCGGGCAGTCCGGCGGGGGGAACGGCGTCGTTCGTGTGGGAGCCCCAGAAGCTCACCGGCGGGAGCTACGTCGTGAGGACGGAGTTGATCCGCGACGGCAAGGTGATCGACACCATCGCTCACGAGATGGGCGTGCTCCCGGAAAAGAAAGCGCCGCGCGACGCTTTCGTGACAGTTCGCGACGGCGACTTCTGGCTCGAAGGCCGGAAGTGGTATCCGGTCGGCGTCAATTACTGGCCGCGCGGCGCCATCGCGCTGGAGCAGGAGGACTACACGTTCCACTGGCTCTCCCCCGGCTTCTATGACCCCGAAGAGGTCGAGCGGGATCTGCGGCAATTGGAGTCAATGGGCGCCAGTTTTGTGGCCATACGCGCGCATCACCAGAATGACCGCCGCACGGTGCTCGATTTCCTCCGCCGCTGCCACAACCATGGCATCCGCGCGTTCCTCTTCCTGCAGTCGCACGTCATCACCGACGATCCGCATTACTTCCAGGGCCTCATGATGCCGCATCATTTCCAGGAGGAAGCCGTGACGGACTTCATCCGCGCGACGCGGATCGCGGAGAATCCGACGCTCATGGGCTGGGACCTCATCTGGGAACCGGCGGGCTGGCTCTTTGGCGGCAAGTATAACAGCTTCGGATGGACCGAGACCGCTCCCTATCGCCAGCGGTGGGACACCGACTGGGCTCGCTGGATCGACGAACGTTACGGCAGCCTCGCGAACGCCGAGGCCGACTGGGGCGTGCCTGCGCCGCGACTGGAAGGACGCGTCACATCGCCAACGGACCAGCAGTTCAAGGAGGATGGCCCGTCGCGCGTGATGGTCGCCGCCTACCGCCGCTTCATGGACAACCTGATGAGCCGGAAATGGAACGACGTGACGCGCGCGCTGCACCGGCTCGACCCGAATCACCTCATCAGCTTCCGCCAGGGCAACCTGCCGCCGTGGGACTTCACGCTCACCGCGACGCCGAAGCATGTGGATTTCTTCGCGATGGAAGGCTACGGCTTCAAACCGGATGAGACAGGGGTCAACGCCGCAGGTTTCATTAACCGCTACATTCACTTCGCGACCAAGGGAAAGCCATATCTGTGGGTCGAGTTCGGCGCGAACGCGTGGGACCGTGAGGCCATGCGGCCCGGGGAGAAGGAGATCGCATATCAGGCCGAGTGCCACGAGTTGATCTATCGGGCCGCGTTCGAGACCGGCGCGAACGGCGCGGCGCCATGGTGGCTCGCGGGCGGCTATCGCATCAGCGAGAAGAGCGACTTTGGCATCCTCAACCCCGACGGTACGTTGCGGCCGAGCGGTGCGTTGCTGAAACAATATGCCGCGAAGTTCAAGACGCCGCGCAGCTATCCGAAGCCGGATACGTGGTTCACGATGGATCGCGACGCGCACAACGGCGGCCACTGGCGCATCGCATTCAACGAAGGCGCCGAGGCGTTTCGCGAGGCCGCCGCGCAAGGTCGCCAACTCGGCATCCGCACGCCAGGCACCGGCACGACATCCGCAGACACGCCGCTGACAGCAGTCGGCAACACGACATATAACGGCCGCAATCCGCCCAAATACCTCGATGCCGAATTCAACTGGTTCAAGATCAAGGCGGCCGGCGGGAATTGGATCGAGGTCGCCGACGGAGGGCGCGTCCGCGTGCCCCCGAACACGCCCCTTCTCGCCGCGGCATCGGTCGGCAACCTTCAGGATGCGACCTGGCTGACGCCCGAGAGCTGTGCCGGGCGACCGGGTGCCGTCTGTCTCGCGGCGACGCCCGCGTCGGGCCTCACGTTGAAGCGGGCCATACGCCGGGACACGGCCCGGTTAGAGGATGCGGATTTCGGCGACTCGTTCCCGCTGGCCGACGGCATCGCGGAAGAAACGCGGGTCGAGTTGCAGATGACCGCCGAGGGCCGTGCTTGGTTTGGCGCTAAGATGAGGTTCACGCTGGAACCCGCCCGTGAATGAAAGGACCGTGATGAGTTGGCGCATTTGGCCGTGGATCGTGATGTCTTTAACGGTTGTCGCAGTCTTCCCGGCGCCCGCCGGGGAAGGAGGCGCCCTGACGTGGCAGGTGCGGGAGGAGACGGGATTCTTTACGGTGCGCCGCGCAGAGGAAAGATTCGAGTGGCGGGGCGAACGGTTGGCGGAGGTCACCTGCTGGGATGCCGCCGACAAGGAACGCGCGCTGGCGTTGACCTCCGGCGATGGCTGGCGGATCGAACGCCAGACCGCCGACAAGGGCTGCAGGCTCGTGTGCCGGCAGGAGGAATTGGGCTTCACAATCACGCTCGAACTCACGACGACGGGCGACGTGCTCACGGTCCGCGCGTGCGCGGCGGATGTCGTGGAGAGCGGCCCGGCGCGGCTGAAGACGCTCCGGCTGCTTCCCCGGTTCGGCGCGGCCGTGGAGGGCGAGGACGGCTATCTGGTCATCGCGCAGCAGTCGGGTGCGCTGTGCCACTTTCGCGACAAGAAACCGGGCGAACACTGGATATCCGTCTACCAGAGCTCATCCCAATGCCCGATGCCGCTGTTCGGCATGATCCGGGGCGACGGGGCCGTGGCGGGGATCATAACGAGCGGACAGTTCGACGCCCGGATTTGCGCGAGCGTGAACTGGGGCCCCGGGCGGCAGTATGCGATTGATCCGGGGTTCACGCTGCGCTCGTTCCGGGAGGAGACGCGCCTGCCGGATGACGTCACGGTGGAGTACCATTTTCTGCCGCCGACAGAAGCAAATTGGCCGGGCATCGGCAAGCGTTACAGGCAGTACAACTTCGCGCGGCGCGGCATCCGGCCGCTCCGAGAACGGGCGGCGGCGTCGCCCGGGTTGGCATATTCGGCGGGCGCCATGGAGGTGCGGGTGCGCCTCGGCGTGAAGCCCGTGCCCCATGAAATCAAGGAACAGACGCCCGAGAACGAACCGCCCATGCGGGTCTTCTGCGATTTCCGCCGCGTCCGCGACATCCTCGACGAGTGCCACCGACAGGGCATCGCGCGCGCCGAATTCTGCATGGTGGGCTGGAACCGCGGCGGCCATGACGGCCGCTACCCGCAGGTGTTCCCCGTTGAACCGGCGTTGGGCGGCGAGGCCGAGCTGCGCGCGACCATCCGCCGAGGGCAGTCGCTCGGCTACCAGATGGTGGCGCACGACTGCTACTATGGCGCATACCGCATCTCGGAGGATTGGAGCGAGGAATATCTCCGCAAGGAACGCGACGGACGCCCTCAAAAGGGCGGCATCTGGGGCGGTGGACAGAGCTATAACATCTGCCTCGACCGGGCCCTCAATCTGTTCGCCAAGCGCGACCTGCCCCGTATCCGTGCGTTGGGCTTCCAGGGCGTTCATTATTCCGATGTGCTCTCCATCATCGGCCCGCGTCCCTGCTACGATCCGCGGCATCCCCAGACCCGCCGCCAGGATGCCGAGGCCGCGAGGCGGATACTCGCCCTGGCCCAGGCCACTTTCGGCGGAGCACAATCCGAGGCATCATTGGATTTCGCGGCACCCGCGCTGGATCGTCTGCTGTACGTGGATTGCGACAAGTGGCTGCCGCTGATGAAACGCCCCTATGTGGACACCCGCGTACCCCTGTATGAAACCGTCTATCATGGGGTGCTGCTCTATAATTTATCGACAGACATGGTCAACAGCGAGCCTGGTGAACCCACCTATCTCCGCAACATCGAGTACGGCGCGTTGCCCCTCGAGTATTTCTACGGCCACTTCCTGCTGGATGCCTCCAAGAACTGGCTCGGCCAGCGGGATTATCGCTATGACGATCCGGCCGACCTCAGACAGACCGTCACCACCCTCCGCCGCGTCTATGACGATGTCGAACGCCTGAAACACCTCCAGATGGAATTCCTCGAGGGTCATCGCCAGATAAGCGCCGACGTGTTTGAAACCACTTATGGCAACGGCCATCGTGTCGTGGTCAACTATGGCGAGAAACCATACGCCCTGCCACCCGGCGAGACCGTTCCGCCGCGCGGCTATCTGCTGTTGGAACACTGACGACTGAAAGGCGATCGATTCACAGGAGGTCATATATGAAGGCAACTTGCATCAGGGCGGCGCTGTCGGCGGGCCTGCTGGGACTCGTCGCGGCAGCCTGCGGCGCCGCAGACTCGGCGGCTAAGCCGCGAGTGAAACTTGGCGCGTACTATTTTGCCGGGTGGTCTGGAAAGAGCCCTTATGACGACGGCTCGGTGTCGAATGCGTGGGCCAAGGGCATGCCAACGCATTTCACCAAGAAACTCGCGACCGAATTCGCCGGACGCACGCCCATCTGGGGATGGCGCGACGACACGCCCGAGCTGATGGAACGGCAGATCGCATTGGCCGCCGATCACGGCATCTCGTACTTCTCCTTCTGCTGGTATTGGCACGACAACAAGAAGGCCCTCAACGCGGCGGCCATCGAGGAGGACTCGAAGCATCTGCCCATGCGTCTCTTCATGGGCGCAAAGAATAACACCGGATGGAATTCTGCCTGCTGATAGCGAACCACGGCGGGGCCGAGATCGTGGGCCCCGACGCGTGGAGGCAGGCCGCCGACTATTGGATAGCGAATTATTTCAGCCATCCCCGCTATCTGCGAGCCGAAGGCAAGCCGGTGATCATGATCTTCTCGCCCAAAGGCGCCAACAAAGACGGCCTGGCGTATCTTCAGGGGGCGGCGAAGAAGGCGGGTTTTGCTGGCGTTTGGGTCGCCGGTTGCGGAAATGTCAGGGCGGAAGAGGGATTTCAGATCGCGACTGCCTATAACACGAAGCCATCGAAGGGTCTCGGTTTGGAGGAAATCTATCCGTACAAGCTGCTGGTCGATTGGAATGTCGCCGAGTGGAACCGCAAGGACCGACCGGCCCTGCCCTACATCCCGGTGGCGACGCAAGGCTGGGACCGGCGCCCATGGGAGGCCAAGAATGGAGAAGGATTGGGGAAAGGCTCGGGGGTTTCGCCCCATTTCGCACGGGGCACGCCCGAAGAACTCGAACGCTATATGACCCGCATGGCCGATTGGATGGACGCGAATCCCAATCAGGTCACGCGGGACCGGCTAGGCCTGATCTATGCCTGGAACGAGATCGGCGAGGGCGGCTGGCTTGTCCCATGCAAAGACGATCCCGACGGCGAGTACCTGAAAGCGATCCGGCGCGCCGTCCTCGGCAAGTGAGCGAACAATGCAGATCGTGCGCGCGTTGCATCTGCGCTGCCGCGCGCCGACAAACAGAAGGAAGGCAGAAATGAAACGAATCATGGTGACATCTGGGATCCTTGCCATCGCGGTCGCGGCATCCGGTTCCCCGGACGAGATCGTCCTGTTCGATGCCGCAACCACGCCGATGGCGGCCGTCGCACCCCAATCGGGTGCCCAGTTCGAATTGGAAGATGGCCTGGTGCGGATCACCACCCGGGGCGGCACGGGCTATCCCGGCGTACGCGTCAAGGGTTCCTGGGATCTCACGGCGTGCAACTCGCTGACGATCGAATTGGCGAATCTGGATCGCAAGGGCGAGCTCCCCATCACCATCCGCCTGGACAATCCCACTGCGGGGCCGCAGTCGACGGGGATGTTTGTGGATCGCGTCATGACGCGTGGCCGCACGCCGACTGCCTACACCATCGCGCTGCCGCCACCATTGCCGTACGGGCGCGAGCTTAACGCCAGACTTACGGGCATGAAGCGCAGTCCCCTGGCGACGACAGGGATCACGGCCGATCTCGACATGTCCAAGGTCGTCGGCGCAGCCGTATACATCAAGGAACCCAAGTTGGATTGGGTCTGGGGCGTGCGGCGCATCGTGGCGCACAAGGGACCGGCCAAGGACCTGCCCGCGTGGATGCTGCTCCCACCCGAGAAGTTCTTCCCTTTCATCGATGTCTATGGCCAATTCAAACACAAGGACTGGCCGGGGAAGACGCACTCAGACGAGGACCTGAAGAAAGCGATCGAAATCGAGCGCGCCGACCTCGCCGCCCATCCCGGCCCCGAGGGCTGGAACAAGTACGGCGGGTGGGCCAAGGGACCGAAACAGGCCGCCACCGGACGCTTCCGCGTCGAGAAGATCAACGGGAAGTGGTGGATGATCGATCCCGAGGGTTGCCTGTATTGGTCTCACGGCCCGGTTCGGGTCACATCCTCATCGGCGGTGACACCGCTCGACGACCGGGAATTCTATTTCACGGATCTGCCGAAGGATGGCTCGCCGTTCGCACTCTTCTACACGACGCGCGATGCGCTGCTCTGGCCGTACTACGTGGCGCGCGGCATCAAGCGCACCTACGATTTCTCATCCGCCAACGCCTTCCGAAAGTATGGGCCGGAGTGGTTCTCCCAATACGCCGATATCTCGCACAAACGGCTCCGGAGCTGGGGCATGAACACCATCGCGAACAGCTCCGACGCCCGGATATGCGCCCTTCGCCGGACGCCCTACTGCGACCGATTCGAGCTGAAATCCCCCGACATCGAGGGCGCGCATCTCGGATGGTGGAAGTTCAAGGATCCCTTCCATCCAGAGTTCAAGACCGATTTCCGCCGCCAGCTCATCCAGCGCAAGGAGGAATTGGATGACCCGTGGTGCTTCGGTTTCTTCGTCGATAATGAGATCAGCTGGGGCGGCGAAACCGCACTCGCCGAATGGACGCTGAAATCGCCCGCGACCCAGCCCGCGAAAATAGAATTCGTGAGGCGGCTCAAAGAGAAATATGGCTCGATCGCGCCACTCTGCGCCGCGTGGGGCGCCGAATATGCGGATTGGGACGCGCTGCTCCAATCGCAGAAGGACCCGCCCCCGGGCGCCAAGGCGGATTGCGCCACGTTCACGGCCGTCCTGACCGAGGCCTATTTTAAGAATATCCGCGATGAATTCAAGGCAGCCGCACCGAACACCCTGTACATGGGCTGCCGTTTCGCGGGCTCCACGAAGGCGGCCGTTCAGATCGGCGCGAAATACTGCGATGTCATCAGTTATAATTTATATCGGCACACGTTGGATGACTTCAAATTGCCCGAGGGCGTGGACAAGCCGGTCATGATCGGCGAGTTCCATTTTGGCGCGCTCGACCGCGGCATGTTCCATCCCAGCCTGATTCAGGTCGAGGACCAGGCCGCGCGCGGCAAGGCCTACGCCGCCTATATCACGTCCGCGCTGCGCCACCCAAATTTCGTCGGGGCACACTGGCATCAATTCGGCGAGCAGCCCACCACCGGCCGATTCGACGGCGAAAATCTGCAGAACGGACTGCTCGATGTTTGCGACACGCCGTATCCCGAGACCATCGCGGGCATCCGCGAGGTCGGCTATCGCATGTACGAGATCCGCAGTGAGGGCAACAAATGAGCGATTGGCCACCATCCGGACGGCTCTTGGACTGCGGCGGGAGGGCACAGCGACGACCCCGCTTTCCGCTGTCCAAAGAGGGCCGGGCCACCACCCCTAACCCGCTCGTAACTTCTCACCATTCGGGTCGACTCTGTCCGCAATCGCGCACAAGCGGCCTCCTGCAGTCCGTGGCCGCGATGCTGGGGCTTGCGGTAACGGCGTCGGCACAGGTCGTCGACACTTCGAAGACGCGCGCGCAGACCTTCGCGCTGAAGGACGATGGTGTTGAGGTGTCGGTGGACGCAAAAGGAAACCTGGTGTCGCTCAAGAACGCTCAGACCGGCCAGGAATACGCGGCGGGGTGGCCTCTGTGGCGACTCTACTTCGACCACAAGGACGGCGAGAAAGAGATCGAGGTCTTGGCGACGGACAACGTCCCAGAGGTGCGCCAGGAGCGCGGGCGGGTCGAATTCCGCTACGGCGCACTCAGGGCGCGCGGGGCGGATCTGAAGATGCGGCTGGCGCTGACGGTCAGGATCGACGGCGGACTGGTGCGATTCGGCTCGGAGGTGGCAAACGAGGAGCCACACACGATTATTCGGGAACTGCACTATCCCCTGGTGGGCGACTGCCGCCTGGCCAACGACCACAAGCTGCTGACCACCTTCGCCGGCGGGCAGCTCATCCCCGAGCCCACGAAGCGGATTGTCGCGGTCGGCAACAGCCCTCCCTATATGGCGCCCTCTCAGTTTTACCGGCAGATGGACCTGAAGTATCCGAGCCACACGTGGGGGAACTGCTTCGCGTTTATCGGCGAGACGCAGGGCCTGTACTTCGGCAGCCACGACCCGACGTTTCAAGACACTTGGCACGGGCTGCGGGTCTATCCCGACGCGGCGGGCCAGTTCACGCTGCTGGAGGCGGGGCTCTACAAATATCCGAACTGCATGGCGGGACAGAGGTGGGCGTGCGACGCGAATGTGATCGCGCCCTACTCAGGGAGCTGGCACCGCACATCCAAGATCTACCGGAAATGGGCGGACACTTGGTGGCATCAGCGCCAGGTGCCGCGCTGGGTGCGGCTGATGAAGGGCTGGCAGCGGGTCATCTTCACGCACCAGTACGGCGAGCGCTTCTTCCGCTTCGACGACCTGAACGACCGCATGAGAAAGGCGGGCGAGAGCGTCGGCGTGCAGGCCGTGCTGGCGTTCGCGTGGTGGCAGAGCGGAATGGACAACGGCTATCCGGACTCCTACTGGGTGACCGATCCGGCGCAGAACGGGGATGCCGGATGGACGTCGGCGATAGCGGACTTCCGCAAGAACAAGGGTCGGTTGCTGCTCTACTTCAACGGCAAGCTGATCGACGAGGAGAGCCCGTTCTACCGCTCGGGCGAGGGCCAGAAGATCTGCTACCGTGACAACTGCGGCGCGCAGTACACGGAGCAGTACCGGTTCAAGGGCATGGGGACCTTCACGGGACATTACAACGCGCGGACGTTCGTGGTCGCCAATACCCGCCACCCGGAGTGGCGGAAACGGCTGGCGGCGATGGCAGACCGCGCGATCGCGTTCGGCGCCGACAGCGTGTTCTACGATCAGCTGGGCTACTGCGAGCCCTCGACCGACTGGGACGCGAGCGGCGAGTTCCCGCTTCCGAACACGCGGATCATCGCCGACAAGGCCGACACGCTCAAGGCGATCCACGATCATCTCGACGCCAGAGGCAACCCGGATTTCGCGCTCGGCACCGAGTGCTTCACGGACGTTACGGCGCAGCATGTGGACTACATCCACAACATCACGGGCGCGACAGGCCCCGGCGCGTTCACCGAGTGGGGCCGCTACACCTTTCCGGAGGTCGTGATCTCCGATCGCGAGATCCGGGACGACACAGACATTCCGCGCCGAGTGAACCACGCGATGCTGAAGGGCCTGCGCAGCGACATCGAGATCTACCGCTGCCGGGACCTGATCGACAATGCGCCGAACTATCAGCATCATTTGGCCAAGGTCAACCTCCTGAAGGACAAGTACCCAGAGCTGCTACTCCTAGGTCGCTACACCGACACCGACGCCATCGTGAACGACAACCCGAAGGTGTTGGCGCGCGGGTTCTCGAACGGGGACCGCCTGGCGGTCGTGGTGACGCAGAGTTCAGAGAAGTTGGCAACGACCCGCATCCGCGTGCCGGGTTTTGCGTTCGCCGAATCCGACAGCGTGGGCGACATCAAGGTCGGCGCCGCGCCGGACGGCGGACAGGCGATCCAGGCGGGGCGCGACGGGATCGCCGTGCTCGTGTACGGGAAGGAATAGACACGGATGGGAAGGCGCGTGCATCTGCACGCCCAATCGCGCGAACGCCACCCGCGGGCCGCGGGCTCTCCCGGCGACTGCGTCCGAACCGAACGAGACTCCACACGGGTGTCATGAGCTTTCGGGCACTGTCGCATTTTCGCAGTTAACTGCCGCAATTTGCCAGTTGGCCGCGGGGGGTGGAGCGCCATTCTAAGGATCGATCGGAGGCGCCAATGGTCCTGAAACATCAGACAACATGGATGATGGCCGCGATGCTCGGATGGGCGTCCGCCGCTTCGGCGCAGGTGATCGACACCTCGGAGACACGCGTGCAGACGACGCTCGACCCCGGACTCAAGCGGATCGGCACAATCAAACCACGGCGCGTCGGCGAAATCTCGGGGCAGAACTGGTCCCTCGGCTGCGAGACGCTGGATCGCGCCTTCGCCAAATACGACTCCTACAAGGACTATCTGGTGCCCCTGGGCATCCGGAAGATCCGGCTGCAGGGCGGGTGGGCCGCCACCGAGCGCGATCCGGGACAGTACGACTGGCGCTGGCTGGACCGCATCATCGACGACGCCCTCGGCCGCGGGCTGGAGATTTTCCTGGAAACCAACTACGGCAACCCGATCTACCAGGGCGGAGGCAGCCGCCACCTTTCCGGGGGCTTCCCGACATCCGACGAGGCCCTGGCGGCATGGGACAAATGGGTCGAGGCCATGGCGACGCGCTACAAGGGCAGGGTGCGCGACTGGGAGATGTGGAACGAGCCCAACAACAACAAGGCGCACACCCCGGAGATCACCGCCGATTTCGATATCCGAACCGCGGAGATCATCCGACGCGTGATCCCCGATGCGCGGATCGCGGGCGGGGTGCTGAACTCGCCCAATCTGGAATACACGGAGGGTTGGCTCAAGCGCGTGACCGAGCAGAACAAGGCATCCCTCTTCACCTGGTTCATCTACCACGGCTACACGCGGAATCCCGACGAGGGGCACTACGAGAACGTCGAGAAGCTGAAGGAGTTGTTCCAACGGTATGCCCCCGAGATCAAACTTTGGCAGGGCGAGGCCGGAACGCAGTCGGAATACTGCCTCGGCGGCGCCCTGAGCAAATACCCGTGGACCGAGCTAACGCAGGCCAAGTGGGACACGCGCCGCATGCTCGGCGACCTCGGACATGACGTCGAGTCGCTGGTCTTTTGCATCGCGGATCTGGATTACAATCGCTGGGACGGCTATCGCCTCGGCGACATGGACCGTTACGGCCTGGTCAAGACCGACAAGCAATACCGCCTGCTTAAGGTCAAGATGGCCTATTACGCGGTCCAGAACGTGGTCGCGGTCTTCGATGACACCCTGGAGCGGGTGCGGGATTTTCCGTGCGAGATCCAGTGCGAGAAAGCGACGGCCCTCTACGCCTACAGGAACAAAAAGGGCGGCCAACAGGCGCTGGTGTTTTGGGACAAGACCGCTGTGCCATCCGACCGCAATGATACCGTTTCCGCAACCTTCACCATCGGCAGAGGTTCCTTCAACGAACCGGTCTGGGTGGATCTGATCACCGGGGGCATCCACGAAATCCCGGCCGAAAAGATCATCCGCGATGGCGAGAAGTTGACGCTCAAGGACATCCCGGTCTACGACGCGCCGGCGATCATCGCCGACAAGACCCTGATCCTGATGCAATGAACCCGCGAAGAGCCAAGGCGGCAATGCCGTTCGCCCGGATAGTCGGGTGGATGCTGATCGCCGCAAGCAATGCGCCCGCGTCGGGAGATGCCCGATTCGAGAGCACCGCGAGCGGGATTGGGGAGTCGCACCCGGACCGATATGCCCCTCCGCTGATCAGCAACGGCAGTCTCTGCATGCTGATCGACGGGCAAGGATGCCAGTTCCAGCGCGAATACGGCAAGATGACGCCGGTGATCTATTGGGCCGGGCGCCGATATGGGCCACCAAACGATCAGCTGATCCCATTCGGTCATTTTGAGCAGGAACTCTCGGTCGCCGGCAAGCCATGCGGGGCCCCGGTCCGCTGGAGCCAGACCCTGAACACCAGAGACGCGGCGGTCGAATGCCGCAACGAATACGCCTGCGGCATGGCGGTCGAGAGCCTTGTCTTCACCCCCTTGGATCACGATCTGATCGTGATCAGGAAACGGGTTTCCGTCGAAACGACCAACACCGGTCCCGTGCGGTTCGTGTTCAAATACATGTTCACCCCACCCGGCAATGAAAACCGGGCGCCGCGGCGCGCGATCATCACGCCCGGGTGGGATGACTCCGCCCGGAGCATGGACGCTCGCTATCAGGTGGACGGACATCGCATGTATCAGGGTTTGGTATCGGTTTTCTCCGATAGACCCGTGGCGGCCACACACGATGGCCAGGCGATCGCATTGACCGCGGACATCGCCGCCCAACCGGGCCGGCCGGTCGATGCGACATTCTGCCTGCTCTTCGCGGATTCGATGGATGGGCCCGATTTCTTGGAACGCGCGACGCGGTTGCGCGAGCGTGTCCGCCAGGAGGGCGTCGAAAGCCTGGTGGCCACGCATCGGCGAACGTGGGGAGCCTATTGGGATGAGTCTTACGTGCGCCTCCCCGACCCACAGATCGAAAAGGCGTATCACACGGCGCAGTATCACCTCCGTGCCAACGCGACGAAGTGGTCCTTCCCCGTGGCGGTTCTGAACACGCACTGGGCGGGACGTTTCTTCGGCTGGGACGAGATGTTCTGCCATCAGGCGCTGATCAGCAGCAACCATCGGAACATCGCCCGACGCTGTCCCGAGTTCCGGTTCGCCGGGCTCGAGAAGGCGGTTCGCAGGGCCAGCCACTATGGCAGAATGGGCACCTACGGGGCACGCTACCCATGGGAAACGCTCGAGGACGGCACGGAGGGGGCACCTCCCGGCTACTGGATGGAGCACGTGTTCCATATGTCGAACATCGCGCTCGCGGCCTGGCTGCAATACCTGTACACGGACGATCTCGCGTACCTGAAAACGACGGGCTATCCCGTGATCCGTGAGTGCGCGCGGTTCTTCCGTGCGTACATGATCTACGAGACACCTGACGGCGGGATGTTCCTCGGCAAGTGCACCGATCTGGAGCGACTGGGTCCGGCCAAGCAGAACCCATTCATGACCTCCTGCGGCGCCATCTTCACCCTCGAGGCGGCCGAACGGGCCGCGGCCCTTCTCAAGTCAGACGATGAAGAGCGAACCGCCTGGAAGAGCGCCGCCGCGAAACTGCGCGAGTCACTCCCGCATGACGGCGATCGGTACATCCCGTACGCCGGATGCCAGGAAGAGAGCATCGCATCCCTGGGCGGCCTCTTCCCCTATCCGCTGTTCGATGAGACCCACGCGCGCCAGCGCAATGCCGTCTATCACTTTGTCGAGCACGGGCGGGCATCGGGCAACATGTACCCGGTGGGCAACTCGGTGTGCGCGTGGTACGCGGGTTGGATGGCGGCGGCGCTCGCCGCACTGGGCGACAAGGTTGAACCCGCCAAACTCATGTCGGAGGCCGCCGGGGGCACGGGTTGCTTCGGCGAGTTATTCGAGATCAACGAGGCGAAGGTGTCCATGCGCCCCTGGTTCTCAACGGCCTCGGGGAATTTCGTATTCGCGATGAACCAGATGCTCCTGCAATGCCGCGGGGATGAGATCCGGATCGCCGCGGGAGCGCCCGAAACCTGGACCGACTACGCGTTCAATCTCGCCTGCCACGGAAATCTGGTCGCCGAGGTCGCGGTCGAGGGCGGCCGGTTGACGAAGCTGGTTCTGATGCCCGGCGATTCGGCGCCGGAGTTGAAGCGCACGCTGGTGATACCCGAACGGTTGTTGCAGGGGCAGACGCTCAACCAGAATATAGTCACCGCCATGACCGCACGGGCCGACACCCGGCACATCACGGTCTGCTTCGCGGGCCGATCCGAGGTGGTCGTGGCGGGCCCCCAGTGAGCCCCGCGGCGAGGATCGAATTCGGAGGAACATCGTCATGAACCGAATTGAAAATGGGAACACCTTCTTCTCACTGTCGCCCGACGGGCGAAAGTTCGAACTCGGGTTCACCGGTGAGGCGCCAACCCTGTCGGGCGAGCGCGGGCTGTTTGACATGATGGTCTGCCTCGGCGAGCGGCACGAGTGGGGCATCGCCCAGGAGGATCAGGCGGCCACCGTGACGGAGGAGGGACGGGCGCTCGTGGCCCGCTACGGGAGAATCCGGCATGGCGCGGCCGAGCACGACGTGCGACTCGAGTTGCGCTTTTCACTGGAGGCCGACGGCCTCGCCTGCGAGGCGAATCTGGACAACCGATCCGACCTGACCATCGAGGAATTCTGGTTTCCGTGGGTGGGCCCGTTCCGCGGCCTTGGTCCAGATCCGGCCGATGACACCCTGATCCTGCCCGAGGGATTCGGCCGGTGCGCGCGCAATCCCGCCGCGTACGTGGCAAGGCATCACACCGCCTACATGGCGCCGGACCAGAAACGCGTGCTCGCGTGCTCCCACTATCCGGGCGGCAAGATGACGATGGGCTGGTTCGGTTTCTACGGCGGCGACAAGGCGCTCGCGTTCCTGTCGCTGGACGACTCTTTCCAAACGACGGGTCACAACATCGCGCGCGACACGCCCACGGGGCTCCTGTCCGCGGGTTTCGTGAGGTACCCATTCCTGAAGCGCGGCGCGTGGCGCTCGCCCCGCTCGCTGGTGCGGCTGCACCGGGGCGACTGGCACGATGATGCCCGCGCGTACCGACACTGGGTCGACGCCGCGTGGTGGAGCCAGGCGCCCCGCCCTCGGTGGATCGATCAGATGCACGGCTGGCAGCGCATCATCCTCAAGCACCAGTATGGCGAGGTGTTCTACCGCTATGCCGATCTGGTCGACGTCTTCGAGGGCGGCAAACCTTACGGCATCACGACACTGATGGTGTTCGGCTGGTTCCGCGGGGGCATGGACAACGGTTATCCCGACTATCAGGCCGACGACGCCCTCGGGGGCGAGGCTGGACTGCGCCATGCGATCGCCGAGATCCAGCGCCGCGGCGGCCGCGTGATCCTCTATGCCAATGGCCACCTCATCGACGTGGATACCGAGTACTACCGGAAAATCGGCAAGCGCATCTGCCTGAAAACATCCCAGGGGAGCGAATATCGCGAGGCATACAAGTTCGCCGGCGACGGCACGTACCTGCGCAATTTCGGGGCGCGGGAATTCGTCGCCGCGTGCCAGTCCACACCGGAGTGGCGCGAGCGCCTCATCGAGATCGGCCGCTACATGGCCTCGTTCGGCCCAGACTGCCTTTTCTTCGACCAGATGGGCGGCCAGACACCGTATCTGTGTTTCGATCCGTCCCACCCGCACGCGGGCCCGGCGATGGCCCAGGGCCCAGGCAAGAACGCCAATCTCCCCGCGATGCGCGAGGCGCTGATCAAGGGACATCCCGATCGCGCGCTCGGCACCGAACTCGTGTCGGATTGCCTCAATCGGCATGTCGATTTCGTGCACGTGGCCAACTTCGGTGCCTCGCCGAGCGCCGAGGCGCTGCCGGAGGTGTTCCGCTACACGTTTCCCGAATTGCTATACAGCACCCGAGAAATCCGCGACGAGACCGACCACGTCCGGCGCATGAACTGGGCTTTCCTCTATGGCTGGCGGTTCGACGTCGAGATCTGGCGCTGCCGTGGCGACCTGCGGCAGGCCCCGGCCTACGGCGCCTACATGGCAAAACTGATCGCGCTGCGCGACCGCTGGCCCGAATTGCTGATGACCGGGAAGTTCGTCGACGAGGATTTCTTCGACGTCGGCGCCGGGGCGTTCGCGGCCAAGGGCTACACGGGCGGCGGGCGCGCCGCGATCGTCGCGTGGAATTTCACCACCCACGAACATCGGCTAGACCCGAAATTGCGCCAGTCCCTCCGATTCATCGAGGGCGCGACGTTGACCGGGCCGCTGCATCCCGGCGACATGGTGCCTCCGCAGTCGGTCGCGGTGCTGGTTTACGCGTGACAAAGGAATCCGCCTGATATGACAACGAGCGGGGATACAAGTGGCGCTGGATTCCCCTGATCAGGGCGTACGGCAAAGACGGCGTGCGGCACGGGAACGACTTCCACGAATACGCCGCTGATCGCGATCGGCAATCGCCCGTGCAACGGCCACAACCCGCCCAAGTATCTCGATGCCGAATTCAACTGGTTTAGGGTCAAGGCGGACGGGCGCGATTGGATCGAGGTCGGCGATGGCGCCTGGATCCGCGTGCCCGGCGGAAAACCCATCCGTGCGGTGGCAGAGCCCTGGATCGGGGCGGCGCTGACTTGAAAATTCAGACACCGAATCGCAGGAGCCTGCTTGCAGGCGATGCCATGCGCGAATCGCGCGCGAGCGCGCTCCTACGTCCCATTTTCATCCCCGGTGGTGCCCCGGATGCCCGCCGTCGGGTGGGCGGCCGGGGCATGGAATCCAGTCTGGAATTTCACAGTCGGCAGGCTGTGAAATATCCGGGCCAGGGGTTCTCCCGCTCATTGACATGGGTTGACTCCTTCCCGCCCCGGTCGCACGGATGGGCTTCCCCCGCCCCGAGAAGTCAGCTATCATAATCTGTGATGGATCCGCGCACCCGCGGATCCGCACAGAGATTGAGACGATGCGCGTGGTATTCATAGGCACCGGGGAGATCGGCATCCCCTCGCTGGAACATCTCGCCGCCAGTCGCAAGCACGAGCTGGCAGGCGTGGTGACGCAACCCGACCGCCCGGCCGGCCGCGGCCTTAAAGCCCAGCCCTCGCCCGTGAAACGCGCCGCCCTCGGCCACCACCTTCAGATCTTTCAGCCAGAGGACATCAACCGCCCCGCGGCGATCGCCCAGCTGCGCTACCTGCGCGCCGATGTCTTCGTGGTTGTCGCTTTCGGCCAGATCCTCTCGCGCGAGGTCCTCGGCATCCCGACGCGAGCCTGCCTCAATATCCACGCCTCGCTTCTGCCGCGCCATCGCGGTGCCGCGCCGATCCAGGCCGCCATCCGTTCTGGCGACCGACATTCTGGGCTCACGCTCATCTGGATGGACGAGGGACTGGATACCGGCGACATCCTCTTGCAGAAGAAGACCGTCATCCGCCTCGACGATACCGCACAGACACTCCACGACCGCCTCGCCCACATGGCCCCCGATGCGCTGGATGAAGCACTGTTCTTGCTCGAAAGCCGAAAAGCCATCCGAATCCCCCAGGACCCCTCGCAGGCCACGTATGCCAAGAAACTAAAAAAGGAGGAAGGCCACATCCTCTGGAACCAGCCCCAGCGCGGCGTCGATCGGCACATCCGCGCGATGAACCCGTGGCCCGGCGCGTATACCTTCATCCCATCCCCAGAGGGCCCGCGCCTGCTGAAGGTTTTCTCGACAATCCACTCGTTCTGCGCCCAAGGCAAACCCGGCGAGGTGCTCCGCACCGACGAGCACGGCATCCTCGTCGCCTGCGGCAAGGGCGGGCTCTTGCTCCGCGAGGTCCAGCTCGAGGGCAAACGCCGCATCCACGCCGCCGATTTCGCGCGCGGCTACAATCTTCCAACCGGCACGATCCTCGGTTAAGGCATCGCTCGACTCGCCCCCCGCGAACGGCCGTGCCGCGAGCCCGATTCGTGGGCAGTAGGAGCCTGCTTGCAGGCGATGCCATGCGCGAATCGCGCGCAAGCGCACTCCTACGTCTGGTTTTCACCCCCGGTGGTGCCCCGAATGCACGGCGACGGGCGGGTGGCCGGGGCATGGAATCTTGCTCGAAAATTGAGGCTGCGGCCGTCAGGCTTTGCCCGTCTATGAAGAGTCCTCTTCCCCTCCGCATCGCCGCCGTGGCCCTGACCTTCGGTCTGGTCGCCTGTGGCCCCGAGTTCCCAACGGTGCCCCCGACCAAAGAGGTTCCCGCGCCCGCGCCACAGCGCGAGCATCCGAGGCCAAAGAACGAGGTCGCGAGACCCGCGCAAGAATCGGGAGCCCCCCTTCCCGCGAGGAAGGCGGCGCCAACCCCACCCACCGACAAGCCCGCCGGGGCCCCGGCCGCTGCGCCTGGCGCCCCAGCGCCGACGACGCCTCCTTCGCCCGCGGCAGCGGCGCCATCCGATGAGCCGCCCCCGATCGTTCTCCCCGCCGCGACCCCGGCGATCTCGTTATACGTCGCTCCCGGTGGCGACGACAAGTGGTCGGGACGCAGCCCGAGGCGGCAGTCGGGCGGCACCGACGGACCCTTCGCCACGCTGGAGCGCGCGCGCGATGAGATCCGCAAGATCAAGGGCGCCGGTCCCCTGCCCAAGGGAGGCGCCACCGTGTGCCTTTTGGACGGCACGTATTTCCTGAATCAGACATTCAAATTGGATGCTGCGGACTCGGGGACCGCCGACGCACCCGTCGCCTACCGGGCGTCCGAGGGCGCACATCCGATCATCAGCGGCGGGCACCCCATCGCAAGATTTCAGCCGCACGAAGGGAAAATCCTCAAGGCCGATCTCGCTTCGCAGGGCCTCAAGGGCGCGAAGTTCCGCCAGCTCTTCCTCGACGGGCGGCGCCAGCCGTTGGCGCGATACCCGAATTACGATGCCGACAATCCGATCGCCGGCGGCTGGGCCTACGCCGATGGGGCGCCCATCCCAATGTACAAGGACATCGACGGAGAGAGCCGACGGACCCTCCACTACAAAGAGGCCGATGCGCGCAAGTGGGCCAGGCCCCAGGACGGCGAGATCATGGTATTCCCACGCTACAATTGGTGGAACAACATCGTTCGGGTGGAATCGGTCGACCCCAAGGCCCGCACCGTCACGCTGAAATCCGACTGCTCTTATCCCATCCGGCCCAACGACCGCTATTACTTTCAGGGCACGCGAGAGGAACTTGATGCCCCCGGCGAGTGGTACCTCGACGAGGCAAAGGCCGCTCTCTATTTTTGGCCGCCCAGGCCCCTCGGCCAAGATGCGGTCATCGCGCCGATGGTCCGCGACCTCGTCGCCATCGGTCCCGACGCATCGCACATCACCCTGCTGGGGCTCACGCTCGAATGCGCCGAAGGCAACGCCGTCGCCATCAAGGATTCCACCCGCTGCCTGATCGCGGCCTGCACGATCCGCAACGTCGGTGATTATAACGGCAGCGCCATCGCGATCTCGAGAGGCGCCGATTGCGCTGCCGCCGGCAATGACATCCACGACATCGGCCGCAATGGGATCGGTCTCTCCGGCGGCGACCGCGGCACCCTGACCCCCGCCAATCACCGCGCCGAAAACAACTACATCCATCACGTCGGCGTGTATTACAAGCAGGGCGTCGGAGTGTCCCTGACGGGCGTCGGTCTCCGCGCCGCCCACAACCTCATGCACGACATGCCGCGCTTCGCGGTCCAGTACTCCGGCAACAACCTGGCCATCGAATACAACCGTGTCCGCCACCTCTGCCTGGAGACCGCCGACACCGGCGCATTCTACACCGGCGGCCGCGACTGGATCTCCTCCCGTGGCTCGATCATCCGCCACAATTTTATCACCGATGTCATCGGATTCGGCCAGGAGGACGGACATTACGAGTCGCCCCATTACGCCTGGGGCGTGTATCACGACGACAACACCGGCGGCGTCGACGTGATCGGTAACATCGTCGCCCGTTGCGTCCGCGCGCTCGTCCACCTGCACAACGCACGCGACAGCCACATCGAGAACAACATCTTCATCGATGGCACCCAGCAACAGATCGAGTGCAGCGGCTGGCAATCCACCGGCGGGCGATGGGAGGAGCACTTCCAGCAGATGGTCAAGGGCTACGAGTCCGTCGCGGGCCAACCGGCATGGAGGCACATGCGCCACATGGATCTCCACCCGAAGGACGCGGGCCTGCCCGATGGCACGACCATGGCCGGCGATGTCTTCGCCCGAAACATCATCTGCTACAACGATCCCGATGCCGCGCTGTTCAAGGTCCGCAACTTCTCATTCGAACACAACGCCTCCGACAGCAACCTTGTCTGGCACGGCGGCATGCCGATCAAGACCGGCCAGTTCGCCTGCGGCAAGACGCTCTCGGACAACCTCGTTCCCAATCCAGGATTCGAGGAGGGCAGCGAGGGCAAGATGCCCCTGAAGTGGCGTTGGCAACAGCACCCCAACCCCGCCCCACCGGCGATCGGCAAAGCCGAGCCCGGCTGCGGCGGCAGGCGCGCGCTTCGAATCGACCGCGGCGAAACCAAGGATCCCAAAGGAAAAATCATCACGCCGATCATCGTGGGCGACGACATCCCCTCCAAACCCGGCCAGGGGTACCGCATCACCGCGAGGATCAAGACCAGCAATCCGAATACCAAGGCCACGATCGCGGGACAGTCCTACGTCGCCAACGTCTATTTCTGGATTAAGGCCGCGCCCGCGCAGGCCCCCGCGGACTGGAAGGAGACCGAACTGGTCTTCCGCATGCCCGCCACAACCGACAAAGACTACAAGCCGCAGATGAAATCGCTCCGCGTCCGCCTCGAGGTCAGCGGGGAACCCGGAACGGCCTGGTTTGACGAGATCGCGCTCCACGAAGTCGAGGCCCTCGACGAGTGGGAGTCGTGGAAAAAGAACGGCTTCGATCGGAATTCCATCGTCGCCGATCCGATGTTCGTCGATCCCGCCAAAGATGACTATCACCTCAAACCCGGTTCACCCGCGGCAACCATCGGCTTCCAACCCATCCCCATCGATCACATCGGCCCATACGCCGACCCCCTCCGCGCCACTTGGCCCATCGTCGAGGCCCCCGGCTTCCGCGAGCGACCACCGTCGCATTGGAAGGGCTTCGGGCGGACTCGCTAGCCAGAACCTTCGGGCGCTGTTCGCGGGCGCGGCGCGTGCCCCGATCCAGGATCCAGGCCGGGAGGGCTTTGGACTGCGGTGGCAGCGCGCGAAGCGCGAGCCGGAACCATCGGCTTCGGCTCCGCCAGAGGCAAAAGCGGTGTCGTCGCTTCGCTCTGCCACCGCGGTCCAAAACGGCTCCGCCCCCAGAAGTTACATCATGAATAATCCGGCGCGTGGACGACTCTGGCCGGCGCCGCCCCGGCGCGCCGGGGCTGGCGCTGACTCGAAAATTCAGTTTATCGTATATCGTAATATATTCGTATCCAATAATATACGTTACATTGCTAGATAAAATATTCGTTTTTCAGAACATCTATCAGAAACAGTCCTTCTATTTCATGGGGATTCGCCCACGTCACCACTCGCACTCCCAGTCATGGGGCCGTGTCACGTTGCTCATGAAAACTCTCGTTGGGCTAAGAACCTGTCCTATATTTCTTGAATGATGAAGATTGGGTTTTCAGCGCACGCCAAACACCCTTTCGCAATGAAGAAATGCTTTCGTCCGTCGAAGTCCTCGATGTTGAAGGCATTCTTGGAAAAAGCATTGCTAATCATCACCAGTGGCTCCAGGTGTTCCGGACGAAATTCGAATATCATGCCGCACTGCTGACAGTAGATCCTCCCGATTGAAGGCGGATCCTCCAAGGGTTCAAGCAGCAGGTCCGCGGGTGGGCGGTCGCCTGGCGCGTAGGTTCCGAAATAGTCTTTGGAGCTTTTCATGGTTTGCCTCGATTCGATTGGGAACGGGGGTGGTTCATTCTTCGTCAAATCCCTCTCTGCGCTTGTCGCGGGTCATGCGCGGATCGGCCATGACCTCCGATAGCAGGCCGTCCGCTTCGGTTTGGGGGAGAAAACAAAGCAGGCCGGCCCGAAGCACCAGCGGGTTGGGGCGCGCCTGAGGCCTGATCTGCAACAGGGTGTCGATGCCCATTTCTGCCGGGCTCTCGGCACCGGCGGCCACCAGGCCGCGAAGGATGAACACCAAAGCCGCAGCGGGGCTTCTTGAGATCCCGGCCACACAATGAACCAGGATCGGTTGTCCCTGTCTCTCGTCCACAAATTCCAGGATGCCCCGCATGGTGTTCTCGTCGACAATCCGCAAGTCCATCTCGGTGCCGGCAGCCGTGGCTCGAACATCGTTTAAAAACGCCCGATGCTGGTCGCGAAACCCGAGTCGCGCTGGGGTGGGCGCCTCGGGCCCCAAGAGCGAAACCACGTTCCAGAACTTCGGGTCGCGTTTGGCAATTTGGGGCAGGTCGCGCATGGCGCACACTGCCAGATGGCGCTGGAGGCATTCGATGTACATGTCGCTGGTCCTTCCTTCAGGGGCTAGTGGCCGGTGGAGTGGGGGCTGACCGTTGCTGGATCTGTCGAACGACGTGTTCTGGGGACAACCCTGTTTCGTCGGCCTCACAAAGCAGATCGTTGAGTGTGAGAAGTTGCGCGATTGCCTCGTCCATAGTCAGTTTTCGTCCCCCGCGCAAGCGTAACGACTCAATCCCGCGGCGCAATTTCTCCAGCGAACCGGTGGTGTGCGGTCTCACTTTCCCCGTGGGTTGCGGGGTGCGAGGCGGAGTCATGTCGCTGTTTCTTTGCTGTCTCACGGTGTTCACTCGGTTCTGGTCGCTTGCCATTGGGGGATCGGAGATGGCCTTCCCCAGATTTATGTCTGATCCCTCCGGAGTTGATCAATCGCCCTCCCGATGTTCTCTGGCAGTTCGTGCTTGAAGAAATAACGTCTCAATTCCGCGTCTCCGACGAATTGCTCCACCCTTTCTGCGTGACGCATGCTGTCCGCGTAGCATTCGCCCGGCTTGTGCCCATGAAGCCCCTTAACCGCCTTTTCCGTGTACATCTCAGTGATCCCCTCGTAGAGGCGACTTCCGGAATCCGTTGAGGTTATTTCGGCGCGGGTGATCGGATCCGTCATCCTATGCAAATCCTCATGAATCAAGGTCGCGATCTCCTTAGCCATATCTTGCCTCAGAACATGGGCGGGGGACTCGATGTCGGTGGACCACCCGAGGACATCTCCCGTGCCCCCAATGCCTGCCCTCTTAGCCGCTTCCTGAAATTCCGCTGATCCTTCGATCCGATCCGGTCGATCCCGAATGGCTTCGGACTTTTGGGGCGAGATGTGCTCGCCAAACTCCGCATGGAGCCGGCGGTCCGCAATCTCGCGCGGTATGTCGTCGAGGGTTTCCAGCGTGCGGTTGGCGGGAGCGCGCACGCCGGTCTCGTCGCGAAGTTCGGTGGACCGATGCTGTGTCATGGCATGGAATTTCGGGTTCGTGGTCCGAATGCGGTTCTCAATCGGTCAAGAGTGGGCTCTGAGAGGTTCGCGGCACCGGCCAAAGAAATCAGAAAACAGAGGGGCCCTGCGGGCAACATCCCGTCGATGCTTGAGGACCGGAGCTGCTCAATCGCCCAATCCCATGCCGCGTCCTCTCCGCCGGCTCGAAGTGCCCCTTGCAGGGCGAGGAGACGTGCATCAATCAGTTCGGATTGCCCGCCAAGCGTGCGGGCTATACAGCCTGTCGTCCCACAGATGGGACAATTCGATGGCTTCGTGGCTGTTTCCGCCGGCGCCAGCGTCGGATTGGCCCCCTTTGCGTAGGTGACGGATGGGTTGGGCACGCGCAAGCGGAAGGGACGTGAATGCCGGTCGCTGCGAAGCACCGCCTCCCCTGGCCGCATTGTGCCGAGAAGATCAACCGAACCTGCGGGTAGTCCTGCCGCCCGGCCCGCCATCTCCCGGTCGGCCGGATGATCCAGCCGATGCAGGATCTTGGTCCCGGTATTTGCTATCGCGGAGGGAACGAGCGCCGAAGGCATCTGGTCGACAATCGCGAGCCCGGCACCGAAGGCGCGAAGTTCCGCCAGCATATTCGCGACGTCCTCCACGGCGCGGTTGCGCGAGGCGTTTGCGTCTGTTTCTGGGACCGCGCGCAGCAAGCGGTGCGCCTCTTCGATGACCGTAATATGGCGAAGGGAATCCGACTGACCGAGCAGCCGCCAGTGATGGCGAAACTGCAGGGCGATCAATCCCATGACGAACGCCTGCGAATCTGCGGTTGGGAGAGCGGAAAGCTCGATGATGGTTGGGCGTGCCGCGAGCGAGTCGGGATTCGGCCGGGCCGACGCATTCAACTCCGGCGAGAGCGGGCCATCGGAAAGGCGCCGAAGGCGCAGCAGAAGTCCGGCCCTGATGTTGGCTGTGATCTCGCCGCCATAGCCGAGGTCCCTCGTGGTGCGATCGATCTCGTCTACCAAGTCCATCAGGCGCGGCGGATCACCGCCAGGCGCCACGTCCGCCAGATCCCACCCTCGCCCCAGGTAGGTCCGTTCGATCGCGGTGGCCAATACCTCGGGCATGGGCGGCACAAGTTCAAATGCCGCTGAAATGATTGCAAAGAGCGCGTCCGTGTGTTCCGAGAGACCAACGCCAGATGGAACAGCCATCGGATTCAGCGCCAATCGCCGGGCTCCGGGAGCACCGACCGACCAGACCTGGATATCGGCCCCGATCTCGCTGTTAAGCAACCTGCGATAGCCGGTCTTTAATCCTGGCTCGATGACCAGCCATGGGATCCGGTGCTCCCTCCAGAGTTCGAGCAGGATGTGCTCACAGGAGACCGTCTTGCCCGACCCGGTCATTCCCGCGATGAGCATGTGCCGGCATAGGTCCGACACAGGGATCTCGAGCCACTCATTCGTTCTTTTGGCGTCATCGATGATCTGGCCGATCGCGATGCTCGGCACACCCGATAGGATCGAGGCCGCCACTCCAAACTGTGGTGCTTCGGAAGAGGAGCATCTGTCATTGGTCTGGAGAACTCGGGTTTCTATGAGAAAACCGGGCATCTCGCTTCGGGGGGGCCGCGTCAGTGCCGCCAATTCCGCGGTTCTGACGAACGTGAGACTGCGCCGATCGTCCGCGGGTTGCCAGCGTAGCGGCTCGGGGTCTCCCCCTCCTTTGGAATAGGCCGAGTGCAGCAAGGACTGCGCCCTCTGCAGGTCGTCTCCGCTGCTGGCGGCGAGCAGGACGCGGGTCAGCCATCCACCTTCGTGCATGCCAGTAGCAGCCCGGCCGCTGGCGGCCCTGAGCAGTTCGAGATAGCGCCTAGCCAATGAATGATTGTCCTGCTCGAGGCCGGGCCGCGCCAGGAATTCGTCCCGGACGAATTGCTCTTCGCCTGCCAGGCGTCGGATCTCCTCCTCGATTTCGGGACGCGTCACGCACCTGGCGAGAATGAGAAACTGGAACTCGCGGCCCAGAAGGCAGCGGACGGCGTGCTCTAACCTCGCCAGTTTCCCAACAGCCGGATGTCCTGCCATAGCGGCGCAGACCGGTAACCGGCTCAGCCGCCGGGTGATGTCGGAGAAATCCCTTGTTGTTCCAAGCTTGGCCCCGGTGAGGTGTGCCGCGATTATTTCGGTTGCAGCGGGAAGGATTGCCGGCAATGCAAGGTTCCACGCGACTTTGCCATCGGTCGTTCCGTTTATGGCGAGGCCCCATGTCGCGCCCAAACCCCACCAGGCCCGGACCACGGATTCCCACGCAGTATCGGTATCCAGTGTCGGGTGACCGGGGGCGGCCTCAAAGCCGGCGAGCCAACTGACCCTCATGCGGGGAATCTCGAAACCGCTGGGATTGTGGGGCGAAGGGATCTCACCCCGAATGATCGCGGAGGCTTCGGTCAGCGAATTGGATAGTATCAGGCTCATGGGACGCGATCCTGTTGCCGAAATGCGTGGACGCGTGGTTCGATGGACCTGCGAAATGCCCCCATCTCGCCGATGACCCAAGGCACTCCGACAAAGCTAAGCCATGCACCACCCGCGAGCAGCACGCACAGGCCCGCCAGCGCCAGGGTCTTGGCGCTTGGCTGTCGCGGGATGATCGTCGCGCCGGTCCGCTCGCACTTGATCAGGCGCACCCGAAGGACACCCCCCCTCCATGTGCCCGTGGCTAGAATTCGGTCTCCTTCGAAGATCGTTCCTCCTGCCTTGTGCCCCTTGAGCCGAAGTTGCACCTCGTGTCCTTCCCAAGATCGCAACCTGACCATCGTCACCGGCATCGGCTCGACGACATGTTGGCCGTTGAGCGCGGCAGTCAAATGCCAGCTCTGAAGCAGTCGGTCGGAGAAGACGAAGCGCAAAACCACAATTGAACCCACGGCGATTCCAAGCGCCGGCACGAATCCGGAGGATTGCCAGATCCAGATAGCGCCAACAACCGGCGAGATGAGCAGGATGAGTCCCCATACCGGTATGGCCAACCAACGCCATGGGTCGAAGTCCATGGGCTCTGGGGGACCCTGTCGGGCTATTAGCACACGGCCCCGGACCTCATTCCTGGAGCATCGCAAGCCCGATTCCTTCACTCCCCGCGCCGGCGCGACGGGCCACCGATCCGCAGACGCAAGTGGAATCGAAGCGGCTCCGTGAGATGGAAAAATCAGGGCGGCTTGGGCGCAGGCTGTAGCCAGGGGACCCCCTTCGACGACAGCAATTTGATGCAGTGGGGCTTCTGTCGGGGTCCCGCACGCGGAACAGACACCTTTCGCGACCGCCCGCCGTCCGCACGTCGGGCACCGGACGAAACCCGGATTCGTTACTGGCTCACCAGTGGCGGTCATGCCAGCGCCTCCGGTAGTAGGGGTCGTAGTACCGCCGATACCTGGGCCATCCGAAGGCCCCTCGGACGATGATCCACAGTCCGAAAAACATGATACCGAGCGTCAGCAGGGGTCCCGCGAGCGCATCGAGCTGGGCGGCCACTGCCGGACTCGCCCAGTGGTCCGAGGTGAGCAGGACCAGCAGCACGATCACCGGCCAGCGAAGGCAGAGGGGACCGGCGCCAAACCAGCACCAGCAGCCGAGCAAAATGAGTAGGAGTAGGATCATCATGAGTTTCGGTTTCTTTTTGCTTTCTGGAGGTTTGCTTTCATGAGATGTCGTCTATCAATAAGGGCCGTTCTGTTGCCAGGCCGCCCTCGCCCCGAGTCTGACTCAGGAATCCTCTCGGATTTTAGCCTCCAAGATCGCCCATGGTCGCTTCACCCCCTCTCTGCTCGCTGTTTCGGATCGTGGTCATGCTGCAATGGCGTGACGGTGTGCGTCCTCCGCGTGACGGCATAGGACCCGCCCGCGGACTTCGGGGAGATCGACGATCCTGCGATCCCTGCCGACAAACCGTTCGATCTGACCGTTTACGTGGAGGATCTCTACAGATTCATCCAGGCGCGCGAGACAGCGCTTCACGCTGGCCCAATAGGCGAGCTTGCCGGGATTTGGGACGCGGGTGTTCGGGCTCGTCCGGCTGGCGGTGGTGGGCATGGTTTCCATACCCCAGAGGCGTGACGGTTGTCGTCATACGCGTGACAATATTCGTCGAGTTTCCAGCCAGATACGAATCCCATGAACCTGAACTGACTCGGCCCGCGCTCCCGGCCATCGAATCCACCGGAACCCTTCCAGCGAGGATAGCCAATACCTTTGAGGCACTCGTCAAATAATCCCAAGCCTAGATGCTCGGAGTAGAGATGTTGAAAGCGCTTGACTGTGTTGCACGACTTGCGGGAGCATTTAACCGAATGAGGGCTCTCGACCAACACGCGCGCCAATCGAGCCCGTCACCGCTTGACTCGCATCCTGCCCACCTCGATCATCCAACTCAGGGCGCCCGCCTCCGGGCGATATGGTTGAATGTTAATCGCGCCTGCAATCTCCGATGTTCCTGGTGCTACGTGCGAGGCGCCCAGTACAGCCATCGGGATGAAATGTCACTAGAAACCGCGGCGCGGCTCCTTGAGATCGCGACACCCCTTGGCGTGAAGAAGGTCATTTTGATCGGCGGCGAGCCGACTCTCTGGCGGCCTCTCTTTTCATTCATCCGCGTTTGCAAAGACTTGGGTGTACGTACGACCCTTGTCACAAATGGGGTCCGCTTTTCAGAAGACCCATTTTGGGAGGCCTATAAGGCGCAACCATGCTCCGGAATCAGTGTGTCCATAAAGGCATTTAATCCGAAAAGCTTCCGCGACGCGACGGGGACTTCGAATTTCGAGGAGGTTGCGCGAGGGCTCCGGCGTGCCTTGAACGCTCCTGATTCCAGCGCAAGCGTGGTATTCAGCGGCAACGATCCGGTGGACCTACTCGAGACCGCACGATTCTCGGCTGCCTGCGGTGCCAGAAACCTTGGCATCAGCCCCAGCACCCCAGCCTTCCACAACAGAACCGCTTCGGGATCTCGCGCCAGCGATCCTAGAGCATTTGCCCAGGGCATCCTGGCCGCCTATCATCCATTGCATACGCTCTTCGGCGGCCAAATCAGTTTTTCACTGAAATTGCCACTATGTCTTTGGCCTAAGGATTTCGTCGCATGCCTTATCGAGCGAAAGCAGCTTAATACCACCTGCCAGTTACAGCATCGGTCGGGCTTAGTATTTGATCCGGCAGGTCGTCTCATAGCCTGCAACAGTCTATACGGATTTCCGATAGGCATGATGGATAGTGAATTCGGTGACTGCATGAGTCTTTTTGACCATATTCATAGTGAGCCGATTAATAAGTTTTACGATTCGCTAAATTGTCATGCATCGACCAAGTGCATGTCTTGCCCGGTGCAGAAATGGTGTGCGGGTGGCTGCCCGCTATTCTATTCGATCTATGACGGAGAATGCATGATACCCGGATGGCAGCAAGCAACAGAACGCGATGATAAGGAGGCGATGAGAAGGAGGTGCTTATGTACACATCACCACAGCTAAAGACAACGGGAATTGCGAGATCCGAGACGCCCGTCGGAATTAAGGAATCCCCGGACATCCAAGCCGGCCAGTGCAAGTGTGCGGATTGCAGCGACGACGATTGTGGCCCAAATCACTACCGCCCAGATGATGGAATGGAGGGCGAAGCAGCTATCGCCAAGGCATTCCGATCCTTGGCATCGGGCAGCGAGTAGGGCAGACGCCGCATTCATCGGGATTAAGGCCCACCGACCCTTGATCCGCTAGCGCGAGCGGTGCGCCTTCTTCCATTTCTGGGGTGTCGCGGCCCGCATGATAATGGGCCGGATCGGCCCCTCGCGCGTCTGCAGCCTCACCATGGCGTGGTAGTTGGGCAACTCCTGCATCTCTTGCGGCGAGAACGGCGCAAGAATCATCTGGAGTCTGACGGCATCCAGAACGCCCAACCGGAAAAGAACGATGTTCCCGACGTTGCCCAAAACGGTCTCGAGAACATCCTGCTTGCCGGGGTTGGCCTTGAGCTGCGCGAGCGTCTGGTTGGCCAGCGTCAAACGCAGCCCGAACTTTCGGGCCTCGGAGAGCATCGCGGCTACATTGTCGGAGACGAAATTCTGAAACTCATCCACGTAGACATTAACCGGCGTTCGTTTCGACTTCGGCCGGGCGCTCCGTCCGAGGCCGGCCGCGAAGAGCTCCATCATTAAAATCGTGCCTAGAAGCCGGCTCTCGTAGGCTCCCAACAGTCCTTTGTTCAAATTCACCAGGATGATCTCCTTGCGATCGATCCGCTCCCCGATCCGGAGGTCGTTTTTCCGCGAGCAGAGCATGTCGGCGACGAAGCCGGTCTGGACGAAGCCGTTGATCTTCGAGACGATATATGGAACATAGTTGGCCAGCCTGTGATCGCCCGTCGTTTTTTCCGCCACGTCGGACCAAAACCGGACAACAGACTTCTCAGGGCATCGCCTCAGCAGTGCCTTGCGAAACTTGTCGTCCGTCATGACCCTGGTGAAGTCGCCCAAGTTCAATGGATAATCTTCGTCGCCGACCACGCTGGACTCTGCCGGACTTGTCGCGGGTGTTTTCCCAAGAATCTCGCGCAACAGTTCGTCCGCACCCTCCCATTTCAAAACGGTGATTTTGGGTCCGCCCTCCCGCGGGACTGATGGTCCGGCGTCCTGGAGGCACATCAGCAGCAGCGTGTTGCGAAAGTACATCTCGAAGATCGGGCCACCTGCATCGCGCATGTCCCACATCTCGTCGAAAAACCGAAACAGCTCGCCAACCAGGAATGCCGCATGCCGGTGGCGGAATCGCGACGGCGGGATGTCCAGGATGTTGAGGCCCGGGAGGCCACGTTCCTCGCATGGGTCGATCAGGAACAGGTCCTTGCGTCTCTTTGGTGGGACGGTGTCCCTGACCTCCCGGTAGAGGTCTCCGTGCGGATCGAGCAAGATGACGCCTTCCCCGCGCTTGATGTCCTCACGGATCATCCGCGACAGGAGCGTGCTCTTGCCGGTTCCCGTGGCACCAACGATGTAGGTGTGACGGTCGCGAGATTGGATGGGGAGTCGCACCTTGACCCCTTCCGCCGCGCCTATCACCAAACCGTCCTTCGGCAGGTTCGGAATGCTGGGATTGTGCAAGCGGCGGGCAACGAGCGACTCCGACGAATCTGGGGTCGGCAGGATGGCTGGAAACGGCCACCCCCTGGGGAAGCAGCCGGAGAGGTCGTATTCGTCCCGTCGAGGTCCGCCATCGGCACAATTCACCACCTCACATTCGCAACAGAGCAGATCGCGACCTGCCATCTCGAGCGCGGCATGAGGGACCGATGCACCTGGCTCAATGAGAGCCCGGATGGTTACACGCCAGCCGGATCGTCTGGAAAGCCAAAGAGCGATCATGATTTCGGGCAGGCTGGACTTGCCTAACGCCGAGCCCGCGACCTGGTTCGCGATAGAATGAAGCCGAAGAGCATCCTCCAGCGGTTTTACAAATTCGGCCCCCAGATCGAACCGGGTGAACTCCATCTCGAACGCCGCGATCTCCTCGACTCCGGAGATCAGGTCGGTGAGGGATGCGAAGACCTTCCCGGTATCCGGCTTCAGCAGATTCGGAAGGCGCAGGGGGGACATGGCATGGGATGCTTCGCCAGCGCCGAAGCCAAAGCCAGCGTCCTGAACCGGAGAAAACTCGCTCAAAACGGGGCGTATCTGGACCCGCTGCAAGTTTCCGAGATGCGACCGTCGGCGCGCAATCTGAGCCGTGGCACCCGCCCGCTGACGCCTTCGATCTCCGAAAAGATATCCCAGGCGTCGCAACTCACCGAGGATGAGCCTCATCCGTTCCTCAAGCAACCCGTCTCCTCCCTCGGCCGGAGACCCTTCGATGGATACATCGATTCGCCGGTCTTCGTCCGGACGATGGGCGAATCGGATCGTGTCCCCTGGTCGAAGAACGGACAGGATTTGAGATTCGGGTGCGTTCACGGTGGTCGCCTCAGTGCAGTTTCTTCTCGATGCTGTTCTTGGCGCTTGTGGCGTGGATCTCTCGGGTGCGGGTTGCCGCAGTCCCGTGGGCCACTGCCCCCGAAGTTGCCGATCCGCCGGCACGCACCGCTATCAGACGGTAAGAGAAGCCCCACTTCCGTCGCGGCTTCTCGATCCGGTTTTCGACTTCCAAGGATCGTTCGGAAGTTTCGCGGAACTCAACCGTCTTTCGGCCAGAGTCGTCCGTCTCCTCCGCTCCATCCTCGAAGCGGTTGTCGGTCCTGATGGGCGGGTGGGGTTTTTCTTGGGGCGCCTGATGGCATTCTGATGTCGTGGGGTTCATCAACCATGACGGCGTGACAGCGCGCGTCGTGAGCATGACATGGGGTGACACGCTGTCGTGTCGTGGACAAGTCAACCGCGGCCCGTGATCTACCGCCTATTCCTCTTGCTGACACTCAAATTTGAGCCACTTTGACTTTGCCTCCGGCTGACCCGGCGTTCTCGGCCCCCGAGAACCATCGTAGAACCCGCATATGGACCCCAGAACCCACCACATGACACCATCGCTCCTCGTCCAGAGCCCGAGCGCTCCGACAGCGGCAAGCAGCGATCATGCTATTTCTCGTTGACAGTCAGATTGTTACGAATACAGATTACGAGGGCGTTCCGCGTGACGAGGACCGTCACGCCAATATTTTGAGGAAGAGGTCTATCCAAGGACCGAAAATGACCGAAGACAACCACAGCCTCCTTCGAGTGGAAGGATTGACCGTCGATTTCGACGCGGGCAAGCCCACGTCCCACCGTGCCCTTGACGGGGTCTCCTTGTCGATCGGTGAAGGAGAGGTGCTAGGCTTGGTTGGGGAGTCGGGGTCCGGCAAGACCGTTCTCTCGCATTCGATCCTTGGCCTGCTGCCCCAAAATGGCCGTATCGTCTCAGGCCGCATTTCCTGGCAAGGGCGGCAAGTACAGGGTCTTTCCGAAGAAAGCCTCCGCCCAATCCGGGGCAAAGAACTCGCCATGATCTTTCAAGATCCCCAGGCCTCGCTGAATCCAGTCTATCGGGTAGGGCACCAAGTCGAATGGGTGCTGAAGCTGCACCGCAACCTTGTGGGCGATGCGGCCAGGGCGGAGGTGCTTCGCCTGTTGGATGCCGTCCACCTCCGAGAGCCCGATCGCTGCTACCGCTGCTACCCGCACCAGCTCAGCGGCGGTATGTGTCAGCGCGTGATGATCGCCATGGCGCTCGCTTGCCGCCCGAAACTGCTGATTGCCGACGAACCCACGAGTGCCCTCGATGTAACCACGCAGTGCGAGATCTTGACGCTGCTGGCCGAGGTTCGGCATGAATTCGGAATGACACTCCTCTTCATCTCCCACGATATCCGCGCGGTCTCCGCGCTGTGCGACAGGGTCGCCGTGATGCTCGCCGGGCAGATTGTCGAGACGGGTGTTCCAAATACGATATTGCACGAGCCAACGCATCCCTACACACGACGTCTTGTTTACTCATCGGATGTTCGAATAGACTGCCCCGGCAGCTCGTCGAACCGTCACAACAACATGGGGGAGAATTTGAAACCCGGATCTGCTAAACTGAGGGAGGCACCATGCCAGCCGTAACCGGAACAGCCGGCGGCCGAAACGGCTCCGCCCCCGATCTAGAAAACGTCCAGTTCTACCGCTCGCTTTTGACTGGCGCGGTTGATCTGCCGTGTCTCGACGCGCATCTCCGGACTCATCCGACCCCGGTAAATGTGAGCATGGTGGTAAACAACTCCTGCAACCTGTCCTGCCGCCATTGCTACCTGCAGGTCCCGACCCTGGCAGATCGCGCTCTGGGGGAAGCGGAATGGGAGCGCGTTTTCGCGACCGCGCTCGCTGATGATACCACCATGCTTTCCCTCAATGGGAAAGAGGTCTTCCTCGGCACCAAGGGCCCCGGCCTCCTTCACAAGCTGGTCGAACTGCGCCGCCGCATCGCTCCTGAAAAGCGCATCGGCGTGATCACCAACGGCACCCTTATCGCCCCGCATCGCCAACTCATCGAGGGTGCCCACCTGACCTTCCTCGACATCAGTGTGGACGGCCTGCCCGAAGACCACGACGCGATCCGAGGGCCCGGCGCATTCGCCGCCGTCCGGCCCAACCTTGAATGGGCGGCCCAGATTCTCGGGCCGCGCGCGTTTGTCAGCCTCACCGCCCAGAAGCGGAATCTGCCGCGCTTCAACGAAGCCGTCCTGCACATGAATGGGCTGGGCATCCAGCACGTCGGCGTCAGTTTCTATCACCCGGCTCCCTATAACGACACCGGTCTGACGCTTTCCGCCGAAGACCATGATCGGTTCTTCCGGGAGCTTCGCGGCCTGGGCGCGGCTCAACTCGACCGGCCCCTCACCGTGTTCGTCGAGGTTGATACGCTTTGCCCGGAGGCGCTCACCGCATTCCTCCGTTCCGATTGGTTTTCGCTCGACCGGATCGAAATGGACCGCAGCCGTGTGCCGTGGATCGATTACGCGTTCCCGAACGGTTTCCGGATGCAGTTCAAGTTCTTTCCGATCCCATGGGCCGGATACCACTCCGTCCGGATTACCCCGGAAGGCAGCGTGCTGTCGGTCGATGACATCTTCGACACCAGGCTCTACCCATTGCGAATCCTTGCCACCGCCCGTGAGAATGGATTCGATTTCCCTGCCATGATGCGTGCCGCCCAAGACTCGCCTCGCGTGGGCCGGATCATCGGCGAATACCACAGAACCCTGCTGCCCCGACTGGTCGGGATTGTGGCTGAATCCGTGACGTGAACCAGGCTGACACCCATGAGCAAACGCACCCTTCTCATCGCCGCCATCCTCTCCGCCGCTGTTGCGGCATTCGTGGTCTTGCGCAGGCCAACCGCACCTCAGGGGGATTCCAAGACACTGGTCGTCGGTGTCGAGAACGACCTGATCAACCTCGACCCCGCCAAGATCGTGGACAACTTCACTCTTAGGGTCGCCGCACAGGTCGTCGAGGGATTGGTGACGCTGGACGAGAAAGACGAACTCGCGCCGGCCCTGATCGAGTCTTGGATCGGCAACGCAGATTCGACAGAATGGAAACTGCAGGTCCGAAGCGGGGTGAAGTTCCACCTCAGCGACTGTTTTGGCACCGCGCGCACTCGTGAGATGACGGCGGAAGACATCGCCTACAGCCTGCGGCGGATTCTGTCGCAGGGCTCACCATCCGCCTTCGCGCTCGTCGGGGTTGTCGAGGGTGCTCCGGATTTCAATGCGGGAAAGACCGATGCTCTTTCCGGCGTCCGTGTCGAGGGCGATTCGGTTGTTGTGAGACTCACCAAGCCCGATCCGGCCTTTCTCTACCGGCTCACTTCACCTTGGTTCGCCGTCGTGCCAAGAGAGGCTGTGAATCTCGGTCCCGACGTTTTCGGGCGGACGGTTTTGGTGGGAACCGGACCCTTTCAACTGGTCTCCCGGAAGGACAATGAGGTGAAGCTATTCCGAAATCCCGACTACTGGGGCAAAGCGGATGGGAACGTGTCGGAACTCGCATTCCGGGTCATCAAGAACGATGCTATCCGCCTGGCCGAACTCCGGGGAGGCAAAATCGGCTTGATGCGGCTTCCCGACACGCTGGTCAGCGAAGTGGCCGTCCAGAAGCCCGGCCCTTCTGAAACGAGCATCCGGCTCCAACCGGCGTTCGGCGCTTTCACGGCCACCGTCCATCCGGTCTTCAACTCGCACTTTCTTGGATTCAACTATACCCAGGTGCCGCGTCCGCTCCGCGTCGCGGTCTCCAAGGCAATCCGCCGTGCCGAGATCGCCACCACCGTAACAGGGGGGCTTGGCACACCCGCCGCAGGACCGTTGCCGATAGGCTTGCGCGGTTATCAGCCTTCTCCGCTAACCGATTGGGAATCCGTGGATGGTGCGAAGAAGGATCTTTCCGACAATCCCGATGTCCCCAAGACAATCGAAATCCTCGTCCATGAAAAGGATGCGTCGGAGCAGGTCGCGGAGTTGATTCAAAGCCAACTGGCCGCAGTCGGAATCACCGCAACCATCACCCGCCTCGATTTCAACGGAGTGATCGACCGCGTGCTGAAGAACAACGCTCAGGCGTTCATGCTCTCCTTTGAATACGTCTTCTCTACACCTGAATTGATTTTGAGCGGCTTCTTCTCTCCAGAGGCTATTCCGGTTCCGAATCTTTTTGGGTTCAAGGATGATCGCTTCAACGCGCTTCTCGGCGATCTGGCCAAGCCGACTCCGGAGAATAAACCAAATTTCGATCTGGTGCGCACCGCCGAGAACCTCCTGGTTGGCGAATCCCCCGCAGCTTTCCTTTTTCAGAAACGCTCCGCCGTCCTCGCCCGTGCGGGAACCGCGGGGGTCTGGATCAGCGGCAACAACATCCTGCCGTTTCAGGATGTTACGATTCCATGAAACGAATCCATGGAGTTGACAACCGAACGAAACTCGATGCTCCGGGCGCTCTTGCGCCACGGTGGCTATGCGGCGTCGCTGTTTCTCGGTGCGCTCCTGCTTGCCCAGATTCTGTTTGAAGCCGTGCCGGGCGATGCCGCCCGCCGTGCGCTTGGGCCCTACGCCAGCCAAGAATCCGTGGGGCGACTCCGCGAGAAGATGGGGCTGGATCGCCCGCTCCTCGAGCGCATCGGGGGCAATACTCTATCCGCTCTGAGGCTCGATTTCGGCAAATCGCTATTGGATGGGCGCTCCGTCGGACCCGAGGTCCGGGAGAAGTTTCGCCTCACTTTCAGTCTTGGTTTTCAGGCGGTCGTGATTGCCGTCTGCTTTTCGCTCCTACTCCTGGCGGTTGTGCATTTCTTCCCTGCTGCATCTCCTCTATTGCTGGTGTCCCGTGCGCCGTCCGCGCTTCCATCGTTCCTTTCTGCGGTGCTCCTTGCGCTCGCGGCGGCGCTCTGGTTTCCGGGGTTGATCTTTTCTGGATCAGGTATGTTGGCCGCTCCCCTGCTTCCGAGCCTAGTGGCGGCGATTTACCCGGCATCGGTCCTCACCACCACGCTCGGGTCGAGATTTTCAGCGATGCGCTCCGGACCACACTACAGGTCGGCAAGGGCCTACGGACATGGCCGATGGAAGCTGTTTTTTGATGCTCTCATGGCGCCATCGTTGTCGGCTGTGATCGCCGTTGTGGTGGCCCAGCTCAGCCTCGTGCTGTTTGCATCCCTCGTCATCGAGATCGTATTTAGCCTGCCCGGGCTGGGCACACTGCTTCTGGCCGCGATTCAGGGAAACGATTACCCGATGCTTCAAGGAATCCTGATCGTTAACTCCATTGTCTTCATCACCCTCCATTTTGTGTCCGAAACCGTCAATCCGCTGCTCGACCCAAGAATCTCGGCATGACCCCCTCCCGTCTCGCCATCCTTGCCTGCCTCAGCATTGCCTTTCTGGTGGCTCTGCCGATTGGCTTGGTTTGGTTTGGGCACTCCCTCGATCCGCTCACACCGCAGCCGGAGTCCGCATTGGAAGCTCCGGGAGCCGGGCAATGGGTCGGACGCGATGAACTCGGGCGATCCCTCTCCGCCCGGCTGCTTCTCGCCGGTGGGCTTTCCCTCGGTGCCGCCAGCCTCGCGCTAGTGCTCGCGCTGGCTCTCGCTTTGATCATGGGCGGCTTGGCGGGGTGGTATCACGGCCAGTGGCCCGACCGTGTAATCTCCTGGTTTATCGCGCTTCTTCATACGGTTCCGTTTTTCCTGCTGGTCGTGGTCGCGGCAGCCGTCTGGCGACCAGGATTCTTCGGGGCATTCGTCATCGTTGGGTTGTGTGCATGGGCTGCTCCCGCTCGTCTGGCCCGCGCTGAGTTCATCCGGCTTCGTAGCGCACGCCATGTGCTGGCTGCCCGTGCCTTCGGATTTCCGGCCACCACGATTATGCTGCGTCAGACACTCCCCGTCGCCTTCCTTCCAGCGTTCACCGCTGTCCTCCTGCTGATGCCCGAACTCATCGGTCTCGATGTCGGCCTGGGCTTCTTCGGCCTTGGCGCTCAACCGCCCACTCCTACGCTGGGGCGTCTGCTTTACGCGGGTCTGTCTCGGCTGAATGCCGCCCCGTGGCTCGGCTTCGCTCCATGCATCATGGTCATACTGCTCTCCCTTGCCGCCTTTGGTCTCGCGGCCTTGTGGAGCCGATCCATCCCAACCTCCTCTCGTGCCTGACAAGCCAATGACTTTGGCAAACAACATCGGGAATAATGGCGAGATAATGCCAACTGGTCCGTCCGACTCTCAGCTCTTTGGCCCCCTCGCAATTTACAATCACTACGAGCGGTCCAAGCGCCTTGCGAAAGACTTGGAAGAAACTTTTCTGGGGCCAAACATCACAGACGATGCCGCCGGAGCGAATAAAGAGCATTTGCAGGTGCTTTTCGTTGCACGAGATGGAATTACTGAAGACAAAGACGCCCCTCGTTCCACTTCCAAAAGATACCCGAGGTTTTTCCACCCAAGCTTTATCGAGAGCTTCAGTTTCAATGGCACAGGGAAAAGAAGCCTCTACGAATGGATTCGAGATGCTGCGAACCTTTTGCAGTTTAAAGCAGCATTTTCCTCCGAAAGGCTTCGCTTGGTCTTCAATCACCTGCTTCCGACAGCAAAGGCCTACAACCTCCACTCGTGGGAACAAAGGCTGAATGCTAAGGACGCTTTTGAGCGGTTAGTGGACGCATATTCACATCTGGAATATGCAGGCGGCACCCCATCGGTTCTCGACCGCCGACTGTCAGAATTTCTCCACGATAACCCCGGCTGTTTCCCGTTCTTCCACATTTACGAGAGTAATCTTGACCCTCCTTGGATCAAAGCAAAGCGCTTCACTGCCTGTGATCCCTCTCCGACAGATCTCTCCCGCATTGAAGATTTCGAAGACATCGTTGACGGCGATATTCATACGATTCCTGCATCCGACTTTGACGTCGAGGTCGCTGATTTCTATGGCGAACTTGCTGGCGACCTTAAACAGTTCTTCTCGCTGTGTGACCGCTTCTTTAGGCGACCGAAAGCGGCAGCTGATGCTGCTACGTCGTTCAAAGGCATTGTGCTTCCTCTTTATGACCGATGGGAGCGAAATGGATTAATAGGTGCCTTTCTTGGCTGGCTCTTTATCCAAGTAGATCGGCCAGATATTAGGAATGCCTTCGTTGAAAAGCTAACAGTAAACGCCTCATCTCATCTCTATCGGGAGATACTCCGTGCAAACCTGAACGATTTCGCAGACTCCATTTCTGAGCATACGATGGATGAGGAGTTGGCTGGGTTTGTAGATGCGACCGAAAACACACCTGTCGATTACTTTATCGAGCGGTTTCATCACATTGATGGTTGGATTGCAGCGGCTGCACCGTTCTCTCTTCCAGTGCCGGAACGACGCTTTTTTTGGACGGATTCCAATGGGATGCTGCTCTCAAGCACAAACCCGATTCCAGCAACGGAATGGCGGCTGTCCATTCGACTGGACGACGAGAACACGATTCTCCTGACTCCGAAGTTTGATAGCATACTCCCGGAATTGGAAACACCGGATGCTGAATCCTATGGGCTTCGCGTTACTTCATGGGCGAAGACGTTTTGGGATGGACTCAAGCATCTTGAACAGCAGCGTCGTTCAGGACTAAGGGAAGGCTGGGAGGAACATCTTGAAGCGATGTCCCACGAAGCTCGCCGTATCATCCGCCGGGTGCGAAAGTCTGAACGGTCATATGTCTTAACCATCGTGCGACGTTATCTATACACGCTGCTTCTATCGGATTCGCCTTCGGATCGAGCCTCTGGGAAGGGAATCACACCTGAAAGCGTCCGCCTCCAGGTGGATTGCCGGTTTGCCGAGGAAACGGATATACACGCTTTCGTAGCGGCCATGCTCCATCAAGCAGCGGAGATACAAGAGCTTGCGGAGTTGGAGACAGCTTCAGCTCCTTTCTTTGAGAGTTCATTTCGTCGAAGGGTGGACGAAGCTGTCCATTCTTTCGATTTGACTAAGTTAAAAGCTTCTGTGGATTCGTTCTCATTGAGTGATGCATACCCAACCAAAGTGATGGTTGGATGCGCTCTAGTATGTGCATTACGCAATATACTTAAGCATCGAGACAGCGAAAGGCCCGCCGTCGGCATAACTCTCGCCGCCGACCGAAGATCATTACAAATTACCAATTATGGCAGAATGACAACAAACAGCCAAGGATTTGCAGAGTATTCCAGCATAAAGGGCGGAACATTTGGTGCCGTATCACGTTACGTCACTCATTATCTGACGCCCGAAGAGCGCAAAACAGCCGCACTACAGATGCCGGGTTCTCCAGATTTCCAGCCTGACGCAGATGGGCGCTTCATCTCGATTCTTCCGCTTCCATCCACTTTTTTATGCCAAAGCTATACTTGATTGATGACGATCCACTAAAGCGTTCGTGGCTTGATCCGCAGTTGCAGGAGTTGGGCCCAGACTGGACTCCCGGATTTCAAAGCTCTGAAGATGCACTAAAATCGGCGGATGAGCTTCTGGACGCCGCAAGAAAGGGGTCGGGAGGTGTAGTGCTTTTAGATGTATACATGCCGCGTCAGAAAACTATTGCGACCACCGTGGTGTCGAAGCTTAGTGGTACGACTGAGGGAACCATTGGAGACGGGTTTTTCCGCGCCGTTGCTAACGATGAAGCATATCGTCTCGCATGCTATCTAATGGCAGTGTGCATTCAGCATCGCACACCATTACTCACCATATCGACAATCAAGGATCCGGCAAAATCGATTGGCGCCCTGGAATATTTGCAGCATCGAGGCATAAATCCACCTCAGCGATTACCGTGGCCCGATCAGACGGGCGTGGGAGCGTGGTGGCGGAAAATGCTTCTATTTTTACGCCCTCATGGGTTTTCATCAGTTCCATTACACATACGAGAAATTCTCAGTGGCAACGCCGCCGTAATCAGAGCGTGTATTGACCCCTATAGCGACTTCCAAGAGAAGTGGAGCATTTTTTCAGAGCTCTTGGCTCGTAATGGGCCGTGGCCTTGTCCAGATGCAACACGGACTCCCTTCGATCACGCTGAGTGGCACTCGGTAACCGGGGACGGCTGGCAAAATCTCGCTGTGATTCCTGCAGAGATTACTGACAAACTTAACCAAATGTTTCTAAACCTGGTCGGTCGTTTGCCGCTGCCTGGCACGCAACTTCCTTGCGGCAATGGTGGCATTCAGAAGTATTGGCCAGTAGCTGCAGCGAAAGGCATACTACACGGATGGATCTCCGTTCGCCTGGCCGAATGGCTACTCGGCCTTAAGCCTACACCAGGCACTGATTACCGTTCGATGTTCAGAGGCAACGACGATTCGGAAAATGCTCAGCTTCTTTCTGCCTTGGTAATGTTGGCCGCATCCGACCGAAACGGAGAGAGGTTCACTGTCGACGTGAGTCAAAATAATAGTGCAATATGTTTTAGCTTTACAGGCACTGCAAGTTCGCCAGACGACGCGCAAGCGGTTATAGAGCAGTTAAACATGGACCCGATACAGCGAGCGACAATGACGGGACGCAACGGAAAGCCTGGGCAGGCAACTCTGGCGCGTCATAAGCTACAGAAGGTGGCCTGTGGTGAGCAGTTTGTCGCTACCGCCATAGAGCATACTGTTTGCATTGAGGGCAGATTCAAATACACACTTCTTGTATAAATATGAATGTCTACTACTTCGACAACTCTACGCCAACACGGCAATGGACTGAGATGCTGGCGAACGCCAAGGCCGTCCAACTCCAGAATAACCGCTTTATCCTACGCGATCCGCCTCAGACGTCGATAACCTCCGGTGTGATTTTTGTTCATCGAACCTATATCGGGGACGATTGGAGTGGGCTTTTGAGCGCGTTGGAAGCCGAGCAAACAATTATTTCCGTAGTTGTGTCTGGGGCCGCGCAGGTGGGAGATGTCGCTTCTTCGCACCCTCGGCTTTACTTCCGGCAATCGATCGTCGCGACACCGGTCGATTCAAACTTCAAGCGTTCCGCTACTCGCTTTATCGAGTATTTGGATGCGAACGGCATTGGGTTGGTTGATTTCAATCTACTAGAACCCGACGGCGACGAAGCCCTTGCCCTAAAACTCCTCTGCGAGGCATACTCGCTGCCTCCGATCAGATTCGGGATAAAAAGTTACACTGCACAAGCGGTAGGAGTGGCAGTGATTCCTGTTCACTGCCCTGATCCTGACACTTGGTTTGATCTGATTGGCGCATCCAAACCTGCGAACGATCAGGACGAAGCGGCAATTACGGCATTCGGGAGGTTGATGGGTGATGCAGGCAAGGAGGCGATGGATTTGGCTCGCGCCATTGCTCGGGGGGACAGCGACATCAGCGGCCCTGCGGGTAAGTTTGTGGAGAAGGTTTCTGAGATCACAGCTGCTCAGGAGAAAGGCACCCAATGAGCGTTCTCGCCCAAGTGCTGCCTCAGATTCTTCCTGACCTCAAGGACAACGTCTTCGACTATTCCTCTATTGCGGACTTCAAGAAACTCTGGAAGTTTGAAGGGTTACCGGAGAAACGGATTGTAATCGCCTGGACACTGACCGCACCCGATCCCGGTCTCGCCCCGATCAACGCCGCCGACTGCCTCTCCCCACTCGATTGGGCCGCCGCCTACGTGAAGCACCTTCCCCCATCGCCGGAGAACTGGCCACAGATTCTCGTGATCGACGCGAGTTCTCAATCCCACCTCTGCGTGCCGACGCTCGCGCACTTCTACACCCTGCGCCCTGAACAACTTCCTTGGCTGACCGTCCTCAATCGCCCCAGCTTGGCTGACCTTCTCAACTGGCTCGGAACCCAAAACCAAACGGGCAACATACCCGCCCTCGACCGCTTCCTCCGCGAAATCCGCCTCAACCTGACCGACGTCCGCTCCATCGGCGACTACGACCGCCATTCAATTTCAAATATCGTGGCCCCGATGGTTCTTCTCGGAGATGCTGTCCAAAAGACTCCGCACTCTGACGCACTTCTCAAGCTTCTCCAAGCGTGTGAGCTATGCGGACCGAGCGAAACCCCTGACGACAAACGCTCAACTGATGAGGGTGTCGGACACGGTCACGACCTTCATATCCTGCTCGTGGACGATCAGGCTGAACATGGATGGAAGGAGTGGCTGGAGAAGAGCCTCAAACCCGTTTGGTTTGAACATCGCACCGATCCCAACGATCTCCTCGATGCATTGGAAAAGCAGTTTGCGGCAGCGGACGCTGAGGCGATGACGACGAGGCAGGGGACGAAGGCGAAGGACTTACGATTCCGCTTCCAACTCCCCGGGATTGAGGACGCCACGAATCCGGTGCTATTTCTGGATCTCCGGCTTTTCTCCGGCAAGCCACATGCCGAACGCGCATTTTTCCAGCGACTCTTGAAGCTGATAGAGACGCGGTTTTTGGGCTCCGTCTTGGCTTGGCCTGGCTTCAATCCGGACGACGATGCCTTCAAGATGGCGAGGGCGGCTTTGGAGTCGGTTCAGGAGGATAGGTCCGGCAATCAGAATATCGCATTTGCCGAGGAATCTACCGAACGCCACGAGGCCCTGACTTGGCTGCCGCAGGTCCTTGCGCTGGCGGACATGTCGCTTCCGATTATCCTGTTTTCCTCCACCGGCCGCCGCGATCTGGTCGAGCCCTTCAAGCCCTACGGCAACATAATCACCAGCTTCGAAAAGCCGAGGCTTGGAGGGCATGCCGCCATCGGGAGTGCCGGACCCGGCATCCCTTCATCCACACAGCGTTGCCTGCGAGATGCGGTTAATAATGCGCGAAAATGGCTACGGGCCCGAGCGGTTTGCATGCGTGTATTAGATACCAAACTCGAAGCACTCGGCCAAGCGAGGCGGCAATTTGCCGACACGAAAGCTATCGAGCTTTTCCACGATGAGTCGGGGGAGGTCGAGAAGGCCTATTTCCGAGTCTCCACGCTACTCGTTGGATTTGCTTCCGATAATCTGGCGAAAGAAATCAACGAGAAGTTTCCCGTCCGATTTTACGGCCACGGGTGCTTGGACAAGAGAGCTGCTGGACAACCTTCCTCCCCGGAAGACTATTTGACCGCTGAGAAAGAGCGCTGGCGGGATGAAATATGGGGGCCATTTGCAAACGAGGCGCCCCCGGTGCTTTTGTCTGTGGCTGCACGCGACCGCGAGACATCGAACATTGGGAATCCAATGTCGATATTCGATCCGGTTGGTCTGGACAATATCAATTGGGACCTTCTTTCGCTGCAATGGGAATGCCTGCTTGTCGATGTCCTGCCGGCGCTGCTCCAGGAGCGCGTTGCCGATGACGATCTGAGAATCCGTCTCTACGGCGCAACTCGATATCGACCGGTGCCACTTAATGCCACTTCCACTCAAAGTGCGCTCACTGAGGCCAACCATTTAGTTTCCGACCTCCGACAGCACTGGGGTTTGAACCTGCTGGGTGACTACCAAGCGTGCTTTGTAACCGATGAGCGAAGACAGTTTGTTAGTTTCATTGATCGGAGAACCAATGCCTTGGTCAAAACTGCCAACTACCCAGGCAATGGAACCAAATTCACATTCTTCTGGCGAACTCTAAAAGAAGATTCCTTCTGGAAGCTGGTGGCAGACATTCTTTTCGCGCGCAGAGAGTCCGCTCACTACACGACTATCAGCAAGGCTATTGAAAGTGCTTCGGGCGTCAGCCTTGCTTACGGAGAAGGAAAGCAACCTGACCCGCGATGCCGTCATTTGCATTACCTTGCAGACGTGGCGGGGGGCCTGGTCGATACGGACATTAGGTCCGAACGCGTCTGTCTCACTTCCGAACCATTCAACGATTGCTCGCACAGAGCCACTGTTGGATTCAGGCACAGGCTCCTATCTCTCCTGAATGCGAACCGGTTGCTCGATGTTGGAGAGTGTGATTGCGAAGCTCTTGCCGTTTTCGAACAAATCGATCATGAGCATGCGCAAGACCTCGCCTATCTCGCCCTCGCTGAGCGGCTTCAGCAACGGTTGACCAAACTGCGTGGCATAGACTTGCTGCGCCTCGTAGTTTTCCTTGCTCACCAGCCCTCATGGATAGGAAAAAACCGAATCCAGACTCCGGAACGAATCGCCAGGGCTAATAGACAAAGACTCCCGACGGCTAGAAGCCAGCCGATGCACGCCTCATCACGTTCACCGAAGAATGCACGAAATCAAGCCAAGCAAGAGTTTCTCGATGATACAATATTTATCCGTGGAATACCTCCCGGGTGCCACAAGATTGAGCTTTCTCGTGAGCTGGAATCAATGGGAATCCGAGGCAAAATCACGGCTTACTGGCCTATGGGTTCGACGAAGTGTGCAACAGTTCAAGTCGGCCAGGCCGACTTGCGACGTATCTTGTCGGATTTTCGAACTGGCATTGAACTCTTTAATGTCAAATGCTCGGTCAGACAGTCCTTCAAATAGATTGCTGTGACTGGCTGAAGCCACTACCTGTTTTTAGTTATGAATACCGACACTGACATAATCCTCGAGTCTTTCCGTGGCACGGGCACCGACCATCGAAGCCGGACGCTGACGCAGATTGTTCAGAAGTCAGACCCCTGGCTAGAGGAGATGCACGATTACATCCAGTGCTTGTTCCCGCTGTGCGTTGAAATCCAGTTCAATCCCAACGCACCCCTGCTGACCGACGAGACTCGCGCGGCATTCACCGATCCGGGAAATCCCGACAGGGTGGTGCTTCAGCAGAATTGCGGATCGGCCATCTACCGAATGCTGGTGTTCTACGGATACAGCTTCGGTCCGGGCTCGACGGATGTGTCGGCTACGGGAGAATGGCGGGACAGGGCGGACAAGTGGCTGACCGACGGAAACCGCAACTTCATGTGGACGACTTGGATGCTTTGTTCGATGGTGTTGCTTGGGCGGCAGGAACTGACGCGGTCGTTCCACGAGTGCGTCACCGCGGGCACGGGGGTCGATCCGACGGTAATCTCCAGAAGAACCCTCGCCATCTGGGAGGAGGCGGAACCAACCGTGCCCTCATGCTGATTATGGCGAGACCGCCTCCAAACTTGCTCATTCTTGGCGAAGGTGCCGTCGCCGCCGCGTTGAAGGCCATCCTCAGCGTGCCGGTAATGCCTCGCCGCTGCGACGACTCGGGCTGGGATTGGCCCAAAGGAGGCATTGCTGACCGGAGCAAGTTGATTCTGGTCGCATCGCCACACTCTGGAGCAGGCCGAATAGTACGCCACCATGCGGAACTTTGGACGGCCCCAGGGGCATCGCGGATCGGCGTCGTTATGGTTGTCCCAGAGCAATCGGTCGCGAAAGGGCTCTCGGCTCGCGACGTATTCGGAAGGAGGCAGGCTACGGGCTCAACATTCTCCGACTATTCGAACGCGATTTGCATCGTCCGACACCCGATTACCCTTTCGGGCGTCATAGCTGCTGTGACCGAAGTGTCGCCATTACTCAAAGACTTTTGGGTCCGCCAAGCGCGAAATGCCTCCTGCATCCCGCTGCTACTCGACGCGATCCGGCAGAAGTGTGCAGCCGATCTCGAGCGTGTCATTCCCCTCGCCAAGAACGTGCATTGGGATTCGATCTGCCATCCAACCCAAGCGTTCCCCAATCACCACGCATACGCGAATGCCATTGGCAGGTGGCTCGGCTCAGTGAAGCCGGGCTTCACGCCTGATTGGAAAACCGGCTTTGATTTGATCGAACCCCTTGCCAACCGTTAACCTGTAACCTCCATGCAAGACCACCTGAAATTCCTCTCAGTCGATGATGTGACCGAATGGGCCGACCAGCTCAAGGAGGCTGTCGAAGAGTATTTCGTGGACGAAAAGCGAATCACCAGCGCAAGGATCCGTGGGAAAACGGCCTACACTGCGGCGCAAGCGGATGATCTGATTGCGGATGGCGGCTGGGACCTCGTTTTGCTGGACATGAACCTCGGTGAGGGTTCCAAGCGCAAGGGAGCACAGGAGCGAATCAGCGGGCTCGATCTGCTAGGCGACATCGCCCGGGGAAACCGGGCCTACTTCGTGATTATTGTCACGGGAGCGGTGACTGATCCGACGTTGGAGAGAGTTTACGGCAAGGATACTGCGGAGTTGCTCCGGCTCGGAGCGATGAATGAGGCGGTCAAACAGATGCCGGCATCTCGCATTCGCATCCTGCACAAGCCGGAGGCCATTTCGGTCGAAAAGGCGGTGGAGTCCTTGATTCCGCACCTCCACTCGGCTCTGGACCAGTACTGCTCCGTCAGTTTGGAGCGGAACATCTTTCGGGCCTTGCCGGGCGATCCCAATTTGCTCGAGATCTGTTTCAACGGTGGCCCACGTCTCACATTGCCTTTTGAGGCCCCATTCAGAACCATTCAAAGCGCGCTTGCCCAGCCGAACCGGATGCTGAAAGTCACCGAGTTGATACAACGGATAGCACACTCCTCCGGAAAAGCGGGAGCGGTCGTGTTGCCTGAGGCATTCGCTTCGGAATCGAGTCCTGTCGGGAAGTCTCAGAACAAGGGCAACCGCACAGAGTATCGAGGCCATCAAGACGATGAAGTCTCCGGAGAGGATGGACTCGACTGGGGAGAAATGGACGGGTTCGGCGTAAGCGGCACAATCCACGAGCCGGCAGACACTCAGGAAGGAACAATTCCAATAGAGACGTTGATCGGCGGATTGCTGGCGGCCAACCAACGACGACTGGATCTAGGTGACACGATTCAGGGGTTTATCAATATGGGGGTCGATGAGGCGGCCTTGCTCGCAATCCCCGGAGCTGCAATGGAATGGGCGCGAAAAGGAGCGGAAGCCGAGGCTGAGTTAAGCATCACAAACGCAAGTGAAAAACTTGCCAACCTTGCGCGCGATCTAAAGCCGATTCTCGCCCCGATCAAGGAGCGGTGGCTTGCCGGGAAGAAGGCTGGCGGCAAGGGAAAGGCGAAGGCAGGCAAGAAAGGAATCCGCGTTGCTCTCCGCGAAGATACGCCGGAAATGGAATTGGCACGCCAGCACTGGAAGCGTTTCAAGGCGAAAATCAAAGCACGTCCTGCGCTCAAGGAGTTGGATGCCCACATGACACAATGGATCGATCGCAGCCCGACAGCCAGGGGACATCTCTTCTATCGACCGCCCAGCGAACGGGAGTTCTGTCCATTTTGGTTGACGGAGTAGTGGATGTGCAGCCGGCTGGGTAAGCGATCTGCCGTCACGCCCCTGACGCCTCGCGTCACGCCTTGCTGGCATGAACACCGGCAAGCTGAGCGAAGCCCTCGTCAACAACCTCATTCTCGCGGTGGGCGGCTGCCTCGCCGTCGCTGTCGTCTGCGCTGAGACGACGACGCCCGAAACGGCGGAGTCGTTCACCGTCTTTTTGGTCGATGACCAGACGGGCGAGGAACTGGCGGCGAAGCACGGCATCCAGCCTTTGGCGGTCGGTGACGTCGAGGGCCTGATCAACGCGGTCCTGATGGGTTCCACCCCCGTCCGCCTGCTCCACCAGGCCGTGGACGAGGATTCGGCCGATAACGCGGTGGCCAGGATGGATTTCCGCCCGTACGCGGGAGGGCAACCGCCAAAGATGCCCTCGCTGGGGCTTCCGCTGGGCCAGCTCATGAAGGCGAAGCAGGCCTACCAGAAGGAGCGTGCGGCATGGCAGCAGGGCATCCTCGCGTACCGAAAGACGCTGGTCGCTGAGATCGAAAGGTTCCTGAAAGGGGTCATGGTGACCCAGCTTGAAGTATCCGAGCGCTTTGACGCAATGCTGGCCGCGCGGAATGGCCGAGACTTCAATCGGAGCGACATCTTCGGCTGCGTCACTACGGCGAATCGCATGTTGGCGCTGCCGGGACGGCGCTTCCTAATCCTAAACACGGATGCGCAAGATCTTCCGGCGCATCGTGCCCCGCGAACCATCCCGCTGGTCGCGCAGGAACTCGATCCGGGGATCGAACTCATCTTCGTCAACACCAGCGGTCTGCCGGACCAGGCCCCCCTTTTCCGCGGCGTCCCCAACCCCATCCATCACGCCGATTCGATGCGGGCCGCGATGGAGATTGTCGCGTCATCCCTCAAGGGAGGAGGGACAGATGGGGCAAAATAGAGACGGGAGGCGTCACGAATGCCACTCGGCCCGTCACGCTATACCAGCAACCAAGCACTGAAGGAAGCCATGCCAAACCCAACGCCATCCCAGTACGAAGCCGACCGGCTACAGCAGCAGAACGAGGCCCGCCGGAACAGCGAACGGCAGCGCACGATCCGCGCCTTTCGCGATCAGGTGGAAGCGGCAATCGATCTAGATGCCAGGGCGGGTGGACTCGAGCGCCGGATCGTGGCGTATGATGGCGACCTTGACGGTTTTCGTCAGCGTGTCTTAGCAGATCGCGCCGATTGGAAGATGGTATGGATCTTCTGGGGCGCGATCTTGTTTCTTCCTTTGATGGAGTTCCTCAGCTCGGGCGATATCGCCGATGTTCTCGCATATAACATGGCCCCGCACTTTGGGTTCGATCCGGCCACCGGCGGTATGTCCATCTGGCTCCGGCGGGTGGCGGGCGCTGGGTTCATCGGGTCAATGCTTGTGGCGACGCTCCTGACGAAACTGGCCACCACGTGGTTCTCGGGAGTCTTTAAGAGGGCGCGCTCGTCGTTGATGGCCGGTGAGGATCTTCGGTATTGGTGCCTGACTTGCGGCATCTGGGGCATGCACTTTGCCAGGGTGGCCTATATCGTCGCCGCGGCCAGCCTCTACCTGTGGCTTTTCGGGTTTGCCCAAGAACGCGCGGCGATCATGGCAGACTTTGCGGTGGAACAGAAACAGGCCGCCGAATGGACCGACCTCGGCATCAGAATTGAAGGGGGCGCCATCGAGGCGGATGAGGCAGGCGCACCGAAGGCGGAGAATGCCGAGGCGGCGGCCTCAACCACACGGCTGGCAGGGGCCACGGGTGTTTTCTATGCAGTGATCGTTCTCCTGCATGCACTGGTCCTACTGCTTCCCACCAATGGTTTCGCCAGGGAACTGGAACTGGCCAGGTTCCGACGTGGTCCGGCGGAAGCTCGGGCCACTGCCTTGCGCGGGGAAGAAGGCCACGTCTTGCGCGAAATCTATGAGCGCATTCGCACGGCACCGAACGGATACCAGCAGGATTTCATCGCCGCCGCCGAACCGGTCATCCCGAGCATCATCAAACTGTACAAGAGGGATGTCATCCGGCTCCCTGAGAATGCACAGAATCCAGTTTCCACCACCTCCGACGCGGTCCAGGAGAGGGTGCCCCAATCTCCCCCGGATTCCCCAACGCAACCGTTTGGTCCTAACGGCAACGGCGCGACAGTCGCGGGCTACCATCAGGGCATCCACAGTGACCCAGATGACTCCCCGTCCGACGAAGCCCCGCCGGCCGACTGGGAAACCATCTTTCCGACCGCACGCCGAGTCTAGACGCCAAAGGAAGCAAGACACACAACCCACAGGAGCCACCATGAGCGAGACCCGAAACACCACAACGATCGAGGAAATCGATGTCCCCCCTAGCGAGCCTTTGATCTCGCTCGGCGAAGTCATCAGCGCTGTCGGCTGGGTCACCTTTCAGGCAACAAAGCTCGCGGTGAAAGGGGCCGTGGTCGGGGGTGTCCTGGCATACAGGGGCGGCAAGGCCCTGGCGGGGGCGATTCAGGAGTCGCGTCATCGTGCGTCTCTTCCCGAGATCCGTGAGGCGATCGCATCCTCGGCAACCGCCAGGGATGCGGTGCTTGCCCTCGCCACGAACTCGGGTCTCGATGTCACCCAATCCGAGGCGAGCGCCCTCACGGCCAGACTGGAATCGCTAGTTGCCCGGAATGACAGGGCTGGTGTTCAAGTGGTCGCTCGGGAACTGGTGGTCAAGCGACAGACCCGGATGCAGGCGCAGTTGCTTCCGATCATCGCGCAGTCGTGTCAGTCCGTCGGGTTTACCCCCACCGTGCTGGAGCCAGGGGACGGACTCCTAGTGGCCACTAGGCCGGGAACACGCCAGAGCCTCGCGATCGAAGTGGCGAAGGTGAAGGACGGCGGGGTTCAGATTCATTTCGACGCCAACGGCTTCACGGGCGGCGCCTGCGCCCAGACCCTCGACGCCCTCCAGGCCGAACTCCGCGCCCGCGGTGTACGCTGCGACCTGCGCGCGCGCCACCGCAAACACTCGCAGCCGGCCTTTGACCACGACCGGATTGACCAACGACTGTACGTCCGTTCCGCTAACTGAACCCAGCCTAGAACCCGAAGGGAATCTCCCATGAGTCACATCGAGCCGCCCGAGAGCCAGAAAACAACCATCGAACCGATCCTCGACGCGTATCGAGCCGGGCACCAGACCTTGTTGGTGTCGGGCCGGTCCCTCCTCGACCTCCACATCAATGAACGGGGCGAGCTTCGCCCCCTCCGGCACACTCTGATCCGCCGCGCGAAGGAGGAGTTCGGAATGGCGACCCTGGTCTTCAATCTGGCGCTCGGGCCACGCTGGTGCTGGGATGCTTTCAGCCCGAACGAGAGGCGGGCATTCGAGTCGAAACTTGCGGCCGCCCACATCCCGCTGCAGGACGAGGCGCGAAATACCCTCACGGGACGCGGCGCCCACGAGCGCGCGTTCGACCTGATCAAATCAATTCAACAAACGATTGAGCAAGGGGCCGATATCCCACCGACCCTGACGTTGCTTGAGTTCGGAGAGGATCTCGTCCCATTTGCCAGCCATGGCACCCCGAACGACTGGGTCATGCAGATGAACGAGTTGCTGGTCATCATGGGAAGCGATTATCAGCGCCGCCGGCATCCGTTCCTGATGATCCTCACCGGAGTGCCCGAGCGAATGGATCGGTGCGTTGTGAACTGCCTCCAACCCGTTCATCTGCCTCAGCCAGAACGTGAAGAGAAGCTGGCATTCCTCAGAGCGCTTAGGGCCATGCCCCACTTAAAAGGGGCGGCCTTCGAGGCAGGCCTCGACGATCCCGCGGTGGCTAACCTCACGGCTCGCACCCCCAACCAGAGCCTCGAAGAGGCGTTTCTGGAGTCGTCGCGCTCTGGCCGACCGATCACGCACACGCGCATCGTCGAGCGCAAACGAGCCGACGTCGTCTCGCTGTCCGAAGGAACCCTCCACCTTCTCGACATCGAACGCGTCCGGGGGATCAGGCTGGTCGGTCGCACGGTCGAGAGGGTCATGGATCTCCTTCAGAAATGGGCCATCGGCCTCAAGGAAGGCGACCGGCACACCCCGATGAATGTGCTCTTGGCCGGGGCGCCCTCGTCCGCCAAGACAGACATGGCTCTCCTGACCGCCCTGCTTTCCCAGACTCCGGCCTATTCGCTGGTCAGCCCCAAAGGGTCCCTGGTTGGCCAGACCGAACAGCGAGTGCGCCTTCAGTTCCGGATCTTCAAGGAACTGAGCCCGGCGTTCGGGGTCATCGATGAGATCACCGAAGCCTTCCAGATGGAGCGGCAATCCATGAATATGGACGGCGGCGCATCGGCCGCAGTGACCGCCGAAATGCTCAATGCCTTGTCCGACTCTTCGCGGGCTGGCCGAACCTTGCTGATCGCCACGACTAATTGCCCCTGGCGCGTCGGCTCGGCGATGGCCAGTCGGTTCATGTTCATCCCCGTCCTGTCCGCGGTGGAGGAAGACTATCCGGCCATCCTCTGCGCGGTGGCTGCCCATCTTCTGCCCGATGTGGCCTGGGATCCGGCGGGCACCCTCCTCCGGGATGCGGCCCAGCTCTTCTTCCGGAAGGGGGCCAGCCCGCGGGTCATGCGGACAATCATCTCTTCCAAAATCGCCACCGGCAAAGGGAGCCAACCCCAAAGCCTGCTCCTCCAAGCAGCGATTGACTGTGCACCCCAGCATCCGCGAGACCGCGCTGGAGCGGAGTATGCCGATCTCTTCGCCATCAGCGTATGCAGCGACCTGTCAATGCTTCCTTGGCACGAACGAATCACTGATTACCCAATGCCCCCGTACCTGAAGGGCATCGTCAGTGAGACCGACGGCGGCATAGATGTCGAGCGTCTCAACCAACGGATCGAGGAATTGAAACCCCATGTCAACGTTTGACGATCTGTCTTTTAACAGCCGCATCGCGCGTGCCGTCGCGGACTATGTCCACGGTTTCCTCGGTGATCCGCACGCGTACCGGGGTCAACAGCTTCGAGGGGGCGGTCCAATCGCGGAATTCGAACAGATCTTGGCGGAAACCTGCGGATTCCCGTACTGCCTCGCCACCTGCAATGCCACGACAGCCCTGCTGGTTATCGCGCTCGCCGCTGACTTGCGTGATGCCGAGATCATCGGCCCCCCGAATTGCTGGCCCGGGAGTATCGGCCCATTCGAGTTCGCGGGGGGCCGTCTCGTGCGCGCCAAACCCGCGTCGGGCGGAACCCTTTGTCCAGAATCCGTGGAGCGGCTCATTACCAAAGAGACCCGCGCGGTTCTCGCCGTTGACTGGGAACATTCGCGACACGATGCACCACGAGTCCGTCAGATCTGCGACGCGAACGGCCTACTATACATCGAAGACTCGGCCCTGATCCCGGGGGTCACTGGAACACGGGATGTCCGATCCGTGGCCGACGTCCAGGTCCTTTCCTTTGGTCCCGGCAAGCCCATGACCCTCGGGGAGGGCGGAGCAGTGCTCACGAGATCTCGGCAAATCTATGAGAACGCGGTCCTTCGGAGCCAGCATCCAGAACGATGGGCATCCGAAAAACTCGCATCGGAACCCGGTCCCATGTGCCTGAATGCGCGCATTCATCCACTCGCGGCCTTCGTGGGCATTCACCTTCTTCGAACATCTAGGAAATTTCCGGCAATGTCTCCAACCACGGGCATGCAGAAACGCGGCGGCCCCTGACATGGAATCCAATGGCAAGAAGAATGGCCTTGCGCACAACACTCGCCCCCGTAGAATCTCTTTCCGGAGGACATGCATGTGCCTGCCGCGTTCAATTGGGCGTTCCACCCACCGCAACCATCGAGATAAACCTGTCACCTGCTCCGGGCAGCGGGTTTCTTTGTGCGCCGCTTTTCAATCATAACCAACCAAGAAAGACTAATCCACATCTATGCAATACAAAGTCGTCCCTTTTAGCGCCGCAATCGGCAACATGCAGGACCCTGGACATTTAGCCGCATCACTCGAAGCTCTCATCACCAGCTACGCATCGAACGGATGGGAGTACGTCGGCGTCTCCCAGCTCCAGACGTTCAAGGCGGGCTCAAACGGTTGCTTCGGTTTTGGCGCCACACCACCAACAACGATCACAACCGAGTTCGTGGTGTTCCGGGCGTGAGATTTCTACTGCTCGCAGCAATCCGACTCTACTGGCTTGTCTGGCCTCGTCGGCTCAAGCGACCATGTGTTTATCGTGAGACGTGCTCGCGGCATGTCTTTCGCGTCACCAACTCTTTCGGCTTCCGTCGCGGCATGAAATCGCTCTTCGAACGAGTGCGCACATGCCGACCAGGTTACCACATTAGCTCACGCGATGGCGTTCTTGGACTTAATCTCACGGACGGAACATTCATCCCAGAGGACATGGTAGCCGCCGACATCATCGACCCCGTTCGGACGCAAATCGCCCTCATGGAGAAGAGAGCCCACCAAGGCGCTCGTCCGACCTGAGGATCCGATACTCTCACGCAACTCACCGTTCTTTCAGATCTTGCCACAACAAGGCGCGCTACTCCCGTAACCGATCCAACGATGATGAGAGCCATTTTGACTCTCACTTCTGGGGTCAGGGCCGGATGCAGTCGCCGGTGATGAGGCATTTCGGATCGGGGTGGCCCGTTGGCACGCCAGGGGCGGTGACTTTCTCGCCCCGTTCGATGCGAGCAGCGACCGCGAGATTCAGATCGAGGATCTGGGCTAGCAGGTCTTTCTTGGGGTTGAAGCCATAGGCGCCGAACGTGGCGTCGTCGAGGGCGGCGTGGGCGTCCTTGAGCGGGTTGGCGCCGGGGAGTTCGAGGGTGCGGTACAACGCGCGCAACCCGCCCTTGAGTTTGTCGAGGGCCTGGGCGCGGATCCGCCGCACCTCTCTCCCCGCCTCCGCGACCGTGGTGACGTGCTTGGCGGACGGCCCCTGCGGCCAGGGGAAGGTGTCGAAGACGGAATTCGGTGTATATCGGAAGTCGGACTTCAACTTGCTGCAAATTGTCGTGAACCAAAGCCAATGGGCTGAGGACTGTAGGATGCCGAAGCTGTAGTCGTCGGAGAGCACGAATGCTTCCAGCGTGTGATCGGGCCGAATCTCCGGATCGATGAAACAGAAGATCGGGCGCTTGGTGACTTCGCAGCAGGCCAGATAGCGCGGCAGCCGACCGATGGTATCGATCAGCTCTTTACGACATCGGAAATGCTGCCACCACGTCTTCATCCATTGCTGGTCTTGACCCGCATCCTTGCCCGTTTTCTTGTGCTCCTTATTCGCCAGGTCCTCAACATGCGGTAGAACGCGCTCTTTCACCCACCTGAATGGTTCTTCATAGCGCTGGGCCTCGGTGATGGGCATCTTCTGAAAGTCGATCACCCAGCGTTGCGGTTCGCCATCGGTCAGCATCTCTGCGCCGATCAGGAAGGGATGGACCACGCAGCGATTTCGGCTATTGGCGCTGAGCAACTTCGCGGCATCCGCGGGCGTCAAGACGAAGCCCTTGTGGCGGGGAAACTGTCCATTGAAGACACACGGCGGATCCTGGTTGCACCGCAGGGTTTTCACCCCGCTCACATCCACCTGATCCGAAAGCGCCGAATTGATCGCGTCACAGATGCGGCAATCCAGCTCGTAGTCTTTGGCGGCGGGGCCGGAGCGTTTGCGGAGCATCTTCTGCGAGGCGATGGGCTCGACCTTGAACCAGAGTTTTCGTTTCTTGGGCAGGAGTGCGGTGTCCTGGGTCTTGGCCCAGTTGACGATCGAGACGTGGACATTGGCCTCGCCGGACCAGGGCTGGTTCTCGACGGCCTCGAGGATCGTGCCGGTGGCGGCGATGTGGTCGAGGCCCCCGACGCGGGACTGGTTGTTGCGGACATTCTGGGTGCCGACGAGCCCGGCGCGTCCGGCGACGGGATCCGCGGCGGTGCAGGGCGGCAAGTGCTCGTGGGCCTTGCGGAACCAATACACGCAGTAGTCCGCCATGCCAGGGACGTCGGGATAGGCGTGCCGGACGGCGTTCACGTAGTCGGCCCCGTGTTCGGGTTTGAGACGTTTCGCGCCGAGGAACGGCGGATTGCCGATGATGACATCGGCGTTGGGCCAGGTGGCGGGGGAACCGTCTGGGGCGAGGAGGGCGTCGGCGGCCCTGAAATTGGCGTCGAGGTTGTCGAGGGGGAGGGCCCGCTCGGTGATGTGGAGTTCGTCGATGGCGAGCTTGCGGGCGACCATCATGGTGACCTTTGCGATCTCGACGGCGAAGGGGAGGATGTCGATGCCGAAGAAGTTCTGCGCGCTCAGGAAGCTGAGACGCATCTGGCCGGGCTCCGCCTTCGAGGGGAACTCGGCGAGGCGCTCGTAGATCCGGGCCTCGACCCGCTTCAGTTCGCGATAGGCGATGTAGAGGAAGTTCCCGGAGCCGCAGGCGGGATCGAGGACACGGAAGCCGTGGAGCCGATCGCGAAGCTCGGTGAGGCGCTTGACGGTTTTCGCACCCTCGATCTGCTCGCGCCACGGATCGACGAGGGTGGGGCCGACTATCTTCATGATGTCGGCGGGATGGGTGAAGTGGGCGCCGAAGGCGTGCCGCTCCCCGGCATCCATCGAGTGCTGGAAGAGCGTGCCGAAGATCTCGGGCTGGACCTTGGACCAGTCGGATTTCGCCGTCTCTTGGAGGATGAGAAGTTCGGTGGCGGTGAGCTCGATGCGCGCGGGCTGGGCAAACAGCCCGCCATTGAAGTAGGCGACTTCGCTGAACCGCCCGCCGGATGCGGGCTTGGGCTGGTTCATCGCCTCGAAGAGCCCGCCGAGCAAGTCGTAGCTGTCGGCGGGCTTGGCGCAGTCGTTGATGAGGCCTGCGACAAAGTATTTTTCGAGCAGCCCGATGTCCTCGGCGAAGAGGGCCACGAGGGTCTGGAGGATGAAACGCTGCGCCAGCGGACGCTCGACGCCGCGGTGCACGAGCCGGGAGAAGAGCTTCGCGAGCCTGTCGGCGGCATCGCGGGTGACGGCCTCGCGGTCGGACTCGAAGGAGGGCTTTTTCCCGGCGAGGAAGGCCAGAGGACCCCACCGGGCCGGCATGTCGGCCAGCGGCAGCTTGTCCTTGGGCGTGTCCAGGTCGGTCTCGAAGTCGTAGATCCAGAACTCGTCGAAGTTGCAGAGAACGACGTACCGCGGGCGGTCGGGCACCAGGCGCGCCCAATAGTCGAACGCCTGCCGGTAGTGCTTCTGCAGGTTCTCGCCGCGTTTTTTCATCTCGATGAGAACGACCGGCTTCCACACGAGGTCCGCGAAGGACGTGCCGCCCGAGGATTTGATGACGCGCTCCTCCAGGGTCGCCCCGGCCTCCTTGGTGCCGCCGTGGCCAAAGGCCTGGAAGAGGTGCTCCAGGAAGATTTGCGCCTCGCTCTTCTCGTCGCCGTCGATGTGCTTCGCGCACCACTCGGCGAAGGCGCGCAGGCGGTCGGGGTCGATGCCCCTTGCCGAGGGGGCGGGCGTGGGCTTCTTACCGGAACTCATCGGCGGGAGTCTGGCACCATGCGCATGCGACGGTAAGAAGATTCTATCATTAACAGAATCCGCGAGCCCACAAAACCGATCAGGCCCTGCCGCGCGACCGGACCGGTCGCCAACGGGGACGGATCGTGGTCGCCCCGCCGTAGGAGTCCAGCAACGAAAAAGGGATGGTCCTCCCCGCTGGGATCGGCCACGGACAACGCCGCGGGCAAGCCCAGGCTCAGCAAAGCAAAAATGCAACACCCGGCCGAACCGCGCACCGCACGCCACATGGGCAGAGGCGTCGCAGGAGACCGGACGAGGTCGCGAGATACTATTTGCTCTTGCGCTCGGCCTTGCTCTTGCGCGCCAAGTCAGCCCGATGGGCGCGCTCGTAGGTCTGGATGTCCTTGAACCGTCCCTTGGCATCCCGGACCGCGTAGAGTTTCTTGCCCGCGCTGCTGCGGTGCGTCGTGCGTCGTGCTTTGCCTGCCATATCCGATGCTCCGTTTCTATGATCGCGTCTCCGGATGGCCCCTGACGCCGCGGCTGTTCGGCCACCGTCGGCCACCCATCACGGATCACCAGTACCACGCCACGGCCTCCGGTTCAACGTTCCCCATCAGATATTCGCGCCTCTTAGGAATGCGACAGGCAGTCACGCGCCTCGGACGCGCCGGGTCGGAAGCCGTGTCCAAGGTCGATTCCCGATCGGAACCGCCATGATACCGAGGCGGGCGTACATGGCCCGGGTCCTCGGGTTGCTCTCGATGGCGAGGTAATGTGCGTTGCGACCGTGGCGTGGGAATACGTGGGCCATGAGAATGCGCCGTTTGATACCGGGCGGTCCTCCGAATCCGAGTTCCGCGAAGAACGCCTCCTGTGGCTGCCATGCCGTCTCCTGGAATATCCTCGCGAGGGTGGGCTCCCGCCATCGGTTCGGCCGGGCCGTGATGAGGATCACGGGATGGGGCCGGACGAGTTCGACTAGCCACTGGCGGTAGCGCTCGGTGCGCAGGCGCACGGCCATCGGCGGCGGGGTTATCCCCCGTTTGGGGGAGTTGGCCACCAGCGTGTAGTTGAGGTCGAGGAGGATGATCATGCAGACAGCCTCGCGAGATCCACGGCGCTCTCCAGATCCGCCAGCGCGGCGCGGACGCAGCCCCCGCTGCCCACCGCGATCCTCGCGGCCGTGGCCGGATCGATGTCCCACCGCGAGGACAGGAGCCCCGCGATCTCGTCGGTGTCGGGCGGCAGGAGTCTGATCGCCTGGAAGCGGGTCTGGAAACGCTCGGTGAGCAGGTCGAGTTGCAGGTTGCTGGTGCCGATCACCGCGCGGCCGTGCGGGAGCCCGTCCAGGTAGGAGAGCAGGAGGTCCTGGGCGTCTCGGGTGCAGCGGTCCAGCTCATTGATGATCCGCACCGACCAGTCCGAGAACAGGTTCCCGAGGCCCAGCGATCCCATCCAGCCCTTCACCGCCTCGACCGTCACGAGCCTGCCGTTGACCTCGTCCACCGCCAGCGGGCTCCCCGCCAGTTCGGCGGCCAACATGCCCGCCACCGTCGTCTTGCCCACTCCGGGCGGGCCGTAGAGCAGCACCTTCATCGTGCCCCGCTCCCCGGCCCGCAGCCGCCGAGCCTTGGCCAAGAGCGCCTCCGCCGCGCGGCGGGCGGGGCCGATCAGATCCTCGACCGACCCCGGCCGCCAGTTGAGCGGCGACACCTCCGCCGCGATCACCAGCCCTCCCTCCGCACCCGCGCCTTGATCGTGTTGACCGAGACGCAGAACCGCTCGGCCGTCTTCTTCGGGCTGCGACACTCGCGATAGAAGCTCCGGATCTCCGCCCAGCGGACATCGCCGTTGGCGGGGGCCTCGGGCTTCTCGAAGGCGTCGAATCGCACGACCTTCGCCTCGGGCGCAGGCTGCTGTACGGACGCGGCCGGTGACACTGCCGTCGGGGCCGCGATGGGCTCGCCTTTCATGATCGCCCCGACGATCTCCCGAATGATCGGCACCGGGATCTCGGTAACCGTGAACACGACCCCCGCAAGGCTCTGCCGACCGATCTGGGCTTTCAGGAACTTGATCGCCGCCCCGCGGGTGCGGCCCTGGAACTTGCCCTCAAAGAGGGTCGCGCCCTTCTCCTCGCAGACGATGTAGTAGAGCTTATCCATGCGACTACTTCGCATTCAGGGTGAGGGTGGCGTTCTCCGCGTCGCCTATGAACCACTTCTGGATGTAGATCGTCCCGATGACCGGCGGCTTGCCGGGCGGGGCGTCTTCCTCGAAGCGGACGGTGTTCTTGGTCTCCCTGAGCCGCTTGAAGCTCAGGGTGGTGGTGGTGTTCTCAGGCATGTGTGTCTCCGATTCTTATGCTGGCGGATGATGGTGGGACCGGCCCGGACGCCAGCGGTTCGGGCGGGGAAACTGTCTCTCGATGCGGCGGCACGCGCGGCGCGCTGCGATCTCGTCGGCGATGACCTCGTCGTACTCCGGGCATTCGTGCGGGGTCCTCATCCGAGCCTCCGTTCGAAATCGCGCATGCACTTCCACGCGGCGTAATCGGTCTGCAGGCTCACCAGCACCGCCTTGATGACGTCGCCGTGCTGGCAGTACCCGAAGCTCGTGACCGTGTCCCGGCCCTCCGTGATCGCGGCCATGCGGCGGGCGTAGCTCTCGCTCCCCATGTACTCGGCGGTCCCGGTGACCGCGCCTGTCGCGGGGTCGTAGCTGAACCGCCCGCAGGTCTGTATGCCGGCGGCGATGACTGACGCCCTCGCCCTCTCCGCCTCCTGGCGCCGGGCCTCCGCGATGATGGTCTCGGCGCTTATCTCGTATCCGATCGGTGTGTTGCTCATGGCAGAGTAGCAACAGGTTCCGTGCCACCCGCCGCCCTTGGGCGAAATAGATGGCAAGGCGTTGGATCGCAGGGCGGTGAGGCATGAAACGAAACTGTTTTCTTACGTTCCTTGACTTGTCCGAAGCCGCATCTGTCCAGTCGAGCAACACACGATGAGGGGGCATCAGATGGCAAGGCGTTCGATCGCAGGGCGGTGACGAAATCCGGCTGTTCATCCGGGGGACAGGACTGTTCAGCGGCGCGACGGTCGGCCCCTTGAGGAAGTTACGTGCCACCCCGCCGTCATTCTTAGCGCCATCAAGTCGCTCGAATCGAGGGCGCTGCCATCAATCGTTCCCGCCACCCCACCTTGGCACGGATCTAGGTGCATGAGAGCCATGGAAACACCGATGACCGAAACCCAGATGCAAGACATCCTCATCAACATCCTCCTCGATAGCGACGCCTTTCCGCCCCACGCGATCGACTCATTCGAGGACGCCGGGATCATGACCCGCAACAGGGGCATCGTCCTCTCGGTGAAGGGGGACAACGGCAAGTTCGCGCAGTTTCAGATCACCATCGTCAAGAGCCGATGAAACTCCACGAGATGCCCAACGAACAGCGCCCCCGCACCCGCCTCTTCGAGCGCGGACCCGGCGCCCTCCGCGACGCGGAATTGCTCGCCGTCCTCCTGCCCACCGGACCCAAGGGCGCCTGCGCCCTCCAGGTCGCCGAGGAACTCATGGCCCGGTTCCGCGACCTTCCCTCCATCGCCCGCGCCCCGGTCGAGGAATTGGCGAAGGTCCCCGGCGTCGGGGAGGTGAAAGCCGCCCAGATCCACGCCGCCATCGAGATCGCCGTCCGGCTCGCCCGCCGCTGTGCCTCGGCAAACAAACTCGATGACGCCTCCAGGATCGCGCAACTGATCGGACCCGAGATGCGGCTACTGCCGGCCGAGAGCGCCCGCGTGGTCCTGCTCAACGCCAAGCTCCACCTCATTGCCGTCGAAGAGGTGTCCCGCGGGCTTTTGGATCAGGCCCTGGTGCACGCGAGGGAGGTCTTCTCGCCCGCCATCGCGCGTCGGGCATACGCGATCGTGCTCGTGCACAACCATCCGTCAGGGGACCCCACGCCTTCGGAAGCCGACATCCGCATCACCCGCGCTCTCAAGGAATCCTCCAAGGTTCTGGACATCCCGCTGCTGGACCACGTCATCATCGGTTCCCCATCCACCGCGCACCCCGAGGGCTGGTTCAGCTTCAAGGCGGCGGGGTATATCTAAAACTGCACTTCTCCTCTCAAAACGCCTGCGATCCGAGCGGGCGTCGGGCACCGCGCGGATCCACTTGACCATCCCCATCCACAGATTCACACTTACGTCATGGTTTGGGGAGATGCCGTCGGTTTTCACGGCCAACATGTTCGCTCGGGCTCGGCAAACCCAACGGATCGGTCGGCATAATCAGATGTTCAACAAGAGAGTCCTATGACAACGTTCCGGACCCATTCGAAAGAGTTTCTGCGTGACTTGTCGCGCGCTGCAGAGTGGATGATGCGCCGGAGCGTCGGCCAGGATCACTGGTGGCGCTCTAAAGTGCTCACGAGCGCTAATACCGAAACCAATGAGCGTCCCATCTTTCAAGACGCAAGAGCCGACCAGGTCTTCGATGAGATGATCGCGAGAGGCCTGCTTGTGCAGCGTGGGGACGATGTCGACGGGACTGGTGTGCCCGCCTACGCAATGAAGTATGACATAGGCGGTTGGGATCAAGCCGTTGCTGACGGTCGTCCACTTTACGCCCGGTGGCTTAAGGTCCGGCGGGGGTGGCTGCTGATTTTGCTCTCCTTCCTTCTGGGATGTGCCGTGACCACGCTCGAGAATAGGGTTGTAGACGCTTTAGATGGCGTGCTTGACCGAATTGTTGGCACGGAGAAAGATGAGCCGCACAAGGCCGTGGAATCGACGGCTACTCGCGTCACGCCTCCCGCAGAGCAGGAGCCGGACCACGGCCGGCCGTGAGTCACCTTGCGCGTTAACCATTCGAAGTATGCCAAAACCGTTACCACACGACGTTATCCGAAAGCTAGTCAGCGATCTAACCGCTGCACCGGATCATCCGCGCCTCCAGATCACTATCACCAATTGCTACCTGGAATTATTGACGTACGTCCTTGCGACAAACAAGTGCAAGAATGCACCGCGGATTGCGGAGGCGCGGAGAGATTTCACTCAGTCGGTGCTGATTACACTATTGCACGAAGCCGCTATCATTTCTGATGCCGACGCAAAAATGCTTCACTGGTTTCGCCAGCGACGGAACGCTGCCGCCCACGAGGTCGAGTTTTCTGTCTCGAAAGAGCATTTGTCTCCTTTTCGAGGATGCAGGGCGTCAGACCGGAAAACACCACTGGACGACCCGAAAAACCTGAACACTCTTTGTCTCGAGGCGGTGTTTGGGTTTTGGAACCATCACGTCGAAGTCTTTGCTCCCATATTTCATCCTGAGCTGTTTGAAAAGAATGGCTAATAATCCAACCACTCAAGAAGTCGCCGCCCGCGATCTTTGTTAAGCCGACACTGCCAATGAATCGCGAAATGCAAAAATGCATACGTGACGAACTCGCGTCCGATCTCGAGGCCGCTGGCGATCATCCTCTTGTGCCTCTTGTTCGCAAAGCGGCCCGACTGGCCGCTTCCCTTGGTGAGGACGAGTATCGAATGCTATTTCAGTACCACCTTGATGGAATAGGCCCGCCAGATACTGCGCGCGTGCATCCTCTTCCGGAGGAAACGGACCCTGGCCGTCGGCGACGCGTTGTGACCACAATCATGAATGATCGGCAAACGAAGGACGGCGACGTTTTCTCGCATTCCCTTCCACTCTTGGAGAATCTGGCAGCTAAACTCGAAGAAGCTGGCGGCCGAGACTGCCTGGAAAAGGCATATGAAATACGTGATGTTCTGGACCGAATTCGTAACCGAGTTGGGCTCTTTCTCGTCGAGGCGGATGCCACTTTGAGTGCTGGCCCATCCTCAGCGCAGCAGCCACACACCGTCCTGCCAAACTCAAAGGTCTTTATTGGGCACGGACGCTCGGACGTGTGGAGGAAGCTCAAGGATTTTCTCCAGGATCGTTTGTCTTTGGAGTGGACCGAGTTTGATCGGCAGCCAGTCGCGGGGCTTACCGTAACCGAGAGACTGGAACAGATGCTGGATGAGTCGTGCTTCGCCTTTGTTATTATGACCGGCGAGGACGTGCACTGCGACGGAAGTATTCACGCACGGGAGAATGTCCTCCATGAGATTGGACTCTGTCAGGGGCGCCTTGGGCGACAGCGCACAATAGTCTTGCTTGAGGATGGCTGCGACGAATTCTCAAACATTCGCGGTCTGGTGCAAATACGGTTCCCTAAAGATGGACTGATGTCCCAGTCAGAGGAAATTAGGCGGGTCTTGGAACGGGAAGGATTGCTTAAGGCGGGCATCGGATAACCCCAGCCTCCACCGGAACCGCCCACGCTTCGCTCAGGTCCGTGCCGTTGAAGCGGACACATTCGCGGGGTCCCTCGGAATCTTCTGGCAAGTCGAACTTGCCACTTCACATGGGTTTTCAGGGGGGCCGGCCTTCTAAAAATCCAGATCGACCCGGGGATCGACGGTACCCCTCCTCCGCCTGTCGTGAGGGGACAGGCTCTCCTTTCGGGCAGCGCCCAATATGCGACGAGGTGGCAAGTTGAAAAAGTGGTTTCTCATGGGTTTTAGAGGGGGTGGTGGGCTTCCCCCGCCTGTTATCGGGTCCTAATAGATTCCTTGTCGTGGTGTTGGGGGTGGTCCGCGGCCTGATCCCGGCCACGACTACCGGCCGCGCAAACCGTGGCGCGGGTAATTGTGTGGGATTTCGTGGGATTGTGTGGGAGGGGCCGTTTCGAATGCCGAGACCCGCGGGATCGCGGCCGATGGGCATCGCGGGTCAGTGGTGCCTCGCACCGCATAACTACGTCGGTGGAGCCCGGCGGATGCCGGTGGATCTCCGCGGATTCTATGTATGCTGCGGCTGGGGTCGCTGGAGTCGGTCCACTGGAGCGTCGCGGGTAATTGTGTGGGATTTTGGAGATTTTGAAACGGGCATATGTCCCGCCCAGAATAACGGGGAAAAGATACAATAGTTGATTATACGTACTATCTATCTTCTTGGTCTTCATGACGAGGGCACCGGCCTGACAGTCGGGTCGCGACGGGTCTGGCCAGAGGCGGGTTCCGTGGAAGGCCGCCGAGATGCCGTCTCCAAAATCCCACACAATTACCCCCGGCGAGAAGATCGGCCCAAACGGTGCGAGATGGGCTATCCCGAGTGACCGATCCCCCGACACCGGGGCAGGCAACTGGCGACGCCCCGAAAACGCTTCAGGGCCGCCAACATAATCTCCAAAATCCCACACAATTGCTGCCCGCGTGGAAAGATCGGCCGAAACCGCCCGAAATGACCTTCCGGCGTGGCTAATCGGGCCCGAAATGTCGCGGGCGCGGCGACGCCGAGGGCGCTTTCGAGGCCGGCGGCATAATCTCCAGAATCCCACACAATCCACGGCGGCAGTGCCGACGTCGCGAAAACGGCAGGATGCCGGAGCCAGAATCTCCGAAATCCCACGAAATTCGGGTTCATGGGGTGCCGGTCCTAGGAAACGGGCGCGAGGGGCGGTTTCAAAATCTCCGAAATCCCACACAATTCGGCTTCGCGGGAGGTCTTAGGATTCGCCGGGTGCGGCGACCAGGATGCAGATCTCGGCGGGGCGACCCGCGCCCGCGCCCTTCTGGCGCGTGACGGAGAACCGATTGGGGAACGCGTTGGCGAGCATCCGTGTCTCGGCGGTCGGGATGCCGTTGTGGTGGTCCAGATCCCGGAGGGTCCGAATGCCCCCGCAGTCGCCCAATGCCTTGGACAATTTCTCGGCCATTGCGTTGAGTCGATCCATCCGTCCGGCCTGCATCAGCCGCAGCGTCGAGAACACCGCCCAGCGGCAGAGGCCCACCGCCCTGGCGGCGCAGTCCACCGAGACCGCCCGCGGCCAGAGCCCTTCGTCCGCGGCATCTGCCAGGGCCAGGCACGCGGCGATGCGCACGGCGTTCTCGCGCCAGCGACCGAGCTCGCCCTCGATATCGGAGAACCTGCCGTTGCGCAGGTCCACCGACTCGTTGTGCCATCGGCGGAAGATCTCCCTGGCGTCCGGCCCGCATTCCAGCCGCAGGGGATCGGCCAGATCGCGGACCTGGAGCCCGGTCTCTATGACCCGCGCCCAGCGCCCCACGGCTTCCCCCGGAATGAAGCGCGGCACGCCATCGTCGTGGGGGATCGTCTCGTGCCCGACCGCGAACATGAGAAACCGCGCCGTCATGCCGCGCTGGATCGCCTCCTCGTTGGAGAGCATCTCCCGCAATAGCGAGGGCTGGCACAGCCAGAGGACCGACAGGCAGGGGCGGATGTTGATGCTGCCCCTCGTGACCCGGCCCTCGTTCCAGTCCTCGACGGTGTAGCCGCTCAGGAACAGATCAAAATCCGCCTTGGAGTCCTTGCTGAAACGGCCCAGCGCGATGCGGATGGCGTCCCCGGCCTCGGGGGAGAAAGACAGCAACGCCTCGCCGTTGCGGGCCAGCGCGGTGGCCAGCGCGGCGCCGGTGTAGGAGCCGACCCAGAGGGTGGGCTCGGATTCGAGAAGCGGCGCGATCGCCGCCAGGCGCCGCTCCAATTCGGCGAGTTCCCGCCCGAGGTCGGCGCGCTCGTCATCGGTGAGGGGCCTGTTGTTTTCCCCGCGGCCCCTGGCGAGCCACTCGACCAGGATCTTTGCCCTGCGCTCGCTCACGGCCCGCTCCTGGCGGAGCCCCGGCCGGGTGTCCGTGCGGTATTCTTCGGCCCGCCGCTTGGAAGCCTCCGTCAGGGGGCCGACGACGCCCGCGGCGGCGCCCTTGCCGTAGGACTTTGGCGCGGCGGCGATCACGAAGAGGTTGCAGTGCGTCTCCCTGCCCGACACCGCCCCGGTCACCAGCAGGCCCTTTCCGGCCGAGGCGGCCAGCGTCGCCAGCGTCGCCATGGCCGGCAGCGCCGGGTCGATGCCGTGGACTTCCGCCGTCGCCTCGGCGATCCCGCGCTGGGCCGGGGAAAGGTGCTCGACCGGGAATGGCCCCGGCTCGGGGACATCGGACTCCCCGGCCCGGACGGGCGGCACGAAGGGGCCCGGCCCTCTTCCCAGTCCAAGGCCTTCCGCCGGCGCGTCCGCGGACGCGGTTTCGGAACTCATGGGATCACGCTCCAGGTGCTCCGGTGCTCCTCGAAGCTGTCCGGATGGATCGCCAGCAGGTCGTTGAGGTCCAAGACCGGCGCGCCGTCCATCTTGACCAGACCCACCAGAGAGAATACGTCCACCCCACAACCGACCTGGGTCAATTGCACGAACCACCGGAGGCATGCCTCGTTGCCCGACGGATCCAGGTGGGGCACGATCCGGACCCGTTTTCCCGCCATGGCCAGGAGGTCGGGCGCCGGGATGCTCAGCCCCGAGCCCAGCATTGAGACGACCGCGGCATCGCGCTCGCGTTCCTCGCACCAGACGAAGTGGTGGCCGGCGACCAGGTCGGCGGATCCCTCGACCAGCAGGATCGCGCACTTGTCTTTGGCCTCCGGCAACCCGATGGGATGTCGGGTCGTCGTTCCCGCAACGTTGTGCGTCTTCCGCTCCGGCAGGCTGCCCGTCGCCGGATAGGGTCTGCCGTCGAGCCGCCGGGCCTGCATGCCCCGCCGGGTCGCATCGGCCACGGCCCACGACGCGTGCCCGCAGACTTCGGCGCGCCAAAGCAAACCCCTCTCCGTGCAGAGCCGGACGCCCCCGATCCCGATTCCCCTCACTCTAGAGATGCGTTTGAGGTCGGCATCCGAGGGCTTGCGCAGCTCGGGCGCCTGTCGGGGCGCGGGCGGTCTCTGTTGCGGCGCGCGTGCCTTCGCCGGGCTCGGCCGTCGGCGCACCGCGCCCCGGATGATCGACCGCAGCTCGCCGTCGGGGAAGCTGCCACGATCATAGAGGGGGCGCATCAGGGCGAACACCGATGCCTCGTCCCAGCCCGCCCCGACCAGCGCGAAGGACACGTCCCGCGCGTGGGCGTGCCGCGAGCCGACCGGCGGTGGCGATTGCAGCTTCCGCAGCGTGGCGCCCGGTATCCCGCGGGCGGCGACGGCGCTCACTGCGCGCCCCCTTTCATCTGCCTGGCGAGGAAGTCCCGCACGCTCTGGACGTGGAAGAGCCGCCGGCCCTTGACCGCGCCCGGCTTCCGGATGCAGACGCTCCTGATGGCCCCCTGCGCCACCAGGAGGTAGGCGTGGCTTCGCCGGATCGCGAACATCCGGGTCAGTCCCTGGTGGTCCACGAATTCCGGGCCGATGTCGTTTAAGTGCGCGGCCCTCACCGCGCCGGTGATGTTCTGGTTGTTCGTTGCTTCCATAGTTGGAAGCAGCGTGCCGCCTCACCGGGCCGGGATCATGGCACGTAAAAAGATAGTTATATTCCTTTTTGGACCGCGTGCCCGATGAACTGGCGCACCCTCTTGCGCACGTAGTCGTAGCCCCCCATCTCCGAGTTGTCCGATCCTTTCGAGTCCTTCTGTTTCGAGTCGAACCTTTCGAAGAACTCTTCGGTCAGCTCCGGGAAGCGCTCGCGGAACGCCCTTCTCCTGAGCCGCTCGCAGAACTTGCCCGCGTAGAAACCCGCCGTCTTCCGGGAGAGCTCCGGCCAATCGGCCTCGGGTTTCGAACCGCTCTCCCGCAGCGCGAGCACCAGGCGCAGCCACCACATGATGGGCCGCGCGAGGCTCGCCACGCCCAGCCTCTGGCTCCTGGGTACCGTCCGGCGTACAAACGATGGCTGCGCTGATCCGATGTTCAGTCCCCCGACAAACTCCCTGGCGGCCTCCCACTCGGCCCTAGACTTGGGCCCGGGCACGTTGACGGGCACGGTGAGCTCCCACTCCACGGCCTTCCTCGCGGCGTCCGGGTTCTCGCCCGCCCACCGCAGGAACCAGCCCGCCGCTCCCCGGGCCAGGTCCACCACGTCCTCGGCCCGCCCGAGATCTTCGAGCATCCGCAGGGACTCGCGGGCGAGGAAGCGCAGCGCCCCCGCCGCCAGGGCGTTGCCCTCCTCGGCCTCGATCCTTAGCCCCGCAAGCAGCCAGCGGAGGGTGAGGTTGTCGCCCTTGTGGTCCACGGCCTCAAACAGCCTGCGGTGCTCGGCGAGGACAGTGCGCGAGTGGACCGCGGTTTTCGTCCGGTAGGGCTCGTCAAACCACCACGCCGACGGAAAGGGGTAGCCCTCAGCCCACCGGATAGGTTTCGCGCGCCGCGCCTTCGATCCCTTGCGCGCCGTGGCCGATCTCTTTCGCGCTTTCATGCCCGCGAATCTTCGCCCGCCGCAGCCGCCCCCGGCAATCCGATTTCCGTCCCCACCAGGGGCGGCAGCAGCGCGATCGCGGCCCGGAGCGGGTCGAGCCCGCGGTGGGTGTAATTCTCGCTCATCGCCGCGGTGGAGTGCCCGGCCAGCGCCTGGCGCATGTCGGGCGAGACGCCCGCGTTGGCCAGCGCCGTGACGAATGCATGCCGCAGCGAATGGAAGGAGAGCTCGTACACCCGCCGTCCCCCCTCGCCGTGGCGGGAGAATCCCCGCCGGATGCCGGCCCGCCCCATGATCGCCGCGAACTCGCCCCCGAGCCCCGATGTCTTGCGGCCGTGCAGGCCGGGGAACACCGGGGCCTTTCCGACGCCGGGGGCCTTCAGGAGCTCGGCCTCGAGGTCGGGGTGCAGGGGCACGACCACCGCCCTGCCGCTCGCGGCGGTCTTCTCCGGCACGAACCGGACCGCGCGCTTCTCCAGGTCGATGTTCTCCCACCTCAGCGCCACGATGTCCCCCAGCCGCGCCCCGGTGTAAAAGCCGCAGAGGATCGCCCCGCGCCAGTCCCCGTCGGCGGCGGACACCAGCGCCGCCACCTGTTCCGGGCTGAAGTCCTTGCGCCTGGCCGGCTCGGCGCGCAGGTGCTCCACCGCCTCGCAGGGGTTGAAGGGGATCAGCTGCCGCCGCCTGGCGGCGTTGAACGCCACGCTCAGGTTGACGATGTTGAGCTTCGCGGTGCCCCGCGACCGCCCCGACCTCAGCAGCCCGTCGCGGTAGTCGAGCACGTCCCTGGCGGTGATCGCCTCCAGCGGCAGGGAGGCCCGCTTGCCCAGGCCCGCCAGGAACCCCTCGATCACGTAGCCGTAGCGCTCCACGGTGCCCGCGCTCCGCACCCGGCGCTTCTCCTCCAGCCAGTCCCGCAGCCACCTCTCGCAGGAGACCGTCCGCAGCCCGTGGCCGGTGGTGCGCTCCAGCGTCTCGCTCAGGATGCGCCGCACCGCCTGCTCGGTCAGCGTGCCCTGCCTGGCCATGTTCTCGGCCCGCTCGATCGCCAGGCAGACCTCCATCGCCTGCCGCCGCTTGTCCGCCGGCGTCGCCGGTTTGCCGTCCTCCCTCAGCTCGCCCTTCTCGGGCCGGATGCTAACCTTGGTCGTCCTCTTGAGCCGACGGCCCGTCGAGGTGACGTAGCAGCAGATCCAGTAGGGGCTGCGCTTCTCGGAATCCTGCGTGAGGCTTGCCATTTACTCAGAACATAATCAGAAACTCCACCCGTGTCAAGGTCGTCCATCATAGATATAAGTGATTGATAAATAGGGGCGTCGCAGGTATCCGCTAGAATCGAAAATTCAGGCACCGAATCGTAGGAGCCTGCTTTCGGGCGATTCGAGTCGCGCGCAAGCGCGCTCCTACGTTCCACGCTCTTGCCCGGTGGTGCCCCGAATGCCCGCCGACTGGCGGGCGTCCGGGGCATGGAATCTAGGTCAAGAATCCAGCCCGACGGCTCTCGATTCCGCCTGAAGGCGGTACGACGAGCGCTCGCGAATGATTCGGGCTCCCGCGTTTGTAGTACCGCGTTCACGCGGAATATGCAGGCTACACGACATGTCCCAAATTTTTCCTTCTCGCCGATGGCCATTGTCCCACATTCTCCCGTCACCATGAGCACCCGCCCAAGTCAGGATTGCCAGCCGAACGATCCCTCTGCCGAAGCGGGCGACAGGGAAAACGGCGGCGGAACCGAGGCGTGTTTTGGCCGGCGGACGTTCTTCGCCATCACATCGGGCTGCCTTCTCTGCTCGGCGGCGGGAACGAACCGCGCCCATGCCGGCACGGACCGCCCCATCGATGTCGGCACGGTCAAGGATTACCCAAAGGACGAGATATCGGAGAAATTCATCCGGTACGACATCTTCATCATCCGCAACACTGGAAAGCTCTACGCGTCAACCGCCATCTGCCCCCACAAGGGAAACTATCTCCTCTTGGACCCGCAGAATCCCGGTCGCATCATCTGCTCTGGCCATGACTCGAACTTCGACCCCGAGGGTATCCCCACGGGGGGCCCCGCGCGCCGGGCGCTGGCCCGCTACGCCATCTCGGTCAACGACAAAGGTCGCGTGATCGTGGATACCTCCCGCGAGTTCCCCCAAGCACAGTGGGGGGACAAGGCCAGCTACGTCGCGGTCTAGTGATCGTGCCCGTGGACCAGCCGATCGACCACGGCGGCGCTGGCCCACAGGGCCCTTCCGGATTCGTCGCCGTCCCGCTTCAGCTCGCGAGAATACGCTCCATCCGCTCGGCGAGGAATTTCAGCCTCTCGGCGTCACCGCCTGGCACCTCGGCGATGATCCAGCCGCGATAGCCGATCTCATCGATCGCCTTCATAACCGCCGGCCAATTGCAGTCTCCCTCCAGCAGCTCGACCTGAAAGCCCTTCCGCGGGCCCTCCTTTTCACATTTGGCGCGGCTGAATTCCTTGACGTGGACGTTCAAAATCCGCGGGCCAAGGATGCGAATCCATTGCTCCGGCCAGCCGTACAAGACGACATTGCCCACGTCAAAATGCCAGCCGACCGATTTGCTCTGGAATTCATCGACATAGCGCGCCGCCTCGAGCGGACTCAGCAGGAATTGGTTCCAGACATTCTCGATGACGATCTTCACGCCCAGCTCATCGGCCAGCGGGATGGCCTTGCGGATCTCGGCCTGCGAGCGCGTCCACGCATCCGCATAACTCACGTCCTTCTTGACCACAGCCGGCACCAGCAGGACGCTCGGCGCCCCGAATGCCTTCGCGTCGCGCAAGGCGGCGATCAAACCCTCGAGCCCCTGTGCGCGCACCGCAGGATCCGGGTCGGAGAGCGGCATCTTCCAATGGCCGGCATTCATGATCCCGGCGATCGCCAGCCCCGTGGCATCGCGCGCCTTGAGAATCTCGTCAACGGCCGGTCCGCCGGGGCGGTTAAGCTCGACGCCGTCAAAGCCGAGCTCCTTCAGCATCTTGAACTTGTCGAGCGTGGATGCTTCTGCCTTCACCATGCCGAGATTGACGGCCTTCCTCAGGGGCCGCCGGGCGCCTTCTGCGGCACCAGCGCGCGACCCGGCGACCGACGCAGCGGCGGCTGCCGCGACGGTCAGGTTTAGAAATTCCCTGCGATTCATCCGACCCATAATGCCCATCCTTCCTCGGTTTCGCGGGCCAATGCTGCCCGGATGTTTTATGTTTCACCGCCGCCGAAAGCTCGTCAAGGATGGCCTGTCGATCCGCCGCGTTCCGATAGGACTATTTCATGCGAGAATCAGGGGGATTCCCCGCTCCAAGAACAGGTCTGGTGCCCCGGCCCCGCTGAGTTATCATCACGCGATTGCTCGACCAGCCCCCTGATACGAGGCTTCGATGACCGCTGCACCGCGAACCTGTGCCCCTCTTTTCGCGCTCGCGATCACATCGCTGTGCGCGGGAGCCACCGAAATCCCTGTCGCCACCCCAGCCGACATCGCGCGGGCCTGCGACCGAGCAAAACCCGGCGATGCCCTTGTCATGGCCGAGGGTGTCTGGCGCGATGCCGACATCGTATTCCGAGGCCGCGCCGAGGCCGGCATGCCGATCACGCTGCGGGCGCAAACACCTGGCAAAACCATTCTCTCGGGCCGATCCCGCCTGCGCATCGCGGGCGAACACCTTGTCGTTAGCGGCCTGCTTTTCCGGGATGGCTGGCCCAACGATAGCGCCATCGAATTCCGCGCGGACTCCAAGGCCATGGCCTCAAACTGTCGCCTCACAGGATGCGCGATCGCAGACTACAGTCCCCCCACGGACGATGCCGCGGCCAAGGGTTCCAAATGGGTCTCGCTCTACGGCCTGTCCAACCGCGTCGACCACTGCTACTTCACCGGCAAAAAGGACCTCGGCACAACGCTTGTCGTCTGGGTCGGTGACCTGCCCAACGGGCACCGCATCGACCACAATCACTTTGGCCCACGGCCCCCATTGGGGCGCAATGGCGGCGAAACCATCCGCGTCGGCACCAGCGAGGTCTCAATGTCCGAATCCGCCACGCTCGTCGAAGAGAATTACTTCGACGGCTGCGACGGGGAAATCGAGGTGATCTCGAACAAGTCCTGTGGCAACACGTACCGTCACAACACCTTCGTCGCCTGCACCGGCACCCTCACGCTCCGCCACGGAAACCGATGCTCGGTCGAGGGCAACTGGTTCTTCGGCAACGGCAAGAGGGAATCCGGCGGTATCCGCATCATCGGGGAGGACCACCGCATATCCAACAACTATCTCGTCGGCCTCGAGGGCGACGGCGCGCGCTCCGCGATCTCGTTCCAAATGGGTCTCCCCGATTCACCGCTGCACGGCTATTTCCAGGTCAAGCGCGCCGCGGTCGCGTTTAACACGATCATCGATTCCAAGTCGCCGCTCGCCATCGGCGTCGCCAACGGCGACTCCTCCAACCTGCTCGCGCCAGTCGATTGCGAGATCGCCAATAATCTCATTGTCTGCCGGCAGGGCCGTCCGCCGATCGCCCTGATGGATCCGCGGAGTCAGATCCGCTGGGCGGGAAATCTCGTCGCGGTCGCACCCGAGGGTACCCGGCTCCCCGACGGCGTGCGCCATGCCGACCTGCCCATGCGCGGTCCCGCGGACGGCGTCTCTCGGCCCGCCGCCGATGGCCCGGCGCGCGCCGCCGCCACCACCGATGCCCCCTGGGTGACCGATGACATCGACGGACAGCGCCGCAATGGCCCTCGCGATGTCGGCTGCGATCAAACCTCCGACGCACCTGCCCTCCACCGGCCCCTCGCGCCGAAAGACGTCGGCCCCGATTGGATGAAGCGCGACTGAGGCATGGCCGACGGCACCGCCCCCCCAGACGTGATTCTCATCCCCCAGGGTGCCCGCCAAAACGGACACGAATCCCAACGCCATGCTTCGAAAGTGAAAACCTGCTGGCGGCCGCCGCGCGTCGCGCGCGAGCGCGCCGCCCCACCTGGACCACCATCACCCGGAGAGCTTGATCTCCAGCTCGCGGATCCGATCGCGGAGCGAGGCCGCGCCCTCGTAGTCCTCCCTGTTGATCGCCTTCTTGAGTTCCGACTCCAGCGAATCGAGGCGATTGCGCAGCTCTTTCACATCCTGATGACGCGCCGGGATCTTGCCCTTGTGGCTGGTGCCGCGGTGCATGTTGCGCAGCAGCGGCTCAAGCCCCTGCCGGAATGTCTCGTAGCACACGGGACATCCAAGCCGTCCGGATTTCTTGAAATCGTTCTGCGTGAACCCGCACTTCGGGCAGGCCAGCTCATCGCCGTTGGCTTTCATCTCCTCTGCGGCGCCCAGGCCCAACAACTGATCGGCCAGCGAAAAACCGGTAGGGTCATCGATGTTCTTCGCGTTGGGGCACTTGGCGCACAGGTCGATCTTGTGCACGACGCCGTTGATGATCTGCGTCAGATGAATCGTCGCAGGCTCTTTGCAGTTCTCGCAACCTGGTGGGCGGTTCGCCATATCCGGCTACAATATAGGTGCGCCTTCCGCGCGGGTCAATTTGTGGTAGGCGTCCATCATGCCGCGCGTCACCGCGCCGGGCGAGCCATTGCCGATCGGTCGTCCGTCGATCTCCACGACGGGTATCACCTCGGCACCCGTGCCGGTCAAGAACACCTCGTCCGCCACGAATAGATCGTAGCGCGTCAGGTGTGTCTCGATGAGGGGCAATCCGGCCTCGGCCGCAAGCCCGATGACCACCGCGCGGGTGATCCCCCCCAGCGCGCCCACGAAGATCGGCGGCGTGTACAGTTTACCCTTCTTCAGGACGAAGATGTTATCGCCGGAGCCCTCGGCCACATAGCCCTGCTCGTTGAGCATGACAACCTCCTGCGCGCCGCAGAGCTTGCCCTCGATCTTGCCCATGATGTTGTTGAGGTAATTCAGCGACTTCACCGACGGGCTCAGCGCCGCCGGCGCCGTCCTCCGCGTCGGGGCCGTCGCCACGCGCAATCCCTTGGTGTAGAATTCGCGCGGATAGAGTTCGATCTCCGCCGCGATGATGATCACCGTCGCCCGAGGGCAACTGTCCGGGCTGAGGCCGAGCGACCCCTTGCCACGGGTGACCAGTAGGCGGATGTAGCCGTCCTTGATGTTGTTGCGGCGGCAGGCATCGATGGTCGCGGCGCGCATGTCCGCGAGATCGAGCGGCACCTTGAGCATGAGCGCCTTGGCCGAGTCGTAGAGTCGCTCCAGGTGCTCATCGAGTTTGAAGATGCGGTGGTTGTAGGCGCGGATGCCCTCGAACACCCCGTCGCCATAAAGCAGGCCGTGGTCGAAGACCGAGATCTTCGCGTCCGCCTCCTCGAAGTACTGGCCGTCTATGTAAATCTTCATCGCGATCACTCCTCATTCAGGCGCCCGTCCGCGAGCTTGAGCCTGCGATGGCCCAGCGACGCGACACCCGCGTCGTGCGTCACGAGCACCGCAGTCAATCCTCGCCCCGAGAGCAAATCAAGCATCAATTCCAAAACGGCTTTGCCCGACGAGGAGTCGAGGTTGCCCGTCGGCTCGTCCGCCAGCAGGAGGTCCGGGCCGTTCACGAGGGCCCGCGCGATCGCGACGCGCTGCTGTTCGCCCCCGGAGAGTTCGCCGGGGAGGTGCGTGGTCCGGTCGCCGAGCCCGACGGCCTCGATCAATTCGCGGGCCCTGTCCATCGCCGCACGGCCGCCGATCAGGCTTGGAAGCGCCACGTTTTCCAGCGCCGTGAGATCGGGCATCAGGTGGTAGGCCTGGAAGACCATGCCGACGCGACGATTCCGATACCGCGCGAGCCCGTCGCGCCCCGAGGAGTACAGGTCGCGGCCATCGACGCGCACCGAGCCAGCATCCGGCTTGTCCAACCCCCCGATGATGTGCAGCAGCGTGCTCTTTCCAGATCCCGAGGCCCCCTGGATCGTCGTCAGTTTTCCAACATCAAAACGGTGTGTCACGCCCCGCAGGACCCGCACCTCGCGCGCCCCCGTGCGGAAGACACGTGCCACGCCGTCGACCTCCAGCGAGCCGATGCCCGCACGTCCCTCCGTCGCGCTCATTCGTACCTCAGCGCCCGTGCCGGCTCCAGCCACGCGGCGCGCCACGCCGGCAAGAACGCGGCCAGGCTGCAGATGGCGATCGCGGACACCGAGATGACCATCACGGTCCCCCAGTGGACCTCCGCCGGGATCTCGGCGAAATGATATATCTCGTAGGGAAAGATCTCGACGCCCAATACCTTGGCGAGGATGCTCGCGGCCTGGTTGCGAAACTCGGTGAGCAGCAGGCCGCCCGCGAGCCCCAGTACCGTGCCCACCACGCCGACCACCAGCCCGTAGAGCACGAACACCCGGATCACCTGTCCCTCGGTCGCCCCCAGCGCCTTTGCCAAACCGATCTCCCGCGACTTCTGCACGGTCAGCGTGATCAGGGTGCTCGTGAGCCCAAACCCCGCGACGACGATAATGAATACCAGCAGGAAAAACATGACGTTGCGCTCGGTGGCGATCGCGCCGAAGAGCTGCCGGTTCAGGTCCATCCACGTCTGCGCCCGCGCCGGTCGCTTGAGAAATGCGTTGATCGCGTCCCTCGTGGCCTCCGCGCGCATCGGGTCGGACAGCCTCACCGCAATGCCGTGCACCCCCTCATCGATGTTGTACATGTATTGCGCCATCTCGAGGGAGGTCAGGATGAAATTCTCATCGTACACCCCATAGCCCGTATTGAAGATCCCGGTCACCAGCAATTCGGTGGGCAAGAAGGCGACCTTCTCGCCGCGCTCCGCCCCCTTGCGCATCTCCTCGAAATGCCGCGGCGAAAAGATCATCAGCTTGTCGCCCACCGCTATCCCGTTGCGGTCCGCGAAAGCCCGTCCCACAAGCACCGCCTCGCCCTCGAGCAAGAACTCTCCCTCCACAACATACCGGGCCAGTCCCATCGCCTTATTCTCGAGCTCCGGATCGACGCCCCGCACGAATGGTGTCGAGATCCGCTGGTGAAATTCCACCAGCACCGGCCCGCCCACGAAGGGGCTCACCGCCTGAACACCGGGAAGGGCCTCGATCTTCGGATACAGTTCTTCGGGATGGCTCAGAATCCCGTAGTTCAACACCGTCACGTGCGCCGTGAATCCAATCACCTTCTCCCGGATGTCACGCTCGAAGCCACGGAACACCGAGATCACCACCACCAGCACCCCAACGCCAAGCACCACCCCCAGCAAGGACAGCAGGGTGATCACCCAAACAAACTCGCGCTTTGGCTTCAGGTACCGCAGCGCGAGAAATAGCTCAAATGGCAATTTCACAACATCCGATTAAATGGTCTTTAGCAGTTAAGCCCACAGTTGGGCCGCCGCAACGATATTACGGGGTCATCCGGCACGCGCGACAGGGCTCTTGGTTCGCTCGACCGAAGCCGTTGGAGTCCAGGCTTTAGCCTGTTTCGTGCCCGATTCAGCCTAGAGGCTGAACTCCAACAGGTTGCCGTTAAATAACCAAAAGCCCTGGCGCGCGCGATACCCCGACCGACCTGGCCCCGCGAGGCCGCGGACCCTCCCGGCAAATTCTTTTGCCGGCGCACACAAAAATCTGGTCGGGTGACGTTATATTAGCGCGAGGGCAGCCCGGTCCTTCGCCGGGCGCCCGGGACCGCATGAGATCGGAAACGGCAGACTGGCAGACGTTTTTTGACGAGGTCGCCCCCCGCCTATTGCTTTACGCCCGGCAATGGACTTCAAGCCATGCCGACGCCGAGGACGTTGTCCAGATGGCATTCGTGCGTTTCTGGCGCCGGTTCCCGGGCGGCGACCGCAAGAACCTCCCACTCCTCTACGCATCGGTCCGAAGCATCGCCCTTGACCTCCGCCGCTCGGACCAGCGCCGGACCGCCCGAGAGTCTTTTGCGGAGACGGTTCCCGGTCGCGAGGACACCCCGTTCTTCAAATCGGAGATCGAGGACAGCGAGACGGCCCATATCGTGCAGGCCGCCCTCAACGGGCTTCCCGAAGAGCAGCGCGAGGTGCTCACGCTGCGCCTGTGGGCCGGGCTCACCTTCGCCGAGGTCGCAAAAATCACGGGCCAGTCGATCAACACCGTTGCCTCGCGCTACAGGTACGCGGTGGAGACACTCGCGCGACGCCTCGCCCCCTTCCACGATGACCTCGCGGCGATCCCCGCCAAAACCCCAACCGATAGAACCCTCAAATGAAACCGGACGAAATCGAAGACTATCTCGGGCGCCTCGAGCCCTCGCCGCCCTCCGCAGGGCTCAGGTGGCGCCTGGCCTGCGAACTCGAGACCCGCGCCCGTCTCGAACCCGCGTCACACCGCAACCCGTGGCGCTGGCTGGCGCCCGTCGCTTGGGCGGGCGCCGGCGCGGCCATCGCCATCTTTGCGATCAGCGCCCTGGGGCGCTCCCATGGGCCAACGCCATCTCCCGCCGCCACCGATCTTTCGCGGGCCCCCACCCACATCCGCGAGTGGATCGCCTCGGACCAACCAGAAATCGCCTTTGGCCAAGACCGGCTGCCCGAGCGGCGCGTCCACCTCATGGGCGTCGAACGGCACGAGTGGTTTGACCCGAAGACGGGTGCCCGCATGGCCGTCGAATCACCCCAGGAACGGGTTATCGCAGTCCCCGCATCCTTTCAATGAACGCGATACGACACAACTAGAGAAGAAAGGAGATCCAGATGAACTCCAGAATCGCAAGCACCCTGATCACCGCATTCACCATGGCCATCGCCAGCACCGGATGCGCCCAACAGAAGGAAGAGGACAAGAAGCCACCCGCCGCGGAGGCACCCCCCCCGACCCCCCAGGCGAAGGAGGAGAAGAAGGCCCCCGAGCCATCTAATCCGCACGAGAGGAGTCGCCAGGCCAGGCAGGGCGACGAGAAACGGCGGAAACCCGCGCGGCCGATGACCGACACGGTTCCGTTCATCGGCGTCGTCACCCGGAACGTCACGCCAGAACTCGGCATCCAGCTCGGCCTCGATGAGGGTTGCGGCGTGCTGGTCGACGACGTAATGCCCGACAGCCCGGCCGCGAAGGCGGGCATCCGGAAGTTCGACGTCATCACCCGGTTGAACGACGAGCGAATCAACGATTGCGAGCATCTCGCCGCCCTTGTCCGCGCCAAGAACAAGGGGGACGAGGTCACGCTGCAAGTCATCCGCCGAGCGGAGAAGCAGGATATCAAGGTTGCCGTGGACGAGCACTCGATGATCCCCGGCTTCAAAATGTTACCGGGAGGCCCGTTGCCGCACGAGCGCGGTCCCCTGGGCCCATGGGCCTATCGGTTCGATCGCTGGTGGCAGGATGAGCCATGGCGCGAGCGAGAGCGAGACCGCGATCGCCAGCGCGAGCGAGACCGCGAGCTGACCCCAGACATGATCGACGACGCGTTCCAACAAATGCAGCGCTTCGTGAGAGAATTCCAGGATCAGCAGCATCGGCTTGAACAGCAGTTCCGCGAGTACCAGGAGCGCTTCCAGAACCAACTCCGAGAATATCAGGAGCGCAACCGCGAGCGAACGCCGGACGCCGGACGAAAGCCCGCGCCAGAACCACCCAAACCCGATGGCTCCACCATGCGCCGCGGCCGCGACACGGGGCGCGAGACCACCGAGGCAAAGCAGCAGCGCGTGGAGGTCACGATCCAGACACCCGGCGGCGGGGAGACGCACGTCAGCTCCAGCGGCGTCGTTCAGCGCGAGGACCCGAGCGGCCTCTACCGCATCGAGCGTGACGATAAAGGCAACGCGAGGTTCTCGGTTCGCACCCCGGACGGGAAAGAGCAGTGGTGGCCGGTGACGACCGAGGAACAGCGCAAGGCAATCCCGGAGCCCTTCCGTCAAAAACTCCAAGAGCTCGACGGCGTGCGCATCCAGATCGGCCCCGGCCCGACCCCCCCCGCGCCGCCCGTCGAACAGGAAAAAGAGCGCCCCAAGAACGAGGCCTGACGCCCGTTGCCGCCTGATACAGGCGGCCCACAAGACTTGTGGGTCGTCTCTGCGAGACGCCAAACGCGCGCGAAGTTTCAGGTCAGCGCCGCCCCCGGCACGCCGGGGCGGCCGAGGTCTCCGGGGATTCCGCGTCACCTGCGACCGGGGCTAGTCCGACATCAACACGGGGCTTCCAAAGGGCCGACACAGTCTGCTATGTTTTGCACCCTAACTCATCCAAAGGACCACCATGACGAATCCCTCCCCCACCATGAATCGCCGCGATGTCATCCGGGCCCTCGGGGCCAGCGCCGCCCTCGCCGTCGCGGGGCTGCCCGCCCGGGCCAAGGCCGAACCCTCGAAACTCAAGGGCCGCATCAAGCAGTGCCTGACCCGCGGCATGTTCAGCAAGATGCCCATCGACGAATTCTGCAAGACCATCAAGGAAATCGGCCTCCTCGGCGTGGATCTCGTCAAAGATCCCAAAGACTGGGCCGTCATCCGAGATCACGGTCTCATCGCCACGATGGTCCCCGGCGGCGGAGCCATCAAGAAGGGGATCAACGACAAATCGCTCCACCCCCAGTTCCTCCAGGATTTCAAGAACAACATCAAGGCGGCCGCCGAGTTTAAATGGCCCAACGTCATCGCGCTGGCGGGCGACCGCGAGGGCATCAGCGATGCTCAGAGCCTCGACAATTGCGTCGAGATCCTCAAGGAGGCTTCCAAGATCGCCGAGGACGCCGGCGTGACAATCTGCATGGAGTTGCTCAACAGCAAGGTCAACCACCCCGGCTACGTGTGCGACAAGACGGCCTGGGGCGTCGAACTCTGCAAGCGCGTGAATTCCCCCCGCTGCAAGCTCCTCTATGACATCTACCACATGCAGATCATGGAGGGCGACATCATCCGCACCATCACCGACAACATCCAATACATCGCGCACTTCCACACCGCCGGAAACCCCGGCCGGAAGGATCTCGACAACGAGCAAGAGCTCAACTACCCGCCCATCATGCAAACCATCGCCAAGCTGACGGAGGAGGGCAAGTTCAGCGGTTACGTCGCGCATGAGTTCAGCCCCAAGAAGGGCGTCGAATCCCTCAAGCAGGCCGTCCTCCTCTGCGACGTCTGAGCATTCTTCGTGGCATTTCGCGCGATCGGGCTCCCCGCCTATCCGGCGATGGGCGGGGGCTGCCCCGCTCGCAGAGGCGTCCACGCGCCGGACTATTCATGATGAAACCTCTGGGGGCGGGGCACGAGCCACGCCCGCGAACAGCGCCCGAACTTTCTGGCTAGCGTCGCTCGATCCGTATTGGCGCGAAGTCCATGATGGCGCCATTGACCGCGTAGCCGACGTGATCGATGGATTCCATCGGCCGCTGCAGCCTCGCCTCAACGACCTTGTTATTGGCGGTGTACTTGACCGTGCCCGCCTTCAGATCCACATCGACCGCAATCTCGACGCCCTTTTCTCCGGGGTCGCCGATGTCCGCCGTCGCGCCCTTTCCACCCTTGAGAGTGCCTTGGGTGAGCGTCGCCTTGCGCGTGGCATACCCCGCGCCGCATTTCACCAGATTGGCCTCGTCGGCGCCGTGCCCGAAGGCGATATGCCCGTTGCGCAGAAGCCCCTTGGCCTGCTCGACGGATTTCATCCGGGCGCGGAATATGACGGCGCCGGTGATCGGCTCGTCTAACTTCTTCAGCGCCAGGCCGGCGGTCTTGGGCTTTCCCTTCACGCGGTATCCGAGATCGGACGATTCGACGGTGCAGTCCGTCACGACCGAGAAATCGCCCGCCTTGGACTGCGGCAGCGGCTTGAGATAACTCGGGTCCTCGGGCTGGCTCCATGCGACGCGCAGCGGCTGGTCATCGGCAGGCGGCAACGGCGCCCCGCCACCGCCCGACATGCACAGGACGCGCCCGTCCGCGGCGCATAGATATAGCCGTCCGCCGGCCGCGGCCATCCCATCAAAGATCGGGATGGTGTTAAAGGCATACCGGGCCAGCACCTTGCCGTCCGACTTCGACATCGCCCAGAGTTGCCCGCCGTGCCTCCCCTCGAGCGCCTCCGCCTGGAGCACGAGCTTCTCCCGAATCGACGAATCATCCGGCTTGTGGAATGCCTCGCGCTCATCGACGTAATCGGGCGGCCCCGCGATGAAGAGCGTGTCTCCCGCCACCGTCATCGCCCTCGCCAGCATCCCCGGCTGGTCCATCACCCACTGGAATCTTGCGGCAGAGAGCTTCTCCAACGGAAAGAACGAGCGCAGGCGCCAATCCGACGAATCGGCGCTCTTCCTGGCGGATCTAGCGTTCATCTCCCGCTGGGCATCCTGCAGGCGAGCGATCGCCTCGCGCGTCACGACCTTGTCATTGGCAAACAGCTGGTACTCGAGCACGGAGGCGTTTGCCATGTATTCCATCTTGCGGCCGAAGCCGTACACCGCCCTGTCGTCGAAGCAGAGGATGTTGCCCGAGGGCACGAGCCGACCGGCCTTGTACCAGTCCCCATAGCCGCCACCCACGCGGCGGCCGTAGCTCCAGAAGGAGCGAAAGAAGTACGTGTCGTCCAGAAAGCCATTCTGGCAGAAGAGATGAAAGTCCTCCGGCTCCTGATCAGCCGTGTCCCTCACCTCCATCTCGAGCCGCTTTCCCTCAAAATCGATCTTCTGGGATCGCATCCAGAGATGTTTGCCGTCGCACGAGAGGATGTCGGAGTGGGCCACGGGCATGTTGTTGCCGGGCGTCTTTTTCAGATAGGCCTCGTGGATATCCTTGCCGCTCGCGGGATCCCTGTCGTCCATCACGACCTCGCCGAGGAGTTCGCCCGTCATCGCGTTGAGCCGGATGAACCGGATGCCGCCATCGAGGAACATGTTTCGGCCCGCCGTGGCATAGAGCGCGCCATCGCGCACCAGAACGCTGCCGTGCACGGGCCAGACGGATTCGATTTGCTCCCAGGCCATGATCCGCCGATCGATCGGGGCGCCGCGAAAACGCCATGCGAGCGCGCCGTCCGCTGCCCGCAGGGCGTAGACGTATCCGTCCGCCGACCCAAACAGCAGCATCCCGCAGTGATATGTCGGCGGAGAATCGATGCGCCCGCCAGCCACGAAACACCAGGCGCGTTTGCCAGTCGCGGCGTCCAACGCGTATAGGGTGTGCTCGTCGATCGAAACCACGAAGAGTTGGCCGCCCGCCACCGTCGGCGCGCTCAGTCGCCCGCCGACCCGTGCCTGCCAGCACTCGCGAAGCGCCGGGGACACCGGCGATCGCGTCGCACCGCTGCGCCCAATGTCATGGCGATACGTCGGCCAATCCTCTCCATCGTCGCCCCCCGCTTTCTGGCCCTCGACTTTCCGGTAGGCCGGCCCTTTCTCGAGGCGCGCCTCGCCGGAGAGCGTCGCGGGTTCTGCCTGCGCGACAGGACCTCTGCGGAGCGCGTTGAACCCGACGACCTTGGCCTCCATCTGGCACCCGCAGGCGTTCATCGGCGCATAGGTCATCCCGTTGCACGGCATCACGCCGTAGATGCATCCGCCCCGCGCCCAGTGGTTCGCGTCCCAGTGGTGCGTGTCAATGTCCACGTATTCCGTCCCGTTGCGGCCAGTGATCAAGTACTTGCCCGCCGCCTTCGAGGGATAACAGCGGTGGTGGAACCAGTGCAGGTCCACGTCGGACGGGAACTCGCTCTTCAATTCCCCGGTGCGCGGATCGTAGCCCGAGAAGACGCCCGGGGCCTCGGGCACCCCGATGTCCCCCGTCCAAGACAGGCCCCCGACGACGAACAGGTCACGGAGTGACGAGTGGCCGCTGGGCTTCTGCTTTTGCTCCCAGAGCTTCTTGCCGTCCGCGGCCGCCCAGCCCGAGACCTTGCCGTTGTTCGGGGCCAGGAGCACAACGTCCCCATAGATCAAGATGCGGGGGCCCGTGCTGGTATCGACCGGCAGTTTCTGCAGGGGCGCGTCGTCTTCCCACGCGACCTTGCCCGATGCTTGATTCAGGCAGACGAGCTTTGCGCCATCGTGGAATACAACGCGCCGGCCATCCGAGGCGAGCGAGCATGGCGCGACGGGGCGCTCCAGTTTCCAGAGGTTCCGGCCCGTGGCCACGTCCACCGCGAGCACGCGGCGGGTCTCGCCGTTCCAGCCCCAGCCGGTGTTCGCCCGGCGGGTGTTGTCCCAGACGTAGGTGTCCTCGCGTCGCCACTCAGGAAATCTCGAGGGCGAACTGTCGGCCACGAGGAGCGCGGTGCCGTCGGCCACCACGATCTCGCGCGTGAACTCGGTTCCCGCAAACGTGGCGACCGTCTCGCCCGTGGCGGCGTCGAGCGCGGCGACCGGGTCATCGAGCCCCAGGGTCACGAAGACATGATCGCCCACGGCCACGAGACGCCGCAGCAGGTGCGCGGGACCGCTCTTGAGCGGGTACTGGGTCGTGTTCCACGTGGCGATCTCGCGTTTCCAGAGGACCATCCCGTTGAACGCATCCCTCGCAATCAGTCGCCACTTCGGTGGCAACTGGATCGATGCGGTCGGGCCCTCATCAAGGATGTAGAACAACCTGCCCCCCGCGGAGACGAGCGACGTCATGCTCGCCATGTGGTCGTGGTGGCGCGCCCACCTCGGTCCCCCCACCCACTGGAGGCACTCGGGCGGCCCCACCCTCGTGTCGTCGGCCACGGGATTGCCGTCGGGCCCATGGAGGTAATGCGTCCACTCGTCGATGCCCTTGGGCCACGGCTTCGCAAGCCTGCGCCACCCGTTCCCCTCGCGCACCAGCGCCACGCCCCTTGGCTCCAAAACGCGCATCAGTTCCTCGTCGTCGGCCTGCCCCCTATCCTCGACCACGAGCAGGCTCACAAAATCGTCCTCGTATGGCAGGCGCTTTCCGTCCCATCGATCCACGCTCACCGGGCCATATCCGCCGGCGGCCCGCAACTTCTCGCGCGCCGCGCGCACCTTCGCCCCGTCGGTGTCGAGGCCTTGCACCAGAAAACCATCGCCCGCGCGCAGCGCGGCCGTACGCTCGCCCGAACCGCACCCCAGATCCACGATCACCCCGCCCCGGATGCCGGATTGCTTGATGATGTCGGCGGCGCCCCCCGCCGGATCGCCGGGCGCCGGCGAAATCCAGAACGACATCGCCAGCAACGCGAAGCGTGCGACGACTGAAACGAACACCGGTCTCCGAGGATTGTCATTCATAACGTCTATCCTGTCGCTCCCCGCACCCGGACCCGTGGATGCGGCGCATTCTCGGGGATGGCTCGGTCCGCTTCAATGCGATATGGGCCGATCGCCCAAAATCGGATAAATCGCTACACCAACTGGCCGGATTGCCAGATCACCGCGGGTCAACAGTCAGGCCGGGAATCGGCCCATAGCCCACGAATCGTGCGGTCCCGCTTCCCGACCGCGGTTCGAGGAAATCAAAGACGCCGACGCCAAAACAGGAAGTCCCCTGGTAGACGCGAGAGCCCTGCCACACCCACCTGTAGATGGCATCGGACTGGCGCGGCACGTCCGCCACGCCCGCCTCTCGCAGAAGGCAGAAGATCGTGCCCGAGCAATCCATCGCACCCGCGGCCGGATCGGCCGAACCATACTGATACCCAAGCCGTTTCTTCGACAACTCGGACGCCCGCTCGATCACCGCGCGAACTCGCGTCGGCATCTTGTCGATTCCCTCCAGATCCGACGGGGCGAATTCGCCCGGCAGCGGCTGCGCGGGTGCGGGTGGCGGATTGGGAACCTCTGGCACCTGCGCCCGCTCTTGCGCCATCAGCGACGCGCATTCGGCCAACCACAGGACGCTAAAGAAAGCGACATCTCGCATCGGGAGGATCACGTTCCTTAAAACTAGGTGCTTTCGACGGATTCGCCACTCGCTCGACACGCGGGCTTCTCACGGCAAAACTGGCGATAAGATGCGTTCCGTTCTTGCGATTCTCGCATGCGCGCTGGCGTCGCGCGCCTGCGCCGGTGCCCCAGACCCAGCGTGGCTCCGCCCCTCTGACGCCAGTGGTGAGCCGCGCTGGGGCTTGAGCAACGGAATCGCCTTCGCCATTCACCCCGCACCCGTCGGCCGCCCGGAAGGTCCGGCGGGCGCGGCACGCGGGACCGGCGGCCCACGTGGGCTGATCCGAGTCGGCTACCCCATCCTGGCCGGCGGCGCGCACGCGCTCGTTAATTTCATCGCCATTGAACCCGTGGTCGGCGGGAGGCGCGCCTTCAGCGAATTGGAGAAGAGTGACTCCGATGGTCAGCCGGGGAAGATCATCGAGGCCATCGGGCCGGCGACGATCGGGCGAGAGGCCGCCGGCGTCCAGCGCCTCGTCGTCCCGCTCCGTGTCGAGTCCTTCCGCAACGGCGCCCGGGTGTGTTTGAACGTCTCGATGCGCAGCGACCATCCCGACGAACTGCGCATCGCGGCAGATGCGGACCACGGCAGCGCACCCATCGAGCAATGCATCCTCACCGCCACCATGGGGAACCTGGCACGCGCCCGACGGCTCTGGCTATCGGACGGATTCGTGGAATGCCAAACGCTCTACCCCGGCCACACCGGAGACACGTTCGCCCCGCACACCGTTTTCCCTATCGGCCAACTGCTGCGCGAGCAAGACGGCAGCGCCCTCGTCGCAATCACGACCGACGAGGCCGATCCCGCATCGATCTTCCCGTTCCCCGGCACCCGGCGCTGGCACTATCCCGGCCCGCCAGTTACCCAGTACTGGCGCAAAGAGCAGGGGTGCTTCCGCGACGACCTCGCCGCCGTCGTGAATGCCCGGGCCACCTACTGGGCAACGCAACAGCCCATTCCGGGCGGCCCCGCATTCGAGAATTTCGAATTCACCGAGAAATTCCGGGGCGGCAGCCCCCTCATCTTCGGCATCACGCGCCGTACCCCCCAGGAACTCGGATACCCGAATCGGCCTATCAGGAACTGACTCGGAGATTCAGGTACCGAATCGTAGGAGCCTGCTTGCAGGCGATTTCATGTGCAAATCGCGCGCAAGCGCGCTCCTGCGTCTCATTTTCATCCCCGGTGGCGCTCGCAATCGCCCGGCTCACGACCCGCGCCTGAAATACGCCTTCGTGTTCTCGTGGACCGCCGGATGCGACAGCAGTTCCGGAATCGTCATCCACTCGAGATGTTCGTGCTGGTCGTCGGGCTGCACCGGCGGCGGATCCGGCACCACCATCCTGTAGGCCAGCACGACGTAGTGCGTCGTCACCCCGGGCTCGTGGGCAAAGTTGGCATCGTAGAAATGCTCGTATGCCCCCAGCAGTTCCGCCTCGCCCCTGTGCCGCCTCCATCCCACCTCGCGAAAGAGCACCCTGGCGAAGGCATCATCGAGCCGCTCGTCCTTGAGCACGCGGCCCCCCGGCACAAACCAGCAGCCCTTGGCCGGCTCGTTGGCGCGCATCCCGACCAGCGCGCGGCCCGCGCCGTCCTCGATCACCAGATCGATCGATATCAGAGGCGTGTTCCGGACAATCTCGACCTGCCGCTGCCTGGGATTCATCTCGTGATTCGTCGCACCCGCCGCCCCGCGCGTCAAGGGCGGCGTTGCGTTTTTCGTGGCCCCGTGCACGAGTCATCGTCAGCCAAGCCGCCGCAGCCAATCGCCGCGCGCCATCGTCCACGGCTCTCGGCTCTGCTGGGGTCAGCACTTCAGCGCCGCCAGCACTCCGCGCGCGTAGCCGACCGACTCCGACAGGCCCGGCCACGGGTCCATCTCGTCTTTCTCGTATTCGAACGAGCACACGCCATCAAATTTCATCTTCAGCAGCGCCCGGAACAGCGCCGGGATGTCGATGATCCCGCGCCCCATCTCCAGCGTCTTGCCCTCCTTCGCGGCGGCCGTGACATCCTTGATGTGCACGTCAAATAGACGATCCGCGCACGCCTCCGCCGTCTTGGCGGGGTCCTCGCCCGCGCGCACCGTGTGCCCGATGTCCATGCACAACCCAAGCCGCCGGTCCATCCCCTTGATCTTCTCATAGGCGGACTGCGGCGTCGGAAACTGCTTGTCCTCGGGCCCGTGATTGTGAATCGCCACCCTGATGCCGTGCGCCTTGACCGCCTCCTCCACCTTCCCGAGCATCTCGGGCGTCGGGGCCCCCACGATCAGCCGCAGACCCGCCGCCTTCGCGTACGCGAACGCCTGGTCCACTTCCTCCGGCTTCTTCATCGTGATCACCCCTCCCGCGTACAGGTCGAGCCCGGCCTCCCGCACCTTCGCCGCCGATCTCGCCGTCTCCTCCGCCGACGCCTCCAGCGGCAGATGGAATGACTTCAGACACAGATAGGGCAGCCCCAGCCGCTTCGTCCACTCCACCGTCTTGTCCAAATCGAACTTCCGCGTCGTGTACGACGCCAAACCCAGCTTCAACGGACACGCCCCCACGCCGCCCCCCGCGCCAAAGGCCCCGCGCGGCAGCACGGCCCCAACCGCCCCCCCCATCGCCATCCCGAAAAATCCCCGCCTCGTGAAATCAACCGCATCGCCCATCGCCTGCCTCCAGATGAATTTGGTTAAGTTACTGAACAATTTGGCGGGCCTTCCCGCGTGCGTCAAGGGCGGGGCCACGCCCCGAAGCGCACACCTGGGGAACGGGGAATGCTTTGACACATGGGGAGTGTCTGCTATCAGTTCCGCTCTCAGATGAAGGCCGTATTACTGATGCTGGCGTTCAGCGTGGTGGCCGCGGGCGTGCGGTGCCATGCCGATCGCTGTCATGGTGACGACGGCCATGACGGGAAGGCGGCCCAGGCGAGCCAGCATGCGGCGCACCACTGTTGCGATTGCGTTGGCTGCCAGGCGAGCGCGGCGGTGGAAATCAGTGGCGATATCGCCGCGGCACCCCGCCTCACGGCCCTGAGATACATCGCGGCGATCAGCCCGATGAATCCCCTTCCCGCGCATTCGGACGGCCCCTTTCACCCCCCCCGCGCCTGAGCTGAGCGTCCCCTGTACGTCGGCGGCGGCACGGATCTGCATCCGAGCGCCGCCGAGGCATCAATCAACGCAAACAGGCGAAGTATATTCGGGGAGGAATTCTCCCCGGGGAGCAACCGAATGATCTTGAGACTATGGGTGGCCGCGGCGATCGCGCAGGGCGCGCCACCGGGGACCGGGCGACCTGATCCAGGAGACGGTTTCGGCGAAAGGTGAGAGCCCGATCCGCGAGATTCGTGTCATGGGCATCCCGCGACCACACGCCATGTGCCAAGTGTCGAACCGGACGCGCGGCACCTGCGCCCCATAACGAGGAACATTATATGCACAACTTTAGTTTACTTTTTCGACGGGCTGCGATGATCGCTTCGGCCCTGCTCTGCCTCGGGCCGCAATCGGGCTTCGGGGACGCCGATGGATCGGGTGCGGTGGGCCCGACGGGGACAACGGTCCTTACAGTCCAAGAGGCAATCCGCCTCGCGCTCCTGCATCATCCCGATTTTCGGGCGGGCGCGTGGCGCGTCGAGGCGGCCGAAGGGCGCGCGAAGCAGTTGCGCCTCTGGCCTAATCCCGAGCTGCAATTCAGCGCGGAAGAGATGCCCACCGATGGCGGCGGACTGAGCGGATCCCTCAATCAGGCGGGCATCGCCCAGACCGTGCCCTTCCCCGGCAAGAGCATGCTGGATGGCCGGATTGGGCGGTTGGCCGTTCGCGAATCCGAGGCGGACCTCGGCGCGCTGCGGATCGAGTTAGAGAAGGGCGTCAAGATCGCATTCGCGCGGCTCCTGGCGGCGGAGGGGCTCGTTGCGGTTGCCCGCGAACTGGTGGGCGTGGCCCAGAAGGAGGCGACCGTGGCGCGGGAGCGGGCAAATGCCGGAGGCGTTCCCGCGCAGGAGCAGTTGCGGGCCGAGATAGCGTGGGAGCAAGCAAAGACGCAACTGACAGGATTCGAGGGGGAACTGGAGGTGGCGCGGCGCGGTCTGGCCGGGGCGATCGGCCGACCCGATCTCGCCAGCGCGAGCATTCGCGGTTCGCTCCGGGAGTCCGCGGATTTCTCCATGTTCGACCGCGGTCGCGGGGCTGCGTCCGCATCGCACCCGACCCTTCAGGCGGCAGAGACCGCGCGTGATCGGGCCCAGGCAGAACTGCGGCGCGCACAGATCGACCCGATGCCCGATGTCACGCTGGGGATCTCGGGCGGAAGGGACGAGGCGGCGAACGCGGGCATCATGGGCTTCCGCGTGTCGTTGCCCCTGCCGCTCATCGATCGCTCCCAAGCCAAGACGCGCGAGGCCCGCGCCGAGGCCGCCATCGCGGAAAACGCGGTGGAGGCCGCCCGCCAGCGGTTGGCGCGCGAATGGGCCGAGGCCGAATCGCGACTGAGATCCGCGGATGCCCAGGCGAACGCCTATCGCACGAAGATCCTGCCAAAGGCCCTCGAGGCGCTGCAGCTCGTCCAAACGGGCTTCGAGCAGGGCAAGTTCCCGTTCATCGATCTATTGGATACGCAGCGCACCGTCGCCGAAACCCGATTGGCCTACCAACAGAAGTTGCTGGAACTGGGCATCGCCCAGGCAGAGCTCGAGGCCCTGCTTCAGCCATGGGCCAATCAGACAACCCCACGTTAGGAAAACGACCATGAATCCACGACGAATCCCGAAACTCATCACGGCCATGGCCACGATGGCCATGCTCGCCGCTGGCTGCGAAAGGCCGAACGGCGGAGCAGAGCATAACGGACACGATCACGAGGGCCACGCGCACGGAGAAGAAAAGGGCCACCTCACCACTAAAGACGGCGTGGCGATGTGCGGCGAACACGGTGTTCCCGAAGCCGAATGCGCCATCTGCAAGCCGGACCTGGCGGCCCAGCTCAAGCCCGGCCAGAGCATGAAAGTGCGCCTTCCCTCGACAAACTCCACGACCATCGTCGGTGTCCAGACGGCCCCCCCGGAGACCGGGGCGATGGCCGATGGCATCGAGTGCGTGGCCGAGGTGAGCTTCAATCAGAACCAGCTCGCCCAAATCGCCGCGCCGGTGGGCGGCATCGTGCAGTCCGTCGATGCGGACCTCGGCGCCAGGATCGCGGAAAACCAGACCGTCGCCAAGATCTGGTCCGCCTCCATCGCCGAAACGGTCGCCAGGGCCGTCCTGTCCCACCAGACCCTGGACCGGGAACGGAAACTGCGCGCCGGTCGCGTCACCTCCCAGGCCGCCCTCGACGAGGCGGAGGCCACGCACCAGGCGGCATGCCAGCAACTGCGCACCTTCGGCTTCACGGAGCAACAGATCGATCACGTCGCCCAGAACCCGCAAGAACAGGTCCTGCTCGAGGTGCGCGCCCCGTTCGCCGGAGAGATCGTGGAACGCTCCGCGGTTCGCGGCGCGCTGGTGGACGCCGGCAAGCCCCTGTTCACGCTGGTGGATCACTCGACGGTCTGGGCCATGCTCCAGATCCCAGAGGCGGCGCTCGCGCGCGTTAGAACCGGCAACGCGGTGGAGTTGCGCGTCGATTCGCTCCCCGGCCGCGTGTTCACGGGCAGGCTGACGTGGATCGGGCCCGGCCTCGATGAGCACACGCGCATGGCCCGCGCCCGCGCCGAATTCACCAACCCGGACGGCCTGCTCAAAGACAAGATGTTTGCCATGGCGCGCATCCTGACGCGCCAGGCGGACGGCGCGATTCTCGTGCCGCCCTCGGCCATCCAGCACGTCGCGGGCAAACCGTTCGTGTTCGTGAAGCTAGGCCAAGACCTGTTCGACGCCCGAGCGGTTCGGCTGGGGGCCAGATTCGACGGGCGCCTGGAGGTCGTCGCCGGCCTGGGCGCGCAGGAACAAGTGGTGGTGAGCCATGCCTTCGCCATCAAGTCGGCCATGCTGATGTCCCGCCTCGGTGCCGGTTGCGCGGACGACTGAGCCAGCCCGCCACACGGAGAGATCCCCATGTTGAACTGGATCATCAACACCTCCCTCAAGAATCGCCTGCTCGTCTGCGTCTTGGCGTTTGTGCTGGCCATCGTTGGGGGCCACACGCTGAGCATCCTCCCGATCGATGCGTTCCCGGACACCACGCCGGTGCAGGTGCAGATCAACACGACGGCCGCATCGTTGAACCCGCAGGAAACCGAGGCCCAGATCACCGTGCCCGTGGAATTGGCCATCAGCGGTCTGCCGGGCCTGCAGAATGTCCGGTCCATTTCCAAATTCGGCCTCTCGCAGGTCGTCGCCACGTTCGACGACAGCATCGACATCTTCAAGGCGCGGCAGTTGATCATGGAACGGCTCCAGACGGTCGAAATGCCGGAGGGTCTGGAGCGCCCGCAACTCGGCCCCATCGCAACCGGGTTGGGCGAGGTCTTTCATTACGTGGTGCGTTCCACGGACGCGCGCCGCACGCCAACGGAATTGCGCATCCTGCAGGATTGGGTGGTGAAACCGGAACTGCGCAAGGTGCCCGGCGTCGCCGAGGTCAACACCTGGGGGGGGTTCGAGAAGCAGTACCACGTGGTCCCCGAAACCGACCGGCTCATCAAATACCGGCTCACGTTCGAGGATCTGATCGATGCGCTGCAGGCCAACAACCAGAACGTGGGCGGCGGCCAGATCGTGCGCGGCGGCGAATCGCTCCTGGTCCACGGCGTCGGACTGACGACCAATGTGCAGGAGATCGCCGGCATCGTCATCAAGGCACAGGAGGGAACGCCGGTGCGCGTGCGCGACGTCGCGACGGTCAAGGAGGACCACGAGATCCGCCGCGGCGCGGTGACGGCCGACGGTCGCGGCGAGGCCGTCCTCGGCCTGGGATTCATGCTCATGGGTGAAAACAGCGCGATCGTCACGCGCGCGCTCAAGAAGAAGCTCCACGAGGTGCAGGAGTTCCTGCCGGAGGACGTGAGGCTGGAGGTCCTCTATGACCGGACGGAACTCGTGGACAACGTCATCCGCACCGTGGAGCACAACCTGCTCGCCGGCGCGCTCCTGGTCATCGCCATCCTGTTCGCCTTCCTGGGCAACCTGCGGGCGGGCCTCATCGTCGCCGCAGCGATTCCCCTCTCGATGCTCTTCGCGGCCAACTTCATGCTGCAGGCCGGCATCGCCGCCAGCCTCCTGAGCCTCGGCGCCATCGATTTCGGTCTCATCGTGGACGGCGCGGTCGTGATGGTGGAGAACGCGATGCGTCGGCTGGCCGACCGGCAGCACGAACTTGGGCGCGCGCTCACGAACGAGGAGCGCGACGAGACGTTCAAGAGCGCGTCGCTGGAGGTGGCAAGGCCGGTCGCCTTTGGCGTCGGCATCATCCTCATCGTGTTCCTCCCCATACTGACCCTGGAAGGGATCGAGGGAAAATTCTTCAAACCGATGGCCCTGACCCTGATCTTCGCGCTCCTCGGTTCGCTCATCCTCGCGCTGACCCTGACGCCCGTGCTGACAAAGTTCTTCCTGCCAAGGAACGTGCGAGAAAAAGATCCCTGGCTGGTGCGGCTCGCGCACAAGGCCTATGCACCGGCGCTGGGCCTGGCACTCCGGTTTCGCAAATTGACGCTGGCGGGCGCCGCGCTGCTCTTCGCCATCGCGATTCTCGTGGCCACCCACATGGGCGGAGAATTCCTGCCACGCCTCGGCGAGGGCGCCATCGTGGGGACGACGGTCCGGCTGGCCGGCATCTCGGTGGACGAGGCGGTGGCGCAAAACGACCGGATCGAGCGGGCCCTGATGGCAGAGTTCCCCGACGAGATCCAGCACATCTGGACGCGGCTCGGCACCGCGGAGGTGGCCACGGACCCGATGGGCGTGGAACTGGCCGATTTCTTTCTCGCCCTCAAACCGCGCGGGCAGTGGAAGAAGGCGCGCACCCAGGCGGAACTGACCGAAAGGATGCGGGACCTGCTGGCCCAGGTGCCCGGCCTCAAACCCGCATTCAGCCAACCCATCGAGATGCGCATGAACGAACTCATCGCCGGCATCCGCGGCGATATCGGCATCAAGGTCTATGGCGACGATCTCGAGGAACTGCACCGGCTGGGCGGCGAGGTGCAGGCCGCGCTCGAGCAGGTCCGGGGGGCCAGCGAGGTCTCGGTCGAGCAGTTGACCGGCCAGAGCTTTCTTCAGGTGAGGGTGAACCCGGAGGCCATGGCTCGCTATGGCGTGCCAACCCGCAACGTGCTGAACGTCGTGGAGGCCGTCGGCTCGCGCCGCGTCGGCGACGTGCGCGAGGGCCAGCGCCGATTCCCCCTCGTGGTCCGGTTGCCCGACCGGCTGCGCACCGACCCCGACGCGCTGGCCGCGACGCTGATCCCGACCGCGGCCGGCCCCGTGTTGCCCCTCAGTCAGGTGGCGGACATCAGCGAGATCGAGGGCCCGGCCACCATCAACCGAGAATGGGGCAAGCGACGAATCACCGTCCAGTGCAACGTCCGGGGGCGCGACGTCGCGAGCTTCGTGGCCGAGGCAAAGGCCAAGATCGCGTCACAGATCAAGCGGCCCGACGGTTACACCATCGAGTGGGGCGGGCAATTCGAGAACATGGAGCGGGCCAACAGGAAACTGATGTTCGTGGTCCCGATGGCGCTGGCGCTGATATTCATACTCCTGTTCTTCAGCCTGAAAACCATTCGCGACGTGTTCATCGTGGCGTCGGGCATCCCCCTTGGCCTGGTCGGCGGCGTATTCGCACTGTGGCTGCGCGGCCTGCCTTTCACCGTCAGCTCGGCCATCGGATTCATCGCCCTGAGCGGCGTGGCCATCCTCAACGGTCTGGTGCTGGTGACATTCATCAAACAGCGAATCGAGGCCGGTGACCCCCTTGAAAAAGCGGTCCGCGAAGGATGCCTCGCGCGGTTGCGCCCGGTGCTGATGACTGCGCTCGTGGCCGCCGTGGGCTTCATCCCGATGGCGGTCAACGTCGGCGTCGGCGGCGAGGTCCAGCGCCCGCTCGCCACGGTGGTCATCGGCGGCATCTTCACCAATACGCTGCTGACGCTCCTGGTCTTGCCGGCGCTCTACACCGCGTTCCGACGGACGCGGGCGAAGTCTCAGGTCAATCTGTCGGACTGAGCAGCCCGGCGAAACCCCCTAATGGCGTGTGCGGCCCGATTCCGCCGAGAGGGCCCGCGGCCTGAGACTGTCTCAAAACTCAAACGCCCAACACGGAACATCCAACAATCAATGCCCATCTGATGGTAGAGGGGACGTCCAATGGTGTGCGGCGCGCGACAATGCACGGCATCTCACAGAGATGCCCTACAAAATTTGTAGGCCGCCTGTGCCAGGCGGCTCGGCTCAGAGGTTTTGAGACACGCTCGCCTCGCGGCCCGCGCATGACAGGGCCCTTTCGCTACCCGGGGGCATAGGGGGTCAACTCTTCCCTTCCCCTCTACCTCTTCAACGTCAACGCCACTCGGCGGACATCCATGACAGAAGCCCCGGGAATTTCGAGCGCGCGCAGGGCGAGCGGGCCTGCGCCCTTTTCTAGGCGGATGGTGCCGAGCGCCAAGGTGCGGAAGTCCTTCATCTGGGACTCGCCGTGCCCGCGCGGAATCGTGTCCTGATTTGTGAGGAGAGGCGGATCCCAGCCAGGCATCACGCGGCCCGTGAGGCGGCTGCCGTTGAAGCTCAGTTCGACGAGCGAGCCCGCATCCGACAGGGGGCACGTGTAGTCAACGGTCACGTCGTACTCGCCCCCCGTCCGCACGTCGATCTCCCAGACCATCTCGCCCGTCTTATCGACCCAGTTAACGAAGTACGAGCAATTCGGCGCCCTGCCGCTGCGCGTAACGCAGCCGCGCGGCTCGCCGTCGCGAGCGGGCAGCATGGTGACCGGAAACTCTGGATAACCGACGCCGAGCTTTCGGGGATCCACTCGGCCGCCCTTCTCGAGTTTGATTTCCTCATCGGGCCCGTACATCTCCTGGCGCCACGCCGCCGCGGCCCGCGCCAACCGCGCCGCGACATCGGGTCGGTCGGCTGCAATATTGTGTGCTTGTCCCGAATCGGTCGACATGTCGAAGAGCGCGCCCGCCGCGTCGAGCCGGTACTGCTGCGTGCGGGCGCTCACCTTGCCGCCCCATGCCGCGTAAAGCGCGCGCTCCGGCCACCCGGCCTTTCGGCCGAGCAGCAGCGGCATGAGGTCTCGGCCATCGAGCGGTTTGTCTCCGACGGGTTCCACGCCCGCCAGCGCGGTGAGCGTGGGCAGGAGGTCGATGGCGCCGGCGATCTCGGAGACGGTCTTGCCCTTGGGCAGCGACGCAGGCCAGCGCAGGAAGCAGACAGAGCGGACGCTGCCCTCGTCGGTGCCGCCCTTGACGCCTTTCATTCCGCCGGTCCAGCGCGCCCCGTTCGGGCCGTTGTCGGAGAAGTAGAGCACGATCGTATTGTCCGCGAGTTTAAGGTCGTCCAGTTTTTTGAGGATCCGTCCGACGTTCCAGTCCTGATTCTCGAGCATCGCCAGCGCGCAGCGCGTCTGGTCCAGAATCTCGCGCTCGGGCTGTGTGGCGTGCTGCTCGAGCGGCTTGTCCTTGAAGCGCTGCCAGTACTCCTGCGGCACGGCCCACGGGGAGTGCGGCGTTGTGAAGGGCACATAGCAGAAGAAGGGCCTGTCGCGGTTGCGCTCGATAAAATTTATCGCCTCGTCCGTGCAGACATCGACGATGTAGCCCTTGGCGCGCTCCATCTTGCCGTTGCGCTCCAGCGGCGGGTCGAAGTATTCGCCCCAGTGTCCGGCCGTGTACCCGTAATACTCATCGAAGCCGCGCGCGCAGGGGTGGTAGGGCCATTGGCTGCCGTTGTGCCACTTTCCAAAGGCGCCGGTCGCATAACCCGCGGCACGAAACGCGTCCGCGATCGTGTGCTCGTCGGCGTTCAACCGCTCATGTCCGGTGGAGACGCCAAGCACGCCCGTGCGCAGGTAGCAGCGACCCGTGAGGAACTCGGCGCGCGTCGGCGCGCAGAGCGGGCAGACGAAGAAGCGGTCGAACGACACGCCGTCCCGGGCGAGCGAGTCGATCTGCGGCGTTCGCACCATGCGGTTGCCGCTGGCGCTGTAGTCCCCCCATCCCGCGTCGTCCGCGAGCATGACCACGACGTCCGGTCTGGAAGCGGCGCAGGCCGAAGCAAAAGCGAAGACCAAACAGGCGAGAACCGCGGGCCTCAAAACCAATTTCATGGCGTTATCCTACGAGCTGACCCCCTTCTTTTCAACCGATGCTTGAAACGCGGACGCCATCCGGGTTCGCCCGGTGGCGGGAGATTGGGCGCGGAACGGATGCGCCAAGGCGCCAGCGCGGACGGATCAGAAAGTCGCCGTAAAGCTCGATGCGTTCGGGTAGCGATTTTCAAGTTTCAAGAGTTGACCCCCTCACGTACAGGTCGGTGTGATACCGCACCGGCATATTCCGCTCGCGATAGAATTTCTCCACACATCGCCTGCAGATGCAGGCCCGGTGTTTTGCTTCGTCTGGGACGATGTCCAACAACTCCTGCGGGAAGACGACCGCGGCGCACCAGCACGGTCCCTTGCGGGGAACCGGCCCGACGTGCACGCACTGGTTCGGCCCACCGCACAACGGGCAAATCCCCGGATCGATCATGGGGCGATGATGCCGACGACAGGCGGGGAATGACAACCCGTCAGAACCAAACGAGACAACGCACTAATCGAGACCGAGTGCCCGCAGTGTTTCGCGATCGATGGCTCCGGTCACCAGCAACCCTCGACGGCTCTGATAGGCGGCCAGGGCGTCCCGGGTCCGCGGGCCAAAGATCCCGTCGACCTGTCCGCCGTAGAAGCCCCTGCGCCGCAGCTCCAGCTGCACGTCGCGCACCATCTCCCATTGCGAGTCGCCGCGATCAACGGTCACCACGCGGGTCGGCCGTTCCACCACCACGACCCCAGGCGTCCCATAGAAATAGGGCGAAGCGTGATAGTACCGGGGACCATAGTAACAGTGACCATGGCGGTGCCCGTAGTAGTGGCCGCCGCCAAAACCAACGCCGATGGAAAAACTATCGGCCCACACACCGGCGGACGATCCGAGCAACCCGGCGACACCTATTGCCCCGGCCTTAATCCATCCCAATGCCTTCATCGTGATCTCCTTTCATCTCCAGCGGTCAATCAGACGCGCCTGGATCTGCAACGATTCAATCTCTTGGCAGGAATATAGCACGGGCGCTCAGAATGCCACACGGTATGGCCGCGTGGTCCGGATAACTCTTTTCACCGCAGCCGGAACAATGTTCTGCGCCGATCACGGCTGTTTCTTCAGCACGAGAAGAAACTGGGATCCCTTCGTGTCGAACTTGGTCGGCCGGTCCTTCCCGGGCGTGGCGACGCACCAGCGCAACGTGTCGTCCTTAATCTCATAGATGCCCGTGTAGACGGACCCCTTGTCGCGCCCCTTCAAGGCCGTGGCGTCCAAATGCCATGGCGTCTGGCTCTTGTCGATGACGAACGTGCCCTCGCCAAGATCGCGGGTCTCATTCTGGACGCCGGTGATCTTGGTATCGGTGATGGTCAGCTTATGTCCCTTGGCACCGCCATCGACGTGCCCGACCCAGGTGCCCACCAGTTGCTGGCGCGCATCGTCCGCCGAAAACGATAATGACGCGATGGAAGTGAGGATCGTGATTGCGATATATCGCATGTTGCCCTCCTTGCGGATGAATTCCGGAGACCATGCTATCATCCGAAATGCCCGGGCGCATGAAAAATTTCATCCGCTCCGACGGCCCGCCTTATCCCTACTTGACCTTCCGGCCGGTGGGCTCCCAGGCGGGGGCGACCTGTTCGGCATTCCACTGTTCCCATCGGACCTTGAGCTCGCGGAGCCTGTCGGTTTGCTGCGAGGCGAGATCGCGGGTCTCGGCAATGTCACCGGCGAGGTCGTAGAGTTCCCAGGCACCTCCCCTCTGGCGGACGATCTTCCAGTTTCCGTGCCGCATCGCGGCCTGACCCCCGACGCGCCAGAAGTGTGTTTCGCGGATCGGCGTGCCGTCAGGTGCTGTGAGGCGGGGCATGAGATCGACTCCGTCGAGTTTCGCATCGGTCCTGCCACCGGCGGCGGCGAGCGCTGTGGGAAACAGGTCCAGCGATCCGGCGGCGCGGCTCTCGACGCGGCCGGCCGGCAATCGGCCCTTCCACTGGAGGATCAAGGGCACGCGGACGCCGCCCTCGTAGAACTGCCCCTTCCCGCCGCGGAGAGGCAGGTTGCTCGATGTCAGTTCGCTCGTCGGCCCGCCGTTGTCGCTCAAAAATACGATCAGCGTGCGCTCCTCGATCTCGCACGCGCGCAGCTTTTCAATCACGCGGCCTATGCCGTCGTCGAGCAGCGTCAGCATCGCCGCAAAGATGCGCCGGTGGATGTCGGCGATCCCGGCAAAGCGCTGGAGATATCGGTCCGGAGCCTGCATGGGGCTGTGAACCGCATTGTAGGCGAGATAGAGAAAAAATGGCTGGGCCCGGTGGCGCTCGATGAAGCCCTTTGCCTCGCGCGTGAATGCCTCGGTGAGATTCGCGCGCTCATCGATCGGCTGGCCGCTGCGGAGCAACGGGTTGTCGGCGTCGTAGTCATCCTCATTGCGGCCGAGGTGCGTGGACCACACGACCCGGCCATCGGGCGACGTCCAGCGGCCCTGGGTGCCATCCGGGAGCGTCTTGCGGCGAAGCCAGGTGACGTGCTCGGCCCACGGGAGCGGGACATAATAATGGCCCTCGTGGAGGAAGCCGAAGAATTCGTCGAAGCCTCGCCGCTGGGGATGGAAAGGCGCCGTTCCTCCGAGGTGCCATTTGCCGACGAGCGCGGTGGCGTAGCCGGCCTCGCGAAGCGCGTCGGCCAATGTGCGCTCGGTCAGTGGCAGCCCGATGCCGGGCTCGGCGTTCTTGGGCCCGAGTGGGTTGAACTCGAATCCGAAGCGCGTGCCATAGCGCCCGGTGAGCAGCGACGACCGCGACGCGGCGCAAAATGGCGCCGTCACATAAGCGTCAGTGAACCGGACGCCATTCCGCGCGAGCGAATCGATGTGCGGCGTCGGGATGTCACCACCATAGCAGGCAGGTTCGCCGTAGCCCAAGTCATCGGCGAGGATGATGATGATGTTCGGCCTGGTCGGGCCGGCGTCCGCCGCGCGCAGTGGCAACGCGACAAGGCCAAGAACGAGGGCAAGGGCGTGTTTCATCGGTGTGCGTCCGTGGTCGAACGACTCAAGCTAGGATCAGCATTCCGGGGTTGGGACAGACATGGCTCACGCGCCCAGTCCATATCCCGCCCTTGGCTCCCGTCGGAGCAGCGCCGCGGCCTCGACGTCATCCACGATGGCGCCCTTGCCCAAATCCCAGCGGACGGGTCGCCCCACAAGCATCGCGATATGCGCCAGCAGACAAAGCGTGTTGCTTCGATGGTGGGACCAGACATCGGAAACCGGCTCCCCGCGATCGCGCATGCAGGCGACGAAGTTATCCATGTGCGCGGTGGGCACGATGTCGCCGAGCACCTTTTCCGCCTGGGCCCAGCGCGGCACCTTGCCTTTGTACAACCGCATCATCGCCTCGCGAACTGCCTCCTTCCCTCTGGCATCGGCCTCCGCCCTATCAAGGGCCGATCCCTGGATCCCGTGCTCCTTGCCCTCGCGGCTGACCCACACCGACCCGCTCTCGCCAGACAACTCGAGCCCATTGGCCGGTTTCCCCGCCTGGCCCGGGCGCTCGCGGCCATCGATCCGCAATTCGTGCCCGCCCGGGAAGCGCAGCACCGCCTCGTAATCCGTCACCGTGCTGAACGCATTGGGCAATGACTCGAACGGCCGACGTCCCAGCAGGGCATCGAGCGACGCCTCTCGCCCGTGCGGGAATGTGCCGGCGCCCGCCACCTCGACGACGCCCTCGGCGGGAGGGTCGATGGCCCACACCGCGATGTCCACATGGTGAACGCCCCAATCGGTCAGCGGCCCACAACCCGTCTCGAGCCACATCCGCCAGGTCCCGTGGCATCGCTGCGGACAATACCCTGATTTCGGCGAAGGCCCGAGCCACCGCTCCCAATCCAGCCCCTCCGGCACGGCCACGAACGGAAACGGTGGCCCCGCCTTCCCATAGCGGGGCGGGAGCTTCACCGTCGCGGTGACCTTCGGGCCGAACTTCCCAAGCCGCGCCAGGGCCACGGCCTTCAAAAAAATCCCATCGTACTCGCTGCGCTGCTGCGTGCCCACCTGCACGACACGGCCGCTCTCCCTGACGGCGCGGCACACCGCCTCGCCCTCGGCCACGGTCAGGGTCATCGGTTTCTCGACGTACACATCCTTGCCCGCCCGGACCACATCCACGATCATCTTGGCGTGCCAGTGGTCGGGCGTCCCGATCGTGACCGCATCGATGTCATCGCGCGCGATCGCCTCGCGATAATCCCGATAGACCCTTGGCCGCTCGGGCTGAACCTTGTCGAGGTGGCCGAAGAATCGCTCCACGCACGCGCTGTCCACATCGCAGCAGGCGACCACTCTTCCGAGCGCACGACTCCCAACCGAGATCGCACCGCCCCGATTCCGCACGCCTATGGCAAGGAAATTGATCCGGTCATTGGCCTGGGACGCGGCTCGCGCCCGACTCGCCCAGCCCACGAGACCCGCCACACCCGAAGCCCCGACAATCCTCTCCAGAAATTTCCGCCTGCGCATAGGTTCGAGAATGGACGACGCGGGCACCATGGCAATCCCGCAGAGGCGCCCCATGGTGCGATGCCGCCGCAGGGCGGCACCGCTTTGCCTGTGCCGGACCAACGGCCAATGCGGCGCGTTCGCGCGCCGCTCCAGAGAATCCTGCCCCTCGCGTTTTGCTGCGGCGGCGACGCCGCCGCTTTCCGCGACCGGCGGAGCCGGCCTCCCGCCCGGTGCCAAAGCGGTGCCGTCGCTTCACTCTGCCACCGCATCCATGTCCACCGCCTCGAGCCAATCAAGTCCGGTGGCATCCAGCGCGAACTGGTTGCGGTACGGGCCGGACGCGACGGTCTGCACGAGGATCAGCGCGATTGGCGCGACGGTGAGGACGGCGGCAAGGTGAGGAAAAGGACGATCGGGGGACTGACCTTAATCACACAGAGCCCCGGCGTGCATCCCGGCCTGTTCCCGTCACGGATCCGGCGCGAGTCCGGCGGCCCCGAGGCCCAGGATCCGAAACTCGTGTCCGGTGCTTCCCTCGGCTTTGGTGGGGAGAAGCTCGAACCGCAAGCGATGAGTGCCCGTCGAAAGATCGGCCGCGAGGGGATTTGTCTGCCTGTATCCACCCCACGTCTGGTTGAACCATCCCTCGAGGGTCTTGCGGGCACCGCCGTCGGCCGTCACTTGCGCGCGGCCCATGGGCCCCTTGATGACGTAGTGCATGCCGAAAATGATCCGCCCAGCGATCTCGAACTCGATCATGCTGCCAGGCCTATCGCTGGTCCAACTCTTGGTCTTGGGATCGCGCACCCAACCCTGGTTGGCAACGGGCTGCAGCGCCTCGGCCTCCTGCAGGGCCGTGAATTCATACACGTCGGTAAAAATTGGCGCGGGGATTTCCCCGGGCTCGGGGGGCGCTCCGGCTGCGGGAAACTTGTCGAGGGCGCGCTGGAGCGAGGCGATCACCCATCCCGCAGCCGCGGCGTGGCCCCGATCATTGGGGTGAACCTGATCGGGGCTGATGTCGTCCCATTTCATCCGCCCCGCCTCGATCTCAGGCCAGAGGGCGTCGCGGTAACTGACCATCGGGAGGTGGTAGTGCTCGCCCACCTTGACGAACCACTGCTGGGCGCTGCCGCCGGTCCTGTTCATCATGAAGAGGAGCAGCAAGGCCGGCCGATTGGGCCGCTTCAGGATCTGGCGCACGAGTCCCTCGAGTGTCTCTGCCGATGCCTGCGTGTTGCCGTCGTTGACGGCATACTCCACCACCACGAAATCTGGCCGGTGCGATAGCAGGTCCCGCTTGGCCCTCAGCGCACCATAGCTGGAGCCCGTCGCGCCGATCCCCGCGTTGACAAAGTCGATCTTCGCGTTCGGAAACGTCTGCCTCCACCAAGCGGCGACGAGATTCCCATACCGGTTCTCCGGCTTGGTGGCCGCGGCCCCCTGCGTGATCGAGCCGCCAATCACCCCCACCGTCAAGGCCTCGCCACGACGGGCCCTGTCAAACACCCGCATCAGGCGCGCCGTGTCGCCCTCACTGACGATCGCCCGCTCGGCCGGCGTCTTCCCGTCAGACGCCCCCGCCGACACGATGCCCGCGAGCGCCGCCCCGGCCAAAATCGCGGAAACGAGTCGCCCCCCAGTCCGGCTAGAATCCCAGTTCCGCGGTGCCCTCGCCAAGCGTGCCGCCGCCGTCCGCTTGAACATGTCAAAGCGTATTTGATCGGCCGCGCCAATACAATGAAAGTCCGGTGCCTCAGGCGAGCGCTGTCAAGAATCGAGAGTTGACCCCGACTGCAGGAGAGCCGCGAACTGGGAGATCTGCGCGGGAGTACCGAGCGCGAGCAACTCGTCACCGACCTGAAAGCGATCACGACCGCCGGGCGAAATGCGGCGCTCTTGCCCGCGCCGGATGGCGCCGATCTGGACCCCGACCGATCGGATCAGATCCAGGTCGACCAAGGGCCGATCGGCCAGGGGGCAACCGCGGGGCACGACCAGTGGCTCCATCGTGAGTTCGTCAAAACCGGAGGGCGCCCCGGCCTCGCTCGGGGCCACGACCAGTTCTCGCGCCGCCTTGGCGAGCTGGTCGGCCGGACCGAGCAGCAAGAGTCTGTCTCCGGGGTACAGGACCGTGTCGGCACCCGGGTTCACGATGCCAAAACCATGCCGGTCGATCCCCACGACAGAACACCCGAGCGTCGCGCGTGGGGCGAGTTGGCCCAGTGTTCTCCCCGCGTGCGCCGAATCCGCTGGGAGCGTCACCTCGTCGATATCGAGATCCCAGTCCGCGGATTGCTGCGGCAGCGCGTGGGGCCACGCGGAGGCGGACGTGGGATGACTGGCCCGGGCAAACTCGTCCCTGATCTGTATTTCCAGAATGCTCTGGAGGCGCACAAGGCGTCGCCAGAAAACTCCGGCCAACACCGCGAGGGCAAGCATCACGATCAGGGTTGCGCCGGGGGCCGGAAGGATCGCGGGCACGAGCGCCAGAAGCCATGCCCCAAGGGCGACGAGCGCCCCGCCGCGCAACACCGCCTCCAGCAGCCGACGGGCCGGCCCCCGACCGGCCCCAGGCGTGGCCGCCTCGGAGAGCATCATGGCCAGCGCGGAGACATTGCGCCAGATGGCGATGAGCGGCCCCAGAAGCAGCAGGCCGAAACCTCCCCAGAACAGCAGGGCCGCGGTATGCGACAACACCGGCACCTGCCGGAATTGCGCGACGGCTCGAGCGTGGATCGCCTGCGCGAACAGCAGCAGGGCCGAGACGACCAGCACATAGAGCGCGACGTACAACAGGCGCCCACTCGTCAGCGCCCAGACAGAACCCGGGGCCTGGCGACCGCGCAGGCGCGCCAACCAGCCCTGATAGAACCCCAACCACTGGCTCACCCGCGGCGGCTCAATGCGGGTGACCCGATGGCTGATCCATTCCGATCGGCGAGCCAGGATAGGGGCGGCCAACGACGTGAGCAGCGATGCGCCCACGGCGACCGGATACGCGGCCTGCGGCAGGGAGCCGCTCTCGACGCCCAGTTGCGCTATGATGAAACTGAATTCCCCGAGCGGCGTCAGGATCAGGCCGGTTTGGATGGCCTCTCGGCTGGTGCTGCCGACGGTGAGAAAACCCAGGGCACACGCCACCGGCCGCAGCACGAGCGAGAGCGCCGCCACGCCCAGCACCATCGGCCAGGCCTCCAGCAGGAGACGGAAATCCACCAGCATCCCGATCGCCACGAAAAACACAGCCCCAAACGTTTGGCCAAGTCCCTCGAACGCCCGATGGATGTCCGCCCGGTAACGGGTGCTCCCCACGATCGCGCCGAAAACGAATGCGCCGAGGGCCAGCGAGTAGCCGACCCGCGCGGCCAGCCAAGCCAGCGAGAGCAGCAGACCACCGACCAGGAGCGTGCGGACCTCGGTCAAATCGCCGTGGCTGACCCGCGCCAGCACGCGGGGCACGATCAGGAGCGACAGCAGCGCGATGAATGCGATGAACGCGGCCAGCGCGCCGAGCGTCGACGCCAGCGGCGGCGGCGCGTCCCCACCGAATCTCACCAGCGATGTGAGAAGGGTGAGCATGGCGATGGCGACCGCATCCTCCAGAACGGTCACACCCAGCGCCAGCTGGCCTGGCCTTTCGTGGGTCAGGTTCAATTCTGCCAAGATCTTTCCGATGATCGCCGAGCTCGACACCATCAGCATCGCGGCCAAGAAAAGGCCGCCCGTGTCGCCCCAGCCGATCGCCCATCCAAAGAGGCGGCCACCGTTGAGAACCACGATTGCCCCGATGGACGTCGCAACGAGGACCGGCAGCCCGAGCCGTCTCAGTCGGCCAATGCTCAGGTTCAAGCCGATGGAGAAGATCAGGAACACGAGGCCGACGTGCGCCAGCGTCTGCACCCGCTCCAGGTCCGTGACGAGCGCAAATGGCGGGGTGTGCGGCCCGATGATCATTCCGGCCAACAGGTAGCCCACCACTGCGGAAAGCCCCAGCCGCTGGCAGAGCCAGGCGACCGTGCCGGCGACGACCAGCACGACCGCGAGGTCCCGGATGAAGAGGATTCCGATCATGTTACGCCGCACAACGTACCCCGGACAGGCAACATTCCGCAAGGCCGCGACGCGCGCGAGATCCCACACTTGTGTTCCTGCAGGCCACGGTGTAACCACACGCATATGGAGTTGACCGGCTCGCGGCGGCCATGTTCGTGGACACCGGAACCGGGGCGATGATCGGAGGACTGGCTCTATGGCGCCGCAACAGCGAATCACTCGTCGCCGATTCTTGGGTGCCACGGTCGCATCGGCCGGCGTGGTGCTGATTCCCCCCGCGATCGGCCTGGGCGCCGACCCCACCGTTGCGCCTCCCGATTGCCCATCGACGGATCACTTCTGGTATCGCCCGCAGTCGGCGGGTCGATACATCGACTCGCAGCGCGGGGACAGGGCATTCGCCTACGCGGACGGGACGCTGTTCCTCTCCGAGGACAACGGCCACACCTGGCCGCACAGCATCGCTTTCCCCGAGACGCAACGGATCACGTTCAGCCACATCCTGAACAACGGGAACATCCTCTTTGCGACGGGCCCGAAGCTGTATCTCAGCACAGACCGCCTCAAGACCTATCGGCAGATCACGGTGAAGGCCGAGGACGGATCGGATTACGCACCCCACGAGCCGCAGAACGCGGATAACCCCGGCTGGTATTTCCACACGCTCCCCGGCGTCATCTCGTGGGATGTCCACGGCGCCGAGATGATGGTGTGGGGAAACTACTGCAACGTCCTGGGCGGGGCGACCCCCGTCAACATCTACTACTCGACCGACGGCGGCAGGACCGTGAAGATCGCGTATTCTTTCGGACAGAATCCTCGCTTCAGAGACAATGGCTCGCCCGGCGGCGGCGCGACCGGCGCCCTGCTGGGCAACCCCGCCAATCCCGTCCTCTGCCGCCATGTTCACACGGTGGCGTACAACCCCGATGAGGACGCCTTTTATGCCTGCACCGGCGACATCGATCGCGGATTCGGGCACGAGTGCCACTGGCTGCGGGGCACCTATGACGCCAAAGGGGATAAGTGGTCCTGGCGGGTCCTGGTCTCGGACAATTCGAATTCGAGGTACAAGTGTGGCGGCATCACCTTCGTCGATGGCATGGTCTACTGGATCAGTGACGCGAACGGGCCCCCGCCCCACGACCGGGGCATCTTCCGATGCCACCCCGCCGACATCACCCACACCGAGAAGCACACCCTGCTTTTCAATCCACAGGTGGAATCCGGAAACATGATCATCCAGGATGGCGTGATCCTCGCATCCCACTGCGCGCCCGCGTCGCCCCTGGGCACCGGTTTTATCGTGTCCACGGATCTGGGGAGAACGTGGGCGCAATACGATCTCAAGGAGTTCGGGAAACGCTCCCCCACCCGCTTCCACGAGAAAAACGGCGAAGGCTGGTTCAGGGTCGATCTGAGATCGGGATGGATCGAACGAGCCGAGGTGCTGTTCATCAAACCCAAGATGCCCGCGTCCAAAGGACCCGCAGCCTAAAGCGCACGGCTGAGTCCCAGGCGCGACGTGCGGGAGACCCCGGCTCAAATAATGGGTGCCGCGGGATACTTGGCCATGAGGCGCAGGGACTCGTCGATCTCCGCCGGGGATTCCGCGCCGACCGTCATCGCATCGATGAGGCCGAGGCCCTGCGCATATTTCATGCACTCGTCCTTCATGTGGGCCAGGGTACCCTCGCCATAGATCTTCATGCCAAGGAGCGTCTTGCCGTTTTCCTTGATCCGGCGGAGGACCGGGACCACCTCTTCGACGGTGCCGTCCATCTTGGCGCCCTTGGGATTGATGCGCGCGAGGACGGCATCGACCCAGGGGTGCTCGGCGGCCTTCTTGAGGGCGATGAGGCTGTGGCAAGAGACGCCGAGAGCCCGGACCGTGCCCTTCTCCTTGGCCTTGGCCAGGGTCTCCATGTAGGGCGCCAATTCCTGGTCCCAGTTCTCGACCGTGACACAGTGGAGCAGGACGAAGTCGAGCCGGTCGGTTGCGATCTCCGTGAGGAAACGCTCCAGGGCCATCTGGCAGGAGCGGCGTTTATAATCGTCGGGAGTCTCGTCGGGTTTTCCGTCGAAGCGCCACCAGAGCTTGGTGAGGATGGCGATCTTGTCGCGCGGGATATGGCGGAGCGCCTCTCGAAAATAGGGATGACTCCCGTACATGTCGGCGAGGTCAAAGAAGGTGACGCCGCGCTCGTAGCCGTGGCGGAAGAGGTTGACGAGGGCCTCGAAGCCCATCCGGGTGTGGTTGGACTGCCGATTGCCACCCTTCATGCCCGTGCCCTGGGCGAGCCGGGAGCAGGTGATGCCGGTCTTGCCAAGGGTGACCTGCGGCGGCGGCGGGATATCGTCCTGGGACGCAGCATTCAGGAGCCAGGGAGCTGCGCCGGCGGCACCCGCGAGGGTAGTGAGAAAGTTGCGTCGCGAGAAGCTGTTCATGGATCCTCCAGGTTGACATTGATTAGGTTGCCCGAATTTTCCGAGGGCGCAAGACTCGCCATGGCCGCCTCGCTAGAACGGGGCGCATCCGCAATTTGGGATTTCGCGCCGAACATTGATCTGGATCAATGCGCCGCCTTGGGCACAGGATTAGAGTTTCGCCGTAATCTCAACAATGAACAGTAGGAGAAGTGATGGGCGCGATGTATTGTGATCAGTGCGAGCAGACTTACCGGGGCACTTGCTGCACCGACGTGGGCGTGTGCGGCAAGGACCCGGACATGGAATCCCTTCAAAAGATATTGCTCTACGGACTCAAGGGCATGGCGGCCTACAAGCACCACGCCCGCCGGCTGGGCAAGGTGGACGAGCAGGTGGACGCCTTTGAAGAAGAGGCGCTCTTCGCGACGGTCACCAACGTCAATTTTGACATGGAGAGCCTGCTGGATCTGGTCATGGAGTGTGGGAGGATGAACCTGCGCGTCATGCAGATGCTCAACGACGGCCACGTCGAGGTCATGGGCAAACCGGGGCCCGTCGAGGTGACCGAGGGCATCCAGGAGGGGCCCGGGATCCTCGTGACCGGTCACGACATGGTGGACCTGAAAGACCTCCTCGAGCAGAGCGCCGGCCAGGGAGTCAATGTGTACACGCATGGCGAGATGCTGCCCGCGCACCAGTATCCCGAATTGCGCAAGCACCCGCACCTCAAAGGGCACTACGGCGACGCGTGGCAGAAGCAGCGCGACGAGTTCCAGCGGTTCGGCGGACCTATCCTCGCCACCACCAACTGCGTCCTGATCCCGCGGGCCGAGAACACCTACCTGGATCGGTTCTACACCACGCGGGTCACCGCGGTGCCGGGCGCGACGCGCCTCAAGACCAACGATTTCTCGTCGGTCATTCGCCGCGCGAAGGAGATCGGCCCGCTGAAGGTGACCCCGATGAAGAAATCTACCATCGGCTTCCACCACACGGCGGTGCTGGGGCTCGCCGGCGAGATCGTCGAGGCCGTCAAGGCCGGCAAGATCCGCCGATTCTTTGTGATCGGCGGCTGCGACGGTGCCGAACCCGGCCGCAACTACTTCGCCGACTTCGCCGCCAACACCCCGAAGGACACGATCATCCTGACGCTCGGGTGTGGCAAATTCCGCATCCGCAATTACGACTACGGCACCATCGCGCTGAACGGATCCCGGGTGCCGCGCTTGCTGGACATGGGGCAGTGCAACGACGCCTATGGCGCGATCCAGGTCGCGCTCGCCCTGGCCAATGCGTTCAAGTGCGGCGTCAACGATCTCCCGCTGACGCTGGTTATCTCCTGGTTCGAGCAGAAGGCCGTGGCCGTCCTGCTGACCCTGCTCTCGCTCGGCGTCAAGGGCATCCGCCTCGGCCCCGCCCTCCCGGCCTTCGTCAGCCCGAATGTCCTCAAGCTCCTGGTCGAGAAGTTCGACCTCGGGCCCATCGGCTCGAATGGCAAGGCAGACGTGGAGGCCCTGATGAAAAGGGGCTGAGGCCCGAGGACTGCCTCAGCCTAGCCTGCATATTTCACGCTTCCGCGTGAAACATGCAGGCTCAAAGGAAAACCGCGCTCCGAAGAACGCGACTTTGAAGGGTCTGGGGCCACCGGTCCGCGAAACACACTCTGCAACCGTGCAGAATCCAAGTCTGTGCCTGGCCTTTCCCAACAAATGGCTTTCATGGCGCGGTTTTCCCCTAGCCCGGATATTTCACAGCCCGCAAGGCTGTGAAATATCCGGGCTAGGGGTAAGACCGCATTTGTCTGACCCCCGGCGTCAGGTTAGGATGATGAGATTCGAGGAATTCTTGGCGCACACCGCAAAAAGCCGCCAGCCCGTGATCCTGCTAGAGGGCACGAGGGCATTGCCTGCCGCGGAGACACCCAAATTAGTTGAATTGGGGCGAATGCTGGCGCTGCGCGTGCCACACGCGTTATTCAGGAGCGGCAACGCGCCCGGTTCCGACCAGGCATTTGCCGATGGCGTGGCTTCGGTCAGCGCCGGAAAGCTGGAGATCGTGCTGCCCTACCCAGAACACCGCGGATCGTCCATGCCGCCGGGGGCGTTCTCGACAGCAATCAGCGACGTTCCGGACAACGCGCTCCGGAAACTGGCGGAGATCACCGGGCGCGCCACGCCCCACCACATGCCGTTGGCCCGCAAATACAGCCTGTCCAGGAGCCGACTTCCGCCAAAGCCCGCGGCCATCATCCGCCTCATCATGCGGGACACACTCAAGGTGGTCGGCGACCCCGCCACTGACCTCGCGCCCGCGACGATCGGCATCTTTCGCGAGAACCCGGAAAGCCCAGAGGTTGGCGGCACCGGCCACACCATCCGCTGCTGCCATGAACTCGGCGTGCCAGTGGTACTCAGTCGCGATTGGTGCGAGTGGATTTCCGGCCACGCGGAGGGCGACTAGCGCCGTGTTCCCGATAATCCAAACACGCAAGGCACCTCGGTCTAATCTGGGCAGGGACGCGGGCCCGAGGCCTGAGGCTGTCTCAAAACCCTTGAGAATGCGCCGCCTGACACAGGCGGCCTACAAATTTGTAGGGCGTCTCTGCGAGACGCCATCCGCCGCATCCCGACGAAGTTTTGAGACGATCTCGCCTCGCGGGCCGGGTTGGCCCGGGCTTTGCGCGGCTGGTGAATCGCGGACGCCGGGGCCGGCGTCCCTCCCAACTGATACTGAGACGCCAGCGTGGAGGTGATCGTCTGGCGTTTTGAAACAGGCTAGCCCCGGCGTCCGCATCCCACCGGATACGCAGTTCCTGGTCCAATCCGGCCCGCGAGGCAGCGGATTGCATGATCTATTGACGCACCGATTAGCGGGACTCAACATCTGGCCATGGGAAAAATTAGCAATTCTCCTGGTCATCATTCGGGCTGTGGTTGCTGTGGCGGCGGGCATGGGGCGGGGCTTTTGCGGCGCGATTTTCTGGCGGAGGCCGGGATAGCGGCGCTGGGCGGTGCGGTGCTGACGGCGATGGCGCCGCGGCCACCCGCGGCGGCGGGCACCGCGATGCCGAAACGCGAGGATCGGCCGCTGCGCATGCAGCCGGTGCTGCTGTATTCGGTGCCCAAGCGCAAGGAAGGCACGAGTTGGCGGCAGTGGGGCGGGCTGCAGACGGAGGCCGATGCGGGCGCCGAGAAAGCCCGGATCGAGGCCGAGTTGAAAACCGTGCGGCAGAGGGCGGATTTTGCGCTCGAGCTACTGCCGGTGAAGGCGGTCACGGATGCGGCGCAGGCGGCGGCGATCGCCGCGGAGCCGCACGACGGGATGATCGTGTACGCGGCGGGTTGCGGGGAACCAGTCCTGAGGGCGGCCACCCCCCCCGAGAAGTGGAACATCATTTTCTGCCGCCATCGCACGGGTCCCGCCTATGTCTGGTACGAGATCGTTCATCCGCGGTACCTGCGCAAGATGGTGGACGAGTACGGGCAGCCCGGGATGGGCGTGGACGACGTCGTGGTCGACGAACTCGATGACATCGTCTGGCGGCTGCGGGCGCTGCACGGGCTCAAGAACACGCTCGGCAAAAAAATCGTGACCATCGGGGGGGCCGGCGGCTGGGGCACGGGCGGCAAGACGGCGCCACAGCGCGCGCAGGAACTCTGGAAACTCCAGTACGTCGATGTCCCCTACCCGCAATTGACGGAGCGCATGCAGAAGGCTTTCGCGGACACAACCCTCGTGGCGAGATGCCGCGAGGAAGCGGGCCGCTATCTCAAGCGGGGCATCACCCACGTGGACACCAAACGCGAGTACATCGATCGCGCGTTCGTCCTGGCCGACGTGTTCCGCCAGATCATGGAGGAGGCGGGGACCGACGCCATCACGGTGCTGCATTGCATGGGCACGATCATGGGGATCTCGCAGACCACCGCCTGCCTCCCGCTGAGCCTGCTCAACGACGAGGGATACATGGCCTTCTGCGAATCGGATTTCGTTGTGATCCCATCGGGCATCCTGCTGAAAGGCATCTCGGGCAAACCCGTGTTCCTAAACGACCCGACCTATCCGCACCACGGCGTGGTCACGCTCGCGCACTGCACCGCACCCCGGCGCATGGATGGACAAAGCCGCGAGCGGGCCAGGCTCCTGACCCATTTTGAGTCTGACTACGGGGCCGCACCGAAGGTCGAGATGCGGCTCGGCCAGACGGTGACAAACATCGTGCCGGATTTTGCCAGCGCCAAATGGGTCGGCTTCGAGGGCAAGATCGTCGGCAACCCATTCCTCGACATCTGTCGCTCGCAGATCGACGTCGAGATCAAGGGCGATTGGCGGCGCCTGCTCGAAGAGATGAAGGGATTCCACTGGATGATGAGCTACGGGAATTACCTGCGCGAGACCGGGTACGCCCTGGGCAAGGTCGGCGTGGACTGGCTCGACGTGAGCGGCGCTAGCTGACTCGAAAATAAATCTAGGCCGCGGATTGTAGGAGCCGGCTTGCTGGCGATCCCATGCGCGAATCGCGCGCTAGCCCGGATATTTCACAGCCTTGCGGGCTGTGATATTCCGGGCTCTGGGAAAACCGCGCCATGGGGGCCATTTATTGGGAAAGGTCTGGCAAAGACTGGGATTTTTCGCGTTTGCGGAGTGTGCTTCGCGGATCGGTGGCACCAGACCCTCCAAAATCGCGTTTTTCGGAGCGCGGTTTTCCTTTGAGCCTGCATGTTTCACGCGGAAGCGTGAAACATGCAGGCTAGCGCGCTCCTACGTCCCATTCTTCACCCCGATGGTGCCCCGCCTATGGCACGTGAATTCTGACCTGAAACCTCATGCCGTGCCCAAGACCGTGGTGCGGACAATCCTGTCCGCCAACCCGCGACACGACAACGTCGTGTGACTGCGGGCGCGATTGCCCGCACCACGCATCGCGCCCCTCCTATGTCGCGGGCGGCAGTGGCCGAAGCCGTTCCCCCAGTTCGGCCTGAGCGGAGTCGAAGGCCGACCGGCAAAGCGACCCCGCGGGCACGGGAACGAGCGCAGTGCTTCGCTTAGTTCTGACACGTTTGCCGGGAGGGCCCGCGGCCTGAGGCTGTCTCAAAACTCAAACGCCCAACACGGAACA